>Ga0209187_1000073_pt1:0-220000 | contig 225293 bp, 206 predicted proteins | sample BantaG_FD_187430 | JGI IMG/M metagenome (GOLD analysis project Ga0209187, IMG submission 187430) | Marine algal microbial communities from Bantry Bay, Ireland - BantryBay_4 metaG (SPAdes) (version 2) | ecosystem: Host-associated > Algae > Red algae > Unclassified | place: Bantry Bay... | reverse complement strand
AAGGTCGAAAGACTAAAGATAAAATTAAACACAACTTTGGAATGGCTAGCCCAGAGGGATACCGTAAGGCGATGCGGGTTTTTGAACTTGCGAATCGCTTTGACATTCCAGTTCTTTGCTTCATAGACACCCCCGGAGCTTATCCGGGAATAGAAGCGGAAGAGCGCGGACAAGCCGAAGCGATCGCCAGTTGCATCTCTCAAATGTTGCAACTAAAAGTTCCCAGTGTTGCTGTTGTCATTGGAGAAGGTGGCTCTGGCGGTGCCCTTGCCCTCGCCTCTGCAGACTCTCTTTTAATGTTAGAACATGCGACCTATTCTGTGATTAGTCCTGAAAGTTGTGCCGCGATTCTTTGGTCGGATGCGAGTAAGTCTCACGAAGCCGCACATGCCTTAAAGCTCAGCGCTCAAGACGTTTTTAAACTCAAACTTTGTGATGAAGTTATTCCAGAAGTAAAAGATGGCGCTCACGAGAAACCCGAAGAAACTGCAAAAAACCTACTCAACGCCATTCACAAACATCTTCATTTTCATTCTAAAAAGAGTGCTGCCAGAAGAGAAAAAAATAGATTTTTAAAATTTAGAAAGATTGATAGCCATGTCCAAAAATAAAGTTCACCCCCAATCAATGACGGCCTACGCGGCAACACTCTTTGAAGACAATGAAAAGAGTTTTAAAATTCACTTAAAGTCGGTCAACCATAAATTTTTTGATTTTAAATGGCGAGTTCACCGGTCATGGTTTCCTCTGGAAATAAAAATTAAAGCACTCCTCAAAGAACATTTTCGTCGTGGTAGTTTTGAGCTTTGGAGTGAAGAAATCAAAACAACTCAAGGAAACAATAGTGAAGAAAAGCTTCACCTCTACTTTCAAGAATTAAACTCAACACTCGAGAAGCTTTCTAAAAACAATTACCCCCACCTTTCTAAGGAATCTTTAAGAAGTATTGCTTTAGAAAAGGATGATTATTGGTGGAACACAAAACAGCAAAACGAACTGAGCGAAGAAAAACTGATTCAGGCTATTGAAGTTCTTTGCGTTGACTTTCAAAAAGAACGCAACGAAGAAGGCTTGAAAACGATTCAGGCTCTGGATTCTCACTATGAATCTTTGGAACAAGCCCTGCTCAAATGCATCCAGCTCTTGCCTCAAATCAATCAAAAGATGAAAGAGAAATATGAGCAAAAAATTTCGGAACTTTTCCAAGAAAGTCACGACGACATACAGCTTGAGAAAAGACTTCAGGCTGAAACTTTGTATCTTTTAGAAAAAAAAGATGTCAGCGAAGAAGTCGATCGAATTCGCATTCATCTCGAAAAGCTCAAAAAGCTTCTTCAAGAAACACCCGTGAATCTTGGAAAAAAGCTAGACTTTTTGGCTCAAGAACTGAACAGAGAATGGACAACCCTAGGCAACAAAAGCCATCACACTGCAATTTTTGAGCAGTTGAGTGAAGCGAAACTTGCGATTGACAAGATTCGAGAACAATCCATGAACTTGGCTTAGAAAATCATAGTTCATCGTCTCGAGCATCACTCAGTTTACCGAGAGGACCTAAGCATTTCGTCTGACTTTTAATTTGTGCGCCAATAGCTCCGGGCTTTGGAGCTTTTCCTGCCACTTGAGCGTAATAATCACTCATCATAGTTTCAACAGTTCTCAGCTCTTGAATGCCAGTATGCTTTAATATTATTTTTGCAGGAATATCGGTCAATAAAGATAAATTTTCTTGAGTTTTACTAGATCCAATATTTTTAAAATGTAAAATATCTTTTAAAATCTCGAGACTTTGTGGGTCTGTATTTTCACTGCTCAGAAAATTTTTCATAGTTCTTTCATCAATGCCGTAAACAAGGCTTCCAAAAACCTGTAGTAAAAGCTCTGAATTTAAAAACAAATCAGAATGAGCATAAAAGATAGCCGCCCAGAGCGGGTGAACTCTTTCTGCATCAGTAAAGACGGGAACTTTGAGAGCTCGCTTAAGACGAGCTTTTTCACTACCCTCAGAAATCTCCACAACGTTTCTTAAGTGAATTTTTAATTGAGCCAATAAAGACAGGTGCCTTTGATGCGTGTCTTGTTTATTCGCGTCCATCATCTGTGAATAATTGTAAAATGGAGCTTTTTCTGAACTCAAAAATCCACCTGGATCAACCAATTTCCATTTGCCGTCTCTTTCGTCTTTTATAATATTGTGAAGAAGCATTTTCTTGTCTTTAGGTAGAGCGTCTTGCTTTCTCAGCTGGTTTATAAATTCTGCAATTTCTAGGGGCTGTACTCACTTCATTGCAAGGCTGCAAATTAGTTGAGAGCCCTTTTTCTTCGTTTCTCAGTCGTCAAATATGTTGAATATTCTCCTTCTTCGATCCTTGAAAAAGAACTCTCCACATAATTTTCGCTACTTACAATGAAGTGAGTACAGCCCCTAAATAAAGTGAAAAAACAGCATGAGCTTTTTTTTCACTTTTAAGGAGCTCGCAAGCAGTGACTCCTGGAACATATTCCATGAGCGAAAAAAGCCCCTTAAGATCGCCATCTTTTTCTACATAGAAAATTTGTGGAGCGAGACCGGCCTGGCTTAATCGAGACAAATCTTCAGCCTGTAATTCTAGGGAGTGAGGGTCTTTTTCAGATTGAATATCTTCGAGGCTTTCTTTGATCTCATCTATAAACCCTTTTTCAATTAAATAATCACTCCGTTCACTAAAAGGCTTCCGAAGCTTGAGTATTTTCTTTTCAGATTTACTGTCTTTAAGATGTACTAAATAAACAAAGGAGGTGGCACCAGCTCCGACTTTTCTTTCAATGATATATTCATTTTTATCAATAAAAAAACTATCATCTGCTTTAAAATTTCCAGAATTCTTTAAAAAATCAATAGCTTCTTGCTTTTGAGCATTTAGGAAAAAGCTACAAATAAAAAAGATTAAAGTGAGCAGTTTCACTCTATATCTTGGACAAGATTGCCGATAGAATGAGCAATATATTGACAAGTTCTGAGATTAAAGTGAACTCTAAAACTGAAAAGCTCCTCCAAGCTGGTTGTCAGGAAAAATATTTTTCGAGTGAAATCCTTCATCCAATCCAAAAGAACATTCGCATCATTTACGCATCAATAAAATTTTTTTTAGATAAAATCGAATCAGAAGTTCTCCTAAAACTAGTAAGGAATGATAGATCTGATTGAACTTACTATTTTAATTATTTTTTTCAGTGTACTGAATTGCGTGAGCTACTTGAAAGAAAAATTAAGGCTCGTCGCTACTGACATTTTTAAAAAGCTCTCAGCAGCAAAAAAAAACCCCGTCAACATCACAAAGAGCTCGAGTCGAAAAACTCACAAAAGAAGCGTCTTAGGTTGTTATTTTTTTGTGAGTTTTTTACATGCTACTTGCCATAGCCAAATTGCTCAGGCTTATTCTTATCAAGAATTTTTTTTTCAATAAAACCAAAGGAACTTAAAAAAATGAAAAAGAACATGAAAAACTCTCTTAGAAAAAAATAGACACCATACTTTTCTTTCTCTGTGCACTCTTCGCAGGAAGCCTCTTTGCAAGCGAAGAAGTTAACGCCTCAGATCCAGAAGTTTTTTCACTAAGCTGGATAGACACTCAAGGAATCGAACAGAAAGAAGAAGGACCATGTGTCGAGAAAGAAAGTGGAGAAGTGTTCTGCTTTAATGAAGAGAAAAAAGTATTTGAACTCTTTGATTATTCAGCCTTTAAAATAAAGAGTGTGTCTGCGGGACATGGTCACATCTGCGCTATTGATGGAAATGAGAAGCTCCATTGCTGGGGAGAGAGTACAGCAAAATACGGTGTCCCTGAGAATTTAATTGGAAAAAAAATTAAGAGTGTCTCTTCGGGGCGCTATCAAACTTGTGCGATCGATACAATGAAAATGCTTCATTGTTGGGGTGATAACAGTTATAATCAAATCTCTTTACCCAAGGACTTAGTTGGTAAAAAAGTAAAGAGAATAATCACCGTGAACGCCACTTGTTCTTGCGCAGAAGACGAAATGAAGAAGTTTTATTGTTGGGGCGATATGACGGGCACCAATAAGTATCTGGAGAAATGGCTCATTGATAAAAAAATTAAAAATGTAGTGATGGGGGGAGCTCAAGTCTGCGTCATTTACAAGACAGAAAAGCTCTACTGTGATCGATTTACTGAAGATGACGGTCAACCTATGCCCGAAGAGCTATCTGTTAGAAAATTCAAGAGCATATTCATTGGGAGCAGAGACGCCTGTTCGGTCGCAAAGGGAGGGAGATTCTATTGCTGGACTTGGCGCTATGATGCCTCTTATTTAAGACAAGACATCCCTTTAGAATTACACCCTAGAAAAAAGCTATTTTAACAACGAATTTTCAAGATAATAAATTTATTGATTACTTGAATCTCAGTGAGGCAGGAAAATTTAATAGTTATCAGGCCAAAGATAGCTTTTGCATCTCTAACTTTAATCAAAGTTTTTATTGTCTTTGGAAAAATAAATATGGAGAAATTATTGGTTCAGAAAAAATAAAACGAAGAGACCACTCTATTATATTTTCTGAAGCTTTTCCAATCCTTCAAAAAAAGATGCATTACTTCGCATACTCAGAAACTTTTAAAAAATATTTTGAAAAAACAAAAAGCTCGTTGCTCGCCTTGGTTGTTTTGGAAAGCTCTTTTGCTGGAATTAAATCAAATTACGATTTTAGTGAAGATGAGTGGAGTACAGTATTGCAAAACTTTAAGGATTACTACAATTCAAAAATTCAAGGAAATTCATGGCTTCCTGATTATTATAATACAGAGCTAGTTGAATCTCTTTATGAGGTTAGACAAAGTTTGAGGCAGTCTGAATTAAAAGAGCTTCTTGAACTTTTTCACTACAGCTTGGGAGGCCGCCCCAATACTCATGGTATTCATTATGATATGTCATGGATTTGGAATCCAAAGGATAGGCAACGACTCGACTCAATCAATCAAGAAGCTCAAGCTTTAGCAAATACTTATAGTTCTTGGAATAAAAAGAAAATAAAAAACATTCAGTCTTTTCTTTTGGTAAACGTAACTTGGATTATTAAAGTCATTGAAGATAAGGGGACCTCCAAAGAGGGTAGTTTTTTTCGATCAATTTTTTCAAAAATAGCTCTAATGAGTCAGTATCCGGTAATGGGTTTTAAGGAGGAGATTCACTTTCTTCAAGAAGGAATGAGCGAATTTTTGAAGACCGAACTAAGCGAAATAAAAGAGCTTATCTTTAAGCGCAGCTATACTTTTGATAAAAACTTGGCTGAGAGCCTTTGGGAACGTTTCTTTGTGGGGGGAGCATCTATGAAAGATCTTCTTAAAAACTCCTACGCACAAAGAAAAAGCCTCAGACTCATGAGATCCATCTTGAAGCAGTACCTTAAAGAAGATGAGTTTCGTTTGCTCGATAGAAATGTCAGGTCCTATGAGTACCTCGTTGGAGACTTTTTAAATAAGTACATCAAAGACTTTAAGCTCGAGTACTACCGGAAAGAAAGCATTCCTTTAATAAACATTGACACCGGCTTAAGGAATACAGAAGATCTGAGAAAAAACCTTGAGCTGCAATTAATTGTGCTCAGAACAAGTGCAGAGATTGCTCCTAGAAAGCATAAAACGGAACTCGGTGAATTGATGCACAACTTGAGTACACTCATTATAGAAGAAAAGTTTCACAAAAGAGAAGTCGAAAGGGCCAAGAACCTCACTCAAGAAATTGCTGAGTTCTCCAGAGTAGTCTTTTTTGAGCATGCCTACTTAGACGTCAGAAATAGCTTCATTCAAAGACTAGCCACGGACATGGAAAACTACGAAGATTAGCTATAGAACAAAAACATCTTCTATCTTAAGCGAGCCTGTAAAATATGCTTGAGAAAAAACATCATTTCACCCCTAAAAGAATATTTAAAAAATGTGGCACGTTCATTAAAAATCGAGGCTTCGATCTGTTTTGCTCCTTTGCGCTCTCACTGAGCATTTTTTTTTTAAGTATCAAATTTTTCGTTTTAGTAACATTCTCAATGTCTTCATATTTTCTTTTATAGTGCTCTTTGCGGTCATTCTATATGATGAACTTCTCGGTCAAAAAAACCGCCTAGAGACTAGAGAAAACACAGAATCCTAAGATTTTTAGCTGAACGGCTTGAAAAAAACAGAAAGAGTCAAATTTGGCTTAGAAAGTGCTTCAATTTATGTTCCTGATTATGATAAGATAGTGGTCATGAGCGAAATTAAAGGACCACTTTTACTTGTCATCTCGGCACCAAGTGGCGGAGGAAAGACGACGCTCACGAGAGAGCTTGTCAGAAGAAATCAATATTTTGTTCCCTCTGTGAGTTCAACAACTCGACCTCCAAGACCTACTGAAATTCCTGATCAGGACTATATCTTCATGGATCAAGAAAAATTTGAAACGCTCATTGCTGACAATGCTTTTGCTGAGTGGGCAGAGGTCCATGGCCATAAATACGGAACCCTCAAAAAGACTATTGACGAAAGCCTGACTCAAGAAAAAGTGCTCATTCTAACGATTGACGTTCAGGGAGCGACCAACATTAAAAAAACATATCCTGATTCGATGACCGTTTTTGTGAAACCCCCTGATTTTGATATTTTGGAAACAAGACTTCGAAAAAGAGGCACTGAAAACGAAGAAGATATTCGCAGACGCCTTGAAAATGCTCGAAAAGAAATGACCGAATCTAAAAACTTTGAACATACGGTTCTCAATGATCGACTCGAAAGAGTCGCTCTGGAAATTGAATCGCTCGTGAAACAAAAACTAAAGATCTCTTGAGCTTTTCAACTCCCAAAAACCTTCATTTTCACGATCTTGAAGATAAGGTGGTCGAATATTTTCCTGACGCCGATATTGCCTACCTAGAAAAGGCATACGAATTTGCCAAGGAACACCATCAAGATCAAAAAAGAGCCTCAGGCGCTCCTTACATTGAACACCCCTTAGCCGTTGCCTACTTATTGGCTGACATGAAAATGGACCTGGCCAGCATTACAACCGGACTTCTTCACGATACCGTCGAGGACACCAAGGCTAGTCTCGAGGACGTCGAAAAGCTCTTTGGAAAAGAAGTCGCCACCCTTGTCGACGGTGTGACAAAAATTGGTAAAATTAATTTCAGGACAAAACACGAAAAGCAGGCTGAAAATTTCAGAAAAATGATCTTAGCCATGGCTCAAGATTTGAGGGTGATTCTGGTCAAATTAGCCGATCGAACTCATAACATGAGAACGCTTACACACCTCAACCCGCTAAAACAACAGCGAATCGCTCAAGAAACTATCGATATTTTTGCCCCACTAGCCAATCGCCTTGGGATTAGCTGGATGAAAACAGAGCTTGAAGACCTGTGCCTGAAATATCAGAAGCCTGAAGTCTACCAAAAACTAGGGGCTCTTATTTCTCAAAAGAAACAAGAGCGCGAAGAATACATCGATAAACTTAATGAGATTATTTCTGAGAAAGTAAAGAAATATGGACTGGATGTTAAAATTTACGGTCGAGCAAAAAACTTTTTTTCTATTTTTAAAAAAATGGAAAGCCGAGAGATGGACTTTCAAGAGATCCATGACCTCGTCGCCTTTCGAGTGATTACTAAAAAAATCAGTGAATGCTATGAAGTTCTTGGAATTGTCCACTCCTTCTTTAAGCCGGTGCCTGGTCGATTTAAAGATTACATCGCCATGCCGAAGAACAATATGTATCAATCCCTTCACACGACAGTGATTGGCCCTTTTGGAGAAAGCTTAGAAATTCAAATACGCACCCAAGAAATGCACGACATTGCTGAAAGCGGAATCGCCGCCCATTGGGAATACAAAAGCGGAAAACTCGAAGAAAAAGATAAAAATAAATTTCATTGGCTGAGAAAACTTGTAGAAAGCCAAGAAACCCTCAAAGATCCGGGCGAATTCATGGAATCCGTCAAACTTGATCTTTTCATGAGAGATATTTATGTTTTCTCTCCGAAAGGCGAGCTGATAGAACTTCCTTTGGGCGCTTCACCATTGGACTTTGCTTATACTATTCATACCGATGTCGGGCACCATTGCACCGGCTCAAAAGTAAACGGTCGAATTGTTCCGTTGAAATACAAACTTCGCTCTGGAGATAGAATTGAAATTCTAACCTCTCCCCAACAAAGCCCGAACAAAGATTGGCTAAAAATTGTCAAAACGACTCGAGCGAAAACTAAAATTCGAGCCCACATTCGCAGCGAAGAAAGGCATCGCGCTCGAGGCATTGGCCACACTTTACTCGACAGAGAGTTTAGAAAACTTGGACAGTCTTTAGCGAAAATGGAGAAACGAAAAGACAAAGACGAAGTTGCCGGAAAACAGTCTTTTGCCACTTTTGAAGAAATGTGTATTTCAGTTGGCTACGGGAAAATTGATGTCAAGAAACTCGTTGAAAACATTTTTCCCGATGAAGTTAAAAAATTAGCTGAAGTAGAATCGCCACTCATTAGCGATGATCCTGAAAAAAAACGTCGAAAAAACAAAGGCAAGAATCGCCCTTTAGTTCGAGTTCAAGGTCTAGAAGACGATGTTCTTGTTCGTTTCGGAAAGTGCTGCACCCCTTTACCGGGCGACGAAATTATTGGATACATTAGTCGAGGAAGAGGCATTGGAATTCATAAAATTGATTGTGCTCAGATTCTTGATCTCGACCCCAATAGAGCTATTGACGTGGAGTGGGACCACAAAAACCCTGCCTTCGCGAGTCTCGATGTTAAAATTAGAATTCTCTGCATCGATGAAACTGGCCTATTGAATAAAATGAGTCTGACCATCACAGATAGTGGTGTGAACATTCGCTCACTGAACATTAAAGTCAATAACGACGGTCGAGCCATTGGGCTCTTTGACATTGAAGTCAGAAGTAAAGACCAACTTCTTGAATGCATTAACAGACTCGAAGCCATTAAAGGGATTATATCCGTTGACCGGGTTTAAACTTCCGACATAAACACTTGAATTTTATAATTAATTTAAAATACTCTCAAAGTATTTATATTGACGCACAGAGACAGCTTTAGTAAATACTCAATTAGTTATGAAAAGTTATTTTAAATCACTTAGCCTTTTGGGAGCTTTCTTTTTTGTCAACTCACAACATGCGCAAGAAGCCCTTCCCTTTAAAGATGCCCGAATAGACATTTTCATGAGAGACTCTGCACTTCATGGAATTGGCCCCTCTAGAAGCAATGAAATTCTTGGCCCCAAAGAATTCCTGATCCTTACAGTCGATGGGAGTATTCGTGCTATTGGAAGAGTGAGTTCTGGAGCAGATGATTACCGTTATAAATATAAAGCACCTCACCCGAAAGCTGGGCAGCCTAAAAATACGGCGACACGAGCTAGACGTTGGCAACTTTTTGGAATTAAAAACCACAAATATCAATGGGTCAAAACACCAGACGGCGGATCAAAAAAAGAATCTGCGATGCCTGGCTCATTTCTTCTCAGTCCTTATAATAGAATAGATTACTTTGGCGCCTGCATTCATGGAACCTACAATTATGGATACACTGAATTCGGTTACCCGGCTTCCCATGGTTGCCTTCGATGCGTGACTCTGGAGGACGGTAAAGGTCCCTGGAACAGCGATGGTTTAAATCCAATTTTATGGAGACACCTCATTCCTTATCGCCTCAAGAATCTTACAGAAAGCTCTGGCGATGGCACGGACATTATTGATGACGCTCAAAACACAAAAGACAAAGCTCGATGGGAAAACTTTTATCAAGAAAACGATGAAGACTTTCTCACTATGCGAAAGCTCAACAAAAGAATTCGAATTTTCACTCATAGCAAAGATTCTCTTTCAAAAATTAAAAACTGGAAAAAAAGCCTCGAAAGCATGTATCCAGCCAATCTCATTAAGTTTGCGATTGGAGCCAGATCAACACTCAGTGATGAAATGTGGCACGAATTCAAAGCAGGAGAACACAAGGTTAACGAGAGGCTCTTGAGAAAAGTTCAGGAAGTAGAAGACAAAGTTTACCCGAAACTTGAAGCCTATTATCCGCCACGCCTTGAATCGAGAATGCGCAACTTGGAAAAAGACTCTCCAAGGATTCTTAAAGCCATTCCTTACAGGCCTTAAATTTTTATTTTCAGAGAAACACCGAACGCCCTTGAGTAAAGCACAGCGTTGGTTAAGACAATTTTCCTGATAAGTAGTTGATCTTTTTAGTCTTAACCAAATCTTAACCAAATCTTAATTAGGTTTTTACTGTTAAGACTTTCACAATGAAAGAATGACGAAATATTTTACATATTTGATGACATTCTCGGCGTTTGTATTTTCTAGTGACTTTTCTTATTCCAGGAACCTTGGCTCACAACTCAGAAGATCACAGCAACGAAGAGCCAAAAAGCGTGCGCAACACACCATAGCTCCAGAGGCAGGGCCGCAAAGCTCTAAAAATCCCGTCATCCATAATTCAACATCTCATTCGACTGAAGCAGTCTATGACCCAAAAGTAGAATTCAAAAAAAAGTTTCAGCAGGGTTACTTAAGTGAGTTGACTCAGAAAAAGAGTTCTCAGGAGTCTTGCAATCAAACGAGCTTAGGCCTCAAAGAATTAGCCATAAAACTAGCTCGTGAAGAGGCACATCGACTTTCTAGAGACGAAGTTCTCGATGATCTTCATGAGAGCGTTTTAAATCACCATGTTGAACTTATTGCAAAAACATTGGCAATGTCATCTGCTTCAAACTTAAACTCAAACGCAACACAAGTTGTTGGAGGAAATCAATTTCAGGAATTTGGTGCTACACGGTTTGGAGTTTCCAATGCTAAAAGTTCTCAAGATGCTTTTTCATCACTTTCGTTTTTAAATAATTTTGAAAAAAACTTTAATCCCAAAAGCTTTAGCCCTCGCCACAGAGTTGGAGTGTCCTCACTTTCTCCACGACTTTTTTCTGACTCGAGATCTGCAGCAGCTTTCCAAAAAGCAGCTCAAGATATATTAAGCCCAAATGGTAAAGAGCGTTCTGCCAATGAGGTTGTTTATAGTGCTTGTTCTAGTTATTTGTTTTATGGAGATCAGGATGTAGAAGAAATTCAAAATTACTTTAAAAAGCCAAAAATGTTTTCAAGGCGAGATGGCAGCACTGGGTCTCTCATTAATTTTTTAGATCAATTAAGATCTCAAAAGTCTGTAGCTGAGAAAAATAAAATTTTTGCTCGAGCCTTGAGCTTGTGTCCAAACTTAGGCTTTAAAACTGTTTATAACAGCCTTATTGAAAGCAAGTGGAAGTCGGAAGCAGACAATCATTATTTACAATCACTGGGTGCTCCAGCTCAATCTGTAGAAGACTTAGTATTTGAAGATAGCTCAATACAAAGTAAAGGCATTTGTCAGGATCTTATTAAAAGTGAAATGATGAACATTCTTGAAATAGAAACGAGAGCTAAAGCTCAAGAAATTGTAGCAGCTGAAATTACTGAAACCCAGAGAAAGCCACTTGACATAAAAATGAAATCAGGAAAATTTCCCTTTAGAGGACTTCAAAAAAGTAAACTATTGCCTGACATTGCGAATCTAAACCTTGTAAAAATAAATCCAGCATTGCCCGTTCCCTCTAAATTTACACCAGAACCATCTAGGAAAATTCCTCCTCCATTTAATCACATTGCTAAATCTAACGTCTTTTTCAGTAGACCCGAATCCAAGAATATAAAGGCAGTTGTTCAGAAAAATGCTCTACCTAAACCTCTAGAGCCTGCACAGAAAAATCAAATGTACCTTATTGCGACGCCGAGCATTGATGTCAAAGAGTTTAAAAAAAATAACCCTGTTTCACTTGGCTCTTCTGCAGTTGTTAGTAGTTTAAAAGCTTCACCTAAAAAAGTAGTCAGGGCTCCAGAGACCCCTTTAAAACTTCAAGTCAATAAAGACTTTCTAAAGTCTTTTCAGAGGGACTTAATGATTGACTCAACTAAATGGTAGCAAATTAAGACTGAGATCAAAAGTGATTTCACTGCGACCTTGATTTAAAAACACCTTTTCAGCTACACTTTAACTAAGCGACAAAATGATATTAAAAAACAACAGAGTTGTTCTTTAATGAAGAAAAGGATATGAAGAAATGTATAAATTTTTAAAGATCATTTATGTTATTGCCATCATTCAGATGACAACAAGTTGCTTTTCTAGGAGAAGCGAAAGGACAGCAAATATGACTCCAACCCCACAAGCTATAAAAAAAGACAAACTCATGACAATTCATGGAGACACTCGCAATGATCCTTATTTTTGGATTCGCGATATGAAATGGACCACCGAAAGGGGCCCTAAAAACACCCTTGAGACGATGCTGCCAGAAATCAGGAAACACATTGAAAAAGAGAATCACTATACCGATTCCTTTTTAAAAAACTTAGAGAAAGAAAAAAATGAAATCTTTGAAGAAATAAAAGAGAGAATTCCTGCTGACGACCAAGGAGTGCCCTACTTTAAAAAAGGTTATTGGTATTATTCCAAATTTGAAGAGGCAAAGGAATACCCCATTTATTGCCGTAAGAAAAAAAACTTAGAAGCAGTAGAAGAGATTATTCTCGACGTGAATGAACTTGCTGGAGACGCCAAAGTCTTTAAGGTCGCTGCTATAAAAGTTTCTCCAAACTCACAACTTTTAGCCTATGCAGTCGACACGAGCGGAAACAATCTCCATGAAATCTTCATTAAAGACCTGAGCTCGAAAAAAACTCTCGACTTCAAACTCAACAAAGCAACCAGTAATTTCGTGTGGACACCAGACTCACAAAAAATTCTCGTTTCGGAATACGACCTCAAAACGCTCAGAAACTTCAAAGCGGCTTTCATTGACATTCAAAGTCAAGCAAGAGAAGAAGTTTTCCACGAAGAAAATGAAGAATTTGGAGTTTATGTTTCGGGAACCCGATCGGAAAAGTTTTTGAGCGTTGGAGCTTACGCCAAAGACTCTCATGAAATTTACCTAATTGAGGCTCAAAAGCTTCATCTTTTAAAAGCTCGAGAAGAAAAGCACCTCTACGACGTTGATCACATTGGAGAAAATTTTTACATTTTAAGCAATAAAGAACAAGAAAACTTTGATCTCTATAAGTTGTCAGAAGAAGATTTCAAAAACAATCAAAAAGAAAACTGGGTTAAAGTTGTTGCCGGATCAAAAGATCTCTTCATCAACAGTTATACTCTTTTTGAAAACAAGATTGTCTTGAGCACTCGCGAAAAAGGTCAGAAAGATTTTTTAATAACAGATCTCTCAGGAATGAACGTTCAAAAAATGCCCCAAAAAGGCAGTTCTTACGTGGTTGGAACGAGCTCCAACAGTGACCCAAAGCTAGATTACTTTCGCTATTCCTATGAAAGCCCAGTTCAGCCCGAGCAAATTATTGATTTCAATCTCAACACAGAAGAAAAAACTCTTCAAAAAGAGAAAACGGTTGGTAAAAAGTTTGAGGCAAATGATTATGAAACCGAGGCGCTTTGGGTGAAGTCTCGAGATGGTGTCGACATTCCAGTCACTCTTATTAAGAAAAAAACGACCAAAAAAAGTTCTGAGACTCCGCTGCTACTTTACGCATATTCCTCTTATGGGCACAATATTGATGCCTATTTTAGTCCATCGCGAATTAGTCTTCTCGAGAGAGGTTTTATTGTTGCGATCACAAACCCGCGTGGAAGCTCTTTTCTTGGAAGAGAATGGTATTTGAATGGAAAGTTTCTCAAGAAGAAAAACACCTTTTATGATTTTATTGATGTTGGCGAATACTTGGTCAAAAACAACATCACTTCTCGAAAGAAAATCTTTGCGATGGGAGGCAGTGCGGGTGGGCTTCTCATGGGAGCCGTGATGAATCTTGCCCCTGAGCTTTTTCATGGAATCATTGCCCAAGTTCCCTTTGTCGACGTCGTCACGACCATGCTTGATGCCGATTTACCACTCACAACTGGCGAATATCAAGAATGGGGAAATCCCAATGAGCAAGAATACTATGATTACATGAAAAGCTATTCTCCTTACGACAATGTTCGTAAAGCGTCTTACCCTAAAACCTACATGACAACGGGAATTCATGACACTCAAGTAGGATACTGGGAACCCCTCAAATGGGCATTAAAACTCAGGGACTCTCAACTCAACTTAGAAAACCCCATTCTTTGTAAAATTGAAACAGAAACAGGACACAGCGGAGAATCCGGAAGATTTAAAGCCTATCAGGATGTTGCGGAAATTTATGCGCTTCTTAGTGAATGGGCAAAAGATTAAAATTTAAAAATAAAGTTATTCAATGCACTATTGTGAAGAAATAATAGTGCATTCGTATTGTGCTAAATCAAACTCACCAATTCCAGTTGGCAGTAAATAGTCCAAAGACCTCACGCTATAAATCTTTTCAGAACAAAAGAGACTCGCTCGCCTATCTTCTGGACTTTGATGCCGTGAGAGACTCACTGAAACTAAACTTTCTCCTAAAATACTAGGAAGCTGATAAGTAGAAATTTCACTTTGATTTAAAGATTCTAATGCATATTTTTTTAAAGCTAGAAACAAATCTCGAGTTCCTTGCCCTCTTACAGTTAAGGCAGCATTTGAAAATTTATTGCCCCAGCCTTTCACAAAAGAAACCCCTAAATCGAGAACTAAAAGATAATCCTTTAAGGCAAAGTTCACTTGGCACTCAATTCGAGGTGATTCTGCAATAGCGCCAAAGCGACCATAAGGCACCCAAGCTCCGACATAGGAACAGGAACTATACAAAGATTCTTGAAAGCTTTCTAACTCTCTATTGTAGAGTTTTTGACAAAGACGCTCATCCTTTAAAGAATGATGACATAAAGCGAAGACTAAGTGCTGAGAAGCTCCTCCTAAATCAATTTTATTAATTGAGCTTTCCGAATAAGGAACGAGCACTTGGCAGGATTGAGACTCTTTGGAGTTCTTAAATTTTTGGCAGATTAATAGTGATTTGTTTATTTTTTTTGCATTGCCAAGAAAGACATGATCTTCCCCCATCCAGTCAAAAAAACCAACTTGAAGCACACTTTCATTAGATAGAGATTCAGAAATAATTTGACTTAAAAAAGTCGAAAAAGCACCCTCCATACGAAATCCTGGTAACGATAAGACTCCACCAATCTTCTCTTTGTTCAGCATCAACAAGAGACTGCCTTTGAAATACTTATTCACTAATAACGAACAAACAAATTTCTGAGCAACATTTCTAAAAAGAGTTTCCGATGAAGCTCTAAAAACTTTAAAGGAACATCTCGCCTGAGTAATCTCGACACGAGGAAGATTTTTATAAATCTTAAAACTTAAGCGATCTTTAAACTTCAAGTGATTTTCTTGTAGTTTTTGAGCTAAAAAAAGAGAATCTTCCTCATTAAAATCATAACTCACCCCAACCCCTTCTTGAGCAAGGCTCACAAAAGACAACGTGGCAGCAAAGAAAAAGAGTAAACACTTAAGTTTTCGTTGTTTCATATTCTATTAACATCACTTCAAGGAAAAGTGACGTAGGCGTATTTTATCTCAAACAAGCTTCATTCAACAAGAGCAAGAAAGGCGAATTAAGTATTTAGTAACTAGAAAAAATATGATTGATTTTAGTCACTTAGAAAGAACTACAAAAGCAAACAAGACGCTTTTCTACTTAATTCGCGTTTTAAAAATAGTGACCAATTCAGCAATCTTATCATCACTGCCTTTATTGCTTTGAATGGCCTTTTTGACACAGCATTGTATGTGCTTTTCTAAGATCACCGTTTCGAGACTACGTATGCTGGAAACAATTGCTTTCGTTTGAATCAAAATTTCAGGACAATATTTCCCATCTTCAATCATTTTACTCACACCATTCATTTGACCTATCAGGCGGTTCAAACGGTGAATCTCTTTTCTATGGTCAGGACGAGAAATAGATTTTTCTTTATTTTTTTTAAGCAAAGGCACCGTTAGCAACTTCTTCATATTTTAATTTCTGGGAAAATAGTTAAGAGCTGAGGAACAAGAAGGCTCCAATCAAGTTCCTTAGAAAGCTTTAACTCTAGAAAATTAACTTTCTTTTTTCCGGCCTTGATCCGCTCACTTTTTACAAATTGAATCTCCGGATGAGCTTCTAATCGTTTTTTAACTTCAATGTCAGAGATTTTTTTCTGGGCAAGGTTGAGACCAACTTGAAGCCCTAATTTTGTAACTTGAGCATTGTAACCAGTATCTGGAACTTTCTGCAATGCAGTTTTTACATTGAGAGCGTCTTTTTTGAGGTCATTCAGAAATACATTGTTTTTAGAGATATCAACAATAATTTTAGCTTCCGCTTTTCCATCGACATCATTTTTAAAAACTTTTCGCATGCCTTGGACGCAAACTTGACAGACCATTCCAGGGACAGAAAGTCTCAATGTTTCCGAAAATCCTGAGACAGTGAGAGTGAGTGAGAGTAATAATAGTAAACAATTTTTCATTTTTTCTTCTTTCTAAATATGGGTCATTAAGGTTAAAAAGAAATCACCCTTTAAAGTGCCACCGAATTCCCACAAAACATTTTTGTAGAAAAACCGAAGCATTGGCGTGATTTCAACATGCTTATTAATTTCAGGAAAGTAACTCAGCTGCACAATAAACCAACTCTGTAGTGCATCCATACCAGCATCATATGGAGCAAAACCTAATCTATAATGAAACTTGGGTAAACTTTGATTCTTAAAATGATAAAGTTCAGCAGTTGCTGCTGTATAGAATTCTTGAGATTCCCAATCCCCCATTAAAGAGCCATGAGCGACAAAACCATTTTTCTTTAGAGGTTTTTGCTCAAAATACCCAGCATGTGCCATCAAATATAAATTCGCCTGAGAGTCATTAAAAATCCAGCGTTTGACGAGATGATTCAAGCCGAAGCTGTAATCTCTGTAATCCGAAAGCATCCGATAAAAAGATGAATTGAGCTCAACACTAAAGCTAGGATCGAAGCTATAGCTTACTCGACTCACATTTGAGTTAGTTGAAAGCCGTGTCCAAAAGACCCAGCCATCTTTGTAGATCACAGGGTGGCTTTCTACATAAAAAGCCATATTCAAGCCCAATAAGAGCAGGAAAACGTTTTTAAACAGGCTCATGAACTCAACATACCCCACTAGGGTTTATAAAGCGATAACCAGAAACATCTTCATTCGTCAATTTTCATGTACATCTAAAAGTTACTCGAGCCAACTCCGTGTTATAATATTCTTAAAATGAACAAAAAATATGCATTAAAAACATTTCTAGTTTTAGCGGTCGTGACTGCCATTATTGCAATTCAACCTTCTTCATCAGAAAAAAACAGAAAACCAACCTCGAAAGAAGAAAGTATAAAAGAAAAATTAAAAGAACTTGTGCTCTTAGCTCACTCCAAAGATGAACTACTCAAAAGGTTGAGCGAGGAAAGTGACTTCAAAAAACTTTTTGAAAATGGCACTCTTTTATATGCCAGTGAATCAGAAGACGAAGAGTTCGTCAGCCCTGGAAGCCCAAAATATATTGGCACTCACAACGATCTTTATATAGCGTTTAAGAAATATGATGACGGAAAAGTTCAATTCATAGATTACTCAACCCCCAACAAAGCAGAATTTTACTTAGTAAGCGAAGAAGGAGGAAGTCTCTCTTTTAATGACAATCAGGGTGACTGTAGAAGCTGCCATGCTGGAAAGCTGAGATGGGCCAGTTACGACAAGTGGAGGGGTACCTACGACTCAGAAAGTGATTACCGAAAAACACGTGATGAACTTGGCATTGAAGAGGTCTTTTTTGACACTCTCATAAAACTTGGTGCCTCTCCAATTGAATTTACAGACAAAGTTTTTAGTACCCTCATAAAAGTTTTATCAAACAAATTAAAAACATTAAATCAAAAAGACTTTATAAAGCTCACCAGAAAAGTACTTCAGTGTGATGATAATTTTGAAAAATTGAAAGATACGGAACGTATGCTCGTAATTCAAAGACATATTCTCAAAAACCACGAACGAAACATTCACAAGACCATACAGACACATCAGTTGAATTTCCCTAAAGACGGTGAACTCAGTTATTGGAAAGATGAGCCTAAAGATTCAAAGTACGAAGAAGAAGGAAATGCGGTTTTAGACACATTCTTACTCAACCTCCTTGAAAAGCACAGCTCTGTTGATTTAAAAAGGATTTCATTTTTACGCAAAGACTCTTACGGATTCGCGGCCCCAGGAAGATCATTGTTAGAAGCTTTTTTACCAATGATGAGAACAAAAGCGTACACGAAGACTCAAAAGCTTTTTCAAAATGAAATTTTTCGAGCCTTACATCCTTTGCATAGCTTCTTTTCAACTTCAAGTAATATAGCGAAAGAGGAATTTTTTGCATGGTATGACAGAATGGAATCAGTGTATAACTTACCCAAAAGATTAAACCCTCAAGAAATGTCAAAAGCATTTCTCAACAAACACCCCTTACCTCAAAAGCAAATCGATGCTGCCTGTGAAGAATTGGCTACTTTAAATTTCTAAGCCAGGTTCTTTGCTTCTTAGCAAGTTGGCAGTGGCGGATTTTAATCTTTTCAATGAGCTCGGCCTTGCTGCCATTGTTCTCTAAGAAATCGACGCATTCGGCATAGCCCATTGTCTTCATTCCGTGATCATGGGGATTGTATTTTTTCAGCAAGCCTTCTACTTCATCAAGCAAGCCCTTTTGAAACATTCTTTCTACTCGAGCGTGAATAGCGACTTCTTTCTTTTCAATGGAATGAATGTACCTTTGCGTGATACTAGAAAAACCATTGTCTTTTTTTTCAAAGTAGAGCTCATCAAAGCTTAACTTTTGTCGAAAGTGTAAGTCAAAGGCCCGAGTGATGCGAAAACGATCGTTTTCATTTAATTTTTCTTTCCAACGATTATCAGAGAGACACAATTCACCAAAAAGCTCTTCATTTGATTTTGCCTCTAAACTTTTTTGAAAATCAGGACAACTTTTAGCACCAGGCGCCGCTCCTTCTAAGATATAGCGCTCATAAAAGTGACTCCCTCCAACAAAAATAACTGGCTGAGAAGCCTCTAAGGCTTTTCCTATTTTCTCTGAGATACGAGCTCGAAAAGAGGCGGCTTCTACTTTTTCAGGAATTTCAAAAAGATCAATGCCGCAATAATGAAACTCCTCTAGCTCTTCTCTCGTTGCTTTTGCAGAAGCAATATTCAATTCCTTGTAAGCAGCAACGGAATCGAGACTGACGAGAAGACATTCCGAGGGCCTAGTGAAACGTGTTCTCAAGAAACTATGAACCGCCTGACTCTTTCCACTTCCAGTTGTTCCTAGAACTGAAAGTATTTTACTTTGATCCCACTCCTCTAGCGAAGAAATGATCGGAATTTTTAGATTCATTCAATCCCCCGACCTTAGCGATGAAAAAAATCTTCTATTTTTTCATTTGAAATTAAATAATAAATTGGTCTTCCATGAGGACAAAAAGACGCCCATTCAATGGAGTCTAAGTCTTTTAATAGCTCAAGAATCCCTTCTCGAGAGAGTCGCTGCCCACGTCGGACACTGCCATGACAAGCCATTGAGGCGGCAATTCTATTTTCCAAATCTGTTTGAACAGACTCAAAAGCACTGCCTTCTTCAATTTTTTGAAAAAGATTTTCAATGACGACTTTCCAATTAATTTTCCTGTCGGATTCAGGAATAGCAATGAGCTCTAATACCAGAGCAGATTCATTTTCTGAAAACTCAAAACTGAGTTTTTCTAAAAAGTCTTTTATTTCTTGACGATAAGCTTGAACGGCAAGAGGCAACTCTATTTCCATAGAAACCAATAAAGCTTTTGCTCTTAAAAGTTTTTTATTTTTCAGAATGCGATCAAAGTTTAATCGCTCATGGGCGGCATGCTGATCTAAGAGCATGAGGCCTTGTTCAGATTCACAAAGAATCCAAGCCGCACTCATTTCACCAATGACTCTTAATTGGGCAAAACTAAAATCTGGCCGGCGACCAAGTGATGAAGAACTCTGCAAATTATTTTTTTCATTTAAGAGAGGCTCGAAATTAAAATGAAAACGCTCCGTGCTTGGCTCATGCCCCTTCGAGTGCCAGGAAGAATTTGCTGATGGCGTGGTAGCAGTGACTTCAAGTTTAGAAAAAGTCTCAGGCATTTTCTCGCCCTGCTTCCGAGGACTTTCAACATCAAAAGTTTTTTCACCTTGAAACAAAAAAGCGCGAATGGACTTATAAACTATTGAAGAGAGTGAAAAATGACTTGGCCAACGCAGCTCTTTCTTCTGCGGATGAATATTGACATCAATCAAAGCAGGATCAATTTCAAGACGCACGAGAACCGCCGGATAAGCTCCCACCTCAATAAGCCCACTATAGGCTTCTCGCAAAGCATAGGCTAATCGGGGATCCGAAACCAATCGACCATTCACCACAAGTTGAATATTTTTTTGATGGCGAAAGGCAAAACCGGGTTTAGAAAAAACACATTCTAAACTTTTCACCCCTTCTGATAGAAACTGATCTTCAGAACTTTTTTGAAAATGAAAAAGATTCTCAGCATCAGTTTCTAGAAAGCGCGCAAAACGATCAGAAATAGACTCAATGGGAAAGTCATCGTGAGCCTTCAACTCCCCAGAGGCGTTGAGAATAAACGAAGAAAAAGAAACATCTTCCCGAGTGAGACATAAAGCTCGAATGAGTTTTCGACAGACTGAAGCCTCAGAAGTAGATTTTTTTAAAAACTTTTTGCGTGTCGGCACTGTTTCAAAAAGATTTTGAATGCTGATTTTTGTTCCCTCTTGACGGACTCCTGGTTCAATTTCAGGCACCGCGTTTGGATGGGAGCGCAAGACCCAAGCCGCCTTTTGGAAGGCCGAATAAGTATCGATCTGAACATCGGCAACCGAAGAAACTGCTGAGAGCGCCTCACCTCGAAAGCCGAGACTGAGAATATGGTCGAGGTCGTCTAATGATTGAATTTTGCTCGTCGCATGTCTTCTGAGGCAAATGGACAAGTCTTCACGACTCAAGCCCCATCCATTATCTTCAATTTCCACTAAATCCAAACCACCTGAAACAATGGAAATTTTCACTTCAGTAGCTTGAGCGTCTAAAGAATTCTCAACAAGCTCCTTAACAATGGACACAGGGCGGTCCACCACCTCACCAGCGGCAATACGGTGAATAACCTCCTGACTGAGCTCCTGAACGGCATGATAGTTTTCGAGTTGCACGAGAACAAAAAACTATAAAATTCACGCTACGTCTATGCGCTAGTAACTACTTATTTCTTTTTTATAGAGATTTTTTAGGGACCAGTGACTTGGAAAGCGCTCTAATTAAAGCACAAACAAAGCTCTAGCTCTTTTGGTGGGGGCCCACACGACCTCTTTTACTTAAAAGCTCTATACATCCTTGAGAGCTCTAGAAAGCAGTGTTTTGTTAAAGATATTCCGGGCAAAAAACAGTTTTTAAATTAATAATCACTGTTTTGGGATCATCATAAAAAAATGGAGAAAAAAAATGATAACAATAAATTTTAATAAATTAATACAAACCTGTGCACTTTGGGCACTTCCACTAGCCTTTGTTTCTTGCAAAAAAGATTTTCAAGGAAAAGCACAAGTCCACAGCTCCTTCAAAGTTGAAAAGCGTGGACTCTTTTCTAAAGACATTATTATAGGATCTGGAAATTACTATGCTGATGTCAAAGGAGCAGCAAACTCATCATCGATAAACGTCAGTTTAAAAAACACGGCAAACACTTTTAAATTCAGTCTTCCAAGCCCTAGAGTTTCTAATAATTTAAATCAAAACTTTTTCTTAAGCGCTCAAGATCTTAATCAAAATTTTTCAGCGAGTGGAAAGTCTACCATTCAAATTATCCGAAGAGGTCAAATCTTCACAACGGAAAGAAGTTGCGTTTACTCTGTAGAATATTACCGAGATAGTCACTATCCATACGACGACCACTATGCCAATAGAAGACATCACCATGACGACTATGACCACAGAGACAGAAGAGACCGATACCGAGATGACCACAGAGACAGAACCTACATTGTTTACGGAACTGAACTTGTCACTAAGCAAGCTGAAATCAGCGTTCACTCTCTACGCTTTAAGCTTTTAAACGCAAACAATGTCACTCTTGCCAATTTTAATGTCAGTGAACAAGAACGAACAAATTACAAAGTTCTTAGCAAATCTGAATGCATGCTCTAAGCAGCACTGATTAAGACACAATTTAAAGTGTTGTCTTAGAAATTTTTCTAAGACAACACTTTTATATTACTAAAATTTAACCCTTGGCACTTAGAACTACGACCAGAGAAACTACAAATCAACGGTACAAGTCGCTGTCGGTCTTTTCTTGAAATTAATTTCCTGACTCCAACTTTTGTAGCTAATGAGCTCAGACTTTTTAATACTTCCATCTTTGTTCAAATAAATTCGTGCGCGCTCAAGAGGATTGGCAAAGACGGCAGGATCTTTGATGGAAATGTATTTTCTTAGCTTTCCCTTGATCATGACTTGTTGGCCCAAGTACTGATTTGTGGCAATAATACGACGTCCACTTTCTACACCGCTTTGCGATAGCTGTAGGCTATGCACAAACCGATGTATTTCATCAGTGTCATAAGCCTGCATCATATTTATATAATAGTCAGACTCATTCTTTATACTATGAATGCTTTGAGGAAGAGCCTGGTCAGTTACAAACAAATCTATTGCTCGAAAGGGCCTCACGTTGAGTCTGGTCTGGTTGAATTTTGAGTCATCCTCATGAACCCAAGTTGTTAGCAATATGTAGCAGTCATCACCGCTATTATTGATTCCGATTAATGTTTTGTTTTTCACCTTGTTGATAACAGCTAAAAGTTTTTCATTGAGGTTACTTTTGACCGCATGAACCTTTCGAGCGCCAACTTTATCATTGAGACGATCCCAGGTCTTTTCTGCAAAAGCAGCTTGGCCAAGAAAAAAGCAAAAAACAAACAAAGGGCGAAGTGTCATTGAGAAATTCATGAGTGCACAATAGCGCTTCTTTTAGCAAGAATCAATGCATTGATAGCTCCCGACTGAGACCTCTTCACTTCTTTTAAAATAAGAATTCTCAGGCTATAGGCACAAGACTATAGGAAATATAGCCAATCGCTCATTGTTCTCATTGTGAGATGTTTTATATTTAATAATCAGCGTTATGAACGACCAGATAGCGCCTCATCTTGAACAAGGGTTCAAGGTGATTTTAACAAAAGAGACTCAAACAAAGAAAGGAATTTTAAAACATGTGGAATCAATTAAAACAAAAAACAAACTCTATGAAAACAGGAGGGCTCGTCCTCAGTATTATTTTTGGAGCCTTTGGACACTCTCAAGAATTAACCTTAACCCCAGCTCAAACCGCGGGCCCCTTTTACCCTGGATTCAATCAGACGCAACAAAGTGGCGACAGCGACTTGAGCAACAACTTCACTGCTCATGGGACACCAATAGTCATCAAGGCAAAAGTTTCAAACAAAGCTGGAGAAGTCATTCCAAATGCACTTATACACATTTGGCAAACAGACGGTATAGCTGGAAGATACTTTAACGACGACAGAACTGAAGCTTTAGATGTGAATTTTGATTATTACGGGAAAAGCATCTCCCAGGAAGACGGAAGATTTAGCTTCAGAACAATACGTCCCATAGAATATCCCGCTGGAGAAGACTGGATAAGACCAGATCACATTCATCTTCGAGTATTTGTTGGAAATCAGATCAAACTCACAACTCAAATTTATTTTTCTGGTGATGAATTTTTAGAGCAAGATCTTATTTTACAAAACATGAGTGATGAAGAGAGAAAGACAGTGATCATCGACTATAAAAAGAATGAAGAGCTCAGCCGAGAGCAAGAAAAAACCATTCTCGAAGGCAAGCTACATTTAGTGATTGATTAATTAGCTCAGGCGCTTGAACCCACTGCTTGCACCTTGGAATGACTTCATAAGCTCCCCCTTGCACACGAGCAGCCAAGCGCCTTTTTTTTCAATGAGAACAATCACAAGACCTGAAAACTATTCGAAAGAGATCTCAGCAAGCATCTCATCTTGATCAAAGTCTTGTATTTTATCAGTGCTACCATCAGAATAAGCCCACTCGACCCAATCCTCTGCTTTAGGGTATTTAATTCCAGCGAGAGTTAAAGTATAAGCTCTTGCAAATAATTCAATATTGACTTCGGTCATAAATGGAATCTCAGAATCTTCCACTTTAAAAAATCCATTAGGCGCACGCCTGATAGCTGCTCGGTTAGCACGTTTTAACGCATTTCCCAAAAAAGCTGGGCTGAGCATGATAGCAGGATTTTCTCCATACCCAGCAGACGCAAGTTCTTCTCCTGCTCTTTGTGGATTGTATAAATCATTAGCAGCACCACCAAGAAAGACACCATTCTTTAAAATAAAATCTTGTAGTTGATCGAACTTACGCTCAAATAAAGCTGGATCTTTTAGCAACAGCGCCCTTGCGGACCTTTTCACATCGTAGACACTAGGAAGTTGAGAACTATCCGGAGTCCAACCAGACTGTTTATTTAAAAGAAAAGAAGTCATTTCAACTCTACTTTTTTTAGGAAAAACAACAAGCGACTCTGAAACATAGATATATCTGCTTTTAAACCTATTCACTCTAATCAGCTCTTCAACTGAAAGTGGAATTCCCCCGAAAAACCGGACCTGAGCACCTTCCTCATAGCTTTTAATAAATAAGGCACCAAAAGAAGAACGAAGAAAGTCTCGAGCTTTATTTCTAAATGCAGCCATAAATCTAAAGTCCTTTAAAAGTCCACTCAAATGCCCTAAGTCATGTTCAAAAAAAGTACCTTCAGTTAACTCAAAAAGGCCTTCAGTAGACCCTTTAATCTGATCGAGTAGAGTTAAGTTATGAAATTTAGAATCAGTATTAGAATTTGGAGGCGAGGCATCATGACCATAAGGAATAAGTTTGTGCCTATATTTAGTTTTAGAGCCCGTTCCTTTAGATTCTATAGTCTGAATTGATCCGGGCAAAATGACTTCATCACGATTTAGTTTTCCAGATTTGATGGCATCATTAACTCGAGCTTGTATGGCGGACAGAATGCTCTTTCTTGAAACTTTTGAATGCTGAGGATCTTCCCAATTCATACCTATGGCCTCTAAAAATTTATAATGCAATAAATTCTCAGCTCTCAAAAGAGTATGACTAAAATTTTGTGAGCCTCTATGACCATTTCTAAAAGCACTCATTACCTCTTCTCCAGGAATTTCTTGATTATGAAATTTAGATTCAGAGCTTTTTTTCAATCTAGAAAAATAAACGGAACACCAGTCCTTAGCGCTTTGAGAAATCACATACTCAGAAAACAAACACAAAAAAATCAAAATGAAATTTTTAAGTAAAGAACCTATCATCTTTCCATTTTCCATCCCTAGCTAAAATTCAGTCCCTGGCACTTTGGTCCACGAGACCTGCAACTGTTACTTTGTTTCTGCCGCTTTCTTTTGATTTGTAGAGTTGTTCGTCGGCGATGCTGATGAAATCTTCGGCTTTTTCGAGGCTTGGGTTCCATTGGGCGACACCGAAAGAGGCGGTGACGGGAATCTTTTTCTCGTCGTAAATGAATTCGTGATCCTCAATTGTTTTTCGTAGTCGCTCGGCAATAGAGGCGGCGACTCTGAGAGGTGAGTCCGGGAGAACAAGGACGAACTCTTCGCCTCCGAAGCGGGCTAAGACATCGTCGGAGCGAATCACTGACTCGGTAACAACACGACAGAGTTCCTTAAGAACATAGTCTCCTGCCATGTGGCCGAAGTTGTCGTTCACTTTTTTGAAAAAATCAATGTCGAGAATCAAAAGGCTCAACGGAAAGCCACCCGATGCAATGTCAATTGAAGAACGTAAGGCGCGCATGAGTTTTTCTTTATTGGCAACTCCAGTGAGCGGATCGACGGTTCCTTGTTTGTGCAAGTTTTCGGTGAATTCGGCATCGAGAAGATTATCGATAAATTTAAAAACAAAAGTTCCAATTTTAATAAGATCATTAGCTTGCAAAAGAACAGGGCGCTCTATTTTTTTGCTGTTGAGTAAAGTTCCATTTAAAGAGCCCAGGTCTTTGAGCAAGACGCCCTCTGTGGTCACTTTAAATTCACAATGCTGACTGCTAATGGCGCGTTGGTGCAGTTGATAATCACAACTGGGGCTTCTGCCGAGTAAATTTGGCCCTTCTTTAAGGCGCATCACAGAGCCCATGCCTTCTCCCTGCACGACAACCAAAGAAGCTTGTGACTCCTTGGCTGATCGTAAGAGCTCTTCAACGGAAGTATTGGGGGAAGTCTCCAACTCTGTTTTTGTTGAGGTGTTCTTAATGTTATTCCAACTCGATGATTTTTCTTTTTTCTTCTGACTCATAATTAATGTGTAACTCCTAAATTCGACAAAGCTCCGCAAATTTCAGGCCTCACCCCTCCGGCTATTTGCACTTCTTGACATAATTTCTCAAAACTAATGAGTTTAATTTGATAACCATAACGCTGGTCTTCATCCGGACTCGGACTCCAGCCGCTGGCAACCATGGAGTGCGTTGCGTAGGAATCAGGAAAACGCTGTGACAAAGTATCATTCACTCTGGCAAAAGTTGGTTTTGGAGCAAAGCCGTTTCGATCGCCAAGCCTTAAGACGTCTCTTGCGTCTCGTCCTAAAAATGAAGCAATAGACGGAGAAGACAAGGAATCATTCGGAACAAAAGGATTTGCTTTATTCCCTTCAAGGACTTCCGGGAAAATGCCAAAATACAAAGAATCGTAAACGGTAGGCGCACTAGCGAGAATATCGAATGCGTTGCTTGCATCCAAAGATCCACCCGGACGAAGTTGATTGATGCCGCTGTTTTGTCCCGCAGTCAGACTTAAGGCGTATTTTAAAAGTGAAATTCTTCCAATGCCTGGTAGACCTCCCTCAATGCCAAGACGATGATCGCCAGGAAAAAAACTCATGTTTGCCATTGGAGAAAAAGCGCCTCCCGGAAGTCCAATCAAAGAAAGCTCTAATTCGTAATAATCTTTAGGAGGACCAATGCGGCTGCCAAAAGGTTTTGCCGCTGCCAACGCAGCCATGAGTGGATAACTCCCAATATTTCCGGCGTTTTGCCTTGGCCAAAAAAGAGTTTTATTGCGAGCCATTGTGCCAAGAACTGTATGCAGTGGTCGTTTGAACTCGTTATCAACAAAACGAGTAAAGCCAACAGGAATAGCTCCCTCATGAGAATAAATCTTTGGAGTCACAATACAACTCGGTCCACCAGCATCGCCTTCACTGGCCTCAAAAACAATATAGGGCAGATTAAAAAAAGTTTCAGCGGTTTGAAAGTACTCTGAAAAATCAGCCCCCGTTGATCGTTGAGAACTGTCATTCAAAAAAAATATTGAGGAACTATTTCCACCAGCAATGGCACTTCGAAAACTTCCAATTAAATTATTCTCAAAGCTTTTTCGAATAGTGATGTCTCCAACTGCGGTATCACCGTTCCCTGGAAAGGCATCCGCAAAATCTCGCATCAGTGCCGGCACACCGTTTTTCATAATAAATTCTTGTCTTTCGACATATTTACTCACCAAGTATTCGACCAAGACTTCATTTTGTCCTGTGGAATCGCTGCAGATAGCTCGAACATTTTCACGAAGTTGAATCAAAGCGGCATTAAGAGCAGCAATCGGTGGCAACAAAGTTACAATTGCTGGCAGGGTTCTAATTTCGGGAATAGCCCCAACGCTTGGAGAGCCCAGGTCAGCTCCAGCTTTCACTTGAAGACAGAAATTAGTTCCTGGACGCGTCCCACTGCCCGACTCACCGATTTCTATACTAGGATTGTAACCATGTGCTTGCTGGCAAGCCGAGAGATAGTAAAATTTATCTTCGGGAAAGCGATCATTCGCGCCACCAGACTGCGCTAATCTTTGACGAAAAGCCTGGTTGAACTTTGGGAGTGTTGTATACATGTCGAAAATAAACCATTTGTGATTTTGGCGCATGCGATAATTCAACTCCGAAAAACCATTGAGGTAGCGAGCCTGCCAAGAAGCACCACTCATAGCGGCCAGATCAATTGAATTTTGTAGATTCATCTTGGAATGGACTAAGTGCCCCACACTCACGGCGTAGCCAAAGAGAATAATAAAAGTCGTTAAAAATAGAAGCATCAAAATGAGGATCTGACCGCCTTGGGACTTCTCTCGTTTGGCTTTCTTTTGAATAAAAAACATCTTCACTGTTTTATCGGTACAAACGACAAAACTTTAAAAGATTAGAGCGCTCTTTTGGAAAGTTAAAGCCAAAGCTTCATCAAATATTTACAAAGGCTTTAAGGCATCTTCAAAATCTTGCAAAATATCGTCCAGAGACTCAATGCCAACGCTCAAACGCAAAAGATTGTCACTAATGCCATTTTCTTCACGCAATTCTTTAGGGATACTTGCATGAGTCATGGTCGCGGGATGCTCAATGAGAGACTCCACGCCACCTAAGGATTCCGCCAAAAGTACTAATTTTAAGTTTTTCACAAAAGCTTTTGTTTTTTCTAAGTCACCTTTGATGTAAAAACTGAGCATGCCACCAAAGCCATGCATTTGTTTTTTGGCAAGAGCGTGTTGCGGGTGATTTTCTAAGCCTGGATAAACAACTTTTTCTACATGAGGACTTTTTTCTAAATATTCAGCAACTTTTTGAGCATTTTCTTCGTGTGCTCTCATGCGCACGGCCAATGTTTTTAAACTTCTCGTCAGTAACCAGGAGTCGAAAGGAGGGCAAATGGGCCCAACATTTTTTTGCTCAAAATAAAGTTTTTCCGCTAAGTCTTCATCTTTCACAATGACGGCTCCAGCAACGGTGTCACTGTGGCCACCAACATATTTTGTCAAGGAATGGACGACAAAGTCGGCTCCAAGCGCCAATGGATTTTGAAAAATTGGTGTCGCGAAAGTATTGTCGACCGAAACGAGGCATTTTTTCTTTTTGGCGTATTGAGTAATTTTTTCAATGTCAAAAATTTTCAAAAGAGGATTCGTCGGTGTCTCCAACCAAATCATTTTTACTTTGTTAAAATCAAATTGATCCAGAAAGTTTTCATCTTCTTCAATTTTAGAAAAATCAACAAAGTGCGCTTTAATTTTGTAGCGGCTGAGGACCTGACTGAGGTAACGGTAAGTGCCACCATAGACATCGTCGCCGCAAATAATTTCATCGCCGGCACTCAAGAAACTCATGACCAGTGAGATGGCTCCCATTCCAGAAGAAGTGGCGAGTCCAAAGTTTCCGCCCTCAATGAGAGCTAAAGCATCTTCCAAAATTCTTCTTGAAGGGTTCTGACAACGCGAATACTCAAACTCACCGAGCGGCTTGGCAAAGTCACTTTGAGCATAAGTTGAGGTCTGATAAATTGGCGCCATCACGCTTCCAGTAATCGGATCGGCGCTTTGACCACCATGAATAGCGAGAGTTTTTGCTGAATATTTTTTAAATTTCTCTAATCTTTTGAGTGTGTCGCCCCAGTCTTTCATTATTCGACTCCTTCAATTTTTTTAGCATCTTGAACATAATGAACGGCCGCTCCAAGTTTTAAATCTGACCAGTCACCACCAACTTCATGAGCATTGAGCCACTGCGGGTTAAAGACTTTCGATAAATAGCGACTGCCACTATCGGGAAGCATGACCACAGCTCGATAATCGCGGACTCCGCGAGACTCTTCTAATTGCAAATACTGAAGGGCGCCGTAAAAAGCAAAACCACAGCTACCACCTACCAAGATACCTTCTTTTTGGGCCAACATTCGAGTTGCCGAAAAAGATTCCTCGTCCCAAACTCGAACGCAATCGTCGATAATTGAAAAATCAATGGTGCTTGGAATAATATCTTCACCAACACCTTCGACCAAGTAAGAGTGCGCTTCGACTTCTTTACCTGAGCAAATGCGATCATAATAAATACTCCCGAGAGGATCGACGGCAATCACTTTTAATTGAGGATTTTTTTCTTTGAGATATTTTCCAATACCGGAAACAGTTCCACCAGTTCCAATTCCACAAATAAAATAATCTAATTTTCCTCCGCAATCATCCCAGATTTCTGGAGCCGTCGACTCATAATGAGCAAGGGGATTGTCGGGATTAAAATATTGATTGGCATGAAAAGCCGACTCAGTTTCATCGACCAATTTTTTCGCCACGGAATAATAACTTTTTGGGTCCTCAGGCGCGACATGAGTTGGGCAGACATAAACCTGAGCTCCATAGGCTCTGAGGGCATTGATTTTTTCAGAAGAAATTTTATCGGGCATGACAAAAATAGCTTGATAGCCGCGAATTGCTGCAAGCATGGCCAAACCAGCGCCAGTATTTCCAGAAGTAGATTCAATAATAGTCGCCCCGGGTTTGAGATCACCTCGTTCTTCAGCGGCATCGATCATTTTCAGAGCAATACGGTCTTTAACACTTCCACCAGGATTCATAAACTCAAGCTTTGCCAACAATTCTCCATGAGCGAGTTCTTGAGATTCCTGAAGACCCTTTTCTTCCTTTAACCACTTTCCTAAAGGGGGATTTTTCAGAGACCCAGAAAGTTTTAAGAGCGGGCTTTTTCCAATGATGTCTTCGACGCTTTGAGCAATTTTTTCCATAACTTCAACTCAAACTAAGATTATTTTATAATCCGGTCAACGAGACGAAGACGAATCAATGCGCTATGTACTATAGAGGAGTCCTATGAGTTTATTTTTTACAGATATCCACAAAACCCTTCAAGAAAGCCTTCGCCGTTTTGCTCAAGAAGAACTGGCTCCACACGCAGAAGAGCTCGATGAAAAACAAGGTTTTAATGAGGCGGCTTTTCGCAAGCTTTCGGAATTGGGTATTTTAGGGATTACTGCCGATGAAAAGTATGGCGGAGCTGGCATGGACTCTATTGCAGCCACCCTGTGCATGGAAGAACTCGGCGCGGTATGCGCCAGCACGACTCTTTCTTACCTAGCTCATTCCATTTTATGCGTGAACAACTTCAACGCCAATGCCTCAGAAGCTCAAAAACTCAAATACCTTCCGAAACTTTGCGATGGAACACACATTGGCGCTATGGCCATTAGTGAGCCAGGAAGCGGCTCCGACGCCTTTAGCCTCCAAACTCAAGCTGAGAAAAAAGGAGATCACTACCTCCTCAACGGAACGAAAATGTGGATCACCAACGGAAATACTGCCGATGTGCTCTGGGTCTACGCCAAAACGGGTCCTAGCAAAAAAGACATCAGCACTTTTATTGTTGAAAAAGAGTTTGAAGGTTTTTCAGTTTCAAAAAAACTCAATAAATTTGGCATGCGCGCGAGCCCTACCTGTGAACTAGTTTTTGAAAATTGCAAAGTTCCCGTTGAAAATTTAGTGGGCGAAGAATCGAGCAGTATTGCGCACATGAATCACAATCTTTTACTGGAACGTGTGACCATAGCCGGAATTAGCTTAGGTATTGCTCGAAGTTGCATTGCCTACAGCACCCAATACGCTCTAGACAGAAAACAATTCGGCAAAGAACTTTTAAAGTTTCAAATGATTCAGCAAATGCTTTCCAATGCAACGGCCGAATACTTAGCAGCACGCAGTCTCACTTACGAAGCAGCAAAAGCGATTGATCTTTATGGAGTGGAATCGAAGGAAGCCCTCATGCTCGGAACTTCTGCAAAACTTTTTGCGGCTCACCGTGGAACAAAAATTGCTTTAGACGCCATTCAAATACTTGGCGGTTACGGATACACCAAAGAATACCCCGTCGAGCGCTACATGCGAGACGCCAAACTGATGGAAATTGGTGCGGGCACCAATGAAGTCATGCGCATTATTTTAGCCCGGCAACTTCAAGAAAAATTCTTACCTGGGTTTTTTTAAAAAGGAAAAAATCTGATGATCGAAGAAGAAATAGAAAGCCTCTGGAACGACGACATTCTCAAACAAGTTCCTCACCATGAGATGAATCCGGAGAATAATTTTTTAGAAAAATTTAATGAGATGACGAAGGAATCCCAGCAGGGCAGTTCCATTCATAGCGGTTACCGCTATGAAAGAATCAGCCCTCTCGAAGTCAAAAGAATTCAAGAACTCGCTCAAAGACTTCAAGGCGAATCTGACAGCATGATTGTCTGCGGAATTGGGGGATCGGCACTGGGAGCCAGCGCTCTCTACTCTGCCCTCAAATTCAAATGTAAAAAAGAACTTATATTTTTCGACAATCTCGACCCTATTCGCTGTGAGATGTGGAAGAACACTCTTAACTGGGAGCGACTCTCAGTATGTGTGATTTCAAAATCTGGTGGCACTCTCGAAAGTATTGCCGCGTTTCAATGGTTGCTCGACACGGCAGCCGAAAAGAAGATTGATCTGAGTCAAAAGATTGCCGTCATTACTGATGCCGAAAAAGGCTCGCTTCTTGATTATGCGAAAAAATCTCAAATCACTCCTTTTCAAGTGCCTTCAAAAACCGGTGGCCGCTTTTCAGTTTTTTCTGCAGTGGCCTATCTCCCTTTAGCCTTTGCTGGCGTTGATATTTTAAAGTTAGAAGAAACGGCTCAAAAATCTTTTCAATCCGCTCCATCAAAAAAGCTCATTCGACTGGCCCACAGGCTCTATGAATTAGAAAAAGCCAATTACTCCGTTCACCACCTCAATCTTTACTCCAGCATGCTTCAAGATCTTGGTGCTTGGTTTGTGCAACTTTGGGGAGAAAGCCTCGGCAAAGAAAAAACCAATAATTTTTCTACCGGATCTTTTCCCTGTTATTCCATAGGCTCCACCGACCAGCATTCCATCCTTCAATTTTTAATGGAGGGGAAAACCGCTTATGTTGGTAATTTTATTGCGATTAAAAACTGGCCCGACAACTCGAAAATTTCTGTCGAAAAATTTCATCCTTCCTTTGGGTCATTAAACTATGCTCAAAAGAAAAACTTCTCGGAAATCATTAATGCCCAATACGAAGCAACTTTTGAGGGACTCATTTCAAAAAAGAAAGCCCTCTACAAAACAAAGTTAGATCGACTCGATGAAGCTTCGCTTGCGGCTTTACTCTGTCACTGGATGGACCTGACCACTGCTTTGGGAATTTTTCATGGGATTGACCCCTACAATCAACCTGGTGTTGAAATGGGAAAAGTAATTCTTCAAGAAAATTTAAAATAGTGAGATGAAAAATTAAGTTTCTATAAAGTTTTTATACCTTTCAAACACTTACAAAATTTTCGTCAATTTTTAAACAATTTAAAATAAAAGAAATTCTTGAATTTTAATGTTAAGAGTCTGATTATAAGGGTATATGAAAACTTTTAATAAAAGAAATTTTACTTTCATTTTTACAATCTGTATATTTTTATTTTTAAACACGAGTTCAGCTGAATCACAACAATCAGAAAAAAACTTTTACCCTGAAAAAAGTCTCATCTCTGAAACTGCTTTTGAATACCTTCAACTACAAAAGATACGTCAAAAAGAAGGACTCGAAGCTTTCTACAAGAATCTTGATGGAGCCATCACTCCTGACTCACAAAGAATTATGAATAAAACTTTTAAATCTAAATTCGAACTTCCAAATCTTGTTCAAAACGACCAAGGGGTGCATTTCTTAAAGTTTTCTAAGGCATTAGACTTTTTTCCGATCATTCAAGTGGTCAACCCTCATAAAGGAATTTTTGCCATTAAAGGGAGAGCTTTTCAAATTCATCCGAATGCGGACATCAACACCAATATGAATGCCGTCATGAAAGCCTTCGAAGCTCCTCAAGGAAAAAAGAGCATCGATAAATATATTTTTGAACTTCTCTACCCTGAAGCAAACGCTGCCTGGACAGACATTTTCAAGAAGCCACTTTTTTGGGTTGGCGTTGTTGGAGTCGTTGTTGCCGGAGTTGCTATTTACAAAGCACATAAAAAAGCGAATAAAGCGCAGAAAACTGCAGATATGGCATTAAAAACAGCAAAAGCTTCAATAAAAGCAAGTGAAAGAATAAGAAGAAATATGAATAGTGGATTGTCTTCTCTTGCTACAAGCACATCCGAAGCTTTAAACAACCTTTCCAACGAAGCAGGTGTTTCTGCAAATCACAACGTCGGATATAATAATGGCTACAGTGCCCCAGTTGATTCAAGCACCAATGGAGGTATCACCATTCGTGATGTTGCCGCTGAAGCTCAACAAAGCGTTGAACAGCCAGTAACTGTTGAAGACGTTCCCCTCTCTCATTAACATCATTTTTTTAAGGCCATGACATTTCTCATGGCCCTTTTCTTTACAAAAAATTTACATTTCAAAAATAAAAACGCCTTCTTAACCGTAAATTAATCATCATCACTCCCATTTTAAGAGATAATAAAAACAGAATGAGAAATTTGTCTTTGCCTATTTTAGCCATATTAATTCTAGGCCCCTTTACATACAGCCAAACGACACACAATAGTTCCAATGGTTCTGGGGATGCTGCAGGTGGAAACACAACGGCTGGTGCGATTAACGACAGACTTCGCCCAGGCACTGCAAATCTTACAGATGAGCAACTAGGAGCAGCCGCTCAATACAATGCTCAAATTACAGGCATTAACAGAGGTTACGATGATCAAATTTTACAACTCAATCAACAGAAAACTCAAGCCGAAGAAGCCCTTCGCAAAGGTGGCAGCTGTGACCGAGAAAGAGAACAAGCCTACATACAAGCTGGTGCCGAAAAAGATGCAGGAAAAGGCCAGGCACTCCAAGGAGCTATTCAGGGTGGACTCAGTAGCATCGCTCCTGGTATTGCTGGAATTGCTGGATCACTATTTAGTGATAAAAAAGAAATCAACACAAGCATTACAAACGTCAATACATCAGTTGAAATTATTTTCAATAGCCTTAATGAAGACTGCTCTAAACAACTTGGTGAAAAAAAATTGATCAGCCCTCGAAGTAGCACCAGCCTTGATTTATCACCAGTTTCTAAATCACTTTTAGCAAGGATCAAACCAACAAATAACATTATTCCGACAGCCGCTGAGCAAGGAAATATTTCACAAGATAGATGCAGAGATTCAGTAACAAACGCCAACATTCAAATTGATCAAATTAATAGAGACCTTGCAAACCTTCGTAGACGCAAAGAAGAAAACGGCTTAGCTGAACCACTTGTTCAAACAGCAGTAGCAGCTGGAACAACCCTTTTCGGTTTAAGCAATGCAAAAAAAGCAGCGGAACAAAGCGCTGAATTCGTGAAAGAGCAAGCAGACCTCGCACATGAAGACTGTATTGCCAGAGCTAAATCAGCAGTTGTTGCAGCGAACGATGCTATTGGACTTGCTCAACAACGAAGAGCTGAAGACCTTGCTCAAGTCAACGATTATGCTCGTTTTCCAGAAAGCCCACAAACTGAAGATGAGAATGAATTGGATCCGGATCTTGAGGATCCTTTTAACGACCTTGTGAATCAAAACCCAATTGCCGTTCAAGGTAACTCCGACACCAATCCATTTGTCGATGAAAACCAAGATGGCATTCCAGATGCTCCACTTTCTGGTGACCTTTCCCCCAGCCTTTCGGCTGCTGGAAACATTCCAGGCTCCAGTGAAAAATTTGCCTTCAGTGACCCTTCTGGAGATTCTGCCAGCTCAGGTGGAGGTGGTGGCGGCGGCGGTGGAGGTGGCGGCGGAGGCGGCGGTGGCTCCAATGTTCCTACGAGCTTTGCCAAACAAGGCAGTTCTCCTCCTGGTGGCCGAGGTGGCCTTCCCGATACTGGCGTTGACAACAGTGCCATCAAAAGTGGAAGCGGCGGCCTCATTAACGCTAACATGCTTGCTCAAGGCGATGGAAGTGGCTTCGAAGCTCCAAAAATTGAAGCTGTCATTGAAGAACTCGAAGAAGCTCAAGACAAAAACCGGAAAGTAGCTTCCCCCAAAACTTTAGCTTTTGGTGATGGAGGCATTAAAGTGCTCATGCGAAAGTTAAATCGTCGAATGAACAAACATCTTCCGGAACTTCTTGAGAAAACAAAAAGAAGAAAACTCACAAAGTTAAAGAGTACGAAAGGAAAAAGAACCGCTCAAAAAACTCAAAACTAATGGAGTCATTTACTTTTACTTGGAAAGCGTGGCTTCGGCTTCAAAACGAAAACAAAGCTCTTCTTGAGAAGAAAAAAGCGTTCCAGAAAAGATCTCTTCTGATTCTTGAGTTTCTCTGCCAATTTCTAAGAAGTAAGACTCTGCACTCAAAACTGGCGCTGAAAACTTAATTTGAAATGTCACTATTTCAAGATCAGAACTCAACAAAGACTCCAATTTTACATAAAGATAAGAATAAAAATACATCCCATGAACAATGGTTTTGGGAAAGCTTTTTTGGCGAGCGACACTTTCTTGCAAGTGAATGGGGTTATGGTCGCCAGAAGCCCAGGCAAAAAGATTGAGCTCCTCTTGTGGAACACTAATTTTTTCTCGGTAAGGCCATTGTGTTTTCATAGGTTTCGAATAAAAATTGTCCCTTTCCCAACAGCGCACAGTTCAGAGTTTTTTCGATATTCATTTTCAATAAGAATCATGACCATAGCACCGTCCTTTTTAAGACGTTTTATTTTTAAAATTTTTGAAGAACTTTGAATGGAATCATCAATATAGAATTTTGAAAAATATTGAAAACCTTGCTTCACATGAAGAACTTGAGACAAGGAAACCCCGAGTTCATGAATGAGAGCGAGTTCAGAATCTCTAAAACACGATAGAAAAGAAAAAGAGACTGCCACCCCCTCTGGGTGCTCATAGGCTTTATTCTGAATGGAACTAAAAAAAGTCTTTACCCAGTTCAAGCTTACTTTATATTCAAAACTAGTGAATTGTCTATCTTTCAACTCATCTGGAAAAGACTGTAAAAAGGCTTCACAGCTTAGCTTTTCAGAAAAACTTCCTTCGACGCTCACCACATTGATCTTAACATTTTTAGGCTTTTTGACCAGGTTTTTAAAAAAATCTCTCAGTCTTCCATTGAGTTTAACTTTCTTTACACTGAGCTTCATTTCGCCAATCTGCAACTCAGCCACCAATACCTTTTTCAATTCTTGGAAACTCCTCAATCAATTCAGCAACAGCAGCTTAGAGTCCCTTCAAAATCAAAGCCCACTTCTCAACTGGCAAATTGAAGCTCCTAGCCACAGACCTCAACTCAATAACATCAGCAGTAGTGTTTTCTTTAGCAATAAACTCTTTCCTACTTTAGATTCAGATCCCCGTTACTTTGGGTGGTATTGGAAAGTCGGCGCTGGAAGATTAGCTTCGATTCAACAGAAAAGACTGCTGCAAAAAGACCAAGAATTCTTTCATTTCGCCCTCGGTAGGAATTTACAGCCCCACAAAGACAACCTCCTTGGCGATATCGGTTTTCGTGGCTTCTTTGAGCTTTCCCTCAGCTCTCTCCATTCTTTTTTGAAGACAAAAGATCACCATTTTATAGCTCAACAGCTTGATAAACATTCCAAAAAAAATGAATTTATTTTTAGCATTCAAAGCGCAGCACACTACTCCAGCAATCTGAACTCATTGCTCACTCAAAAAAGTTCTCGCCTCCACATGGTGATCTCACCAAGTTTGCACTGGAAAAGCCCTCAAGATCTCCTCTGCGCCCAACTCACAATGGCTTTTATTATGAAGAAAAAGGATTTTGATTTAAAACTTAAATTCATGCACCAGCACAGCCTTTTTGGATACATTGAAGACTTCAATTCTATTCTCAACATCTACTCAGAAAGCCAAGTCGTTCCGGGCGTCAAATATTATTTCAACGAAAAAAGTTCCTTAAGCGCGGATCTCCATTTCAAATATCAAAACGCATCTCACAACATTTTTAAACCTAAAAAAAGAAATCAATTTTTAGCAGCACCTGAGTTGAGCATTCACTTCAACAAAAGCTTTTAAAATTCAAAAGTATTGGGAAGAAGGTCAATGTTGAATTGTTTTAAAAGACCGTTGGAGTCGTATTCTTCGTAAAGAGACTCTTCCAGCTCTAATTTCTTTTTCTTCAAATCTTCAGAAGACATTTTCCTCAACTCCGTCGCCTCAACATCTAATGAAACTTCCTTCAAAGAAAGAAGTATCTTTTCCTTCAGAAGCTCTATGTTTTCATTGAGTGAATTCTCATTTTTTTGGAAGAAGATCATCGCCTTTAAAAGTATTCTTTGTTGAGATAAGCTTTTAAAGAAAATTGGTCGAAACTTCAAATAGCTTTGCAGTGAGGCATCAAAACTCAAATACTGACACAAGCTCAGATCTTCTGGACTCAATTCGCCTTGAGAACAATTCCCCCTCACGGCTTCCTCAAGAATGTTTAAGTAGAGTAAGTGAAATTCTGGGTGAGAAGTGTATTCTTCACTCAGAGAATCTAACTTTAGCTTCTGTTCAGCTAAATTTTTTATTTGAGTCACTTCAAACCAATCTTTTTTTAAGGCCAAATAATCTTTAGGAAAATTATTGGAGAAAATTGTTTTTGCTGAAAGCACGTAAATCAAAGCTGAAACAAGTAAACACAAAAAAGATAAAAACAATATCTTTAAGAGGTCAATCTTTCGTCTCCAGAATGAAACAAACAAAAACACAAAAAGAAAAATAAAAGCTCCCGTAAAAAAAAGATGAAACTGATCAAAGTTAAAAAAATATTTGTCCCAAAAATGCTGAATTTCACGAGGCAGAAAAAAAAACCGATAACAAAAAGAAAAAATCCCTAAAAAAGACAAGCCCGTCAAAAAGAAGGCCCAAGGAATTTTAGCTTTTTCAAGAGCTTTTAGCGGCATGGGCTCAGGAGTTCTTTGAGGCTCCGGCACTACAGGAACTTCTTCATGAGCCTTTGCCTGTGAAGCTAGCTTTTCTTCAGCCAAAGGAGTCTGAACACCCTCAAAAGAAAGAGCACCGAGGCTCCATTCAAGAGTAAACAATAAATCACCGAGCATGAGCTGCTGCTTTTTTTGAGTCAGCGGAATAGAATAACTTTCTATTTCTTGAAAAGAATTTTCGTCAGCATTTTTTAAGTAGCTTTTATTGGTGCTACCGAGATCGCGAATCTTAATAAAGTCACCGTTCCACACCAGCTCTAAATGCTCTCTCGATAAAGCGGTGCTTTTCAAAGAATAATGAGCGCTATCAGCTCGACCAATCAGCAGCTTGCCACCTAAAAAGAGCTCAAAAGATTGAAATTGAGCATCGCCATGAGAAATTCTGAGCGTTAACAGATCATCATCAAGCATAGACAGCTTTATTAAACACCAGATTATGACCCTGAGAAAGTGTCTTTAAAATAAAAAAGCGAAAGAAAGCCCCAAAAGAGGGCCTCCTTCGCTTTTAAAAAATAACTTTAAAGTTAGTTTACTTTGCTTCTTCAGCTTTCTTCTTTTGAAAGTCTTTAATCAGCTCTTCCTGAACATTTCTTGGAACTGCATTGTATTTCGCAAATTCCATACTAAACTCACCTTTTCCCTGAGTGGCAGACCTTAAATCAGTCGAATAACCAAACATTTCAGAAAATGGAATGTGAGCTACAGCTGTAAAATACTTCTCATGAGTCGATGATTCCAAAATAACACCACGGCGCTGATTGAGCTGCCCAATGACACTTCCTTGGAATTCTTCCGGTGCATTGACCTCAACATTCATAATTGGCTCAAGAATGGTTGGTTTTGCCTTCATAAAAGCTTCACGAACAGCAGCTTTAGCTGCCAACTTAAAGGCCATTTCCGAGGAATCGACCGGGTGATGCGCACCATCAGTAACCTTCATGTGAACATTCACCACTGGAGCCCCAATCAACAATCCTTTCGAAAGCTGATCCTTAAAGCCTTTATCTACTGCTGCAATGTATTCACGAGGAATAGATCCACCAACAACTTTATTTTCAAATTCATAGTTTTCTTCAGATTCCGGATCAAGCGGACTCATGACACCGCAAACTTTTGCAAATTGTCCGGCACCACCACTTTGTTTTTTATGGGTGTAATCAAAGTCAGCAGGATTCGCAATCGTTTCACGGTAGGCAACCTGCGGCTGACCAACTTCAACCTCAACTCCGAACTCACGCTTTAATCGCTCAACATAAACTTCTAAGTGAAGCTCGCCCATTCCTGAAATCAAAGTGTCACCACTTTCTTCATCTCGAGAAACCTGAAAAGTCGGATCTTCTTTGGTAAATTTGTTTAAGGCTTTCGAGAAGTTCACTTGACCATCACGATTCTTTGGAGCGACAGAAAGCGCAATCACTGTAGCCGGAACATGCATGGAAGTCATGGTGTAATCGAGTTCGCCATCGGTAAACGTGTCTCCGGAAGCACAATCGACTCCAAAAAGAGCCACAATGTCTCCAGCACTGGCGACATCAACTTCATGCATATCATCAGAGTGCATGCGCACGATTCGAGGAATTTTAACTTTTTTCTTACCTGAACTAATGTTGAAAAGGAAATCACCTTTTTTAAATTGACCTTGGTAAATACGCATATAAGTCAACTGACCATAACGACCATCCTCAAGTTTAAAAGCCAGAGCAACGAGAGGCTTATCACTGGTTGAAACTAACTCAACTTCTTTTTCAGCATCTTTTTGATCGAGGGCAAAGTTATTCACTTCTTTCGGGTTTGGCAAGTATGCCAAAACGCCATCGAGAAGCGTCTGAACGCCTTTATTTTTAAAAGCTGATCCGACAAAAACTGGAGTCAACTTCTGATCAATCGTAGCTTTTCGAATAACGGGAACCATTTCTTCAGCAGAAACATCTTGGCCTTCGAGAAATTTTTCAGCCAAGGCATCATCAAAATCACAAAGGGCTTCAACAAGATTATTTCGAGCTTCTTTACATTTTTCTTTGAGATCTTCAGGACACTCATCAACGCGAATTGTTTCACCGCTGTCGCCTTCGTAAAAATGAGCTTTCATTGTCAACAAATCAACCACTCCGACAAAAGCATCTTCAGCTCCAATGGGGTAGTTCACCATATGAGCATTGTGACTCAGTTTTTCACGAAGCATGTCCACACCTCGGAAAGGATTGGCTCCCGCTCGATCCATTTTATTAATGAAAGCAACACGAGGCACCCCGTAACGCTTCATCTGTCTATCGACGGTAATTGATTGAGACTGAACACCAGCAACAGAACAAAGAACTAAAACTGCTCCATCTAAAACTCGGAGAGCCCGCTCAACTTCAACCGTGAAGTCAACGTGTCCCGGGGTGTCGATCAGATTAATATTGTAATCTTTCCAAGTCGTATAGGTCGCAGCAGACTGAATAGTAATACCCTTTTCTTTCTCAAGCTCCATACTATCCATTTTCGCGCCAACACCAGATTTTCCACGAACTTCTTCAATCTTATGAATTTTACCGGTATAAAATAAAATTCTTTCGGAAAGCGTCGTTTTTCCTGAGTCAATGTGAGCCGAAATTCCAATATTTCGAATGAGGTTAATTTCTTCGTCTTTATTTGCTGCCATAATCGTTACAGCTTTTTTACAATAATTTAAGCCATTTGCCAGCAAAAAAGCTTATTTTTTTATGGCGACTGCGAGTCCCTGAGGCGTCGAAAAGATGCTCGAATCAAAATAATCTCTATTTCCTATAAATTTCCAGGCATTATCCATGGCTTCATACTGGCTTTTAGAAATTTTCTTATTCTCTTTTCCCTCTCCAAACATCCGACCAAAGAGGTAGGCATTGTCGATGAGAATCATGCCCCCGACTCGCAAGTGGCGATGGGCCCATTCAGCATAATTGAAGCTATTTGCCTTATCGGCATCAATAAAAACAAAATCAATTTCAGATCCATTTAAACGAGAGCTGACAACTTCAAGGGAATCCAATGCCGCCCCCTCCATCAATGAATAAGAAGAATCGCTAAAACCCGCCTCTTTGAGATTCTCAGAGGTAAAACGAAGACGCCGAGCATCTTTCTCTAAAACCCATAAATGCGCTTTGAGCTTTCCCGCTAAAGCATTGAGAAGCCAGCCGGCAGAATGGCCCCCTAGAGATCCAATTTCAACCCCCCGATTGGCGTTGGCAATTCTTAAGAGCAACATCAAAATTTGCCCTTCATAAGGAAAAATTGAAATCTCCGGCATCCCGGCCTCTTTTGAGTTTTTTAAAATCGTCTCAGACATCACTTTCTCCTCATGGCTTGAGAAAAAGTTATAAATCATTTCATCACCGTCTAAGGAACGGTAGTCGCTTTTGCTTTCCGGTTTGATTGACATGCCTTTTCGACCTAAAAAGGAAAAGATGCCTCAGTCAAGTTCAGATTTCTCCCAAGTCAAATATGCTGTGACCGGTGCCGCCGGATTTATTGGAAGCTATTTCGTTCAAAAGCTCCTCAAAGAAAACGAAGCTTCTGAGATTCTGCTCATTGACACCGACCCTAGCTTTCTAGAACGTGACTGCATTGCCCCAAACAAATCCCAGCCCTACCTTGGACACACTCAATTCCTCAGCGCCCTGCAAGACAAAAAACTCCCGAAGCTTCAAAGCATTTATCATCTGGGAGCTTCCTCGAGCACCGAAGAGCAGCGGCTAGATTACTTGAATGAGATGAACCTCAACTATTCCATTTCGCTTTGGAGACTCTGCAGCGAAAATCAATTCAATTTTTATTATGCCAGCTCCGCGGCGACTTATGGGGATGGCGCCCTCGGTTTTGACGACTCCATGGAGTTTTTTGAAAAGCTCCAGCCTCTGAACCCTTACGGACAAAGCAAGCTCGACTTTGATCTTTTCGTTAAAAAAGAACTCGCTCAAAGATCTCCAAGTCCTCCTCACTGGGGTGGCTTTCGTTTTTTTAATGTTTATGGCCCTGGAGAATCGCACAAGGGATCGCAAGCGAGCGTCGTGCACCATGCCCGAAATCAAATTTTAAAGACTGGTCGTTTAAAGCTTTTTCAAAGCCATCACCCAGATTTTAAAGACGGCATGCAGCTGAGGGATTTTATTTATGTTGGCGACCTCTATTCTGTGGTCGAAGACTTTTCTCAAAGAAAATTGAAAGCGGGCATCTACAACCTTGGCACTGGCAAGGCTCAAAGTTTTTTGGATCTTGCCCAGGCGGCTTTTCAAGCACTCGGAAAAGAAGCCTCCATTGACTTCATTCCCACTCCAATGCAACTCAGAGAGCATTATCAGTATTTTACTCAAGCTGATCTGAGTCATTTTAAGAGGGCAAAACTCCACTGTAATTTTAAAGACTTAGCCGCAGGAGTTCAAGAAACTTATCTTGAAGAAAAGCGAAAACTCATTTAGCTTAGGCCTGCTATGAAAGGTCTCTATATTCAAACCTATGGATGTCAGATGAATGAATCTGACTCCGAAAGAATGAAAGCAGTTCTCGCTCCCTTAAATTTTGAAGAAGTCAAAACCCCCATGGACGCCGAACTGGTGCTCGTCAATACCTGTAGCATTCGAGATAAAGCTGAAAAAAAAACTCACAGCTTCAGCTATGAACTGAAAAAGTTAAAAAAATCAAAACCAGAAATGATGATTGGAGTCACTGGTTGCGTTGCTCAACAAGAAAAAGAACAACTCGCCAAAGACCTTCCCTTTGTCGATCTTTTCTTAGGTCCCGACAACATTGACGAACTTCCTTGGGTCATTGACGAAGTTTATAAAAAAAGAAATCTCAACGAAAAAAGTGCTGTTCAAAGAACAGAGTTCATTAAAAATAACGACCGCCTTTGGAGAACAAAAACAAAAATCAACAATCCTGGCCCGAGTGTTTTCATGAATGTCATGAAAGGCTGTGACCATTTTTGTAGTTATTGCATCGTTCCGTGGACTCGGGGACGTGAGAAATCTCGCCCCATCGCTGATATTTATACCGACCTTAAAGAGCTCACTGAACAGGGAGTCAAAGAAGTCACTTTTCTAGGACAGAACATTAATAGTTTTGGAAAGAGAAATGACGAAAGCCTGCACGAGCTCTTTTATAAAGTGCATGAGATTGAAGGACTGGAAAGAATTCGCTTTACAACGAGTCACCCAGGCGACCTTCAAGATGGACTGATTCAAGCTTACCGAGACCTCCCAAAACTTTGTAGTTATTTTCACCTTCCGGTGCAGTCGGGCTCAAACAAAGTGCTGCGCCAAATGCGACGCTTTTACACCCTGGAAGACTACAAACTAAAAGTTGATGCTCTCAGAGCGGCTCGTCCTGACATTGCCCTCAGCTCCGACATCATTGTTGGTTTTCCTGGAGAAACTGAAGAGGACTTTCAAAAATCTTTAGAAGTTTTAGCCTATTCTCGATTCGACAACCTTTACTCTTTTACCTATTCGGCACGACCGGGAACCGCAGCCGCAAAAAGACCTGACCCCATTTCAGAGCCACTGAAAAAAGAACGACTTTACCGCTTACAAGATTTGGCTCGAGAAATTTCTCGAGAAGAACATCAAAAGCAACTTGGAAAAACTGTCGAGGTGCTCATTGAAGGCCCCAGCAAAAAGAATGCGGAACGATGGACTGGTAGAAATTCTCAAAACGTCCCAACCCACTTTGCGAAGAATGAAAAAATTCGAGTTGGAGACTATTTAAAATTCAAGGTCACAGAAACTCACCTGACACACTTGATTGGCGAGCCACTCAACATTTAATCATTTGCATGAGAGGCGCCCAGAGGGTTTCTCATTAAATATTCCTCGACCATGAGCATGCGATCCTTGCCAGCTCTTTGCACAATAGAAAGCAAATCTTTCATTGAAGAGATTTCTTCAAGCTGTTCCTCAATGAAGAAAAAAAGGAAATTTTCAGTCACGTGGTTATTTTCCATTTTAGCTTGATCCATTATTTTATTAATTTGATCCGTCACCAAATACTCTTGCTTGAGAGAAAGTTTCACCGCCGATTCAACGCTCTTAAAAGTCGAAACAACTTTAGGTATCGCTGGAATATCTAGCGTGGCATCGGTGTCGTTAATAAAGCGAATGAATTTTTGAGCGTGTTGGCGTTCTTCCGTTGCTTGTTTCGAAAAATAGGCACTGAGCACTGGCAGGGTTTCGCTAGAGAGATATGAAGAAATGGCCTCATACTGGAGTGCGGCATGAAATTCGTTTCCAACTTGAGCATTCAATAGTTTTTCAATTTTTTTAGTAATCAACATTATAAATTCACGATATCGCTAGTTCAGAGAAAACCAAAGGATTGTAGAAAGATTATTTTGCAGTGCAAAAGCCCGAGTTCTTTCAAAAAGCCTCGCAATGTAGTTCTATCATCCACAGATGAAAACTTTAAAGATGAATACATTGCTCAGCCTTTTTTTAATGACGATTTTTTACAGCCAATTAGCCTGTGCCCACACTCAAGCAGCTCAGGAAAAAGAATTCTCTCTCGATCCAGATGAAATCAATAAGAAACTTTCTAGCGAAGGACTCGTTGGTTGGGTTCATGGCGCGGTCTCCGAACACTTCACCTACGTTTTTGTTTACCGCGACCCGAAAAACTTTTTCATTTATCAAAACTTTCCCATTTTTACGACTGATGAAAGTCTGATGAAAAAACTTTCCAATCTCAAGAGAAACGATAAGATTAAAATTTGGGGCGAAATCAACGACAGCCCTCGAAGACCAACTCATCTTTTTGTGAATAAATTTGAAATTCTTAAAAAATATGACCACGATCTCGCAAGACACGAAAGACACGTCGAAATTCCGGAAGGACTTCTTGAAAACACCCAAGCAAAAGCACTCGTGCACGCTGTTGAAGCCGATCAAGGTATCCTGGTCTTAGAGCGTGGTGAATTTATTTTTCCCGTAAAAATGAGAAACAAAGACCTTCTCAAAAAACTCTATAGAAATGACCTTGTCGAATTTCACTACACCGTTGACGACAGCAACCCTCATCGACCACCACACTTCAAGCTCAACGAAAGCCATGAAACTCCACTGAAAGTCATTGAAGCCATCGCAGAAATTCACGAAAAAGAAGCCACTTTAAGTGGTCGACTGGTCATGTTTCCGAAAAGCCCTATGGTTAGCTTCAATGTTTTTGCTTTAGAGCAAAAAAATGGAGAACTCACTCGCTACTACACCCTCATTAACTTTGAAGATTTTGAACTCTTTAAAGCCATTCGAGAGAAATTGCAAAAGGCCTGGGACGAAGCAGACCCAAGTCACATTCAATTTGCTCGAAACAAAATGATCAGCTCTTCCTTAAAGATTGAAGCAACTGGAATTCTCAACTTAGTTTCCCCCTCACAGGCGAACCCGCAAGTGATTTTAAACTCACTCGAAGACATTCAGCTTGATGATTAGCCAGAATCCGTGTTGACCGAGAGCTTAATGACTTGATTTCCACATTTTGAAACACCAAAGAACATAAGCACCAAACGACAAATATGGCGCAAAGGGTAGAGACTTAATTTTTAGTTTTTTTGAAAGAAAAAAGAAAATCAAAACAGCCAAAAAGCACGCAACAATCAAAACATATGGCAATAAGAATAACCCTAACCAAGCTCCAATAAAAGTAATGAATTTAACATCTCCCAAACCCAAGCTTATTTTTCCAGTCATCTTCTCAGAAAGAAGAGCTAAAATTAAAAAAAACATAAAAGATAATCCAGCTCCAACGAAAGCCACTTTAAGAGGAATCAAATACCCCAAAGCAGCTGCGATCAAAACGAGAAAGAGGTTTCCTAAACTGAAGCGGTTTGGAATTTTTTTAAAGTCAAAATCAATCAGACTGACAAGAACCAAAGTGTACATTAAATACATGTTGAGAATCAATTCTATCCAAAACTTTTTTGTCCAAAGAAAACTTTCGTACTCCGAATATTTAAAAAAAAGAACGAATGCAACCGTTAAAAAAATTGGGAGCATGAACTCTACAAGAAAATACCTGAAAGGAATCTTTTGTGTGCACTTTCGACACCTTCCTTTTAAAATTAAAAAAGAAAAAAGAGGAATATTATCATAAAAAGATATTTGACTTTTGCATTGAGGACAAAAGCTTCTAGTCGCTTTAAAAAGTCCTAAAGGAATTTTTCTCGGAATCCTATAGATCAAAGCATTAGCCAAAGACCCAAAAAGTAAAAAAACAAAAAAAGCACTTGCGAAAAAAAACATTTCAAAACTCACCCAAGTTAGTTTATCGAAACTTTTCAGTTCTTGAGTATCTAGAGGTGATTGTTTTTTGACGTCACTGTAAAAAAATCATCAGAGAACGTTAATAAAAACCATAAAGACACCGAAGAGTAGACTCATGAATTCATTAGAAAATCTTTTATTTAGAGATGGACACATCAATGAAGAGCTAAAGCTATTGCTCTCAAAATTACCCAGTCCAAAGCTAAGAAATATTCGAGAACACCTTTTACAAAACTCTCTGATCAACGAAGAAGTTTTCTTTCAATGTCTCTCAGAGTATTTGAACTTAAAATATGTTGATCTTGACAGCTTAAAATTGGACACCAAAGAAATTGTCCTTCAATTCAATGAAAAATATGCACGATCTTTTTTAGTCATTCCAATTGACATTCAAGAAGATAAAATAGTTCTTGCCACCTTTGAACCAGAAAACAGGTTCAACCTACAAACACTTAAAAACATTATCCATAAAGATATTGAGTTCGTCATTGCATCAAAATCTAAAATAAATAAAAATATTGAAAAAGTATTTTTTGATGCGGACAACCTCATCGAAGGAATCGCACAAAGACTCAACAAAAAAGTTAATCTGAGTACCCCAAAAGCAAAAAAAACTGAACTCAGCCAAACAGAAAAAAAAACAAACATTGCCCATTCCTTAAATATTGAACACTTGATTGATGAAATCATTAACGATGCACTTGAAAAAAGTGCCAGTGATATTCACATTGAACCCAAAACAGGACAAGACACCGTGATACGAATGAGAATTTCTGGAACACTTTTTAATGCGGGAAGCATCCCGATTGAACTTTATCCGCTTCTGATCACGCGCTTAAAAATTAACAGTAGTCTCGACATTTCTGAAAAACGAGTTCCACAAGATGGAAGTTTTCGATTTTTTAGTCACTCAAAAACAATTGACATTCGACTCTCAACGCTTCCGTCAGTTGCTGGAGAAAAAATTGTTATGAGGATACTCGACAAATCGGCGCTTAAAGTAAAACTCAGTGACTTAGGAATGACTCTGAATGTTGAAAACCGAGTCAAAAACTTCATTAAAAAACCATACGGTATTTTAATCGTCACAGGCCCAACAGGAAGTGGAAAAACAACAACAATCTACTCCCTCTTAAATCAAATTGACAAAAAAACAAAAAATGTCACGACAGTTGAAGACCCTGTTGAATACGCCATCAACGAAATTACTCAAGTTCAAATTAACACGAGTGCTGGCCTCACATTTCCTGCAGCCTTGAAAAGCATCCTTCGACAGGACCCTGATGTTGTCATGATTGGTGAAATTAGAGATCACGAAACTGCAGAAATTGCCGTCCGAGCTGCTCTTACAGGCCATTTAGTGATTAGCACCTTACATACCAACAATGCCATTGGCGCCATTTCAAGACTCATTGACATGGGCATTCCTAGTTATTTAGTTGCCAGTTCAGTTCTTGGAATAATTGCACAAAGATTGATTCGCAGGATTTGTCCGAGTTGCCAAGGGAAAAAAGATAACTGCAATAAGTGCAAAGGATCTGGCTTCTCGGGAAGGCTCGGTATTTATGAAGTTTTAGAAATTAGCCCTAAAATTAAATCACTCATCAATGATCAAGCTGGTGAAAATGAAATTCAAAAAAATGCCCTCGAAGAAGCCAAACTAGTCCTCATGAAAGAAGATGGAAAAGAAAAAATTCTCAAAGGAATCACCACTCAAGAAGAGGTTGAAAGTGTTGTTGACTCTTAACAGTTTTTTTATGTTAAAATTAGGTAAATTTTACAGAATTTTCTACTCATAGTTAAAGAAGTCAACGATAATAAATCATGCTCCAGTTTTTTGTGAAGAAATTTTTTATTAAAGAATTTTTAAAAAAGTTTAAATTTTTTTTAATTTTAATTTTTATTTTTTCTTGTTCAAGCTCTGATTCTACCAAAGACTCTTCACAGAAAAAAGAAAGAAGTCTCTCGAACTTCATTAGCCTGATCTCACCGAGTTCTAGTCCGTCAGATGATCCAACACCTAGCTTTCAACTTTCATTAATCAACAATGAAAAGCTTCTTCTTTCTGACACTATTCATTATTACGATGGTCATTGTTCTAATGGAGCTCTGCTTTCATCGATTTCTGGAATACTCACTTATGAAGAAAGTAATTTTACCCTTAGTCCATCAATGAGTCATGGTGAATCTGTAGAAATCTATGCTGAACTCAAAACATTATCGGGAGAACGTGTCTGCTCTCAAAACTTTGTTCCATACACTTATTTGTCAACGCTACCGGCTTCTCTACCTCCAACACCAGCAACAAATTTATCTTGGAATCCCGGCGCTTCTCCCACAAACACCAATGGTCCATTTCAAGCGTCTTGGGCGCCTGGAACTTCAAATAATTTTTCTCATGAAAGTATTTATCTTTACTCAAATGCAACCTGTTCATCACAGATTGGCGCCCCCACTCACTTTAGTTCCAGTCCAGCGACGTTCTCGCATCTCAATGATGGAACCTATTATTTTCAAATTAGGACTGAAGACACTGAAAGTAGAAGTAGTTCAAGCCAGTGCCAAGGACCCCTCGAAATTGATACGACACCACCAAACATACCTCAAAACGCAAAATGGAAAGAAGCAAGTCCATATTACGACACCAATGTTCATGCGGAGTTTACGCCTATTTTTAAAGCTAGTCATTACTCTATTCGATTCTTTAACAATGGAAACTGCACCTTATCGGGAATGGTTCCTTTAATAACAACAGAAACCCTCGTTCCATTTCAAGCAAGTAATAACAACACCTCTAGCTTTCAAGTTGCCAGTGTCGATTCACTTGGCAATACAAGTGAATATTCCTCTTGTAGTCCACCAATGATCATAGACGACAGTGTTCTTAATGTAGACATTACTAGCTCATCTTCTCCTGGTCCTACTAGTAGTCATATCATTCCCATACAAATCAGTTTTAGTGAAGATGTGAGCGGTTTTAGTCTCAGTGATCTCAACGTCACAAACGGAACGCTTTCTTCCCTAAGTGGCGGACCAAAAATATTTACAACTGAAATTACAGCCTTTAGCTTAGGAACTTTAGTCAGTTTAAATATACCAGCGGCATCAGCTCAAAACAACAGTGGTGAGGAAAATATTGCAGCTGTCCCTTTTCAAATAGAATACTCTCTTAATTGCCCAAACATATACCCCATGCAAAGCAAATGGAATATGGATGCTGGTGAGACCCTAACTCTACCACTCAGTAATACTTATATTTATAATTTTACAGTTGATTGGGGTGATGGAAGCCCGCGGCAAACTGTCTCCAGTTTTAGTGACCCACACAAACACCACACCTATAGTTCTTCAGGAGTCTACACGGTAACACTTGAAGGTAGAGTTGAAGCTTGGAACATGTCGACACTTTCTCACGAATTACAACAAAAACTTATAGAAGTCACAGAACTTGGTGATATGTGCTGGATTGACCTGAGCTATGCTTTCGAAAATGCTGGAAATTTAAAAGATGTTCGTGGTGGTAAAACTGATACCGTCACCTCAATGAAGGGAATGTTTCTCGATGCAACTTTTGTCACTCCAAACACTAGCAATTGGAATACCTCATCAGTGATAAACATGGAATCTATGTTTCAGTTTGCGGGAAGTGCCAATCCAGATACTTCTAACTGGGAAACTCGCTCTGTCAAAAATATGAATTACATGTTCTTAGGAGCGACGTCTGCAAATCCAGAAACGAGCCATTGGGATATGAGTTCAGTTGTGAGTGTGAGAAGTACTTTCGAGTTTGCCAGCAGTGCCAACCCTGACACTAGCCTCTGGGATACGAGTTCCATAGTCGATATGAGTGGCATGTTTCAATTCGCAGGAAGCGCCAACCCAGAAACAAGTTTATGGGATACAAGCTCAGTTCAAGACATGAGTTTTATGTTTGCCGGATCAGCTAATGCTAACCCGGAAACAAGTTTCTGGGACACCAGCTCGGTTCAAGATATGAGTGGAATGTTTCAATTTTCTGAAGTAGCAAATCCAGATACATCCAATTGGGACACTCGATCAGTCATTGACATGAGTAACATGTTTTCTCGATCAATAGTCGCCAATCCAGAAACTACAAACTGGAACACCAGTCTTGTCGAAGGAATGGACGAAATATTCAGCAATGCACTTTCCGCGAATCCAAACACAATCAATTGGAACTTAGAAAAAACAACTTTGTTAAACAACATGTTTCAGTCCTCAAATATTGATGATGAAAATTATAGTAATTTTCTCATCATGGCAGATGAAACTAGTTCGACAAATAACATCAACCTTGGAAACATTTCAGCAAGCCCTTTAGACTATGCTCAAAATGCAAAATCACGTCTCATCAATCTTATGAACTGGTTCATCAGCGATAATATCACCCCATAGTATTTGAACAAAATAAACCTCATTTAAGTATTCTGTAAATCTACTATGAATTTTTGAACAGTTTACTGAATATTAATCATCTCTAAGGCGCGTCACTGTTACCCTTAATATATAAACAAATAAAAAAAAACAGGAAGTTTTCATGATTAAAAAAAATAAAAATTATATGAATTTAAATAAAGTCGGAATGACTCTACTCGAAGTTAATTTATTTTTAGTCAGTTTTGCTATTATTATTTCCATGTTTGTTTCATTTGGAAGTAATTTTGGAGTCGAAAACAAGTATGAAACAACACAGAAAAAGCTTGAAACCCTCGTTAGCATAATTCTAGGAGACAGGACCCCAAGCTCCGAAAACAGGAAAAAGTTTCGCTACATTAGCGACATAGGAGCTGTCCCAACAAGTACACAAGGGCTAAATGCATTAAAAATAAATCCCTTCACGACAACGAAAAGTATGGATAATAACACCATGCTCTCTTACGGTTGGAACGGACCTTATCAATCTGAGGATTTTGAAAATTACTCCAGTGTTTTTCTAGATGAATGGGGAAACAATATTCTTTATTCATCAGATTCCTCTGGATTTACTTTGAAAAGTTACGGTGCCGATAACCTAGAAGGAGGAACCGGCTACAATAAAGATATTGTCATGAGCGTGCCTCAAAATCAATACCTTTCAAAGATTCATGGTCAAGTTCTTGATGACAAAGGAAATCTTTTAATTGGACCTGCTGATATTGTGATTCATTACCCTGATGGTGCTGGAGGAAAAACATCGCAAACTGTGAGCATTGAAAGCGGAAACAACGCCGTTTTTGAGTTTTCAAATATAAGCGTCGGAACTCGTTCTTTCAAAGTCCACATTCCAGATGTTGCCACGTCAGATGATGTCATTGGGCCAAAGATTAAACTTATAGACGAGCCAAATGAATATGTTCTTATAAAAGATGGAGAACTTCTCAGACCAATTGAGATTGGCCTTTCAACACTCAATACAGATACTGCTCTAAAATGGAAAAGTGAAGATCCATCTTCTACTGATGCCGCAAACAGTCTCCTTAACTTTACCCACCCAGAAGGCATCGGCCAAGACTTAAGTAATTATTATTCTTACGCAGCACCAAAAACCTCAAGTGGTGAACTCATCAATCTTGTTGTCGATGGATGTAATCCCGGAGCTACTGTCAGTATTCGAGGAGACATTGATACGGCGCTATCAGAAGTAACTTCAACTTGTATCGAAACAGTTAGAGAATATCCTTCTGGGCATGATTACGAAGGAAAAAAAGTTGGACAAGCGTTCTTTAAAAAAATATATTTCCTCAACCCAAGTCGATCAGTCTCAAATCCTTCTCTAGCAACTCAATTAGATGGAGACAGAACGATTTACGCTTCTCAAGATTTTCTTGGATTTACAAATAACTCAGAGTTCTTTACTGGCAAAAGAAGGTACTGCTCCCAATATCGAAGTCAATACCCCCCTATCGATAAAAAAACATTTGATAGTTCACACGGAATGTGGGGGCAGTACAGAGGGGCTCATTGGTATGCTTCTGTTCCTGAATCTGATGGATCCACCTACGCCCATGTTATTTGCGATTGGGTTCAGTTTCTTAATATGACTTATGGAAAAGGTGTCGGTCCAGGAGTTAAATTTGTACTCGCTCTTGACCTCGACGGAACGAGTCCTCTTCAAACAAGCACAGATGGAAGTGCGCACAATACAAATTCGACTTCAACTTCACTTGGCTACCAAGAAACAATGATGCGAGCTAATGTTGGCTGGCACGCTGAAAACAGTAGTGGCCCAACTTTTGACGATGACTTTGATGGTAACTCTAAAAAGCTTTATGGAGTCAACATTGGAGCAGGTGGAATGGCAACCGGTTCCAGGCAAGGGCTCTTTTATATTATCAACGGGAAAGTTCACGATTTTGATATGGTGGCACCTATTGCCAGTTTAGGAGCAGACCTTGGATACGCAACACACACCACCCAACATTACTCGAGAACAGGTGTTCTTGCTGCCTACAGCGGCTCGAGTGCTGAAGTTTACAATATTAACGTTGTTGATGCCGATGTTTTTAACGGACAACATACGAGCCACGGTATACTGGTAGGCTCAGCAGGTGGCCATTTTCATGATATTACTGTTAGTGGTAAAATCTCATCCAAAGGGACAAATACAGGTGGAGTCTTTGGATATTTCTCGGGAACTGCAGAAAACATTAACGCCGATGTTGAAGTAAAAACTTTCACCGGAGGAATCCTAACTGGTGGCTCATCAAGTGGGGCAACTTTTACAAATTGCCATGCCACCGGAAAAGTTGAGTGTTCAGGAAGATGTGCTGGGTTTTTGGGGAGCGGAAGTGGTGGAAATTTTATTAAAAGCTCTGTTAGCAATGCAACAATAACAGGGACTAGCTCGAACTCATCAATCAGTGCCTTTGGAGGGCTGATTGGAGGAAATGGCCAAGTTACCATTGAACAATCCTTTGCTAAAAATATTAGCTTAAAGGGAAAAAACATTTATCCTTTCATCATGGGACCGTATCACTCCCAGATAAATACAACTACTATCAGCAATTCATATAGTGACATCTCTATTGATCCAATTGAAGGAAGCGTTCTTTATGGGTTTATTGGTAGCAGTGGCCGTTATGGTAAATTTGATGTCAAAAATTCATATTTAAAGATTACAGACCTTGGAACGACACCTAAAGCAGAAAGAAGCTTCACGAACGGAAGTGGTGGCGGTTGGAACTCTCAGCTTCTCGCGGCTGAAAACAACTTTTTTTTAATGAATAAAAGCAGTACACTCCCTTTTGTTGGGAGTGCATTTACCGTGCTGGGTTCAACCGCAAACAACTACCATGACGGAGCCACTCAAGCACTCTATAACGCGACTGGAGGTGCTACTGAAGCAAGTTTTTACGGCGGAACACATTCAATTTTTGACGCTGTCAATGACACAACTGGAGATTGGCTTGATCCAAACATTTGGACGCACGCTGCCGGCGTTCTCCCTGTTTTGTCTTGGGAATAATGAGTTATACTAAAGACAATGAGACATCAAAGCTTTCAAAAAAAAAATGGCTTCACTATGATTGAACTGATTTTAGTGATTGTCTTTATTGCCATCATCGGTACATTTTCAACTCGCTTTTTCACTCAACAACTTGAAAAAAACTACTTTGAATCTACTCTCGAAGAAATGAAACAAATAAAAAGCGCCCTCATTGGAAGTTCAAAACTAGACAGCACGGGTCGAAAAGCATTTCGAGGATACATTGGAGACATGGGCGCCCTCCCCAATCTTACTCAAGGCCTCAGTGTCCTTCACACCAACCCTTCTGCAAACTCTTGGGTTTTTAACAACAGCTCTCTGATTGGAACTGGATGGCAGGGACCTTATCTTAGTGCTGATTTTGTTAACTCATCAGAGCTGACAAAAGATTCTTGGGGTTCGAGCTATATTATTTCTTACAGCGGAAAGGATTTTAGAATGAAAAGTCTCGGTGCCGACAATGTAACAGGAGGAAGTGGATTCGATCAAGATATTATCATGAACATACCCGAAGAAGAATACCTCTCGACAGTTCAAGGAATCATTACTTTTGAAGATCGTGTTTACGATAAGGCTGCCGACGTTATTCTGTATGAACCAAATGGATTGAGTGCCAGCATCACAGAACACACGGACTCCTTGGTCGCGGCAGACAATGGACATTTTAACTTTTCTTCAATTAGTCATGGAGCTCGATCTATAAAAATTTTTATTCCCAACAAAACAACACCTAACTTTGTCGTTGGTCCCTTTGTTTACGAAATATCTAAAAACCAATCGGTCATCAAACTAGACATCTCATCTCAATAAGAAAGGTTAAAAAAAATGAAAAAAAACGGATTCACCATGATTGAAATTCTGATGGTCTTACTCGTCATTTCAATCCTCATTGGAGTCGCGACTCCTTTTTATTGGGATTTCGATACAGATGCGAGAGAAATTACTACCAAACAAAAAATTATAGAAATAAAAAAAGCGATCATTGGAGAAAGCCTTGTCTCGAGCACGGGACAATTCATTTCACATGGTTTTTTCACTGACCTCAATCAATTACCCAACTCTTTAACTGAATTAACAAGCATTGGCTCACATAGCCCCTACAATCCCTTCACAAAACGTGGCTGGAATGGCCCTTACATTCAATCAAACTCATCAGACTGGAACAAAGACGCCTGGGGAGAAATCATTCAATACTCAAAAACCACAAAAACAATTTTTAGCTGTGGAGTAGATAAAACTTGTAACAACGGAGACGATCTTAGTGTTAGCTGGTAATAAGAATGGCTTTTTTCTCATGAGCTTCTTAGCGGTGACGCTTATTTTAGGACTCTTAAGTATCAGCACTGGAAAACATAGCCAGTCAAACAACTTAGAAGAAAATGAAATAAAAAAAACAATTGAAAAAATGAACATGATAGCTCAAGGCATTACAAAGTTTCGACTTCACAACAACACCACTGAACTCACTGAACTCGCCCACTTGATCAGTAAACCAACTACAATGAGCGATTGCCTCAACACCCTCAATGGACAAAGTTATTTAACCGGTTGGTGCGGCCCTTATTTGTACTCTAATTACTCCAATCAAGGCTCTCACTTTTTCAAAGATTACTGGGGAAATCCTTTCGTTCTTTCAAAAACAAACTCAAGTGAATCTAATTTCGAACTAAAAAACAAAACTGGAACAAATTACACATGGTGGAAAAGTACTAAATCTGGTGACTTTAACCCTGAAACTTTTTATCTTTATAAGTACAAACTGTTGAGTTGCGGAAGAAACAACATCTGTGAGGATTTTGATGACATTGTTTTTATTATTTAAGTAAAGATTTCATAAATATATCTTTAAACTTTTATTTGTAAACAGAAAAATAACTTTGGATCCGCATAAACATCAGTTACCCTTAAATTAATAACAAACATACAAAGGAGGAACTTTTGTCATGTAAATATAAGCAATAAACAATTAGTGAATTAAACTAAATTAAAAAGGAATTTTAAAATATGAAAAATCAAATTAAAAAAATATTAAAACAAAAAGACGGATTTACAATGATTGAAATACTCATGGTTATTCTTGTCGTTGCCATTCTCAGTGCAGTTGCCATTCCCCAGTTTCTAGATTTTAGAGACGAAGGCGTGAAAGCAGCGGTCAGCAGAAACCTTCAATCTGTAAGGTCAGGAATCACCAATCAAAAAGCACAAGCTCTTTTAAGATGTGATGGAATCAGTCCGGATTACAAACTTGAATTAGTTACACTATCTGGAAACGACATTACAGCAGGACAATGCGACGCTGCAGACGTACCCGCATCTCAAAGACCCATTGTTGATGCTCCAACATTTCCAAAAAATCCAGTTTCCGGAGGAAACAATACAGTGATTGCATGCGATACTGCAGCTTGCGCCGACCCATGTGATGCAAGCGGTTGTGATGGAACTTCCAGCAAAGATGGATGGTGTTATAATGCAGCTAACGGACAATTCTGGGCAGATTCACAGAAAGAAGTTAATGGTGAAAAATTCTGTGCACTTTAAGTTAGTGCTATAGATAGTCAAATTAGAGATTATCAATTAAGAATGTCTTTTCTGAATGAAAAGAGGAGACATTCTCATAAAACTGAAAAAAACATTATGGAAGAAACAAGATCTTTTCAATACAAGGCTCGAGACATTCAGGGAAAAGTGATCAAAAAAACGGTCACTCACAGTTCGGAAGAAGCTCTTATTTCTAACCTCAACCAAAAAGGATTGTTTCTCATTGAATGCAAAGAAGTCAAAGCGGGGCTTTTAAGCAGTAAAATTAAAAACATCTTCCTAACTTTTTTCAACAAAACTCCACTCAACGAAGTTCTCTTTTTTACGAAACAGCTTCTCGTTGTTTACCAAGTGGGAATCCCAATCCTAAAAGGTTTAGAAATGATTGTCGACCAAATTAAAGACAAGCATTTCAAAGAAAGACTGGGTCAAATTCAAAAAGCAATTCAAGACGGAAATGGCCTCAGTGAATCAATGAGGAAATGTCCAGAAACTTTTGACGACACTTATACAGCACTTATTGAAGCTGGTGAGAACTCAGGAAAACTCGACCTGGTTCTTTCCAAAAACTGCTCTTTTTTAGAGAGAAAGATTGAAAACAAACGACAAATTAAGTCAGCTACTTTCTACCCTAAAATTGTGATTGGCGTCATGCTTCTTGTTTTTGTCGTCATTGTTTATTTTGTCATTCCAAAAATTTCAACTTTTTACGATAAGTTTGATGGAGATCTTCCCTTCATCACTCAATCCCTCATTACTGTTTCAGACTTTTGTGTCAATTATTGGTACATTTGTCTCTTAAGTGTCATTGGCCTTTCTGTAGCCTTTTTTTTAACAGTGAGTAACAAAAAAGGACTCAAACTTTATCATCAGTTTCTTTTAAAAATTCCTATTTTTGGAGATATTTTTAAATATTTAGAGTGGACATATTTTTGTGCCATTTTAAAGCTTTTACTAGAATCTGGAGTTCCCGTTATTCGCTCTTTAGAACTAACAAAATCCTCCATGAGCAACGTGCTTTTCAAAGAAGAACTCTCCATGATTCAAGAAAGTGTCAACAAAGGAGAGATGATCAACACACAACTTAAAAAAAGCAAGCTTTGGCCAGACATGATGGGAGGACTCATTGAAATTGGCGAGGAAACAGGAAACCTCGGAAACATTCTCGACTCTCTTGGAAACTACTACTCAGATCAGCTCAGATATAAACTAGCAAACTTAAGTAAAACCTTGGAACCTATCCTTTTATTTGTTATTTTTGGTGGTGTGATGTTTCTTGCTTTAGGTATTTTTATGCCCATGTGGAAACTGACTTCAATTATTAAAAAATGAAAAAAAAATTAAAAGCATTCACCCTGATAGAAACACTGATGGTCATTTTAGTGGTTGCCATTATGAGTGCAGTAGCCATTCCATTTTACAGTTCTTTTCAGGAAAAAAGCGCCGAAGTTGCCAATAGAAAAATTGAAAAAGATATCAATGACCATATTCGAAAAGCAAAATTACTTATTAGAAAAAAATGTGCCGGATCACCTTACCGAAACATTCCAACAGACAGCCTTCTTGCCAATGACCTTACTTTTGGAGAAACCCCCCTGTGCCTGTCAACTGAATTAAGTCTAGAAGAACGAAGAATTTACCCAAAAGAATTAAAAAACAGAAAAAACCAAGTAAATAAACTAAAAAGCGTTTTTACAATCAATGAAACCATGAACAACTCACAACTTGCTCGTGGAAAATGTGTCATCGATAACTTGGGTCTTGACTACGGCTGGTGTTACGATTTAAAAAACGAAACCCTGTTCGCCTCAACCTCTCATGACTACATTTTAATCGAGGAAACTTCATCTAGTGAGGAAAGCTTGTCCCCATGATGATGTTTGTTAAGCAACTTTTGGCGTCCTCAATAAAGACTTCATCTGTTCTTTATTCATGGAGTGAGAAAGAGCTTCTTCTTCTGTAATGAGCCCTTGTGCAAACAAATCGTAAAGTGACTGATAAAGCGATAGCATTCCCAATTTTTTATTTGTTTGAATGACAGATGGAATTTGATGCAGTTTATCTTCTCGTATTAGATTTCCTACAGCTGGAGAATTTATTAAAATTTCTAGAGCCGCCCTTCTCTTCCCATCAGTAGTTTTACACAGTTTTTGAGCAACAACCATTTTTAAAGTTTCCGAAAGTTGAGACCTCACTTGTTGTTGCTTGTCGGCAGGAAAAGCACTAATAATTCTATCAATAGTTTTTGCGGCAGAATTTGTATGCAACGTTGAAAAAACCAAGTGACCAGTTTCTGCCGCTGTTAACGCTAACTCTATTGTCTCCATATCTCTCATCTCACCTACTAAAATAATATCTGGATCTTCTCTGAGTGCTGCCTTAAGCGCTTTAGAAAAGCTAATAAAATGACTATTGAGTTCTCTTTGATTAATATAACTTTTTGATTCCTTAAAGCGATATTCAATAGGATCTTCTAATGTCAATATATGCTCTTTTTCTGTGTCGTTAATTCTTTGAATGAGCGAGGCTAAAGTAGTCGACTTCCCCGAACCAGTTGGACCAGTCACTAAAACAATTCCACTAGGGTATGTACAGGCTGTTTTAAGAATTTCTGGCAAGTGTAATGAATCGAATTGAGGTATCTCAGCGTTGAGCATTCTTAAAGCCATAGAGCTTCCCTTATACTGCTTAAAAAGGTTTACCCTAAAGACGCCACGATCTTTATACTTAAATGAAAAGTCAATTTCTTGACCAGTTTGATACAATTGATATTCAACTTCAGAAAGTAGACTGCGAACAATAACGTCAAAATCAGCATCTGAAAGAAAGAATTGATCACCACCAATTACTTCTAAACGACCGAAAACACGAATTCGAATTTCTCTTTCAGATGACAAATGAATGTCAGAACATTCCCTATCTACAGAGTAATCTAAAATTTCCAATAGTTTTTTAGTCACATCCCTCTTGAAGGCAACACTCGAGTTTAATTTTGTCATATTGAACAGATCGGCTTTAAAGTCAATAAGCTTAAGTTGAGTCAATGAAACAGATCAACTGAACACTGTTCAAAAAACTGACTAACAAAACAACAAAGAAACATCAATATTTTAATAGAAACACCGAAGAAAAGATATGACGTTATTAAAAAAGGCATTTGCACTACTGCTTTTTACAGCAAGCATCGGTCTCGCCGTTAAAGGCATCATCCGAAAAAAAAACCAAAATGTACAGACTAAAAAAAATCTAAAATCAAGGACAGAAAAAGGAATCGCATCTGTAGAGAAAAAAACTCAATCAATATCACCCCAAAAATTAATGATTAAAAAAATCAAAGATGCCTTTAAAAATGCTGAATACAGTGAAGTCATCACACTATTAAGTAAGAACAAAACACAGGATCCATCTTTAAACAGAAACGAACGATGGAACATGCTTCTTTTTTCAAACTTGTCGCTCAAAAACTATCAAAAAGTCACCGAAATTATTAGAGAGAAAATGGAAAAAGAAAACAACGTCCCGTTGAAAACTGAAACTTACAACAATTTAGCTGCTGCGTTCATTGGTCTACAGGAATATTCAAAAGCTGAAGAAATATTAAAGAAAATTTGCACAACTAAAGTCAATCAAAAATGCACGCTCAATCTCATTACAGCTCTTCAAGAACAAAACAAAATAGAAGAAGCACTCTTTTTAATAAAAAAAACTCTCAGCAATAAAAAGTTCTTAGCTCAAAACAAAAGCATTGATCACTTATTGAAAAAAAAAGAAAAAGAAATCATGCTTTATCAGGGACACTACTAATATGAAAGAAAAACTCAAAGCTCTTCTCTACCAAAATCAACTCATTGCTTTCAAAAAAAAGGACTACATTTATCTCAACAAAAACAAACCAAATATGAGAGAGTCTTCAAAAATTCTTAAAAAAGGGAAATTAAACACAGCTCGAGTCATATTTTCCGATGATGGTTTAGTTATTTTGAAAAAAAAATATCCTCCAATGCCAAAAAATGAAATTAAAAAGGCAGTTTTTAATCACTGCAAATTTAAATTTCCAGACTATGAAAACAGCTTTTCTGTTGACTACATTAGCTATCAAGAAGAAAATGAAACGGTCGTCATTATCTATTTATTTAAACTTGCCAAACTAGAAGAGCACCTCAGATCTCTCAACCAATTTGGAATCACTCCATCGCATGGAAAGACATATCTTCAAGTAGAAAGTGAAAATGTCTTTAATCTCTTTCAACTCTACAAAAAAGATTTTCCAGATATCAACGAAAATCAGTTTATAGTTTGCTTTCTCTCTGAATCATTTACTTCTATCGGCATTTCTACAAAAGGGTTTTTGAGCAACTACCTCATTCTAGAACAAAAAAGTTCTGAACTCAGCGAATACATTGAAATTTTCTCTAAAGAATTTTCTCATGATCAGAAAATCCCTTTATTTATGTCTGCATCCCATGAACAAAAAAAATCCACCTTAGACGCTCTCAACAAAGAGACAAAGAGTAGAATATTTGACCTCAACAATGTTTTGAGTAAAAACCTGCAGAATATTAACTCTCAAGATTTCGACATTTCACTGCAAACTCTGATTAACTTGGAGGCAGCTTAGCACTGTTATCAACAATGAAAAAATCAACATACAACTTGATTCCAAAAAAATATAGAGCAAGTTTTACACTACAACTTGATTCTTTAGTAAAAGTATTGACTCTTCTCTCTGTAGTCGCATTCGTTTTTCTTTATGTCTCAAATCAAATGACTATAAAAAAAATAAAGATCAGACACAAAAACATCAAATCAAGTATTAGTCTGAGTGAAAAAAACATTAAAAGCCTAGATGAAATGTTGAGCTTTGCAGGAAACGACATCAACCTGAACAGAAATAACGATCCCAAAAAAGCACAAGAAGAGAAAAAACTCGTTAGAAAAACAAGTATTCTGAGTCTCATTTTAGAACTCAATTCAATTATTCCTCAAGATGCCTGGTTTGCGGAAATACTCATTAAAGAGAACACAGGACTAGTCGGATACAGCCTAGAGGGTGAAGGCTACTTAAAAAATAGAAAATTAATTCCAGAGATAGTATCAAAATTAAAACACTCAACTTTTTTTAAAAACGCATACTTTGAAAACTTTAAGAATTCAAAAACATATGGCCCAGAAGTTCTCTCTTTTAATTTCAAATCTCAAGAAACATGGTTAGCATCAAAAACAATTTCTTCAACTCTCCCAAAAGACAAGAAAAACAATGAGGAAAAAAAATGAAACTTTCAATTGGAACAAATAAAAACAGTTTTATTTTCTTATGTATTTTACTCTCAACAAGTCTTTTAGGTGGTCACTTCTTTTTTTTTAATAAATTAAAAAAAGAAAAAGAAAGACTAACTCAAAACGAAATAAATTTAAATAAAAAACTTGAAAGATTAAAAACAAAAGAAAACATGTTGAGTAAAAAAATTAGTGAGATTGTTTCTCTTAAGAAAAAACTTAACACAAGCAAAAGTGTCACAAAAGATAAGCGCTTCGATAAAAACGATTTTTTAATATTTTTAGGACAATACAAAGAAATATTAAAAATAAATGAATTCACATCCTCCTTAACTAAAATTGGAATTTTTTCACAGCTCACAGCTACTCTCTCAATTCATTCATCTTTAACTGACTTACAAAGTTTCATTGAAGACCTTGAAAATCAATCTCGTTTCTTAAAGTTTTCAACATTAGAATTAAAAACTCTAGAAAACCTAGAAGAAACCATTCACTCAACCGTCACCATTCAACTTTATTGGAATGAAAGTAAAAAATCATGAAACAATTATTAACAATATTTTCTTTTGTTTTTTGTACTTTAGCTTACAGCACAAATGATTATTTTTATTTAGACTTAAACAAATTCAATCAATCAATACTTAGAAAAAATAATCGAGATCTCTTTAGAAGACCTGCTTCCTTTTTAATTAGTGAAGAGAAACGCCGCCAAAGCGCTGAAAACAGCGAACTAAAACTCGCCTCTCAATTTTTACTTGAATCAATCGAGCTCAACAATGACTCCAAAATAGCAGAAATCAATGGGAGCACTTTTTACGAAGGTGAATTTCTTTCAGAAAACACCTATATTGCTGAAATTGGTGGTAATTTTGTCTTACTCAGTAGCAACGGAAAAAGGATTGAACTTTTTCTAGACAATCAAAAAAAAGAAAATTTAAAAATATGGACATCAACGAATGAAGAAGAAAATGAAGGATACAATGAAGAACCTCAATAAAATTTTAATCAATTTTTTACTTTTCGGAGGGTTACTTTTCTCTCAGCATACATTAGCAGAGAGTTTAAAAATTAAAAATATTAACTCTAAATTAAACGTTAAAGCGCAAGGCATCAAACTTTCTAAGCTTCTTCACGCAATTTGCAACGAATATAATTTGAACTTAAAGGGCAATTTTTTTCTAGACCCTGAAGTTTACTACGGCGCCTCAAACAAAGGACTCAACGAAGTACTCAAAAATTTAGCACAAATTTACAAATTTAATTACGCTCTAAAAGACCAGGAACTTGAACTCACCCTCAATAAAGTTGTCAATAAAACGCTTCTTAGCGATAAGGTCTCAAGAGAAATCGCTTCCATTCAAGATGAAACCCAAAAAAAAGAATTTTTTGGATGGATTGTTAAAAAAAAACATTTAGCATATTCAAACGTCAATGACGTCTCAAAAAGACTCAACAGCTTATTCTCAGCAAAAGAGCTGAGAATAAGCACCGACCTCTCAAGAAATACTCTCTGGCTTTATGGCACCCCTGCAACTATAAAAAGAGTGAACTCTATTCTTGAAAAAGAAGATCTTCCTCAAAAACAAATCCTCATTAATGGAAGAATTATTGAAGCCACAAAGAACTTTGCAAGAGAATTTGGAATGATGCTCCAAGGGAAAACAAGAAACACTGGAATTGGATTCAAAGAAGGAACTTTAGGCTCCAGCGGTCTTTTGAAGTATACAATTGGCAGCCTCAATGCGATAGACATTGATCTCATACTCAACGCTGCAGAAAGCGATGGTGACGCAAAAGTGATTACCAGTCCTCGAATTATTACAGGAAACAATGAAAAAGCTGTGTTTAACAATAACCTCAGTTACAGCGTTCGAACAAGCTCTGCTGGAGGCTCAACCGGAGAAGACGGATCAGAAAACACTGGCGGAAGCCTCATAGGCGGACTGGAAACAGTCACCACTGGTCTTTCACTCACTGTCACTCCAAGAATCAGCAATAGTGACACCATTCATCTTGAGTTAGATATTACTAATTCAGAAATTGACTTTGGACTATCAATTGATGGCCTTCCTGGAACAAGTTCAAGCAGTTTAAAAACAAAAGTCCTTCTTAAAAACAAACAAACGGCTGCAGTTGGCGGTCTCATCAAATTGAGTAGATCAGATAATGTCAGTGGCCTACCATTTTTATCTCAACTTCCTATCATTGGTCCAATTTTTGGCACTAGAGATAGAAAAAAAAATAGACAAGAACTTATTGTGCTTTTGACCCCAACAATCATTGAGAACAGAAATGACAAGAAGAAGCTTGCTCGAGAACTAAGACACGTTCGAGAAGAAGGTAGAAACAAATACGAGACAAGACTTTATCCCGAAAGAATCCTTGGCAGAGATCGATTTCAAAAATAAAAAAATATATGCACATATATTTTTAATAAAGAGATCAACATAAGGTAGCATGAAAAAGTGGAAGACCTAAAGATCGCCGTTCTTTTTCCTTATTTAAACGAAGAACACTGTATAGAAAAGACAATTCTCGAGGAAGAAAAGCTAAGGCCGCAGTTGTCAGAAGGATGTTTTCAAATATTGATTTAAATACATATATTCTTATTAACGGCGACTACACCTACTCACTTTCAAAGCTAAAAGAACATTTAGAAATATTTCAAACAAAGCGTTCACAACTTTCGTTCGATTGATCATAAACTCAGAAAGCAACGACCTTTTAAGTGGTTACAGAATCATGTCCTATCGTTTTGCAAAAAGCATGGCTATTCTTAGCAAAGGCTTTGAACTAGAAACTGAAATCACCTTAACAAATTTTACAAACACATAAAAACGAGCAAATGAATAGTCATTTTCAAAGCCTTTTTAAAGAGACTTTATAGTTTTATCTAAAGAATTATTTTTTTTTTGAAACATCAAGAAAAGAAAAACGACCCCCAAGAGAAGCATCCAAACAATAAAATTATTTAAAGAAAGACTTGAGGGCAGGAACAAAGAAAACAAAATAATACTCACAAAACTAAAGACCGCTAAAAGCTTGGGGCTTTGAGAAGAAATTAACTGCCTCAAAAGAAAGCCAATAAAAATTCCCTCAACATAAAAAGACCATTGCTTCAGTGCCAAACTCAAATCCCCACCTGACTCCAATTGCGGATAAAGAAAAAATGCTCCCAGAAAATAGGCTAAAAAACTCCCGCCCCAGAAAAATGAAATTAAAGCCGCCACTAAAAGCAAATGAAAGGCATGAAGCCCAATGATTTTCTCGACACTCACCACCGAAGAGAACCAACCAAGCCCTCCTAGAAACAAAAACAAAAGAGCTAAAAAAGGCTGCACGACATGAAAAGAAAAATCAACGCGCAATTCACTCCATTGATTTTTCTTTTGAGTCAGAAAGGCTGCCATCGAAAAAAGCAACAAAGACAAACTCAAATATTGATAACTCAAAACCTCAACACTGGCGTTCAAGAAATCGACAACTTGAGCGGCCCCTTGAAGGCAAAAGACATAGAAAAGCACGGCACTATTGAAAAATAGAAAAAGCCAGACGGCACTTCGAAGCGTGAAGCTCCACAATTTTTTCTTGAAAAACTTTCTCGCGACGAGACTCAACAAAGAAAAAAACACCGAAAACAGGAGCACACTTTTATTGAGTAAGGAAAGCGGCTTTTCCACTTTGCCTCGAAAAAATGAGTCATCAAGACTCCCAATGGCCTTGACTAAGTTAGGGAAAAAATCAACAAACTGATACTGTGAAACCCAAAGCCCCCCCAACAAGCAAAAAAAGAAAAGCGCCCAGGCCTCACTCTGAAGAAAGAGGAGAATGATTAAAAAGACAAAAGCGGCAATAAAAATATAATTATTGGGCACCCGAATGGCTTCCTCAAAAAGCTCTTTATTTTTATTAACTGAATCGACGTTCTTTACCATCAAAGAAGCAAAACGAGGGCTCTCCTGAAACCTGGAAACAAATTCAATAGCGGAATAATTATTTTGTGAAAAATGAATTTGAAAATCTTTTTTTAGGTTTTCCACCAAGGCATCTTCTAAGAAGTTGTTTTGATAGTTTTTTTTAAAATACAAATTTTCTTGGTTTTTGAGTCCAAAATATGTCTTCGATTTCTTCCAAGAACTGTAAAAATTGTCGATGGCTTTTTTTCGAGCAAACTCGGAGTTCACAGACAGACTTAAGGCCAATAAAAAGAGAATAAAGCTGAGCGCTCCAGCAATGAGCGTTGTTCTTTTTGGGGAATGAGCCAGCACACTCTCATCTTATAGAGTTTTTCGCATAATCACCAATTCTATGCTAAATTTTCCACCTATGAAAAGAAGTTATATCTGCATTGCAAAAAGAACGGCTATTGGCAGCTTTCAAGGAACGCTTTCGAAACTATCGAGCCCAGAAATTGCTTCCGCCCTCATTGAAAAAGCGCTCCCCCAAGATCTCGATAAAACTCAAATTGACGAGGCCTATATGGGCTGTGTTCTGACTGCCGGAATTGGCCAGGCCCCAGCAAGACAAGCTATTCTAGGCGCCAAGCTACCAGATTCTTTGCCCTGCACCACCATTTCAAAAGTTTGCGGTTCTGGACTCAAGAGTCTGCTCTTAGCCGACCAAAGCATTCGAGCCGGCATCAACACTCTAGTTTTAGCAGGCGGCATGGAAAACATGTCTCAAGCGCCCTACCTTCTTCCCAAAATGCGCGAAGGCCTTCGTCTGGGGCATGGAAAATTAATTGACTCCATGGTTCACGATGGACTTTGGGATGCCTACAACGACTACCACATGGGCAACGCCGCTGAAGAATGTGCGCAAAAATACGAAATTACCCGCGAAGACCAAGATCGCTACGCCGTTCAGTCCTATGAGCAAGCCATTGAATCTCGCGCTCAAGGCCTTTTCAAAGATGAAATCACTCCTTTGACCATTCAATCTAGAAAAAAATCTATTGAATTCGATTCCGACGAAGAACTCGACAAATTTAACAAAGAAAAATTCTCTCAACTCCGAGCGGCTTTCATAAAAGACGGAAGCGTCACCGCTGGTAACGCCAGTAGCCTGAGTGACGGCGCAGCCATCACCCTCATTGCCTCTGAAGAAGCTCTCAAAGCGAATCCATCTTTAAAAGCAATTGCCGTCATACACGGACAATCACAAGCCGCTCAAGAAGCCAAGTGGTTTTCCACAGCCCCCGCTAAAAGTATTGATCTTTTATTTAAAAATTCAGAAATCACGAAGGACAAAATTGATTTTTGGGAAATCAACGAAGCTTTTTCAGTAGTGGCTCTAGCCAACATGAAATTACTCGAGCTCGACCCCAAGAAAGTCAATTCTCGAGGCGGCGCTGTTGCCCTTGGACACCCCATTGGAGCGAGTGGCTGTAGAATTGTCGTCACCTTGCTTCATAGTCTCATGCAAGAAAAGAAAAAATACGGCGTTGCCAGCATTTGCATTGGCGGTGGTGAAGCGAACTCAATTCTTGTAGAAAATTTAGTGCTCTAAAAATTATGAACGACGCCACAAGATTTTCAAAGCTCAACAACATTTTACGACATATTTCGGCGGCTCAAGTTGCCGAACTTTTCCTCAGTCCTCATTGTCTTGAATCGGCCTTACTCGAATGCACCAAAGAAGAAGGTCCTGCCATGTGGATTGTCAACCGAAGCGACGTTTACGACAAAACATTAGAATATCTTCAACGTCATGACATTGAAGGCATTGCTAAAAGAGCCTCTGAAAAAGTTAAATGGAGAAAAGCATCCATTAAACCCGTCACGCCACCGATGGCTCCCGACATGGATTCAGATTTACCTGACTTTCTCGCTGAGGAACTCCTCGGCCACCCGCTTTGCCCTTTTAAAATCATGACTCACTTTCTCATCAAAGGAAACGAAGACCAAAGACTGAGTGCTGCTTTGAGCATGACACGACGACTCTTAGAACATCCCGAAGAAAATACCCCTAGCAAAGAAATTGAAGAAACAAAAAACGCGGCCTATCAAGCCTGTTGGGAAGACCCGAGTCCCAGCGTGAGAAGTTATGCAGCAAAGATTCCCATTTGGAAAGAACTTGAAATTTCTAAATTCATTGAAAAAGAAAACAATCCTTCCGTGCTGAAATCTTTAGTGCAAAACCCAGCCTTTCAAGGCGAAATTCAAGCGTCTCTTCTTCAAGCGGCTCAAGAAGATGAATATTTGAATTGTGTGCTCATTCTCGATACGCGAATCAATAAAACTCAGCTTTCAACTCAGAGGGAACTGGAATGTGCATTTTTTGAAAGTATTGTTGGTAATTAGCGCAGCCCCACTCCATACAAATAACATTCTCGACTGCCTTTACGGTTAATGTTGTGGTAGAGCACTTCCTTGGTAAGGAAGAGGTCTCGAGTTCAATTCTCGATCTGGGCTCCATGTCTCGAGTCAGACACAAGAAAAACTACTTCCCGTCACCAAGTGGGATGAACCCTTGAAGCAATATGAATTAAAAATCAATTTCCTGATATTTAAACTCTTCAGACTGTGATTGTTTTACAGCGCTAAGAACCGCATCTAGGGAAAGTTTAATTCTTGGCCAAGAAGTAGTCATGAGTATAATGATAGCAATTTTTCTGTTTTCGAGATTTTGTTGATATTGAAGGCTTTGGTCTGTAGAAATGAATAAATCGTAATGGTTGATTTCACATTTGTTAATCAGTTCTCCGTTGCTCAATTGTGACCAAGTCATTTCATACGCGGTAGAAACCTTGTGTTTTTCAAAAATTTTCTTGAGCGGTTTAGGGACGCCTTGGTCGAAAAATATTTTCATTAGATTAAGCAGATAAATTAAATAATTGAGCTTTTGAGAACTCTAAAACAAAAGATATTTGTTTTTTACTTAAGCCAGGAAACCATTCAAGGATTTCATCGATACTTGCTCCAGATTCGAGGTTTTCAAATAAGGTAATAACGGATATTCGAGTTCCTTTAAAAACAAGAGCGCCTGAAAGCTTGTCTTCGTGGCTTTCTACTTCGGGGCATAAACTCCAATCGATCATAATTCTATTTTAACACAGAGCCTTCTTTTTATGGTAAAAAAAAAAGAGGGATTGAGTAAAGTACGGCACAAAGTTTCTTTAAACTATTGATATTATTCATCTAATGTATCTGGCCTATTAAAATTAAATTTATGTGAAATAGTGAGGAATAGCTCCGTCCCTTTTTGCTTCTACAACTCAGAAGGAACTGGAATGTGCTTTTTTTTGAAAGTATTGTTGGCAACTAGCGCAGCCCCACTCCATACAAATAACATTCTCGACTGCCTTTACGGATGGCTTCAGGTTTATAAACTTTAGACTTTTTAAAAGTCATGCGAAAGTCTTTCATGAAAACTTCAAATCCAGGGCCTTCAAAAATCTTAGCAATAAAAGCACCGTCTTCTTTCAGTAAATTACTTTTCACAAGTCGCAAAGAACTTTCAACCAAGTCAATGCTTCGAGCACAGTCCTGATCGACAATTCCAGTCGTTTTCACCATGGCATCGGATTGAACAAGATCAAAGGGAAGATCACTTCTTTCCAAAATGCTCTCATGACAGGCTTTTGCATCGAACAAATCACCTTCCACAAAATCCATACACGGCGACAAGGCAATATTCAAAGGCACAATATCTAATCCCAAAACATAAGAAGTCTCTTTGCCATTTACTTTTTCAGCCGCATATTGCATCCACGAGCCCGGAGCCGAACCCAAATCAAGCACCCTCATGCCGCGTCGATACAAACGAACCCGCTGATCAATTTCTTCTAGTTTAAAAATGGAACGAGCTACAAAACCCTTTTTATGGGCTTCCTTAGTCTTTTCATCAAGCACATGATATTTATCTTTTTTTCCAGAACTCGATCGACGTTTTGACATAGTGAACACTCTTCCTGAGCGTAACCCAAGAAGTAGCTATTTAGCTCAACTCTATCAAGAGAAATAAAGCTCAAGGATCAAAAAACGCCATCTCAGGCTTCCTGAGACGGCATTTTGAAGCAGATAACCGATATCTTCACATCAATAAATCAAGATTCATCCCTACATTCCTCTGGAATGACCAGTAACTGAATCGGCTTCGTAAAAACATTTTCTAACTGACTCTGAATTGAATTTGCATATGGAGTTTCCATGCGGATCCCATCAACATACGCTCCCTGTTTTAGTCGTATTCTTGCAGTATTCTTTGAAAGATATTCAATAATTTTAAAAGATCCCGTAAAGCTATTTTCACTTTTAAAAACGAAGACACTCTGAAGAATTTCCTGAATTTTCACACTTCTCGGAGCACGATGCCCACCAGCTTCGTATCGAGACGTTTTCACAATTTTCAAGGCACAAACATCTGTTTGACCCCCAGGATAGGCCACGACAACATTGAGTGCGTTGGCACTGATTTCATTTAAATTGATCACATCTCCCACATTTTCAATCCAAATTTCTTGAAGATCACTCGCTGCAAAAGTCTTTGTCGAAGCGACGACGACTAAAGCCATCAAAGCAGTTGTTAATTTCTTTTTAATTTTCATTTTCTTTTTTCCTTCTTTCTAAAAATGAATATAGATAAAAGAAAATGAAGGCACAATTGATCGAAAGCTATAGTTAATATAGGCTAAAACCTATGACCGTTCGAATGACTGATTTGCGAAATTTTTTAGAAGTTGCTGAAGCGGGGAGTATTAGTGAAGCCGCCAGAAGGCTTGACATGGCTCAGCCATCTTTATCTGAATCCATCAAACGTTTTGAGAAATCTACCGAGAAAAAAGTTTTCTACAGAACCAGAAAAGGCGTTTCCCTAACCCCACAAGGCAGAGAACTGCACAAGAAGGCAACACTGGCTTACTCAAGCTTTCTGGAACTTTCGCCCTCGACTCAGGACCCGCGCTTCTCTGAACATCGTGTCCTGCGTATTGGCGCGCATCCCATGGTTGCCTCCTACAGCTTACCCCAAAGTCTTTCGGCCCTCTTAAGTAAAAAATATCTCATTAAAATTCACATCAAACATGGTAGCTCGGCTGAAGTTCAAGAAATGATTCAAAATGGAGAAATTGACATTGCCCTCGTCGTTAATCCCCGAAAGGTTCCTGACCTGATCATCACGCAGCTTGCAGAAGATACGGTGAGCGTCTGGAGTAAAAAAAAGAATTTTCAAAGTAACAAACTCATCTGTAATCCAAAAATTTTTCAAACTCAGTCCATTATCAAAAAATGGAAAAACGCTCCTTCTGAAATCATTGAATCAAAGAGTTTAGAATTCATCAGTCGACTGGTTGATTCAGGAATAGGCTTTGGAATTATTCCAGGACGCATTATCAAGCTTTTACAACTCAAGCTTCACAAAAACACCACTCTCCCTAGCTATACCGATAAAATAGCACTCGTCTACCGTCCAGAATTTGGAAAGAACGAATTCGAAAAAGAAGTCGTCACAGCTATTAAAAAATCATTGAAATAAACTCCTGTTTAAAAAATAGTCAGTTGTCAGAGCATTTCAACAAAACAAGTACTTTAAAAGCTCTAAGTAACTAGAAACACATCATCTGTGAAGACAAATTTCTAATGGCATGCAAAATGCATCTACAGGAGTAAGTCCGGTTAAAAAATGACAATAAAGCAGCAAAGAAAAGAGTACCAATAAAGATGAAAAGCATTTACACAACAATACTCTTAACATTTCTCACAATAACAACTGTTTATGCTCGAACAATTCCTATAGCGATTTTGATACCTGAAAATTTAAAATACAGGAATGAATCAATAAAAATAACAGTATCACCTTTCTCTTTAGAAAAGTTTTTCGGTAGGGTCGAGATAGATGAAAAAACCAAAGAATTCCTCAAAAAAATTCAACTCAAAACGATTCCCTTAACTATTCTTATCTCTTTTTTAATTTAAATTCTGAACAAATAGAAATAACTATTAAAAACTCTCTCGTGCTTGATCATGCAAATGAAAGAATTATTGCCTACAATGAATCAATTTCTTACGAAGATTTTTTATCTGAAAATTTTCAAGAGAGATCTATTTTTTCTACGTATAAAAAGAACATCCATAAATCAATCGAGGAAAGTGTCAAATATTTATCGACAAGTGATTTCAAAATGAAAAAAAATGGCTATTATGCATCATCAACAGCTAATTACAAAAACCTTCTTAAAGAAGAAGATCATCTTTTATTGAAAGTCCTTTCTGACTATAAGGAAGGATGCCCGTTTCTTTATAATTATGAAAATGGAACCTATTATGGCGCAAACAGAGCAGCTTCAAATTTTATTGAAAAACACAATCTAAAAGAGGGAGGATTATCTAATTTCTTTTTAAAAGGAGGGACTAATCGATTTGACTTTTTATTTGAAAACAACAAAAAACTTTTAAATATAATAAAAAATTCTGGCTGTAATTTTATGAAGTTCCACTCAGCTTTTCTTTCCAAAAGTTCTCTTCAGTACCGATCAAACTATATTAATAAAATTATAGAAAAATACAAAGAAAATAGAGATCAGATTTCATACAATCACGAAACACACTCTCTTCAAGTAATCGGGAAAGAAGGCGGCGAAAACGAACTAAACTTAAATGATATCACAACCCTCTACAATGTATTAACCAATACAAGTCATCTTGACTTCAGTAAAAACCAAGTTACGGAGCTATTTACCCCTTTTAACTCCACTGAAGAATCAAGTAGAAAACAAATTAACGACTATTTAGTTCAAGAACTCATCGACAACACTGGCCTCAGAGAATATCAAGAAGGAGATACAGAGTTAAACGTTAAGTTTAATGATATCGCAAGAAGCTCGCTAGCAAACTGGATAGACCCAGAAAAAACTGCTGAGATAAAAACCATAGACATCAGCCCTCACAATAGCAATAACAGTACTGGAAGCCTTCAAAAGGGGCTCGTTTGTGCCGGAAGCACGCACTCCAAACTTTACTATCTAGAAGAAGGAAAAAAAACAATCGTTAATCAACATCAAATAGAAGACGAAAAAGTTCCTTATTTTTCCATACACGCTATTAACATTAACGAGATAAAAAATATTTCTCCAAGTAAAAAAATTATTTTCGAATGCGATGGAAAGAAGTATGAAGTCAATCACGCATTTGAAAATGGTAAAATTTCAAGTTTTTCAATAGACGAAATTAAAAACTTTAAATTCAATGCTACTGAAAATAAAGAAATCACTGCAGTCTCAACATTTGGATTTATAGACGAGATGAGACCAGCTCTTGAAAAAGGAATGATTCTTGCTCTTAAGCATAAAGGCTTCACCCTAGAAAGCAAAGAAAAAGCCTTTGAGCCTTCAAAAGAAAAACTATTTCAAGATTTAAAGAATACAGACATCTACTTTCCTGGAGATCACGCACTCAACCTCAATAGCTTCACTATTGGAGATAAAAACTCTAATAGGTATTTGTTTACAAAAAAGAATAAAACAACGGGAGTTAAAACTAGTCTTATATTATACCTCCCTAATTCTGAAAACCAAGGTGAAAGCCACGAAACTCAAGACATAAGTACAGAAGAAATGACTCAAGTTTTAAACAAGAGAAAAAACGTCAATAACTTATTTGTACTCAATGTTTCTTGCAACTCTAAAAATGCTGTCTCTCAATGGATGCATGCCTATTATAAAACTGAAGAAATTAATCTTTCCAACAATGAACAAAGATGCGCGCCCCCTATAGTCATCGGCGCAGACAGAAGCTTCTCAACGTCAACAGCACAGCAAATACTCAAAGTTCTAGAATTTCCACTGGGAACACTCACTCTTGCTGGACAAGATGCCACTCTAGATGAAATCACTAATTTTCTAGAAGGGAAACCGGCTCTTAACGGGACGCTTCAAAGCTCAAGCTCATTTAAACCGGTTTCAAACTTTGAAACTTCTTTTGAATATACCGATGATACAAAAATAAACTCAATTCCACTAATTCTCACCGATGAGAATAATAATGAACTGAGACATTAAAAATGGAAAATAAGAAAAACTTTAGAAATAGCTACTAATCTCAAAACCAATAAATCGAAAACGAATCAAATAAAAAAAAAGGCTGTCCCACCTTGAGTGAGACAGCCCTTGTAAGCGCTAAGAAAGCACTATGGAAAGAATTTAAGCTCTAGTTAACTTTTAGAAGCCCATTCCGCCCATACCACCCATTCCGCCCATGCCACCCATTCCAGGAGCACCTGCAGGAGCTGCTTCAGCAGCGCCTTCAGCTTTTGGCTTTTCAGCAATACATGCTTCAGTCGTCAAAAGGAGTCCAGCAACAGAAGCAGCGTTTTGAAGGGCACTTCGAGTTACTTTCACTGGATCAATCACACCAGCTTTTAAAAGGTCGCAATAAGTTTCATCGGAAGCGTTGAAACCAAAAGCAGGGTCAGTGTTTGAAGTAATCTTATCGACAACAACCGCACCATCATGACCACTGTTAAAAGCAATCTGTCTGATTGGCTCTTGAACCGCACGTTTGATGATTTTTACGCCAACTTTTTGCTCAGCGTTGGTCAATGAATCTGGATTCAAAGTCGCTGCAGCTTTAATAAGCGCCACGCCTCCCCCAGGAACAATACCTTCTTCAACAGCAGCACGAGTCGAATTCAAAGCGTCTTCAACACGAGCTTTCTTCTCTTTCATTTCAATTTCAGTAGCCGCACCAACATGAATCACCGCAACACCACCAACAAGTTTTGCCAGTCTTTCTTGAAGCTTTTCTTTGTCGTAATCACTAGTCGTTTCTTCAATCTGTCTACGAATTAAGCTCACTCTTTGCTCAATGTCGTTTTTAGTTCCGTTACCATCAATGATCGTTGTGTTGTCTTTATCAATAACAATACGTTTTGCCACACCAAGATCGTTCAAAGTCACGTTCTCAAGTTTCAAACCAATGTCTTCAGAAATAACATTTCCACCAGTCAAAACAGCGATGTCTTGAAGCATTTCTTTTCTTCTATCTCCAAAGCCAGGAGCTTTCACAGCAGCAACTTTAAGAGTTCCACGAAGTTTATTCACAACAAGAGCGGCAAGAGCCTCACCTTCAATGTCCTCAGCAATCACGACGAAAGGCTTCTGAGTTTGAGCAACCTGTTCAAGAACTGGAAGAATGTCTTTCATAGAAGTAATTTTCTTGTCGAAAATAAGCACGTAAGTGTCTTCAAGAACAGCTTCCATTCTTTCAGAATCACTGACGAAATATGGAGAAAGGTAACCGCGGTCAAACTGCATTCCTTCAACAACATCAAGGCTAGTTTCCATTGATTTTGCTTCTTCAACAGTAATGACGCCTTCTTTACCAACTTTTTCCATGGCGTCAGCAATGATCGTTCCAATAGTTGTGTCGCTATTTGCAGAGATCGTTCCTACTTGAGCAATTTCTTTCTTACCAGAAACTGGTTTTGAAATAGATTGCAATTCAGTGATGATGTTTTCAACAGCCCAATCAATGCCTCTTTTAAGGTCCATTGGATTGTGTCCAGCAGCAACCATTTTTGCGCCTTCACGGAAGATGGCTTGTGCCAACACAGTTGCCGTTGTCGTTCCGTCACCAGCATCGTCATTCGTTTTTGAAGCCACTTCACGAACCATTTGCGCGCCCATGTTTTCGAAGCGATCTTCAATTTCAATTTCTTTCGCAACAGAAACACCGTCTTTAGTAATTGTTGGAGCTCCAAATGATTTTTCAATCACAACGTTTCTTCCACGAGGTCCAAGAGTTACCTTGACAGCCTCCGCAAGAATGTTCACTCCGTTTAAAATAGAGCGTCGAGCAGTTTCATTAAATGTTACAATTTTTGCAGCCATTATTTATATTCTCCTTATATTATTCTTTAAAATATTTTAATTTCGTTTGTCTTAGTCAATAATTGCAAGAACGTCTTCTTCTTTAAGAATGAGGTGTTCTTCGCCTTGAAGTTTCACTTCAGTTCCGGCATATTTTCCGAAAAGAACTTTGTCTCCGGCTTTCACGTCTAGTGGCGTGATTCCAGCGTCCGTCTTCTTCCCGTTACCAACTGCAATGACCGAGCCCTCGAATGGCTTTTCTTTTGCAGAGTCTGGAATAATGATTCCACCTTTGGTTGTTGTTTCTTCTTCCAATCTTTTTACAATTAATCTGTCGTGTAGTGGTCGAATAGTCATGGTTATAAATCCTCCTTGTTATATGTTTTCACTTAAAAATTTAAGTTGTTCTTCAGCTTTCATTTTGAGACTTCCCGCTTCCAGTGGAAACTGGAGTTTTCTCGGTTTTTGAAGCTGTTGATTCCTTGGGTTGATGGTCATGAGTTTTTTTAGTTTTTGAAGCATCTTTTTCAGAAGTTTTTGTCTCCGAAGCAGGCTTCTTGTTACCGTAGCCGGAACTATACCATCCGGAGCCTTTTAACGCAAAGCTTGTTTTTGAGATGACTCGCTCTAAGTCACCGTTTTTATTGCAAGATGGACATTTTTCCGGATGAGGGTCACTCATTTTCATCCAAAACTCATTCACCTCGCTGCAATTGGGGCACTTATATTCGTAAATCATAAAACTCCATAAACTTCATTTCTTTGAGATATTTTGTATTCGACACACGAAAAGTCAAGACTCCAAAATTTATTTTTTTCTTTTCTTGATAAGAACCCAAAATTAAAGGAATTATAGAAAGAGATAAAAAAAGGCGGTGTGGCCAAGTGGTAAGGCATGGCTCTGCAAAAGCTTGATCCCCGGTTCAAATCCGGGTGCCGCCTCCAAGTTTTCGATAATTTTCTCTCTAAAACGTTTTTAATTTTTTTCAGAATCTTCACCGATAACAAAGGCGCAGCGTCACGCTGAAGCCTTGATCTTAAACTCTGTTCACAGTAGCTTGTGGAAAAGACGTCGAAAAACTGGCGTTTCTGAGGACAAGATGGGAATTAACTTTAAGCGTTAGTCCTGTTGCCCCAAGGCTAAACCCCAAAAAACCCAATAAGAGCTGTCAAGAAAAAATATGCACTATATTGTCATGTATGGCATTGCATTCACCTACAGGTTGTGTGAAATTAGAGTAATGAGCACAACATATAGTGTTCTTAGTTTTAAAGCCCAGAATTTAAGCTTTAAGAAAATAAAAATCAGAAGCTGAATCCCTGGGGAGGGCTTAGGCTAAAACATTGATTTTATTGAGAAAGGAATAAAAAGCATGATTAGTCCAGAATCTTTTACACTAGAGAACGAGAACGCAACTGAGAGGGCACAAGCCATTCGCTACATCACCACAGTAGAGGGCGAGAAAAAACCCTTCGACTACCTCTCTTTTGAGAAAACGATTCTTGAATCGTGTGAATCCTTTCCCGATGTTGACCGGAACTTGATTATTGAGGAAACCCTTAAAAATCTCTACGAAGAAATTCCTGAAGAAAAACTCATGACGGCTGCCATCATGGCTTCACGTCCCTTCATTGAAAGAGACCCCAGCTACGGTTACGTTACCGCGGCTTTTCTTTTACAAAAACTCTTTACCGAAGTGCTCGGTAAAGCCGTTCACAAGTCCGACAGAAAAAAAGAATACATGGCCTACCTTCCAAAATATTTGGAACTGGGCATTGCTGAAAAAAGACTCAACCCAAAATTACTGACTGAATTTAATTTAGAAAAAATTCAAGAAGCCCTTTGCCCGGATCGCGATGAGAAATTTAACTTTCTCGGATTACAAACACTTTATGATCGCTATTTTATTCATGTGAATGATCGAAGAATTGAACTCCCGCAGGTTTTTTGGATGCGTGTTGCTATGGGACTTGCTCTTGTTGAAGCCACTCAAGAAATTCGCACAGAAAAAGCCATTGCTTTTTACACCATGCTTTCAAACTTTGATTATGTTTCTTCAACGCCAACACTTTTCAATGCAGGAACGACCTACCCTCAACTTTCGAGCTGTTTCTTAACAACGATTCCCGATGACCTTGGAGATATTTACAAGTCTTACCGAGACAACGCCCTTCTTTCAAAATTTTCTGGCGGACTTGGAAACGATTGGACTCCGGTTCGTGGGCTGGGATCTCGAATCAAAGGAACCAATGGAATTTCTCAAGGAATCATTCCTTTTTTAAAAGTTGCTAACGATACCGCTATTGCTGTGAACCAAGGTGGAAAAAGAAAAGGTGCGGTTTGCTCCTATCTTGAAACTTGGCACATCGACGTTGAAGAATACCTCGACCTCAGAAAAAACACTGGCGACGATCGACGACGTTGTCACGACATGAATACCGCTAACTGGATTCCTGATCTTTTTATGAAAAGAGTTCATGAAAAAGGCGCTTGGACACTTTTTTCCCCAGAAGAAACTCCTGACCTTCACGATCTTTGCGGAAAAGCTTTTGAAGAAAGATATGCCCAATACGAAGTCGACGCTGAAAACGGAAAAATTATTAACTTTAAAAAAGTTGAGGCTGTGAACATTTGGAGAAAAATGCTTTCCATGCTTTTTGAAACCGGGCACCCTTGGATTACTTTTAAAGATCCCTCGAACTTACGCTCCCCACAACAACACGCTGGCGTGGTTCACTCGAGCAACCTCTGCACTGAAATTTTACTCAATACTTCCAGCACAGAAACTGCGGTTTGTAATCTGGGATCCATTAACTTAGTTCAACATACCGATGAAAACGGAAATCTTATGGAAGAAAAGATTAAAGAAACTGTTTCTGTCGCCATGAGAATGCTCGATAATGTGATAGATCAAAATTACTATCCAATTCCCGAAGCTAAAAATTCCAACACGAAACATCGTCCGGTTGGAATGGGCATCATGGGCTTTCAAGATACGCTTTACAAACGAAGAGCGTCTTATGCGAGTGATGCTGCGGTTTCATTTGCGGACGAAAGCATGGAAATGATTTCTTACTATGCCATTCTTGCCTCAACGGAGCTTGCCGGAGAAAAAGGCGCCTACGAAAGCTACAAGGGTTCACTTTGGGATCAGGGTATTCTTCCTGTGGAGTCTCAAAAGCTTGTTGAAGAGTCTCGTGGAAATTCAGACTACATTGAAGCAGATTACTCAGCTAAAAAAGATTGGGCCCCAGTTAAAGAAGCCATTAAAAAGAACGGCATGAGAAATTCAAACTGTATGGCTATTGCGCCAACGGCAACCATTTCAAACATCGCTGGTGTTTCACAATCTATTGAGCCCATGTATAAAAACTTATTTGTAAAAAGTAATATGAGTGGTGAGTTCACGATCATCAACCCTTACCTCGTCACGGATTTAAAAAAGTTAAATCTTTGGAACGATGAAATGATTTATGCCTTGAAACGTTACGATGGAAATTTGACCGAGATTCAAAGCATTCCTCAAGAACTCAAAGAGCTTTACCAAACGGCTTTTGAGGTGGGTGCAAAATGGCTCATCGATGCCGCATCTCGACGCCAAAAATGGATCGACATGGGACAAAGCCTCAATCTCTACATTGCGCAACCAAACGGAAAGAAACTTGATGAGATGTATAAATATGCCTGGAAAAAAGGACTCAAAACAACTTATTATTTGCGTTCCATGGGTGCCTCTTCAGTAGAAAAATCAACCATCACGACTAATGAACACACTAAAGTTTCTGCTCAGGTAAATGCTTGCTCTATCGAAGACCCTGAATGTGAAGCTTGCCAATAACAGATAAGACAAAGGATAAGAGACCATGACGACAACGACACCAACGAAATTAAACATCGCCACCAAAGAACAAGCTGAATTTTTCAACAAAAGCGCCATGAAAAGCCGCGTGCAAGTTGACGATAAAAGAGTCATTAATTGCCGAGCTGATGTGAACCAACTTTGCCCTATCAAATACAACTGGGCTTGGGAGAATTACTTAGAAAGTTGCGCCAATCATTGGATGCCGACTGAAGTTCCGATGGCTCGAGACATCGAACTCTGGAAGTCAAATACTTTGAGCGACGATGAAAGATTAGTCATTAAAAGAAATCTCGGTTTTTTTGCGACCGCAGAATCGCTTGTCGCGAACAATCTTGTTTTGGCTATCTATAAACATGTGACCAATCCTGAATGTCGACAATACCTCCTGAGACAAGCCTTTGAGGAAGCTATTCACACGCATACCTTTCAGTATATTGTTGAGTCACTTGGCCTCGACGAAAATGAAATCTTCAATATGTATCATGAAGTTGTGAGCATTCATAACAAAGATGCTTTCGAACTCGATCTCACGAAAGGTGTCATGGATCCAAATTTCACCACGGAAACTTTTGAAGGCGGCCAACGTTTTCTGGAAGATCTCATTGGTTTCTATATTATTATGGAAGGAATTTTCTTCTACTCTGGTTTTGTCATGATGCTCAGTTTTCAAAGAAGAAATCAGATGGTTGGAATTGGCGAACAGTTTCAATACATCCTTCGAGACGAAAGCAAGCACATGAACTTTGGAATTGACCTGATCAACCAAATTAAAATTGAGAACCCAGATTTGTGGACCAAAGAATTTCAAGAAAAAACTGTCCATAACATTCGTGAAGCCGTTCACTTAGAGTCCATGTATGCCAGAGACTGTCTTCCAAAGGGAATTCTCGGACTCAACTACTCCATGTTTGACGATTACGTTGGTTACATTGCGGACAGAAGACTTGAAAAGATTGGTCTTAAGAAAGTTTACAACAAAGAAAACCCATTCCCATGGATGAGTGAAATTGCTGACCTCAAAAAAGAAAAGAATTTCTTCGAAACTCGAGTCACCGAATACCAAACCGGCGGCGCTCTGAGCTGGGATTAATTTTCGATACATTCTGTTTGCTGTACCTGAGATTCTAATGAATCACTAATACAGCAAACAGAATTACATTTTCAGTAAACAATAACTTTTATTCAAAAAAACCACAGAGACTAGAAATGTCATTTCTCAGAGATGATCCCCGAAGAGCCTCCAGAATCTCTTTTCGCCTTTGCCCAAAATATACCCGAGATCTTCTCATAGAAGAATAACCTGTCATACTCCCCATTTGAATCAGATAGGAGTAATCATACCAACCGAGAATAGTTTCACGTAGGGCTTCATTTGAGCGCAAGACTTCTTTAAGCTCATCGCTCATAGAATATATTTGAATCGGTAAAACACTCCCATTCTCCAGTTGAATACTCTTAAAATCCATCTCTCTTTCAACAATTCTTCGAAGAATTCCTCTTATGGCATCCCTCACTTGTTCAAAATCAAAATCCTCTAAATAGGCATCAACACTACTCTCCGTGTCCGTCAGAAGAGACTCTAAAGAGGCACTCGACTCTTCATCGCTATCTATTCCTAAATGTTGTGCTCGAGAATCATCCTCTAACTTTTGAAAATAGGCTTGTGCAAGCACCCTAGGATCTACAAAGACTGTTTCATATTGAGTTTTCATTGGCACAGGTGAAGAAATCATAAGATGGAGAAGATTTAAATCCTTTGACTCTCCTCTTTGCTCAAGAGCTTCCACCGCCTTATCAATTCTATCCTCACCTTCAGAAATGGGAATACCAAAATCAGACTTTCCAACAATAGCGTATGGAGAGTCATGTAACTTTCTTAGAATAACTTCCAAAGAGTCATGCCAATCTGGAACATCTAAATCCACATCTGGAAGGTGAATTGATCCATCAGCATAAACACCTAGGAGCTCTTTAGGTTCAACGTCGAGCTGCCTGTATATTTCTGGAAAAAAATCAGAGTCTATAGATAACCCATTAAAACCTTCGCCCCCTAAATCAACCGTCAAAACTTTTAAAAGATTGAGACAACTATCCGACATTTTACTAGCACCGCCCTCAGCAGTAAAAACATTCGTTAAAAACAAAAAAGAAAAAGTAAAAAATACTAAATTGAGCTTGAATGAAGCATGCAAACGAAACATAGCAGAGAAGATATCACGCGAGACGCAGTGAGTCAACATCGCTAACCAGCCGAATTTTAAGCGAATAAATTATTAACTTTAAAGACAAGTTAAGCCTTTACGCTTTGTGTCAACAGTGCTATCTTCGCCGCAATGTCATTATTTACAGATTTACCGCTCAGCCCAGAACTACAAAAAGCTATCAAAGAAATGGGATTTGAAAGCCCAAGCCCTATTCAGGCTCAATCCATTCCCAAGCTCCTTGCCAAAGACGGCATCGACTTCATGGGACTTGCAGGAACAGGAACGGGCAAGACAGTTGCCTTTAGTGTTCCCATGCTCGAAAAGCTAGACCCGTCTAAAAAACACGTTCAATCTATTATTCTTTGCCCAACTAGAGAGCTGGCCATGCAAGTTTCCAAGCAAGTGACTTTACTTGGTAAAGCGAAAAACCTAAGAGCTATTACCATTTACGGTGGCGCTGGTTACGGAGATCAAATTAGTGGGATCAAGTCTGGTTGTCAGATTGTGGTTGGAACTCCAGGACGAGTGATTGACCATATTAAAAAAGGCACCTTGAAATTAAAAGATGTGAAAATTGTCATTCTTGATGAGGCCGACGAAATGGTCTCCATGGGTTTTCGCGAAGAACTTGAATTTATTCTTCAAGGTGTTCCAAAAGAAACTTCAAACACATGGTTATTTTCTGCGACCATGAGCCCAGACGTGAAAAGAGTTGCCGATAGATATTTAAAAAAGCCAGAGTCCGTTCAACTCAACAGAAAAACCATGCTTTCCGATAAGCTTGAGCAACTTTATTACGTCACTAGAGAAATGAACAAACCCCAAATTCTTTCAAAGCTGGTCGAAAGTGCTGACGACTTTTACGGACTTGTTTTCTGCCAAACAAAACTACTCGTTGGTGATGTTGCTAACTATTTAAAAGATCGCGGCCACAGAACAGCCTGCCTTCATGGTGATATTGATCAGCGTTCACGCGAAAAAACCATGCAAGCTTTTCGTGATAGAAAAGTTAAAATTCTAGTTTGCACCGATGTCGCCGCTCGTGGAATTGACGTTCAAGATATTACACATGTGATGAACTATTCTATTCCACGTGAGCTCGACAACTACGTTCACCGTATTGGTCGAACGGCACGTAGCGGAAAATCTGGTATTGCCATGAGTTTAGTCACTCCAAATACGCGCCGACTCGTCGAGCGAATTGAACGCATGACGAAAAGTAAAATGAAGGAAGGCACCGTGCCTTCAAATAAAGATATTGGCATCAAAAAAGTAACCGCCCTTTACGATCGCTTTAGTCGACAAAGTAACGTGAGTCGTGCCAGCGAACTTTTAAACGAAGAGTGGCGCAACCTCATTGCTGATATGAAGCCAGAAGAGATTGTTGGCCGCTTAGTCGGAGTCTTTATGCCAGAAATATTAAAAGAAGGACCGGAAAGAGTCCGCCTTGGCGGTACTGCAAATAACCGCGACGATTCTGCTGGAGGCCGTCGAGGTGACCGACCTCGAGGAAGACGCGACAGCGGCGGTGGCAGTCGAGGCCGAGGAAGTCGACCTTCCTTTAAAAGACGTGAAGGTGAAAGAGGCGCAGAACGTGGTGGACGCCCCTCTTTTCGTGGGCACTCTTCTTCTCGCTCATCTTCTTCCGGTGGCGGCGATCGCAGAAGAAGCCGCCCTAGCGCGAATTAGGCCTCGCGAATTAGGTCTCGTGGACTAAAGTCTGACATTTACCCATAAGTCTTAAACATCGCATATGCCTCATTTAATATCTGAAGTTTTTCCCACCCTCTGGCCATGACTATGACGCCAGGAGGTGGATCTGACTTTCTATTTAAATATCCTCCAAGTCGTGCAATGTTTATAAATGCTTCTTGGATTGATGGAATCTCTTTTAACTTCTCATGAAATAAAGAAAGATGTATTGCCTCCAATTCGTGAAGACTTAAAATGCAGTTTGCTTTTTTATCGGGCTCATGTCGACTCATCACAGTGAGGTGAAAAATCCGATACGCCACAATTCCTAACATTTGAACCATTTTGATAATCTTGTCTGCTGTCGAAAACCTTAAGTTTTCTACCTTCAAAACACTTTTTAAAACTTTGAAATATTCTTCAATTTTCCACCTCAAGGTATACCATTTTATTTTTTCTTGAATTTCTTCTTTTGTTTCTATGTCAATATTTGTGATTAAAGTCCAGTGCAGTGGTGCTTTCCCATGAGGTGGGTTTTTTTCCTTTACCTCAATAACGTTGATAGTCACATCTTTAAAAGTCCACTCGCTATTCACCGATAGGTAAGTACATTTTGTTTTCGGAATTTTTACATTGCAATACTTAACATCAACAATTCTTTTTTGATTTTTGACCATCACCTCTGTACTGTAAAGTATTTCTTTCGAAGCCAACTTGTCTTCAATCAACCGAAAATCTTTGTCGCCTTTAATTCTTCGATTGTAGCGAGCTCTGACAACATATTCTCGGGACTTTTCTTGAGCGTAAAAATGAAAAAAATAAAAATCTGACTCTCTGTCACCAACATGAACAGTCCTGGTTTTCAAAGAAAAATCGTCAACGGCATTGATTCCATCAAGCCACTTATAACTTTCCTTATCTTCTATTTTTGTTTCGTTATTTCTTTGCCAGTCTTCACTTCGAGAAACTTTTTCGTGTTTTTCACGCGACCATATCTTTTGATTTAAAAGTCCTAAAGGAACTCCTTCTGTGTTGATGATAAATTGAGGATGGTAAAGCAAACCTTGAACATTGTATTTTCCTCTTGTGGCAATGTGACCCAATCCAACAGTTTTTTCGTGACCATCATAGTTCAAATAGGAAGTGTCTTGAATCGCTAGAACGACTTCTTCCTTTTCAATGCGCTCTTTAGTTTTTTCAGTATGCGACTGCATGACTTCGCCAATATCAAAATTGTTATTGGCAATTAATCGGTAATTGGCTTTAGCTTCATGTTCGTTTTGACTCATTCTACTAATAGATTCACCAGGATGTGAGCTCATTGTCTCTAATAATTTGTGACAACGATCTTTCAATCGCGAGTCCCCAAAATTTACAGAATCAAACTCTTCTTTTACCCAGCTTTTTGAATTTGCCATCAACAAATCTTAACGAAAACAATCAGTTATGAATGACCCACTGTGACTTATGGGTAAGAGTCAGACTAAAGTGCCAGGGACCAAAGCTGCACTAACTCTGACAACCTAGTTAAGAATTTCTGCATGTCTTTTTTATTGAAAAACATTTGCTCATCCAATCAGCAAAACCCTCAAAAGAACTTTGCTATACTAAAAACATGAGCGATGTGAGAACCTGGGAAGAATTCGAGAAAAGAAGCCATGAACTCAACATCCGGGGACTCAAAAACAATAAAAATAGTGGCAGTCCTGTACTCTGCTTGCACGGTTTTTTAGATAACTGTGCAATTTTCACAAAGCTATCAGAACATTTCACCTCTCCAAGCTTTCTTATTGACCTCCCTGGTCACGGTCTCAGTGATTTTGTGGCAAAAAGCTCCTTTAGTTACTCCATCATCGAAAGCGCGCTTTACTTAAAAGAACTCAAAGACTCTCTTTGGCCAAATATAAAGATTTCACTTGTTGGCCACTCTCTAGGTGCCATCATCGCAAGTGTCTTTTCCAGTATGTTTCACGAAGACGTCGAGAAACTTGTCCTCATTGATGCCATCACTCCCATTCCCGCCAAAGGTAATTCAAAACTTGCTGACAACGCATCTCTGTTTGTTGAAACGAAGAACACGTTACGCCAACCAAGCTTTTTTAATAGTAAAGAATTAGCGGTTAAAGCAAGAGTGCATTCTGGCGTCAATACAGAGCTCGCCACTCAACTTGCCAACAGATCTGTCTTAAAAAATAGTCATAAAAAGTTCTCTTGGCGCTACGACCCCAAACTTAAACTTCCAAGTATTCGGCATTTTAGACTAGAAGAATCCATTGATATTATAAAAAACATTCAGTGCCCCAGTTTATTTATTGAATCAAAAAGAAACTCTAGCCCTTTTTTGCCCCTGAACATCAAAAAAAACTTTCAAAGCCTCGTCCACGTAAAAACTGAAGAAGAGGGTCACTACGCCGTCTTTTATAAGCCCGACTATTACGGTGAACTCATCAATCAATTTTTAAATTAAGATTCAGGCCGTGAACTAACGTGCCAGCTGCCAGCTAGCTTCTTACCCCCTGGCACTTTGGTCCACGAGACCTGGAATTAGCTTGCCTTCGCAAAGAAATTTGCTATGAATAGACTCTATGAGAACTGGTGAAAAAGTTAAAGAAACTAAAGAGTATACCATCTTCAAAAAGTCTAACGGTCGTTACGGCGTCCTTGGTGCGAAGAGAAACTGGATTAAAGGCGAAGAAAAAATTAAAGCCCTCAGTGCTGCAAAGTTGATTAAAGCTGCTCCAAAGAAAAAAGCGCCTGAGCCTGTAGCCGAAGAAGCTGCCGCTGAAGCACCCGCTACAGAAGAAGCAAAATCAGAGTAAAGATCTCCAAAGAGACAGTCTTTGTGAAAACGTGGATTTCATGCCGCCATTTACAAAGACGACTCAGAAATTGTCATTAAAAACTGGTGACTGCCTTGTTCCTCGTGAAATCTGTTTTAAAATGAGTTTTCCATTCTCCGTTTCTGAAACAACAAGCGAAAGATCTTTGCTTATGGACTCCCCATTTAAGCCAAGTATTCCAGCAAGGGAAAAACGTAAAACTTCATGAGTTTTTAACTTTGGCGCCGAAGAAATAACTACTGGAGCCTCACTGCTTACAAAAGACTCAAGTAAAACATTCCCATGAAAAACATGAGCCACTAAAACATGATTTGAGTTTCTTAATTTAATGACCATGCATTGAACAGTTAAAGAAGCCGCTCCGGTTACCGGATCAACAGATTTATAAATGTCTTTCGAAATTACTTCCCCTGTTGTATCAGTTAAATACCAGTAAACCCTAGAATTGTCTGCATTGAGCTCAGCTCCAAGAATGAGCACTGACAATGCAAAGACTGTTTTTAACAATGAAGCCGTGAACTTTTCAAAAAATACGATCATAACGCAGTACATTATAGCACCCAAGCAACATGATAGCAAGTTGAGAAAGCTCAATTCCTACCAATAAATTCAATAACTTAGCTAAATACACACGGATTCATGATGAAAATTACCTCAAAGGATTGATCTTAAAACGATTACCCCGTCACTCGAGTCCCTCTTGCACACAAGTTGACATCATCTCGTCATAGCGAAATCAAGTCTCGAGAATTTTTATGAATAATCTCAAGTTCTTTTTTTTTATTCTGAGCTTCGGCCGGACTATAAAAACCGATGCGCTCTAAACGGTTGATGTAATCAGAACTTTTTGTCTCAGAGCTTCCATCAAGTTGAGAATGAAGTGCAGCTAGACCAACACTATGAGCACCAGGAGCATCTAGGCAAGGGCATGCCTGAAACTGATCGACAATTTGAACTCGATCAGTAGGACTAACCTCATGAGTACAAAGCATGCCTATGAAAAGAAATGAAAAGGATCCTAAGAAAACTCTCATACTATAAATAACGGATTTTTTAACAATAGAATTAAGGACTTCTGTGAACAGTTTTTCCTTAAGACGCGGAGAATCTGCCAAAATTAATGCTTTATCAACTCGAAAGATCAAATTTCTGTTAAGCCGGCACTTTGCAATTGCTTCTTGTTACGGATTCCAGCACAATGGACTTATACTTTGTTCTAAAAATACCAATATGGGGTGCAAGCAAAAAACACCAAAGACACGACACCTAAGAACCGCTTCACATACAGTTTTGTTTTATATCTGGATCAATCTTGAATCTGGAATAATTGAAAGGCAATCATAAAAGTGACGACACCAGACCCCTAAATTAAAGTGGAACGTGAGCTGTCTTTGACATTTAAATAACTAAAATAACGTCTTCGTGAAAGAATTCTCAAGAAAAACACTCGTCTTCGGATGAGATTAATCTTAAAAAGGATTCTTAAGCATCTCTGTAAAAAGTAAGAGAACACCACAAATAACTCATTAGATTTGAAAAATTCACCAAAGAGGTTCCTCTTGATTTCAGATATTGTTTGGAAATATTTCTAAAAGCTGTACGTTTCCTACAAACGGAGTAAAAACTCTAAAAAGCTTTGAAGTTGCTTTAAACTTCTTCTGACTGTTTCAATACAGTCAATTAATTTTTTAAAATATATTTATGAGAAAATTCATGTATTTTAAAAATGAAGTCTCTTACTTTGTGAACAATAAAAGACTGATTTCATTTCAATAAAAACAGTCTTCCATCAGAAAAAACACCATAGAAAAACATCAGCCCAAATTACTCAAGAATTTCATAGGATTTGAAAATAACTTCAGTAAAACTCACGAACGTTGTGAATCACAAAAAAAGAGTTGGTCGGAGATCAGCATTCTTTTGTGTCAAGACTCATTTATCATATAGAAGTATGACTTTAGGGTCTCTTGAGCCACATAACTAGAAGCATTTCATGTGAAACTTATGTGACGGTAACGAAACAGTTGCTCATAAAATTTTCTTTTAATTGCCTCCTAAAACAGATTGATTTGTTTTCTTGAGACAAAAGGTAAAAGAAAGCTAGGAAACTAGTTTGAAGTGCAGAAAACCTGTTACATTTTTAAAATGTAATTGATAGCATTCAAAGAAAAAAATTTATTAAAATACGAAATTTAGAGACTCAGATATAGTCTTGAAGTGTTCTAAAAATAGAATCTGCCCAAGTTTGACGCTAATGACTATCGTCTTTCTTGAGAGCAAGCTCAGTAAGATTCCCCCCCCCTTATTCTTTATGAATAAGACAATTTGACATTCCATTGAATTTCTAAAATAGGATTTTTTAGACTTCTGGAGCAGATACATATTGTTACGGTTGAAATCAAGACACACTCTAGTAGTGACATGATTTCAGGTAGTCACAGCCTTTCGACACGCTTTGGACTAAGGTCCTTAGCGTGTTTTTTTTTGCTTAAATTTTAAGGTTCTTTTTGTTGAGGAATTTGAAATAGTTTTTCAATCTCTAAAGGCCATTTCTCAATGTGAGCTTCTTTTTTTTGTTGAACTTCAAATTTCTGAAGCAGCTCCTCTAAAGCATCTAAGGGAGACAGCTCTCTCCCGCTTTTCTCACTTTTTTGACCATTAAAATCGTCGTAAAAATAATAATGCAATATGAAAGATTTACCTAGAATAGAATTATTTCCACTCAGTTCAGATTCATTCACAATTTCTATTTTATTCTGAATCCCTTCTTCAAAATCATGAGACGGCAGGGGCAGTGAGTGAATTTTAACAACAATGCTTTCGATCTTCTGATAACGGAGAAATCGATTCAACCTTGTCACATTTTCTTCATCACGATCTTCTCCTTTAAACAAAATTGATTGAAGGACTTTTAAGTGCCTTTCCAAAGCCTCCTGCACTTCCTTATCTTCGATAATTCGACCGCTTATAAAGCTAGAATTAAGAATCTTTGTTGATGCACGAAAAACAGCAAAATTAAGAGTACCAGAAACAACTCGAGCCAACCTTACATTCGGAAAAGACAAAGAAGCATCATAGGTCGAATGAAATCCATTCCTAATATAGAATTTCTCATAGTTTTCAGGAAAAACTAATCTTAAAAGATCAATATTTGTCCAAGGTTGGCGATGACCTGAGTAGCCTCGATATTTTTTTCTCGAATGCCATGCATTACTAAAGCGATAAATCTTGTTTTCATATTTATCAAAATCAGCGCTGTAAAAAACACCGTTGCTAGAGTTAGACCACATTAAAGCTCTATGATTGTCCTTAACAAAATCATTAGAATTTTTTCTAGAAAAATTTAAATTAAATTTTTCGAAATACTCTTCTTCCGAAATCAGTGACTTTTTACGAAGGACGGTATACCTTATTTGAAAGCCACCATTCAAATAAAAGAACCCATGAGAATTATTAGCATCGACCCCTAATTCCCTCATTAAGTCGTTTTGTGCATCACTCGTAAGTGCAGAAACGATAACTGGAAAGACTGTATAGACTTCTTCCGAATATTTTTCTAGTATTTTTTGAGCAATTATTTGCGCTTTTTCTTTTGATTGCTTGTTAATATCATCGAAGTTTTCAGAGGGAAAAAGAAAACTTCCATCATCATAGATGGCATCCCTATTCTCAAAAACGACCCTTTTTTTAGCGGTTTTCAAATTACCAACAAAAGTCATTGCATCAACCTCGCTCTGAAAACTGTCCAGCTTTAAGATTGGATCTTCTTCTATACCTAATCCCGACAATATTTTTTCATGACTGATGATTTCAAAATCATAATACTGAACTTCATAATCTTGAACGGATTGCGCCTTTAAATTAATAAGGTGCTCTTCAGTATGTTCAGAATCCGTGGGCAAGTTAAAGTCAAAATCGAGGACATACTGAGAATGATTTTCTGCCTCTGCATCTAGACTTTCTAGTTCAACATCAAACTCAAGAGCTTGGCCCAAAGCCTGAAAAGAGCTCATAACCATAAAAAGAGCCGCAAAAAGAAAATAAACTTTTATTTTATTGAAATATAAATCCATAAGAACTTTTAACGCACAGCATTGATGAAGTCAAGTAAAGCCTAGTTCACAGGTCTAAGTTACTGTTTTTTAGTATTTCTCAAGTCAAAGGTACCTCACCTACTTTGACAGAAATGGCTGCTTTTTGTGTTTGAAATAGCTTCATTTCGTGAGTTCTTTCATTTAAACTCATGCAAAGATTATGAAGAATATAAACATTTTAAGAGCATTCATTCTCACCATTCTTTTTAGCTCCCCATTATCGTATTCAAATTGCCCAGACATGAGTCGCTCCTCAATTGAAGCTATCCATGCAAAGTATATAGACAATCGCCTCAACTGTTTTGTCTCATCAAGTCTTAAGATGGAAATCTACCAAGACAAACAAAACTGTGGACAAAGATATCTCAACGACTTTCTTTACTTTTTGAACAGAAAAAGCAGCCCACTCTCTCAACAAAGCCTGAGACAGAACCCCGGCTATCGAGACTACTACAACGCCTTTGCAAGAACACTCTACTCTGCCTGTAATTATAGCAATGAACCTCAAAAATCAGCCCAAGAACTTGTTTTAGGCTTTATTTCAATCGTCAAATTTTTACAAGCTCAACCCCACTACTACGATGCGATCAACGCCATGAGAAAGAACTTAAGACACATTCGTCGAGATCTTCTCAATAAAAAAGGTGCCGTCAAGTTTTCCGTTCGAATGGCAAGAAGAACTCCCTTTTTAAAAGGGAAGATCAACCCCCTAGTTTATTCTTTATTGAATAATGAAAAATATATTTTCAACGAACTCTACAGCTTTCAAAGGACTTTTAACTCATTAGACAACGGAAAAGATGACTACAAAGACGACATTCGACTCATCAATAGTGCAGTGAAGAGCGCAGAAGATTTATTTAGAAAACTCAAAAAAGTGTTTCGCTAAAATCCTAGAGCTTAAGCATCAGAGTAGTCATCCTCGTGAAGGATGGCATGCTTTTTGGCACCTCTTTTGTAGCCAGCTCTGGTAATCAGGTGAGAAGCAACCGGAGCGGTGACAAAAAAGAAAACAACAATGAATGCGGTCTTCAAAGCAACTGACACGCTCATAAAAGCTAAGGCAATAGCAAAATAAGGAAAAATTTTACCCAGTGTTGCCGCTTTTGTCGTCGCGTGAGAGCGCGTAAACAAGTCGGGGAATCGCAAAAGTCCAAGACCAGCTAAGAAAACAAAAAAAGAGCCGAAGACCAACAGTAACGAAATGAACATTTTCATTGTTTTTTCTCTCCAGAGTTATCGGCTTGTTGAGAAATAAACAGTGCAAAAACTACCGTGCCAATAAAAACAAATAGAGCCAAGATGAGGCCTACCGTTAAGTAATACTCATTCCCTGTGCGAAGCGTGTAAAGCGCAATGGCGGAAAGTAAAATGGTAGAGAAGAAATCAATCGCGAGCACACGATCGGAAAGACTTGGCCCCTTTGAAAGCCTGATCACGGAGAAGATTACTGCAATGGAAAGAAATACCGACGCGAGGTGAAAAGCCCAGTCATAAATCATGAAATTTTCTCCCCCATCAATCGAGCCACTCTTCTTTCAAAATCGTTTTGAATCGTCTGAACAAAGGCGGCTTTCTGGTTTTTGTGAAGCGCTAAAACATGAACGTAGAGTGTCTTTGAATCATCTGAAACATCGAGACTCAAAGTTCCTGGAGTCAAGGTAATGATATTGGCTAAAAAAGCAATGGACTTATTCTTTTTTAGACGCAGAGGCACAGCCACAATAGCCGGGCAAATTCGCGAGGCATTGGGAAAAAGAATGGCTCGAGCAACTTCGTAAGATGCCACGACTAATTCTTTAAGAAAAAATCCTAAAAAGAAAAACCAATGATGCAGTCTCAATAAAATCATTTTTTAGGAAGCCCCTTGAAATATAAATCTGGATTGAGCATTTGCTCAACACAAACTTGCATCCACTCAAAAACAAAATTACTCGCTAAGCCCATAAAACAAATCAACACAGTCATAGAACAGACAATAAAGTAAGCGGTCTTTTTTTTCTGTAGTGGCTTCATTTCTGAATCATCATAATCTTGTTTTTTTAAAAAAGTAAAATTCCAAATTTTCAACATTGAAAGCAAAGTCAACACGCCAATTCCTAAAGCGAATAAAAGAGCAATATAATTACCACTAGCGACAAAAGACTGCGCCAACAATAGTTTCGCAAAAAAGCCCGAAAGCGGAGGAATTCCTGCCAATGCTAAAGCTGAAACCAAAAACAAGAAACTAAAGAAGGGAAACTTTTTAAAAAAGCCTCCGTGTTTTTTTAAATCATCAGTTCCCAATTGAGCTTCAACAAGTCCCGAGCAAAAGAACAAATTTGTTTTTGCGAGCATATTGTGCACCAAATAGAAAATAGCGGCTGCAATAGATAGTGGCGTATAAATGGCTAAGCCCAAAATGACATATCCTATCTGAGAAATAATATGAATAGAAAGAATCTTACGAATGGTCATTTGAGATAAAGCCCCAAAAACCCCAATCAGCATGCTCAGTAGAGCCACAGTAAAAAAGACTTTTTGTAACCAGGGAAGCTCATTAAGTGGAAAAATTAAAGTAAAAAATCGAATTAAAGAATAAGCCCCTACCTTTGTTAAAAGCCCCGCGAAAAGAGCGGAAATAGTACTTGGCGTGCTTGGATACGCCGAAGGCAACCAAAAAAACAACGGGAAGAGTCCCGTTTTTATAGCAAAGGCAATAAAAAATAAAACAACAGCTCCCTGACTCGCAAAACTTAAATCGTAACCACTTTCCCTATAGAGTGCCGCGATGTGCCCCATATTCAAAGCTCCAGTTTGCGAGTAAATAAGTGCAATACCGCACAAAAAACAAATGGAAGAAAAGATGTTGATCGTGACATATTTCAAAGAAGATTTAATTTGGGAGCGACCTTTTCCCAACGTGAGTAAGACAAAAGAAGAAATTAAAAGGAGCTCAAAACTCACAAATAAATTAAAAATATCGCTGGTACTAAACGCAGCGACGCAACCCAAAAAAAGAACGTTCGCTAAAAAATAAAAAAGACGAGATTTTCGGTCTTCATCGAGAAAACAATGTGCGTGCAAAAGTGTAAAAAAGAAAACTATTGAAGAAATAAAAATTAAAGTAGCTGAAAAAGCATCAATCACAAAAACAATGCCAAAAGGAGCCGGCCAACCACCCATTTGATGCATGAGGGGGTCGTCCATCACTCGAGTGAGTAATTTAAAAGAAGCGTAGATTGTTCCCAAAGCTGCAATGATGGAAATAAAAAACTGTCGTCGCGGATTTTTCCAAAAGAGCAAGCAAAATAGCGCCGCCAACAACGGGTACAAATAAGGATGCATCACAATTGTCGTACTCATGAGGAAGCACCTCGCTCAGGTGGCTTTTGAGTCGATTTTGAAATTTTTCGCCAGAAACGAAACTCTTCTGTTTTTTCTTGTCGGTAATAAACTTTAGCTAAAACAATAAAAAAGGCCACCACTCCAAAACCAATCACAATCGCAGTTAAAATCAGCGCTTGAGTAATCGGATCCGCTTGAGTGGGTTGTAAAACTTTTTGATCTGATCCAATAAGTGGCGCTTCAGTCGACAAAGGATGAGAGGCTAAGAAAATAAATAAATTTGCCGCATTTCCCAAAATGAGAATAGCTAAAATAATTCTCATAATTCCTTTTTGTAAAAGTAGAAAAAGTCCCACTCCAAACAAAAAGCCCACCAAAAGACAGAGAATTAAGTTCACGCTGCTTCCTCCCCAAAATTAATGAGATTATAAACACATGAAAAAACAACACTAAAGACCACTAAATAAACTCCAACATCAAAAAGTACTGGTGTCCCTAAATGCAGATCAATGAGCTTTCCATAAAGAATGTGTACCCACATGGCCTTCATAAATGGATACCCTGAAAAAAAAGGAATCAGTGCCGATAAAAAAGCTAACAAGAGACCAAAACCCATGATAAAAAATAGATTTTCCGTCAGAACGCGAGGAAGCTCTTTTTTTCCAAAAGCAAAAAACTTTAAAATATAGGCTGAAGCCAAAGAGAGACCTCCGACAAAACCACCACCTGGCGCATTGTGTCCCCTTAAAAGTAAATATACTGAAAAAAGAATCAACACATAAAAAATAAACTTTACAACAGACTGAAAGATGAGACTACTTTTCATTCTTCACTGCTCTTTCCTTCTTCTTAACCTTCAAAAGCGTATAAACTCCGACTGCCGCTAAACAAAGTACAATAATTTCCCCCAAAGTATCGATACCTCTGAAGTCAACTAAAATAACATTCACAACATTTTTTCCCAATGCGGAAACATAACTTTCTTCAGAAAAAAACTTTTTTAAGGCTCCACTCATCGCTTTTGACTGAGAGGACTCATAGGCAAGAAAGAAAAAGAGCCCACCACCAATAGCGGCAATGCCGCCTGTAAACATCGTATAAAACCGATCAAAGACAAGTGGTGTTTTCGGCAAGAAGCGAAAACACAACACCAAGAGCACCAAGGTTAAAGTTTCTACTAAGAACTGTGTTAAAGCCAAGTCTGGCGCCCCAAAGAGCAAATAAATAAAAGCCAGACCAAAACCCACAAAACCAAGTGCAGTCAATGCAGCTAGGTTTGACTGAGCACGCAAGGCCATCAAGGCGCCCACACACATGGTAAGAACCAGGAGAACGGGAAAAATTTCTAAATTTTGAAAAGAGAATTGAAAGTTCTTTGTCAGAAATTCAAAATCAAAAGGAAACATTAAAAGCCCCAGGGTAAAGCTCAGAATAACAAAAATGTAAAAAGGAAGGTTTCCATTTTGAATCAAAGAAAAAAAGTATTTGGCGAAACGAAAAAACGCTGAAAGCATTTCAAAATAGAGTCGTGCAAAACTAAAGCGCTCAACACGATTCGCTAATATATCGAGAGAAACAGCTTTTTTTCTCAAGAAAAAATAGCTCAAAGCACCAAGAATCCAAATACCAAGACTAATAAACAACGGCGCATGAAAACCAGCCCACCAATGGAAGTGAAAGAATTTTTCACTCTGAGTGAGCCCCATTAAAGCGTTTTGAAAAAAACTCAAATTCCACAATGCCGGAAAAAGCCCCAAAAAGAAACCAGACAGAGCTAAAAAGAGAGGGATGAGTTCAAGACTCAAAGGAATTTTCTTTGCTTGTCTCTTTTCCACAACGGAGTCTTCTTTTTGAAAAAAAACTTCGATGAGAAACTTTAAAGAAGTAAAAACAAAGGTTATTGCTGAAAAAACAAAAACTGAAAAGAAAACAGGGTGAAAGTCTTTCATTAAAAACTCTAGCATCGCTTCTTTCAGGTAAAAATTAAATTGAGGCACGACAGCAGAAAGTCCCAACAAAGAGATGAGTACTGCCCAAAAACTCAATCGAAGCTTTTCTCGAAGGCCCCGAGCCAAAACTGTGATATCTCGACCATGACAAGATTGTTCTATATTACCAGCGAGCAAGAAAAGTGGCGCTTTATAAAAAGCATGGGCGATAATAAAAACAAAAGTAAACTGCACTGCCAAAGGCGATGCAAAACCTAAGAAAAAAACTAAGATTCCCAAAGCAGCCGTCGTGGTATAGGCCAATATTTTTTTGAGATCTTTCTGAAAAAATAAGGCACAGGCAGAAACAAAAAGGGTTGCCGCCCCGAAGAATTTTAATGAAGACCAGAGTTCTGCTTGAGAAAAAACTGGATGTAAACGGAGTAACAAAAAGACTCCAGCTTTTACCATGGTTGCTGAATGCAAAAAACTACTGGCTGGCGTTGGCGCCGTCATGGCGTTGGGCAACCAAAAATGAAAGGGGAATTGTGCCGATTTTGTGAGCGCCCCCAAAAAGACCAAGGCCAATCCCCAGTTTAAAGCACTGCTGACTTTAAACTGGTTCAAACTCAAGTCACTGATCAAATAACTTCCTGCCTCATTCCCGAGAATAAGAAAGCCCGCCAACATAGCCAGACCACCAATCCCTGTAATGAGCAAAGCCATTTGAGCCGAATGCCGTGAGTTGTCGGATTCATAATGAAAGGCAATCAGAAAATACGAAACGATACTCGTGAGCTCCCAAAAAACGAAAAGTAAAATAAGATGATTCGCGGAAATAACTCCGAGCATGGCTCCAGTAAACAAAGAGAGCAGCGCTAAAAATCGATTTCTATCGGCAATGTTTTTAAAATAAAAGTAAGAATAGAGAAAAATAAAAAAACCTAAAAATAAGACTAAAGAAGAAAGAATCAGCGCCGTTTCATCGTTAAAAAAATTTAGTTGAATAGATTCAAACCAATCAAATGAATTGAGGGAAATTTTAGGGTGATTCCACGATCCAGTCTTCAGGAGCCCATAAATAGTTTTGAAATTAAAGAAGCCAAGAGCAGCAAGAGGAAGTAGGGCAAAGGAGGCTATCTGAGTCTTATAATTCGCCAAAAGCAGCAATCCAAGAGCCAGAAAAACCAGAATGAGCGTCAACACCTTGCATTTAAGAAGTAACAAAGAGCTCTCAAGAGGTAAACGTTAAAGAAAAAAATTAGCTCTAGTCAAAGAAAACTTGACCTAGTGAGGCACCCTGACTAGAAACTTCTTTAATTGCCAGTTTCTGCAAGCGTTCGGCTTGTTTTAGAAATGATGGATGAGAGTTAAGTGTCTGAATTTATAGGGCACATTTTATATTTAGAGGAAACGATAAACAATGGGTAATAGAAAATTTGAAAATAAAAATCATTTTCCGTTTGCGGTCATGGGTAAAAAACTCGGAATGACACAAATATTCAGCGAAGACGGCTCCATGGTTCCAGTAACTGTGATTGAGCTTGGTCCATGCGTGGTCATTCAAAAGAAAACACAAGAAAAAGATCATTACTCTGCAGTTCAAATTGCCTATATGGACAAAAAAACTCAAAGAGTTATTAAACCTGAAGCGGGTCACTTTAAAGCTGCTCAGACTCCCGTAAAAAGACACATCCGAGAGATTCGAATGACAGAAAAAGACTTAGAAAATTATTCAGTTGGACAGGTCATTGGAACGGCTCAACTCAGAGTTGGCGACTATTTTGATGTCAGCGGATCTACAATCGGTAAAGGTTTCCAAGGGGTCATGAGAAAATACAACTTCCGTGGTCAAGCGGCAACTCATGGTGTGCATGAAATGTTTCGTCATGGTGGATCGATTGGTAACTGTACGAAACCTGGTAAAGTTTGGAAGAACAAGAAAATGCCTGGGCAGATGGGAAACAAGAAGATGACCATTCCGAACATTCAAGTTGTACGGATTGAAGAGAATTCAAATATTATTATGCTTCGTGGACCAGTTCCTGGATCTAAAAACTCTGTTCTTTTCTTTAAAACTCCAGCTCGAAAGAAATTCGAAGCAAGACCTCTCGTCGAAGAAGCTCCAGCTCCTGAAGCAGAAAAGCAAGAAGAAAGCGCTCAATCAACAACTTGATCGCCAGACATTAAATTCTAAAAAAGGCGTTTGAGAAATTTTCTCAAACGCCTTTTTTTATAGAAAACGTATGAAGTTCAATCCTGAAGCAGATTTTCTTTACCGAGACGACTGCCTTGCGGTGGTCAACAAAAACTTCGCCATGCCAGTGCATCGAACTGTCGATGCTGCGAGACCAAATCTTCATGACTTGATTGAAAAACATCTCAACAAAAAAGTTGTCCTCTTTCACAGACTCGACCGCGACACCACAGGCTGCATTGTCATTGGGCTCAACCCCAAAATCAATAAAGCCATGAGCGAAGTTTTTTTAGAAAGAAAAATAAAAAAAACCTACCGACTTCTTTGTGAAGGCCGATGGCTTCCAGAGTGGCGACAAGTGGAATCTTTTATTGGAAAAAAACATGGTGGCCACTGGGACAACTTCGAAAGAAAAAATAAAAAAAACCTCTACGCCTCGACTCATTTTAAAGTTCTAAAATCGAACGGCCAGCAATCACTACTTGAAGCTGAATTAGAAACAGGTCGCACGCACCAAATTCGACTTCACTGTAAAAAAATGCAGCACCCAATTGTGAATGATCCACTTTACGGAAAAGTCTCGCCACAGGGAATCCCCATTTACCTGCACGCTCAATCGGTTGTTTTCCCCCACCCACTCACTCAGAAAGCCTTAAAAATTGAAGCCCCCCTTCCAGAGCACTGGAACTTCGTCAAAATTTAAACAGCACGAACAAAACTTCGATCAGAAGCCAACCCCATTCCACTATAAAATAGAAAGATGAAAGTATTTTACGGGCTCATTATTTTTGCACTCACAACCACTTCAGCATTTTCAAAGAAGATCCACAAAAAAATAGTACCGATTTACGACGAACAAATTTCTTTTAGACACCCAGACTCTTGGACACCTGCCGTTGAGCGAGACAAGGACGGTTACTATAGTCTGGAGTATTTACAAAAAAAAGAATTCTCTTCCGCAAGGTGGACCGAGCTCTTCACAGTGGTCGCTATGAAAAAAGCCAAGTCAAAAATAAATGCAAAAAAATGCCCGCAACACATCCCTCTGGCCTCGAAAAAGGCGACGCCGACAGTGGCTACTACCTCGCCATTGAAGGCGACAAAAACATTTTCGTTTTCCACAAATCCCGTCGCTCAAAAAGCTTCAGCCCTGAAAAACTAATCAGCAAAGACAATTATCGTGAGTTCATTCAAGACTTTGCACCAATGAAACTTTGCGGCCCGGGCTCGACAAAGCTTCGCTGCCGTTAGGTTACAAGACGGCACCTATCCTTTTCTTTAAAGAAAAGATCTAAATTGTCAAAAGAAAATTCAACTGGTTTTTAATGAAAAATAGAAAAAAACTAGAACTAAAAAATCAGACGTGTTAAACCCTAAAGAACTTTATGAAAGTATCACACGACAGTGAAAGCTTAAAAGAAGGACAACAGGTGATTACTGTTTGTGCCTTTATTTACAGAAGAATCAACAATCAAATTGAAATTTTTCTTCCTCGTCGAGCTAAGACCAAAAAGTTTTTACCTCACGTTTATGAATTACCCGGAGGACATGTTGATTTTGGAGAAGAGCTTATTCCGGCTCTAAAAAGAGAAATTTTTGAAGAGTTTCAGGTCAAAATTGACGTTGGAAGTCCATTTGAAGCTTTCACTTATGCCAACCATATAAAAAAGTCACATTCAGTTGAAATTGTCTACTTTGCTCAATTGAAAAAGGAGCAGACCATTCAAATTAATTTAGAGGATCACGCAGACTACAAGTGGCTTAGTGAAGATAAGCTACCTCAAGCGTACACACCTAAAAAAAATGAAAGTGACCCTGAAATTCAAATTATTAAACGTGGATTTAGCCTACTCAACGGAAAACCTTTAAATTTCTAAAATGACTTAAAAACTCAACACTCCTGTGAAGCGAAATGAAGCTCAGCCCTGAAACCATGCTCTGGAGACACAGTAAGTTATTTTAAGATTGGGCTTGTTGACAGTGTAAAACTATCAGGCTTTCCTTTTCCTTTATTTAACATATTGGTGAGGAGGCCATTTTTATTTATGAAATTATTTTTAACATTATTAACCTTTTTCTTTATTGGGGCAACGAATGCACATAATGACTATAACGAAAGCCAACATTGCGAAGAAACGAAACCGACTTGTTTTGTCACCTCTACTTGTGTTGCACAAGTCAGTGATTGTGCTGTAACAAGTTTCAATGGTTCTGTTTCCTACCAATGGGGATTTGCCAAACAAATTGAAGTCACTCAAGAATGTATTTCTAGCAATGGCGTTAAGAATACGATTGTTAGTTTAAACTCTCCCGTGTGGATTGACAGTGGAGTCAATAATAGAGATCTCGCGCTTAAAGAATGTCAGTCTTTAAAAAGACGTTTTCTTTCAACGAATTCAGCTTGTCCAGAAGAAAGCCCTGAGACTGAAGACAGCGAAGAAGCGACTGACACATAAGAATGTGGATCTGCTTGTGACTGTGCTAGTTCTGACTCCTGTTCTTGTGAAGATTCAGGCAGCAGCTGTGAAAACGGTGGAACAGAGAACTAAGGATTTTAACATCATTCAACATACTTAAATTGAAGGAGCTCTATGAAGCTCCTTCAATTTTCAAACAATAAAGCTAAGGACCCCATCAAGTGAGTACTCTATAAAAAAAGAAAAACTTATTGGCCGGCTAATTTTTTAGCTCTGAAATATCTTCTTTTCAGTTGAACAAAGTAACAATCTTCTAAGCTAAATTTTTCCTGGGAGTAGTATGGCTCCAAACTACCATCACGATCTGACTCATATCTCAAAACCGAGAGGTCAACACTTCTTCCTCTTAAATCATCTTCTGGTCCATAATAAACAAGTATCAGACTAATTCCAGTTTGAGTTGCAAATCGTATCGTTAGCTTTGATTTTTGAAACACAGAATGTTTTTAAAAAGGTAATCAAGAGTTTCATCACTCACAAGCTTCTCATGAAGATTGCACTAAGAAAAACGCCTAGAATACAGACAAAAAACACCCTCCAACCCCTTGTTTTTACTAAGTTTTTTAGGCATGTAAATTGCAACAAAAGAGTTATGAAAGCTTTTTACTTTTCATTTTTTCAAAGAGCTTTATTATGTACTCTGAGCCTCTTTTCCTTTTCACTTCTTGCCCAGAGCCTTCAAAAAAAATACACTTCTCTGGGGGAAAAAAACATTTGGAATCGCTATCAGGACGTCAAAACGGACTCTTCATTAGCGCCAACTCTAGCCACTGAGTTTGAAAAAGAAATGAGATCTCCCCGCATTCAACGAGAACTTGAAAAAGAATACTTTCTAAAGCTCAGAAGCTTTCTTTATTTTCATGGTTACGATGCGACCAGTAGCGACATTTTCTACAGAAAAGTTCATGGTCTGAATGAAGTTGAAGAGTATCAAGTTCGCAAAGAAGTCGCTCAATCACTCACCAATTATTTTTTCATTCGAGCTTTGCCAGAGTTCTTAAAAAACAATCCCAAAACAAAGCATTTAGGAATCATGTACAACAAAGTCCAAAGCGCGGCTCAAATTAAAAAGAAAATAAAACTTAAAAACAACAAGTCGATCACCATTTCCAGCGGACTTCGGGGAATTGATGGGAAGCTTCACCTCATCGTCAAAAACAAGAAAAACTATTTTAAAACGGAACTCATTAGTTTTCGAAATTCAAAATTCAACCCTTATGTTATTTCAGACTTTAGCCGAATCATTCCCAAGAGAGACCTTTCCCTCGGCCTTCGCTACAACCAAGACCTCAATTCCGTCGCGCCATATGTTATTTACAAAGCCAGCACAGAAACTGAAATTAGTTTTTATAGCGCGGTTAATTACCAGGCGAAACAATACCGCCCGGTCATTAACTTTCGTTACGATTTCTAAAAAACACCGCTGATTACTTTAATTTGTAACTGTAGTTTTTCTTTTTATAGTTTCTCAAAACCAACTCATTGGGATTGTCTTCAACCACATAATCCGGAAGCAATGGAATTTTCCCACCACCACCTGGAGCATCGACGACAAAATGAGGCACCGCCATTCCGGAAGTATGACCTCTGAGTTTTTCAATAATGTTAATCCCCGTTTCAATTGGCGTTCTAAAATGGCTAATTCCCTGGCTCATATCGCACTGGAACAAGTAATAAGGTCTCACCCGCATCATGAGTAACAAGTGATTACAAAGTTTCACTTCGTCGGGATCGTCATTAATTCCCTTCATCAAAACCATTTGGTTATTGATAGGAATTCCGGCTTCGGAAATCTTCAAACACGCTTCAAAAGCTTCGGCCGTACATTCCGCGGAATGATTAAAGTGAGTATGCACGTAAAGCGGAGCATGTTTTTTAATCATTCGAACAAAGTCATCGGTAATTCGCTGAGGCAAAGTCACTAAGTTTCGAGTCCCCAATCGAAAAATTTCCACATGAGGAATTTTTCTTAAGGAGCCCATAATATAATCCAAGCGCTCATCGGAGTTACTCAGAGGGTCTCCACCACTAATGACCACGTCACGAATGGAAGGCGTTTTACGAATGTATTCCAGACCCGCTTCTAATTGTTTTTTCTGGGAAGCCGAACTGGGGTCAGAGACCTTTCGCTTTCGAGTGCAGTGACGGCAATAAACCGGACAATGATGAGTCGTATAAAAAAGCACTCGATCCGGGTAGCGATGAGTAATGCCCGGAACCGGCATGTCGCGCTCTTCGGCTAAGGGATCTTCCATTTCACCAACGCCAACCTCGAGCTCTCCCAGCTGCGGAACACTCTGCAAGCGAATGGGACAAGTATTGTCTTTCACGTCCATCAAAGCCGCGTAGTATGGTGTGATGGCCATATTAAAAAGCTCTGAAGACTTCTCATAAGCCTGCTCTTCCTCAGGACTCACATCGATCACTTCTCGAAGACGTTCGAGAGTTCTCACCCTATTTTGCTGCTGCCAAATCCAACTATTCCAATTTTCATTGGGAACGTCTTTCCAGAAGCGTCCCTTTTTGTAGGCTTTAAAGCTGTGCCTTCCCACCGAATATTCATTTTCAACGTGAAATTGTGGTCCTAATTTTTTTTTCTTTTCCATACGCTAAGCTCTGAATATTATTATAATTCATAGTTGGGCAAAGATTGAGCAAAGAACAGTGCGTTAAGCATAGAAAAGTTCCCTGTACAGAGTCATTAAATTGATGGATCCAGCATTATCCGCTATCAATAACTACCTAAAGACAGAACAATAGCGTGGCAAAAGTTAAAATCCGTGACTCCTTCTGGGAGCATCCTTTTTGTATTCCTTTTTCCAGAGATCTTGCCCCACACTCTATTTTTGACAAACACAAAGACTATTTGATTTTCGATATTGAAACCAAAAACCTCGCCCCCCGCACCAATAATCTCGATGATTTTGCCGCTCTTGGTGTCAGCGTGGCTTGTGCCTGGGATTCTCGTACGCAAGAAATGCTCACCTTCTTTGAAGATAAAATGGACGACTTCGTGAAATTACTCGGCGAACGTCTGGTCATTGGTTACAACATTCGCCGCTTCGACCTTCCCGTCATGAGAGGCTACGGCCTGAAAATGAATAAGATTGATTATTTTGATCTGATGGATGAAGTCGAACGAGGCCTCGGAAGACGATGGATTAAACTCGAATACCTCGCGCAAGGAACACTTGGCGAAGGGAAATCTGGCGACGGTAAAGTTGCCGTTCAGTGGTACAAAGAAGGAAGATTTGAAGAACTCGCAGAATATTGCGCACGAGATGTGGAAGTGACTAAAGACATTTTCCAATTTGGTCTCGAAAACAATTTTCTCAGAGTTCAATTTCCGGAAAAGGATCCTCAAGAGATTCGGGTTGATTGGAGATAAAAGAAAAAATGAAAAATTTAAAAACACTATTATTCACAAGTTTATTGGTATTGGCTTCTTGCACGGGCAGCAAAGATGACAATAGCTCAACAGCAACGGCGACTGACAAAGGCACGGTCACTAAAAAAGGTGGGAAGAACATTCTGACGATTAATCTCAATAGTGAGCCATCGAGTCTTCATCCAATCATGAGTAGCGACTATGTCGCCACTCAAGTTCAAAACCTCGTATTAGAACCATTAGTCAACTTAGACGAGGACACCCTAGAATATCATCCTGGACTTGCTGAAAAATATACCATTTCAGAGGATGGGAAAACCTTTACGTTTACTCTCAGAGAAAATTTAAAATGGCACGACGGAACTCCGCTCACGACTGCAGACATTCTCTTTACCTTTGACACCTATTTTGACGATCGATTTAAAGCCTTAAGCTCTCGGCCTTATTTAACAAACATTGACAAACCGATTGCTATTGATGAAAGAACCATTCAATTTAAAGTGAACAATCCTTTTCATGGAAACTTTGGCTACTTAACTGGAATCTGCCAACCAATTCCAAAACACATTTATTCGGACCCTAAGGAAAAAGGAATCGGGCTAAAACTTGTGGGTAGCGGTCCCTACATGCTCAAAGAATTTCGTAGAGGAAAGCGTATTATTTTGGAAAGAAATCCAAACTGGTGGGGAAACAGTGTTCCTCGCAATGCAAAATGGTATGAAGGAATTGACGAGGTTCACTTTAAATTCATTCAAGAACCCGCTGTTCAAATGGAAGCCTTTAAAAAAGGAAAAATTGATTACATTTTTAACATTCGATCGAACAACTTTGTTAAATTAGCCACCGGTAAAGGCTGGGGCACAAAATTTCATAAAGTAAAAACTCAAAACAAAGGTCCTAAAAGATATAGCTTTGCCTATTTTAATTTAAAGAAAAAACTCTTCCAAGATGTCCGAGTCCGAAAAGCCTTAAACTTCGCCATGAACCGACCTATGATTATTAAGAAATTTCACCATGACCTTGAACTTCCGGGAACAGGCCCGTGGGCCTCTCAAAGTATTTATGCGAATCCGAAGGTCAAAGCACTTGATTTTGACCTTGCTCAAGCATCTGCGCTTTTAAAAGAAGCTGGATGGCAGGATGAAGATAAAAACGGAATTCTTGAAAAAACAATCGACGGCAAAAAAACTGAATTTCGATTTACAATTCAGACTGCGAACAAAGAGGCTATGCGCTATTTGACCGTTTACAAAGAAGATCTCACCAAAGTGGGAATTCATGTTGATTTGAACGTTACGGAATGGACTTCTTACGTCAAATTGATTGACGACCGAGACTTCGACATGATGCTTCTTGGTTGGGGCGGAGGCGCCATTGATCTTGACCCGAAACAGCTTTGGCATTGTAACAACGCTAAAGAAGGTGGCTCTAACTATTCTAGCTACTGCAACAAAGAAGTCGATCGCCTCATTGATGTTGCTCGTGAAACTTTAAAAAGAGAAGAAAGAATTCCAGTTTTACAAAAAATATATAAAATGATTGCTGAAGACTATCCTGTTATTTCTTTATGGAGCCCAAAGTATGAGCTTTATACTCACCAAGATAGAGTTAAAAAAGAAAAAGACACTCTGACTTACGGACTTGGCTCACAGCTCTGGAAAGTTATCCCTGAGTAATCCACTAGGAAAGATGGAAAGCAGCACATAACTAAAAATGAAAACATATATCCTCAAAAGACTTTTGCTTATGATTCCAACTCTCTTTGGAATTAGTCTCATTGTTTTTGTCATCATTAATTTAGCACCAGGAAGTCCTATTGAACAAAAAATTCAAGCGCTCCGCTTTTCTGAAGCTGGCGCCTCAGGTGGTGGCGACAGTGGTGTGAATCAAGAAATTATTGAAAGCCTCAAAAAACAATACGGCTTCGACAAGCCCCTACTAACTCGTTACGGAATTTGGCTCAAGAACTTAGCCACCTTCAACTTTGGAGACTCCTTTACTTACGAAGAACCAGTGCTCGACGTCATCAAACGCAAGTTTCCGGTTTCTCTGCAGTTTGGACTGACGAGTTTCATTCTGGTCTATCTGATTTGTATTCCCCTGGGGGTCTTTCTGGCCATGCGCGAAAACTCCTGGATCGACGCAGCCATTAGCACCACCCTGGGCATTTTTTACGCCATTCCCCCCTTCATGTTGGGAATTTTACTGATTGTCTTTTTAGCCGGCGGAAGTTTTTTCGACATTTTTCCACTCGGAGAAATGATGTCCGACAATTATGACGACCTGAGTTTTTTCGGAAAAATTTGGGACCGTATTCACCATTTCATTCTTCCGGGAATTTGTTACATGATTGGCTCATTCACCACATTGAGTTTTCTCATGAAGAATTCTCTTCTTGAAGAAATTAAAAAGAACTACATTCGAACGGCTCAAGCCAAGGGTCTCGACAAAAAAACCGTCTACTTGAAGCACGCCCTTAGAAACGCCCTCATTCCCATTGTTACGGGGATTGGTGGCTTTTTAAGTATTTTCTTTGCGGGAAGCATTCTCATTGAACAAATTTTTCAACTCGATGGCATTGGCCTTCTGAGTTACAAAGCCCTTTTGGATCGTGACTACAATATTATTATGGGAATGACTTTTCTTCAAAGCCTGGCACTTCTTGTTGGAAATGTCATTGGCGACCTTGCTTACGTCTTAGTGGACCCGAGGATTGATTTCAAATGATCGAACGTTTTATAAAAAAAGACATTACTCTTCGCAGGTGGAGAATTTTTAAAAGGCAGAAGATTTCTTTTTTCTCGCTTTTTGCTTTTCTCATTATTTGCTTCTTTAGCTTTACGGCAGAGTTTTGGGCGAACAGCAAACCCATCTACCTCAAACATCAAGGTAAAACTTATTTTCCAACTTTCAAAACTTACCACCCTTCAGAATTTGAAGGCTTCACGGGCTTCAAAGCTGACTACCGAGAAATTGCCAAAACGGCAGACTCGGTCGTGTGGCCTTTCATTCAATGGGATCCTTACGAATCGAACAATGTCCTTGACACCTACCCCTCAAAACCCAGCTTTCAAAACCTCATGGGCACCGATGATCGCGGTCGCGATGTTCTCACGAGAACTCTCTACGGCTTTCGCTACTCCATTACCTACGCCTTCTTAGTTTGGGCGGTCAGTTTGTTCATTGCCATCATCTTGGGTGGCCTCATGGGTTACTTCGGAGGCTGGTTCGACTTAGTAGGGCAACGAGTGGTTGAAGTCATGGACACCATTCCCATTTTGTTTATATTACTCATTCTCGCCTCCATTTTTAAACCGAACCTGTGGTTACTTGTGGCCATTACTTCAGTCTTTGGATGGATTTTCTTTTCGCGCTACGTTCGAGCCGAGTTTTTAAAGCTTCGCAAACGATCATTCGTCGAAGTTGGTGGAGCCCTTGGTGCCTCTCATGCGAGAATTATTTTCAAACACATTCTGCCAAACTCTTTGGTTCCCATCATTACCTTCAGTCCCTTTATTATTGCCGGACACATTTACAGTCTTTCAGCCTTAGATTATTTAGGTTTTGGACTCCAGCCACCAACGCCCAGTTGGGGAGAACTACTATCGCAGGCTCGAGACAAGGTGACCTATGCGTGGTGGTTAGCCGTCTTTCCCTCGATTGCCTTGTTTGTCACTCTGGCCTTACTTGGCTTAGTCGGAAACGGAGTTCGATCAGCCATGGACCCGAAGAAGTAATTCACATCTCAACTAAAAAAGGCGCCTGGAAGAACTCCAAGCGCCTTTGCTTTGATCATTGTTTTTAATGACTCTTAACGATCAATTGTATCAGTCGGAATCTGCTCCCAATCAATAACTGCTGGTGGTGCTGGCGGTGGTGGAGGATCGACGACCGGTGGCTCAATTGTTGGAGGAGCTGGAGGAGGAGGAGGCGGCGGAGGAGTTCCAAGCTCAGGAGCTGGCTCAATCCCTGCTGGTGGCGGATTTTCTGGAGCCGGATCAACATAGGAAGTCGAATCTCCCGCTGAAGAAGGCCTCTCAATAACACCGTCAATTCTCGGTTTAACAATATCAGTTCTAATTTGTTCCATTTCTTTGGCAACTTTGCTTTTTGACTTTTTCTTATCGAAAAATACTTTTTTAATACCGTAACCAATTCCAAAAGCAACTCCTGCAATGAGTAGCCCTTTGAAGATTTTTCCCCAAATACTTTTACTTTTAATTTTCTTTTTGCAACTGTCATAAATTTCACGAGAAATATCTGAGGACTGTAACAAATAATTGGTTCGTCCTTGATGATTCGCAGTGACTCCGTTTAAACCGGACTCAAAATTTAAAGCATCTCTCTGAACGTGATTTCTTTGAGAGAAAGGAACCTGTTGAGCAATTTCAATTCTTTCTTGACGAAGATTCTCTTTAAAGTCTTTATAAAGATTCTGACACTTACTCATGTGAAAACCTTTCTTTTTAGGATTAACTGTCATTGTCGACAATTCTCTTTGCCCTTGAGCCGCCGTGAGAAAAGCCGAAGTCTCTGCGCCACTACTAGCCAACTGAGCCTGACCTTCACAGTGATCATAAAGCTCACTCGCGCTGGGTTTTTTATTATCTTTACTTGCAAACCTGTTTCCACTTCCATTCCTTAAGGCATGTTCAGCTGCAGCTCTTAAATTAAGATTTTCATCCAAAGATGAATTATATTCATTTCTTCCCTTTGGAAGAGCTAAATGATCGCCTTGAGTATGCATTCGAAAATCTGAAAAATTCTTCGAAAGAATTTGCGCTTGCCTTGCAATGGTCTCTTCTCTAGCTTTATCGTATCCAAAACGCTTATTAGCCAAAGAACCGTCAAGATAGGCATTATGCTGTAAATATTCATTCTGAAGAAAGCATTGTTCCATAAGCTTGTTGAGTTCTGCCATTTTACCTTCAGAACAAAAAGTTGATTCATTCGAAGCGCCTTCTACACGTGAACACGCTGGAGCTTGCTGAATTCTTAAATCAGAAGCTTTAATATTGTGTGAGAGCAATTGAATTTCCTCAAGAGTTTTTTGAATTTCTTCTCTATTTAAATAAGCACTTTCTGGAAGGTATTCACGCTCGACATAAGCCTCTGGTGTTGAAGGTGGATCATCCTGTACATCGCTCGTATGTTCACTTGGAGTAGTAGCGGTTTTACCTAGATCAACTGTCAATAGTGTTCCCGCACCTTGAGTTACTGGATTATGGAAATCTGGACGATCATCAACAGAAAGCTGTATCCCTGCAGGAACGCTCACGTCAGGCTTTGCTTCAAAACCTTCAGTAACGTTAAGCTGAATGCTTTCACCGTTAGTAACGAACTCTTCAACAGCCTGAACCGGCACGGGAACAACTCCAGCAGGTTCCGCTACGGGATCTTCAGCAGGAGGTGTTGTCTCGACCACGTCGTTATCTACAATTTCAAAGTTAATATCTCCAACACTAGCAGGAGGCAATACAACTGCCTGAGGACTCGAAGTTGATGAAGGCAACGGGGACCCTGAAAGCGTTGAAGTAACTTCCAATCTCTGATCACCTGGACCAGTGACAATCGTTGACGAAAGCGTCATCGTCGGCAAAGCCCATGAAAGGATCAAGCCAAGACTTAATAGAGACGCCATAGTTTTTTTGAGTATTAAAATAATCATAATTTTCTTCCTTAACTCTATTGTCGGCAACTTAACCGACTAAAAAAAGAATAAAATGAGACAATTTGCGCGAATAACTGTAAAAAACTAAGACAACTGACTAAAACTAAGTCGCTTGGACTTTAAAGCTCAATCGAGCCCCAAAACTTAAGCAAAAACACACAAAGTCTTCATCTAAACTTTATAAAGAGATGAGGGCCTACGACTCCTCAACTGTTACTAAATGATTGAGCAAAGTTTTTAAATTCATTACTTGAACAGAGTTTTTGAGAGGGAAGCTTTCATCAACCAAGGCAACAACATAGGCTTCGTCTACCTTCAATAAGTCGAGTGTCTCGTAGAAAAAATGACTGAGTTTAGGCGACTGAGTTGCTTTAACTTCAATAGCAATTTTCCTCTGCCCTTTTTCTAAAATAAGATCAATTTCAGCTCCATTACTAGATCTATAGAAACTTGCTTTATAATCTGGAAGATGTTGAATCAAATTTGAAATGACCAACCCCTCAAAGCTTGTTCCAAAAAGTGGGCTTCCAAGTAAATCATTAAAATTCTCTAAGCCAAGCAGAGCATGTAAAATCCCTGTATCTTGCAAGTAAACTTTCGGACTTTTCACGAGCCTTTTCTTAATATTCGCCCCATAAGGAGCTAAAAGCCTCACAACATAAGTCCCTTCTAAGATATCTAAATAGTTTTTTACAGTTGGTGAACTCACTCCCAAGGCTCCAGAAAGTTTCGCTAAGTTCAGCAAAGATCCATTCAAATGAGCCAGCATCTGCCAAAGCCTTCCTATGTTTTTAGGATGTATTTGTATTCCCAACTGAAAAAGGTCCCTCTCCAAAAAGGTTTGAATATAATTTTTACGCCAACGAAGACTTGCTTTTTCTGATTGCAAATAAGACCGAGGGTAGCCTCCTTGAAGCCATAGTTTTTGAAAGTCTGGTACCTCCAACAAAGAAAAGGGATAAAGATCAATATAAGCAATTCTTCCAGCTAAAGACTCTGAACTTTGTTGAATTAAACCTCTGGAAGCTGAACCTAAAAGAAGTAATTGTCCAGGCAGATGACTTTGATCCAAATAACTTCTAAAAATTGGAAAAATTTCTGGGAGCCTCTGAATTTCATCAAGACAAATGATCTTTTGTCGATTTGCCTCCAAAAAAGCTAAAGGCTCAGTTAATTTTGCTAAATCTGCAGGACTTTCTAAGTCTAAATACAATGCCTTTGGAAAATCTAAAATAAGTTTTTTGGCAAGAGTTGACTTACCAATTTGCCTCGCTCCAAGAATAGCGACACAGGGAAACTCTTTTAAGTGATTACAGATACTTACAGAACTAAACCTATCCAAGTAACCATGCATATATAAAACAGTATATTCGATTTACATGGTTGTAAAGAAAAGTTTTCAAGAAAATTTAACAAAGTGAAGCTCCCCCCCCCCTAGTTACTGAGCATTGAAGTGTCGGCTAAAGAAGCTGAGGCTCTTTCCAAAATGCACTGGACGAATATTTGCTGTGTTCTCTTCCAAATCAAGTAAGGTCACCAAATCGAAACTGAGTTTCTTTAGTTCGGGACTTTGCACGAGCAAAAAAGAAAGGACCCCTTCTTCTTTTTGACTTCCAAGAATCATTTCAACTTCAAAATAATGTAGCGTTTTTCCCATGTCGGTTACTTGTGTTTTCAGAAAAGAGCCATCACTGTGACCACTAATGGGCATGAGGTGGTTCATCACTCCGACGCTTTTATCGATTTTTTCACTAGAAATGTTTTTTCTCAGGCAGGCATCTTGAGAAAAATAATTATGAACACTCACTTCAACTTTTTTACGGGAATGTGTTTCTTCTAAAAAATGCAATTGCGTGCGGTGCCACTGTGTTTTTTGGTATTTCTTTTCCTTGCTTTCATCAAAATAACAACTCGACAACCAAGAACCTTGTAAATGATTTTCAGAGTTTTGCAAGGACAAGGCTTCTTCCACTGCAGGCGCTATCACTGAACCGCTGGAGCGTTGATAAGCATCTACAGGGGCGTGTTCCCCTAAAGGCTGAGTTTCGCTTCGAAAGTAGTTTTGAGTCTGCAATTGAGAGACTCGAATAACTTCGGATTCTTCATTGGAAACAAAGGAACACGAGAAAAAAGAATAACTTAAAATTAAAAAGGCCCACGTTGTCCGAAATTTTAAAAGCCGCAAAATTTTTTTCATCAGCTAAGAACATTCAAGAAACATACCAAGTTAACGAGCGCTAAAAAGGCCCTTCAAGGCACAAGCGCCGTTATATAAGAACAAAGAAACAATTCGCGCGAAATAATTTGTTGATGACTTTGTCAGTTAGGAACCAGCTACAGTGCTGGAGCCTCGAAAGCTTTACTGGAGAGGATGATCTTTCATCGTGTAAGAAAGCTTTTCAGCAGAAGCTGCTTTTTCATAATTCACTGAAGCGGTCGATCGTGAACGTGAAGCCGCAATGTCGTTTGCCTGGGTTGAGACACTGATTGAGCCTCTCGTCGCCGAAGCAACACTGCTCTCGTTTGAGTTCACTACTGGGTCACCCACACTTTCAATGCTCGGTGGTTCAATACTTCCCGTATCAGCTAACTCGGTTGAGCCAGTATCTCGAGAGCGTGAAGAGCCTCCAAAACTAACTTCTGGTTCATTGCTATTATTCGAATCGGCTAAGGCTTTATCGATGTCTGAAGACGGATTCGTTTCATAAATTTTTTCAATTTCAGTTCTTTTTTGTCCACCAGAACTTCGGCTTCTTGAGCCCGCATAGTTTTTTCCACCCACTTCAATCGTCGTTTCAGAGCGAATACTTCGCTGATCACAAGCCGGTATTCCATCAGAATTTGTCGTCGGAGCGTCGCCCACATCTTGACAAAGCTGCAATTCTTTTTCGACCACAACCGAGCCATCTTCAGCGTCCGCAGCATCTGCTCCAGATTCGGGACTAAAGCTCGCATCGTCTTCAACATCTTCAGTCGATTGAAGCGCCCCATCAGCAACTTGAGTCGATGCCCCCGAGTCGTCTTCTTCATCTTCTTCTTCATCGTCGCCTTCTTCATTAGAGGCGCCAGAATTGTCACCAGCCGCCGCTGCAATATCGCTGAGTGGAGTCGCACCAGCATTTGAAGGACCCGTTCCTTCAGTAGCATTCGACACCCCAGCTAAAGAACGATCAATACCATCATCTGGAATTTCTTCTTCTTCATCTTCTTTAGTCAAATGTTTGTAACCTGCGTAAAGTCCCCATAGGCCGAGACCGGTTACACCAAGGGTACATAAACCACTTGTCTTGTTTTCAAAGGAAAAGCATAATTTCTTTTTTTTTGGAGTTTCTGGGGCGCCGTCAGTTTCTACAACAGGCTCTGTTGGAGGTGGGTCGGTGTTATCACCGCCGCCTTCACGCAAACTTCCCACTGCACCTTTGTTGTGAGATAATGCCTTAGTAGCTTTATCCCAATTTATAGTAGTATCAATACATTTGGCGCTATTGCTATTTATATAATTAGTTATTTGCTCTTTTGCACTTTTGCAATGAGCATTTAATACAACCTGATTCCACGCCGTTTCAGCTTCACTAAAATTTTCAGTGCAAGCTGAACTTAATCCTACAGCATTCCTTCCACTAAACTCTGCCATATTTAAATTTAACTCAGCAGTATTGAAATCAGTAATAGCAACACTATCTGCAGCACTATTAGTAGTTAAAGTTGACAGTCTTTGAGGAACTTTTGCTTTTTTCAAAAGACATGAACCTTTAATGATACTATTAAAAGCAGTACTTGCTACATTAGCTTCAACCTGATCTTTAAAACAATTGGCTTCATTTATTTTATTTAGATTTTTTTGAAACTTCTTTTTTAGTCCTGAACACACTTCTTTGCTAGGCTTGCCTTCCTCAGCAAAAGAAAAACTCTGCACAGCAAAAAACAAAGCACCACAAAAAACATATAAGAGACTGCGTTGTAAAAACGCAAAAATAGAAAAGAATTTCTTCATTACTAAACCAGTGTCTCACAAATCATTCCTCTGCAGTATTAATTTTGCATCAATTAACCAATTCTTAACAGGTCTCGTGGACCAAAGTGCCAGGGACCTAAATACCATTCAACAAATCTCTTCTTTCATCTAAATCTTCTGGCAGCTCCGCATAGAAGTCATGATTCGTGCTTTCGTGAATCGGTATTTTTAAATTTAATTTTTTTTCAAAGTTCCCATTTTGAAAAGAGAATGTGCTCAATGAGTAGTCTTCAATATTTTTTACCATTTTTGCTTCGAGAGGATTTTGCACAATATACTTATAAGTCTGAGCAAATTGCCTTGAATCGCCAATTAGTTTCCACTTGTAACGAACGGCAAATTTGTGTTTCCAATTATTCAAAAGCTTTTCTACCCCAATACAAACACTACTTTGAAAAGATCTCATAATTTCTGGTAAATTTTTATCTGGAGTACTGATGAGCAAATGATAGTGATTGCTCATGAGCAAAAACAAGTGAACCTTAGCATTATAGAGAATTGAAACATTGAGAAGCTCTTCCTGGTATAGATTCCAAATATCTAAAATCTTATCCTGAGGGTAAAATGCTTTGCAATGCACTCGATTGTAACAATGATAAGGGTCAGTGGATGGAATGAACTTTTTTCGAGGCATGCCTCATGACCGGAGCAAAAAGGAAGCCAAGCTCAACCCCCTGGCACTTTGGTCCACGAGACCTAGAAATCGACGTCGATGATGTTGTCTTGGCGGTAGGTGTAGCTGGGTTCTTGCTTGACTTCGACGCCGCTAAAAGCTTCTAGAAACCAATGGAAATATTTTAGCTTAAAGTCTGATTTAAAATAACCGTAGAGATCTAAGCTCAGGTAAAGGTGTCCCGCATCACCTTTCACATAAACTGGATTTTCGGATCGAGTGAGGACTAACTCGTGTCTTTTTGTGATGAGATTGGGAAAAATAGTTTCTTTTTCTAGGGTGCTTAATTTTAACGGCAATAGCATTCTGTGAATCTTATGTTCATCGGCAAGCATTGCTTTTGCCGCAAGCACGATTTCGTTAAAACTTCGAATTCTTTTTTCAACGGAATTAAAATCGTTTTCGGGAATCATCACTAAGCCAGCTGAGTCGTAACGTTCTTCAATTCTTCTTAAAGAAGCAATAAAACTTTCACTCAACCCCTGGATGTATGAATTATGAAGCTCGAGAAGCTCTGCTTGAGATAAAGTCTGAATATTTGAAATCTTGTCGATTCCGTAAGCAACTCGAAATTGGTATTTTTGTACTTGAATGGATTCCTGCTCTTCATCGCGAGGCAATGGAACTTTTCTATAGAGAAACATGGCTCCATCCGATTCCTGAATATTTAAAAGTTTAAATTCAGGAGAATTGTCATCAATCACCTCACCTAAGGCAAGCATCCTAAAAAGCCCCTTGCACTCTATAGCGGCTGAAAGAAAAGAGCTAAAACAGAACACTGTAAAAATGAAAACAAATAAAGACTTTCTCAAAACCCCCAAAACATAGCTCAGGCAATATTGCAGCGCAACGAAAAAGAGGTCCTTGCCAACAGCCTTTCTTCTGGTATTTTGGAGGAGGACTTGACCCTTTGGCAGGTACCTGAGACATGAAACAGACGACACAGCTCCTCATTGGCAACGGCAAACTTGCCCGAAATATTCAACATTATTTTGAGCTCTTAAATGTTCCGCTCAAGACTTGGAACAGAAAAGAAAATTCTTTAGCGGAGTTAAACTCAAAACTGAGCCTTTCTTCAACTGTGCTCTTAGCTCTATCCGATCAATCCATTCAAAAGTTTTATCAAGAACATTTCGAGCAACACACAGACAAGAGCTGCATTCATTTTTCTGGAGCCTTAGAGTTTGATGCGGTCCTGGGTTTTCACCCCCTCACTTCTTTTACTGACGATTTGAAAGACCTCAAAGACTATCAATCCATTCCCTTTGTCAGCACCCAGCCTCAAGAAGTCTTTCAGAAAGTGTTTCCATTTTTAAAGAATAAATTTTTTCAACTCAATGCCGCTGATAAAGAAAAATATCACGCGCTTTGTGTGCTCGCTGGAAACTTCAGCAACATTCTTTGGAAAGAGTTTTTTACTTCACTCGAAAAAATGAAAATTCCCACCGAAGATGCTCTTCAATATTTTAAAAGCTGCTCCCAAAATCTTATCAACTCCCCCACCAACAGTCTCACGGGCCCTCTTAGCAGAGGAGACACCCAAACGATACGAAAAAACCTCACTAGCCTTCAAAACGACAAGAAACTTTTTAACCTTTATTCTGAATTTGTTAACAACTACGGAGAGAATTTATAATGTCATCTATTTACGATTTTCAAAAAAAAGCTACTGAAAAAAAACTCAGCCTGTGCACCTGTTACGATGCGTGGTCGGCAAAAATTATTGCTGAAAGCGCTATTGACGCTATTCTCATTGGCGACAGTGTTTCCATGATTCAATATGGCTACGAAGACACCACTCACGCCACCCTTGAAATGATTGAACTGAGCACTCGAGCTGTCGCCAGTTCTTGCTCTAAAGGAAAATTAATTATTGCCGACATGCCTATTGCGAGCTACCGGGTTGGGAAAGCCCAAAGTCTTTTGAATGCCTTAAAACTCATTCGAGCTGGTGCCGGCGCCGTTAAGCTTGAAGGCCTTCACGGACATGAAGATGAAATTGAACACCTCATTGGTAGCGGCATTCCGGTCATGGGCCATCTTGGACTGACGCCTCAAAGCGTCCACCAACTTGGGGGATTTAAAGTGCAAGGCAAAAAGAAAAAAGATGCCGATCAACTTTTAGAAGACGCTCTTAGGCTGGAAGCCCTGGGTTGTTTTTCCCTAGTTTTAGAATGCATTCCTTCTGAGATTGCCAAATTGATAAGCGAAAAACTGAGCATTCCTACAATTGGCATTGGAGCGGGTGCTGATTGCACTGGACAGATTCTCGTCTTACACGACCTCTTGGGTTTGAGTGGAGACTTTCAGCCGAAGTTTCTCAAGAAATTCGCTCAACTCAATACTGATATTTTAAGCGCACTCAATCAATATGTTTCTGAAGTTGAAAACACAACATACCCGGAAGCGAAACATAGTTATTAGGACAAGCTTGTTATGAAGATTTTTAGGAAAAGCTCTGAAGTTATCAACTATAGAAATGATCACCCAGAAAAAAACTGTGGACTCGTGCCCACCATGGGATTTTTACACGAGGGCCATCGAAGCCTCATTCAAAATTCTCAAAAAAACACGACACAAACGTGGGTGAGCATTTTTGTGAACCCGACTCAGTTTAACAAAAAAGAAGATCTGGAGAACTATCCTCGAAACGAAGAGCAAGACATTGCTTTTTTAGAAAAAGAAAATGTCGATTTTCTCTTTATTCCAGAAAATCCAGAAGAGCTTTACCCACTCAACTATCAGTTTCAAATTCATGAAACTAAAAACTCTCAAAGACTCTGTGGTCAAGATCGACCCGGGCACTTTGAAGGCGTTTTTGCCGTGCTCATGAAGCTTTTTCACTTGATTGACCCCAGCCACGCCTATTTTGGAGAAAAAGATTATCAGCAGTATTTACTGGTGAAGGAACTCACCGAAAGTTTTCTTATGAAGACGAAAGTCATGCCAGTCCCCACTCAAAGACTGGATTCCGGTTTGGCCATGAGCTCCAGGAACGCACGGCTGAGCCCAGAAGGCATTCAAAAAGCCGCTCTTATTTTTCAATTAATTTCTGATTTACAGAAAGATTGTGCAACAATAAAAAAAGAGCTCCACCAAGAAAACTTTCAAGTCGACTATGTCGAAGAACATTGGGGAAGACGCTTTGTGGCGGCTCAACTAGAAGGAGTGCGTCTCATAGACAATATACGCTTATGATTTTATGTCTCGACATTGGAAATACCCAAATTTACGGGGGCGTTTACAAAAACAGCGACCTCATTTTTAGTTTTCGAAAAAGTAACAAAGACAATCTGAGCTCCGATGAGCTGGGACTCTTCCTCAAACTTGTGCTCAGAGAAAATAAGATCAACCCTGATGAAATTAAGAAAGTTGGCATCTGCTGTGTTGTTCCGGACATGCTTCACTCCTTGGCCAGTAGCTCCATCAAATATTTCAACTTAGAGTATTTTGTTCTGCAAGCTGGCGTGAAGACCGGTCTCAAAATTCTTTATAAGAACCCCAAAGAAGTTGGTGCCGACAGAATTGCCAATGCCATTGCCGGCGTGAATCTTTTTCCTAAAAAAAATCTCATCCTCGTCGACTTTGGAACAGCAACCACTCTCGATGTGATTACGGAAAATAAAGAATACCTCGGCGGCATGATTCTTCCTGGACCTCGCCTGATGATGGAAGTGCTTCAAAAAAACACCGCCCAACTACCTTCTGTTTCCATTAAGAAAGTGGAAACTCTGATTGGAAGCTCTACCGTGGAAAGTATTCAAGCAGGGCTTTATCATGGTAACAAAGCCATCATTGAGAAAATTTCAGAACAAATTAAAGCCAAACACTTCCCTGATTCAAAGAATTTTATGATTGTGGGAACCGGTGGTTTCTCCAAGCTCTTTGAAGACGACGGTCTTTTTGATGCCTTTGTTCCTGAATTAGTTCTTGAGGGAATTCGATTGAGTTTAGAGATGAACCAGTAATCTCAGCTTAAGGCTGAGATTACTGGTTCTAAAGTTCTGCTTACTTTTTCTCTAAGAGTTCTTTAAAAAACGTCTCGTGTGACTCGAGAACCTTAATTTCTTTTGCTTCGGGCTTCGCCGCTTTTTTTAAGGCCAACCTTAAAACACCATTTTTTAACTCAGCTTTAATACTTTCTTCTTCAATGTCTGCGTGCAGTGAATAAGACTTTTTAAACTCATTCATGCCGCGCTCCTTTCTTATAGAAAGCACATTTTCAAACTGAGTTTCTTCATCTTTCCTTCCTTGAATCGTCAATTTTTTGTCCTGAAGTGAAATAGAAATATCTTTTACTTCAAAACCTGGGACGTCTAATGACAAAACAAAGTATTCTTCGGTTTCAGCTAAATCAGTCTGAACACTTTTTTCGTAACGAGGAGACGCTACTCCAAAAAATGTATCCTGAAACTTTGAATCGAATAGATCAAGATAAGAAAAAGGGTGGTTATTGTTATTTGTGACATAGTTCATAGTTTTGTTCCTCCTTTTTGGAATCGTTATATTTAAAAACTATGTTTGAAATTATAAAAGTCAAGACTGACAACAATGAAAATTTATTTAAGAGCCGTGTTTCCGTGCATCATCTTGAATTCTTTGAAGAATTGCCGCCGCTCCATTGACTCTGTTTGGCGAAAGATTTTCAACTAAACCACTCGTCATTAAAAAATTACCATCGGAAGACAAGACTTCTTCGACAGTTAAATTGGAATACAACTTAATGAGAACGGCCACTAAGCCTTTCACGAAAAGAGAGTCGCTGTCGCACAAATAAATCATTTTTCCGTCTTTGAGTTGGGAAAAAAGCCAGACTTGAGAAACACAGCCCTGAACTTTTGTTGCATCGACTTTTAGCTCTACAGGCATTTCAGACAACTCATCACCGAGATCGAGAATGTAGGAATAACGCTCTTTCCAATCACTACAGGTCTCTAATTCTTCAAGAAGAAGCGTTTCTCTTTGCTTGAGCTCTGACATATCTCAAGCTAAGCTGCCAAAAAAAAGCGCTTTTGGCAAAGCTCTTTTTTGGTAATTAAAATGAACGCAACCCCTCAATCGCCTCTGGCATCTAGAATGAGACCTCAAAAGCTGGAAGACTTTTTGGGGCATCAAAAAATAATTACGGAACTCATTCAACCTTTGCTTGAAAAATCAAACCAACACTTTCCATCACTCATATTTTGGGGCCCTCCAGGCTGCGGAAAAACCACCCTTGCAGGAATTTTAGCATCTGAACTTGATTACCACTTCACGTCACTATCGGCCATTGACTGTGGCGTTAAAGAGCTTCGAAAACAAATTGAGATTGCCAAAGAATACAAAACCCACACAGACACCCTCAGTATTGTTTTTCTGGATGAAATTCACCGCTTCAATAAAGCCCAACAAGACTCTCTCCTCAAAGCCGTTGAAGAAGCTTGGATCATCCTCATTGGGGCAACGACTGAAAACCCTAGTTTTTCCATCAACAATGCTCTCATCAGCCGATGCCGAATTCTAAAATTTGAAAAAATTCCCAGCGATGCTCTGGCGGAACTGATTGAAAAAGTTCTTAAAGACACTGTCCATGGTTTTGCACATTTAAACTTAAAACTCACAGATGAAGCCAAAAACCTTCTTCTGCATTATGGAAACGGTGACGCTCGCAAACTACTGAATATTTTTGAAATTGCTGTTCAGCTTTCTAAAACTTCGACAATCACTACTGAACATATTCAGAGTGCTCTGCAGCAAGACCTCGTTCTCTACGATAAAAAAGATGATGGCCACTATGACCACATTAGCGCTCTCCACAAATCAATTCGAAATTCGAATCCTGATGCCGCCCTTTACTATCTATTTAAAATGATTGAAGCCAATGAAGATCCTCTGTTTATTGCACGACGCTTAGTCCGTGCTGCGTATGAGGACATTGGACTTTCCGATCCACAAGCGAGTGTTCAAGCCATCAGTGCCAAGGAAAGTGTTGAGTTCCTCGGTTATCCTGAATGTGATGTTGCCCTCGCTCAGGCGTGTCTTTACTTAGCCTTAGCTCCAAAATCGAATTCTGTTTATAAAGCCACTCAGGAAGCAAAAGCCCTTGTTCGAAACTATCCGCATTTAGAAATTCCACTTCACCTCAGAAGCGCTTCAACAAAACTGATGAAAGAAGAGTTTTCATACGGAAAAAACTACCAATACGATCATGACTTTCCGGAAAAGATTGCTCCCATGGAAACAATGCCACCGGAAATTAAAAACAAGAAACTTTATAACGCTGGAGAGCTTGGCTTTGAAAAAGAAATTCAAAAACGAATTCAATACTTTCATGAAGCTCGTAAAAGAGTCAAAAATAATTCCCCCAAAAACTCATGAGCTTTTTTTAATTCGAAAATTAAGTAAACTCATTGAATTCAAAACAATGAGCACATCTGAAAAAGCCATAGAAAAAGCACAAAGCAGCGGGTGAATAAAGCCCAACGCCGCTAATGGAATGGCCACAACATTATAAACAAAGGCCCAAAGATAGTTCAAACGAATGACTCGAAAAGTTTTCGTGACCAAATTAAATATTTCAGGAAGCTGATGAATTTTATTTTTCATGAGAATAATATCTGCAGCTTTCTGACTGAGTTTTGTCGCTGTCGATACGGCAATACCTAAATCGGCTTTTTCAATAGCGAGAACATCATTCAAGCCATCACCCACAAAAGCGACCTTTTTTGATTCAGACTGCAAACCCGCAATGAGTTCCATTTTTTTATGAGGCGTCATCTCAGAAAAATAAGTCACTTGAGAGTTGTTGATTCGTTTTGAAAATTCAGCCACACTGCTCTGGGTATCTCCACTCAGAACACAAACCCTTTGAAAGCGATCACAGAGCTTTTCAAGCAACTCAGGTAAATCTTTGAGTTCATTATCGAAAAAAGAAAAAAGTGCAATGATCTCGTTTTCACGAGAATGAGCCACGAGAGAATAGCCGGAAAACTCTTCTTTAAAGGACTGGTAACTTTCTTCATTAATAATTCCTAATTCTAAAAACCACTTTAAAGAACCCAATCGAAATAAAGACTGGGTTTCGACATCGTAAGCCTCGACGCCCTTTCCAGAGAATTCTTTAATCTTTTCAAACTCGTGATCCTGCAATTCTAATTTTTTCAAGGATTGAGAAAGAGGGTGCCTCGAATAAGCCGCTAGTGAAGCTGCCGTGTTTTTAACAAATTTTTCATTTAAATTTTGAAAAACTTTTAAAGAATTCAGCTCAAATTTACCATCCGTTAAGGTTCCCGTTTTATCGAGCAGTAAAACATCAACGGCTTTCACTTCTTCCAAGGCTCTGGCATCTTGAAAAGAAAAGCCCAGCTTCGCCGCCGTGTTATTGGCCGCCATGAGCGCAACGGGCGTCGCCAAGCCCAAGGCGCAGGGACAAGAAATGATCAAGACACTGATCGCGACAATTAAAATTTCTTCGAGACTATAGTCAACCCAAATTGGATTCCACAATAACTGAGAAATGCTGGCAACATGCAGCTGCAATGTTTCCGCATAAAAAGTCCACAAAACAAAAGTCAAGAACGCAATGGCAATAATAAACGGAATAAAATAACTACTCAGGCGATCGGCGATACGTTGAGTTTTGGTTTCGCTGTTTTGAAGTTGTTTCAGACTTTCAACAACTTTATGGATTTCATTTTCCGTAATTTCTTTTTGAACCTTGAGTTCCAGGACTCCATCGACGTTTAAAGAAGACGCAGAGACAAGGTCGCCTTTTTCAATAGCGCGAGCTTGTGACTCTCCGTTTATGATGGCTTCATCGACGTAGGAAGAGCCTGAAAAAACAATGGAATCGGCAGGAATCATTTCCCCCGGAAGCACTTGAATGAGCTGCCCTACCCTCAACTCACTGAGCTTAACTTTTTCAATCATGCCGTCTGAATTTTTTCGAGATGCAAAGTTTGGAATCAACGAAGAAAGCCCCCTTAAAGTAGAATTGAGTTGAGAAATCAGTCGGGCTTCCAAAAAGTGCCCCAAAGAAATTAAAGTAAAAATGCTCACCGATTCCAGAAAATAAAGATGCAAATGAGCACTTTTAAAAAATAGCAAATAACTGCTCAGCAAAAAAGCACACAAAGAGCCCAAAGAAACTAAAAAATCCATATTGAATTCTTTCTTTTTTAGTTTCAGAAAGGCAGAACGATAATAGGGCTCACCCAGATAAAACTGGCCCCACAACGCTAATGCAAAAGACAAATAATTTGCTAAAGCATGATCCAAGAAGAAAGGAAGCAGAAAAATAATCAAAGAAAGGAAAACACCGACCAAAAGCACTTGTAGCCAAGATTTATCGGAAGTTTTTTGCAACTCATAATCTTCTTGAGTGTGAAAGAAATGGAGATCTCTTAACTCAAAAGAACTCCCATTGAGTAAATTGGTTAATGAGCTTTTAAACTCTTTTTTGCTTAAGTTTTGAAGTCGAAGGCGTCCGCGAATACTTTCAGAACTCAGATCAACATTCCAAGAATAAAAGAAATTACTTTTTTTCAATAATTCTTCAATTTTTCGAACGCAACTGTGGCAATGCATTCCACTGAGTTTTATTTCACAAAAACTTTCTTTCATAAGCCTCTTCTAAAACTATAGTCAAAGTTCTTACACTTGTCTTGCCTTCGGAGACTCGTCTACAGAAAGCGTCATTTTCTTGCCGAAAGCGAGAGAAGAGAAGAAAAACTATAGCTTAAACTAGATAAATATGAAGATTTTTATCCGTTTTTCGGTCATTATTGTGATGTTTTTTTCATTGGCAACTCTTGAGGCAAAAAGCTCAGTTCTTGAAATTCAAGAAAAAATTCAAAAATTAAATCAAGAAATACAGACAAAAATGAAAAACTACGAACTCAGTCGAAAAAAAGGCCTCAGCCAGCTTGAAGAAAAATCTTCCTTAAAAGACAGTTTCGAAACCAAAGAAAATCTCTTATTGCCTTTAAACCTTTCCATTGAAAAAGCAAACTTAAGGTTTTCTGAACAACTCAATGAGTTAAAAAAAATAAAAAGAAACTCACTAGCTATTCATCAATCAAGACTCAAAAATAACTTGAAGGAACTTGACTTAAAACAAAAAGAATCTTTACTCAACTCAGAAGCACAACTCAAAAAAAATCTCCAAGACTCATCTCAAATCTTTTTGAAAAATAGTCAAAAAGAACGGCTCAAACTCTTTCGATTCCGCTCTGAAGTTATTGGAGAAAAGAAGAAGCTTTCGTCACTAGAAGATCACTTTAAAAATTTAAAGCTTGAATTTACCTCCATGATTAGATTTATTCAAGGATCACTTTTTGAATTAAGAAACAGTGGTCTTCGCAAAACTTTTTTAAAAAAAGATTATCGACTAACCAGTTATTCTTTTATCGTGTCAATTTTAAAAATTTTTGCTTATGTTTTATTTCTAATTTTTTTAATCAGAAACAAAGTTACTATTCTTAGTCATTGCACCAATACTTGTAGTAAAACTCTTGCCTTTTTTAGCACTAAAAAGAAAAGACCCCTCGTTCAGAACAGTTTTAAGGTGGCCTACATTATTGCTATTTACTATGTTGTCTTTTTAGTTTTCAACCATATCACTACAGAACTTGGCTGGAATGCATTACAAACACTCAACAAAGCCTTATTGGTCAGTTTTATTCTTCTGGCTTTTAATGGTCTTTTTGAATCGATCAAGGAAAAAGGAAGTTTTTCACTTTGGTCTGCTGAAAAGCCAAAAGCTCTCATCAGCTCTTATTTAAAATTCATCTCTGCTCTAGTTTTCATTCCAAAAATCATTCAATTCATTTGTGAAATATTTGTAAAAAACAGTTATTCGGAAAATATGCTCTGTAACTTTTCAATAATCATGGTCGTTCTCATTTTTTTAAAAACGATTAAAAAAAATATTTCCGATTGGAATTATTGTCTCGAAAAAGCCTTCAAAACTCAAAGTTCTTCTCAGATGAATCTTGTCACTCTCTTAAAATCTTTCTTTCTTGGGCTTCCTGCCGCCATACTTTTATCTAAAAATGGCCTCAAAGAACAGTTGAGTGAGTTGAAAGTTGCTAAAAGCTTTCAAGCATCACTCAGTCGTTTTGTCCTCGAAAGAAAAAAACTAAAAAGACGTCAGAAAGTTACAGAAAAGAACTTTCCAGAAAACTATGTTCAACATTTCTCTCACAATGAAAACTTTTCAAGCGATTATTATTCTCAGAGAGAAGAAGAAGAAAAACAGTTTGAGGAAAGCTATGTAAAATGGAAAGAAACTCAAAGAGGTGGATTTATCCTTATTCTTGGTGACCGTGGAGTCGGTAAAAGTAGTTTTCTACAAAATATTAAATTCAAGAAAAAAGAAGACCACTTCATTTTTGCACAACTAAAATCCGGAAACACTGTTTTTGAGGATTGCTTAAAAAGTATTTCTCAAGAATTGTTCAACAAAGAAGTTTTTCAAAAAGAGCTCTTTAAAGATGAGCTCCAACAGCTTCAAAGTTCAGTCATTGTTTTAGAAAACTTAGAAAACTCGATACTCAGAAGTGTCGGAGGCTACGATACTCTTGAAGAAATCATTGACCTGATTCTTTCAAGTGCTGAAAAGCATTTATGGGTCGTTAGCTTTAATCCTTATTCATGGAGTATTGCCAATAGAGCCATCAAACAACTCAATTGTTTTTCCCAAAAAATACTCATTAACAACTTCAAAGAATGTGAAATTAAAGAGCTTATTTTGAAGAGAAACGAGCTAGCCGGGAACCACTCCCTGGATTTTTCAACATTTCAACTTAAGAACAATACTGAAAATACTCATAGCCAAAATCAAGATTTATATTTTCGTCTTCTCTGGGATTACACTCGTGGAAATCCTAGAAGAGCCATTTATTTTTGGCTCAACTCATTACAATGGAATCAGAAAAAATTAAAAGTCGATCTTTTTGATATTCCAGAACAAGATACTCTTGAAGAATTAAGCGACAGGACACTCATGTTTTTAGCCTGTATTATTGAACACAATGGCTTGACTTTAAAAGAGGCAACACGTGTTCTTGAGGAAGACCAAACAACACTGAAAAGAAGAATTGAAGAAATGAAAGGCTATGGCATTCTCAACTCACTAAGCAATCGTTTCCATGGAGAAGAATCGGAGACATTTCATATTGATAGTTTTTGGATAAAAGCTGTTGAAAATTATTTAGAAAAAAGACACATGCTCTTTAAAGGAGACTCGGAATGAACACTGATATTCAAAACATTTTCTCTAACATTGATCTTTCTCGACTTGGACTATCTCTAAGCTGTTTGTTTGCTGCATTTATTGTGATTAGAGTTCTGAAGTGGAGTTCAGGAAAGTTTTCTAAAAGTTTTCCTGACTTGAGACTACGTGCCGACCAATTTACTAGTTTCGGTGCATTTTTCATTAGCTTAATGACTTTTGCTTTAGCTATTTTTTTACTTTTTAGATCAAAGGAAGCCGCTCTCGCCATTGGGGGTTCACTAAGTTTGGCATTTGCCTTTGGAGCTAAAGATTTAGCAGCGAGTTTTCTTTCTGGAATGATCATTGTTCTCGATAGAAGTTTTCAAGTCGGAGATCGTGTTCTTTTTGATGGTAAGTATGGAGACATTCTTTCTATTGGTCTTCGTTCAACAAAACTGCGAACCCTTGACGACTCTCTGGTCAACATCCCCAACAACTTGTTTATGAGTAACGCTGTCAGTAGCGCAAACTCTGGAGCACTTGATATGCTCGTTGAGGTTTCTTTTTACATTGATCCGAACACTTCTTTAGAGTTGATAGAAAAACTCATTCGAGAAGCTGCTGTTTCAAGTCGTTATACTTTTTTGGAAAAAGATATTGTCATTCTTTTTAAAGACGAAATTCACCACAATAAGGTTTTTACTCAAGCAAAACTCAAGGCCTATGTTATTGAGACAAGATATGAAAAGCTTTTTGAAACAGACATCGTCAAACGTTGCCATAAAGCTTTTTTAAAAAATAAGATTCTTTTTCAGTGAAGAAGGCATGAAAAAAGGCACTAAGGATGAATTCCTTAGCGCCTTTAATAAAGATTAGTATTTCGCAGTAAGACCAGCAGCAAAAGTTCCGTCAAGTTCGTCGGCACCAGCAACAGGTAAATTATCAAATGAACCTCTGTAAGAAAGGCTTAAAGCAAGATTTTTGCTCAAAACAACATTCAAAGAAGGCTCAAAGTTAACCACAAAGTTATCTGTATCAGCAAGGTCAGGAAGTAACTCAACCCACAATTTTCCATAAACATTGTCAGAGAAAGAGCGAGCTCCTTCACCATACAAACGAATGATGTGTGCATTTGTGTATTCTTCGACTCCAGCAGGAGTTGGAGAAGGGACTAAGTTGTCAGAGTAAGCATGACGGTAACCAGCTTCAGTGAAGAAATAGTTAGCTTTGTTCTGAGCCCACCAAAGATACTTCAAACCAATGTCAGAGTTAATCTGAAGATCAAGAAGTTTGAATCTGTCACCAGCATAACCGTTACCAACAAATAACGCCATTCGTGGAGTTAAATATCTCTCATAACGAAGACCAGCACTCCAGTTTTCAGCCGTGTTGTCTGTCAAATCGCCAGTCGTTGCATCAGGACCTTTTTCGTTCTGATAGTGACCCTTGAAGTTAACAACATTTCCGTCCCAACCGTAAGCTGTATCCTGTTTAAGAAGGCCTTTAAAACCTTTTGAGTTACCGTGAGTCAATGAAGCTTGACCTGTAGTCTCATTAGTAAGTCCAGCACTACCAGGGCTAAAACCATCATAAGCTTCAGCTGTTGCTGCAGCATCAAGAGATGCCTTTTGGTCGTCAGTGATAATGTCAACAGGCGCCACAGGAGCTACAGTCCCTTGCGCGAAAGTCATTCCAGATACGAGGGCAATTGCCACGAAAGATCTTTTCCAATTTAATTTCATAATTTATTAATTCTCCTTTTTTATTTAGCTTAATTAAAGTTTTAAACTCATCACGTTTTTAAAGTGATCTCCGGGCTTTAGACAAGAGCAATCCCAATGAAGTCACAAAAACTATTGCACTGCAGCATATCGCGAAAGAAATTAAAGATTGGACTCACCCCTCGAAAACACTAGATTTAACACTGAAACTCCCATGGCTAGTCTCTTCAGAAAAGAACTTCACCTCCTACTTCAAGAAGAATTTGCACAGCTCGACGTCGACCTTCAAGACCTTCTTCAGAAAATTTCAACACCGCCTGAATTCAAACTCGGTCAACTTTCACTGCCCTGTTTTAGTTTTGCACGCAGCCTCAAAAAGAGCCCTAAAATTATTGCCGAAGAATTTTCGGAAAAAATCAACCAAAAGCTCCAGAAGGGAGCTTCATTTCCAAGTATTCAAAAATGCTTTGCCCTCAATGGTTTTTTAAATTTTTACGCAAACTCCCTTGAGCTTCTCAGCGCATCGTCCAACATTGAAGGAGAATTCCTTGATGAAATTAAAGTAGAAACACCTCAAAAAATTAGCATTGAATATTCTCAGCCAAATACACACAAGAACCTCCACGTTGGCCACCTCAGGAACTTGGTTCTCGGAGAGACCCTTTCAAAAATTAAAGAAAAAAGGGGACATGAAATTATTCGCTGCACCTACCCTGGTGACCTGGGCACTCACATTTCAAAATCTCTTTACTATATTCTTCAAAAAAAGCTGCCTCCAGCAGATTATGATTCAGCAGAAAAACTTGGAAGAATCTACGTTCAAGCCAATACGCTCTTAAACGCACTCTCAGAAGATGAACTGATTGCTGCAAAAAAAGAAATGGCGCTCATTCTTAAAAAAATAAAAAGCAAAGAAGGCTCTGAATTTGAACTGTACAAAGAAACCAGAGAAGTTTCTCTGGCACAAATGAGAAAACTCTACACTTGGTTTGGCTGCCACTTCGACCAATGGTTTTACGAAAGTGAATGCGATGAAAGCTCCATGCAGCTGGTTCAAAAACTTTACCAAGATGGAAAGTTAGAGCTGAGCAATGGCGCCATTGGACTCGACTTAAGCGCCGACAAGCTTGGCTTTGCCATGCTCATTAAAAGCGATGGAAACGGACTCTACTTGACCAAAGACGTCGCGCTTTTTTACGAAAAATTTAAAGACCCCAAACTCGACTTAGCGCTCTACGTCGTCGACTCCAGACAAAAACTTCACTTTCAGCAGCTCTTTAAGCTCGCTGAAAAAATTGGATTCCCCCAAGCATCGAAATGCCAACATCTCAGCTACGAGTTCGTTTGCGCTGAAGACGGACAAAGCTTCAGCTCTCGAGAAGGCAATGCCGACGATCTCTTGGGACTCAAAGAAGAGTTAGAAAAAACTGTGCTTGAAAATTACCTCAATCGTTACAAAGGCGATTGGAGTGAAGATGAAATTGAAGGCAGTAAAAAAAGTATTGTTTTAGCAGCTTTAAAATATGGGATGATCCGCATTGACCCTCAAAAACCAATTAAGTTTGCTCAAGCCACCTGGCTTGCATTAGAGGGCGACACCGGCCCCTACTTGCTTTACGCACTCTCTCGCTGTAATAGAGTGCTCGAAAAAGCGTCCTACAAAAAAGAAGGCTCCGCTGACTACAAGCTCGAAACAGCTTTAGAAGAAGAACTTGTTTACCAACTCAAACTACTTGGCGAAAAATGCATTGAGGCTGACAACGAAGACAAGGCGAGCGTTCTTGCTGATTACCTCTTTAAAAGCGCAAAACTTTTCAATCGCTTCTACAAAGAGTGCCCCATGCTTGGCGCCGAAGAAACTATAAAAAGAACTCGCCTAGAGATCTGTGCCTTATTTCAAAAAACACTGAGTCTAGGCCTTGATTTGCTCAACATTCCTACGATAAAAAGAATGTAATGAATAAAAAAACAATTCAAAGCCTCAGCTTTCTTTTTTTGACAATTGTTTTGAGTGCCTGCACACAAAACAAGAAAAACGAAACGAAAATCACTAAAAAGACTCAAGAAAGTTTAGCCAGTGCCACGATTCAGGTAAAGAAATCCTCTCCAGAAAAAAGAGCTACAAAAAAACTCAACATTCACCTCGAACTCAACGACGGAACTTATCATTGGATGCCGAAAGAAATTTACGTCAAAAGAGGCGAAAACGTTGAATTTAACGTGAGTCATGATGTCGAAGCCGGAAAAAGCTTTCACGGGTTCAGCATTGCGAAACTAGGAATTGCCAAACAAGTCAACCGAGGCAAAAAGCTTCAGCTTTTTATTAAGATTCCCGAAGACCTCGAAAAAGGGACTCATGATATTTCATGCCAGTTCCACCCGGCACACAAAGGTTCCACTTTAATTGTTCAGTAAAGATACGACCAAGCTAATATTAATTTTTAGTTAAGTTCTCTTTTGTTAAGAAGTTCTTTCCCTCAAGAGCCTTTTCTTTTGTTAAACTATATTTAATGAAGAAAAAAAAGTTCTTAAGCAAGCTCATCCGTTTCGAAAACATGGCTGCAATTTGTTTCCTCCTATTGATCAACGCTTGTGCTCAACAAACAAACTCGCCCCTGAGCGCACAAGCTTCAGGCGATGACGTTCTTTACTCCATTGATTCGACTCAAGGCTCATTAGCTCCGTTTAGCGATGCCTCTGTCGATGCTCAAATGCCCCTTTCGGCACATAACACTGAAAACCACCATGAAGACGCCGACGCCGAAGAAGCTCTTCTCATTGCAGTTAGTAGTGATGAAGAATTTATGTCCGTGCAAGAGCTTATGAGCAAAAATGAAGCCATTCAAGAATACGTTGAAGAACCGAAAAGTATTTATGAATCCATGAGCTCAGGTCTTATTTATTATAAAATAGAACTCTCAACCGGACTCAAAGGTGAGTCTTACAGAAAAAAACTTAAAGATCTTCCAATGGTTAAATACGCCGAAGTAGAGAGCATCTACCAAGTCGCCAATTAAGGAAAGAAGCCTCGATGCAACATGGCTTGAGACAATCTCTCTAAGCCTGCAATCAACGCCGCTGAACGCATGGGAATTTTCTTATCAGTAGAAATTTTATGAACTCGGTGAAAAGCTTCACTCATAATTCCAGAAAGTTTATTGTTCACTTCCTCTTCAGTCCAAAATAAATTCTGCAATCCCTGAACCCACTCAAAGTAGCTCACAACTGCTCCACCACTATTGGCAAGAATATCTGGAATAATGAAAATTCCTTTTTCATGAAGAATAGAATCGGCTTCGTTCGTTGTTGGACCATTCGCGCCTTCAGCAATTATTTTTGCCTGAATAAAGGGGGCATTTTCTTTAGTAATTTGACCTTCCAGAGCCGCAGGAATAAGGATATCGCAATCAACGACTAACAATTCAGCATTCGTTAAAAAGTCTGCCTCCGAATAGCCCTTAAGAAGCTTGTTTTTTTGAATATGTAAATCAACAGCGTCTAAGTCGAGACCGTTTTTACTGTAAAGAGCTCCCGAGACATCGGAAACGGCAACGACCTTAGCTCCAAGATTCACAATATTCCTTGCGGCTGAAGTCGCTACATTTCCGTAACCCTGAATAGCCACTCGGGTTGAGCCATTAATATTCATTCCAATTGTTTTTGCAGCTTCAACAACAGCATAAACAACACCGCGACCAGTAGCCTCTTTTCTTCCCAAAGAGCCGCCAACCTCAATTGGTTTGCCAGTAACGACGCCAGGAACGGAATGACCAACTTCCTGAGAATAAGTATCGTAAATCCAAGCCATTGTTTGAGCATCAGTTCCCACGTCTGGAGCTGGAATATCTTTTTCTGGCCCAATGAAATGAAGGATTTCAGTCGTATATCTGCGTGTGAGGCGCTGCTTTTCTCCTCGAGAAAGCCGAGACGGGTCAACGGCAACCCCACCCTTGGCACCACCAAGAGGCATGGCCATGAGCGAGCATTTAAAGGACATGAGCATCGAAAGAGCTGCCACCTCAGAAAGCGTGACATTTTGATGGTAACGAATTCCACCCTTGGCTGGCCCAAGAGAGACATTGTGGTGCACTCTGTAACCCATAAAAACTTCAATGTTTCCAGAGTCCATTCTCACCGGAACACTCACCACGAGAGCCCTTTTAGGCGTCTTTAAGCGTTCCAGAATATTACGATCAAGATCCATAAGACCCGCAGCAATTTCAAGTTGTTTTACTGCAGATTGATAAAATTCACTTTCAGACCAAAGCATGCCATTTTTTATAGTGCATCCTGAAATCGAATCCAGAGGAGATTGAATATATTTAACGGAGACCAAAATTTGCCACTTGATTGATCATAAAAGCTCCCCTAGTCTCTGCTTTCGAAAGCCTTGAGCTTATCGGATCATGAAAGCGCCTTTTTTAATCATTGCCCTCCCCCAAGTAAAGGACCCCTATTTTCATCAATCTATTGTTCTGATTACTGACCACGATGAATTCGGCAGCGAAGGCATTGTCCTGAACAACCCCATTACTCTTGACTCCAAAGAAGTGATTAGCGATTGGCTGGCTGAAGAAGAAAGCAGCAAGGAATCCTCCAAAGAAAACTCTCCTTTTTTAAATGCCTTCAATTACGACTTTAGTCACGAACACATTGAAATTGAAGATAGTATTTTTCTAGGCGGTCCAGTTCAAGAAGAGAGTCTCTTTACCTTGCATAGCATTCGTGAACTTTCGAGTATTTCTATTCAAGTGACGCCGACTTTATTTATGAGTACCCATCCTGACATTATTAAGATGCTCATTGAAGATGAAAATTATTTCAAAAGAAAAAGATTTTTTCTTGGCTGCTCAGCTTGGAAAAAAGACCAACTTGAAAACGAGATTAAAGCTGGAGACTGGATGCACATTCCAAGCTTCGATAGTGACTCCATTCTTTTTAATTTTAAGCCACAAGAAAACACTCCGAATCTGAAACAAAAAATTTGGACTGACTTCTTAGGAAAAGAAGGGATCTCGCCCTTTAACTTCATGCCAAGCCATGACCAAGAATTGACACTCAACTAAAATCACAATCTTGATCCAACTTTGTTTTGAACTGGTTAAGAATAAAAAGAAATCTTTTGCTTTTATTTTAATAACTTGACACTTTTAAGCTTTATTTAGGGGCGTCGAGTCATAAAATTTTAAGCCCTACCGACAAAGTTTATATGAACTTCGTCAAAAACCAACTCAAGCTTTTTTTCTTAACCATGATTTCTTTTCAAATGGTGAACGCAAACGCCACCCAAAAAGAAGCCCCCAAAAGTGTCGTCGCCCTTGGTGACAGCATTACCGCAGGAGCCATCGCGCACCTGACTCGACAAGATGGATACAACCCCTTACTACTCCCGAAAATACTTGGCATGATCGCACAATTCGGAATCCAACGATCAATGGAAGCTTTTGAAATACGCTCTTACAGTTGGGCTGCCGGACTCGATAAAGAATACCGCGTCGATAGCCATAGCCAAAGACTCAAGTTCTTAGCTGATCGTCAAAACAAAAAATCATACCACTTCAACGCTGCTGTCTCGGGAGCCCGCACGTCACGATTCCCCGATCAATTAGAGAAAATTGAAAAGTGGGTTAAAAAGAATCCCAAAGAACACAAACCGGAACACGCCATCATGCTCATGGGACCAAATGATGTTTGTTCAGATAATTTAGAAAGAATGACGAAGACTGATCTTTATTTTGATCGCTTTGAGAAAACTATTAGCTCCCTAAGAACCATGAACCCTGAGATCAAAGTGCTTCTTGTCGGAACCCCAAACTTAGAACACCTCAGAAAAACTGCAAAAGACTCTAACGTCGGTTTTTTAAAGTGCAAACAGATTTGGGAAAAAGCCGGTTACTGCGACAACATCCTCGTTGAAAAAGATCCGGAAAAAAGAGCTCAGGTCGATCAAAGAGTTCGCGATTACAATCAAGCTCTAGAAGATCTCGCCGCTCGTTTCAATAACGTTACCGGAGAAGATTCCGTTCGAGCATCAACTAGCATTTACGATTTAAAGTTCACCGATGACGATGTCAGCGTCGACTGTTTTCACCCCAACCGATCCGGTCAAAACCTTCTCGCAGAAACTTCCTTTGAAGACTCGTGGTGGAAAGATGACTTTCAAGACTTAAAAAGCGAATACAACAAGAAAAAATCCGCAGCCATTCGAGCTGAGAGAAGAGCCAAGAGGAAAAGAAGCGTCTTTAGAAAGTAACTTTCTCATTACTCACTGAATCAGTTTGAAATTCAACCTGATTCAGTGAGTGTCTTCTTGATTGTCCAAACTCTTTACAGGCTCCCAACAATAACACCAACTTAAAGAAGCTCTTTGGAGACTCCTTTAGGTTAATATCATGATCCACCTGAACACCTCACTATACATAGGTAAAAACCTATAACAAGTATAGTAAGCTACTTATTTTAGACAGCGAAGCTCTTTGTTATATTCATTTTTAGAAACGGAGATAGACAATGAAAACAAATAACAAAGCAATATTAAGCATTCTTTTTTTAGTACTTTTTCAAAATGCCGCCACAGCTAACACACTCACCTGTGAAATAGAAAGAGGTAGCATTCTTAATGAAAATGTAAAAATTGAAATTGATTCAGCAAGCGCAACCATTCAAGTTGGTGAGGACTCTCGTAAGATTGACGTCGACCACGCCGTTTGGGACGGACACAAAAGCGGACTCATTACAGGTAAAGGATTATCATTTCACTACGAAAGCCACTTCGGATGCGTCAGGAACGTTAGAGTGACTGCCGACTTTAAAGCAATTGCCTCAAAGCAACACAACTCTACCGGCTTCATTCAAACACTTCATTTTAAGAAATGCAGTGGAGACTCAATGAGAGACGAATTTTGCTCTTCTCCAAATTAAGTAACTAAAAGTTTCCAAATTTCTTGATAAAGTTTTGGGTAATAAGGAAACTTCTTTCGGACGCAGTAATACGGAAACTTCAGCTCCTTAAAATTATTGGAATGACAGAGTTCTCAATCAATGGAAGGGGTTTTTCAACTCAGCTGAGACTTAATCCAGTTCATGAAACAGCATGGGGAAGTATGGTCACTGAAGAAACCCTCTACCTTTTAGACTGTAAAGCACACCACTAAAGAAGGAAACTAAGAGTGCCGAAGCTCTCAACTAAGGTACTCTACTCACTCAACTTGCTCTTTGGAAAGATGGTTCTTTTCTAAAAACACATCCAGCTCTTTTTGAGTGCAGGCTTCATGCTCTAACTGAATCAAGAGATCTAACAAACTTTTGGCGAAAAGACTGACATCGGACTGAGCAAGCAAAGACTTCTCGAGAAGATTATAAAATTCATTCGCTAATTTTTTATCTTTTTTTTCTAATTTTTTAATCAGGGGAAATAAGTCTTGAGTTTGACTAAAGCTTTTACTGAGTAAGAGTAAGTCTTCAGGCTTCGAGTTTGATTTCCCAAGGCAATAACGAAACTGATCCAATGCCTTATTATAGTCAGGATCAAATTCAATATCGACCCAAATGCAAAGATCGCAACCTTGAAAGGAAACAGTAGGAACAAAATTGCTTCTATCGACTGCAATTTCATCTGAAAGAACATAGTGAGTGCCAAAGACACTGAGTAAAAAAGTAAAAGTCAATATTATTTTATTCATCATCGTCATTCCTTATAAACATTCTTGAACCACTTGAAGAGCGAGCTCAAGAGGGTAATCTCTGTCGAAAAACTCAATGTCACTGTAAGCTTTCGGGGCATCTTGGGTTAATGAAGCTTTCAATCGATTGGCACAGGCTGTAGATTTTTTCAAAAGAGGGCTCGTCGTACTTTCAACAGGACTCAAACCGGTGATGGAAGCTAAGGCATGCGGATAATCACTCATTCTCGAAGTCTCTGGGTTTTCCTCAAGAGAATAGCGAGATAAAAAGACATGCGGAAGAACACCTTTATTTTGTGCACTAAAATGATTCTTCGTAAAAATAAAACCACGAGTCATTGCCACTCCAGAATTTAACTTTTTAAAACCGAACTTTTTCAGGTCATAAATTGATTGATAGACGCCTTTACCAAAACTTCTCTCACCAATAATCAAGGCACCATTTCTTTCCTTAAGCGAAGAAGCAATAATTTCACTTGAAGAAGCACTTTCAGCATCAATCAACACAATGAGTTGATGTTGGGAATAATTTTTCTGAACAGGCTTTGTAAAAACATTATTATTGCTGTAATAATTTTTAAATTCACCGGTCTCTTCGTCGTATTGTGTGGCTGACATGTAAAGCAGTAACTCTTTTGCTTTTTTTGAAAATAAGCTCAATATATTTTGAGCTGCAGAGACGTCTCCACCACTATTTCCTCTCAAATCAATAACTATAGGTTTTGAAGCATCTTTCACTTGAATTAAGGCATCTCTAAAGCCTTCATCACTCATTCCTGTAAAACTCTTGAGCTTTAAATAGTATGCATTCAAATATTCTTTAAATTGAACATTTTTAATGACGACAGTTTTTTTCGACAAAGTCAAAACAAGCTCCTCACCTCGACGTGACACTTTAAAAATTGCTTTTTGTTTTAATTGAGATATCAACTGGCTACACTTTTTAAGATCGATTTTTTTCCCATTTGCACAAAGATCAAAAATATTTTTGTTATTTACAGCAATAATCTCATCACCAGAAGCTAAGCCCGCCTCTTCTGCTCCCGAAGACTCAAAAACAGAACGTATCAGGAGTTTATTGCCATAAAGACCATAGGTAAAACCAAAGCCCTGAAAATCTTCATCACCACTTCCCGTTCTGCTCTCTAAGTATTGATGACTGGCAACATACGAACTGGGGTCCAATCCACTAAAAAACCCTGCCAACATAATCAAACGATCGTAGGGTGATGCTGGAAAAGAAAAATATGTTTTTAATTCATCAAGAACGTCCTGAAAGGCTTCCCGAATGACAGGTGGCTTTTTACTGTTGTAAAAATCAAAATTCAATTGCTGAATATGAAAATATTTTTTAACTTTATTTAATTTTTCATATTTTTTATTAAAATCAGCAATCTTCACAACACAAAAGAAACGAGCCCTTTTCTTGTTGAGGCAGTTGAGTTGAAGTAATTGAGAAACTTGTGGAGCATAAACACTTAACTCACTACTGGCACTTCGCAATAAATACTCATACATTTTAAATTGAGCAAATGAAAAATTTTTCATTTCATTAGAATGATAGTATAAAATTCCATCTAAAAAACCAATCAGCTCATCATTAGAAAAATCTTCAGGCTTCAGATCACCGTAAGTATTTTGAACCCATTTTTCGACTGCTTTATTTTTATTGTTGTACGTGAGGAGTATTTTCTCTGGAATAAATCCCTCAAAAGAGTCCACATCATCAAGAACAATATCTTGAGGGTCTTTTTTATTTCCTCCTCCACAAGACTGAAGGACAAAAACAAGCAAAAAAGCATAACGACAAAAGATTTTAGAAAATTGAAGCATGCTACATTATACCTCAAAAGTTTTTTTTAAAGGGAAGGAAATCGTCTTGAACTGAGACAAAAGACGGAGAAATCTCAAAAAGTGTCTAAACTTTTTACAGACCTGTAAAAACAATGATCAAAAGCGCGCCTGAGAACCCTAAGTTTTTACAAATAAAACTAAAATAAGTGTTAGAATCCAAAATATGTTTTTGAAAAGAAAAATTAAGTTCACCGCCTTTTTTACTGCTGCTCTATTACCTGCTTTTTTGTTATCCATGGCTAAAGAGCCTAAAAAGGATTCAAAAATTGCCTATAGATATCTCCCGCATTCTCACACTGAATCTGATGAAATTAAAAAGATTAGAAGAACACAACTCAATAAAAACATTCGGCTTGTTAACATAAATGAATTGGAGTCATCTGCAGGCTCTCTCGATCAATACTCAATAGATTCCTATTTGAATTCAAATCAACTCAATAGACCGAGAAACACCCTAGTTGAAATATGCACCAAAAGACTCCTTAAAATAGCTCAGGAAAAAGGAGAAAGAGAGTGTCAAGAACTCGGTTCTTATAGCTTATACGAAGTTTTTCAACCATTGCCTTTAGGGCTTTTTCTCAATCACCCAAAAGAAAGTAGCTATCAATCAATTTTATATTGTAAAAACTCTTTCGTAGTTGCCTGTCGCCAGTAACCTATTTTTTAAACAATCTCGCTCAGAGACAAGCAAAAATAATAATGTTAAATTGAAACTATGAAAACAAAAGTTCTTGTGGTTGGAGGCGGTGCAGCCGGCATTATGAGCACCCTTCGCCTTGTTTTAAACAATCAATCATGCACCTTGATTCCTGGCTCCGGCAAAGACAAAAAGAAATCTCGAGCATTTTGGGTCAAGAAAATTGAAAACATGCCTGGCTTTCACCAATACACGAAAGCGATTGTTGAACCCCACAAAGAAACTATTGAATGGATTCAAAACTCAGAATTCAGAGAGAACCTGACTCTCCTAAAAAACAAGTCTGTTGAGAGTATAGAAAAACGAGAAGATTTCTTTATTGCCACATTAAATGACGGCAGCAAGATCGAATCTGAATTTGTTTTATTGTGCACGGGCATGATGGACGTCCAACCTGAAATATCGGGAAGTATTTCAACTATTTTCCCCTACGCAAACCTTCAGTTGATTGACTACTGCCTTCGTTGTGATGGCCACCACGTTCAAGGCAAAGAAACTGCGGTCATTGGACATACTGACGGCGCCGCATGGACCGCCATCATGCTTCACGAACGATACACCCCACCATCAATGAAAATTCTCACTCATGGAATGGAGCCCAACTTTTCAGAAAAGTGCCAAGCACTGATTGAAAAGTATCGTTTTGAAGTGAATACTTGTGAAATTACAGATGTTGTCGGTGAACCAGCAAAGGGAAGCCTCACTGGCTTCACGGTAGACTGCAAAGACTTTGTCGGTGCAGAATTTGCTTTTGTTTCTTTGGGGGTGATTGTTTACAACAAATTAGCAAAAGACCTTGGCGTTGATTTAGATCCAAGAGGTTTTGTGCTCTCAAACAACAAAGGTGAAACTTCACTTGAAAATCTTTATGTCGCTGGAGACTTGAGGGCTGGCATTAAAAAGCAAGTCTACACAGCCTGGGACTCTGCAGTTGATTCAGCTGATGATATTGACAGAAAAATCAGAGAAAAGAAGCGAAATCAAAAGTAGTACGTATTGCTTCGTTCAAAATAGAGAGAGACTCACAGTTAAGGCACAACCTCAGTTTCGTTCAATTCAAAACGGCTAAAGTCAATTTCGAAAACAGGATTCTTTTTTAGCTCAGATTCCTGACAAACTCGACTCATGGCCTCATGCTTTTCGTTTTTAGTTAACTTAGAAAACTCTAAAGCACCTCCCTTTTCTCTGATCATCAACGTACCAGTGGCTCGTAAAACCGCTGAGCAAGTGAGTCCTTTATCGACACCATTAGAAAAGTTTAGGATCATACAATGCTTATTGGCTGCCTCAACTCCCTCTGCTTCCTTGATTTCAATCAGTTTCTTTACCTTAATTCTCGGATCATGAACTTTGTTAATCGTAAAACTGTACGAATAAAGATTCTGCTTGTGCCAGTAAACTTGACTAAAAGCCACATCAACTTCCGCTTTTTGATCTAAGTTATCCCCAAAAATGAAGCCATCGTCAAAACCAAAGAACTTACAATACAAATGGTGACCTGCAGGTCTTTCGTCAGGGTTATTCGTGTCCTGATCTTGAGTATAAAAGTACCGCTTGTCCTCAGTGTTACAAATTAACTGTTGCTCAAAACTACGGAATTTTTTTAGACATGCCGATTCAGCCTGTTGATCTGAATAACTCAAACTACTGAAGAATAAAAAGAAAAAGAATTTAATTGTGATCACGTTAAACAGTTTCATAAGTCGATCTACTATAACGCCAAAGTCGTTATGCTTCAACAAAGAATACTCCAGTAAAAACAAGTATTTAGGGGGTATTACTTTTTATTTTATCTATAAGTAAATGAGGGACGGAGCAGCTAAAGGCTTGACTTTACAAATAACAATCTACTCCGTCCCTCATTGTTTTTCTAACTAGAAAAGTTGCCAATTTTCAGAAAGATCTAGTTTTTAGAGTAAAGCTTGTAACCCCCACTTTTTTAGAGAAAGATAATATGGAGCTAATTATTTGGTTTCTGGGTAGGACTTAAAATGATTATTAAAATCTTTCTATATCTTCATATCGCAGCGGGAACAATTGGCTTAATACTAGGACCAATTAGTATGTATTTACCTAAAAAAAGGGGTCTGCATTCAATTATTGGAAAATACTATTTTTACTTCATGGCGCTTGTGTGCCTGTCCTCAGTTCCCTTATCGATAACTCATTGGGAAAAGAATTGGTGGTTTATTTTTGTTGCATTATTTAGTTTTAAATTTGCGTGGAAAGGATATCAAGCTGCTAAGAATCGAAAAGAAGATTGGCTAAAAAAGCATATATCTGGAATGCTAGGTTCTTACATTGCAATGGTAACGGCTTTACTTGTTGTAAACTCAGGCACGTTGAACAATGCTCTCAACCTTCCCTTATTTTTTTGCTGGATACTGCCAACAATCATAGGTACCCCATTGATTAGAGCAGTAATTCGAAAACATGTTCAGTAAATATTTTGTTGTGAACTAATAGAAAAAAGGAAAAAAGTGACATTATTCAACTTTTTGATTTTTACACTGAAAACATTTTCACTGAGTCCTTTTCAACAACAGTTTCACCCCAACTGGAAAAAAGTCATGACTTATTTCCAGTTGGGGTGAAAAAGATCACTCTTCCCATTGAGCGCTGAGACTCTCAAATAATCTGATCTTTATAAACAGCAACGATCACTGCCAAAAAAGCAAAGAACCACATGCCGAAGAAGCCGAGTATCTTTTTGTTTTCTGGGAGGCGCTTTCTGAGAATTGGAGCGCCAATGGCGAGGACACACCAGAGGGCAATTTTTGCCCAAACCCAGGCTGGCCATCCATCAGCGGCTCTCATGTCGAGGCGAGCGACAAGGCCCATGCCCCCAAGCAAAATGAGAAAACTACTGATACCTGTAAAGATTGATAGAGACTTTTTCTTTTCGCTTAAAAAAAACAAGGCGGAAATGCTTGAGAAAAAGATGATGATCGAAAACAAGTGAATTAGTTTGTAAACTCCGTAGCTCATGACTCCTTAACCTAGAAGCTTCTCTGCATGGAATCAAAGGCTTTAGGCGTTGCGTTAAGTCCTTTTCACCTCTGAGATTTTTGCGTTGCTGGGTCCTTCGTTCTAAGCTCGGGGCAGCAGAACACAAAGGAGAATCTATAAAATTATGTCTCGAGAAATTCCAAATTTAATTAACGCCAAGGCCGTCATGAGCAGCAGCTCAGAAAAAGGCTCTGTCCTCAATCCCCTCAATCAAGAAGTTATTTGCACCTTTCCCTATTCGACCGATTCCGAAATGGATGCCGCCGTTGCTTCAGCAGAAAAAGCCTTTGAAACTTGGAAAGAAACTCCGCTCCCAGCACGGGCAAGACTTTTCTTACGTTACCAAGAACTTCTGAAAAAGCATCAAGATGAAATTGCAAAAATCTTAGCCGAAGAAAATGGAAAAACTTTTGCCGACGCTCAAGGCGATGTTTGGCGAGGCATTGAAGTCGTCGAGCATGCCGCAAACATCAGCTCACTCATTATGGGTGAAACTGTTGAAAACGTGGCGACTAAAATTGATTGTTACAGCCACAGACACCCGATTGGAGTCTGCGCTGGAATCACCCCCTTTAACTTTCCTGCCATGATTCCTCTCTGGCAATTTCCCATGGCCATTGCCTGTGGCAACACTTTTGTCATGAAACCTTCAGAGCAAGACCCGCAAACTCCAATGAGACTTGCGGAGCTTTTTTATGAGGCTGGTGCTCCCGAGGGAATTCTTAATGTCGTTCACGGTGGCAAAGATCAAGTCAATTACTTACTCAAAGACCCGCGCATTAAAAGCATTAGCTTTGTTGGCAGTGAAAAAGTTGCGAGACACGTCTATCAAACAGGCTGTCAAAACCTCAAAAGAGTTCAAGCTTTTTCTGGAGCTAAAAATCATATGATTGTTTTGCCTGACGCCCACAAGGAGCAAGTCATTAACAACCTTGTTGGAGCCTCATGTGGAGCTGCCGGACAACGCTGCATGGCCATTAGCGTGGCTGTTCTCGTTGGTGAAAGCCAGAACTGGATTCCAGAAATTACTGAAAAAATAAAAACCCTCACGGTTGGAGCTTGGGACAACACGAAAGCTGATCTTGGTCCGCTCGTAACCCCTCAAGCCAAAGATCGCGTTCAAGCGCTCATTCAAGGTGGTGAAGCTGAAGGCGCAAAACTTTTGGTCGACGGAAGCGAATTTGTGCATCCGGATTATCCAAAAGGTAACTTCATTGGACCGACTCTCTTTGATGAAGTTCATCATGAAATGAAACTTTACCAAGAAGAAATTTTTGGCCCGGTCTTGCTTTTGGTGAGAAAAAATTCACTCGATGAAGCTATTGAGTTTATTAATAAAAACCCATTTGGAAATGGTGCCAGCATTTTTACTCGCTCCGGCTACGCCGCGAGGGAATTTCAAAATAGAATTGAAGCCGGTCATGTTGGCATTAACATTCCCATTCCCGTGCCTCTGCCCTTCTTTAACTTTGGTGGCTGGAAGGCTTCCATGTATGGATCGAGCAACAGTTACGGAAAACCAGCGGTTCACTTTTTTACCCGCATTAAAACCATGACGACACGTTGGTTTGATGAAGACAGTTCTGCCGAAGCTCCCCACATGACCATTCACCTCAAATAGGACACTAGAAAAAAATGGATTTTAAACTGAACGACGAACAAAAAGCCTACCAAGAAGCCGCGAGACAATTTGGAGAAAAAGAACTCGCTCCTCACGCCGCTGAATGGGATGAAAAAAAAATCTTTCCCAAAGACGTGATTCGCAAAGCGGCTGCGACGGGTTTCATGGGAGTTTACACTCGTGAAGACGTTGGCGGCCTGAACCTTGGAAGACTCGATGCTGCGATTATTTTTGAAGAGCTCGCTCGTTGCTGCACTTCAACCACTGCCTACATCACCATTCACAACATGGTGACTTGGATGATTGATGCTTACGGGAATGAAGCGACTCGCAAAAAGTTTTGTCCGAAAATGACCAGCGCAGAACTCTTTGGAAGCTATTGTCTGACTGAAGCAAACTCAGGTTCCGATGCGGCTTCCTTAGTCACCAGCGCCAAAAAAGATGGCAATGAATATGTCATTAACGGAAGCAAAGTTTTTGTTTCTGGTGGCGGCGAAACGGACGTCCTTGTGGTCATGGCTCGAAGTGGTGACGACACACCAAACGGAATTAGTAGTTTTGTCGTTCCGAGTTCTCTCGAGGGAATTAGCTATGGTGAAAATGAAAAGAAAATGGGCTGGAACTCTCAACCCACCCGAGTTGTCAACTTTGACAATGTTCGCATTCCGGAAAGCTACCTTCTCGGAGAAGAAGGCATGGGCTTTAAAATTGCCATGAAAGGACTCGATGGTGGACGCATTAACATTGGAACTTGTTCTATTGGTTGTGCTCAAGCCGCTCTCGAAGCGGCTCAAAAATATATGGGAGAGCGAAAGCAGTTTGGAAAAAGCCTCAACCGCTTTCAAGCCCTGCAATTTAAAATTGCCGACATGCTCACTGAGCTCATTGCAGCCAGACAAATGATTCGCCTCGCAGCTTCAAAACTAGACTCGAAAGAAAAAACGGCTTCAGCTTATTGTGCTATGGCCAAACGCTTTGCCACAGACGTGGGTTTCCAAGTCTGCAATGAAGCTCTTCAAATTCATGGTGGCTACGGCTACATTAAAGAATACCCTCTGGAGCGTTACCTCAGAGACTCCCGGGTTCATCAAATTTTAGAAGGCACGAATGAAATTATGAGAGTGATCATTTCAAGAAAAATTCTTGAAGAAGGCGCTACGGAACTTTACAAATAAGGAAATAAAAACATGACTGAAAAACTCATCATTGAAAAAATTAACCATACTGCCCTCATTACCATTAACAATCCGCCAGCAAATACTTGGGATCATGAATCTTTAGCGGCACTCGCTGAAGTCGTTGAAGGCCTCAATGCCGATAAAAACATTTACTCCTTAGTCATTCACGGAAGTGGTGAAAAATTCTTTTCCGCCGGTGCGGACCTCAAGATTTTTGCTGATGTCAGCCCTGAGGAGTCTCAAGTCATGGCCGATCTTTTCGGAAAAGCTTTCGAAACCCTCTCGACTTTCCGTGGAGTCAGCATTGCTGCCATTAACGGCTATGCTATGGGTGGTGGACTCGAAGTTGCTTTAGCCTGTGACTTAAGAATTGCCGAAGAACAAGCTCAGCTCGCGCTTCCCGAAGCAAAAGTCGGTCTCCTTCCCTGCGCCGGAGGAACTCAAAACCTGACGAGACTCGCCGGAGAAGCCTGGGCAAAACGAATCATCCTTTGCGGTGAAAGAATTAGCGCCCAGAAAGCTTTCGAGCTCAACATCGTTGAAGAAGTCGTTAGCAAAGGTGGCGCCAAAGACGCGGCTTTAAAGCTGGCTGAAAAAGCTCAAGAGCAAAGTCCTCTTGCGGTTCAATACTGCAAAGAACTCATTCAAATGACTCGTGAAACTTCACACAATAAAAGTCTGGTTAAGGAAAGAGAATTTTTTGTTGAACTCTTTAAAACTAAAGATCAAAAAGAAGGGGTTCAGGCTTTTTTAGAAAAAAGAAAAGCAGTCTGGACGAACTCTTAAATTATGGAAAGCGTTCTTTTTACAAAACTCGAGTCCAAGCACTCAAAGAGCTATTACTTAAAAGCATCTCTCAACGCACCGAAGGCACTCAACGCCCTGAGCTTAGAGATGATTGACTTGCTCTACGAAAAACTTCTCGAAGAGAAAAACAAAGAAGAAAGCCTCGGCGTGCTTCTTTGTGGAGAAGGTCGAGCTTTCTGTGCCGGTGGAGATATTGTTGCTCTTTACGAAAACGCTCCCCACAACGTCGGATACTTTAAAAACTTTTTTGAAAAAGAGTATCGCCTGGACCACCTCATTCACCGCTACCCAAAGCCAGTCATTGCCTATGGCAACGGCATCGTGATGGGTGGAGGCATGGGGCTCATGCAAGGAGCTCATTACAAAATTGTTAACGAGACTTCCATGCTGGCCATGCCAGAAATTAGCATCGGACTCTACCCAGATGTTGGCGCGAGTCACTTCCTCAAAAGAAAGCCAGAGCTTGGAAAATTTATTGCCCTAAGCGCTTGTAGAATGAATGCTCAAGAAGCCCTTGAAGCCGGACTTGCAGACACTATTTTTCATTCAGAGCACTATGCAGAATTTGAAAGCAAAATAGCAGAAGCTGGAAACAAAGAAGATTTAGAAAAGCTCATCAGTGAAATTACTGAAAAGGATTCTCCTTCTCTAAAATCAAAGTTCATCACAGAAAAAACATTCATCAATGACTTTCTTAAAAACAGCTCCGTTTTAGAACTTTCTCAGTGGGCAAAAAGTTATGAAGCTCAAAACAAATGGCAAGAAAGAGTTCTTAAAAATATTCAAAACGCCTCGATCAATTCTTTGGCCATTATTTTTCAACAATGGGAAAAAGCCAAAAATCTTTCCCTTGAAGAAGCCTTTCAAATGGAATGGAATCTTTCTGTAAACTGCTGTCTTGGAAATGATCTCAAAGAAGGCATTCGGGCCTTGTTGATCGACAAAGATAAAAACCCTCAGTGGAAACCGGCTCGCGCTGAAGAACTCAACTCAGAATTACTTTTAAAACATTTTGAACTTCCTCCTCAAACAACTCAAAACGCACTTGAAAATTTGTGTGCCGACTTGAAAGGATTAGAATCATGAAAATTGCTTTTTTTGGACTCGGCAACATGGGCCTGCCAATGGCCATCAATCTACAGAAAACTCATTATGAAGTTTTGGCTTTTGATCCTGTTGAAAGCGCTCAACAAAAAGCTCAAAGTGCTGGAATTAAAATTTTTAAAAACCCCAGCGATCTTGCAAAAGAAAAAGCTGAAATCACGATCAGCATGCTTCCATCTGGAAAACTCGTGCTAGAGCTCTATTCCGAACTCTTAAAAGAAAAACATCCAAACGCCTTATTTATTGATAGTTCGACGATAGCTCCAACGGAAGCCAAAGAAGCCCATGCTCTTTGCTTGGAACACGGTGCCTCGATGCTTGACGCCCCAGTGAGTGGTGGAACCGCAGCTGCCAGTGCTGGCACCCTTACCTTCATGGTTGGTGGGTCAAAAGACAGCCTCGAAAAAGCCACAGCCGTTCTGGGCTGTATGGGAAAAAATGTTTTTCATGCCGGTGAAGCTGGAGCAGGACAAGCTGCAAAAATTTGCAACAACATGCTCCTTGCCATTCATATGATTGGCAGCTCGGAAGCCTTAAGCCTCGGAAAAGCTAATGGCCTCGACCCAAAAGTTCTTTCTGAAATCATGCTTCAAAGTTCAGGAGCAAACTGGTCACTTGAAAAATACAATCCCCACCCTGGCGTCATGGAAAGCGTCCCTTCTTCCAACAATTACGCTGGCGGCTTTGCCACCAAACTCATGCTCAAAGACTTGAGCCTTGCCATCGGAAACTCAGAAGAACTGAAAAGTAAAACTCCTTTGGGCTCGCTAGCCAAAAAGCTTTACGAAGAACATTGCAATGAAGAGAATGCCTTTCGAGATTTCTCAAGTATTATTGAAAGCATTGAGGTTTCAAAATGAGCCTTTCGAGACAAAGACTCTCCAACGAAGAAGCTCAACATTTCGTCAAAGAATCTGACTGGGCCATTGTTGACAATAAATTTGAACGCGACTTTCTCTTTAAAGACTTCAAAGAGGCCTGGTCTTTCCTCAGCCGTGTCGCTTTAATTTCTGAAGAGCTCAATCATCATGCAGAAATTTTTAATGTCTACAATCAAGTCACTTTAAAGCTCAGCACCCATGAATGCGAAGATGGCAAGAGTGGCTTAAGTCAGCTCGACATTCACTTCATTCAACAACTTTGAGATTGATCAACTCAAAGTTCTGAAATAGCGCCCAAAACTTGTCAAGGGCTTTAAAGAAATATATTTCCTTAAAAACAGCCTGTAAGTTACTGATTTTAAAGAAATATTTCTCATATTCTGCTTGCTTTTTCTCAATCTTCTGATACAATAAATGCACTCAAGAGACCTTCTCTGTCTTTTGAAATCTGTTTCTAAGGAGGTTCTTATTTTAGTTTCATTACTGAAAAAACTCTTTAGCGCCTGGATCATTCTTCTTTTCATGAGCCCTAGTTTTACTCAAGCTACTGAAAGCGAAGACCTTCCTAAAATTATTCAAATTGATTACGAAAACACTCTTTACGATACCCCTGAGAACCCAAAAAAATCCGAATATAAAAACACAGCATCTTTCAACATTGAAGCTGGTTATGCCGATAATCCAAAAGAGCGAGATGCTGCCATTCGCTTCATCATCAAAAGAATTAAAGAATCCAAAAAAAACATTCCTAATTTGCGCTTAGAGTTTGTTGTTATTTCCAATGAACTCAACAAAGAAACTTTTAGTATTGATGAGCTTAAAAATGACGATCTTAGGAATATGGCCGAAGAGATTGTCGACAGAACTCCACTCATTCAATCAAAAGGCGTGAGCTACCCGGCGTTTTTCTCTAGAAAACTAAAAAAAGACATGAACAACTCCCTCAACGACGAATGGAAAAACAAGGCGACCTCATTTCGCTTTGCCTTTATTACAGGCGGAACGGTCACAACGAGCATTGCAAATAATTTTCCAGAAATCGTCAACAATACCGCGCAAATCGTCATCACTAACGCTATGGCTTGGCCAGGCTTCATTGCTCACGCAACTACACTGGCACTGACTTCTGCGAGTTTTACCGTCTTTAGATCCATGACAAGTAACTTTCAAAACCGCTCTGAACCCTTAGCTCGTTTTTTAAATATTTCTAAAGAACACAGACTCCGCTCTCTCGTTGAATTTTTGGAACGAGGGGCAAGGTGGTATATTATGCAGCTACCTTTTATCAGTTTGGCTATTATTCTTGGAATGACTTGTGATGTTTACCCAAGCATTCAAGAAATGGTTGAACTGAACCTTTCATCAACACAAATTGAGATTCAAGCACTGATAAAAAAAATTTTCACCTTTACGGGAATACAAACTTTTGTTCAAGGAACCTGGGTCATCCTTGTTAACAAATACTTTAGTGACAGAAATGCACTTATAAAAAAACGCTACTCTGTGAACCTCAATGATCTTGAAAAAAATGAAACAAGAAACGGTAAGTATCATGACAGCGCTCTCATCGCGGTTTCAGTCGCCTCAGTAACCCTCATGAGTCTTAATGCTGGAGTCGCAAGCCCAGAACTTGGAAGAACCCTCTACACTGCAACTGGAAGCTTGGGCTTAGTATCGCTTCTTTCTTACCTTGTTTACCAAAAACTCAATGAGCTTCTTCAGAAAAGAACTCCTCTAAAAGTCACCACTCAAAAGGAAGCCACAAAGATAATTCCTCAAGTAGAAAATTCTCAAACAAAGCCTTCACTTCTCAAAAAATCTACAACGGCCCTTAAAAGATGCTTCACTCTTTTTAGAAAAATATAAAACAATAAAAAAAGAGTTCGCTACTTCTTGAAAGCAGCGAACTCTTTTTCATTGAAAACTAACAAATAATTTTTTATTTATCTGTGTTCATAGAAAATTTGAGTTTCAGGCATTGGAGAATTGTTATTGGAAATACTAAACTCCGCATGATCCCCATCCCAAGCGTAGATGTAAGCATCTTCAATTTTTAAGCTTGAATAGTTTTTCGCCTCATTAATAAAGCTTCGAAACATCTCTAAACGCCTACTAGAACCAAGGTTTCTATTGAACCCCCACTCCGTAATCCAAATAGGAACATTGTTGGGAATTCGAGACAGATAAGAATTTAACAAAGCAGTAAGATCTCCCTCGGCTCGAGGATACAAATGCTGTGCAATACCATCACTGTAACGATTAATGAAATTACCACCCTCTTGAGCGTTGAGACGTTCCAGGAAGACCGTTCCGTAAATTTTACTATCACGCTTCCACCAATCTGGAATATTGGCCATTCCAGCGGTCAATACCTTAGCGCTAGGAAAATGGTTCCTGATCACACCGTGAGCTTCTCGAAGCATTCGAGCATAAGCCTGAACAGTGTTCTCAATCTGAGAACTATTTGGAATTCCACCTAACGGGATGTCTCCGTTAAAACAAACCCAATCCAACTCATTACCAACTTCAAAAGCCTTGATGTTATTCACACCGGCGTTTTTAATTTGTTGAAGCTGACTAGAAAGTCTATTTCTAAAAAGATTCATATCCATTTGAGATAATCTTGGAATTCCATTAGTCCAGCCACAAGTAGACGCAAATTGACTGTTCCCATTGTAGGCTACTGAAGCATTGTAATCGACGTAATCATCTTGACCTGGACCAATCAGAACCACTAACTCGACATTGTTTCTTTGTGCTGCCTGAGCTGACTCAATAAAAGCACCTGTTGTGTAGCTTTCTCTAAAATCTGTTCGAATTCTTTTAATACCAGAAGAGGCCATGGCATTTACTTTCGCATTGATTGAATTGTAGTCTTCCCAGACTAAATTCGCGCGACAGGCACCAATGAGCATGTCTTGATTGTTCGCCCCTGGATTCGGATTAACTGGGTCTGGATTAACCGGATCAGGGTTAACCGGATCAGGGTTAACTGGATCAGGGTTTCCTGGATTCGGTGAAGAAGTATCGACAACTGTAATGTTCAAATCTTTTTCCTGAACCAAAGAACCTTGTTGATTTTTTTCAGCATAATGGCTGACGGTGATATTTAAATTACCTACAATAAATTGCTGAGAAACATTAGAATTCTCTTTAAAAACTGTAAAAGGCTCGATGTTTTCTGACCGAGTGATGTTGAGACTATGAATGCGCATTCGCATGCTCCCGTTTACATCGTTTCCATCTGCCATAATGTTGATGTTGTTATGTGGAAAATCTGCCAAATCAACCGTGTCTCCACTTCTCAATTCAGAACTTCCTTGAAGAATTTGTTGAGCGTTTTGATCATAAAGATAAAAAGACATTTCAGCTCCTTGCCCAGGATCGACAGGATCAACTATTATTGGGTCTACCGGGTCCACTGGATCCACGGGGTCTACCACGATTGGATCAGTTGGCTCTTCAACATTGAAACGCAATGAAATAGAGACCGTTGCCCCACGCTTTCCATTGCCTCTTCCAGAATCCTGATAAGGTGTTGCTTGAAACTGTTCAGTCGCATTGGAGAAACGCGATCGAGAATCATCTCCTTCATCAAAAACGGTGTATGGCTTTTTAGTTTCATAGCGCCCAGCTGAGAGCAAAGAAGACTCCATATAAACACTTCCGATTTTTCCATCGACTATTGCTCGAACATTAATATTTTGATTACTGATTGCTGTCAGATCGATCAACTGTCCATCACTTAAGTTTTCATAACCAGTAATATTCTTTCTACTGTCTTCATCAAAAAGAGCAAAGCCAGTCACCTCTGGATCTCCAGATTCTACCGGGTCAGAGGGAGAGCCCCCCCCAAAAGCACTGAGATCAAAAGACCCCATAGACATTAAAATGAGCATAAAAAATTTAAAATATTTGAGTATTGTTTGTTGTAAATACATCGTTGTTCCTTCCTTGGTTGGCTATATCTTCACGTCATTTCCTTTGCGCAAATTGATAGCTGTTTATTTTCTGTTATGAAGCTGATCGTCCGAAGGAGGAAAATACTTTAATAAAAAATGTATTTTAAATTCTAAAAAACATCAAAAAATTACAAAAGAATTCTTTAACAGAACCTTTAAACTTAAGGTAATGATCTTAATAGTTTTTGGTTTTTATTGAGTGCCTTAACCAAATAAAAACTAAACTGCACGAAATGTCTGTTATGTTGAAAGCATAAACGAAGAAATAAAAGGAACAAGGAGGAACACTATAGAACGTATAAAAATGAAACAGGAAGTTTTACAAGTCAAAAGGAATTGGATTCTATATCCAGAAATAACCTTCCTTGCTTCTGAGTCAGTAGTTTTATAAAAACGTCCCAAGACTACTCACACAGAGGCAAGGGCTTCTTTTAGTTTATCGACACATGGACGTGTCACCTTATGATATCCCACACACTCAACACTAAAATTGAAATCAAAAACAAAAAAGCCTGACTCCAATGAAGGAATCAAGCTTTTCTTTAAATCTTAAAATTAATAACTGATTATTTAATAAGTATAATTTTAGCCGTGCTGCCAAAATTCTCTTTTGAAGCTTCAATAGTAGCTTCAGAAAAGGACTCGTTGCTTTTCTGCTTACAGTTACTAATATCAATAGTGACACTTTTTGCCGTAAACACGTCATCTTCACTTTCAACAATATTACGAATACTCGCACAAGTGAGTGCATTAATCTGAGCATAGGCAATTTCTCCATTATCTGTAAAATTTCGAGAATATAAAATTGGTGCATCATACTTTAAAAGCATGGCATTGGCCATGACAGACAAAGGCATCATCTTATCGTCAATATAAGAAACCTGAGTTGCCCGAAACCCTTCTTGCTGATCATGAGCAACAATCGTGACGACTCCAATATAGTCACTCAAAGAAAAAATATTAAAAGATACCGTTAAAATTAGTGCTGATAAAAATAGTTTCATACAATGTTTCCTTTCCTAAAAACAGGGTCAGACATCCTTAAATGAAAATTATATTAAGAAGTCAAGAAATCAAAAACAAAAAAGCCTGACTCCAATGAAGGAATCAAGCTTTTCTTTAAATCTTAAAATTAATAACTAATTATACTTTTCGAGCGGCGTAATACTCAGCAAGAAGACCTGGCTCAAAAGGAAATGGAAGGCTTGAAAAACCTGGAATGTCTTTGACCGTTCCAACAGTTTTTCCTTGTTCGTTATTTCCAACAGTCACAAAGTCTGGAAGTTCAAGACGAGCACTTTTTTGTGCCTGCATGAAGCTAATTCCAGTATAAGCTTTTTCGCTTAAAGTAATCTCATCTCCAGCTTTCAAAACTGCAGAAGGAGACGTGTGCTTTCTTCCGTTCAACATGACATGCCCGTGAACAACCATTTGCTTAGCGGCGCGCATGCTTGGAGCAAAGCCCATACGAAAGACGAGATTATCGACTCTTCTTTCTAATCGACCAATGAGTGCATCGACCCAATCAGTCACTTTACCTTTTTTAGAATCTCGAACAAAACGACGAAGTTGTTTTTCTCGAAGACCATAATGAAAGAGGATTTTTTGTTTTTCTTCTAAACGAAGAGCATACTCAGAAAGTTTTCTTCTTTGAGCTCCATGCTGTCCTGGTGGATATGCTTTTCTATCTAAAGCACCAGTTTTTCCGAGACCAGGAATTTCCATTCCAAGTCTTCTTTGTTTTTTGAATCGAGGCTGACGACTGACTACATTTTTTGCCATATAATTTCTCTAAGCGTGATTTATAGGGTTTTCACTCCAAGAAGTCAAAGGATTAGAACGCGATCCTCAATAAAATGTCCACAAATCGCTTTAGGGAGCTTTGACCCGGTAAAGACACAGTTTTTGGACTTCGACTGTATCTCAGAAGCTTGAAATTCCTCATAATCAGCCTGCTCATTGACCCAAACAGCTCGAAAGGGCTGGTTGAGCTGAAAAGAGCCATATGAGGCGTCAAGACCGATAAATCTAGCAGGACAATAGGAAAAAAGCTCGACCAAGCGCTGAGCCCCAATCAAACCTTGATGATAAAAATGCATGAGAACCGGCAGCGCATTCTGCAAACCAGTGGTTCCAAAAGAAAGCTGCTTCAAGTCTCCACTCTTTGCCCCTGCTTCATGAGGAGCATGGTCCGTCGCCACATAATCAACCACTCCCGATTTTAATGCCTGCTGTAAAGCCAACTGATCTTCGGGCTCATGCAAAGGTGGATTCATTTTAAAGGCGGTGTTTTCTTCCTGAAAATCGTGGCTTGAAAAAAACAAATGATGAGGTGAGACTTCTGCCGTTACCGAAAGGCCTTCTTCTTTAGCTTTTCGAATGAGCTCAACTGATTCGCGAGTGCTCATGTGTAGTAAGTGGTAGCGAGCTCCAGAAGGAGCTTCTCTGAGTAATCGTAAATCGCGCTCGACAAACTTCCACTCGGCTTCCCTTTTATATAAGGGAATGGAAAGCTTTTCCTGAACCGGCCCTTTCCCCAGAACGCCATCGTGTTCATAAATTTCAGCATGCTCGAGAATAGGAATTTTAAATTGAGCACTCGCTTTTAAAGCTTCAGCAAAATGAGCCTCTTGCTTCACACCAACTCCATCATCAGTAAAAGCAACAGCCCCAGCCTTCGCTAAAGATTCAAAATGAACAAGACGCTCCCCCTTTTGCTCAATCGTCACTGCGGCACTCTGAAGCGCTCGTATGCCATATTTTTTTTCAGCTTCAACACAATTTTCTTGCGCTAAAAGAAGTGCCTCTGAAGAATCAATCGTCGGTGAGGTATTGGGCATATTTAAAACTGCTGCATAACCTCCATAAAACGCCGCGCGAAGTCCGGTCTCAGCCGTTTCCTTAGCCTCTTGCCCCGGAACTCTTAAATGAACCTGAAGATCGACCCCAGACGGAAGAAGGAGCATCTCACCGCTTCCCTCGAAAGTCTCATACGAAGTCTCAGCTCCCAAGCCTAAAGCATCCAGTGAATTTTCAACGGCAAGCAGTTTTCCGTTTTGAATATATAAAAATTTATTTTTTTCAGTTTTGTCGTGTGACCAGAGTGTGAAGTTTTTTAAAACATAGTTTGATTCTTTTTTTAGAGTCATAAAATCTTTCCCAAACCTAAAAAGGCCTTCTTTGAGTTTTTACACTCAAAGAAGGCCTTTTTAAAATGAAACTGCTATTAAATTAATTTGCAGCGTCTGAAACGTCGCGAGCCATGACAGTTTTTCTGCCTTGAGCTTTTGCGTTATTAACCGCTCCAGCAATCACGTCTTCAAGGACTTTTGAAAGTGCCTGAATCGTATCCCCTGAAGTGTTACACCCACCTGATGATTTAATATAATTTCTTACCTTACTTGCTACCACTAATACTTCTGAAGCCATTTTTGTCTTCCTCCAATTCTTTAAGTTAATACCCAGTTAAACACTTTTTTCTTTTCGTTGACCAGTCAGAAGCTAAAATTTTCTATTTTGAGCTCTCATGTTGCTTTTAAGCTACTTAGAGAACTCAGAAATAGTTAATAAATTCAGTTCCTTGATTCTAGCCTTAAAGCTCAGCGTGTAGTCGAGAATACTTAAATTCTCTTCTCTGAAGCTCTCTTCTTTCCTGCACTGCGACAGAAAAACGAGCCCATGGGACCACAGTTAAGCGGTCATATCCGATCGCCTCTTCGCTTTCTTCACAAATTCCGTAAGTAGAATAGCTCATTTTCGAAATAGCTCTTTCCACTAAATTGAGTCGATTTTTTAAAATATCGAGCTCTTGTAAAATTGAATTATTCAATCGAGCTTTTTCAGAAACTTCAGCATCGTCGCCCTTAATGGCGCTCTCTGAATCGTTGGCAGAACAGATCACCTGTTTTGCTTTTTTCTGAATGCTTGAAAGCAACTCTTTCTTAAAGTTAAAAAGCTTTTCCTGTAAGGCGTAAAACTCATTGAGCTTTAAGCCAGTTTGCTTCAAGTAAGACTTTGAAGGAGCGTCAAATTGAGTCTGCAATGCAGCCCCACCCTCACTCCAAAGCTCGCCTGCCGCAGCAGCCCTCTTTTCTATTTTTTGCTCGCGTAATAATCCACTATAAATTCCACTAATTTTTTTCTTTTCCATATGGCCCTCCCATAAAAAATTTCCCCTGAAACATTTTTAATCTTTTTTTAAATTGCTTAGCAATTTTATGGACATTAATAAGTCTTTCTTGCACTATCCGCTTGAAAGAAACTGTGGATAAACGATTAAGAGAACTCGTATATGTGGAAAAAATATCAATCACCATCTTTGTTTCCTCATCTCACTAAAGAAGACTCTTCTTATTCAATTTGGGTTAAACATTTTAAACTTAAATTTCCTGTCTACATCACGGGCTTCCTTGCCGTCATCATCACAAACCTCACTCAAGTCCTGACACCAAAATTTATTCAATGGGAACTCGACCTTCTCAAAGAAGGAACACACTCGACTCAGCTTATTTTTTTTTTAGTGCTGACCTACGTTGTGCAGGCACTCTTTCGAGCATTGTGGAGACTCTGCCTTGGACAACAAAGCCATATTGTTTGCGCCGCCCTCAAAAATCACATTTGGGAAAAATCAAAATTCTTTAGTTTTTTTAAACTCAATTCAGAACTGAACGTCGGAACCCTCATGAACATTGCCACCTCCGACAACAACAAAGCAAAATTTCTTTTTGGATTCACACTCGTCGGAACCATTGACTTTATCTTTCTCTTTTTATTTTCCATCATCGCCATGTTCATGATTCATTGGAAAATAACTCTTTACTCGCTCATACTCGTCCCACTCCTGCCCGTGATTATTTTTTACATTTGCAAAAAAGAATCCGAAGAACACGAAGCTGCACAAAAAGAACTTTCTACTTTAAGCGATCAAGTCTCGCAGGCCATCCACAACGTCCGCCTTCAAAAACTGAGTGGCGATTCGAAATTTTGGCATAAAAACATGATTAAATCCGCCCTGAGCTATAAAAAGAAAAAATGGAAGCTCACAAAAACCATGCTGGCTTTTATTCCTGGAACGGGACTCGTGCCTATTGCAGCATTTTTCATGATGATCCTCTTTTCCATTCCTCAACTAAAAAACGGAAGCCTCAGCCTCGGGGAGTTCATTGCGCTTTCGAGTTATTTATTTCTCATTGCCGGCCCGTTGATTGAACTTGGTTGGATTGCTTCAGAATGGCAAGTTTCTTTGACCAGCTTAAAAAGAGTTTTAAAGATAGCCACCAACGAAGAAAGAATTCACCAAAATGAAAGCGGCATTTCCCCCGGAAAAATCAAGCACATTGAATTCCGCAATTTCTCACACACTTTCGAAGATGCCGAGACTCCACTCATTCAAAAGCTCAACGTGCAGTTCAAGGCTCCTCAGAAAATTGGGATTCGCGGAAAAATTGGCTCTGGAAAAACAACCTTTCTCCAATGTCTTGCGGGTCTTCGACCTGTTCAAAAAGGCACTCTCTACATCAACAACCACGATATTCTTGACATCAACAGTGTGGAGCTTCGTAAAGAAATTGCCTTTGTTTCTCAAGAAACTTTTCTTTTTTCAGAAACGATTTTTGCCAACATGGTTTTGGATCAAAATTACAGTGAAGAAAAAGTGTGGCAATACCTACGAATGCTTCAACTGGAAGAAGATATTCAAAAATTTCCGAATCAACTTCAAACCAGTCTCGGTGAAGATGGCGTGAACCTTTCCGGCGGACAGAAACAAAGACTTTGCCTGGCTCGAGCCCTCATGAGACAGCCCAGCCTACTGATCATTGATGACGCCCTCAACGCCGTGGACACCATTACCGAAGATAAAATTTTAAACGCCATCGAAAAAGAATTGAAAGACTCTTTGGTCATATGGTCCGCCCACAGAGTTTCGACCTTAAAAAAATGCTCTCAAATCTTTTCATTTGATCAAGATGGAGCTCTCACATGAAAAGCTACATTCAAAAAGATCAGGTTCAAGTTCAAAGCAATGATTTTAAATCTTTTCTTTACCTTTTTCGTTTTGCTAAGAAATTTAAATATCAACTTTCAGCTTCTCTTTTGATTCTGATCATCGCGAGTAGTGCCGGAGCCATTTCTGCCTATTGTCTTGGAAAAATGATTGACCAGGGGCTCTTATTGAAAAACTGGAAAGTTTTCATGAACTGGGCATTGATCATGATTGCCCTCGATAGCACTCGAATCTTTTTGGACTATGTTGGTCGCAGAATTCTAAGCTACTATAGCCTGGAAAGTGTTTTTGAAATACGCAAGGCCCTCTTTCAGCACATGCAAGAACTCCCCATGATTTACTACGACCAACAACCTGCAGGAAGAATCATTACCAGAACAACCAACGATGTTGAAAGTATTGAAAATTTCTTCTCCGGCACGCTCTCGAGACTGAGTATGTCCATTTTTAGTATTGTCACCGTGCTCGTGACTGCTTTTGCCATCAATGCTCATTTGAGCTTTCTCATGCTCGTTTCGGTGATTCCGGCTTTGTTTTTCACTTATTTGTTTCGAAACCCAGTTCGCATTTGGTATCGAGAATTCTCAAAAAGAAATAGCGCGATCAACAGCAAACTTTCGGAGTTCTTAAAGGGCATTTTTATTATTCGGAGTTTTTCACTTGAAAAATGGTCTTCAAAAATATTTCAAAACAAAGTTCAGTCTCACCTCGATGCCGCTTTAAAAATTAACAAAATCAACTCTACCGCCCGACCTTTGGTTTTATTCTGTAGTATTTTGCCCTTACCAGTCTTAGTTTTCTTTGGTGGTCAGGCAGTTGTTGCCGGAACAATGACCTTGGGCGTTTTGATTACTTTCATTCGACTTTCAGAAAAGTTTTCACGTCCACTTTTTAGTATTTCTCACGAACTCCATGTCGTCCAACAAGCCTTTATTGGGGCGGAACGAATTGCCAGTTTTCTCAAAGAAAAAAAAGAACCCACTGAAACGACCAGTCTCAACTTTAAAAAACAGAAAATTAAAGGAAACATTGAGTTTAAGAATCTCTGGCTCAAATACATCGAAGAAGGCAATGAATGGATTCTCAAAGACTTGAGCTTTTCTGTTGCCGCCGGAGAAAAGATTGGCCTGGTTGGCAGAACGGGCTGTGGAAAAACCACAACCATTAGCCTCATTTCCAGACTCTACGAATACCAAAAAGGCAGCCTGCTCATTGATGGATTGGAATTAAAAAATTACCCCAGAGAGTTTTTAAGAAAAGAAATTTTTACCGTCAGCCAAGACGTCATGCTTTTTAAAGGCAGCATCAAAGAAAATCTTTCTCTGGGAAAAAAATTCAGCGATGCCGACTGGTCCGCCCTTCTTGAGAAAACCGGCCTCGGTGCTCATATGGAAGAAAAAAAATGGACACTCAGCAGCCTCTTAGTTGAATCGGGTAAAAACCTGAGCGAAGGCGAAAAGCAACTCATTTCTCTCAGTCGAGCTTACCTCCAAAAACCCAGCCTTCTCATTCTCGATGAAGCAACTGCCAAGGTCGATGCCGCCATTGAGCAAAGATGCCAACAAGCCCTCGAAGAAGTCATGAAAGACAAAAGCGCTCTCTTCATTGCCCACAGGCTTCAAACCCTCAAAAACTGCGACCGACTTCTCCTCTTTAAAGATGGTAAAATTTTAGCAAGCGGCCCTCACGAAGAACTCCTTCAAAAGAGCGCTTATTACAAAGAGCTGCATGAGAAGTCTGATTCAGATTGAAACGATTCATTTTAAAAACAAAGCAACAAGGGTTATTGGCTGGACTTTCAGCAGAAGAAAGCTTCTTAATTTGCCACTGAAACGGCTTTGAGTGACTTCAAACAACGACTCCAAGATTTTTTATTTTGCTTTTTTGAGCTCTGATTATTAACTGAATCTGGTTTTGACTTTTTCTTTGCTTTCTTTTCAGCTAGCTGATCGCCATCGGCTTTGAGCATTTTCACATAGTTTTTGAGATCCAGAAGCCTTATTGTTCCCAGAGTTCCTACATTGAGTCCGAGGTCTACACCCGAACCGAGGCTCCGAACGACAAAGTTAAAAACTTGGGCAAAGCCTTTTCCAGCTCTACCAACTGCCGGGTAAAACATCATTGGAATTGCCACAGAACTCTTTCTAGACCAAGTCCAGGGAAATGAATTCATATTTTTATTGGCAAGATCACCACTAACCTCAATCCATCTTGCCTCAAAAGTGTTTACAAAGTCTTGAAAAGCTAAAACAGAAAGAACATCCTCTTTCTTCATAGATTGAAACAGTTTTTCCTTTCCATAAAAAGACCCCCACCAGTAAGAATAAATATCTCGAACATGCTCTATTTCTCGAAGAGCCATACTGAAATCCAAGGAGTCATTGGAAAATTTATTTTTTAGTTTTTTTTCAAAATCATTCAGGCTTTTCAAGAAGCTTTTTTCCCTCAATTGCTCTTCCACAAATGTCTGTGCAACTGGAAGTTTACTTTGAGCAGAATACATGTAAGTCCATTGCGAAAGCCTTTCCTGATATTTCTCACGCAATATGGTTTGATTAAAGTTCAACTCTCGAGACAAAGCCATCAATGGATTCTTTTCATTGCTTTGAAAATTGAACACGACTTCGCCTTGCTCAAAGCGCTGAAGGCATTCCAGAAGTTTAGCAAGAGACAAATACTCGAAATTTAAATTTTTAAGGAGGTAAGCTTCATAAGCCTCTCGCTCTGAACGAGAAGCCAAGACACTTTCTAAACTGAGCTTTGGGTGCCGCTGAAAGTATTCTATTTCTAACACAGGAAGCTTCGAACGAGCATAAACCATTGTTTGAAGTAATCCTGTTTTTAAGATTGTTCCAACATGCTCATTCTCCTCAGATTGAGAACTGACTCGATCAATTCGTTCCTCGAGTTCAAGAAGCTGGGCGGAATTAAAATACGCATCATCAAATCTATTTAAAGAATCGTTATTGAAAATGAGTTTTAAAAAATCATCTTGAGAAAGCTGAGAAACAGAATCAACATCAATATGAATAGATTCATATTCATTGAGAGTTTTAATGACCTTTGTAAAAAAGTCACGTAAGGCCTGTTCAGCTAACTCATGCATTGAGGACTGATCGTCACTTTCGTATAAGAGCCGACTCATGGCTTCCCCAGATAATTGTTTTACCTGTGTTTCAATAACTTCTCGTTCTTTTTTTGAACGACCCTCAGAGTCTTTAAAAAGAGACCAATTGAGAAGCCTCTTAAAAGTTTCATTCGGGTTCTTTACTAACTTCGTTAAATTTTGCTTTTTCCATTCCCAACGCGCGCGACTAGCCTCTGCGATCGCTTGAAGATTAGAAATGTCAACACCTTGAGCCCATTCAGGATCCAATTTTGCCTTAGCAACTAAGGATTCAAAATAATGCAGATTAAAAAATTCAAAAAATGGTATTGCATTGACATAAGCTATTCTAACTGGACCTACTTCAACAGGCCCAACAAGCTCATACCTGGTCTTTGAGATGAGATCAGCTAGGCCAAGTGTGTAACTAATGCCTCCTGAAACAAATTGTTTTTCCATATAGGCAGCCTTAACCCCAGTAAAGCGATGTCCAAATAAGGAAAAATCGTGATTCGTTAAGTTAGCTTCTTTTCTAGCAACAGAAAAATTATCGAGAATTGTTTTTAAAAAATTTCGGATAATTGAATTTGTAAAAATTTCAGTAAGAACAATTGCCTGGACAAGATCCGAGGCATCGCCACCAAAAACCTTCACTGAAAAAGCATAAAACAAACTAACAGACATGCTCCAGGCAAACCTTCTTTTAATCGACCCGGTTGAAGTGAGGTTAAAATAGGTATGAACATTCCAACCAATTAGCGTCGACGTCGCAATCCCGACTGCTACCGGAATTAATGGCCCCATTATTTCTGTTTCCGAAACTCCATTACTTTTATCAAAAAGATAATTAGCGTATCCGACGGCTGCACCAAATCCAGTTCGTAACGCTGTTGGAAGTACCCCAGATGTTAAGTTTTGAAGATTCGGCTTCATGATCATTGTCTTCAAGCGAGCTCGAGTCATTTTTAAATTTTTTAATTGAGGAACAAGAGTAGATTTTCCATCTTCGTTCTTAAAAATGCTCGAATTTTTTGGTTTTTCAATATAATAATTACCTTCTTGCATTCGCAAAGATTCTTCGACATCCTCAAGATCTTTCCAGTTCGCAGGAAGAATGAGTAAATCACGCCCCATCTCTGTTCGACTCGAATTGACATAGTCTACAGTCAAAAGTTCCATAACGTAGAGAGCAAAATAGCTAGAATCTCGGTGATAATCCTGAGGATCAACAAAAAGAACATTTAAACCGCTCTCCCCCCAGTCTGAAAACGTTGTGAGCAACAATGGCTTTTTTAAGCTTTCTGCCCTTCGGTCTTCACCCATATCCAGAACCTTGAGCTTAGCTATTCCACTAAAGCCTTCATGAGAAATACCACCCGATTCAAGTAATTTCCCATACTGATCAGAACTGAGTTCTTTTTTACTTTCTTTATGTAGAGTTTGCAGGCGCTGAACAAGGTTTAATGCTTCAGCAACATGGTGCTCTTCAAGCTCTACAGCCTGTTCATGGACTCTACTTTGCCAATCCTCAGCTTCAACAATTGTCGCAGTTGATGAGGCGCCATTATTAGGGAAAGACAATCCTACAGAGATAAGAAGGAAGGAATATTTTAAAGACTTTTTAAAAACACTTAAAGGCAGAGCGCCTTGTAAAAGAATTTTAAGCACATCGCAGTTATATCACAACGCAGTGCGTTTGGCATCTTTTACTTCGTTTGATTCTTGTGAGATTTTAACAATGCATTAAATAAAAAATGAATAATTTCAACAGCTTAGAGAAAAAGTAAGCCTTTGGTCAAATTGGACTTAAAAAGATTCACGCTATCAACTCCCCAAATCTCCATGAGCACTGAAATCATAATCAAATTCGATATTTCAGTCTGCCTATAATCACTTTTTATGTCAGAATCTCTCAAGCCAAGTCTTTTTACTAAGCTTTCTTTTATCTGAGCTAAGGAATAACTGTCTTTCTGGAGAGGAAAGCTTTTTTGAACTTGTGCGAGAATTGAATAATTATGAACGCCACCAATACCAATGACCTTTAATTTTTTTGAGTTTTTCAAAGCATTTTCAAAAAACACTGTCTTGGAAAAGTTGTTTCTTAATTGCTTTTTTGCCAATTTAAAATCCAAACTACTGATCGGATTTGGAGACATTTTCATTGTTTTTCCTTGAATTTTTAAGAGCTCATTTTTAAATAAAATAGAGGCTATTTCAGGGAAATAGTAAATAAATTCATTGCTCTTGTTTTTTCGAATGAGTTGCATGGAGCTACCACCAACATCCCAGACAATGACTCCATTCTCACTATTCGTCAGTTCTGAATTCACTGAATGGTAGCCAACCCTTGCTTCAAGTTTTTGATCCAACAAGAAAAGCTTTATTTTTTCATTGATCTTTTTGACTTGATTTAAAAAATCTTGAGCATTGAAAGCCTTCCGAAAAGCACCAGCGGCACCAACGACAATCTTATCTACTTTGTAGCTTTCAGCCTGACTCAGTAATTTTTTTAATTTCTCTACTGCCTGTTTAGAGAATGAAGCACCAATTAAATTTTTATTTTCCTGAATATGTTCTAAAAAGTCTATTTTTATGCTTTTTTCAACGAGCAGTTTCAATTCAGTATTGTTACAGTGATTAATTTTTGAAACTCTTAAGCGAGTCGCTCCACTCCCCAAGTCAACTGAAGCCCGGTGAACAAGACAGTTCTTTTGAGTGCTTAAAGTTGAGCAGCCAACAGAGAAAAGAAGCAATAGAAGAGACAGAAGAGATGTCAAAGGCATGAAATGAAAATATCTTTAAAATCTAGTCCAGTAAAGAAAATTAAAGCAACAAGCGGCAGTTGCTGAAACAATTTTCACTCAATTTAATATTCAGGAAGAGAAATAAAGCATAGAATGACTGTCATGCCGACGAACTACCTCAGCCCTCAAGGTTTTGAAAAGCTTCAAAATGAACTCAAAAAACTGATGGACGTCGAAAGGCCTGTTGTTGTTCAATCAGTTTCAGATGCGGCTGCCCTCGGAGATCGCTCTGAAAACGCGGAATACATCTACGGAAAAAAGAGGCTCCGAGAAATTGACCGGCGCATTCGTTTTCTGGGAAAGCGTCTTGAGCTGGTAGAGGTCATTGATCCCCTGAGCAAAACTTATGATTCCGTTCGCTTCGGAGCCTGGGTCCTTTTAGAGAAAAACAACTCTGAAAAAGTGACTGTGCAAATTTTAGGCCCCGATGAAATAGACCCCATCAACGGAGTGATCACCTACAGTAGTCCTCTCGGTAAAGCTCTTTTAGGCAAAGAAGAGGGTGACGAAATTAGCGTCACTATTCTTGAGCAAAAAACGAATTATCGGCTCATTAAAATTCGTAATTCAAAAATCACTTAAAGACCTTGTGAATATTTGGTAAAGAAAGCAGCAAAAATCCCCACTCTTCTCTCATGATCGTTTAAAATAGAATTATGAGGAAAACAATTCTTTTACCCTTAGTCTTCCTTGTCTCTAGTCTATTTTCCATCACTGCTTTTACAGAGTCTTCTGACTTTCAAGGCAATAAAACAACTGATTTTAAAGTGAGAGATAGAGAAAAGAACGTTGAACAAAAACTACAGCAATCAAAAGGTGAAGCGAATCATTTAGATATTCAAGATCAAAGTTCATCTCTAAAGACTGTCGGTCAAGGCGTTGCCGTAGCCGGAGCAACAACTCTTGGGCTTGCTGCAGTTTGTAGTTCCGGAGTTTCCATTGGACTCGGTCTCTTTAGTAGTTGTGGAAAAATTATTGCAGCTGCGACAGCCATCACCGGCTCCGCCTCATTGCTCTTCGATCAAGTCATCAACAAGAATGGCACTGAGCTTGAAGCGGCAGCTGTCGGAGAAGTCGAAGAACTCCAAAGCGAAAGCCCTCCAGAAATTGAAGATTTAGCAAGTCCAGAAATACCTTCACTCAATGGACTTGAAATTCCTGACACTCAAATTGCTTCGCCACAAATCCCAGAACTTAACTTTGACGATTTTCGAGACCAGCTTATTGGACAATGTTCCACTGCCGTAAATTGCTCAGAAACTTGCACTGGTGATTCTTGCCAGACACAATTTACCGAACTCGATACTCAAAAGATTATTGAAGATTTGAATAAAATTCCGGATTCAAAATTTGAAGAAATTGGAGTGAGTCGAGTTGACAAAACTAATGAAATCTTGAAACTGGTTCAGGACTCCAACTTGAAAGCTCAAGCGGTGAATGATTTTATTCAAGGCAATAATGATGCCCTGACGGGATTTGGAATCACTCCGGGGAAGTCGGGATTAGTCGTCGACTCAAGTAAACTAAAAAAGCTCTTAAAAGGCTCAAAATCTGATCTTGAAAACGTAGAGGATTCTCTTCTTGACAACGCCAATCAAAAATCAATTGCCTCTCTGAGTCCTGAAGAGAAAAATAAGCTGCTCAAATCTTTAAAAGAAGAGAAAGATCATAAATATTCGAAGTTAGTCAAAAAACTTCAAGACAAACACCACATTGGAAAAAGTCTTCAAGACATTCTCAACAAACACTTTTCCAAAAGAAAGAAAAAAATAAAGCGAAGTAGAAACGGTTTGAACCTTCTCAATTCAAAAGGCCGTCCTTTTAATGTTTTTGAAAGAACGAGTCTCGCCATTCGAGGCCATTCCAACAATCGAGACATTCAACTTTCTTTGCACGAAAGCCGTCGACACCAGCACAGGGAGAATTCCTTTTCCAGAAGCGCAAAAAGTGCCTCACAAAAACTTTTTCGTTAAGCTTTGGTTAAAGTTTTTTTAATTACAAGGACTTGTAAGCTCTTCACGAAAACTTCACTCGAAGTTATAACTGTTCAAGGCTACTATAAATGTATGTCGAAAAGGGTTTCTTTATTTTATTATTTTGCACTTTTTTTTTCTCTTGCGACATTCCACCAAGGACATTCTGACGTTAAAGATAACTTTAATAATGCTGTAAAAACATCTGGAGCTAGCCTTGCTGGCTCCTTATTGATGTTAACCTATGTTGAAAAAGTTCAATGTCCCAAATGCACAAAAATTAAGGAGGGCTGTGGCTCTTTTATCGGTTGTTCTTCATCTTCAATGTGGGGGATGTCCGCACTCGGAAGTGGGTTATCTTTTGCCCAAAACTTACTGAGCTCTTCTCAACTTGACGGAAACAATGACGTTGAGTTTCCAGACTTCGGAGAACTTACAGATGGCCTTGACGAGTTAGAAGCTGGCCTGGAAAGTGAATTAGGAGACTTTGAAACACCTGCATTAGACGACCTATCAACTCCTGACTTTGGAGATATTGGGGACATTGGTAAGGAACTTGACGCCTTAAAAAACCTTGACCTCAGCAGTGTCGACCCCAAAAATGTAACCACTGAAATTTGTAAAGTTACTCCAAGTATTTGTCAAGAAAGTTGTCCTGACTCCGAAGAAAATTGCAAAAACCCTCAATCAACTTTTAAATTACCAGATCCAGAAGAAACACTTACAAATCTTGCTAAAAACCTTAAATCTGGAAACTTAAAAATCAACGACCCCTCTGAATTTCTTGAAAATAACGCTAAAGCTCTTTCTAAACTTGACGAAGCATTGAACCACACAAATTCCGCTATTCACACAGTTGCCTCCAACGGTCCTTCTGGAAATACGCCAGGTGCAGCAAACGATGCGTTGTTATCCGAGCGAAACGACCAAGACTCCAATGACCATTCATTACTCGGAGGTGGTGAAATTTCTAAAAAAGCCCAAGAGCTTGCCGCTGCAAATTTAAAAGGAAAGAAAGCAGAGGGATTTTCTTTAGATTTAGACTTTAAAGACATCCTTAAAAAATTCAAAAAAGAGCGAAAAGCAAAAAATAAAAAAGAAAATTATATGGCAAAAGGCGGCAATATTATTAGCAAACTAACCGGAAAAAAGCTCAATGTTTTTGAAAGAACAACTCGAGCACTCATTGGCTCTTCCGATGACCGAGACCTCTTACTCGAAAGAATGGAAATGATTCGAAAAAGAAGTCTGCTCCCCAAAGAGCTTTCCAAAAAAGTTGCGAGTCGATCGATCTCTCAACTGAAAGCTCAAGAGAGTGAAAAGAGCTCAGCCAAAACAGAAAAGCTCCATATTCTCTCAAACTCAGATTGACCCACCATGACGAGACCGCTATGTTCTACAGTCCATGTCACGATTAAAATTTGCGATCAACGGATTTGGTAGAATTGGTAGACTTGTTGCCAGAACTTATGCTGAAAATCCTCACTTTCAAGAAAAACTTGAACTAGCGGCCATTAACGACCTCAATAAACCTTCAGAATCGAGCCACTTTCTTAAATACGACTCGACTCATGGCAAAGCTTCTTTTGACATTGCTTATGACGACAATCACCTCATCATTGGTGGCGCCAAGGTTCCGATTACTTCAGAAAGAGATCCCGCTCAAATTCCATGGAACAATTACGGAGTGGATCTTGTTTTTGATTGCACGGGAAAATTTCGAACAAAGGAAACAGCTTCTGCGCATTTGAAGAGCGGTGTTAAAAAAGTAATCATTTCCGCACCTGGAAAAAACGTTGACCGCACTATTGTCATGGGTGTGAACGAAAAAGAATATCAACATGCGAGCGATAGCATTTTATCGAATGCCTCTTGCACGACCAACTGCCTGGCTCCACTGGCTTTAGTTTTAGATCAAAAATTTAAAATTAAACAAGGGTTCATTACGACCATTCACAGTTACACCAGTGATCAAAGAGTGATTGACAATTCTCACCGTGATCCAAGGCGTGCCCGAACAGCGGCGCACAACATTATTCCCACGACAACTGGAGCAGCCGTGGCTGTTGGTGAAGTTATTCCATCTTTAAACGGTAAACTCGATGGACTCGCCATGAGAGTGCCGACCCCAAATGTTTCCATTACTGACTTGGTTGCTGAAATTGAAACAAAAGCAACGGCTGAAGAAATTAACGAAGCCCTCGCCCAAGCTGCAAAGACAACACTCCAAGGAATTCTTGATGTTTCCTATGAGCCGCTTGTCAGTGTGGACTACATTGGCAATCCCCACAGTTCTATTATTGATGCCTTGAGCACATCAGTCATCAAGCAAGATGCTAGTGGAAAAGGTAATCTCATCAAAGTATGTAGCTGGTATGACAACGAAGTTGGCTTTAGCCACAGAATGTTAGACTTGGCTTCTTACATTGCCTCCCAATAAATTAAAATGAAAAAAGAACTGATTCACTCCATTGAAAGTGGAGACTTCAAAAACAAACGTGTCTTCTTAAGGCTTGATCTCAATTGCCCACTCAAAGACGGAAAAGTCACAGACGACAGTAGAATTCGAGCGGCACTTCCCAGCATCCAATATCTTGCGAGCCAAGGAGCCAAAGTCATTTGCGCCTCTCACCTCGGGAGACCAAAATCTAAAAACGACCCAGCCTTAAGCATGGTGAGTATTGCTGACAAGCTCAGCGAGCACCTTTCTCAAGAAATTGTCTTTTCTCATAAAGTAATTGGAAACGCTGTTCGCCGACAAAGTCTTGAGCTCAAAGGTGGCGATCAAATTTTACTTCTTGAAAACTTGCGTTACCACGAAGGTGAAGAATCCAATAGCCACGAATTTACTTCGAAGCTTGCTCAACTTTGCGATGTTTACGTGAACGATGCCTTCGGGTGTTCACACCGAAAACATGCGAGTGTTCACGCCCTTCCTGAAATGGTCCAAGAAAAATACGCTGGATTTCTCATGACCAAAGAAATTCAGGCACTCGACAGAGTGACGAAAACTCTCGTTCGACCTCTTGTTGCCATTTTAGGTGGCGCTAAGGTGAGCGATAAAGTTGATATTATTGAAAGTCTTTGTCAAAAAAGTTCAAAAATTTTAATCGGTGGCGCCATGGCATACACCTTTCTCAGAGCCATTCATGTCGAAATTGGTAATTCTTTTGTCGAAGTCGACAAAGTTAATTTAGCAAAAAGGATTCTCAAAAGAGCTGCAGAGCAAAAATGCGAAATTGTGCTCCCTGTGGATCATGTGGTCGGAAAATCTTTTAATGACGACCCTCTTTCTTCCCCAACAATCAATGCTCACATTGGAAAAGGGCTCATGGGACTCGATATTGGCCCCAAAACAAAAGAACTTTTTCAAAGAGAACTCCTTGGAGCAAAAACAGTTTTTTGGAATGGACCTATGGGCGTCTTTGAAAAAAAGGGCTGCGCCGCCGGAACTTTTTTCGTTGCCGAAGCTGTTTCTAAATTAAAAGAAGCCTATAAAATTTGTGGCGGTGGCGACTCAGTAGCTGCCTTAAACAAAAGTCCTTACGCGAATTCATTCGACCACATCTCGACTGGCGGCGGAGCCAGCATGAGCTACATTGAAGGAAACAGTTTACCTGGAATTGAAATTATGAAAAGAATTCCTCGCTAGGACGTAGAAAATGAAAAAAATATTTGCGGCAAACTGGAAACAGAACAAAACCCAAAAAGATGTGGATAGTTTTTTCGAAACTCTTCAATCCAAAAAACTTCACAACACTGTTGATTATGTCATTGCAACGAGCACAGCTCTCTTAGCTCACTCTGTTCAGAAAAAGGAAGCGACTCAGCTTTCACAAATTAAAATTTTCAGTCAAGACCTCTCATGGAAGGAAAGCGGTGCCTACACCGGCAACGACTCCATCCTTCAACTCAAAGAAGTCCAGGCTGCCGGAAGCCTGATTGGCCATAGCGAGTGCCGACAATACCTGAATGAAAGCAATCTTCGCTGTGAAGAGAAAATTGCTCTTTGCCTCAAGCACAACTATGAATTTATTTATTGTATTGGAGAAAGCCTAGAAGCTAGAGAAAATGGCCAAACTGAAGAAGTTCTCAAAGAACAGCTCAGCGCCATCATCAAACAAAGCACCTCTTTAAAGAATAGCCAGTTTCAAATTGTTTTAGCTTATGAACCGGTTTGGGCCATTGGAACGGGAAAAACAGCGACTCCAGAGCAAATTCAAGAAACGCATCAATTCATTAAAAACGAAGCCGAAGCGGCTGAACTCACAGTCAAAGTCCTCTATGGAGGTTCAGTAAAGAGTGCCAACATCTCGGAAATACTGAAAATCAACTCTGTAGACGGTGTTCTTGTGGGAGGAGCCTCTTTAGACGCCAAGGACTACTCTGAACTCAATGACGCTTTTACTCTGCTTTAAATAATGCTATAAAGAAACTGTCATGATTGTCACACCAACACTTACTTTAACCGTGCTCCTTTTTGGTTTTCTGGCATTTTTGATTATGGGTTCCATGGGTCGTGGTGGCTTCTAAGCCTCTTTTATCGACATCACTCTCTTTTCAGCAAAAAATACCGCCAGTCTCTAGCCTGCAAGAAAAATCCTTGTTAGAAATGAATCACATATGTTGACTCTTATTACCGTTTTACAAGTCATTGCTTGCGTTCTTGTTATTGCCTTTGTTTTGCTCCAACCAGCAAAAGGCGGTTCTTTCTTCACTGGCAGCACAGAAGGTGTTTTTGGAAGTAGCGGCGGAACAACATTTCTCTTTCGCGCCACAATGTGGCTCGTGGCCTTTCTCATGATCAGTTGTCTCTATGTCAGTAGAGTTAAAGTAAAATCAAGCCAGGACTCCATCATTACGATGCCAGCGACGAGTGCGACGATTCCAGATAGTGCCCCAACAGCAATAACACCAAAAGCTGCTGAAAGTTCAAAAGCGGCTACTGGCGAAGAAAAATAAAATTACTTTTTAGCGATTACTGAGCGATCCCAAGAAAAAGCACTTTCAGGAAACAATGACATTTCAGGAGAAAAATCTGTCGAATCATCCAGAGTATTACTCCTAATAACGACAATATCTGGATGAGCTTCTGGGAAGGCAAACAAGCCGGTTCCACAATCACTACAGAAATAATAATTAATTTTTTTCCCACTGCCTCCAGAATAAGAATAAGTCTTGAGATTTTTTTCTCCCTCAAGCTTCAAGCCTGCTTTTGAAAAAGCCATGGCGCTTAAATTCCCCCCACCTAGCACTCGACAGTCCGTGCAGTGACATAAAAACTCAAGCTTTTTAGCACCTTCAACAGAATATGATGATTGAGCACAATGACATTTTCCGGTTTTAATTTTTTTCATTTTATATGAAGTCTCAACATAGAAGAGATTCCTCAAAAACTCTAATTCACGACCAAATTAAAGTGGCTAATAAAAAACTGAGCGAGGCTCAGAAAAATAAAAAATCCACAGGCATCGGTTAGTGCTGTTAAAAGAGTCGTCGACGCCAAAGCCGGATCAATGTTCATCTTCTTTAAGAAGAGAGGGATCACCGCGCCAACACAAGTAGCTAAGGCCAAGTTACACAGTAAAGCGATAGCTAAAACAGCCCCCAACTGCCAGCTTCCCTTCCAATACCAAACAACTAATCCACAAAGCACACCAATAAAAAGCCCCGTAAGAATACCAACCAAGCTTTCTTTCATAACCGCCCTCAAGCGATTTAAAGACTGTAGTTCTCCCAAAGCTAGACCTCGAATAATAATAGTTAAGGTTTGACAACCTGCATTTCCTCCCATACCAGCAACAATCGGCATGAGAGCCGCCAAGACAACAATTTCATTCAAAGTTTCTTCGAAGCGACTGATCACAAAAACCGCCCCCATGGCTGTAAAGAAATGGAGAATCAACCAAGGAATCCTTAGTTTTGTCGAACTCCAAACAGAACTCGAAACGCGATCATTCTCATTTAAAGAAGTCATTTGGTAGACGTCTTTTGTATTTTCCTCTTGAATAAAATCAACAATGTCATCAATGGTAATTCGACCCAGTAGTTTTTTATCTCGTCCAGTTACGGCAATGGCAGAAAGGTCGTAACGAGTAAAAAGATCGGCGATCTCCTCACCTGACGTATTGACCGTGACAAAGTGCTGCCGAGTATCCATGACATCTTTCAAATACTGTGAATTTTCATAAAAAAGTAAGTTTCCAATTTTCAAAAAACCGACCAAGCGTCGTTTTGAATCGACAATATAAAGAAAATACAAGTCGCCAATTTCATCTTTTCTAAAGCGAATTTCGTTTTTTGCTTCTTCAACTGTTAAGCCTTCGCTGAGCGCAATGAAGCTCGGGTCCATCAGCGCTCCAGCGCTGTCTTCCTCATAGGTCAGTAATTTTTTTAGCTCTTGAGCCTTATGAGCTGTAAGACGCTTAAAAATTTCAGGATGAATTTTCTCTGGAATTAATTCGAGTAAATCGGCAGCATCATCGGGATCAACTCTTTCAAGCATCCTAGAAAGTTTCGCAGCATCATAGTCTTCTAAAATTTCTTCTAAAAATGCTTCCGGTAATTCTACCAGAGTTTTCGCAACCAAGCCCTCTTCCTCAATCAGCAGTAAGAGCTCTTCAATGGAGGATCGAGGCAAAACCAAGAGCACATGAGCAATATCTGCAGGATGCATTTTTCGAAAATGCCTAGAAACTTCTTTTTCTTTTTTTTCGCCTAAAAGCTCTAAAAGAACATTCACCTTTTCATCGAATTCCTGAGCAGAAAGTATTTGCTGCTTCACTTTCCTATTTTCTTCAATTATTTTCTTTTGCATGACTCAAGTCCCTCTCTTTAGAGTGGTCGAGCTTTGCTCAAAACTCAAGAGATCTCGACGACTATTCATCGATGAGCTTATTGGAAAGTTCATTGCTATCGTCTGAGCGCACAGGAAAGTTTTTCACGAGAGTTTCCTGAACACTTTCAATAGCCTTGAGAATGCTTTTACCCGGATCGTCTCGATTAAATTCTTGAGCTAAGTCGATTCCCAGCTGAGACCAAAAACTGCTTTCAATTTTTTCAGAAAATCCAGAGTCCGCCAAAACCAAAACTTCTTTTTCCAGCTCTGAAACAAAAATAAGGATTCCTGTTCTCTCACGAGTTAAAAAGACTTCTTGCCTTAAGAAAAGATCTTTGGCTTTGGTCAGAGCTCTTCGTTGCTTCACCTTATTTGGAAGCAGCGCCGTTAAGGGCTTTTTAAAAAAATAAAAAAACAATTCAAAGAAAACAAGGAGCCCCAAGAAAACAACAAAATCAACCAGCACCGTCTGCCAAGCAAAAAAGTAATGGTAAATAAAATATAAAAAAATTGAAAAAAGTAACGAATAATACCGACGAAAGCCAGTGTATTGCGCTGACCTTTTCACCCAGACGGGAACAATTTCAACTGAAGATACTTTTTCAAGTTTTTGAATACTGCTCTCTAAAAGCTCTTTAAATTTTTCACAATGCATAGAAATTACCATCCACCCGAGGCGCCACCGCCACTAAAACCACCGCCGCCACCGCTCCAGCCGCCACCGAAACCGCCGCCCGAAGAGCCCCAGCCACCACTGAAACCACGTCCACCTGCAAAAACATCCCTCGACCCTCCTCGTGTTCGGCCACTATGGTGATCGTTTTCATCATCGTCATCTCGACATTTTTCACAAAGACAAGGAAGCAAGAAAAAAAGAAAAAAGACCCACAGGAGAAAGAAAAACAGTCCCGGATCTTTTCGAGACTTTTTACGGTATCTTTGCTGAGCCTCCAAAGGAAACTCAACCCCCGCCTTTTCCATTATTTTATACAAGGTCACCGAAATGCCTTGGTAAAAATTTCTCTTACGAAACTCTGGAGTCAGGACCTGACGAATAACTCGCCCGGAAAACACATCTGTCACCGCTCCCTCGAGCCCTTGCCCAACTTCAATGCGTATTTTTTTATCTTTCATGGCAATGAGTAGCAAAAAACCATTGTCTTTTATTTTGGAACCAAGCTGCCATTTCTCAACGGCACGAAGGCTCAAATCATCTAAAGAATTCCCATTGAGACTCGGAAGAATCCAGACCTGTCCCTGAGCTGATGATTCATATTTTCTGAGAAATTCTTCGAGAACTTTTCGCTCCTCAATACTGAGTAATTTTGCCTCATCAATAACAGGTGAGCTTAATTCCGGGATGCTTATTGAAGCTGAAAAAGCGCTGATCGAAAGAAAAAGCGCACAAAAAAACAGTCGTCGAATGTAAAGTCTTTTTAGAAACACCAATTAAAACTCAACTTTTGGAGCTTCTTTTTTCTTCTCAAAATTATCAATTTTCAACTGAGCCATTTTATCGTATTTAAACCAAAATTTATTGGTCAAACTTGTTGGAATAACCATAATCAAATTGTTAAACTGGTTGATCTCTTGAATGAATCTATTTCGAGCCACTGTAATTCTATTCTCGGTTCCCTCAAGCTGAACCTGAAGATCTCTAAAATTTTCATTGGCCTTGAGGTCTGGATAGCGCTCAGAAACCGCCATCAACTTTGCCAGAGCCGAAGTGACTCCACCCTGTGCTGCCTGGAACTTTCCCATCATTTCTGGAGTAATTTTACTCGCATCAATATTGATCGCCGTTGCCTTTGCTCGAGCATTAATCACGCTTTCGAAAGTTTCTTTTTCATGAGCAGCGTAGCCTTTCACTGTTCTCACCAAATTAGGAATCAGATCGGATCTTCTTTGGTATTGGTTTTCAACCTCAGCCCAAGACGCATCAACAGCATTCTTTTGCGTCGGAATGCTTTGAATGCCACAGGAGTTCAATAAAGCTAAAAAACAGATTAAAAACAAAGACTTAATGAGAGCTTTTAATTTCTTCATAGACCTCATTCTACCTAGCTCCAAGAAGCGATCAAGAGAATAAAAGAAAAAATAATCTCAAAATAAGCTTAACAAAGAGCCATGAAAAGGCTAGTTATAGAATCCTGATTCTTTAAATTTTCTACCTAAGAATCTATTTGCCCAAATGCCCGGGTGGTGGAATTGGTAGACACGCAAGCTTAAGGAGCTTGTGGGAGCAATCTCGTGCTGGTTCAATTCCAGTCCCGGGCACCAGAATTAAACTTGTAAAGCACCTCAAAGATCCGTATATTCCCGTCTATGTATTTCATTGGAATCATCATCATTGGGGCGGTTATTCTCATGGTCCTCGAACGCTTTTTTCCAGACGTCAAGCTCCCGAAAACTGATCACTGGTGGAAACGAGTTTTGATTATTAACGTCCTCCAAGCGAGCGTTGTCCTCACGGCTGGAAAAACTTGGGATCTATGGCTACAGAAAATAAGCATTTTCTCATTTAAAGACTCTATGGGGCCAGTAAGCGCGGCCTTCGCTTGCTACTTAGTGCTGACCTTTGTTTACTATTGGTGGCACCGATGGAGGCATGAATTTAATTTTTTATGGCTCAGCTGTCATCAACTGCACCACAGCCCCCAACGCATTGAAACGATCACCTCTTTCTACAAGCACCCTTTTGAAATATTTTTAAATTCAATTCTCGTCTCGGCAATTGCCTATATCCTCTGTGGCATTTCAGTAGAGTCAGCAGGATACCTAACCATTATTACCGCTTACGCCGAGTTCTTTTATCACATGAACATTAAGACGCCTCACTTCTTGGGTTATTTTTTCCAAAGACCCGAAATGCACCGAGTGCACCACCAATTAAACCATCACAGCCAAAACTACGCAGATCTCCCCATTTGGGATATTTTATTTGGAACTTTCAGCAACCCAAAAATTCAAAAAGAAGCTTGTGGTTTTTCAGAAAACAGAGAGAACCGACTTTGGGAAATTTTAAAATTCCAAGATGTTCATAAAAGAAAAAAGTAATGCCCGTGAGATCGTTATGAAAAAAGAAAAAATTCTTCAATACGCCCTCGTCTTTTTAGGTTGCCTTCAAAGCATTGGATTTATGGCTGGCTCAAAAGCCGTCAAAGGACTTGCGCTCTCGACAGCCGCCTCCCCTCTGCCAATTGTCTTTACTCAGTTTCGAGGCATTGAAACCTATGCCCTAGACTTCACCGCAAACATTGTTTTAGAAAACGATCAAAAGCTATCTATTCCCATCAGCCCAGCTGTTTATGGAAAAGTAAAGGGTCCCTATAACCTGAGAAACGTCTACGGAGCCGCTCTCTCCTACGGCCCTGCCTTTCAAAGCGAGCAAGAAATTAAATTACGCAATTCGGTTTTAAACTATGCTTTTTGTAAACCTGCGACTCTCGCAAAAGACATCGGCATCCAGGAAGCCATAAAATCGTATTCTGTTTTTATTGAATCGAGGACTCGAAATGACCCTCGGACGTGGACCCTAGAAGGACGTTGCCAGTTATGAAAAACTACAGTCCCTACTTTTTTAGTTTCTTTAGAATTTGCTTTGGAATTTATTTAACCGTTCATTTCATTCAACTAATTCCCGCCGGACGAGAACTCTTCAGCACCATGGGCACCCTTCCCGATGCCAGTCTGGGTTTTACCTACAAAGTATTTCCAAACATTCTTTCACTCTTTTCTTCGCCAAGTTCAGTCAGCCTTTTTCTGGTGACGGCGGTTATTTTTTCCATTTCATTCACACTAGGCATTTATCGAAAAATTTCAGCTCTCGTTCTTTGGTATCTTTTTGCCTGCCTCTTTAACCGAAATCTTTTTATTTCCAACCCTTCAATTCCCTATGTTGGGTGGATGCTTCTGGCTTGCGCCCTCATCCCTAAAGGCGAAGCATCGCTCAGAAACACCGGAAGCTCTGAACTGAAAGATTGGCGATTTCCCAAAATACTTTATTTTGGAGCCTTGTTCCTTTTAGGATGGGGTTATTCGCTCAGTGGCTTCCACAAGTTAAGCAGTCCGAGTTGGGTCGATGGGAGCGCCATCTGGCACCTCATCAACAATCCACTGTCTCGGGATACTTTTTTACGCAATTGGATGATCGTCTTAGGAACGAGCCTTCCCGTTGTTTACAAAATAGTCACCTGGGGCGTTCTCGCTCTGGAACTATTCTCCCTGCCTCTTTTGCTTTGGAAAAAAAGTAGAAAATGGATTTGGCTCGTCCTGGTTCTCATGCACTTAAGAATTGTTTCAATTGTTGATTTTGCAGACCTGACTTTTGGAATGCTTCTAGCTCATTTATTTATCTTTGATGCAGAATGGATTCCTGCCCGCAAAAGAAAAAACAAAAAAGACCTCATCGTCTTTTTCGATGGCAGCTGTGGTGTCTGCAATGCCTTTGTCAATTTCGTCATACAAGAAGATAAAAATAAAGTTTTCAAATTCGCTCCACTTCAAGGATCAACAGCACAAAAAACCATCGACAATCTCAACAAAGAATCACTGAACACCATTTATTTAAAAAATGAAAACTCAGAGCTCTTTCAAAAGTCAACTGCCTTTTTAGAAATCTGCACTGACCTCGGAGGTTTTTGGAGAATCCTTTCTTACTTAAAATGGACCCCTAAAGTTTTTAGAGATTTTATCTACGACCTCTTCGCAAAGAACAGGCACAGGATCATAAAAACACAGAATGCCGCCTGCAGAATTCCAACGCCCGAAGAAATGGAAGTCTTTTTAGATTAAGCAGAAAGGCCTTTCTGGTATTTTCTTTATTGAATATATTACCACGTTGTGGTAACGTGTAAATATGATCACCTCTTTTGGCAATCGCCTTGCAAAAGACCTGGTCGAAGAAAACAAGTCAAAGGAAAGTAAAGCTTTTCCCATAGAGCTGCACAAAGCAGCGAGACGCAAGCTTTTACTTATCCACACGGCTCAACAAATAGTGGATTTAAAAGTTCCACCTGGCAATAGACTTGAAAAATTAAAAGGAGACCGAAGAGACTATTACTCGATTAGAGTGAATGATCAATGGAGAATCGTTTTTCAGTTCGAAAACAGTAATGCCACAAAAGTCTCCGTAGAGGATTACCATAAATGAAAAAATTTGAAAGATTTATAAACCCGTTTCATCCAGGAGAAATACTTCTTGAGGAATTTCTCAATCCAATGAAACTCACTCAGCGCGAATTTGCATTACGCCTTGAATGGAGCCCTCGAAAACTTAACGAGATCATTAAAGGCAAAAGAGGCATCACGGCCAATACGGCTATTGACCTCAGCGAAGCCCTAGGAACGACACCAGAACTATGGATGAAGCTTCAACAAAGCTGGGATTTGGCGCAAGCCTACGAAGAACGTGAGGCCTCTTAAAACTCGGAATAGCCCACAAAGACTTTCTATTCCCTTAAGAATTTAGCCATTTAATCTGGAATTCAATCTCTTCTTCTTTTTTTGATCTTTCATGCTCAATACTAAATTTTGCAGAATTGGGAACGTAGATTCTTTCTCCTGCTATTTGTATATTAAAATTTTTTCCTTTTTCGAGACAGTCAGCAAAACGACGTAGCTTTGCAGCCATTTGCTTGTTGCTATAGGTTTTTTCAAGATCTCTTTTTCTTTTAGCCATGTTTTGAGTTTAGCCCCCTACTTTTCGCATAGCTTCCCAAAAAAACTCCACTTTTTTTTATAAAGTCTAAGCTTATTCAATTGCTAACAAGCGTAAAAGGGATATCCGTAAACAAACCTGGACGTGTATACAAAGCATGCTTTAGAAAATATACCTGTTCAGTTTTTGTAAAATTAGCTCGAAAGCGAATCACATCGGGAGGAAAATGGAACCCTACATCTCTCACCCACTCCATTTGAATTCCAAGCTCTAAAAGCTGATAATAAAAATGGAAAAAACCAGTCTTCTGAATAACATCAAGATGAATCATTACGGGGTTTTCTTCAGAGACCTCAAATAATTTTTCCGCAATATTTTGTATTTGCCGAGGAAGTAAAAGTTCTCTCAATGGAGCAATAATATAATCATACATTTTTCCTGGGTTATTATTACTATCTTTTTCCCTAAGTTGAATACGAACGTGCCCTTCAAACCAATCTGGACTATAAAAACGAGAGCCTTCGGCATAAGAAAATCTTTGCTCGGACCTCAGTGCAGAGACATGATAGTAATCAAGTTTTTTCGGAATAATGTCACGATCGTACATAGATTTAAAAATAGCATCTAAAACGTTTGCCAACTGAATTCTTTTAAAAGTGTCTGAACTCGCGGCTCTCCCCCCATTAGCAAGAAGCATATGCTCAGAAACACTAAGAACTTCATTAAAAAACTCTATTCCCGAACTTTCCACAAACCATTTCATATAAATATAAACAGTGTCAGGATCAAACGCATGACTATTATTTTCTGCTGCCAGAACCGAGCTTGAAGGACGCTCTCGCACTTGAACCTCTGGAGCTAAAAACAAGAGAAATAAGAACGTTAAAGATAACTTGTTTGTAAATTTTAAAGAAATTAAGCGTAGAATTTTCATGGGTTTCAATTAAGAACAATTACCTTAACTTATCAACAAAAAAGCTCCACAGATTGAAGCTTCAACTCCAAGTTACTGATTTCAAAAGAAACACTTTCCATTAAAATTTTATCTACCCCGAAGAAAGGCCCTCAGAATTTGCACTTAAGGCTGCTGCACTTTACTTTTGGTAATTCACTCCAACCGGTGACGAAGCGAGGCGATTTGTTTCCTTGCCGCATCTTCCAGGCTTTTTCAGTAACTCCGCATGCAGCAAGCTTGAGGGTAAACGGACCGTCTTGATGGTTCACTTGATCCATGGTCTGCATGAGGCGCTCAGACTTGATGCCATCATGAGCCTCAAAAAAAGCTAATTGTGCACTATTTTTACTTTGAATTTCAGAAATTTTAACAGAGGCTTTTTTATATTCGTAACCAGCTTTGTAAATTTTTTCGAGAATTTTAAAAGCAGCTTTAACGACTTTTCGAGTATCGGAAGTATGCGACTGAAAACGATAGCTTTCGACTGCTGAATATTGCTCAATATTTTTAAAGGAATTTGTTCGAATGGATACTTCAACTTTTGAGCAAACAGAGTTTTGCATTCTGAGTTTTTCTAAAGCGAGTGAAACATAGTTCGCAACAGCTTCTTGAAGAGCTCCAAGCTTAAAAACTGGCTCACCAAAACTTCGGCTCGATATGATTTCTTTTTTCTGAGCCACCGTCGTTTCTAGATCAAAACACTGAATGCCTCGCAATTCATCTTGAATCTGCCGTCCCACCTTCGTGAGCGTTCTTTGAATGAGTCTTTGATTTTTAAAGTCTCTAAAATCTTTCGCGCTTTTAATGTTTAAAGCCTGTAGCTTCTTGGTGCTTTGCCGTCCAATGCCCCAAACTTTTTCGATGGGGACAAGCCCCAAGGCTCTCTCTTGATACTCTGGAGTCATGAGAGAAACAATTCCCTTCGTTTTGGGGTATTTCTTAGCAATGTAATTAGCAATTTTTGACAAAACTTTTGTTGGAGCAACTCCAATACTGACTGGAATGCCAACATGGCGCTCTACTGTGCTCTTAACTTCTTGAGCAGAGGCTTCATAGCCTCTTTTTTCAAAACCAGTGAAATCAAGAAAAGCTTCATCGACAGAGTAAACTTCCATTCGAGGCACCAAGCGATTCAAGCTAGACATGATTCGAGCGGAAATGTTGGTATATAAAGAAAAGTTAGCTGAAAAAACGGCCACATTGTTTTTATCGCAAATGCTTTTTACTTTAAAATACGGCTCCCCCATTTTCACCCCCAAGTCTTTCAACTCTTGGGTTCTGGAAACAAAACAGCCGTCATTGTTCGATAAAACACCAACGGGTTTGCCCAGAAGATCGGGTCGAAACAAACGCTCACAGGAACAATAAAAGCTATTGCAATCGACTAAAGCAAAAACTTTTTTAGAAAGCACTAAGCGACTTCTCCAACTCGAGCAATCACGACTCCCCAAACCAGAGAAGAGGACTCGGCAAAAACCTTCAAGCCTTGGTAGGCAGGATTATCGGAATGAAGAAAAACGTGGTCTTTTTTTATTTGAACACGTTTGCAAAGAAGTTCCCCCTCGTGCTGAACAATACAAACGCGGCCATTCCAGCTTTGAAGAGAACGGTCGACAACGAGAAGCTCTCCCTCAAAAATTGTCGGTTCCATAGAGCGACCCACCGCCTCGAAGAAAAAGGTTGCCTCACGATTGCGAATAAAACGTTCGTCGAGACTTTGATATTTTTCTACAAAATCTTCAGAAATTCCAAAAAGCCCGCATTCCGCTTTGTGAATTGGAGCATGTGAGCGGAGATCAACTGGAAGCACTTCCCCCAAAGCATCAAAAGGAGAAACAAGAACAGGCTTAGCGAGAGGGTAAAGTTTGACTTCTGAATCTGTTTTCACTAATTTTAAAGCCTGCATCTCTTGAGATATAGCATAGGGAAATGAAGCAAAGTATGCCAGGTGCATTAGGGCTCTAAAATTCAATGACTTAAAGAAGAGGAAAGATGCATGACGTGGTCTTTGACTCCATCGTGGGCAAAAGAATATCCAGTAAAATGGGGCAGCTACAACGCTCGCCTTGATCGAGAAAAAGATGGAAGGACTCAATACATTTTTGAGACGCCAAGTTTCAAAAATGCATTCCGTAAAAATCAATTTTGCGTTGTCCCCATTCAAGGAGCTATTGAATCGTGCTATTGGGGAGAGGCAGCTGGCAAGATTGTTGCCTTTCAAAGAAAAGACCAGAAAAATTTCTTTGCCGCAGGACTCACCGATACCTGGACAGACCCAAAGTCTGGAGAAATTCACGAATCAGTCACTCTCATGACGGATGCTCCTTATGAATATTTCTTCAAGAATGGCCACGACCGAAGTATTCTTGCCTTTCAAGAAGAACGTATTGAAGAACTTCTTTGCCACAAAGAAAGAAAAGTTCACGAATCACTCAAGTTTATTCGAGCAAACAGAAGAAGCTACGAATGGACTTTTCAGATTGAACGAGAACTCAAAGAAGGTTGGCAAAAGAGAGCACCGAGCCCCGAAGAGATTGAAGCAATTGGGCAGAATGTATTTCAACGTTGAACGAGAAGATGAAGCTTCATATTTGCTAAAAAAAACATCTCACCGAGATCTGCCTTTGGAAAAAGTTTTGAGGAGCTCGAAAAGCTCTTTTCTCAGTCGCATCGATTCTTTTCCAGACTTTAAACACTTTAAAGTCCAGTCAACGGATTGATAATAAAATTGATATTTTTGATTTTCCCAATAATTTAAAGAATTCAGGCCTCTTTCAATGGTGCTGGAATTAAAAAGGATGTCCCCGCTAAAGTTAACTTCTCTTCCGTAACCCAAATAGCTATTGGGAGCACTCGCAGCTTCTGTCACTTTTAGATTTTGCCAATCCCACCTTTTGATGGCGTCAACCGAAAGGTTTTCTCCGAATTCATCGACATCATTTAAAAAGAAATCTTTTAATTTTGAAAAATCGTTAAAGCTTGTGAGCTTTTTTTCAACAAGGCAATAATTTTTTGAATTCTCAAAAACTTCATTCAAGCTTTCCTCAGCAGAAACAACACGACTCAGAAGGTTATAACCACCGCCTAAACGACGTAAAATATTATTGTCGGCAACTTCATAAATATAATGTTTTTTCTTTGAAGAGCCTTCAAAGCTGTAACGAATAACGTTTTTAGCATGACAAGAAGATTTAAAGCGAATTTGGTCTAAATTTCGAAGAATTGATTGGTGATTGAAGGGACTTTTTATCTGAATAGCCTCTGAAAGAAACAACTTGTCTTGAATAAGAAAAAACCTTTGACTTGAAAAATTAAAAATATCTTCATTTTTTTGAGCGCTCGAGAACTCAGTAGTAAAATATTCTTTTTTGGGATGCTCCCTCATACTTCGATCGTAAAAGCGAAAGCGCCTTCCTAAACCTGAGATTTCAGCGTCAAAAGAATCCAATCTAGGAGCGTAGGCTAAGCGAGGTCGAGTATGCAAACACTCCGTCAGAGGTGATTGAAAAATTGACGGAGCAAAAGAAGCTGGCTTATTGAGTTCCTTCTTAAAACTAGCTTTCCATTGAATGAGTGCTTCATCTATTTTCTTCTGACGAGCACTTATTTCACGAGAAAGAACTTCTATGACTATTTTTTCATGTTGAGAATTTAAGAAGAACTCTTCACAGGAATCTTGAATCGATTGAAGCACAGCCTTTCTTTTATTCAGAAGATAAGTAAAATAAAGCACTTTATCTTCTATTTCTTGAATATTCACTAAAGAGTTTTTCCAAAAATTATTTATTTTTACAGCTTGAATTTTTTCTGAATCAGAAAAGATTGCCGGTAACAACAAAGCAGATAAAATATCTTTTTCTTTTTTGTAAAAACGACTAAGTTGCCTCCGGTCAGACAAAAGGTTGAGAACGAACTCTGCCCCCAGTTCATTAATAAAAGAAAGGTCTTCATGCCTCGTTAAGCTTGGATAAAGCAACTCAGAGACGTCATCTTGATGAAATTTTTTATCTTCAAAATCAAGAAAAATTCTTGCTTCGCCACCTCCTTCACTCAAGGAATATTTTCCTAAAGCACGAAGTTCTTTTGGAATGTAAAAATAAATTTTTTCATTAAAGAGGTAGCGTCCATTGTATAAAGGAATGAGCAAATAGCTGCTGACCTCTTTTCTATTTAAATAATGGCTTCCTAAGTCAAAAAGCAATAACTTATGAAAACTGCCTCTTCCCTCAAAAAGTATTCCTCCTTTTGTCTCAAGAGCACAGCTTGGAAAAGAGTCCGCAAGGGACGAAAGAGCCCTATCCTTTTGATTCAAAGCTCTGTGAGTGCACACTGACAAAGAAAGCAATAAAAGCGCCAGGAAAAAAGACCTCATCTCTTCTTATTCTAATACAAAATAAGCTAGAAAAGATTCAACAAAGTGGACACGTGAAAGCCTTTAGCGAGCTTCTGCCATTTTTCTGACTCTCAACTTTAAATAATTCGTCATTTTTTAGATATCATAAGCGTATGAATTATTTAAAAAAATTGATTATTTTCTGTGCCATTTACTCATCTGTCCAAGTTTTTTCTCATTTTCACATCGAAAATAAAGATGAACTCAAAGCAGTCATCATTGAAAGTAGCCTTCTCAAAAAACTCAACATTGAAAGCCTCTATACTGATCCAGTCTCAAAACTTGCCTACACCGTCATTAATAATTTTGAAGCTCAACAAATTTCTCACGAAGTTCACAAAGAAGGAAAATGTGGTGGCTTTGAAATGCTGAGTAATTCACACAACCTTTCGACTGCATCGATTGAAGAGCTTTTTAGTAGCCTCAAAAATAGAGAAAACACGGAACTTTTCTCTAGTCGCCACAAAAAGATCATCAAAAAGACTGAACGAAGCCTCGAGCTTCTAGAATTACTGAGCAAAGAAAACCTCGAAAAATATGTCGAATGGCTCAGCTCCTTTAAAAACAGATACTACAAAGACTCGAATACCAATAAACACATTGACCCTGTGATTAAAAAAATTCAAAACTGGATCGACAGTAGTTCTTTAAATGCTCAAGTAGAAAGAATCAATCACAGTTCAATCAAACAAGACAGTATTCGCTTAAGAATTGATGGCTCTTTAAATCCTGATGCCATTGTTGTTCTCGGCGGGCACCTTGATTCCATTACCAGTAGTTTTTGGGGTGGCCCAGTCACCGAGGCGCCAGGCGCTGATGACAACGCTTCTGGTTCTGCTTGTCTGCTAGAAGTGGCTCGAGTTATTCTTGAAAACAGTGTTGAAAACGAAAAAACTCTCGAGTTTTTCTGGTATGCCGGAGAAGAAGGCGGCCTCATTGGTAGTGCTGAAATCGCTAAAGATTACAAAAATACGAATAAAAATGTTGAAGCGGTCTTACAACTCGACATGACCAGCTTTCCAGGCTCTGGCGTTCACACGATTGGAAGTATGAATGACTTTACGAGCAAGTGGCTCAGAGATTTTCTAGTTGAAATCAACATTGAATATGAACTTGGCATCACCATTGAAGACGATCAATGTGGCTATGGCTGTAGCGATCACGCTTCGTGGTATCGACAGGGATTTGACACGGTCATGCCTTTTGAATCGACTTTTGATCAGTCCAACAAAAAAATTCATACTAAAAACGATCTCATCAACACTCAAACTAACTGGGAACATAGTTTGAACTTCGCCAAGATTGCGTTGATCTTTACAGAAGAACTTGCCAACAACTAAAGAGTCAAAATATCTGTAGCGGATTCATAGCTACAATAGTGAAACTTTGAGACTATTGTAGTTATGAAATTTTTTAAAAATCTAAGAAACGTCATCCTCTTTATCTTTTCAATTTCAACTTTTTCATTCACGGAAAATAAAATTCAATCCATTCTCACTGACACTGAAAGCCTTGAAGCCTTAAACTTCTCAGGTCTTTTTTCTCACCCTCAACTAGGACTGAGCTACACACAACTAGACAGTAAAGAACTGCAGAAACTTCAAGACTACAAACATCGACTTGGAAGTTGTGCTGGCTACGAATTACTGAGCTCCAATGAAACATATTCTGAAGCGACAATTGAAAAGCTCTTCAACAACTTCTACTTACGTGATTTAGAAGATAGATTTGACTTGAGAAGAAAAAAATCAATTTTAAAAACGAAACAAAGCCTCAACTTACTTAAAAAGATTAGTGTAGAAGAATTAAAAAACTCTGTGAAATGGATCAGTTCTTACCCAACTCGTTACTATGACTCTAAAAAACCAAACGAACATGTTGACGATCTCTACGAAAAACTCAAAAAGTGGACAAAAAACTCTCAATTAAAAACTCAAGTTGACTACATAAGCCACAAAGGAATTCGACAAAAATCTCTTCGGCTCAGAATTGAAGGAAAAAAAGAGGCCAGTAAAATTATTGCACTGGGAGCTCATTTTGACTCGACCAATGCCTACTTTAGTTTCAACAGAAATGCACCTGGTGCTGATGACAACGCATCAGGCTCGGCAGCGATCCTTGAAGTCGCGCGAGTCATTCTTGCCAACAACAGTCCCAGTAATAAAAGTATTGAGTTTTTCTGGTATGCCGGCGAAGAAGGCGGCCTCATTGGAAGTAGTCAAATTGCCGAGAACTACAACCTAGAAAACAAAAATGTTGAAGCGGTTTTACAAATCGACATGGCAAGCTTCTCAGGTAGTGGTGACAAAACAATTGCCAATATGACTGATTACACGAGTAAATGGCTCCGTGATTTTTTGGAGGAAATCAACATTCACTATTCACTAGGTTTGAAAATTCTTTACGACAAGTGCGGCTACGGGTGTAGTGATCACGCCTCATGGTATCGGCAAGGTTTCGACACGCTCATGCCGTCTGAGTCATTATTTAATGAAATCAACCCACACCTCCATACCAACAAAGACTTGATCAACGAGCAAACAAACTGGACACATCTGCATGATTTTACAAAAATTGCGATGATTTTTGCTCAAGAACTCGCTAACAATTAAGAAGAAAGCTTTTAAAGAGTTCTGAATTACTTCAGTTCAGTCAATTTTCTAATTTGTTGAATTTGTTTAGAGGCTTGATTCTTCAGAATTTTTTTCTTATAGCGACTCTGGGCAATTTCAGTAATAAAGAGCACTGAAATAACAAAATAAAAAGTGCTTTTTGCCATCGGCTCAATCGGATAACCAAAAAACTTTAAATGCGCTAAATGACCGCCTTCAGAAAGTAAAAGAACCCCAACTATAAAAAGAATAAAAAGTCCTAAGACTTCATACATTCTATTTTTTTCTAAGAAGCTCGAAACATGATTTGCCAGCCACAACATGAGCACCCCACCCACCACAATGGCTGAAGCCATGAGCACAATCTTTCCGTGAGCCAGAGCAATGGCAGAAAGAATAGAGTCAAAAGAAAAAACCAGGTTCATGAGCACAATCATGGTGATCGCCTTTGCTTTAGAATGCTTTTCTTTCGGAGCCCCACCGTGAGTTTCTTCAAATTTCAGCATATGAAAAATCTCTTTGGTCGCCGTATAGAGAATAAACCCACCACCAAAAAGACAAATTAAAGCATGAAAAGTAAAAGAACCCTCTACAAAAGGATTTCCTTGAATGCTAAAAAAGGGCTCTTTTAACGTTTCCACCAGTTTAATGAGCACAAACAAAAAAGCAATTCTTAAAAAAACGGCTAAGAAGATTCCAATTTTACGAACCTGATTTTGAGAAGACTCCTCAACTCTTTTCGACTCTAAAGCAATGTAAAGAAGATTGTCGAAGCCCAAAACAACCTGAAGTAAAATGAGCATGAAAAATGTAAAAATCCAATCAAGCATAAAAAGCATTAAAAAAGCAAAAGAGAACTTTGGCTATTGTTTTTTTAGTTTTTTTTCAAAGCTTCAACAAGCTCGTGAAGATTCATATCTGAAAGTTGTCTTTGAGGAGGGTCATTCCAATGACCGTTAACGTAGTTCTCTAAATTATGAACTCTAGAAAAAGAATCCGCAGAAGCTACTAATGCCATCTGCTTTTCAAAAAAGCTACAATCTTCACAATGATCAAAAAACACCTTATTAAAATAGCCTACAGCCCAATAAGCCCCCCACTCAACATTATCGCAAGCTGCAACAGCTCCTTCGTAATCAGTTTTTGAGTTACATGTAGCGTGAGCGTGCCCACAAACAGAGCTCGTTCTTAAAAAATTACGATGAACTAGAAATTGATTGATATATTTACTAAAATCTTGCTTTGCTTTTGTAATTCCAATTTTTGAAGCATTTTTTTGAGCTTTTAAAAGTTTCTTTTTTGAAGTGATCGCATCAGATTTTAAGTTTTCTAAATGCTGAAAGTCAGCTTCAGCTGTAACATAACATGCAGAGTGCCTCGACTCATGAACAAGAATAGACATTTTTCCCAAAGAGATGTCATTAAAATAACTAGGTGTAAGGAACATTAACGATGTTGCATTTAAAATTTTATTCAACAAAGAACTCTGCCCACCATTAACATTAATTAAAAAATTATAATCAGTTAAAAATTGTTTGACATAATTCATGTAATAATTTTTAGAAGAGTCCAACTGATCTAAAAGCAACTGAAAGTTAAAAAACAGTCTATTTGTAGAATTATATGCGGCAGTTTCTAAACCAGAATTATTATTAGCTTTAGAAAATCGTTGCCTGAGATTTTTTTCAAAATCCAAAGCAACTGTATCAAGATGTTTCTGAAAATACCTTTTTAATGTGCCTCTTATTCGAACATTGAAAACATCTTTTACTTTTTTTGGTGAAAACTTAAAAAGTTCTTCATTAGAAACCCTTAACAAATCATCTTTAACGATTTGAGCATAATGAAAGCCTGATTTCAAAAACTGCAGATGGGTTTTATGAGCACCAGAAAAAGGCACATACTTAGCTTGACCTGAGCTAAGAAGACTTAATGAACTATATTCAAAGCAAGGTAAATATGTTTTTGAATCTATTAAAATGTTTTGAAATTCAGTTTTTTTGGGACATGCTTTTTTGTCACTTAAAACTATTTGAGCTCCTTTTAGTTCAACATTTTTAAAAACACTATCTTGAATTTGTGAATCATGAAAAACCGCCCCATTTAAAGTCGTCCTCAAAAAAGACATTTTATTAAAAGTACATTTATCAAAATAAATTCCGTTAAGATTTTTCCCTTCAATGACTAAACTTTCGAATTTCTTTCCTAACAATTGACCACATTCCATGAGCCCTAAATTAGTCCCATGATCACCGTTTTTGTTTTGACATTCGTTTTTTGTAGCATTGTAGCGAAAGCCCAAATCCTTTACTCCGAAGTTGTTTTCTTGATGAGCATCAATTTTTTTTTGTGAATTAGTTGCTGCTTTTGGAAAAGCTCCTTCAGAAATTTGAGCCTCCGTAACGAAATTTAAAAAAAGAAAATTCATTCCCGTTAAGAATATTATATTTACATATTTTTTCATTTTTCTAATCCTGATCAATCGCTTTTAGAATTGTTTGACTTTGTTGATCAAGCTTCCCCTTCAACAACTGAACTTGCTCTAAGAAATCGTTTTGATAATGACCCGACAGAAGTTCGGCGTTTTTGTAACAGTAAACACTGAGGCTCGAAAGCTCCGAGTCATGAATGCAGTCACCTAAAAACCCGATGACTTTTTCCACGTAAGTTTTATCTATGTATGCTTGCGCTAAGTGTGGAGTGAGCTCTCTTGCAAACTCCTTAATAACTCGTGACGTTTCGTGTTCATGAGCCTCCACATCTGATCGAACAGCTGAAAGTTTGGGAAGCTGAAGCTTTTCTAAATTTTTATTTTTTACAATATCTCGTGGAAGCGCCTCTACAATTTCTTCGTCTTGACTTTTGATCGACTCTTCCCCCTCCAGCTCTTGAGCTTCATTAACTGGCTCAGAAGTGACTAAGAAGTTATCCTCACTCCTGTGCGTTAAGAAAAAATAAATTGAGAAAAGAAGAGCTCCAAATATAAATGCTTTTTTCATAAATTTATTACCTTAAAGAATATGGAGCAAAAAACATACCACTCCACAGTCCTTTAAAAACAGCCATTTAGAGCGGGTCAAGTGACGATTACCCATCAGCTAAACAGCAATAATTGTCATTTCATGACGAAAAAACTCGCCAGCTTATTCATTCAATGTCATGAATAAATCCCAGTTATGGCCATTCTTCAGCTTTTTTTTATTTGTGTTTTTACGGCACTCAGCCCTGGACCAGACCTCTTTCTTATTTTGAGAAATCAAGAAAAAAGAGGTGTCGCCAATGCTTTTAAAACTCTTGCGGGTATTGCGCTGGGTAATCTCTTTTGGATTATTTTAGTTCTTCAGGGCTTCAACGCTCAATCCATTCCAGATTTACCTTATAATTTTTTCATTCTTTTGGGAGGTTTTTTTCTTATTTATTTATTTTATTCGGCTCAAGCTTCAGTATCTTTTTCTGAATTCAAAAGTAATTCCGTAGAAAAAAAAGAGAAGTCTTTTTATGAAGGACTGATCACCAACATTTTAAACATTAAGGCCCTTCTCTTTTACGGCGCCATTCTCTCGCCTTTTTTAAAAAAAGTTCAGCTTCCTAATTTTTTCATTGCCTGCATTCTCATGGCGGCCATTGTTTTTGCTTTTTCCTTAGCCATCTTTTCTTATTCTTACCTGAAAAGAAAAAAAATCTTTTCTAAAAGCTTGATCATTTTTCATCGAGTTTCCAATTATTTATTTTTAGCACTGGGCCTCTATTCACTCTACATTGCCATTCCAAAGATTATTGCGATTTTATGGACCAGTTAAACGCCGCCCTCTCTCCAATGGTTGGACTCTCCCACGCTATTCTTCGCTCCTGCATTCGAGACTATCTCCCAGCAGAAATCAACTGCCTTTGGTCTAGTGAAATGCTCAGCTCAAAACGCCTGATTTCGGAAAAAATGAATTCCAAAAGTGAGGTTTATTTTAGCGATGATGATCAGCGCCAAGGTTTCTCTCCTCAAATACTGGGAAACAAAAAGCATGAAGTTGAAACTGCCATTAAAAAACTTCAGGACTGGGGCGCCAAATCCATAGACATCAACATGGGCTGTCCGGTGAGGAAGGCTTTACAACATAATTACGGTGTCAGCTTGATGGGAGACTTCGATTACGCGGCTCGCATTGTTCAAGACGCGGCTCAGGCCTCCTCTTTACCTGTATCGGTGAAACTCAGAACTGGCCTTCATGAAGAATACTCTGAAGAAAAGCTCCTTCAATTTCTAAAAAAACTAGAAAGTGCTGGAGCCCAATTCCTCATTATTCATCCTCGCATTGGAAAAAAGAAAAGAAGAGGCTCTGTCAACATGTCCCTAGTGAATTCCGTTGCGAAGCAAATGTCTATTCCTCTTTGGGGCAATGGCGACATTCAGAACCTCGATGATTTTCAACGGCTTGAGAAAAAACATTCTTCAATTCAAGGCTACTACATTGGCAGAGCCCTTTGCGCTCGACCTTGGCTCTTGGCACAAATTGCAAAAGGAAAAAACATGAGCCTAGAAAGTGCCTCACGAAGTATTCCAGGTAGTCCTCACGAAGAAGCTCTTGAATATGCTTATTTTATTTCAAGCTTTTACAAAAAATGTAAAGAGAACCCGGTCTTTGAGCCACGCGCTTTTCGCCTCACTCAATTTCTCATACGTCAGGGGTCGGTCTGGATGAATTTTGGTCAGGAATTTAGTAGAAAATTTATTGCCACCATCAAAGAAAATTCCTCTACAGATTGTATTTTAGAGCAGGCTCGAGGCTTTATTTCCAAAGACGCCTTTCTGCAAAAAGAAACGGCTTTACGCCTTTAATCCTCATCAAATTCAATTTCTTTTTCTTAGACAATAAAGACTTCTTCTCGTTATAAACAGGGCATGAGCACAGCAAAAATTAATTGGCCTCAAGAGCCCGTCAGTCACCCAGAGAGCCTCAAGGCGCTTCGACAAGCTATTCTTGAGCAAATTCACCTTGCAAAGTCTGGTCACCCCGGCGGCAGCCTTTCCATGCTAGAAATTTTAACTTCAATTTTTCAGAAAAACTTTAAACAAGATCCTGAAAATCAAAAAGATCCCGAAAGAGATCGCCTCGTTCTTTCCAAAGGACATGGCGTCCCGGCGCTTTACGCGCTTTATAGCCGACTCAACTATTTTGACTCTTCAGAATTGAAACATTTTCGAGCTTATGGACATTTTCTACAAGGTCACCCCGACCACCTTCGCTTTCCACTGATGGAAGCCTCCACGGGAAGTCTCGGTCAAGGTGTTTCGGTCGCTCTTGGACTTGCCTTAGGCCTCCGATTACAATTTCAAGAAGGTAAAATTTCTCGCCTGCCGAAAGTCTATTGCGTGCTCGGTGATGGCGAAGCTCAGGAAGGTCAAGTCTGGGAGTGCCTCATGGCTTGTGGAAAATTCCAACCCGGCAATCTCTGCTTTGTTCTTGATTACAACAAGGGACAAATTGATGGGCCAACGAATGAAGTCATGAGCCTGGAGCCAATTGTCGATAAACTCAAAGGCTTCAACCTTGATGTTCACAACCTCGATGGACACCAGACGCAAGAACTCGAAGAATACTTTTCAGCTTGGGAAGCAAAACCTGAAGCGCCTGTTAAATTTTTAGTTGCTCAAACGGTGAAAGGAAAAGGCGTGAGCTTTATGGAAAACAACATTGGCTGGCACGGTAAAGCGCCTAGCCAAGAAGAACTGAACACTGCTTTAAATGAAATTTATGAAGGTCCAAGTCGACCATACGGGAGCCTCATCTCATGATTGAAAATAATTTTACCCAAAAAATTTACAAATTTGAAAAAAAAGTTGCCTCCAGACAATCCTTTGGTGAAGAACTCGTCAAACTAGGTTCTGAAAATTCTAAAATTGTTGCGCTCGATGCCGACCTTTCTAAATCGACGCAAACGCAACACTTCGCTAAAGAATTTCCCAATAGATTTTTTAATATGGGAATTGCTGAAGCCAACATGATTGGTTGTGCTGCTGGACTCTCACGTGCCGGATTTATTCCCTTTGCCGCAAGTTTTGGATGTTTTCTCACGGGACGTTTTGATCAAATTCGAATGAGCGTTTCTTTTAGCAATGCCAACGTCAGACTCATTGGAACACATGCTGGTGTCGGCATTGGAGAGGATGGCCACTCCCAAATGGCGCTGGAAGATCTTGCCCTCATGCGCTCATTGCCAAACATGACAGTTTTTCAGCCAAGCGATGACCAAGAAACTAGAAACTTCATGAACTGGTCCGTCAAACACCAAGGCCCTTGCTACATGAGACTCACTCGACAGGGACTGCCTCATTACCAAAAAGAACTCATGAGTTTTACAGAAGGCCAGTGGAATCTTCTGCACAAAGCTAAAAAAACAAAAACTATTTTTCTAGCCTCTGCTTCAGTGCTCGAGTCCGTCGTTGATGCTGTCAGCTTACTCGATGAAAAAACTCAAGATTCTATTTCAATTCTCAATGCTTCTTGGATTCAAAAATGTAGCGAAGAAAATTTTAAACTGATTGAAAGCCTCAATGCTGAAAGAGTCATTACGGTAGAAGACCACTATATTCAAGGTGGATTGGGTGGCCTCGTTGCAGAAAAGATGAGCTCCTTAAAAAACACTTCCCTTTTGCACAGATGGGGCGTCGAAGACTTTGGACAATCCGGAAGCCCGAGCGACAACTACAAAGCTTACAAACTCGACGCCGAAGGCATCCAAGAAAGACTGCAACAAATATAAGCAACTAAAATGCATCAAATTAAGCAGCTGCGCTTTTGGGATAAAGTTCTCGTTGAAATTATTCTTATTGCCTACAATATTTTTTACAGATGTTGGAGAAGGAAGAAACTGCCTCTCAAAAAAGAGCTTCAAGAGCGCTTTGACCAGGGGAAATCGATTGTTTTAGCTTGTTTACACCAAGACGACATTAGCCTTCTTCATTTCTATAAAGGCTACCCGATGAACACACTAGTTTCCTTCAGTAAAGATGGTTCACTTTTTGACCGTATTCTCAAACGCTTCAAATTTGGCACCGCCCGAGGAAGCTCCAGTAAGCGTGGCAAAGAAGGCTATCAAGAGCTCCTTAAAGTCATTGAAAAATCTAAAAAGCCTTTTGGCTTCCTGACCATTGACGGTCCTCGAGGGCCTTATGGAAAATCGAAAGCAGGCATCTTTAAACTTGCTTACGACATTCAAGCTCCCATCATTCCAGTCATCGCTTACACCGATCGCTATTGGGAATTAAAAAAAAGTTGGTCGAAACATCGCGTTCCAAAGCTTTTTGCTCGAGTAACTTGTGGCTTTTTAGAAGAAATTTCTTATGAATTGATTAAAGAAAAAATTGAAGCCCGAAAGCTTCCTGAGCTTCAAGAACAACTGGACCGCCAATACGCCGAAGCGAAATCGTCAAAATATTACGACTCTTAAGCCCTGAACTCTCAAAAGCCTTTAACCAAGCAAGTCATGACAAGATTTCCTACTCTTTAAAAGACGTCAAGAGCGTTAATCTATGGGGAGGTGTTTCTTAAACTTCAACTTTTCCTGATTGGATTTTTACTTATTTCAGCTCAACAGCTTTTTGCTTTTCATCCACAAGAAATTTATAAAAACTGGAGCCTTGAGAAAAAAATCGGCCAACTTTTTTGGGTGGGCTATCGAAACGAAAAACAAATTGAAGCGATTCAACCCAGTGGTGTGATTCTCTTTAGCTGGAACTGTAAAACACCACAGACTTGTCGAGCCCTGACGAAAAAAATTAGTCAAAAACTTTCTCAAAACGATTCAGGCCTCATTCCCTTTATTTCCATGGATCACGAAGGTGGAGAAGTTCTGAGACTCAAAACAGGCATGACTCAATTTCCTTCAGCCGCAGCCCTAGGCGCAACTCGCTCACCGCAAAATGCTTTTCTCGTTGGTCAGGCGATGGGCGAAGAACTGGCGGCTATTGGCGTCAATACGAACCTTGCTCCGGTGCTCGAACTTGGAAACGCTCGTTCCTTTTTGCAAAATAGAGTTTTTGGAAACAGTCCAGAAGCTGTGACCCAAATGAGCGCTCAGTTCATTCGAGGACTTCAAAGTAGTGGGCGCTATTTAGTGGGCAAACATTTTCCTGGTCACGGACTCGCTAGCAAAAAGAACATTCACTTTGAAGGCATTCACATTGAAAGAAATATTTCGAGCCTCATCTCTCAAGACACCCTTGCTTTTCAATCAGCCATTCAAGAAAACATCCCAGCCATCATGACGGCTCACACCACCATCCAAAACATCAGTCCGAAGCCGGCTTCAATTTCTAAAAGAGTCATCGATGGCTTGCTCAAAAAACAACTTGGATTCAACGGTTTAGTCATTACAGACGACTTGCAAATGGAAGGCGTTTTCCAGGGAGGTAAATATGGTTCCACCGAAGAGTTAGCCATCATGTCCCTGCTAGCTGGAACCGATATTATTATGATTGTTTGGTCCGAAAAAAAACAAAAACGAATTAAGCAACACCTCAAACGAGCCATTCAATCAGGAAAATTTCCACTCGCTTTACTTCATGAAAAACTCGATAAAATTCTATCCCACCGAAAGCATTATCTTCACTCCGACCACCAGAACCCCGACTGGAAAAAGGTGCTGCAAAAGAATTCAAATCTCGAACTCAGCAAAAGAATACAAAAAAAAGCTATTCGCTGGGAAGCTGGCGATTATTCAAAAATTCTTAAAGAAATAAAGCACAAATCAAAAGCTGGACTCACCGTTTTTCTTCCAAACTCAAGAGCTCAGCAGAGATGGTCCAAACAAAGACCAAAGGATCGAATTCACGTTCTCAGTAAAAGAGCTTCACGTGCTCAAATTAAAAGCACTTTAAAAAAAATCGATGTTTTGCTCACACAAAAAAAAGCCTTCATCGTCGTGACGGAACCCATCCCCACTATTCATGAAGACTATTACACCGGCCTGAGAAGACTCTTCAATGAGCACATTCAAAAAAATAGAGGAAAAAGCTTAGCGGTGATCTGGGTTCATCAAGGACTCAACCCGGTTAAAACTCAAAGAAGAAGAATGAAAGAATACCCTCTCGGTGTTGTCGCTCTTCACTCCTCCTCCTCAAAGGCCATTCAACTTTTTACAAGCATTTTAAATAGTAAAATATTTTAACAATGAAACAAGGCATGTTATTGCTAAACAATGGACAAAGCAAAAAAGCACCCTATTTACCTCAGTAAAGAAGAAATCCAAAAGCTTGTTCAAAAGGTTGCCCGAGAAATTGAGTCAGCTTATTCAGACTTGGACGACAAATCTCCTCTCTTATGTGTTGGGATTCTCAAAGGGGCCTGGATTTTTCTTGCTGACTTGGTCAGAGAATTAAAAATTCCAGTTGAAGTCGATTTTATGCAGGCTTCCAGTTATGGTAAAGCTCAAGAAAGCTCGGGAATTGTTAAAATTGAGAAAGATCTCAGTTGCGACATTCAAGGCAGAGACCTGCTCTTAGTCGAAGAAATTATTGATACCGGGAGAACTCTCGATCAAGTTAAAAAATACTGCCTTGAAAGAGGAGCTCGCTCAGTAAGGATTGCCTCCTTACTAGACAAAAAAGTAAAACGAATCGTTCCTCTTGACGGAGACTTCATTGGAAAAGAAATTGAAGACAAATTCGTCATTGGCTACGGCCTCGACTGGGCTGAGAAATTTCGAGATCTTGAAAACATTCATTATGTTGAAGCTTGATCTCTAGAGTGACACTTTAAATCTTTTTTTAATACTCCTTGCTCAAACAGTGAATACTTCCATAATCAGTCACATGCTGATCCGTTGTGATGGGAATGACTTGATCAAAATACTTTTGATAAGTTTTTTTCGCTTGAGCATTTTCCTCTTTGGATGCATAGATTAAATATTCAGGAATAAAAGCCGTTCCATTCACCCCCAGTGAGTTCGCATATCTAGGAAATGAGACCCTATACCCATAGCCTTCACTATGAACTTTTTCTTTATGAGCATTTAAAAAGACTCTTTGTCCGATGTGAATGACAGGTGCTGGCTGCACAAGATCGACAACTTTAAAGCCTGCTTCTTCTAATTGCTTTTTTTTAGATAAACTCTCACTCACCCAATCTGGAAACTTCTGCTCTTGATCGGAGTCAATATAGTAAACTTGATGTAAGTGAACTCTCTTATCCCTCACCTTTTCATCAATCTTAGAAATAAAATCATAAGCTTCTGCTTGTGATAAAGTTTTATTTGAAATTCCAGCGAGTGGCTCAACACTGCTCCCATGAGCTTGACACTCATCCCAATTTTCGAAATGAATAGACTCTTCTGTACAAACATAAGTGTGCGTCATTAAATTTCGATCAACTCGAACATGATTACTCTTAAATTGAGCTAAGAACACAGTTTGATTCTCAACAAATCTAGCAAAAGTATCAATGTGCCTTGTCTCGCTCGATGAACTTACGGAATTGAAAAATAAAACCCCTAAACTTGAGGAGATGTTTGCTTCGTTTAAGGAAAGAGTGGACACTGCGCTTGATGTTCTCAGTGAGGATAAAGGGCGCTGGGATGATGTATCTCGTAACAATAAACTCATGCTTCAAACTTTGTTTGAAGAATTTTTTTCTCCTAGTGAGCTTGAATTGTTTCATGAATTTGAAGCTAGCGCTGGGAAGTTGCTTTTAAAACCACTTAAAAATAAGCAAGAAGACTATGCTTTTGAATACATTTTAGAAAGAAAAGCGGAGCTACGCCTGATCTTTTTACTAACTGCTAACCTATTGAAGGAGCAACGAGGTAATGAGTCATTACAGAGAAAATGGTTCGAGCAAGCTAGTGACGTTAAGTCAGTTTCTAGTCATGAGCTATTCAGGCGTATGAGAGTTTTTCTAGGAAATTCTACCTTTGTGAGTTCTACTAGGAATTATTTGTCATCTTCTATATCTAATGAAACAGTGTTTTCTCAGTTTATTAATTCTCTGAACAGTCACCCGACTATGTTGTCAGACCTATTGGATCTGTATGGTAGATTTTATGAAGAGCAGTCAGAATTTGCCAAAATACAGATTGATGAGTTTGGTTATGAAAAAGTAAGTCAGCGCTTATATGAGAGTTATAACACCCTTCTTTATTCTTTTGTGTCTCACAATTATGGATTCTTTTCAGACTATCTCTATAATGAGGAATCAGAATTTCATGTAGAGGGTGCAATTCATGCCGTTCAAGAAGTCGTGGATATTTTGAAGGTGCTTGAAGGCCTCGGCGATCCAATTGAGTATTTATTGGAAAATTCATTTGATGTCTCAAAAAAATGTAATTCAGCCAAGGTGGTAACGGGCGGTGAAAGGGAGCGCAAGAGTCGAATTGTGAAAATTCGAGAGGCGATTGAATTTCTAGAGAACTTTGACTTTTCTGAGGTCGAAGCTATCCTCGAGGATATGAAACTTTAGGAATAAGACGAGGGGTTTAACCCACTGCCGTCCGGTTAGGGGCGGTGAGTGATCTTTTAACTGTTGGAGCTGCTTTGGCAGCCTTCTTTTTTTTCAATTAAGCGGGTCATGAAAAAAGAATTGTTTATAGAGATCCAGAAACAAACTAGGACATTACTTTTATTACAAACCGATTTGATTTGGCGACACAAATAATTGCAGATCTCTATAAATCACGCTGGAGAGTAGAGCTTTTTTTTCAAATATTCACTTAATGCTAAATGGGCAATTATAAATTTAAAAATTCAGCGGGCATTTCCAGTGGTGGAATGATTTCAATTCCGTCAACTTGATCTTCAAGCTCTGGCTGAACCGCCTGACCTTCGACAAGCCACTTCAAAGCAGGGCCAACAAGGGCACGCCATTCATTTTGTGCGAGTTCATCGTAGCTCTTCTTAGACTCATCAACTGAGAAATGAAGATAGGCAATATCTTGAGAGCTCACCCAGTCACCGAACTCAGTAGAAAAGTTTTTTTGCTTCTGAGCACTTCCTTGAGATTTATACTCTTCAAGGCTGTAAGCAGGTCGCTCTGAGAACTCAACGATATGTTCGACAATCGTGTCACTTAAATTTGAATGATAGAAGGCAGGCTCCCCTGCAGAGATCGTGACCACAAAAGATGGAGCAATCTGTCGATACCACTTTTCAATGCTCTCACGGAGCAGACGGCTCGACTCAGACTTGTGGCTCAACAATGTAAATAATTCCGAAATCGGATGATTCACAAAAGTCGTCATAAAGATGTCATCATATGGCTCAAAATATTTTGCCATTAAAGACTTCTGTAAAAGGTTCGTAAAATGTGAATCAGCCGAAGCTTTCTTTCCTATAGAAGAAAGAATCCAAATTTTCTTTTGCTCTTCAGCTTGAAGACTTTCATTGTCTCCATGAAACCGGTAGAGCTGTGCGAGCTTATCATCAGCCGCGAAGTTCTCCATTCCAATAATATTACAATACTCAACTAGTTCCCAGTTTCCTTCAAAAACACCCATGTGCTTTTTTGATACAATTCTTCTTCAGCGTTTTGAAGTAAAAAATGCATTCAAAAGCATTTTTTTTTATTTTTATTTTTTAAGGGTTTTTATTGTTGTGCAAAACCTCGATCAACGCACCGCTAGCACTCCAAATTTCCCTCTAAAAAAGTTATTTACAAAGAAGTATTCAGAATAATTTTTTTGAATTTCGAAGCTAATTTTCTCTCGACAGTTGAAAATAACTATGAAGCTCAGTTACTTTTCAGAAGATACAGGCTTTTTTCGGGAACGTTTGCGAGGTCTTTTCTTTCTCACTTGAGAGACATAGTAGTTTTTATTTTTAGAAAGGTAGCCCTTCCAAGCTGGCAAAACAAAATTATAGAGATCAGCTCCATCTAAGTATTTTGCATGCGAAAAAACCTTAAGAACATAAACGCTTTGAGCCCACAATTCAAAATTACCCTTGTGAATGCTTGGCAGTCGCCCTTTATTTTGAAACTGAGTTCTTACTTTTTTGATTAAGAAATGAATGTTTTTCACAGTTTCTTTTTCAAGTTTACTCAAATTGAGCTCCTGAGCGGCAAGCTCAAAATAGCTTTTAAAGGCGCGCTTGTTCTCTGGGTCAAATTCGCGAAAGAACATGAAAGAGAAGTAAACCGCAGAATGAGTGACATGTTCCCACTTACAAAGCTCTGTCGCTCGAGCAAAGGCTAGAAGCAGATCCTTGAAGGACTTCTCCTTCGAAACAAACTGTTCGCGATAGAACGGATAAACCGACTCAAAGACTTCATAATGAAAATATTCTTTAAAAACAAAAGGCGTCCTCACACCTCTCCATACCTTGAGTAATTCTTCCCTGAGGCGCTCTTTTTTGGCATCAGCAAGACAGGGCATGGTATCTTTCAAGGCTTTTGAAAGTCCAGCAACAGGAGTTAGATTGAGCTTCCCTGTAAAGCGTAGGGCTCGGAGAATACGCATAGAATCTTCCCTCAAGCGAGTCTCGGGATCGCCAATCACTCGCAGCTCTTTTGCCTTGAGATCTTTCCACGCCCCCATAAAGTCAACAACCTTCAAGTCAATAGGGTCTAAGAACAAAGCATTCAGAGTAAAATCTCTTCTTTTGGCGTCATCAAAAGCTGACCCAAAAACATTTTCATTAATTTTTCCATCTTTTAATTCTGGCGGCCTTCGAAAACTGGTAATTTCAAATTCCTTCAAAAAGCTCACTCGACTCAAAGCCGGAAACAGCGGACTCATGAAAGCTTCGCAATCTCTTTTTTCTTTTGGAGACATTCGCAGCTTCAAAACCACGATTTTAAAACGCCGACCAATTTGCCGTGAAGCTCGAATCAAGGCACTGACCTTTTGTGGTGTTGCCTGAGTGGCAATATCAAAATCCTTCGGACTCTTCCCAAGAAGGAGGTCACGAACACAACCACCAACGAGATAACTTTCAAAGCCCCTTCTTTTGAGTTTGCGAATGACTTCAACCGCGTCGGGATCGAGCTCAGAAAAGAGCTTCTTTGGAAAATTATAGGACTTCTTTTTCGTCGTCGATTTTTTTCCAAACAAAAACTTAAAAATCATGCATTATCCTTTTTAATTCGAAGCGAATTCGTCACTGACGAAACTCTTTTCAACTGAACTATTTTTAATATATCAAAGTTTTCTTTTCTTTGAGCCTGAATCTCTTGAGAGTCGAAGATAAATTCATTGAGTGACGCTCGTAAAGGACTCAGCTCGAGTCCCTCATAAAGATCTGGAAAGATTTGAAGCTTCTTAAGAGCCTCTTGAGCTAAACGATCAAACCCCCGAACATTGTTGTTTAAAACATGATAGAAGGCAGCTGCAGCCTGGATAACCCCCTGAAGGAAGCGTTTTCTGTCGCCTATTTCTTCCAGCCATTCATCCTCTAAAAGCTCGTGGCATTCCCAAAAATAATGATTATTAAATAGACGCACCGCTTCGTCCAGAACAGATTGAGACACGCTTCAGAAGCTAAACAATTTCCCATCAGGATGCACTAAAAAAAGAATTTCTCTGGGTGGCAACTTTTTTTGAAGAATTAAGCGGCTTTTTTCTGTGTCGATTCTTGCTCATAACCATGAAGACTGAGAAAGAGCGGAACCAGATGTGGATCAAACTGAGTGCCACTACAGCGATCAATCTCGCTCAGAGCAATCTTTTTTGCCAAGCCTTTTCGATAAACTCGCGTATAGGTCATGGCATCGAAAGTATCGACAATGAAAATAAAACGCGCAAAAAGAGGAATCCGCCGTGAAGCCACGCGATCCGGATAACCTCCTCCATCAAAACGCTCGTGATGGGCTCGAATGTGCTCATGCAAATGACAAGCGTCTTTTAGCTGAAGCGCTAATTTTGCAGAATCAACAGGATGTTTTTTTACAATTTCGTATTCTTGATCGGTTAATCTTGAAGGCTTTTGAATGATCGATTTTGGAATGAAAATTTTCCCAGTATCGTGCAATAAAGCAGCCTTAAAAAGATCGAGCATTTCAGACTCTGAAAGCATGGCCTCTGTCCCAAGACCTAACGCTGCCGTGGAAACCCTCAAACTATGATCCAAAGTATATGGGTCGTGATTTTGCAGTCGCTGTAAAAGCTCAACACATTCATCAGAACTATAAAATGAAAGCGCTTTTCTTCGAAAGCTTTCACTCATTTTTTTAAAAGATGGAAACAAAGAACTCAGCGTGTCTCTGCTTTTCAAATCATAAAGTGGCATACCTAAACTCATCGGAAAAAACTCCGAATACCTAAAGAATATTTTACGCCGAAAAGCCTCCAATAATCAGCCATTTAGAGCTCAGCGCCAAAATAGTTCAAGCTCTTCACTCAGTCTTAACAATTCTCTAATTTGATCTTGAGAGCATTCACTTATGGTATTAAATTTAACTCACATGAAAAAATCGGTGACAACGCGTGCTCTTACCTTTTGTCTTTTTACGAGTGCGTTTAGTTTTTCATCAGCCAAAAAAGACTCTTCTTTTGTCTACTTCTATGGCGATTGTCATTACGAGATTAACGTTCAACCAAAAGCAGCAACGATCAACCTCGATGGCATCTCACTTGGCCATGGACACGCTGAAGGCAACATTCCCTGTGGCGAAAAAAGCCTTCAAGTCACTTTGGACGGCTACCTCCCCCACGAAGAATTCTTCGACGTCGAAAAAAATGGAGTGAGAACGGTCCAACTCAAAAAGAAAAGTAAAAAAGAACATTGGCTTTTTTCTAAAAACTTTATTTCTCAACTCAAAGATGGACTAGGCCCCATTCAAAAAGGCAACAAGGAAATGGAAGCCTGGGCACTTGCTGCTGCAAAAAAACGAGAAGAAGATGGCTTCACCGTTAAAATTGCAGAAGTCGCCGCTGAGTCTACCGATACAAATGCCGCTAGCTTTGACGGCATTGACTTTGATGATGTCAATACCTGGTTGTAACTAACCAGGATTTCGAGCTTAAGCTCACAAAGAACTCGAGCACACTATTCACGAAATGATGAAGGTTTTTGATCTTTATGGTGGATATATTCCAAACAATATCATCCTGTTTAGAGGCACCAACTTTCGTTACCTCAAGCGATACCCACTCGAAGGAGAGGTGATGAGTGATTTAGCATTTAGCTCTACCTCCATTTCTCGGAACATTTCCTTAGAGTTTGGGACTAATGATGGTTTAGATGGAGATAGGCTTGCTTTCTTAGTTCAATACTGTGACCAAATGAAACAAGAATCATGTCATGATGATAGCAATTCTGTTCCCGATAGTGTCTTAGAGGAATGGTTAAATTTTACTCAACAGTAAAGCACTTTAGAGCCTAACGACAAAGTAAAGGGCGGAGTAATTTTTTATTTGCCCCCCCTTGTTTAAAATCTAGTCTGGCACTTTCGGGTTAAACCCCATCTCCATTTCAGGCTAAAGCCGGTCAGCAAAATCAGAAAAAATTCCATCAACGGGAACGATCTTTCGAAAGATTTTTAAAAAGGATTTTTCGGTGAGTCCCTCGGGTAGGTCGTCACTTCTATGGGTGTACACATGAAGAAAAAGATTGTTTTTATGGGCCAACTCTAAAACTCCACGAGACGCCGCAGTTTTTACTGAATGAAGATCTTTAGCGATGAGACTATAGTGCGGGGCGATGCCTTGAGCATATTTGGCGACCTCTTTAATCCCTTTAGGGAGCAGCATTTTTTCGTAATCAGCATCCGATTCTTTCCAAATATTTTTACCGACCAATTGAACGAAGGGTAATTTTGTCCAGCTGCGAATGCGCTTTAACTCGATGGGATCAAAGCATTGAAGAATAGTTTTCTCTTTGAGTGAATGAAATTTTTTAGAGTTGAGAATTTCTAAAACTATTTTACTGATGTCTTTATTTTGCTCCAAATGAAATTTTGGAGATTTTATTTCAGGGTAAATGCCGATATTTTTACGACGGCTGCGATTGAGCTCCACAAGCAAATTAAGAAACTCTTTAAAGGTAGGAATTTTCCAAGGACTCAAGCCTCCTTGATATCTTTTGGGAAAAACCTGTTTTTTAGTGATGAAGTCGATACGCTCTTTAAGGTTGAGCCTTTTCAGCTCTTTGAGTTTAAAATCAATAGCGTAGTAACGCCCATCTTTTCGATAGCGCTTCGGGAAGATTTCAGCAACATTAGTAGTCGTATCAATGTGGATATCGTGCAAGACAACGGGAACATCATCCTTGCTCAGCACTAAATCTGGCTCAAGATAGTCGACATCCCAGGAATGAGCCATGGCAAAGCCCGCAAGACTGTGCTCAGGAAGGTATCCAGGCGCTCCTCGGTGAGCGATCACAATCATTTTTTTAGAGAAGACATCTGATGATGTCAGAAAAAAAATGAAGAATATAATTTTGAACCGTAGCAACATGATTTATGTTTAAGCCAATGATGGCCCAGGAAACAAGTCAACAGCTCCTTTCTTTGAAACGGTGGCGAAAATCGACATTTTGGGTCATGTTGATTGGTTATATTGGCTACTACTTGTGTCGAAAAAATATTTCAGCTGCCTTTCCTTTAATGATGGATGTCTTCGGTTATAGCAAAAGCGAATTGGGCTTGATTGCTCTTTACTCTGAAATTGCTTATGCTGCAGGAAAATTCATTAACGGTCCCTTAGCGGATCGTTTTGGCGGGAAACGATTTTTTCTTTTAGGTATGGTCGGCGCCGTCTTGTGCAATTTCGCTTTTTCATTTGGAGGCTCCCTACCCTATTTTATTATTGTTTGGTGTGTCTGCCGCTACTTCCTTTCGATGGGTTGGGGAGGCTTAAGCAAGGTGATTGGAAACTGGTATGAGCCAGAAAACAACGGGACGGTCATGGGACTCATTAGTATTAATTTTCAATTCGGTGGCGTTTGCGCTACTTTGTTGGCTGGCCTGATTGTTGCGCAAGGTGGAACGTGGCAAGACTTATTCATTTACCCCCCCTTAGCTTTAATTGTCATTTTAATTTGGTCGGCATTAGCCTCGAAAGACAACCCCCAGGAAGTCGTCCCCGGGACTGATTTTGGTCGCAGCAAAGTAAAAGGCAAAGCACCTATTCTGAGTCGTGAAACAAAAGACGAGGGAGAGAATTCTCTATGGCAAAATGTTCTATTATTACTAAAGTTACCTATCTTTTTAAAACTTTTAGTTTTTAGTTTCTTGACGACTTTTTTGCGCTCGGTATTTTTCTTTTGGACGCCAACATTTTTAATTGATTTAGGAATGGGAACATCAAATGCTATTTTTAAATCAGCACTCTTTCCTTTTCTAGGAGCTCTTGGAACAATTTTACTCGGTTGGTATTCTGATCGCTATGCAAAAAACGGTGACCGAGCAAAGATGATGTGGGTCATGCTCTGTGGTCTTCTACTCAGCTTGCTCACAATTAGTTGGGGCGTCAAAGAGACATGGAATCCCAGCACGATTGCTATCCTTTTGGGCTTTTCAGGATTTTTTCTTTTAGGCCCCTACTCCATGAGTAGTGGTTGTTTAGCACTCGACATTGCCGGTGAGAAAGCCGTCGGCAGTTGCACTGGCTTAATTGATGGCCTTGGTTACATGGGCGGAGCCTTAGCTGTCTGGTGCGCTGGAAAACTTGCCGACATGCTAGGATGGAGCGAAGTTTTTCTCTTTTTATCGCTGTTTACATTGTTTTCAATTATTGCAGCTTTTTTAATGAGTTTAGAGTTTCAGACTTTAGCAAAGAAAATGAAGCTTTCTGATACTACTTAATTTTCTGACCTCATTCCGCTTTTTAGGATCTATTCACCATGATCTAAAATCACTATGATCTAGAAAAACTTATTTTAATTTTAAAAGATAAAGAGTCTTAGAACAAAGTTCAGTCACATCATCCAAAATGGCAATGAGCTCATCAGCAGCATTTAGAGAGCTTTCTGAAAGCTCTTTTTGGAGGCCGGATATATGAGATCGAAATTCAGAAATTTCTTTCTGAGAAGCTTCTAAAGAATATTTCTTTTCCAGGGATTGTTGTACCCCAATTTGTGAAAAATCTAAATCAATGTCGTGCCCCAAAGCCGATTCAACAAAACTATCAGTGAAAACTTTATTTTGATTAAGAAACTCTTCATAAGTAACGTGATGCTGAGCAATTCCAGTCCTCCAATGCCACAAACGTGCCTTCGTACTAATTTCCATCATCAAGGATACTGATTTTTCAAGTTTCATTATTTGAAACAATAGCACATTACCAAAAAAACACAAATTATGATCTCTCAAAACAAACTCAACACTGTTGTCTCTATAGTTTCTGGCACCCTTCTTGCCTCTGCTCCCTTTAAGTCCATGTTTCAACACAGCCTTGATGACGCGAGTCAATTTATTGAACTCAGTACTTTTGCAAATTTTTCTGGAAAAATGAGTTTTTTTCATAGCTATTGGAAACTCGGATTGCTCCATCTTTTAATTCTGTCCGGAAGCCAAATGAATACCCTTTTTAATTTTTGCCATTATCTTCTAAAGAAAGTTAAAAAAAATCAGAAAGTTTCACCACTTTGGATTCATGCGACTCCTTTTTTACTTTGCTTTTTTTATTTATGGACGGTTCATTTTCCGCCTCCACTCACCAGAGCTTTTATTCTTTTGTGTGTGCAATCATTCCTGATCAACCAAAAAGCTGCTTTTCGAATTGTCATTGCCTTTTGCTTTCATTTTTTAATATTTCCTGAACATATGACGACGACGAGTTTTATTCTGAGTTGGGCTTCATTTCTGGTTTTAATTATTTCCCAGAAAATATTTCAATCAAAACTGCTGCAACATGCCCTCATCTGCACGCTTTGCCATTTGATTATCTCCGAATTGAATGAACGTTATCATTACCCTCACCATTATTTATTCATGGCCATTTTAGCGAATTACTATTCGAGCTCGCTTTACGAGAAGTTTTTATTTCCTCTGTTGAGCTCTTATATTTTACTCAAACCGCTCTTAGAGCTCTTCAAAAAGAACTTCCATCTTGATTTTGAATTTTTATTGTTACCCTACCAATACATTGCCTTAGCCTTTCTTTACCTGAATGACGCTCTTAACAAATTTCTCAGCGCTTTTCTTTCCATCTTCACAAGAGCCTTTGAGCTTTTCTAGACATCTTTCCTTATTTTTGAGAGCATACAGGCAAGGAGATTATGGATTTTCAAATACGCAATGCTACGATTCACGATTGTTCAGAAATTCTTGAACTTTCGAAGCTTCTGAACCTCTACAATCTTCCCAACAATCGAGATCTCCTTGAAAAGAAGCTTCTGAACACTGAAAAAAGCTTTCGTGGTGAAATCGAGGAAAAAGCGAAAAATGAATACATTTTTGTGCTTGAAGATCTCAGCTCAAAAAAGATTGTTGGCGCCAGTCTGATCATTGCCAAGCATGGCACAAACGAGTCCCCCCACACTTACTTTAAAGTGCTTAAGAAAAAAAAAGAATCGAGCACCTTAAACATTATTGTTGAACATGAAATTTTAAGAGCTGGTTTTGATTATGATGGGCCCAGTGAAATAGGCGCCTTGGTTTTAAAGCCCGAATACCGGGGACACCCCAAGAAGCTTGGAAAATTCCTGAGCTTTATTCGTTTCATGTATGTCGCCGCTTTTCGAGAACGTTTTGAAAATCACATTCACTCTGAACTCATGCCTCTCTTTGATGAAGCCGGGAACTCTCATCTTTGGGAAGAACTCGGAAAAAAGTTCACCCGCATGAAATACAACAAGGCCGATACGCTTTCTCAATCGAATAAAGAATTCATTACTTCATTGTTTCCCGAAGGCGATATTTACACGTGTATGTTGAGCCAAGAAGCCAGAGACTCTATTGGTAAAGTTGGCCATTCAACCAAGCCCGTTGAAAAAATGCTCAAGTCCATAGGCTTTTATTACAGCAACATGATTGATCCCTTTGACGGAGGTCCCCACTACTGGGCACAGACGGACGCCATTCTTCCCGTCAAAAATACCATCGAGCTCAAACAAAGCACTCAAAAAATTGAGTTTTCCAAAAAGGGCTTTTTAGGAATCATGAATCAGTCTCAAATTCAGTTTTTTCATTCTGAATTTGCTATGAATGAAAACAACGAAATTGACCTCAACAATGAAAAAGAAATTTCTCAAGGCATCAAGTCTGGCAGCAAACTTTACTTTTTAGAAAACAACTCAGGAAAATAAACTATGAATTTACAAGAAATACTCAATTACGAACATAGCTTCAAAGGCTCCTACATTAACAACAAGTGGATTCTCAACAACAAGCACGATGAACATTACGAAGTGCGGTCCCCGGCAAACTTAGAGTGGCACTTAGGCGCCATTCACGGAAGCTACCATGAAGTCAACCAAGCCATTCAGCACGCGAACAATGCTTTTAAAACTTGGAAGCAACTGAGCACAGCCGACAGAGAAAAACTGCTTTATCGTTTTTCCGAGGAACTCGAAAAAAGAAAAGAAGTCATTGCTCGCTACATTTCCATTGAAAACGGAAAACCCTACGCGGAAGCCCTCGGTGAAGCCGGGCTCATGAAAAAGAAAATTGACATCACCATTCAATACGCTCAAGCCCTCGTTGCCACGCAAAACTTAGACTTTGGAGAACTCGGTAAAGGCGAAATTCATTGGAAAGCCAAAGGCGTCCAAGCGATCATTGGACCCTTTAACTTCCCAGTTCACTTGAATCATGGACTCATTGTTCCGGCCTTACTCATGGGTAATGTTTGCATTTTAAAAGCTTCTGAAAAAACTCCATTTTCGGCTCAATGCTACATGGAAGCTTTTCATGAAGCCGGTTTTCCCCCAGGAGTCTTACAACTTATTCAAGGTGGTCCAAAAGTAAGCACGGAACTCATTCGCCACCCGGATGTTCATGGAGTCATGGCAACCTGTAGCTACGAAGTCGGAAGGAAGATTCAAGAAATCACTTCCATTGCTCCAGAGAAATCAGTTGCTCTTGAAATGGGCGGAAAGAATGCGGCCATTGTCTGGTCGACAAAAGACGTTCAGGCTCTTGCTAAAAACCTCATCAAATCGGTCTACCTGACGACTGGTCAACGTTGCACCGCCCTTTCCAGAATTTACGTCAACAAAGAAATTATAGAGAATGTGCTCGAGGAGTTTCACAAACTTAGTAAAGAAATTTGCATTGCTCAGCCATTTCAAAAAGAACCCCTTCCTTACATGGGCCCCATCATTTCTGAGGCTGCCAGAGAAAAAGTTCTCAAATACGCGAACATTGCTAAAAAAGAAAACATTGAATGCATCATGAGACCGAAAATTCTTGAAGGTCAAAGTTCTCAGCACGACAACTCACTTCCAAAAGGGTGGTATCTTACTCCCGGAATTCACTATGCTAAAAAGTGGACTCCTGAAAGCACTTACCAAAGCCATGAAATATTTGGCCCCGATTGTTTTTTCGCACCAATTGAATCTTTAGAAGAAGGCATTCAAGCTGTGAACTCAGCTCCCTATGGTTTGAGCTTTAGTTGCTTCACAACTGAAGAAGCAGAATTCGAAAAAGTTGCCGAAGAAATTGAATGCGGCCTGCTTTACTGGAATAGACCTACTGTCGGTGCCAGTGGGAGACTTCCCTTTGGTGGTTGGAAGAGATCCGGAAACGGAAAGCCAGCAGGACTCTACGCCATACTAGCCGCCTCTCAAATTCAAGCTCGTATGAAGTAAATTTAGCTACTTACAATTAAGTAAAGCTTTCAAAACTTTGTTTTGTTAAAGTTTTGTTAAGATCATATTTTTTTTAACACAAAGATTGTTAAGACGCCTAAGATAGTAACTAGATGAAAAATTATTCTTTATTAATCGCTTTCTTCATGACCCAAAATACTTTTACCTTTGAAGTTCCGCACAACCCATATATGCAGCCTCAAACTGAATTCAAAGAAGAAGCACTTCAACAAGACCCCAACCCACTCATTATTGTTGGCGCAATTGAAAAAGAGGAAATCAGAAAAAGTTTCTCAGATGCTTCAATTTCAGAAAAAGCCCAAACCAAAAAAATAAATTTTTTAGAAAAAACAATTGAAGAGCTTCATTCCTTATTCCAACAAGCTAGAGATGACTCCGCAGAGAAACAAGACATCATTCAAGTGCTCAACAACCTACAAAAAAAATCTCCATCAGAAGATGATTTAATTTTTAAAAACCCGAAGAATTTTAAGTTATATAAAAGAATAAAAAAGAAGATTTCTCAAAAAGACCTCCAAAGAACTCTAGCCCACATGATCAGTAGCCCATATCGAATTTGGTGGGAAGACTACAATCCACTTCCACAGAAGGACCCGAAGCTTGCTTTAGGAAACCCAGTTTTACCCCAGCCTGCAGACTAACCTCAGGTCTCTTCAAGTAACAGTAACTAAGCTCGAACGTTATGCCCTAGCTTCGCGCTAGCTACTTTTGAAATTCCGCGTTGTTCCATCGTCACCCCATACATGGCATCACTGCTTTCCATGGTTTTCTTTTGGTGAGTGATCATAATAATTTGTGACTGATAGCTCATTTTTCTGACCTGTTTATTAAAACGGGCAACATTCGTGTCATCAAGAGGCGCATCGACTTCATCGAGAACGGCAAAAGGTGATGGCTTGATACTAAAAATTCCAAAGATTAAACTCACTGCGGTGAGGGCTTTTTCTCCACCACTCAACAAGGTGACTGATTGTAATTTTTTTCCAGGTGGCTGAGCGACAATCTCAACTCCGGTTTCTAGTAAATTATCGGGGTCAGTCATTCTCAACTCGGCTTGACCGCCACCAAAAAGAACCGGGAAGGTCTCTTTAAAAGCATTGTTAACCGCGTGAAAAGACTCTTCAAAACGTGTTTTACTTTCGGTGTCGAACTGAAAAAGAGCGTCTTCTAAACGAGAAATAGAATCACCGACATCTTGCCTTTGAATATACAAATATTCATGGCGTTGAGAAATTTCTTTAAATTCTTCAGCCGCCAACATGTTGATGTTCCCAATTTTATCGATCTGTTTTTTAATTTTTTCAAGACGCTGAGCAGACACCTTCAGGTCTAAGCCTTCTTCAATATCGTCGCTATAAAGCACTTCTTTCCAAGCAGCTTCATCCAGCTCATGGAAGTTCATTTGATATTGCTCTTGAATTCTTTGCTCTAAATTAGTCATTTCGACTTGAGCCACGGCTACTTCTTGCTCAATATTTAAGGCACGCTTATCGAGTGTAGAGAGCTCTTCTTTTTTCAAAGAATGAGAAGACTGTATTTGCTTGAGTTCCTCTCGAAAAGAATCAGCTTCCGCAGCAGCTACTTCTTCTTTTTTAAGGCTTTGAGTGAAAATTTCCTTTTGAGCGTCTAAATCGACTTCTTTTTTCTGAAAGCCTTCAGTCAGCTCCTCCAAATCGACGGAAATGTTTTCTTGATCGCTCAGCAATTGCTCTTCTCGTATTTCAGAGAGATGTAATTCTTGTTTCAGTGCTGAGACTTCACTCTGCAGTCGACTCAAAGATTCTTTATGGGCAGATATTTTTTGGCGTTGAGCTTTCAACTCAACTTCGTCAGCAGAAAGCTTCACCAAAAGGTCTTCCAAAGAAGTATTGAGAACTTTTACTTTAGAAGCATAGCCATTTTTTTCGCTTTCTTTTTCTGTCAACGATTGAGTCTTTTCTTGAAGCTCTAGATCAATACTGGAGACTTCTTCAGTAGATTTTTGAATCTCATTCTTTAAAAAACTATCTTTTTCATGAAGAGCTGCGAGCTGGGCTTCCACTTTTCTTAAAAATTGTGAGTGTCTTTCTAAATCTGGGTTGAGAGCTACTAACTGAGTCGTGAGACCTCGATACTCTGCACGCAAGCGAGACCATTCAGCATCTTGCTCTGAAAAGTCACTCTGCAGTTTTTCTTTTGTTAAAGTCAGCGCTTCAACACTTTCTTGAAGTTCATGAATTTGGTTTTTTCGATGAGTGAGACTGTTCGCAAAGGCTTGAGAATCGGCATTCACTGCGGCAAACTCAAGAAAAGCTTCTTTCGTGAGAAGGTCACCTTCTAAACTAACAAAATGGAAGGGGAGAGCTCCTTCAAAAAGCCTGAGAACCTGCGCAAAGTTACTGCGGTCTTTCACCACCCAATACTCTTTAAAATATCCATTCAAAATAAATTCTTTATTTTGAATTTCTTGAGCAATCAAATCATTCAATGGACCAACTACATAATCTTCTTCAAGAAGAAGTTTTTTAGCCTGGTTCAATTCACTTTCTCGTTGAGTCGAGACCTGCGGGCCTTCAGCCTTAAAAACAGAGCTCACCTGAGTCAAAAGACCACCTACATTGGTTTCTGAACTTTCAGACTGAGGAAGAGCTGCCTGAACGTCTTCTTCAGTAACGTTAAAATAGTTTTTAATTTCTTTAATAAAGAAAGAAGGTCGTCCAGCCTGAGCTTCAGAATCATCAGCCTGACTCAAGGTTTTCTGCAATTCTAAGGCATCTTCAACAGAATTCAAGACAATGTTTTGAATTCCTTTTCCAAGCGCCACATCTACAGCCTTTTCTAAAAGACTCGGAACTTCAATTTGATCGGCAAGGAGAATCTTTTCTTTTCCTTGTTCTTTTAAATCGAGTGCCAACTTACGAATAGAAGGGTCCACCCCTTCCATGTTTTTTTCTAAGCTTTCTAAATGGTCTAATTTGAGCCCTTGAGCTGTGTGCTTCTTAGTGACATCATCCAAAAGCTCTCGAGTCTGGTCTCTCTTTTCTTCAACAACATGAATTTGTTCTTCCAAGCTGTTTTTAGTTTCCTCAAGCTCTTTTCTTTCTGAAAAAGCTTTCTCGAGAAGAAGGTCAGTAGAGAGTTTCTCCTGACTTCTTAATTCCAAATTTGAAAGAATAGAAGTAATTCCCTCTTGAGAGAGTGTTTCTTTTTCTTTCAACTTGTGTATTCTGTTTTGCAATCCTTGAATTTCTTGAGTCAACTTAGTCTGCTCTAATTCAAATTGATGAAAAAAGTCTTGCTCAGCCTTTAAAGCCGCTCGGATTCTTTTTTCTTCATTTTTTTTCTCAGTCAAAAGACGCTCAACATCTTCATAAGATTTTTCTATTTCAGCCAAAGCCTCAGACTCACTTTGAATGAGCTCATTGCTTTCATCAATTTTTGGAGACAACTCTTGCCTTCTCTCAGACAACTTCAAGACACCTTCTTTAGCCTCTTGCAATCTGGACTCTGAATTCTCTTTTTTACTCTGAAGATTTTTTATTTCAGATTCAATATCTTTAACTTTAAGCTCGTCATTTCTGCGAGTTTCACTGGTCACTTTAACGGACTCAACTTTTTCAACAAGAGACTCTTCTTGAGAGATTAACTTTTTCTCAAGTTCAATAATTTCATCGCTAAGTTCTGATTTCAGCTCCTCTAAAGAAGTTTTTTCAACCGAAAAACTTCCACTTTTAGAGTGAGTGTTTTTCCACTGTTCGCCAGCAACTCTAAGATCTAAGTTTTTAAGTTCTTTCTTCAGCTCAATAAACTTCTCAGCTTTATCGCTTTGCCTTTTCAGTGTATTGAGCTGCTTTTGTAAGTCGCGAACAATATCATCAATTCTTTGAAGATTTGTTTTAGAGTGATCTAGCTTACGTAAGGTCTCGGCTCTTCGAGCTTTGAACTTCATAATTCCAGCGACGTCTTCAATCACTCGACGGCGATCTTCGGGTTTCTGTTGAACCATTCTAGTGATGGCTCCCTGTTCAATAATTGAATAGGATTTGGCACCAATACCAGTGTCCATAAAAAATTCCTGAATATCTCGAAGGCGACAAGGAACGCTGTTAATAAAATACTCGGATTCACCATGACGATAATAGCGCCGGGTGACTTGAACCTCTAATTGAGCTTGAAATTGAGGCGGTAAAGGCGCGTCGGTTTCGGGATCACGCTCAAGAACCATGGTGACCTCAGCCATATCCATAGCTGGGAAATTTTTCGTTCCCGAGAAAATAACATCGACCATCGTAGAACCCCGAAGATGCTTCGGAGACATGTCGCCCATGACCCAATAAAGGGCGTCGACAACATTCGACTTTCCACAGCCATTGCTCCCAACAATTGCCGTAATATCTTGATCAAAACTAATAATTGTTTTGTCGCGAAATGATTTAAACCCTTGTAATTCCAAACGAAGTATTTTCATAAATCTCTACCTTTAGTCTTTCCCCAGTCCTCAAAATTAACGTATTTTTGACAGAGTGTCTGTCCTAAAAAAATTAAAAAGTCATGCTTGAAGGGAGTATCTGAAGACTAACTCAGCGCATTAACACGGAACCCAGCACCGACTAGCACCCAAAAAAAACCCTCTCCTTAAATTAGAAAAACTGATGACAATCCATAACTAAGATGTGAAATATGATCATAATCCACATCTTAGTTATGGATTATGATGACTTTATTAGTAAAAGCTAAGGCTCTTTACTCAACTTCCTTCAAAGCGGCTTGGCTTGCGGCTAAGAGGGCGGTGGGCACTCGAAAGGGAGAACAGGAAACATAGTCCAGACCAACCTTGTGAAAGAAGTCGATGGAGTCTGGGTCGCCGCCGTGTTCGCCGCAAACACCGGCTTTGAGATTTTTTTTCTGAGAGCGACCTTTTTCAATGGCAATTCTAACCAGCTCGCCCACTCCGACTTGATCGATGGAAGCAAAGGGGTCTTTCTCGACGATGCCTCGGTCGATGTATTCTGGAAGAAAGCGGGAACTGTCGTCGCGGGAAAGTCCCATGCTCATTTGAGTCAGATCGTTCGTTCCAAAAGAAAAGAAGTCGGCAACCTCGGCAACTTCATCGGCAGTAACAGCGGCGCGTGGAATTTCAATCATGGTTCCAATGCTGTATTCAATTTTTTTCTGAGCTTGCTCAAGCGTGCCGTCGACAATTCTTTTGACTCGAGCTTTTAAAATTTCTAATTCTTTTTTTCCGAAAATCAACGGAATCATCACCTCGACTTGAGCGTCGGCATGGCCTGAACTTGAAGATGCCACCATGGCCTCGGCAATGGCCATGGCTTGCATGTCGTAAATTTCTGGAAAAGTAATGCCCAGGCGGCAACCCCGATGTCCCAGCATGGGGTTGATCTCTTTCAGATTTTCAACCCTCTTTTTCAATCCCTCAAAGGAGACTCCTATTTTTTTTGAGAGTTCCTCAATGTCTTTGTCGGCATGAGGTAAAAATTCATGCAGAGGCGGATCAAGCAAGCGAATGGTCACCGGCAATCCGCTCATGACTTCAAAAAGTTCTACAAAATCTTTTTTCTGCATGGGAAGAATTTTTTCTAGAGCCAGAGAGCGATCTTCGTGATTGATGGCAAGAATCATTTCTCGAACAGCATCAATGCGCTCCGGGGCGAAGAACATATGTTCCGTTCGACAAAGGCCAATGCCCTCGGCTCCAAAGTCTCTGGCTGTTTTTGCATCGTGGGCCGTATCGGCATTGGCTCGAACGCCTAATTTTCTGTATTCATTGGCCCAAGACATGATTTGATTAAAGTTATCATCTAAGCGTGAAGTCAAGGTTGGCAGCTCACCACTATAGAGCTCTCCAGTATTTGCATCGATGGTCATCACGTCGTGTTCTTTAAAAAGAAGTTCTTCGTTCTGAGCCGTCACGACTTTTAAAATTTTTTCTTGGTAATCAATCCTCAAAGCCGAGCAACCGGAAATGCAGCTTTTACCCATGCCTCGAGCAACGACGGCAGCGTGACTGGTCATGCCACCGAGCGCGGTTAAAATTCCATCCGCAGCGTCCATGCCCTGAATGTCTTCCGGTGAAGTTTCATGTCTGACTAAAATGACTTTCTGAGAGGCATTTTTTAAATTCACCGCATCTTGAGACTGAAACACAATTTTTCCGGTGACCGCTCCAGGTGAGGCCGGCAAGCCTTTTGCTATTGGCGTGAAGCCATGATTGGGGTTAAGCCTTGGGTGGAGCAATTGGTCCAGTGAATAAGGATCAATTCTGAGCACAGCTTCTTTTTTAGCAATTAAATTTTCCTCCACCATTTCTCGAGCAATTCTAACAGCCGCTTGAGCCGTTCTTTTTCCCGTTCGAGTTTGCAAGAAAAACAGTTTTTCTTTTTCAATGGTGAATTCGATATCTTGCATGTCTCGATAATGTTCTTCTAATTTTTTCCGTACGGCATCGAGTTCCTTAAAAAGAGTCGGCATGGATTCTTCTAAACTTTTTCCAGCGCTTTCTGGTGACTTGAGCAGTGGTAATGGTGTGCGAATTCCGGAGACAACATCTTCACCTTGAGCATTGGCTAAAAATTCTCCATAAAAATACTTTTCCCCTGTAGAAGGATTTCGAGTAAAAGCAACCCCTGTTGCAGAGTCCTCTCCCATATTTCCAAAAACCATCGCCTGCACGTTGACTGCCGTTCCCCATTCACCCGGAATACTATTCATCTTTCGATAGTGTTGTGCTCGTGAGGTGTTCCAACTTTCAAAGACGGCTTGAATCGCGCCCCACAACTGCTCGAGTGGATCTTCCGGGAAACGCTCACCGGTTTCTTGCAAAACGACTGACTTGAATTTTCGAATGAGCTCCTTGAGTGACGGAACACTCAGCTCAGAATCAAAGTCGACACCTTGATCGTGCTTTTCTTCTTCAAGAAAAGTTTCAAACAATGAAGTGTGCAAACCTAAAACCACATTCGAATACATTTGAATAAAGCGTCGATAAGAATCATAAGCAAAACGTTCATTTCGAGAAGCTTCTGCCAAGCCTTGAACCGTCGTCTCGTTCAAACCTAAATTTAAAACCGTATCCATCATCCCCGGCATGCTCACTCGAGCTCCAGAACGCACACTCAGTAAAAGCGGGTTTTTTTCGGAAGAGAATTTCTTGTCTAGAATTGCTTCTAACTTTTCAATGGCACTCGCCACATCAGCTCGCAAAGATTCAGGAAATTGTTTTTTATGGTCATTGAAATAAGTGCAGGCTTGGGTCGAAAGCGTGAAGCCTGGAGGAACCGGCACATTCAGCTTTGCCATTTCTGCAAGGTTCGCGCCCTTACCTCCCAGTAAATTTTTTAAAGAAGCATCGCCTTCAGTGAGGTTTTTCCCGTCTTGAGCGATTCCAAAAAAATAAAGATATTTCTCGGCTGTATTCATAGCCTCAGGCTAAATCTTCAGCCAGAGCAACTCAAGCGTCAAAGCGAAAAAGACGTCAGGACTTTGTGAGCTTTTCTGAAGCTAAAAAGTAATTCCATGATCCGTGAGGTAAGCACTCAAGCGACCTAAAGAAACTCGATCTTGCCTCATGGAATCGCGATGGCGAACTGTCAAATCAGCCTTCTCAATGGAGTCAAAATCAATCGTGCAACAAAAAGGAGTTCCAATTTCATCGTGGCGACGATAGCGCTTACCAATACTCCCAGAAGCATCATATTGAACACGCATTTGAGGCGAGAATTCAGCAAAAACTTTTTCGGCAATCGCCTCCAAGCCTTCTTTTTTCATGAGCGGAAAAATAGCCATCTGAACCGGAGCAAGCTCGGGCTTAAAGCGCATGACAATTCTTTCATTTTCCGTGTCATCACAGTAAGCATCTAACAATAACGCCAAAGTAGCACGATCCGCACCAACCGAAGTCTCAATAATGTAAGGTAAGTATTTCTCGTTGTTTCTTTTCGGGTCGACATAGTTTAAGTTTTTACCCGAAAATTCCTGATGTCTTTTGAGGTCGAAGTCCGTTCGGTTATGAACACCTTCAATCTCGTCCCAACCAAAGGGAAACTCATACTCAATGTCTCCAGCCGATTTTGCGTAGTGAGCCAAATCATTTTCAGGGTGCGGCGTAAAACGCAGCTTGGAAGCATCAATCCCCAAAGACAAATGCCAATTCATTCTTTTCTCTTTCCACTCATCAAAGAATTGATCATCTTCACTCGGATGCACAAAAAATTGCATTTCCATTTGTTCGAATTCTCGAGTTCGAAAAGTGAAATTTCCGGGCGTGATCTCATTACGAAAAGCTTTACCAATTTGCGCAATGCCAAAAGGAACTTGTTGACGCATGCTCTGAGAGACATTTAAAAAATTTACAAAAATTCCCTGAGCCGTTTCGGGCCTCAAGTAAACGACCGAAGCACTATCTTCAACCGGCCCCATAAAAGTCTTGAACATCAAGTTAAAATTTCTGGCTTCCGTAATTTCAGTTGACCCACATTTTGGACAAAGCACGTTGCCTTCGTCATTCTTTTTGGCTTTATCTTCTCGAAAACGCGATTGACATTTTTTACAATCCACCATGGGATCGGTGAAATTATCGACATGGCCACTGGCTTCCCAAACTTTTGGTGCCATGAGAATTGAGGCGTCGAGACCTTCCACATTGCGATGATCCGTCATCGTTTTCCACCAATGATTCTTGAGCGTCCGCTTCAAGGTCACTCCTAGAGGGCCATAGTCCCAACAAGAGTTTAAACCGCCGTAAATATCGGAGCTCGGGAAAATAAAACCACGTCTTTTGGCAAGACTCACAATATGAGAAAGAGGATCAACACTAGCCATAGCTGCCAAAGTATAACTATTTTAGAATGGAGTCCAATCGGGGGACTCTAAGAATTCATAGAAATTTCAGGGTATTTTTCTTCTAAAAAAGCTTTGAGCTTTTCTTTAATTTGAACTTCTACCTGCCGCGCCCGCTCCTTGGAAAATGAGTAGCGCTTGCCAACCTCAAGAAGGGTCATGGGCTTCTCGTTCATGAGACGATGAGCCAGCACAAAACGATCCCGCTCATTCAAGCTTTCGGCAAAGCTATCGAGAGCTTGAGCGAAAAGTGTTTTTTGCTCTTCACGCGCCAGTTCTTCATCGGGAAGCTCAGCACCATCAGGCAACCGATCCGCATAGGTCTGAGCTTTTTCACCGGCATTGCTTTGAATGGTTTTATCGATGGAATGATCGGGGGCGGAAAGACGAAGTTTCATCATTGCTACTTCTTTTTCTTTGACCCCTAAACTCATGGCAATGGCTTTCGCCTCAGGCTTAATGCCCATTCGCTCTAAACGTAGCTGCTCTTTTTTGAGCCGATAATATAATTTTTTTTGCGCCGTGGTCGTTCCAATTCTTACCATGGACCAATTTCTTAAAAGATAGTCGTGCATATAGCTTCGAATCCACCAAACGGCATAGCTCGTCAGGCGCACGTCTTTATAGGGATTGAATTGATGAACGGCTTTAATCAGCCCGACATTTCCTTCTTGAATGAGATCTAAAATTTTAGATCCGTATTGAGAAAATTCAAAAGCAATTTTGACCACGAATCGTAAATTCGCTTGCACGAGGGCTCGAACAGCTTCCTTGCTTTGGTGGTCATAGGCTTGAATGGCTAATTCTTTTTCAGCTTCAGGAGTCAGTAATTCAATTTTTCGAATTTCTTTGAGGTAAAGCGATAATGGTGAGTTTGGATCGGCCGGAAGGCTTTTCGATGCTTTTTTTGAATAGGGAACGGGTAATTTTGACGATTCCGTTGCTTTTGACGCTCCTGAAAGCTTTTTTAATTTTTTCTTCGCCTTCTCGCTCATTCTGTCCCTTTTATTTTTCCCCAGAAAACTTTATCCTATAAGTATCGTGTCCGCAAGCTCTTTAGACCAGCTTCGAATTCTGGTCCTCAGCTCTTTTTACGAGCCCATTTCCGTGATCAGTTGGCAAAAAGCCATGCTCCTTTTCTTTGGGCAAAAAATTGATGTCCTTGAATTTTATGAATCGGAAGTTCATTCAGTTACCCAAAACTTTAAAGTTCCTTGTGTCATTCGACTCCACAATTTCAAAAAGCCTCTGGCACACTTTTATCAAATTAAATTTTCCAGAAACAATGTTTTTCACCGCGATCAATACCAATGCCAATATTGTAAAAAAAGGTTGAGCACTGCCGAACTGACCATTGACCACGTTCGCCCGATTTACCACGGCGGCCAAAGCAGCTGGGAAAATGTGGTCAGCGCCTGCAAGAAGTGCAATCAAAAGAAAGGCCATAAAACACTCAAAGAATTCAGCATGCCGCTTTTGAAGCAGCCAAAAAAGCCCAATATCGGAATGCTCAGCGAAGTCCTTTTTGGATCTCACGACATTCCGGAGCAGTGGAAGTTTTATATTACCAGAAAGAAGAAAACCGCTTCGTGAAATACTAAAGTGATACTTTTGATTTTCGAGAAAATCGAAAGTATCACTTTAAAAAATATAAAAGCCTTCTCAGTAAAATTACTGAGAAGGCTTTTTTTATATTGATCAATGAATCTTTTTTTTTAATTAAAACGGAATTTCGTCGACGCTTGAACTTGAACTTGAACTTGAGCTTGAATTTGAAGATTCTGGAGCCGAATATTCTGGTGGCGCTCCAAATGGGTCTGCAGCCGTGTCTTGACTTCGTGTTGCAGAAGCTGAATCTAAAAATTGAACTGCGGTGGCGACAACTTCAGTCGTATAGCGCTTTTGACCATCTTGACCGTCCCAAGAACGCGTTTGCAAACGCCCTTCAACATAGGCCTTACGTCCTTTTGCCAAATATTTTGAGCAAAGCTCTCCAAGTTTTCCCCAAACAACAATTCGATGCCATTCCGTTCTTTCTTGTTTCTGACCTTCTTTATCGTTCCAAGTTTCGCTTGTTGCCACTGGAAAATTGGCTACGGCCATTCCCTGTGGTGTTTGTCTTAATTCTGGATCTTTTCCAAGGTTTCCAACTAAAATTACTTTGTTTACTCCTGCCATTTTTTATATATCTCGCTTTCTTTCGTCTATGAGCCCTTATTACTAAAACCTTTACAAGACTTATGCCAAATAAATTAAATCTTTCTTGCAAAATGACCTAAAAATACCTTTGCATGGGAGTTATGAAATTTTCTTGGCTTTGGACTCTCGTCTTAAGACACATCAGTGGATTCAAAGCCCGACCTACCGTTAAGTGGTTGAATTATTTTTCATTTTTCGCCGTCTTCCTGGGGGTCTTTTCGTGGATTTGCGTTCTCAGCATTATGAACGGACTACAGGATGAAATTAGAAATAGCGCGTTAAAAGAAAAGGCTCACCTCATTTGGGAAGGCAAACCCAAAGAATTCAAAGCTCAAGATTTAGCCTTTTTAAAAAGCCATCAACAACTCGAAAAAAGCGAGCTCCGCCTTCAATCAGAAGGTATTGTGACCCCACTTGAAGTCGGGGCCCTTTCACTTGGCTCAGGAGTCATCATAGAGGCTTCTGAGAAGCTCAAAGAAAATGAAGCCATTCTGGGCTCAGAATTAGCTGCAACCCTCAGAATGCAGCCTGGAGACAAGGCCGAACTCCGAAGTGTCTGGAAACTCAAAGAAAAGCCGCTACAAATTACCGTTCAAGACATTCAAAGCAAAGCTGTCTACGATCTCGACCGCAGGGTTCTTGTGATTTCTAAAAAAACTTTTGAAGAATGGCTGCAACTCAAAAACCATTCTTCGCTTTTAAAAATTTGGCTGAAAGATCCCTATGAAAGTGAAAAACTCAAAAGTTTTTTATCTGAAAAAACTAGTGTTCCATTAAAAACTTGGAAAGAAGTTGATTCGGCTCTTTGGTATTCGTTGAAGCTTGAAAAATGGGCCATGAGTATTGCTTTATTTTTTATTATTATTCTAGCATCACTCTCTCTACACTTTGCCTTAAGCGTTCGGGTCACAGAAAAGAAAAGAGAAATTGCCCTGCTCCGGGCTCTGGGCAGCTCCAAGAAAAAACTTTTTTTACTCTACCTTATAGAAGGAGTGAGTATTGGAGCGCTTGGCTGCTTCTTAGCCTTCATCGCATCTTTCCTTTTTTGCTATGGTGTTGAAAACTATGCTCAACTTCCCGATATCTTTTTCAATCCAGACATTCCCGTTCGCTGGGACGTCCGGGTTTCCATTATTTATTGTCTCATCACCGTCTTCTTTTGTTTTTTAGCCTCATGGGGTCCCGCCAATAAAGTCTCACAATCTGGGATTGCAGAGACCTTAAGAAGTTAAATTTTTAAATTTACGGACATTTTGAGCTCAATTATTAAGATCAGATTAACAAACAATACATAATCTTTAATGAATATTAAATTACAGTTAAAGACCCCGCTTTATCTACACCTTTTCGAAGCTTTGCCCGATACTAAGTACATGAAGAAAAATATTGCGTCCAAATCATTTTACACTAAATTTTTAATGAGTCTGATGACTCTGAGTTTATTGCTTTCTGGGTGTCGAACAGATCCCGGAGGCGCAACAGGTGGAGGCGTCACGCCAACACCAGCAGAAGCCCCACAAATTGTTCTGAACGAT
>Ga0209187_1000072_pt1 | contig 228395 bp, 191 predicted proteins | sample BantaG_FD_187430 | JGI IMG/M metagenome (GOLD analysis project Ga0209187, IMG submission 187430) | Marine algal microbial communities from Bantry Bay, Ireland - BantryBay_4 metaG (SPAdes) (version 2) | ecosystem: Host-associated > Algae > Red algae > Unclassified | place: Bantry Bay, Ireland... | reverse complement strand
GAACCTGACCAAGCTCGCGAAAGACATCACCGGAAGTATCAAGCGGACGCGACGGGCGGCCGGGTGGGACGATAGTGTGCTGCTACAAATCTTGGGCTTATCGGTCTGATTTGATGCGTTTGCCCTGTCCCACAGCCCCACCCGCCAGGCGGCGACCACGGCGAGGAACCACACGTTGGTCACGCTGGCGGCCGAGGGGGTCATGAAGCGCTCGACCGGGATGGCGTAGAGCAGGGCCGGCGGCGCGGTGAGCGTGACGAAGGCGAGGTAGGCCGGCCAGGCGTCGCGCACGGCGGGGCCGGGCGAGCGGGACGTGAGCAGGCGGAAGGTGTCGTGCAGGAGGGTGAGGGGGCTGGTCATGGGGTTGGTTTTCTCCGACTATTTCAGGTTCTTCCGGGATTTCCGGGGACGCCTTGTGAGGCAACAAGACATTTTTAACCGCCAAGACGCCAAGAGCGTCAAGGAAGGCACCTGCCGGGTACGTCTGGATCATCAGAGTGATCCGCGGGCTTCCGGGCGATGAGCACCATGGAGACCTTCCCGTGTGCGTGAACACGGCACGCCAATCGTCGTTGCGCCGGCGGCCACGGCCTTCCTTGGCGCTCTTGGCGTCTTGGCGGTTCAATTCGGGTTTCGTTGTCTTGCATGAGTTTGCGATCCAAGCAGATTCACAGAAACTCCGGATGAACCCTAATTCAGGGGATGGCCCCGCGATCGCCCAGGGTCACGGGCACTGGCGGACAAGCCGCCAGTGGCACGCGATTCAAGCCGCCTGGGTAGGCAAGCAGATGCGTATGACGAGCGGCCCTCCCCACCGCTTGCGTGCCTTCCTCTGTGCCCTCCGTGCATGTCACCCGCCATCTCTTGACGCATCGAGCGTGGCCCGTCGGCAAGCGCGAAGTGATCTCAGCTCTGTGTCCTCTGTGGTTCGCGAAGCGATGTCTTGGGGTTGTGCGACCCCCGCCTCGCCCCAATCCTCACAGCGGCTCCTTCTTCGGCGTGCCGCTCAACCTCGGGTAGGCCGCGGGCGTGGCGTCTTCTTTGGTCACCATCACGATGACCAGCTCATTGTCGAAACTCTCGGGGTACGCATCGACGACGGTGACTTCGCCCGCGCCCAGCAGCGCCATCGCGTCGCCGCTGTCGCGGAGCTCTTGCTCGGCTTTGGGGCCCTTCATGGCGAGCATGGTGCCGCCCACCTTCAGCAGCGGCAGGGAGTATTCGAGCACGACGGGCAGCGGGCCGACGGCGCGGCTGACGGCGATGTCGTAGGTGGCCCGGTGGGCGGGGTCCTGGCCCACGTCTTCGACGCGGGCGTTCAACGGTGTCACGTTGTCGAGACCAAGTTCGGTGACGACGCTTTCGAGAAAGCGGATCTTCTTGCCGGTGCCGTCAATCAAGGTCACCTGCACGTCAGGGCGGGCGATGGCGAGGGGGATGCCGGGGAGGCCGGCGCCGGTGCCGATGTCCACCAGTTTCAGTGGCGGGGCGCCTTCCTCCCGGTCGTCGTCGTCGGGCATGCCCGGCAGCGGGGTGAGGCTGTCGACGATCAGCCGGCTCCACGCCTGCTCGCGGTGCTTGATGGCGGTGAGGTTGGTGGTCTGATTGGCGGCGAGCACGAGGTCGAGGTAGCGTTCGAGCTGGTTGAGCAGCTCGGGGGGCAGCTCGAAGCCCAGGGCGTCGAGGTCGGCGGCGACAAAGTCGGGGATGGGCATTCGCTCATCGTATACCGCCGCGGGGTTGGCTTGGCGTGAGATCGCTTCTTAGTAGGTGTTAGGTGTTAGGTCCTAGGTGTTAGGAAGACGCAAGCGGCAGGCGGCAGGCGGCGGGCGGCGGGCGGCGGGCGGCGGGCGGCGGGCATTGTTGGCTGGCCCCGCAAGTAGATACGTTAGGCCCGTGCCTCTACCCCGATCGCTCGCTTGCGTCTTCCTGGGACCTAACCCCTAAAACCTAACACCTCGCCCGGAGCGCTCTCACGCGCCGTCCACCCCGCGGCATCGCGCAACCAGAGATCAGAACTCGAACGACTCGCGCTCCATCATCCCCCGCGGCCGGCTGGCGAAGTTCAAGACCAGCCCCAGCATGATGAACGTGAACAGCAGGCTCGACCCGCCGTAGCTGATGAAGGGCAGCGTGATGCCGGTGATGGGCAGGATGCCCAACGTCATGCCCACGTTGACCACCACCTGGGTGAGGATCATGGCCCCGAACCCGACGCAGGTGAGGCGGCCCAGCGGGTCGCGGGTGGTGGCGCTGACGCCGAGGAAGCCGGCGATGAGCAGGCCGTAGAGGCCGACCACGCCGACGCCGCCGGCCATGCCCCAGCGGTTGACGATGACGGCGAAGACCATGTCGTTGTGGGCCTCGGGCAGGTCGTAGTTCTGGAAGATCTCTCGGGAGCGCTCTTCGCCGAAGCCCCAGGTGCCGCCGGCGCCGCACAGGGTCATGGCTTTGTGCTGCTGGTAGGCGTCGGCCTGGATGTCGCTGGTGTCGCCGCTGGCGAGCTTGATCATCGAGCGTACGCGGCGCTGCTGGTGGTCCTTGAGCAGCTGCATGTTGGCCGGTGCCCAAAGGATGATGGCGATGTTGGCCGCCACCACGAGCGTTCCCAGGCTGACGATGGCGAAGAGGTGTCGCAGCTTGGCGCCGGCCGCCACCAGGACCGCGAACAGCGCGGGGGCGAACACCAACGCGGTGCCCAGGTCGGGCTGCATCATGATGAGCATGACCGGCACCAGGGTGAGCACGAAGGGGAAGACCAGCCCCAGCAGCGAGCGGTGGCTCTTGCGGAAACGGAAGTACGAGGCCAGCGAGAGCGCGAAGAAGACCTTGGTCATCTCCGACGGCTGGAAGTTCATGCCCGGGGTCGCGATCCAGGAGCGGGCGCCGTTGATCACCGGCACGATGCCGCGCGGCACGAAGGGCACCAGCAGGAAGACCAGCAGCCCCAGAGAGACGCCGAAGAAGGGGTAGGCCGCGCGGCCCATGACGCGGGGGTGGGGCATCATCACCAGCAGCATGCAGAGCAGCGCGATGGGGAGGTGGATCGACTGCTGTTTCGCCGACAAACCTTGTTCGACCGTGTCGATGGCCAGCACGCCGACCGCCGCCAGGGCCAGGCCGGCGGGCAGCGCGATCCACGCAAAGTTGGGCGTCAACAGGGCCCGCAGTTGGCGGCCCACGTCACTCACCGGCAAGCTCCGATGGGCCAATCCCGTTGGCGACGGCCGGCAGCTCGCCCAGGTAGCCCTCGTCGCGCAGCGCGTGGATGATCTGATTCACGATCGGGCCGGCGACCGAGCCGCCCGAGCCGCCGAACTCGACGACGACGGCGACGACGTGGGTGGGTTGCGGTTCCCCCTGGGGGCCGACTAGGGCGACGACCCAGCCGTGGTTGCCTTCCCGCAGCACCTCGCCCACGGTGGCGCCGGTCTCGGGGTGGGGGTTGGCCTTGCTGAAGGGTCGGCCCTGGTCGTCGGTGAGCCGCTGGGGCGCGGCCTGCGCGGTGCCCGATTTGGCAAAGACGCGCACGCCCGGGCAGTTGAAGACACGCTCCTCGTCGCCGTCGGGCTTGATGAGGTAGGTGGTGCCGCGGTCGAGGCCGTCGGTGCCCCTGAAGTTGGCGCTGCGCTCCATGCCGCGCAGCGCGCGGTCGCGGGCGGCGGGCGAGAGGTTCAGCCGCCAGGTGGCGCGCGGCGGTCCGGGGCGGCTGGCGTCGCTCACCAGCGTGGGCGGGATGTAGAGGCCGCCACGCGCGAGGGTGGCGTGGGCGGCGGCGACCTGCAGCGGGGTGGTGCTCAGGCCGGCCTCACCGATGGTCATGTAGGCGGCGGTGGACTCGGGCTGGGTATCGGGGAGGGCCTCCAAGGCTTCGGGGTGGATCAGCACGCCCGCCGACTCGTTGAGTCCGCAGCCGGCCTTGCGGCCCATGCCGAACTGCGAGAGCCACCACGGCACGCGGCCGTAGCCGAACGAGGACATGCCCCAACGCTGGGCCAGCTGCCCGAAAAACACGTTGGAGCTGACGGTGACCGCCTCGACCGCGTCCATCTGCCCGAACGTCGCCCAGACGTTCACCGCCCGGTAGATCCAGTCACGGAAACGGTCGCTGTTTTCCCACAACTTGCCCTTCGAAAGGTCGAGCTCTTCGTCGGGGCCCAAGATGCCGTCGGTGATCGCCGCCGCGGCGATGAGCGGCTTGTTGGTGCTGCCCGGGTCATACACGCCCTCCAGCGGGCGGAAGCGGTACGGCGCGTCGCGGTGGTTTCTGAAGGCTCCGCGCGACGCGTCGGTGTAGTCAGCCAGGGCGAGCCCGGGCACGCTGACCGCGGCGAGCACCTCGGCGGATTCGATGTCCATGACCACCGCGGCGCCGTTCAGGGGGTCGCCGGGTCGGGTGCCCATGGGTTTGATGGGGGCGTGGTGCCAGCCGCGCGAAAACATCAGCCCCACCCGCGGGTCGTGGGCCATCAGCGCCTGGATGCGGGCCTGCAGCTGCACGTCCAGCGTCAAGGTGACATCCTGCCCGGGGGCCGGGGGCGTGGTGGTTTCGCGGGCGGTGTCGCGGTGACGGATGGTCCGGCCCCGCGTGCCGCGCAGCACCGATTCCATCGACGACTCCACCCCGCTGCGGCCGATCAGGTCGCCCGCCTGGTAGCCGCCCAGGTCGATCACCGGCGGCGGCGGCTCCACCCCCGCGGCGATCTCGTCCTCGGTCAGCTCGGTCTCGCGGCGGTACGGACGCGATTCCCACAGCGCATCCTCGCGGTTGATTCGGCGCATCGAACCGATGACGTGGCGGGCCACCCCCGTCACCTGCGCCTCGATCGGCGTGTTGCGGCGGAGCGATCCGGGCAGCGTGTCGCGGTTCACCACCACTGCGTGGGTCTCCCACGGGTAGCTGCGCTGGTTCACCCGCTGCGGCTCGACCGAGAGCCAGATGCCGTAGGTCCGCGTGTCGGGCGGCGGCGGCGCGCCGGCCGCCTTGGCCTCTCGCACCGACCGGGCCCAGGCCTCTTGCTCCAGCTTCGCCTGGTCGGCAAACACGTAGATGCCTTCGAGCTGCTCGGGCGACAGGTCGTACAGAATCGCGTGGGTCTGCAGCTCCTCCGCCGCGGGCGTGTAGGTCTCGGTGAAGCTGACGTCCTCGCGATCCTTGTTCAACCGCTCCATACGCCGACGCCGGGCGTATGCCGACGCGTTGGCGGTCAACTTGCCCACGCGGGCCACCACCGCCCGCTGGCGGCGCTCGATGACCTGCGGCGGAAGGCCGCCGATCTCGGCCAAGGTCACCCACAATCGGCCTATCTGCAGCAGGTAGGCCTCTTCGAAGGGCTCGGCGGCGACCTGCTTCTCGGCCAGGGTGAGGCTCTTCCACACGGCGCGCCCGTAGGCCCGCCGCGCCGCATCGGCCGCGCGGTCGAAGGCCCAGTCGCCGCTGAACACGCTGAAGTGCACGTGCACGTCCCAGCCCGGCCGGTCCTCGGCCAGCAGCCGGTCCTTCCGGTCGTAGATGCGCCCCCGCACGGTCGGGATCAGCGTCGTGTCCCGCAGCCGCTCCTCGAGCGCGCCGCGGCTGGAGGCGTGGGCGGCCCCGGTCGTCAGGTGCGCGGTCTTGGCCGCCAGCGCGGTGATGAACAGCAGCAGCAGCAGCCCGAGCAGCAGCAGCCGCCGGTGGAACATGCCGGGGATGATGTCGCGGAGCAGGCCTCGCATAGGAGAAGGGGCTGAGGGGGTAGGGGCTGAGGGGCTAAATGGTCACAACGCGGTCAGCTCTGCGCTGCCCTTTCGCTCGTCAATCCTTGGCCACGTACCGCAACCGAAGTGGGGTCACCGATGAATCACTCAGCCCCTCAGCCCCTCAATCACTTCGCCGCTTCGGCCGAGTCCGCCAGCACGGTCAGGCCCGACGCGCTCATCTGGGCGAAGCCGCCCGAGACCGCCAGGGTCTTCTTCGCGCCGCCCTCGTCGGTCATCCGCAGCGAGCCGGCGCCGACCTGCAGCAGGATCGGGGCCCGGCCGGGGGCGAAGCCGATCTCGCCGTCGTGGGCCGGCACCACCACGTAGCTCACCTGGCCGCGGTAGATCTCGGCCTCGGGGGTGACGACGGAGCATTCGAAGGTGGTGGCCATGGTGGGGTCCTTGGGGGGCGGGGCGTCTTTCGTCGATTTTAGGGGATGGGCGGGGGTTGTGGGCGGGTGGGCTCCGTGATCCGTGGTGCGTGATCCGTGATCCGATCAGACCCCGCGATCCGTCCGTTCACGAGCGATTCTTGCCTTGTCGGATCACGGATCACGGTCAACGCATCACGTTCCCGCCCCCGCCGCCTTCCGCTTCCGCCGCGGGGCCGGCTTCTTGGCCTTCACCACCGGACTATCCGCCGCCGCCGCCGCCGCCGCCGCCCCGGCGGCCAGCATCGGCTTCAGATACTGCCCGGTGAACGAGCCCTTCACCCCGGCCACCTCCTCGGGCGTGCCCTGCGCCACCAGCGTGCCGCCGCGGTCGCCGCCCTCGGGGCCCAGGTCGATCACCCAGTCGCTGCTCTTGATCACGTCCAGGTTGTGCTCAATCAGGATGATCGAGTTGCCGCCGCGCACCGACTGGTCGGCGGTGCCGTCCACCAGCTGCTCCAGCACCGCGATCAGCTTCTTCACGTCGGCGAAGTGCAGCCCGGTGGTCGGCTCGTCCAAGACGTACAGCGTGTGGCCGGTGCTCCGCTTGCCCAGCTCGGTGGCCAGCTTCACGCGCTGGGCCTCGCCGCCGCTGAGGGTGGTGCTGGCCTGGCCCAGCTGCACGTAGCTCAGCCCCACGTCGTTGAGCGCCGTCAGCAAGCGCTTCACGTCGTTGAAGCTGTCGAAGAAGACCAGGGCTTCTTCGATGGTCATGTCCAGCACGTCGCTGATGTGCTTGCCGCGGTAGGTGATCTCCAGCGTCTCGCGGTTGTAGCGCTGGCCACGGCACACATCGCACTCCACGTAGACGTCGGGCAGAAAGTGCATCTCGATCTTCTTGGTGCCCTGGCCCTGGCAGCTCTCGCAGCGGCCGCCCTTGACGTTGAAGCTGAACCGCCCGGGCTTGTAGCCGCGGATCTTGGCTTCCTTGGTTTTGCTGAACAGGTCGCGGATCATGTCGAACACCCCGGTGTACGTCGCGGGGTTGCTGCGCGGCGTGCGGCCGATGGGGCTCTGGTCCACCTCGATGATGCGGTCGATGTGCTGCACGCCCGCCAGGCTCTTGTGCTCACCCGGCTTCACCCGGCTGCCCAGCAGCTCGCGCTTGGCGGCCTTCAGCAGGATGCTGTTCACGAGCGTGGACTTGCCGCTGCCCGATACGCCAGTGACCGTGGTGATGCCGCCCAGCGGGAAGGTCACGTCCAGCGACTTCAGGTTGTTCTGCGCCGCGCCCCTGACGACCAGCGCTTCTTTCTGCGAGACCTTGCGCCGCTTGACCGGCACGGGGATGGTCTCGTCGCCCCGCAAGAACTTCGCGGTCAGGCTCTGGCTCTTCTTCAGGAAGGTGTCACGCGACCCGTGGGCCACCACCTCGCCGCCGTGGCGGCCCGGGCCCGGGCCCACGTCGATCAGGTAGTCCGCCGCGCGGATGGTGTCCTCGTCGTGTTCGACCACCAATACCGTGTTGCCGATGTCGGTGAGGTGACGGAGGGTCTTGATGAGCCGGTCGTTGTCGCGCTGGTGCAGGCCGATGGTCGGCTCGTCCAGCACGTAGCAGCAGCCCACCAGCCCCGAGCCCACCTGCGTGGCCAGCCGGATGCGCTGGCCCTCGCCGCCGCTCAGACTCGCGGTGCTGCGCGAGAGGTTGAGGTAGCCCAGCCCGACGCTGAGCATGAAGCCCAGACGGGCCTTGATCTCTTTGACGATGGGCTCGGCGATGGATTCCGCTTCGCGGGACAGCACGAGCTGGTCGAAGAAGTCCACCGCTTCTTCGATGGTCATTTTGACCACGTCGTCGATGTTGAAGCGGTCTTCTTTCTTTTTGCCCCGACTGTTCACAAACACGTGCAGCGCCTCGGTCCGCAGCCGGGCCTGGCCGCACGATTCGCAGGCCGACGCGCTGAGGTAGTTGCTCAGCCGCTGCTTCACGAACTCGCTGTCGGTGGTCTCGAACCGCCGCTGGATGTTGGGGATCACGCCCTCGAAGTGGCTGCCGTACTTCGCCTCGTCCTTGTCGGTCGTGCCGTGGATCAGCACCTTCTTGATCGGCGCGGGGATCGTCTTCCATTTGTCCGTGGTCTTGATGCCGAAGTCCTTGCAGAACTTGCGGATCACCCGGTTGTAGAAGACGTTCATCCGCTTGCCGCCCTTCCGCCACGGGTCGATGACCCCCTGGGTCAGGCACAGGTCCGGGTCGCTCACGATCAGGTCGGGGTCGAACTCGAACGTCGTGCCCAGCCCGCTACACGCCGGGCAGGCGCCGTAGGGCGAGTTGAAGGAGAACAGCCGCGGCTCCAGGTCCTCCAGCGCGCACTCCGGGTGGGTGGCGCAGGCGTACTTCTCGCTGAAGAGGGTGTCGTTCCAGTTCGCACCGTCCGCGACGCTCACCACCGCCAGGCCGTCGGCGAGTTTCAGGCTCAGCTCGATGGAGTCCGCGACCCGGACCCGTACCGGGTTCTCTCCGTCCTCATTCAGAGCGGAGCGCACCACGATCCGGTCCACCACCGCCTCGATCGTGTGTTTCTGGTAGCGCTGCGTCTTGGTGGTAAACGGCGTGCCGGCCTTCTTCTTTGCGATCTCGCGCAGGTCCATCACCTCGCCGTCGACCCGCGCCCGCACGAAGCCCTGCCGCACCATCGCCTCGAAGACCTCCTTGTGGTGGCCCTTCTTGCCGCGGATGACCGGGGCCAGCACCATCAGCTTGGCGCCGTCGTCCAGCCCCATCACGTGGTCGACGATCTGGGTGGCGCTCTGGCTCTCGATCGGCTGGTCACAGCGCTCGGTGACCGTGCCGTCCTTCTTGGTCTTCAGCGGGTGCCAGCAGTGCGGCCGGCCGACCCGGGCAAACAGCAATCGCAGGTAGTCGTAGATCTCGGTGGTGGTCGCGACGGTCGAACGCGGGTTGTGCGAGCTGCCGCGCTGCTCGATCGCGATGGTCGGCGGCAGACCTTCGATACTCTCCACGTCGGGCTTCTGCAGCTGGTCCAGGAACTGCCGGGCGTAGGCCGACAGGCTCTCCATGTACTTCCGCTGCCCCTCGGCGTAGATCGTGTCGAAGGCCAGCGTGGACTTGCCGCTGCCCGACAGACCGGTGACCACGACCAGCTGATCACGCGGGATGTCGAGGTCGACTCCCTTGAGGTTGTGCTCCCGCGCGCCGCGGACCGAGATGTGCGTGAGTGCCATAAGCCTTCAGCTTAGGCCATGCCGCCGGGCACTGGACCCCGTCCGCAAGGCCGAACGCGGCCCGCTTTCGGCGGCGTCCGCGGACGCGGACCGGGAACGAGAAAGCCGGCCGTTGATGCTCCGCCACGGTCTCTTGACCGCCCCTTACGGCAGTCGAAACAGAGACTCTGTGCACTCAATGTCGCGCCTCGCCGAGCGCAGCAAAACACCCGACTCGCGTCGGGCGTGGTCGTGAACCTGGCGTCTCCAGCGGCTCGGATTCGCCGCTGTTCCGTACGACGGGGGCGGTGTGCGGAGGCTCGGCGCAGCACGCCGCCCCCCGTCGCACGCATCCGCCGAATCAGAGGGTCGCCGAGGTGTACGGCAGCAGCGACATGTAGCGGGCCCGCTTGATGGCCTGCGAAACGATGCGCTGCTCGCGGGCGGTCAGGCCCGAGCGCTTGCGGCCCGAGATCTTGCCGTTGGGCGTCATGTAGCGGCGGAGGTCTTCGCTGTTCTTGTAGTCGCAGAACAGGGTGCCATTGGACGACCGGAAGACGACCTTGGCGGGCGGGGTGGTGCCGAAAGCGGTGAATGCACTCATGGGATCAGTTTCCGTCGTGGGTTAAGTCGAGGCAGGCCGGAACGGTCCGGCCGACGGGAGGGGGCGAAGATTGTAGCGGTTGCCGCCGGGGGGACAAGTTGGCCTTAAACGAGCCGCGACCGCGAGGGAGCGGGCCCTGCCCGTGAGTTCACAGCGTGGCGTTCACTCCCTCCGGGGCGGACGGTTTTCGTGCTTTCGAGGTCCGTGGCGTCACCTGCGCCACAGGTCCCTTCCCTCACGGTCGCGGCTCGTGCTGTTTTGAGCGGCCCTACCGCCACGCCATCGGTGGGCGATCGGCTCGACTCAGCCGCCATTTCACCCCGGCGGCCGCCGTGGCCCGGATGCGTTCCCGGTAGACCCGCAGGTGGGGCCGCTCGGTCTGGGTGTGGCCGGCCAGCAGCACCACCTTGCCGCGTTGGGCGAGATCCAGCACGCCGTGGTGCTGCATCTCGCCGGTGACAAAGGCGTCGGCCCCCGCCGCCGCGGGGTGCTCAAACAGGCTGCCGCCGGACCCCACGCACACGGCGACGGTGGCGATCTTCGCCGACTTTCCCGGCCACGACGCCTTGACGTGCTTGACCCCGAGGTGGGCCTTGAGCCGCGACGCGAGCGTGCCGGCCTGGATCGGCGCGTCGAGGGTCAGTAGCCGCCCCGCCCCGGTCGTCGCCGGTGCCGCGCCGCCCGAGCGCGGGTCCAGCGGAATCACGTCGAAGGCCGGCTCTTCATACGGATGCGCGGCACGCAGCGCGGCGACCACGGGGCCCACCACCGCGGCGGGGCACAGCACCTCGACCCGCAGCTCTTCGACCCACGACATCTTGCCGATCCGCCCCACCGCCGGCTTAGCGCCATGCAGCGGCTCGAAGGTGCCCACGCCGGGCGTGTTGAACGAGCAGCCCCGGTACGCCCCCTGACCGCCGCCGCCCGCCGCGAACATCGCGTCACGCACGGCGTCGGCCTGCTTGCCGGGCACGAACGTCGCTACCTTGAATCGCGCTCCCGCGGCCGTGGGCACGATGGGGCGGACATCGCCCTCGCCAAGTCCGCCGACCAGCCAGTCGTTCATGCCCCCCGCCACCGCGTCCAACGCCGTGTGCGGCGCGTAGACCGCCAGCTTGTGCCGCACGGCCAGGGCCAGAGCCCGCTGCTTCCAGTCGGCCCCCACGCCCGCCTCCACCAGCCCCGTCAACGGCTTGAACACCGGCGGGTGGTAGCTGACGATCAGCTCGCACTTGCGCCGCACCGCCTCGCGCACCACCGCCTCGGTCAGGTCGATGCACAGCAGCGCCGCGCTGATATTCCGCCGCTCGGCCCCGGCCTGCAGGCCCACCTTGTCCCAGGGCTCGGCCAGGTGTTCGGGAGCCACGTCGCGGAGCGCGGTCAGAACCGATTTGAGCTGCATCGCCATGGGGGCAGGTTACCCACGAGTGCGGGTCTCGGCCGTCGATCGGCAGATCCCCGAGACACCGACCCGCCAACGGGGGAGGGCGAGACTCCGTCGAGCCACCGACAGACCGAGGCCCAAGCCCACCGCGGCGTCGCACGGTCATTTTTCTGTTTCAACCCAGCGGGCCGGGATCCGGCGACCCGTATGGATGGACGCCGGAGCGGCAGTCGGCCCCAAGGACCCTGCAACCCCGCGGGCTATCCAGACCGAGGGCTGTCGGTGGCTCGACAGAGTCTCGCCCTCCCGGGGTCGGTGGCTCGACAGAGTCTCGCCCTCCCGGGGTCAAGGACCAGTGGCCGGCTGGTCTCTTCCGGTCAGCAGCACGCCTCACCCGACTCCCCCGGCTCGCAGCAGCTGCTGGCCTGGGTCGTCGCGTCGTAGTCGGCACCCTTCACCTCCCGCGGGTGGCGGTTGGCGTTGGTCTTGCAGTTAAACGCGGGCGCGTCATCCAGCGACACCGGCGTCTCGGGCTGAATCCCCAGAACCTGGCCGGCGTACGGCCCGTTCGGGTCGGTCATCAGGCCGTAGGTTTTGTCGCACACCGCCATCCACTCGCCGCGGCGCAGGGTGTGGCCGTCGTCGTCGCGCACCTGCTTCCACGGGCCCTTGTAGACCACGGCCTGCTTGCGTTCGAGGCACGGGCCCTCCTTGCCCTTGTACGCCCGCACGGTCATGGAACGGAACTCCACGCCGTCGATGGTCTGCCAGGGTTCATCTTCGCGCTTCAGGATCTCGACGCCGTAGAAACCCGCGTCTTCGAAGCGCTTCAGGAAGTCGTCTTCGCGAAACGCCCCGCTGATGCAGCCCGACCACAGATCGCCGTCGTCCATGATTTTCTGCGTCGGGTCTTCGTCGCAGACGATGTCGCTGATGACGCAGCGGCCGCCCTTTTTCAGCACGCGGAACATCTCGTTGAACATCTGCTCTTTCTGGTCGGTCGCGACCAGGTTCAGCACGCAGTTGCTGACGATCACGTCGACCGAGTCGCTCTCGATCAGCGGCTCTTCGGCCCGCAGGCGGGCACACTCGACCTCGTAGGCCGCGGCGCCTTCGACGCTGGTGATGGGGTTGGCGTCGAGCCACGCCTGGGCCTTGTGCCAGCTCAGGCCCAGGTCCTGGATGCGTCCTTTGCGGAACTCGACGTTGGCCGCGCCGACCTTCTCGGCCATCTCGCCTTTGTACTTTTCGGCGAGCGACAGCATCGTGTCGTTCATGTCCACGCCGATGACGTGGCCGCCCGTGCCGACCTTCTGGCTCAGGATGTAACAGATCTTCCCACCGCCGCTGCCCAGGTCCAGGGCCACGTCGCCCTCGCCCACCCACTCGCTGGGGTCGCCGCAGCCGTAGTCTTTTTCCAGGATTTCCTGGGGCAGCATCTTCAGGTACTTCGGGTCGTAGCTGACCGGGCAGCACAACGCGGCCTCGACCTTCTCGGCCCCGGCGGCGTAGCGGGTGACCACTTCGTCTTCGACGTTGTATCCGGACTCGACGGGCGGGCAGCAGGCATCGGTGGCGGGCTTGTTCACGGGGGGGTCCTTCGGAAGGGGGAGGCGGCAGAGGAAGCGGGTGGCGGCCGGACACAACCGGCGGCCGCCACGTTTTGTTTCGGGCACCCGACGCGGGGGTTGAACCCGGCGGGCCCGCCCACTATATTCACCTAAGCGAATATGGCAACCCCCCTCCCCACCAGAGAACTTGCGGCGGCCGGCGTCTCGCCCGAAGACCGTATCGCCACCGTCTTCAAGGCGGTGGCCGACCCCACCCGCTTGCGCATTCTTAACCTGCTGCGCGGTCCCGATGGAACGGGGAGCGAGGTCTGCGTGTGCGATCTCACCCGCGTCATCGACGCGCCGCAGGCCACTGTCTCGCGGCACTTGGCCTATCTGCGACGCACGAACCTTGTGGAAACGCGACGCGACGGAAACTGGATTCACTACCGGCTGAGTGATGCCGACGGGGCGTTTCACCAGAAGGTGCTGGAGTGCCTGAAGTGCTGCCTGGACGAGGTGCCGCAGCTGCGTGCGGACCGGGCGGCGCTGCGTGGAACCGCCTGCTGCTGAATCCGAAAGCTCCGACCGCCGCTTGCGTCTGAGTGCGCTTTGCACGTTCTTCGCTTGTTTACGGTGCGGCGCCCGACCGCCGCTACCCCTGCAGCCCCCCCACATACCGCCTGGTCTCTTCCTGTTCGGGGGCGGAAAAGATCCGTTCGGTCGGCCCCGACTCGATCATCACCCCGCACGGCTTTGCGTCAACGCCCCGGCGCACCCAGAACACCGCCGTGTCGTCCGCGATGCGGCGCGCCTGTGCCAGGTTGTGGGTCACCACCACCTGCGTCAGCGGCTCCTCGGTCGTCGAATCCAAACCGCAGCACCCGCCACGCAGATTCAGCAGAAGCTCTTCGATGCACTGCGTCGCCATCGGGTCCAGCGCGCTGCACGGCTCGTCCAGCAGCAGCAGCCGGGGCCGCAGCACCACCGCCCGCGCGATGCACAGCCGCTGCTGCTGGCCGCCGCTCAGCCGCAGGGCGCTCTGGTTCAGCCGGCCGCTCACCTCGTCCCACAGCCCCACGTCCCTGAGTGCCGCCTCGGCCAGGTCGCGCCGATCCCCCCGCCCCGTCACCCCGTTGGCCTTCAGCGGCATCTCCAGGTTTTTGCGCACGCTCATCGCGAAGGGGTTGGGCTTCTGGAAGATCATTCCCACCCGCCGCCGCAGGGCCACCGGGTCCACGCCCGGGGCCAGCAGGTCGCGGCCTTCGAGCATGGCCGCCCCGCTCACCGCACAGCCCGGGATCAGGTCGGTCAGCCGGTTGAGCGCCGCCAAAAACGAAGATTTGCCGCAGCCCGACGGCCCGATGATGGCCGTGATGCGCCCCCGCGCGATGTCCAGTTCAACGTCGCGCACCGCGGGAGTGCCGCCGTAGCTCACCGTCACGCAGCAGGCCCGCAGCAGCGGCTCCGTCTCCGGATCCGTCGCGAGCGTGAGCGTGGGGTTGAGGATTGAGAGCTGCATGGTGTAGGTATCAGGTGTCAGGTCCCAGGTGTCAGGAAGACGGACGTGAGGGCCAGGTTCCAGCCGAGTGCAGCGTGCGAGGCAGGATCATTGTTCCAGAAATCCAATACCCACCGCGCCTCTACCCACCCGTCACCGCGGCCACTGCCTCTTTTGCGTCGGCCCTGACACCTGGGACCTCACACCTGACACCTTCTCAAGCACCTCTCGCACCCAGCCTCCCCACCCAGGCCGCCCCCACATTGATCACCACGAGCAGCACCACCAGCACCGCCGCCGCACGGTAGGCCGCGGGCCCGCCCCCGTTGATGTTCATCGACAATTCGTAGATGTGCACCGACAGCGCCCGCCCCGAGTCCCCCGGGCCGCGCGGCATCCGCAGCACGCTGCCCGCGGTAAACAGCAGGGCCGCGGTCTCGGCCAGCGCGCGGCCCACCCCCAGCACAAACCCCACCGCCAGCCCCGGCAGGGCCGCGGGCAGCACCACCCGCCGCAGCGCCGCCGCGCGCGACAGGCCCAGCGCGGTCGCCCCCTGCCGCCACGCCGCCGGCACGCCGCGCAGGCCCTCCTCCGCCGCGCGGATGAAGATCGGCAGCACCATGCACGCCAGCGTCAGCCCGCCGGCCGTGATCGAGAACCCCATCCCCATCACCTCGCAGAACAGCACGCTGCCGAACAACCCAAACACGATCGACGGCACCCCCGCCAGCACGTCCAGGCTGCGCCGGACCAGGCGGGCCAGCCGCGCGTCGCCCCGCGTCGCGCCGGTCTCGGTCAGCAGCACCGCCGTGCCCAGCCCCAGCGGCAAAGCCACGCCCAGGCACACCGCCAGGATCAGCCCGGTGGACACCAGCACCGAGCCGATGCCCCCCGCCCGGCCCAGGCCCGTCGGCAGCCGCGTCAGGTAGCCCCACCACCCCGCCTGGGCCAGCGGCCCGGCGGCGCCCGACGCGCCCACCACCACGTCCCCCACGATCCACAGCAGCAGCGCCGACACCCCCAGCGCGACCGCCCACGCCGCCGCCGCCGCCACGCGGTCGCCCACGTGCGACACCACCGGCCAGTCTGCCGCAGGGGTGCCACTGCCCTTCAGGGCAGTGCCTCTACCGCTCGCCTCACCCACCACGCACCAACTTCCGCTGCCCACGACCAGGAAGCCACTGCTCTGAAGAGCAGTGCCACCCGGACTCCGTTCGATGTGTGCCACTGGCGGCTTGCCCGCCAGTGCCCCCATCCCCCGACTCCGACCCGAAGCGTCGATCACCCACCGCGCACCGCCCGCCGCTGCCCGCGCTCCAACAGATCCGCCAGCAGCACCCCGCCCGCCACCAGCCCCAGCAATACCACGCCGCTGAAAAACAGGGCCGACCGGTGCGGCCCGTACGCGTAGCCCATCTCAAGCGCGATGTTCGCCGTCAACACCCGCACCGGCGCGAAGGGGTCGCCCGGAAGCCGCACCACGTTGCCCGCCACCATCAGCACCGCCATCGTCTCGCCCACCGCGCGCATCCCCGCCAGAAGCACCGCACTCGCCAGTCCCGGCAACGCCGCGGGCAGCACCACCCGCCACAACCCCGCCCACGTCCCCAGGCCCAGCGCCGCGGCGCCCCGCCGCTGGTCGGCCGCCACCGCCGCCAGCGCCGCCTCGCCCAGCAGCGCCACCGTCGGCAGCACCATCAGCGTCAGCACCGCCACCGCCGCCAGCAGGCTCGCCCCCGCGCCACCGCCCCATTTTGCAATCAGCGGCACCAGCGTCACCAGCCCCCAGAAGCCGAACACCACCGACGGGATCCCCGCCAGCAGCTCCACCATCCGCCGGTACACCGCCGCCACCCCGCGCGGCGCGTAGAACCGCGCGAACACCGCCGACGCCACCCCCAATGGCGCCGCCAGCAGAACCGCCCCCAGCGTCACCGCCGCCGTCGCCGCCGCCATCGCCACCAGGCTGAACCGGCCGTCGGTCGGATGCCACGACGCGTCGGTCACGAAGCGCGACACCCCGATCCCCGTCACCGCCGGCCACGCCTTCCACACCAAGAAGCCCACGATCATCAGCAGCACCGACGCGCTGATGACGCCACACCCGCGGAGGATCACCGCGCCCGCGGTGTCGATGAGTTTGCGGTGGCGGTGGAGCATATTCAGCAACGAACGTAGCCGAAGGCAACGCGGGAGGGCGAACCTTCCGGTGAGCCGGGTCTCATGCGACGCAGGCTCACCGGAAGGTTATCCCTCCCGGCACCCCAAACCCCGCTCGCCCTAGCGCCCCGGCACCACAAACGACTGCTCCGCAATCACCCCGTCCACCGCCGGCGACATGAGGTAATCCAGAAAGTTCTGCGCCGCCGCACCCACCCGCTCCCCGGTCACCAGCACCAGCGGCCGTCCCAGCGGGTACGACCCGTCCACCACCGTCTCGACCGATGCTTCTACCCCGTCGAGACTCAGCACCCGGATCGGCGTCCCCGCCTGGGCTTCATACAGGGCCGTCCCCATCGACAGGTAGACGATCGCGTCCGGGTTGCCGGCCACCAGCTTCACCGCCTGCTGGTTCTCCCCGCCCACCACGTCCGCCCGCATGTCCGCCGGCTTCAGATCGAAGAACGATGACACCAGCTCCAACTCGCTGCGGCCCTCGGGCCGGTTCACCACCACGATCGGCCGGTCGCGCCCGCCCACGGCGCTCCAGTTCGTCACCCGTCCCGTAAAGATGTCCTCGGCCTGTGACGCCATCAACCCGTCCACCGCGTTGTCCGCGTGCACCACAAACGCCACCCCGTCGCGTGCGACCACGTGCGGGGTCAGCTCCGTCCCCTCGCCGGGCTTGAGCGCCCGCGAGGTCATCCCGATGTCGTTCAACCCCTTCACCGCGTCCGCGATCCCGCGCGACGACCCCCCGGTCTGCACGTTGATTCGCACGTCGGGGTGCGTGGCCTCGTAGGCCTCCGCCGCCGCCTGCACCAGCGGCGCGATCGTGCTCGACCCCGTGAGCGTGACCGACACCGATTCGGACGCAAGCGACCGCCCCGCCACCGACTCGGACCCGCAGCCGGCCGCGGCCACCATGCCCACCAGCAAAGCCACCGACCCCGTCAACGCCCGGAACTTCATCATCGCATCCCGTTTGAAACCACACCGCCCTGACGGCCACACACCGCGCCGGGTTCGCGGAAAGCATAGCCGCGAACCGCTCAGAATTATTCCATCTGCGGCGAGATCCCCGCCGCCCAGTGCATACCCGCCGTACGGTGCCTCACCCCCGCACGACCACCCACCACCACCCCACCGCGGCCACCGTCCCCGCTATCACCGGCAGGTTCACAAACAGAACCAGCACGCAGCGCCACCCCCGTCGCCCCCCAGAGTCGGTCAGCAGCGCACGCCCCAGCAACACCAGCGAATAGAACTGCAGCGGGAGAAAGATCAGTCCCCGCAAACCCGTTCGCAGCGCCTCATCCAGCAGCACGTGACCCCGCGACAACTCCGGCCACGGGTCGTCGTCCACCATCGGCTCGGGCGCCACTGCCAGCACCGCCCGCGCCGCCTCCGCGTCCGCACCCGCCACCTGAATCTTGGTGCCCCCGATCGCCCAGCTCAGGTCCCAAGAGATGTCCGAGAGCACGCCGTCGATCACGACCGAATCGATACCCGCCGCTTCCAGCCGCGACTGCACCACCGCCGCCGCCACGCCGTCCAGCAGCGACGCGACCGTCACGGGCGCGGTATCGATCGCCGCCGCAGGGGTCAGTTGCGTCATGCAACCAGTCTATTTGAGGGCTTAGTCGCAAACCACCATAAAATTGCGCCCCCGCGGCCCAATCCTGCAAACATCGAACACGAACGCTCCCATGCCCCCACGCAACCCTGCCGACTCCCCCTGGTCCCGCCCCCGCGGCAAGCAAGCCCCCAAGGGCAAGCCGCGCCCCCGGGCCCCCAAACCCGCCGCCAAGCCCCCGCTGCGCATCCAGGCCACCACGCTGTGGGAATACCCCAGCCAGCACTACGGCAACGAAGAACAGGGCAGCAAGCACTACATCGGCGCCACGCCGAGTTACGTCATCTGGAACGTGATCCAACGCTACACTCGCGAAACCGCCACCATCCTCGACCCCTTCTGCGGCAGCGGCACCACGCTGGACGTGTGCCGCGACACCGGGCGCACCGGCGTGGGCTTCGACCTCCAGCCCCAGCGCGACGACATCGCCCGCGGCGACGCCCGCGACCTGCCGCTGGACGACGTGTCGGTTGATTGCGTGTTCATGGACCCGCCCTACTCCACCCACGTGGACTACGGCGACGACCCCGCCTGCATCGGCAAAACCCACGCCGGCGATTTGAGTGAAGACGGCTACTACCATCAGATGGACGCCGTGTTCGCCGAAGTCGATCGCGTGCTCAAACCCGGCGGCTACGCCGCGACCTACGTGGGCGACAGCTACGAAAAAGGCACCGGCCCCACCAAAGGGTTCCACCCCATCGGGCTGGAGCTGTTCGCCCTGATGGCCAACCGATTCGAGCCGATCGACCACATCGCGGTCACCCGCCACAACAAACAGCTCAGCATGGGCAACCACCGCATGGCGGCCGAAGACGGCAACTTCTACCTGCGCGGCTTCCACCACCTGATGATTTTCTGGAAGCCCGGCCCCGACGCCGCCCGCCTGCACGGGCGCCACCTGCCGGGCGCGGCGTCCGAAGACAAGCCCGCCAAACCCGACCAGCGCAATCCGCGTCGGCCACGCGGCGTCAAAACCCGACGATCTCCACGTTGAATGCCCGCTCCACGAACCAGGCCAGCGCCAGCACCGCGATCGCGACTGAGCCACCGCGCAGCACGACCCAGCGGTAAAACGCGGTGCCCCGCAACAGGCAGGCCACCGGCAGCACCACGGCCACGATGGCCAGCTGGCCGAGTTCCACCCCGACGTTGAAACCCAGCAGCGCCACCCCAAAGGTCCCCTCACTCAGGCCCAGATCACCCAGCACGCTGGCGAAGCCGAAGCCGTGGATGAGCCCGAACCCAAACGCGACCGCGGGTCCGGGCAGCGGGATCCGCGGCCACAGGTTGTGCACCGCGGTCACGACGATCGATAACGCAATCACCGCCTCGACCGGGCGGATCGGCAGCAGCACCCACTCCATCGTTGCCAGCCACAGGGTCAGCGAGTGGGCCAGCGTGAACATGGTCACCAGCGTGAGCACCGACCGGAGCGCGTCGCGGAACGAGGCGACCGGGAACCAGCGTGGTGGGCCCGAACCTGCGTCTGATCCCGCGTCCGCGTCGCGTCGCCGCACCAGCACTGCGGGCAGCAGAAGCGCGATCAGAAACAGCACGTGGTCAAAGCCGATCCAGATGTGCCACACGCCCTCGCGAATGTAGTCGATCAACGCCCGCCATTTCCCGCTGTCCGCGGCGGTCAGCGTCACCGCGGGCGACTCGGGGCTGAGCACCACGCTGCGCTCGCCGCCGCCGGCGTGGCGGTACCGCACCAGCCCGCGGTGCGTGGGGTCGATGTCAAACAGCAGCCGGTACGTCACCCCAAGCGGCCCCGCGTCGCCGGGGGTGTCCGATGCCAGCCGCAGCACCGCGTAAGCGCCGTCGCTGTGGTCGTCGATCTGCAGCGCATCGAGCCGCAAACCGACCGTCTCGTCGCCGGCCCGCAGGTCCAGCCGGCTCAGGGCGTATGCGGCGATGGCCGCCCGCTGAGCGTTGACCTCACCCCAGGTGATCTGGCTGTCCTGGTTTGCGTCCAGCCCGACCGTGAACTCCAGGTCACGCAGCGCGATGTCCCACCGCGCGGCGAGTGTGGGGCCGCCGGCGTCCAGCGTGAGGTAGCTGTCGCTTGGCTTGTGCGCGAAGGCCGGGGCGGCGAGCAGCAGCACCGTGCAGGCGATGATGAATCGGGCGGTCATGGCGCCTCCAGTCGGTCGATGAGGGGCTGCAGCACCGCGTCCTGCGTGCCGTGCTCGCGTAGAAACGCGACCGCCGGGGCCGCCGCCGCCGAGTCACCGGCGGCCAGCGCCGCCTCCAGCAGGTTGCGGGTGTCGCGGTGCTGACGCTGCAGCTGCCAGTTCTCCCGGGCCACCCGCAGCGCCTCGGCGGGTTGATCTTCGATCTCCAGCAGGAAACGCGATTCGTAGCGGCCGTGCGGGGTGCCGCCCCGCCGGTGGATCTCGTCGAAGCGGCGGGCCAGCCGGTCCCGCCACACCGCCAAGTCTTCCGCCGCGCCGGACTGGCGAGCCGCGATGGCCGCCCGCAGCAGCACGCCCGTGTCGGCCAGATGGTCGCGCAGAATCGGAAGCGCCTCCGCGCCCCGGCCCTGATCGAGCATCAGGTCGGCGAAACCCCGCAGCAGGTACAGGTCGCCGGGGTCGTCCGCCAGGCCGGCCCGGAAGTGGCGTGCCGCCGCATCGTCGTCCCCGAGCGCCCGGGCGATCTCGGCACTCATCGCGTGTACCCACTGCACCGCGTCGGCGCCGCGGGCGGACGCGTCGGTCCGCATGGCCTTCGCGTCGGCGTAGGCCGCATCTGCCCGGCCGGTGACGGCGTCCAGCGGGATGCGGGCGAAGGCCGCGGCGAACGGATCGGCAAGCGCGTCCAGCCGCTCAAGCACGGCCCGGGCGTCGGCGTACCGGCCCTGCACCCAGTGCAGGTTGGCGGTCTCGATCAACGCCTGCCCGTCGTCCGGGGCCTTGTCCAGCACCCGGGCGAGGTCCTCGCGGGCCGCGGCGTAGTCGTGGTCGCGCTCCTTCAGCTTCGCCCGCAACTTCAGCACCGCGGCCGGCGCGTCGTCCCGCTCCCACCACGGGGCCAGTGTTGCCCGCGCGAAGCCGTAAAACCGCGGGTCGCTCTCGCGCTTGCCGATCTGTACGTAATAGCCCGCGAGCCGCGTCGCCGCATCGACGTCGTCGGGATGCTGCGCCAACGCGTCTTTAAGCCCGGCCAGCTCGTCCCGGGCGTGGAAGAGCACGCGCGGCAGTGTCTCCAGCACCTCGGCGTCGTCGGCCGGCACCCGCGGGTCGGCCCCGGCGGTCACCGAGACCGCGAACCACACCGCGGCCACCGCGGCCGAACTCCGCCAACCCGCGGCGGCCGGGCGGGGCACCGGCCCCGGGAAGTTCCGATTGAACGGCGATGCGGGCATGGTTCGAAGGGGCGGTGCGCGGGGTATACCAATCAGGTCCGCCGGACCTTACGGCATCTGTCCGTCATTGGACCGCGCCTTTCGGACCCGAACCCGTTTTTCTGCCCGGAGGGAATTCCTCACAACTCTCGGATCCCCCCCATCCAACGCCCATTCTGTCCCGTAGGTTAAGGTGGAGGCTTGCGCCGACCCGGCTCTATGGCCCCCATTTCCTCTATTTTTCCCCGGAGAAGTCCTTGATGAACCGTCCGCTGACCCGCGCTCTGCTCGCCGCCGCCCTCGCGGCCCCCGCCACCGGCGCCTTCGCCGCCGACCACCTCGACGCCCCGGGCGTCATGGACGACGGCCAGTCCGACATCAACGACCTGTACGCCTTCCAGTCGCCGGCCAACGCCGACAACAGCGTGCTGATCCTGACCGTCAACCCCGCCGCCGGGGCCCTGAGCCCCACCACCTTCGGCACCAACGTCAGCTACGACATCCTTGTGGACAACAACGGCGACGGCGTGCCCGACGTCAGCTTCGTCACCCGGTTTGCGGACACCGACGGCGGCCAGTCCTTCACCACCACCCGCACCGCGGGCGGCGCCACCACCACCGTGGCCAGCGGCTCGACCGGCGGCGCGGTGTCCAGCGGCGGCGCGCAGGTCTCCACCGGCCTTTTTGACGACCCGTTTTTCTTCGACCTCAACGGCTTTAACGACGGCCTGAACTTCACCGGCGACGACTTCTTCGCCGGCCTCGACGTCTCGGCCATCGTGCTCGAAGTGCCCAGCGCCGACCTGGGCGCCGACAACGTGGGCGTCTACGCCCGCACCGTGGTCGATGGCGTGCAGATCGACCGCATCGGCCGCCCAGCGATCAATACCGTGCTGATCCCCGAGGGCTCGAAGGACGCCTTCAACGTCGGAGACCCGGTCGATGACTTCAGCGTGTTCGGCGACGCGGTCAACGCCACCATCGTCTCGCTCAGCGATCAGGCCAACGCCGACGCGCTCACGCCCGTGCTGCTGCCCGACCTGCTCACGTTTGACGCGTCCAGCACCGCGGGCTTCCTGAACGGCCGAGGTCTGACCGACGACGTGATCGACGCCGAACTGACCCTGCTGACCGCCAGCCCCTCGCCCATCGGTGACGGCGTGGACGCCAACGACCGCGCGTTTTTGAACGTGTTTCCCTATCTGGCGTCGGCGAATGCCGACCAGACGCCCAACGTGGTGCCCACCCCCAGCGCCGCGGTCGCCGGCCTGGCGATGCTGGGGCTGGCGGCCCGCCGCCGTCGCCGCGAAGCCTGATCCGGCCGGACCATTCTGGTTTCACACGAACCCTCGTCCCGTTTACGGGCGGGGGTTCTTTTTTTTGCTTCATCCGATATTTCGGTGAGATCGGTTTGGCAGCATCCCCCATCCAACAGCGGAATCCGCGTTAAACCGCCAAGACACCCACGGCGTCACAAAAGTCACCCGCCGGGCGCTCCTGTAGAAGTCCACCCGAAGTACCGTCCGGAAGCAGTTCACGACCGAACCCGTCTTACGGGCTGATGTTCACCTGGCCCGAAGCCTTCGCTCTGTCGGCCACGGCCTTCCTTGGCGTTCGCGACGCCCCGGCGGTGAAACCGCCTTGCCGCTTCGATCGGCCGCGCCGGTAACCCCGGATGAGCGTCATCTCTGCTGGCGATCGAGGTGGAAGCGGCGCCGCGCGCAATCGCCGCACCCCGCCGCGCTCAGAACTCGCCCAGCAGCTGGAAGCTGCCGGTGGGCTGGGGCGACCCGCCCGCGGGCTCGTCGGTGACCGCGGCCGCGGCGATGTCACCGGTGGGCAGGTCGGTGGGCTCGGTCAGCACCGCCCCGCCGCCGGCGCCGGCGTCGAACACGCCCACCGACACCTTGTCGCCGCCCTTGGTGACGACCCACAGCTGGTAGTCCTTGGCGGCGCCCGCCGGCTCCAGGCCGTGGGCAAAAAAGTACATCTGACCGCCCTGCGCGTCCCACAGCAGCCGCGCGCCCGAGCCGGGCTGCGATTCGGTGCCGGCCAGCGGCACCACCCGCAAGTCGGGCCGCGCCAGGGCCGTCCGCAGGGCTTCCAGCTCGGCCGCCCGGTTGGTGAGGCGCTCCGAACTCGCTCGGGCCTGCGTCGCCTCCTGCATCAGCCGCTGGGCGTCGGCGGCCGCGTCGCGGGCCAGGGCTTGGGCGCGGGCGGCCTCATCGGCCAGCCGCGTGGCGTCGGCCGCCTGACGCTCGGCCTGCACGCGGGCCGTGTCGGCGGCCTGCAACAGCCGGGCCCCCTCGCTCTGGGCCTCGTCCAGCTCGCCCCGTGCGGCAACCACCTCTTGGGTCAGCCGCTCGGTCTCGACCCGGCGGTCGGCCAGTTCGGCAAGCTGCTGCCGCGGGTACATCACCGTGGCCGCGAGCGCCACCGCCGCGGCCGCCGCCAGCCCGCCGGCCAACGCCCAGGGCCAGCGAGGCGCGAGCGCCGGCGGCAGAAGCGGCGGCGAGGGGCGCGTCGCGTCCGGCGGCATCTCCGCCGGCGAGGCTTCGACCACCGCGCCGCGTGGCGCCCCCGAGACCGGCGACGGCGTGACGGACGCGGGCACCGCCGCGTCCAGCAGGCGGCCCAGCCGTGCCCGCACCGCAGGTGATGGCGTGACCGGGTCCAGCGAACCCGACAGGTCCGCGAGCACGGTCAGCGCCTCGGTCAGCAGCCCGGCCGCCTCGGCGTCGCCGGACCGCAGAAGACCCCGGGCATGCTCACGCTCCGCGGGATCGGCCTGTCCGGAGGCGTATATCAGCATCAGCTCACGCTTTTCGTCGGTCGTCATGCTCACGCTTCACCCCCTTTCCCGTAAGTGCTGCGCATCAGGTCGGCGAGCCGCAGCAGACCGCGCCGGATGCGGCTCTTGACGGTTCCCAGCGGCAGCTGCAGCCGCTCGGCGATCTGTGGGTGGGACAGATCGTCGAAAAACGCCAGCTCCACCGCCTCTCGCTCCCCCTCGTGGAGGCCGTCGAGCGCCACACGGATCGCGTCACGCCGCTCCCGCAGCCGGGCGGCTTCGTCGGGTGCCGCGGCGTCGGGGTCGGGCCGCTGCTGCAGCCACTGCGACGACTCGCCGCCGACCCCGTCGGCCAGCGACGCCGATGCACCGCGCCGCGACCGCAACCGGTCGATGGCCCGGCTGTGGGTCACCGTCATCAGATAAGTACGCGGGGCACCGCGCTGCGGATTAAACCGCTCGGGCTTCTCCCACAACTCCATGAAAATGTCGAGGGTGAGCTGCTCCGCCTCGGATCGGTCCCGCACGACGCGCAGGCACACCGCCATCACCAGCCCGGCGTAGCGGTCGTAGAAAGACCGCAACGCGTCGGGCTGGCGTTCGACCAGCCCACGCATCAGCGCGAGGTCGTCGTCATCTCCGGGGCGTGGCACGGTCAAGCGGGCTTCCCGCGTCCGGGCATCGGGCTGAGCAACCGGCTCGTCATACCGCCACTCTACCAGCGCGTTGGCCCGACCTGTGCCCCACGCCGCCAGCGCGCCGGGGCCCGCCGGGGCCTGTGCATCCGCCGTGACGCGGGCCCCGTAGGTAACCGTGTGGGGTCAGAACGGCCAGCGCCGCCACCCCGAACAGGGCGAAGAGAGAAAGACCAGGCCGCCGACGCAGCACCCGTCCGCAGCACCCGTCCGCAGCACCCTTATCGGCCGCCACCGCCGCCCCGGTTTCTCGATCGCCCACCACCGGTCACTCGGACTTAATCGGCGATTCATGCGCGACCACCAGAATCACCAGCGATCACCGCATCCGGATACAGACCCGCCGCGTCGGAGCGTCGGGCCGTGCCTTTCACCCATCCCAAGGATTTCCACCATGAAGAACTTTCACCTCTTGCTGCCCGCGTCGGTGCTCGGCCTGGCCGCAATGCCCGCCCTGGGCGAGGCTATCTACGCCCTCGAAGACGTCGGTACCACACAGCAGCTTCAGCTGTTCGACACCAACACGCCCGGCACCGCCGGTGCCGCGAGTGTCCCCATCACCGGTCTGGTGACCGACGAGCGGGTCCTGGGCATCGACTTCCGGCCGCAGACCGGCCAGCTGTACGCGTTGGGCAACTCCGATGCGGTCTACACCGTTGACCCCGCCACCGGCGTCGCCACCCGCGTGGGGTCGGGCTTCAGTGACGGCCTCAGCGGCTCGTTCTACGGGTTCGACTTCAACCCGGTCATCGACAAGATCCGCATCGTCAGCGACCTGGACCAGAACCACGTCGCCAACCCCGACTCGGGCGACGCCAACATCGCCTCGACCACGCCGGTGTTTTACGCCAACGGTGATCCGAACACCGGCGCCGACCCGAACGTGATCAACCACGCTTACACCAACGCGTTCGCCGACGCCGACTCCACCCAGCTGTACGCGATCGACAGCGACCTGGACATCCTCGTGACACAGGCCAACAACGCCGGCACGCTGGGCACCGTCGGCACGCTGGGTGTCGACGTGCTGACCATTGGCGGCTTCGACATCTCGGGCGCCAGCGACGTCGCCTACCTCGCCGCCACGGTGAAGGGTAACACCGGCTCGACCCTGTTCTCGGTCGATCTCTCGACCGGGGCCGCCACCGCGCTGGGGACCATCGGATCGGGCGAAGGCCTGACCGTGGACGGCCTGGCCGTCGCGCCCGACGCGCCCAACGTCATACCCAGCCCCGCCGCCCTGCCGGCCGGCCTGCTGGGCCTGGCCGCGCTGCTGACCCGCCGCCGCCGGGCCTGAGCCCGAAGCGCCCGCACAACCTCCCACGCCCCGGGCCCGCAAGGCCCGGGGTTTTTTGCGCACCGGCCCACCTGCCATCGCGGACACAACGGCTTGCTCATGGGGCTGATACGAGAACGCATTCGCTCTGACGCGGAGTGACGCCGGGATCTTGCCAGCCCGCCATCACTTAGAAAACTCCAGCCGCGCCAAGAACAAACGAAACGCGTATGAGCTCGCGTTCAATTCAGTTCTCCGTCGGATTGAATCGTGTGCCACTGGCGGCTTGTCCGCCAGTGCCCATGAGCCGCGGAAACACTCAAGAATGCTCGGGACGATCCCGGTTGTCCGCCCACCACCGTTCGATGTCCGCAACCACCTGCCGCCGGATCGCGTCGGGCGCGTTCATGAAGTACCTGCCACGCCCCTGCTGCGGAAAAAACGGCTGCCCCGCGATCGCCTCAAGAATCTGAACCGCCGCGTCGGCATAGCGCAGCGCGTAGCTCCCGTTCATGCCCGTCGACACCGAGCGGGTCGGCCGGCGGTCGTCGAGCATCGTGATGAGCAATGGCACCGCCGGCTTGCCGATCGCGCGCAACGCGTCCGCGGCCGCCGTCTTGTCGCCCCTGGGGATGCCAAAACTACCGCCCAGCACCCGCGCCTGCCCCGGCACAGAATCCGGCGCGGCCGCCACGTCGCGCAGGTGAAACGCGTGGTACTCCAGCCGATCCGCGAACGGCAAAGGATGCGCAATCCCGTAACCCAGGCGTTCACCCGGCCGGGGCCCGCCGACGTAGATCCGCGAACGGGCCAAGGCGGCCTCGCCGCCGTGAGTCGCCGTGCAGCACGGCCCCCACGTGACAGGGCCCCGGCGCTTCGCCGGGGCCCTGTCACGTGGGGTCAGTGTCTCGCGAAGCTCACACCGCCTTGACGGCGCCGTCTTCCATCTCCACGGGGTCCAGCCACGGCATCATGCGACGCAGCTCTTTGCCCACGTGCTCGACCTTGTGGCCGGCGTTTTCGGCCCGCTGCTGCTTGAACCACGCAAAACCGTTGGCGTAGTCGTCGCGGAAGGCCTTGGCGAAGCTGCCGTCCTGGATGTGCTTGAGTGCGGCCTCCATGCGCGACTTTGTCGCGTCGTCGCAGATCTTGGGGCCGGTGTAGTAGTCGCCGAACTCGGCGGTGTTGCTGATGCTGTACCGCATGTAGTCCAGCCCGCCGCGCTTGATCAGGTTGATGATCAACTCCAGCTCGTGGCACACCTCGAAGTAGGCCAGCTCGGGCGGGTAGCCGGCTTCGGTCAGCACTTCGAAGCCCTTTTTGATCGACTCGCTCAGCCCGCCGCAGAGCACGACCTGCTCGCCGAACAGGTCGGTCTCGCACTCGTCTTTGAAGGTCGTCACGAGGATGCCGCCCTTGCCGCCGCCGTTGCCGATGGCGTAGGCCAGGGCCAGGTCGCGGGCGGTGCCCGTGGCGTCCTGGTGCACGGCCATGAGGGCGGGCACGCCGCCACCACGCTCGTACTCCCAGCGCACGGTGTGGCCCGGGCCCTTGGGGGCGACCATGACCACGTTGACGCCCTTGGGCGGATCGATGGTCTTGAAGTGCACGTTGAAGCCGTGCGTGAACAGCAGCGTCTTGCCGTCGGTCAGGTTCGGGGCGATGTCGTTCTTGTAGACCTCCGGCTGCACCTCGTCGGGCAGGGCCACCGCGATCAGGTCGGCCTGCTTGACCGCGTCGGCCACGGGCAGCGGGTCGAAGCCGTGCTCCTTGGCCAGCTTGCCGTTGGCGGAGGTGGCCCGGTTGGCGACAATGACCTTGAGCCCCGAGTCGCGCAGGTTCTGAGCGTGGGCGTGGCCCTGGCTGCCGTAACCCAGCACCGCGATGGTCTTGCCCTGGAGCGGGGCGAGGCTGCCGTCTTTGTCGTAGAGCGTCTCAATGGCCATGTCGGGGGTTTCTTGGGGTAAGCGGGGGCGGGCGAGGGTGAGAGATGCCGGGGGCCGGGGTGATGGAACCCCGCGGCGAGCCGCGTAGTTTAGGGGGCCCCCGCGGTCGGTCAAACCGCCTCTGCCGCGGGGCTTCGGCGGCCGCTCGGCGCCACCCGGACCTCCGGCGGCCCGGACGCCCGGGTGCCTTCTCGTCGGCCGTTGGCCTGCGGCCGGCGCCAGAGGCGGCGGGCCAGGAGGGGACGCCGGTCGCGGGGCGCTGTCTCGCGCGTGCTTTCGCACGCACCCATTCGCATGTCCCGCGGTTGACCCCGACGAGCAGCGTTGGGCCGAGATCGTCCGGGGGCTTCGCACGCACCCATTCGCAGGCCCCGCGGTTGACCGAGTCGGTCCGCGCTGAAGCCTGCCCGTACCATTGGACCATCCGGCGGGCGACGCTGTGTCGTCGGGGGCGGGCGTGCGGGCGGCACGCATCGCCCACGATTTACGCGCAGCCAGCCACCACCGCCGCCTCCCCCGAACCGCCGCCCGCACGCCCGCCCCCGACGACTCCGCCTGAGTCCCCGAGAGCCCCCGCATGGAACTGTTTGTTTCGAACCTGTTCAGCGACGACGCGGCGGACCGCTTCTACTTCCTGGCGGTCGCCCTCACCGTGGTCATCAGCATCGTCCTGCACGAGCTGGCCCACGGCTGGGCGGCGATCCGGCTGGGCGACGAGACCCCGATCCGGCAGGGCCGGATGACCGGCAACCCGCTGGTGCACATGGGGCCCTGGTCGCTGCTGATGCTGGCGGTCGCCGGCATCGCCTGGGGGCAGATGCCCATCGACCGCACCCGGCTGCGGGGCCGGCGTGCCGAGGCACTCGTGGCCGGGGCCGGGCCCGCGGCCAACGTGCTGCTGGCCCTCGCGGCGCTCTCGGTGCTGGCCGGGCTGCTGCACCTGTGGGGCTACGCGGGCGTGCCGGCCGAGCTGTTTATGGTCGACGTGCCGGGCAGCAGCGTCAGCCCGACGCAGAGCAACGCAATCAAGTTTCTGCTGATTTTCGGCGTGACCAACCTGCTGCTGGCGATGTTCAACCTGATCCCGGTGCCGCCACTGGATGGCTCACACATCGTCGCGAACTACAGCCGCCCCTACGCCGACTTCGTCGGCGACCCGAAGCACCAGGGCTTCATGCTGATGCTCTTCGTCTTCGGTTTTCTGCTGGTCGGCCGCGTGCTGATCGGATGGTCATGGTCGCTGGCCACCGCCTGGGTCGGCCTGCTGACGTAGCGTGTGACGCCTCGGGATCTTGTGGGGGCGGGCTTCCGGCCTGCCGTCGCCACGCCGCGGCGAGACGCGTTTTCGGGCTACGCCCGAGTGGCAGGCTGGAAGCCCGCCACACCCAGGGCTCGCGCCTCGCCCGCGGCGACGCCGTCGCCGGCGGTCGACAAGTCATCGACACGCCACGCGGCCCGGGGCGACCGGCTCAGCGGTCGTCCCGGGCCGCGTGGCGTGTGGGTGCCGCGGAGCCGCCCCCGGCGCTAGCTCGCGCGCTTGACGTGGTCACACAACAGGTCGTACGCCTCACGCAGCGCGATGAACTTCTGGCGGTTGTCCTCGCCCGGCGCCACGTCGGGGTGGTACTTGCGGGCCAGCTTGCGGTAGGCGTCCTTGATGTCGGCCATCGTCGCATCACGCGGCAGATCCAGCCGGTCGTAGTACTCGGCCATCACGATGCTGGCCTCGACGTTGCCCGGCGTGCTGCGGGTGCTCGACGACGACCGCTTGGTGCCCCCGGGCTGCACGTCCGCGGTCGACACGAAACCGAAGCGGGCGATGGTCGCGAGCGCCACGGACTGAGCGGGCTTGATGCCCACGAATTGGAAGCCGGCCTGATAGCCGCCCATCAGGCCGGTCCGCTTCCGCCAGATCGTGCGGAGGGTGACCGGCAGGCTGCCGTTGGGCGTCTTCAGCTTGACCGGCAGGGTCTTGCCGACCTTCACCGGACACCGCCCCTTGAACTGCACGCGCATGCCGCTGCCCGACAGGTCCAGGATTTTCCCCAGCTCGCAGGTGACGGCGTCCGTCTCGTGCCGGGGCAGTTTGCGATCCGGGTGGTCGGCTAGGGGTTTGGAGGACGCGCTCATCCCGCGTCCATCGGCGGAATATGGAGGCCGATTGAGCGACACCCGGGCGGCGTGAGCCGCGGGGGCAGAGAGCGAACTGGGCCTTATCGGATGCGGGCAGGTTGCTCGTGGGGTTCTGCGGTCTGCCGGGTCGGACAACCCCGAGCCGGTGGGCTCGCTGCGCTCGCGAGTTGGGTGGGTGGCGCGATCCGGCACGAAACGGTTCCGCGCCCAGCACGCGCCTCAAGTGCTTTGCCCCGAGACCGGATGAGAACACAGAGGAATGCATCTGACGCAAGCGGTTGGGAGAGACGCGCGTTTCGCGCCTTGGAATGCCTTCCTCGGTGCCCTCATCCGGTTTCGGTGCCCCACACGCGAGAAGGGCCTGAGCTCCGCAACGCCTCCTGAACGGGGCCCGAAGCAGGGCTCATTAACTCGTGAGCGCAGCGAACCCCATGCCTTGAAGTTGTTCAACGCAACGACCGCGGGTCTGCCGACCGCAAAAGAAAAACCCGCGGCCGGGAGCCGCGGGTCGTTTCGTTGCGTGGGTTGAATCAGCCGGCTCAGGCCAGCGCGGCCTGGGCCGCGGCCAGCCGCGCGATGGGCACGCGGAACGGCGAGCAGGACACGTAGTCCAGGCCCACCGTGTGGCAGAACTGGATGCTGGCGGGGTCGCCGCCGTGCTCGCCGCAGATGCCGACCTTGAGCTTCTTCTTGGTGGAGCGGCCCTTCTCCACGCCCATCTGCACCAGCTGGCCGACGCCGGTGGTGTCGAGCGACTGGAACGGGTCCTTCTCCAGGATCTCCTGGCCGATGTAGTCGGGCAGGAAGCCGTTGATGTCGTCGCGGCTGTAGCCGAAGGTCATCTGGGTCAGGTCGTTGGTGCCGAAGCTGAAGAAGTCGGCATCCTCGGCCACCGCGTCGGCGGTCAGGGCCGCGCGGGGGATCTCGATCATGGTGCCGATGGGGATGTCCAGCTTGCCGGTGTACTTTTTGGCGGCCTTGACGTCCTTGATGGTCTGCTCGGCAAGGCCACGCAGCAGCGTGAGCTCGGCACGGGTGCCGATCAGCGGGATCATGATCTCGGGCTTCGCGTCGACCTTTTTCTTCTTGCAGGCAATCATGGCCTCGACGATCGCGGTGACCTGCATGGTCAGGATCTCGGGGTAGGTGATCGACAGCCGGCAGCCGCGGTGCCCCAGCATGGGGTTTGATTCGTGAAGCTCGCTGACGCGGCGGGCGACCTGGGCGGGCTTGAGGCCCAAGGCCTTGGCGACCGACGCCTGGCCCTTGCTGTCGTGCGGCAGGAACTCGTGCAGCGGCGGGTCGAGCAGACGCACGGTGACCGGCAGTCCCTTCATCGCGGTGAAGATGCCCACGAAGTCCTTGCGCTGATAGGGCAGCAGCTTCTTCAGCGCCTTTTGCCGGTCGGCCACGTTCTCGACCAGGATCATTTCCCGCATGGCGGTGATGCGGTCGCCCTCGAAGAACATGTGCTCGGTGCGGCACAGTCCGATGCCCTGGGCGCCGAAATCGCGGGCCCGCTTGGCGTCCGCCGGCGAGTCGGCGTTGGTGCGAACCCCCAGCTTGCGGTGCTTGTCGGCCCACTTCATCACGGTGGCGAAGTCGCCCGACAGCTTGGGGGTCACGGTGGCCATCTCGCCGGCGAAGACCTCCCCGGTGCTGCCGTCGATCGAGAGCACGTCCTTGCGGCCGTAGGACTTGCCGCCGACCTTGATCTTCCCGGTCTTGGCGTCGATCTGGATGGCGCCGGCGCCGGCGACGCAGCACTTGCCCCAGCCGCGGGCGACGACCGCCGCGTGGCTGGTCATGCCGCCGGTGCTGGTGAGGATGCCGTCGGCGCTGTGCATGCCGTCAACGTCCTCGGGACTGGTTTCCTGGCGGACCAGCAGCACGCGTTCGCCGGCATGGGTGCGTTCCACCGCTTCTTCGGCGGTGAACGCCAGCGCGCCGAACGAGGCGCCCGGCGAGGCGGGCAGGCCGACGGTCAGCGGCGAGGCCGACTTCTTGGCCTTGGGGTCAAACGAGGGCAGCAGCAGCTGGGTCAGGTCGTTGGCGGGGATCCGCTTCACGGCCATCTTCTCGGTGATCAGCTTCTCTTTGACCATGTCGCAGGCGATTTTGACCGCGGCGGCGCCGGTGCGCTTGCCGTTACGCGTCTGCAGCATGAACAGCTTGCCGCGTTCGATGGTGAACTCGATGTCCTGCACATCTTTGTAGTGCTTCTCCAGCACCTTCTTCATCTTCATCAGCTCGGCGTGCATCCGCTTGCCGATGCCTTTGTCGTTGGGCGCCTTCCACTTGGGCATCTCGTCGCACGGCAGCGGAGTGCGGATGCCCGCGACCACGTCTTCGCCCTGCGAGTTAACCAGGAACTCGCCGTAGAACTTGTTCTGGCCGGTCGACGGGTCGCGGGTGAAGGCGACGCCGGTGCCGCAGTCGTCACCCATGTTGCCGTAGACCATGGTCTGCACGTTTACGGCGGTGCCCAGCAGGCCGACCATCTCGTTGATCTGGCGGTAGCGGATCGCGCGGGGCACCATCCACGAACTGAACACGGCGGTGATGCCGAGCTCCAGCTGCTTCATGGGGTTCTGAGGGAAGGCCTGCCCGGTATGCTTCTTGATGACCTTCTTGTAGGCCTCGCAGAGCTTGATCAGGCCGGCGGTGTCGACGTCGGTGTCGAGCTCGACCCGCTGCGACTTCTTGATTTTGTCGAACTCGGCTTCGAAGGCGTGGTGGTCCACGCCCATGACCACGTCGCCGTACATATTGAGCAGGCGGCGGTAAGAGTCGTAGGCGAAGCGCTCGTTGCCGGTGGCGTTGGCCAGGCCCACGACGGCTTGGTCGTTCAGGCCCAGGTTCAGCACGGTGTCCATCATGCCCGGCATCGACTGGGCGGCGCCCGAGCGGACCGACACCAGCAGCGGGTCGGTGTTGCTGCCGAACTTCTTGTCGTTCTCTTTTTCGAGCAGCTTGACCGCGGTGTGGACCTGGTCCATCAGCCCCTTGGGCAGCTTGCGGCCCTGCTGGTAGTACTGGTCGCAGCACTCGGTGGTGCAGGTGAAGCCCGCGGGCACGGGCAGACCGATGCGGGTCATGTCGGCGAGGTTGGCTCCCTTGCCGCCGAGCAGCTCGCGCTGGGTGGCGTTGCCGTCGGTCTTCTTCTGGCCGAAGTAGAAGACCATTTTGCCCGGCTTGCCGGCGGCAGACTTCGGAGGGGTCCTGCGGGAAGTGGTGCGGGCGGTAGACGTTCGGGCCATCGGGTTTCAAACTCCGGAGGGGGCGGTCGGGGGTGAGTGGCGCGCCACACCCAATCGGCCGGCGCGCAGCGAGCTTGCGGCCGCGGCATCGCAGCGCAAGCCCGGAATCCTAGGGGTTTCTACGGCCGCGTCAACGCGGAGTGGCGGCGGTGACCGTGTCCGCGGCGAGTTCCGCCCCCCCGCCGGCCGCGAACCGGCGGGGCCCGTCGAAGACGATGACCTGCCCGACGAAGACCGAGCGGAAGGCCTCGATGTCCATCTGGTCGAGGCCCGTCATCGGGTCCATGAGCCACACCCCGCGGTCGTTGCACGCGAGGATCACCACCATGTGCCGCCGGGTCCGTTCGTGCTGAAGCGGGGTGAGGGCCGGCAGTTTGAGGTGTTGAACCCCTTGGGCCGTCAGGGCGAGCAGGCGGGCACGCAGCGGCGACCCGTCGAGACGCTTATTCAGCCCCCGCAGCGCTCGCAACACGGTGGCCCCGGTGCCGGGGCGGGTGTCGGTCAGTCGGGCCATCTGGGCCTCGGTGGACGGCAGCCCCAGCAGGTTGAGGGCCGTCGCGCACGACGCCGGCACGCACGAGTAGTCCTGGGTCTGCAGCACCACGCCGGTGGTGGCGTCCGCGTAGGTGTGCCCCATGACCGAGGTCGGGGTGTCCTGCAGCAGCCACAGCCCGCCGTTGACGAAATAAATGCCTCCAAAGGCCGCCGCCCAGACAACCACCACGCGCTGGCGACTCAGCCGGGTGCGCGACCAGAGCACCCCGAGCAGAAACATGAACGCCGGCACGCCGCCGAAGCCCTCGATGCGGCTGAGCAACTCGACGGGGATGAACTTCAGGGCAACGTCGGGGTGGTGGACCAGCCAGGCCCACGCCAGCATCCAGGCGACCGCGGCCCCGACCGACGCCCGCACGGCGCCGAGCGCACCCCGGCCCACCGCCGCCCCGCCGACGGCGACGACGCCGATAAAGAGCACCGCCCCCACAAACCAGCACGTGTTGGCATCCAGCATCGCGTCCCGGTCCTTTGACTGCCTGCGATCCGGCAGCTGATCCACCACCGAGCCCCCCGCTCTACTTCGGGTGGTTGCCCGCCCCGGTTCCCCGGCGCGCCGACGCCGCGCGTCGCGGCGGGGGCCAGCCGCACGGCGGGGGTCATTCTCGGTCGTGAGGGACGCGGGTTCAGCCGGGGGTGGATCGCGGCGACAGCAGCCCTTCGGGAACCGGCCGGAGCCTGCCGTCGCCATCCACGCACGCCAGCGTGGTCTCGGCGGTGGCCAGCAGCTCACCGCCCCGCCGGACCTCGTAGTGGTGGTGAAGCTTCACCCCGGCGCTGGGGCCGCAGGTCACGGTGATGTCCAGCTCGTCGTCGTAGTGGGCCGGCCGCTTGTAGCGCAGGCTCAGCCGCGCGACGACGAAGTACACGCCGGCTTCCTCAAGGGCCCGGTAGGCCTCGCCCTGTTCGCGCAGCAGCTCGGTGCGGGCGATCTCCAGCCACACCGGGTAGGTCGCGTGGTGGGCCACGCCCATCGGGTCGCACTCGGGGTAGCGCACCCGGACAGAAATCGTCGTGGAACCTGCGTGGGCCATCCGCACAAGATAAGCGCCTCGCCCGCCAGACGAGCCGCACGCCAGTCCGGGGGTCCGCCGCCCCGCCGCGTCTCTGCCGAAACCTCAGCTCTCGGTGACCCGAAGGACCTCTTCGACGGTCGTCAACCCGCGGGTGACCTTGTCGTACCCGTCGGCCCGCAGGCTGACCATGCCGAACTCCAGGCACTGCCGGCGGAACTCGGTCACGTTGGGCTCGCGGGCAATCATGTCCCGCAGCTCGTCGTTGATGATGAGCAGCTCGTAGATACCCAGGCGGCCGGTGTAGCCGGTGTCGCGGCACTTCGAACAGCCCGCCCCGTACATCACCTTGTCCAGGTCGATGCCCGCGGAGGCCAGGTGCTTCTGCTCCATGGGGTTGATGTCGCGCTCGGACTTGCACTCGGGGCAGATCTTGCGGACCAGGCGCTGGGCGATCACGCCGTTGATGGCGCTGCCGATCAGGTAGGCCTCAACGCCGATGTTCACCAGGCGGGTGATGGCCGAGGGCGCGTCGTTGGTGTGCAGCGTGCTGAGCACCAGGTGGCCCGTGAGCGACGCCTCGATGGCGACGGTCGCGGTTTCCTTGTCGCGGATCTCGCCGACCATGATCACGTCCGGGTCCTGACGCAGCAGGGCGCGGAGGGCAGCGGCGAAGGTCATGCCGATCGACGCGTGGGTCTGGGTCTGGTTGATGCCCGAGAGGTGGTATTCCACGGGGTCTTCCGCCGTGGAGATGTTCAGCTTGTTGCGGTCCAGCTTGCCCAGCGACGCGTAGAGCGTGGTCGTTTTACCCGAGCCGGTGGGGCCGGTGACCAGCACGATGCCGTTGGGCTGACTGATCTCGTGTTTCCATTTGGTCAGGCAGTCGTGGCTCATGCCCAGGTCGTCCAGGTCAACCTGGATGCTGCGCGTGTCGAGGATACGCATGACCGCCTTCTCGCCCGACACCATGGGCAGGGTCGAGAGACGCAGGTCCAGCTTGCGGCCGTGGACCATCGCGCGGATGCGGCCGTCCTGGGGCATGCGCCGCTCGGCGATGTCCAGGTTCGCCATGATCTTCAGACGCGAGATGATCGCGTTCTTCATCTGCGCCGGCGGGCTGGTCGTGTTGTACATGATGCCGTCGATGCGGTAGCGCACCTGCAGCTTCTTCTCCTGCGGCTCGATGTGGATGTCCGAGGCGCCTTCCTTCACCGCGTTGAAAATCAGGTAGTTGACGTAGCGGATGACGGGCGACTCGCCGGCCATCTTTTCGAGGTCCAGGTCGCCCTCGTCGTTCTCGACCACCTCGACGTCGTCTTCGTCGATGCCTTCGAGCACCTCGTCCATCGACATCTCGGCCCCGAGGTGGTTGCCCTCGCCCGAGTCGTCATGAGCGGCCTCGTCAGCCTGCATGGATTCGATCGCGGCCTGGATGTCGCCGCGGGTGACAACCACGGGCTTGACGGACTGATTCAGCTTGTGCCGCAACTCGTCAAGCAGGATCAGGTCATCGACGTAGACCACCCCCACCACCACGCGGGAGCCGGCGAAACGCAGCGGCAGCACGTCGTGGTCCAGGCAGTACTTGAGCCCGAGTCGGTTGACGTACTTGTTGCCCTCGATGCTGCCGACCTCAACCCGCTCGAAGGGCAGGTGGGCCAGGCCCGCCAGTGCCTTCTGCATGGGCGGCTCGGACACACCCATCTCGCGGAAGATGTCCTCGATCCGGCGGCCGGGGTCTTTCTCCTGGCTGGCGCGGGCCGTGGCCAGCTGCGCGGCGTCGATGACGCCCTCGGCCTGCAGCACGCGGCCCAGGTCGCGCACGGTCATCAGCGCGGTACCGCCCTCGGGGCGCCAGATGTCGCTGAGCCCCACCTGCGAGGTGGGCACGGGAAGGTTGCCGCCCGGGCCGCCGTCGGGCGCTGCCGCTTCGTCAAAATCGAGGTCAAAGTCGTCGCTCATGGCGTTTCTCCCGTAAGCCGTCGGCGTGAGCGGCGGCAGACTTTCTCAGCGGTCGGTGCGGATGCTCACCCGCAGCGGGCGTTCGCCCAGCCGCGGCTCGATGCCGTCGATCTCCAGCACGATGTGTCGCTGGTTGATCGCTTTGATGCGAAAGCCCGAGACCTCGTCGCCGGCCTTGTAAATCTCACCGCCGATGAAGGCCCGCGGCGTGGCGCCGCCGAGGATGCTCTGCACCTCGATGCGGTCCAGCGCGTCGTAGGCGGCGGTCAGCTGTTTCTGCCGCGCGGCCTCGGCCAGCGCGGCGGGGTCTTCGGACTCGGCGACCTCGCCCTCGACAGGTCGGAAGGGGTTCATCTGCACCTGGGTGACGGGCACCTGCATCAGCGTCTGGTCGTCGGTGATCAACTTGATGAGCGCGTCGGTGTCGCGGAAGACTGAATGGACCCGGTCGGGGTGCAGTGGATCGCTGGCCTTCATCTTCCCCAGGTTGCTCAGGCGGCTGTCCAGCGTGGCCATCCACTTGCGGGTCTCATCGGACGCGCCAACGGCGGTCATGTCGGTCTGGAAGACCCGCATGCCCAGGATCGCGCCGAACGCCACGACGGTCACGATGACGCCGATGAGGATCGACTGCTGGGTGACGCGCTTGGCGTCGTCGCCGCCGCCGATCACAAAATCGTCGTCGACCGGGAGCATGCCCCCGCCGGCCACGCCGCTCAGGGACATGGACTCGGGGTCGTCCACGCCGTCTTCGAGTTCGTCGTCGAAATCGTCTTCAAAGCCTTGCATCGTGGTGTGCCTCTCGGGGCGTGGTCGGGGTCGGTCGGGTTGGTTCGTACGAGTCGTTGCGGCCCTGAGGCCGTCGGGGAAGCGTGCCGGGGTCAGCTGCGGGGCGGGCTGTCCTCACCCTCGAAGAAGATCGACAAGGTCACCTTGGCCTTGACCTGGCCGACGTCTTCCTTGCCGTCACGTTCGACTTCGATCTTGGGCATGCGGGTGATCCGGGGCAGGGCCTCGATCTCGCGCATGAACTCGTAGAAGCCGAAGAAGTCGCCGACGATCTCCATCCTGATGGGCAGTTCGGCGTACTGGGCGGCGGGCACGATCTTGTCGGGGCGCACGCTCTTGGTGTTAAGGCCGTGCTTGCCGGCGGTTTCCCACACCTGCTTCAGCAGCGTCTCGACCTCACGGTCGGTGGGCAGCATGCTCTGGAAGTGGTCGATCGCGGACTGGAGTTTGGTGATCTCGGCGGCCAGGTCGGGGATCGCGGCGGTCGCCTTGGACACCCGCTTGATCTTGTCGTCGACCTGGACAATCTCTTCTTTCGCGGTCAGGTCCGCGGCGGCCCGCTGCTTGAATACGGTGAGGTAGGCGCTGGCGGGCATGGCCAGCAGCAGCAGGACGTAGATGACTTCGCGTAGGCCGAATCGCATGGTGGGGCTCCGGGGTCGGGCACGCCGGTTCGGGGCGTGTCGCGGGTGGGGTTTGGTGGGGATCGGGTCGGGCCGGGTTCGGTTCGCCGGGGGACCGGGCAGACCGGGCAGTGAATCAGTCCGTGGGCACTTCACCCAGCTGGTCGGCGGGCGTCTGCACCTGCTGACCGGGGGTGAGCTGCAGGATGTCGCTCATGGGGTCGGCCTGGAGGCCGCCGCGGCGGAGCGGCTGAAAGTCAGTGGGGTCGAAGTCGGGATCCAGCTGGAAGTCGACCGTGAACTTGCGGCTGATCTCGTCGCCGTCCTTGCTCTCCTCGGTGAACTGCAGGTTGACCGCGCGGAACAGCGGGTGCGAGTTCAGGGCCCCGATGTAGTCGGAGATCGCCACGTCGTTGGGGGCAAAGCCGGTCAGCGAGAGGTCCACCACGGTGGGCACGACGCGGACCTGCGGGCTGCCGTCGCCAGTGGCCGCGGCGCGACGCAGCTTCTCCCGCTCCATCGCAGTCTTGGGAGCCGGGGCGGTGCGGCTCTTGTCGGCCTTGGTCTCCAGCTTGAGCTTGTCGAGCCGCAGCGTGGAGGGCATGTTGTTGATCAGTTCGCTGAACACGTTGCTCTTCAGCACGTTGTCCTTCAGCGTGGCCGTGACGTTGGCCATCTGCTGCATGCGGCGTTTCTCGGCCTCCAGCGACTCGATCTCCTCGAACTGTTTGCGCATCTGCTCAAACTGCTGGTTCTTCGCCGACAGCTCGTCGCGGATCTTCACGCTCTGCTGACGGCTGACGAAGTCGGCCCCCAGCACGGTGACCAGCATCAGCGAGAACAGCGCCACAAAGACGATGTTGGTTCGCCGGGCGATCTTCTTTTCGAGGTAGTCCTCGGGGAGAAAACTCATGTTCTCGGCCATGACGGGCTCCAGGGTCGGGGCGGCGAATCAACGGCGCCAAGGGTGGGGTCTAACGGGGGGGGGTAACTGACGGGGGGGGGTCATTTGTCGGGGCGGCTCAGGCCGCGTCTTCGCTGAGGCACAGGCCCAGGGGCACGGCCCAGCCGGGCTGGGGCTGGGCAAGATCGATCGGGAGCGGGGCCGAAGTGCCGCCCGCCCGCGAGAGGCGGGCGAAGGGGTCACCCAGCTGGGCGGCCAGGCGGACCGAACGGGCGAGTTCGGTGACCAGACCGCGGCGGTTCGCCTCGCCGCCGACGAACACGAGCTTCTCGATGGGCTGCTCGGGGTAGCGGGCGTCGTAATGCCGCACCGTCATCCGCAGCTCGTCGATGAGGCACTCGGTGATGTCGCAGGCGGCGGCCGGATCTCCGGCGGTGGCGACGGCCGTATCGGGATTCACGCCCCCGGCGATGCGGGCGAGCCGGGCCTCTTCAAAATCAATGGACTTCTCGCCGGCGAGGCGGCGGGTGAACGTGTCGCCGCCGGCGTGAATCGTCTTGGCGAGCACCATCGTCCCGCCCTGCGCCACGATCAGCTTGCTGCTGGCTGCCCCCAAGTCGATGTAGACCACCGCACGGCCGCGGCCCTCGGACCCGCGGGCGGAATCGAGGTGCCCGAACGCCTTGAGGATGCAGGGCGCCTCGCCGTGCATGCCCACCACTTCGAGCTTCAGCCGGTTGGCGAGGTCGGCGTAGCGGGTGGCTACGCTGCGGCGGGCGCCGAAGACGATGACCTCGCGGTTTTTCTGGTCGCCACGCGTTATTTCTGCGCCGGGGAAGTTGCGAAGGATCAGACGGTCGGCGTCGATGCCCAGCCGCTCATTCAGGGCCATCCGCACCACCGCGTCCAGGTCATCGACGCCGGTTTCGGGGACGACCACGTTGTGCACCATGGCCTGGAACGACGGGATGGACAGCACCACGCGGCGGCCGCGGAAGGGATGACGGCGGAGCATCGTGGGCAGGGCTTCGGCGAGGAAGGCCATGCGGAGATTGGCGTCCTGGCGGGCCTCGTCGGGCACCGTCGCCGCGGCCAGTGCCACCAGCTGCGGGGGGTCGCCCGGGATGATCTGAAGGAGTTTCACGGTGTCGGCGCCGAAGTCGATGCCGATGGGCGAGGTCCGTGTTTTCGGTTTGCCAAACGCCATCGGTCTGCTCGGTGGGGGTACGCCGCGGGCCGGAGCGCCGCGGATCGGTGCCGCGGCGTGCGGGTCGGCGGGCGCATCGCCCGTCAGGTCAACCCTCACAGAGAGACCATCGACCGATCACGTCCCGCGGTTTAGGCCGCCCGCGCGCCGCCGCGTGCCTTCGGGGGCGGGGCCCGGATCGCGCTCGGGAGTTCATCGTCTTTCAGGGTCCCGCCCGCTCGGCTCTCGGGCATCCCCGTCTGCACACCGGCCGCCGCGTGGTGCGGCGCGGGCCGAAGCCAGTTCGGATAATGTATGGATGTGCTTGCCCGCGTCCAGAGCTTCGTCCTGCAGGGCATCGAGCCCGCTCCGTGCGAGGTCGAGGTCGACGTGGCCCGGACCGGGCTGCCCAAAACCACGGTCGTGGGCCTGCCCGACGCCGCGGTGAAAGAGTCGGCCGAGCGCGTCCGCTCGGCGATGGAGAACAGCGGCTACGGGTTCCCGGACGCCCGCATCCTGATTGGTCTGGCCCCGGCGGACACGCAAAAAACCGGGCCGGTCTACGACCTGCCGATTGCCGTCGGCCTGCTGCGGGCACGAGAAGAGCTGCGGAGCGACGACCACGCCGACCTGCTGTTCGCCGGAGAGCTTGCGCTCGACGGGCGGCTGCGCCCGGTCAACGGCATCATCAATCTGGCCCTTCTGGCCCGCCGGTCTGGATGCGGCGGGGTGGTGGTGCCCTCAGAGAACGCGGCCGAGGCCTCCGCGGTGCATGGGGTCAGGGTCTACGCCGCGGACACGCTGGGCCAGGTCGTGGCCTTTCTGAACGGGCGGGACGTGATCAGCCCCACCCCCGAGCCCGACCTGGACGGCGACCTGGCCGCGGCGTCGGCCCCGCTGGATTTCGCCGATATACGCGGTCAGGAAGGCGTCAAGCGGGCGATGACCATCGCGGCCGCAGGAAATCACAACATCCTGATGATCGGGCCCGCGGGAACCGGCAAGAGCATGTCTGCCAAGGCACTGCCCGGCATCCTGCCGCCACTGTCACGCGACGAGGCGCTGGAGGTCACCCGGATCTATTCAGCCGTAGGGCAGGTGCCGCCGGGCCGGGCCCTGCTGACCGCACGGCCGGTCCGCAGCCCCCACCACACCGCCAGCCCGGTCGCGGTGGTGGGCGGAGGCAGCCACCCCCGGCCCGGCGAGGTCTCGCTGGCCCACCACGGTGTGCTTTTTCTTGACGAGATGCCCGAGTTCCCCCGCTCGGTGCTCGAAACCCTGCGGCAGCCAATGGAGGACGGGCAGGTCACCATCGCGCGGGCCCACGGCACCGTCCGCTTCCCCGCGCAGTTCCAGCTGGTGGCGGCGATGAACCCCACACCCAAAGGCGACCAACCGACCGACGACTTCAGCCAGCGGCAGATGGACCGCTACCTGGCGAAGATCAGCGGTCCGCTGATCGACCGCATCGACCTGCACGTGGAGGTGCCGCCGGTGCCCTTCGCCCAGCTCAGCGGTGGGCGTTCGGGCACCGACTCGGCGACCTTGCGGGCCCGGGTGGTCGCCGCACGGGCCGTGCAGGCCGAGCGAAACGGCGGCCCGCTGCGGACCAACCGCACCCTCACGGGCCGCGAGCTGGACCGCCTGGCCGCCCTTCCGCCCGACGCCACCGAGTTGCTCAAGCAAGCCATGACCGACCTGGGGCTGAGCGCCCGGGCCTACGACAAGGTCCGCCGGGTGGCCCGCACCATTGCCGACCTGGAGCAGAGCGACGGCGTCGCGCTGGCTCACGTCGCCGAGGCGGTGCAGTACCGCCTCCTGGACCGCAGGTAGCGTTTTTTCGGGAGCCGATGTCCGCGGGCCGGGGGTGCACCGCGGACAGACCGATAAAACCCGGCCGGTGCCCGTTCCCGGCAAATCGATTTTGAAGCGAACCGCGGCCAACTTATGGCCGCCCACGCCGCTCCTGTTGTCACTGTTCCGGACCGGGCGTATCCTTAATACTCCCTCACCCGACCCTTCCAACGCGGCTTCGTCGCGGGCGTCGAGGTCGGCCCCCGGGTCGATGGGGGACGCAGCCGCTCAAGGCTGCGTCCCCCATCGACCCGGGGGCAAGTTCAAGCCGCCCCCCGGAGCTCGCCATGGCCAAGATGTTCTACACCCTTGAAGAAGCCTCCGAAAAACTCGGCCTGGACGCCGAGCAGATCAAGGAGATGGCCGCCGAGGGCAAGCTGCAGCAGTTTCGCGACCGCGACAAGCTGATGTTCAAGCGTGAGCAGGTAGACGGACTCACGGGCGTCAGCGATCTGAGCGGATCCGATTCGGGCATCGAGCTGGCCGACCCCGGCCCCGACGACACCGACGCCATCAGCCTCGTCGAGGGCACGCAGTTCGGAGGGTCCAAAACAGGCGACTCCATGAGCGGCACCGGCATCAGCGTGTTCGAGGCCGACGAGATCGACTCGGCCGATCCCCTGGCCCAGACCCACGTCTCGTCCGCGGGCATCGACGACGAAGAGCTGGCCTTGGAATCGGTCGGCTCGGGCTCGGGACTGCTCGACCTGACCCGCGAGTCAGACGACACCAGCCTGGGCGCCGAACTGCTCGACGAGATCTACCCCGGGGGAGGCGACACCGGCACCGGGGCCTCAATCGCTGATTTCGGCATGGAGTCCTCCATCGGCTCATCGATCGGCTCATCGGGGGTGTTTGAGGGGGCGTTGTCGATGGACACCGGTGCGTCGGGCGCGTCGGGACTGGACAACCTGGCTTCAGACGATCCCGGATCGATGGACCTTCCCGGCGACAGCGCCGCGGGCATGGTCGTGTCGCCGGTCGAGGCGACCTACGCCGCCCCCGCCGCGGGCTTCGACCCCGTCGGCAGCGCCATGGGCGCCGGCCTGCTGATCGGAGCGATCGCCGCCCTGCTGACGACGCTGGTGGTGATGGTCGCCGCCACCATGGACTCTCGCAGCGTACTGCTCGACATGCTGGTGAGCGCCAACTCATCGATGAACGTGCTCTACCTCTGCCTGGGCCTCGCGGTGCTCAGCGCGGTGCTCGGCTTTGTCGGGATGACCCTCGCCCGCAAGTCGGCGTAACCGTGGTGCGGCCCCCCGCCCTGCCGGACCGTGCTTTTTTCCGGGCTCGTCATCCCCGAAACCTGCTCTGTTGCGTTCCCCCGGGGTGCCATGCTTAGCCGATCCGCCAAGAGTGAGTGCCTGACCCTCGCCGCCACCGGCGGGATGGTGGCGGCCGCGCTTGGCCTGCGGGGCCACTGGGTGGCCGCGGTGGTGGCCGTGGGGGCGACGCTTGCCCTGCTGCTGTTCTTCCGCGACCCCGAACGCCGCATCCCCAGCCAGCGCGGCGCGGTGGTGGCGCCGGCGGATGGCAAGATCTCGTCGATCCACCGCCTGGACCACTTCGAGCCGCTCGACGGCCCCGCGGTGTGCGTGCGGATCTTCATGTCGGTCTTCGACGTGCACATCAACCGCTGTCCCTGCCACGGCAAGATCGCCTCGATCACGCCCCGGGCCGGAAAATACCGTAACACGCTGAACCCCGAGGCGGCCGAGGACAACACCTCCAACACCCTGCTGATGGTCCACCCCGTCAAGGGCTATCCCGTCGCCGTGGTCCGACAGATCGCGGGCCTGCTCGCGCGCACCATCCACTGCGATCTCGAGCGGGGCCAGGTGGTCCAGCGGGGGCAGCGGCTCGGCCTCATCAAGCTGGGCTCGACGACCGAGGTCTACCTGCCCGATGGGCTGGGGCCGGCCGTCCAGGTGGCCCAGGGCCAGAAGGTCGCGGCCGGCATCACCGTGCTCGCCACGGTCACCCCGCGGGACACCGCGACCGACGAGACCGGCCCGGACACCCAGGGGACGACGCCCGGGGCGTCGGAGCCCCCCGCGGGCACCCCGACCGACCCGCGTGAAAAACAGCTAGACGACGAGCCGTCGATCTTCCGCGACGCGGCATCCCCCAGCCGGGCGTAGCGCCGCGGGCCACCCCGGTGGCCGGACTTCTGATCTGCCGCCGCAGCACAAGCGGTGGTTTTTTTCTGTCCCTGTCCCTGTACGCGAGGCCATTCAACGGGCTGCTAGACTCCTCGGTCATGCCCCGAAACGACACGCCATCGGACCCCATTTCACGCACCGACCTGCCCGCCGCCCGTCTTGCCCTTGAGGACGGCACGGTCTTTCACGGCCGCGCCTTCGGCGCGACCGCCCCGCAGACCGTGACCGGCGAAGCCTGCTTTAACACCTCGCTCAGCGGGTACCAGGAGGTCCTCACCGATCCCTCCTACCGTGGTCAGATCGTGGCGATGACCTGCCCGCTGATCGGCAATTACGGCGTCAACCCCGGTGATCTGGAATCCTCGCGGGTGCAGTGCAGCGGTTTCGTGGTCCGCGAGCTCGCGCAGCGGGTCAGCAACCACCGCGCCGAGCAGTCGCTGGGGCAGTGGCTCGCCTCCGAGGGCGTGCTGGGCCTCACCGGCATCGACACCCGCGCGTTGACCCGACGCCTGCGGAGCGTCGGCGCGCTGCGGGCCGCGCTGTCCAGCGACGCCACGCTTACCGACGCGGATCTGATTGAGGCCGCCCGGCAATCCGCCCCGCTCGCCGGCCGCAACCTCGTGGCCCAAGTCAGCCGCACCGAGCCCCTGACCTGGGACGAGGACCTGGGCGGCTGGGCCCCTCTGCAGGGGCACGTCGCGGCGGCCGCCCCGCGCCGGCGGGTCGTGGCGCTCGACTGCGGGGCGAAGCTCAACATCCTCCGCAACCTGGTGGATACGGGCTGCGACGTGACCGTCATGCCCTTCGACGCCACGCCCGAGGCCATCCGCGAACACCGCCCCGACGGGCTGTTCATCTCCAACGGCCCCGGCGACCCCGCCGCGGTGCAGCCCACCATCGCCCACCTGAAGCAGCTGATGGGCGAGCTGCCCATTTTCGGCATCTGCCTGGGCAACCAGCTGCTCAGCCGCGCCCTGGGGGCCGACACCTTCAAGCTCAAGTTCGGCCACCGCGGCGGCAACCAGCCTGTTCAGAACCTGGGGACCGGCAAGGTCGAGATCACCAGCCAGAACCACGGCTTCGCGGTCGATCTCGACAGCCTGAAGCGGGTCGGGGCCGAACCCACCCACATCAACCTCAACGACCAGACGCTGGAGGGCTTCCGCCACGCCGACCACCCCGTGTTCGCGGTGCAGTACCACCCCGAAGCGAGCCCCGGGCCCCACGACAGCCGGTACCTGTTCGACTGTTTCACTGACATGATGGCCACCGGACGCCCCCCGACCGCTGAGGACATGGACCAGGCCCAGCGGCGGCGCAGCGAGCTGGCCGGCCCGCCCGCGGTGCCGCGGTCCGAGATGTAAGAGCCTGCATTTAAGGGTTTACCCTCATCAGCTGCTCTCGCGTTCTCGAATCAGCTTATTTTGCTGAAAAAATATGACACCACGCGCTTGCGTAGGAGATGGGCCGACCCTATGATGGGCCGATGGGATGGATCAGGAGCCTGTGGCTCTCTTCAGAACCCTAATATACTTCGACTTGCTCTTCACACGTTTCACACGGAGGAAACCAGCCATGAGATTTGAATTGAACCTCGCACTCACGCTCGCCACTGGCGCAGTCACCGCGGTCGCCGCATCGAATGCCGTCGCTGCGACCAACTACGGTGATTTTTCCGGCACCACTGTGGACTATGTGGGGGTGTTCGAAAACGACGATCCCCTGTTCGGTGCGCCGGTCATCACCGGCGACACGCTTTCCTTCTCGCCCGCTGACTTCGAAGCCCAATCGTCCGGTGGCCAGTCCTCTGGCCCGGGTGCGGGTCCGGTCGAACTGATCGACGGCACCCTCGGATTCATCTTGTGTGCGAAACCAGGACAAGCCATCACGTCGTTTATTCTGGAAGAAAGCGGCGCCTACGACCTGGTGGGTGCCGGCACCGCCACCACAGAAGTGGGCGTGGCCGTTGTCTTTTCCGTTAACGTCTTGGAAGTCGACGGAGTCGCCTTCAACGGCACTTCGCAGATCACCTCGAACGTGACCCTGCTCAGCGACAACCTTTCCAACGGCACCGATTTTGGTACGGCGTGGAGCGGTCAAGCTCAGGTCGACATCAAGGGGCTTGCGATGTCGGAACTCGGCATCACTGGCAATATTACCAAGGCGCGCGTCTCGCTCGACAACAAGCTGTTGGCCATCAGCGAAGATGGTTCGGTGGCCTTCGTCGATAAGAAAAACATCGACGGTGTCACCATCACCGTGCCCGAGCCCGGCGCAGTGGCTCTGCTGAGCCTGGGTGGTGTCGCCCTGATCGGTCGCCGCCGCCGCACTGCCTGAAGCCTTGCGACCTGACCACATCTTGACGACCCGCCGGAGACGGCGGGTTTTTATTTGACAAAGCATCCGGTTCTGGCGAAGCTTGTGGGACATTCACCAGGGCAACATGAACCCATTGAGACGAGAGAGAGAAAGTGCCGATTTCCTTTAAAAAGCTTAGATTCAATGTCGGGGCCGTGCTATCTGCTTCCTTGCTTCTTTTGATCGGCTCTCAGGCGACCGCCGTGGAAGCAAACTACGGGGACCTCGAAGCCGACTCGGTGACCTATCGCAACGTCATGCAGTCGGGCGATGCGCTGCTCCACCAACCTGCCATCTCTGGCGACGCGCTGTCGTTTCAGCCGTTGTTTAGTGAGTTTAAAGCGTTCTCATTCGGCGGCGATGATGATGATGTCACCAATTTTCTCACCACCATTCTGGTGGCCAAGCCCGGCAGCGTGCTGGATCACATCACGGTGACCACCAGCGGCTCGCTGGATCTGTTCAGCCTGAACAAAGAGGCCACCAGCGCCACGTCCGTCCGGACGGTGATCGGCATCACCGCCACGATTATCGACTACATCGACGCCTCGGGCGTGACTCAATATGGTGCCAATATTGCGTTGAGCCCCCAGGTTGCGACCGTGTCGGAAACGCAATACGCCGGTGCCGAACTGCGGGACGCGTCGTGGAACGGGGCGACCACACTGGACTTTGCGGCCCAGGCTGCCACCGAAGCCGGCATCTCTGGTGAAATGTTGCGAGTCGGGATCACCGTCAACACCCGGCTCGACGCATTCAGCGAAAGCGTCGGCACCCAGTCCATCAACCGCCTGGGCAACTTTGACGCGCTGACCCTCACCATCGCCCCCGAGCCGACCAGCGCCGCGCTGTTGCTGGTTTCGGCCGTGGCGTGCTGCGCCCGGCGTCGCCGCGGCGCCTGAGCCGTCCATCGTCATCGACCGAGCCCCTCGGGACCTCAGACCGTCGCCCTCCGCGGCGGTTTTTCGTGATGGTCCGTCGCCCCTTCAAGCTCGGGGCCGCGTGAGCGATGAGCTCCCGCCCTCCATGCCCCCACGCCGGTCCGGACACCGGTTCTTCTGCTCAGGGACTCCACCAATGTCCGCCGCACGTCACCCCAGTGAGCCCCGCCCCGAGCCGAACAGCGTCGTCAGCGGGCCAGATCCAGACCGCCCCCCCCGCTGGACCCCCGACGACAGCGCTAACCTCTACGGCGTGAAACGTTGGGGCGGGGGCTACGTCTCGGTCAACCCCGACGGCCGAGCCTGCATGCACCCCGACGGGCTCGCGGGGACCCCTCCCCCGGGTGGATCGCCCCCCGCCGCCGGCGTCGACCTCAAGCAGCTGGTCGACGAGCTTCGGCAGCGCGACCTCACCACCCCCCTGTTGCTCCGCTTCCCGGGGATCATCGGCCACCGCCTCCAGGCGGTCTCCGACGCCTTTGCCACGGCCATGCGCGAGTTCGCGTTCACCGGCGACTACCGCGGGGTGTACCCGATCAAGGTCAACCAGCAGCGACACATCGTCGAGGACCTGCTCACGTTCGGAGCGGAACACAACTTCGGCCTGGAGGCCGGCAGCAAGCCCGAGCTGCTGGCGGTCCTGGCTCTGGTGGATGACCCCGAGACGCTGGTGATCTGCAACGGCTTCAAGGACGCACGCTTCATCGAGGCGGTGATTCTCGCCCAGAAGGTCGGCCGCAACGTGATTCCGGTGGTGGAGAAGTTCAGTGAGCTGCGGCTGATCATCGAGCAGGCGCAGGCCCACGGCGTGCGGCCCCGGATGGGCGTGCGGATCAAGCTGGCCAGCGCGGGTTCGGGACGCTGGCACACCTCCGGCGGCGAACGCAGCAAGTTCGGGCTCTTCATCACCGAGGTGCTGGAAATGGTCGAGCTGCTGCGTGAACACGACATGCTCGACGGGCTGTCGCTTGTCCACTTCCATCTGGGCAGCCAGATCAACGACATGCGGGCGCTGAAGGCGGCGCTGATCGAGTCGTCACGCCTCTACGCCGGCCTGGTGAAGCTCGGCGCCAAACCGACATACCTCGACGTGGGCGGCGGTCTCGGCGTCGACTACGACGGCACCCGCAGCGGCAACGACTCCAGCGTCAACTACACGCTGCAGGAGTACGCCAACAACGTGGTGTTCCACATCGGCGAGGTGTGCCGCAGCGCGGACGTGCCCGCCCCGACCATCGTCACCGAAGCGGGCCGGGCCATGGTGGCCCATCACAGCGTGCTCATTACCGACGTGCTGGGCTGGTCCAACACCGAATGTTTTACCGCCCCGCCGCCGATGGACGAGGCGCGGCTCGCCGAACTGCCCGCGCCTGTCCGTACGCTGTACGAGACGCACGCGGAGCTGGACGCCGAGCACCTGCGCGAGTATCTGCACGACGCCGAGGTGGCACGCGACCAGACGCGCAGCCTTTTCAGCCTGGGCTACTGCACGCTGGAACACCGCGGGCTGGCCGAGCGGCTGTACATGGTGCTCTGCGCCCGGGCGATCGCGATGGCCGACGGACTGGACCCGGTCCCCGACGAGGTGGTCGAGCTCCGGGAGCGGCTGAGCGCGACATACTTCTGCAACTTTTCGGTGTTCCAGTCAGCGCTCGACAGCTGGGCCATCGACCAGCTGTTCCCGGTCATGCCGATCCACCGGCTGGACGAAGAGCCGACCTGCCGCGGGGTGCTGGCGGACATCACCTGCGACTCGGACGGCAAGATCCAGCGATTCGTGGCCGGCCCGGACAGCGCCGAGGACCACGCCGCCGTGCTGCCCCTGCACCCGTTCGAGGGCGACGACTACCTGCTCGGGATCTTCATGGTCGGCGCTTACCAGGAGACCCTGGGGGGCCTGCACAACCTCTTCGGCGACACCAACGCCGTCCACGTGGTGGTCGACGAGCAGGGCCGCGCCCGCATCGACGAGGTGGTCGAAGGCGACACCGCCGCCGAGGTGCTGGGGTATGTGCAGTTCGACCCCGCCGAGCTGCGGCGCCGCTTCCGCCGGGGCCTGGAGGAAGCACTTAATCGCGGGCGTATCAGCCTCGAAGAATCGTCGGTGCTGCGTCGTTTCTACGACGACAGCCTGGCGGGTTATACGTATCTGACGTAGCAAGTGCGAAGTTTGAAGTGCGAAGTCCGAAGTAAGACTGCCCCCTCCCGGATCAACGGTTGCCCCACCTGCTCGCTCTCGCCTACGCTCAACAACTCCAACCCGCGTCCCACCCGCGCCCACCAGAAGCTCGCCCCTCGAAAACCCAGGCTCCGGATTCCGACTTCGAACTTCAAGCTTCGAACTTCGCACTTGCTCCAACCCCTTACCCAGTACGTCCCCGAAGGCGTGTCCCCGGCCTGGGCGTTCACCGCACTGATGCTGGCGGTGCTCGTGACGGGTGTCGCGAAGTCGGGCTTCGGCGGGGGCATCGGCATCCTCGCCGTGCCGCTGATGGCGTCGGCGATCGACGCGGACAACGCCCTGGGGGTCATGCTGCCGATCCTGATCGCGGCCGACGTGGCTGCGGTGTGGCAGCACCGCCGCCAGCTCAATGCGGGCCCTGGAGGGGGCGAGGTCGCCGGAGTGCTCCGGCCGTGCCTGCTGGGCGGGCTTGTGGGCGTCATCGCGGCCTCTGGCCTGCTGAAGTTCTACCAAGGCGCAGCGGGCTTCGGGGCCCTGCTGAGCGTGACGGTGGGTGGCGTGTGCCTGGCCCTGGTCGCGTTGCAGGTCTTCCGCGTCGCCGGGGGCCGGGTGCCGCGGGTGCCGCCGGGCCGGCGTGCGGCGGTCGGCGTCGGCGGCGTTGCGGGTTTCGTGTCCGCACTGGCGCACGCCGCGGGGCCGGTCATGTCGGTGTACCTGCTGGACCAGCGGATGAAAAAGGCGCAGCTGGTCGCCACCCTGGCGGTGTTTTTCTTTGCCCTGAACCTGATGAAGCTGCCGGGCTACCTGGCGCTCGGGGTAATCGACCGTGGCACGCTGCGGGCGTCCGCGCTGCTGCTGCCACTGGTGCCGGTGGGCGCGGTGCTGGGGCTCTGGCTGCACCGCCGATGCCCGGAGCGGCCCTTCACGCTCATCATGTACGCCGGGGCCGCCGCCGCCGGCCTGCGGATGATCTACCGGGCCTTCGCGTAACCCGGGTCGGGTCGGGCGGGGAGTCGGCGTAAACTGCCGCCATGCCCGCCCTCCACGCGTACCTCTCAGACCACGAGCTTGCGGAGCTGATCGGCCGCGCCCGCGATGAGGACCTGGGCCCCGCCGGGCTCGACGCCACCTCCACACTCTTCGTCGACGCCGATGAGACGTGCTCGGCGCGTGTGGTCAGCCGGGAGCCGGGCACGGTGGCCGGACTTGCGCTGCTGCCCGCGGTCATCGCGGCCTACGACCCGACGGTCACACTGGACGCCACGGCCGTCGACGGCGCCACCCTCGGACCCGGTGACGCGGTGGCGAGCTTCCACGGCCCGCTCCGCTCGGTGCTCACCCTCGAACGCGTGGCGCTGAACCTGCTCGGGCACCTGTCGGGGGTGGCCACCCACGCGGCAGCCTTCGCCCGGGAGGTCGCGCACACCCGGGCGACCGTCTACGACACCCGCAAGACCCTGCCGGGCCTGCGGGCCCTGCAGAAGTACGCGGTGGCCTGCGGCGGTGGCGGCACCCACCGCATGGGGCTTTACGACGCGGTGATGGTGAAGGACAACCACCTGGCCCACGTGCCGCTGGACGACTACACCGCCACGCTCACGGCGATGGCCCAGCGGGCCCGGGCCGAGGTACCGGGGCTGAAGTTCGTGATGGTCGAGGTCGACACGCTGGAGCAACTGGCGCGGGTGCTGCCCGCCGGCGTGGACATCGTCCTGCTGGACAACATGGTGCCGGACGTGCTGCGCGAGGCGGTCGCGCTGCGCGACGCGGCCGCCCCGGAGGTTCAGCTGGAAGCCAGCGGCGGCGTGACCCTGCAGACCGTGCGCGGTATTGCCGAGACCGGGGTCGAGCGGATCTCCGTTGGCGCGCTGACCCACTCGTCGATCAACCTCGATCTGGGCCTGGACATCGCGCCGGGCGGCCGGCCGTGAACCCGGCCCCGGACCCGGCGTCGAACGCGTGCGAGACGCCGCTGGCCGGATGGGCCGACGCCATTGAAGACCGGTTCCCGTCGCGGGTCGGCCGCGTGGAGGTCTACGCCGAGACCACCAGCACCCAGGACGCGGCCCGGCGTCGCGTCGCCGCCGACCCCGGCCGCGCCGACGGCCTGGTGGTGACCGCGGGGCACCAGTCCGCGGGCCGCGGCCGCCTGGGACGCCGCTGGGAGTCGCCCGGCAGCCGCGGCCTGGCGCTCAGCGTGGTTTACACGGCGGGCGCGAATACGGCCGATCGACTGGCGTTTGCGGCGTCGGTGGCGGTCGCCGAAACGCTGGACGCCTGGCTGGCGCGGACCGGACGCAGGGCCCACATCAAGTGGCCCAACGACGTGGTGGTGGGCGGCCGCAAGATCGCGGGAGTTCTGGTCGAGCAGGTCGCAGGCTCCGCGATCGTTGGCGTGGGCATCAATGTGAGCACCCGGGCCGTCGACCTGCCGCCGGAGCTGCGTGACACCGCGACCGGTCTGGCCCGCGAAGACACGCCCGCGTGCCGCCTGGCCGTCATGCTGGCTTTGCTGACCCGGATGGATCACGCGTTGAGCGACCGGCCGCTGGAGGACCTCCTGGACGCGTGGCGGCAACGCTCCACGCTGCGGTCGCGGCCCGTGCGTTTTTCCAGCGGCGGGAACCTGGTCACCGGGCAGGTGGTGGACCTGGACCCACACGCGGGGCTGATCGTGCGGCGCGGCAGCGGCGAGCTGGTGCACCTGCCCGCCGACTCGACGTCGGTGCTGGGTGACGGGCCGGCGTAGCCAACCACCCACGCCAAAAAAAAAAATCCGGGTCCGCGGCTTTCGCCGCGGACCCGGACCACCCCGGGGGGCTTCTCTCTCCTCCGCCCCGCAAGCGGTAACCCGCAGCGCTTCAGTCGGTCGGAACGTCCGCCACGCCGATACCGGCGGGACCGGCGTCGCCTCCGCGCTCGGCCATCAAAGTCAGGTCGACGGCGGCGCGGGCGTAATTCAATTCGCGGGTCTGGTAAGCCAGGTCCAGCAGGCGGTCGCCCGCCCGGGTCGAGGCGGCGGCCGCGAGGCCGCGGGCGGCGTTTACCCGCTGCTCGGCCGCGGCCACGCGGGCCCGGGTCCGATCGAGTTCGGGCGCGATCGCCGCACGCTCATCATCGGAGACCGCCTGCGTGGCCCGGGCTTCCAGCGCGGCCAGCCGCTCGTTCTGCCAGGCCAGGAGCACCGCCTCGCCGCGGTGGGCCGCCTGCGAGGAATCGAGCCGCATGCGGGCCGCCTCGGCTTCATCTGAGGCCGCGGCCACCGCGTGGCCCAGACGGCGGGCCTCGACGGCAGCGAACTTCGCGTCGTCGACGGCCACGGGCCGGAACCGCATCAGCGTGCCGGGCTCGGCGGTCCGCGAGTCGTCCGCGAACGGGCGGCGGTACTGCCGGGCCGAGTCGGCCACGTAGACGTAGCCGTCTCGGCCCATGGCCAGTCCGTCGGGCCAGCGGAAGCGGGCGTCGCCCAGCACGTCTTCGAACGTGCCGTCGGCCCGGCGAACCCGCAAGCCGCGACGTTCGACCGCCGACAGGTACAGGTCGCCGGTCGACGGGTCGAGCACCATGCCGTCGATGGCCGAGCCGGTGCGGCCCAGACGCTCGACCCGGGCGACGAGGTCCGCGTCGTTCAGGGAGTCGTCCCGCAGCGCCGCGGTGGGCACCGCGTACAGCGTGCGGCCGGCACGGGCGTGGAAGAACAGCGTCGCGCCGTCGGCGGAGAGCTCGATCGCTGCGACCCCCGCGGCGGGCACGGGCTCGGCCTGTTCCTCCGGTTCGGGGAGGTCGGGCCGCAGCGTGAGACGCAGCGCGACCCCCGCCTCGGGGCCGGTCACCGGCTGGCCGCCCATCAGCGAACGCGCGGTGCCGTTCTTCAGGTCCACCACCACCACCGCGTGGTTGCCGCAGTCCGCGACGTAGGCCACTTCGCGAGTCGCGTCGACCCGGAGGTCGGTCAGACGCGCCGCACGACCCAGCTCGCGGCGGTGGTCAAGATAGAAAACCCGCAGCACCCGGTCATCCGCCAGGCTCACTTCAATCAGTTTGGCGCCGCCGGCAAACACGCCCGCCGCGCCGGTCTGCCCCGCGTCGAGGATCCAGAGGCTCTCGCCCGCGTCGCTCCGGGTCACCGTCAGCGCCTGCGCGTTGGTGAGGCTGCGCCGAGCGGTGGGGCCGGGACGGCCGTCCCAGACGTTCCATTGCGGCCCCGGGTAAGCCCGCAACTCACCGGACGCGTCCAGTTCGGCGACGGACAGCGTCGGACGGGCGTCCAGGTGCGGGAAGGCGACGAAACGCCGCCCCTCGGTCGACACCGCCACCGCCGTGGGGGCGGCGTCCTCGAACTGCGCCACCTCGACGAGCAGCGGGTGGTGTCCGAGCGCTGCGTCAGTCGGGGCCGGGCGGGTTGCGGAGCAGCCCACCGAACCCAGAGCGGCAGCAAGCAGGGTGGCGGTGGTCAGGCGGCGAAGCGACATGGGGGTCTCCGGGAAGCCGCCGCGGGTGGCGACGGAGGTAGGCAATTGGCGAATGCTCCCGCTATCGACCCCTGCCTGACCCGGCTGAAGCACCCGCAGCCAGCCCCCCTCCGCTCGGGGGGGTTATCGCCCGCCCGATAAGAACGGAGCGCGACGTCCGCGGCGCCCGGCACCCGGGTCAGCCCAACCCGAACGGGCGTTCCCGCGGGCCCGCCGCAGGCGTGGAGAGCCGCCCGGCAAGCCGGACGATGAGCACCGCCCCCTGCCCCGGCCCTTCGCCATCGCCGCGCCGCGGGTTGGTACGCTGATCCTGCCGGGAGCGTAGCTCAGTGGTTAGAGCTGGCCACTCATAATGGCTCGGTCGCGGGTTCGAATCCTGCCGCTCCTACTCGGTCCCGCCTTTGTGCGCGCCCCGTCCGGCGTCCGGGGAGAGCTGGGAACGCCAGCTACGATGGGGCGATGGCATCCCCCCCGAAAGCAGACCGTCCGGCCCGCCGCAGTCCCGGACGCTGGCGACGGCGCCTGCTGATCGCCGCCCCGATCGCGCTGGTGCTCTACGCCCTGGGCGGTTTCTTTGCGGTGCCCTGGGCGTTGCAGCGGTGGGCGGTGCCCGCCGCCAACGACCAACTCAACGGCACGCTCGCGGTCGACACGTTCCGCTGCAACCCTTTTGCCCTGTCGCTGACCCTGGAGGGCGTGGTGGTGCAGGACGCCACGGGCACCCGCGTGCTCGGGCTCGGACGCTTCTACGGCAATCTGCAGGCCTCCAGCCTGGTGCGGCGCGGCTGGGTCTTCCGCGCGGTCGAGGTCGACCGGCCGTTCGTGCAGGCCGAACTGATGGAAGACGGCCGGATCAACCTGGCGGGGCTTGTCAGGGCGGCCGACCCCACGGCGCCCGAGCCCGAAGCGGCGGCAGCGCCACCGGCCGACGGGCCCCCGAAATGGCCGCGCGTCCGGGTGGGCCGCGTGGCGGTCACCGACGCCCATCTGGCGTTCATGGACCAAATGATCGCGGAAGACACCTTCCGCTTTGAGATCAATCCGCTGACGTTCGTCATCCCGAAGCTGGACACCCTTGCCGATCACAAAAACCCGCACCGCCTGCACGCCGTGGCCGATGGCGGCGCGGAGTTTGACTGGGAAGGCACCGTGTTCATGAACCCGCTGACTTCCGACGGCCGGCTCACGGTCAGGGGCGTGGACCTCTCGCTGTTCCAGCCGTACGTCGGTCGCTTCAGCGCGCTGCACCTGAACCAGGGCACGCTGGGGCTCGACCTGTCCTACGGGATGGCACCCGCCGCGGCTCCCGCGCGGGTTGGCCTGGAACTGAGAACGTTTGCCGTCGACGGGCTCCGCGTCGAGCAGGACGGCGTCGCGGTGGTGGAGGGCCTGAACCTCGCCATCGCCGGGCTGTCGGTCGACGCCGTGGCCCGCACCGCGCGGCTCGAACGCGTGGCCACCGGCGACGCCACGCTGCGGCTCGTCCGCGAGGCCGACGGCGGCCTGACCCTGGCCCGTGCCGTGAAGGCCGACGCGTTTGGTCCGCCTCCGACGACGCCCGCCGACACGGCCCCCATGGCCGCGCCGGACCCCGCGTTGGACCCCGCGCCGGACCCCGGCGAACCGGCCGCGCCGGCCCCGTGGACGCCGGTCGTTGAGGGCATCGACCGCGTGGTCAACGACCTGCTTCAAGACTGGGACGTCCAGGTCGAATCGGTCGCGGTCGAGCGCTACGCCCTTCGCCTGACCGACGCGTCCACGCCCACGCCCGCGGACGTCCGCCTGCAAGACGTCACGCTGACCGCCGGACCGATACGAAGTGCGGAAGGCTACGACGTGCCGTTCACGCTGTCCCTGGCCCAGGCCACGCCCGACGGCGGCTCGTTCGACCCCGGTCCCGGGACCCTCGGGGCCTCGGGTCGCGCGGGCCTGCAGAACCTCACCGCCGAGATCGAGACAACCATTGCGGGCCTGGACCTCACCCCCGCCGGGCCCTACGTCACTTGGGCAATGCCCGGGGCCACGCTGCCTTCGGGGCGGATCGGCCTGCGCGGAAAGGCGACCGTTGACGCCGGCGGAGACCCGGCACAGACGCCGGGCGGCCTGCGCTCCGCCACATTCAACGGCGAGTTCGATCTCGACGCGCTGCGGGTCGACGGCGCCGTCGCCGAGGCGCCGCTGCTGAGCTGCGAGACCCTCGCGGTCCGCGGCATCGCCTTCGACCACGCCGCGAGCACGCTGGACATCGCGACCCTCGAGGGCGATGGGCTCACCGGCGCGGTGGCCTTCGACCTGGGCGGCGGCGATGCAGAAGCCGACTCGGGCGCCGGCGACGCGGCTGCCGGCGCCGCAGAGGCCGCCGATTCCGCAGAGTCCGGCTCTGCCACCAATCCCGACGCCTACCAGCCGCTGGCCCTCAACCTTCCCTACCGCGTGCGCGTCGGCCGGCTGCACCAGACCGGTATGGACGCGCTGGTGCTGGTGGACGGGGTCGACCCGCCGCTGCGTTTCGCATCCACCGACGGCGAACTGACGGTGAAAGCGCTGGACTTGGGGCCCGACGCGCCCGCTCCCGCCGCGCTGGCGTTCAAAACCCGGCTTCAGGACTCGGGCCGCTTCACGCTCAGCGGGACCCTGGCCCCCGACGTCGCGGACCTGAACAACTCCCGGGCCCAGCTGGACTACCAGCTGGACAACCTGCCGCTCGCGCCGTTCAGCGGGTTGAGCGCGCGCTACGTCGGCCGCAAGCTGGCGTCCGGCAAGCTCTCGCTCGGCAATGCCGTGACGGTCGGCGACTTCAAGTTCAACACGGTCGTCCCTCTCAAAATCGAAAACTTCGAGTTGGGCGAGAAGGTCAAAAGCCCCGACGCGGTCAAGCTTCCGCTGGATCTCGCCGTCGCGATCCTCAAAGACTCCAAAGGAAACATCAAGCCCCCGGACGTGCCGGTGGCCGGCCCCCTTGACGACCCCAGCGTTTCGGTCGGCAAGCTGATCTGGTACGCGGTGGGCAACCTCATCAAGTCGATCGTGGCCGCACCCTTCAACCTGCTCGGCGGTGCCCTTGCCGGGGGCGACGGGGCCGGAGGCGCAAGCGGCGGCGGCATGCCCGCCGTCGCATTCGCCCCCGGCAGCACCCAGCCGGGCCCGGATGCTGCGGAACCGATCGAGAAGCTGGCCGCCGCGCTGGCCGACCGGCCCGCGCTGGGCCTGCAACTGGTCGCCGTGCCCGCGCCGGCGGGCGTTGACGAGACCGCGCTGCGTCGCAACGCGCTGCGAGCACAGATCGCCACCCGCGACGGTGGTGCCCCGCCGAACGACGCCCGCTACGCCCAGGCCATCGCGGCGTGGTACGCAGAAGCACACCCCGACGCCGATCCCGGCGCCGGCCCGGCGGCACCGGCCCGGCCAGAAGGATGGTCCGCACAAGACCCCTTCCCCACCCCCCAGTCCGCGCCCGGGGCCGCAGCCGCGAGCCCCCCCGCGTTCGAAGCGATGGAGGCCTGGGCTCTGGACCGGGTTGACCTCGACCGGCAGGCGGTCGTGGGCCTGTCGGCACAACGCATCGAGGCGGTCCGCGCAGCCCTGATTGCCGCGGGGCTGGACGCGTCGCGTCTGATCACCGACGCCGTTGATCAGGGCGGGGGCGGCACGTCTGTCGAGACGGACGGCATCGCCGGACCCGCCGTCCGGTTTGAGGCGGCCGTGCCCTGACTCCGCGGGTTACGCTGTCGGACCATGAACCCACCGCTCCTCCGCGTTGCCTTGTTCTTTCTGGTGGCCGCCGTCGCGCTGATCGGCTGCCAGCCCGCCACGGTCGTGGTGGGCCTGGCCCCCGGCGGCGACGCCCTGCGGGCCACCGCCATCGAGCGCGACGGGCGGTGGGGCAGCCCGCGCGTGGTGGTGGTGGACGTGTCGGGCACGCTGGTCAATGCACGCACCGGCGGCCTCCTGGGCGGCGGGTCCAATCCGGTGGACGACCTGACCCGCCGCCTTGATGCGGCCGCCGCCGATCCCAGAGTCGCGGCGGTGATCCTGCGAATCAACAGCCCCGGCGGCACCGTCACCGCCAGCGACATGATGTACCGGGAGGTCAAGCGGTACCGCAGCCGCACCGGCAAGCCGGTCGTGGCGCTGATCATGGACGTGGGCGCCAGCGGCGGCTACTACCTCGCCTGCGCCGCCAGCGAGGTCATGGCCTACCCCACCAGCGTCACCGGCAGCATCGGCGTCATCCTGCAGACCCTGAGCCTGCGGCCGGCCCTGGACCGCTGGGGCGTCGAGGCGCAGGCCCTGGTCAGCGGGCCCCACAAAGCCGGCGGATCGCCGCTGGAAACGCTGGACGAAGAACAGCGAGCCGTGCTGCAGGGCCTGGTCGACGACTTCTACGCGGGTTTCCGCGATGTGGTCCGCGACGCCCGCCCCGGCATCGCGGCCGACCGCTTCGACACCGTCACCGACGGCCGCGTGTTCACCGGCACCCAGGCGCAGACCGAGGGCCTGGTCGATTCGCTCGGCGACATCCGCGACGCCTTCGCCCGCGCCCAAACCCTCGCGGGCGTCGAGCACGCCGACTTGGTCATCTACCACGGACCGCTGTCGTCCCCCGCCACGCCCTACGCGCGGCAGGGCACGGGCGACGTGCACGTCAGCCTGCTGAGCCTGGGCGAGCTTCTGCCCCCCGCCACGCTGAACGGGCCGTGCTACCTGTGGCAGCCGGGGTTTGGCGCTGGCGATTGATTCGGCCTCAAGATTGACACGACACAGAGTGGTCTTCGCAGGGGACGTGGTCGTTCTTGGGGTGGCAGTGGGTGAGAGCGCTCCGGGCGAGGGCATGGGGTATGGGTCTTGGGGTATGGTCCGCCCCTCACGTGCGGCCGCGGCAGCGCGGCACGGGTCGTGTCTTCACGCCGATCACTCGCTTGCGTCCGGCCAAGACCCATACCCCACACCCCATACCCTCGCCCGGCCCGCTCTATTCCGACGGCGACGCAACCGCTTCCCCACGATCGCGAACCCGCCACGCCCACAAGAAAACCCGCCCCCAGAACGGGGGCGGGCTTCTTCACTTTCAAACTTGATCCGAAGACCGAAGGCTTACGCCTGCTTGCGGCGACGCCTGGTCAGGGCACCCAGGCCCAGCAGACCGGCGAGGGCCGCACTCGGGGTGGGGGCGGCGACCACGGTGCTCCGCAGCTGGAACTCCTGGTCGGCGCGGACGCCGCTGCCGGTGCCCAGGTAGGTCGTGTACGCGCCCGGCCCCAGTTCGATCTCGAGCAGGCGGGCGGTGGGGTCGGCGTTCAGGGCCGCCAGCTGAGCGGAGATGTCCACCACGTTGCCGTTGCCGTCTTTGATCTCCAGGCTCGACATCAGCTCGCGGTCGAAGCCGGCGTCGATCACCTCGGGCGAGACGAACAGCGAGAAGATCGTGGTCTTCGCGGCGTCGATCGACGTGCGGACCTCGTGGTAGAACGCGGAGAAGGCCGACGAGCCGACGTGGTTGCTGTGGCTGGTGCCGGACATCAGCAGCAGGTCGCCGACGAAACGCGACTGGATGTTGGCGATCGCACCGGCGTAGCCGCCGTTCGCGTTGTCGGTGTTCACGGCGTGGCCGTTCTCATCCAGGGCCACCGCGGAGCGGACGAAGTCGGCGGTGGAGACATCGGCCTGCGAGACGACCTCGGAGTAGACAAAGTGCTGGGCGGGCACCGAGCCCGCGGAGGCGAGGGCGGGGGCAAGGGTGGCGGCGGTGGCGGTCAGGGCGGTGAGGGTGGTCTTGGTCAACATGGCAGGTCCTTGAGGGTGAGGGCCGGAAGAAGTTCGGAGCGGCGGGGGTACGTTCCCGCGTCGCCCCACAACTCTGCCCCGGTTAGCCGACTTCGCGACCCCCGCCCTCCGAAAAAAATGATCCCGCCCCCCCGGGCAACGGTCTGTAACGCCCGCGCCCGGCGGTGACGCCTGCCAGCCGCCTCACCGCCCACAGATGGACCGCCGCCGCCGGCGCCGAGTTCGGCGTACCGCCCCAAAGCACCCCCACCCCGCTCTTGCACCCCCGCCCCCCGCTCCATGTGAACCGTGCGCTGTGACGCCTCCGGTGCGCTCACACCGAAAGGAACATGCGGTAGACCTGATTGAGAAACTGCGCCAGAAAAAAGTTCGCCACGATGATCGCGATGAAGCCGTACACGAACGCCTCGGTCGCCGCCTTGCCCACCCCCGCCGCGCCTTTCTCGCAGTGAAAGCCCTTGAAGCAGGCGATCAGCCCGATCAGCAGGCCGAACACCACCGCCTTGATCAGCCCCGTGACCACGTCCCAGCTGGTCACCAGCTGGGCGCTGAACTCCCAGTAATCGGTGCGGTCTACCCCGTGCAGGATCGCCACCACCAGGTAGCCGCCGAAGATGCCCAGCACGTTGCTGAACATCGTGAGCACAGGCAGCATGATCACGCACGCGGCCACCCGCGGCACCACCAGGTGCTGGATCGGGTCGGTGCCCATCACCCGCAGCGCGTCGAGCTGCTCGGTCACCCGCATGGTGCCCACCTCGGCCGAGACCGAACCGCCCACCCGCCCGGCGATCATCACCGCCGCCAGCACCGGGCCGATCTGCTTCACGACCGACAGCGCGATCACCCCGCCCAGCCGCGACTCCTGCCCGATCGCCTCAAACTGAGCGAACGTCTCGATGCCGATCACCGCGCCCACAAAAAGTCCCACCAGCATGACCACCGGGATGCTGCGGACGCCGATCGTGAAAAGCTGCGGCAGCAGCAGGCGGACGCGCCCGTAGCCGCCGCTGCCGCGTGCCCCCCACACCGCCGCCGACCCGCAGAAACACGCGAACGCGCCGAAGCCCTCGATCTTGTCGAGAAGCGACCGGCCCAGGCCTTCGGTGGGTGCGGCAAGCATGGTGATGGTGACGACCCGGCTTGCCCGCGGGGCAAAACGGCGAAGCGGCGGAAGGGTGACCGACGGGATTCGAACCCGCGACCCCCGGGATCACAACCCGGTGCTCTAACCAACTGAGCTACGATCACCAGCGTGCGGCAGCGCGAGCCACCGGACCGAGAAGAATAGTCACGCGCCACGGGCCGGTCAACCGACGCCGACCCTGCTCCTGGCCATCAGCAGGCGGCGTGCGCAGCGGCCATTGGGTACAATGGCCGATCAATCATCCGCCCTTCCGAGGCTCGCCATGAACGTGTTTCGTCCCCTCCGCCCCGCCCTCCTGATCGGCCTGATCGCGCTCAGCGGCACCCTCGCCGGCTGCCGCGGAGCCGGCGGCCCCTTCCCCGTCTTCGCTTACTCCGACGACGGCGACCTGCTGCCCAAGCCCTCGTCGGCGGGGCTCGTGGTCGATCCGCAGTCGCCCATTGAAGACGTGCCCAAGCCCATCGGATTCGTCGGCGTGCCCAGCCGCAGCATGAGCCGCACCGACGGCAACCACCGGGTCGTGCTGCATATCTACCAGGGGCGGGCCAACCGCCTCGACGCCGCGGCCTTCTTCCGCCGCAACCTGGACGACTACGGCTGGAAGGTCGACGGGTTCGACACCGGCGACCTCAACGCCACCGTGCAGACCTACGCCAAGGGCAACGAAACCCTGCGCATCACCATCACCGGCGACCGGGGCAAGGTCACGCTGAATATTGCGATCGACCGCCGCGCCGCGTCCACCCCCGCCGCCGAACGCCCCGGCCCCGTGATGCCCCGCTGACCCGCAGCCTGTGCACGCGCCGACACTGCCCGCCCCCACCGCGTCCAAGCGACCCTTCCACCGGCGCCTTGGACGCGAGACCCCACCCCGAGCCGCATGAGCCCCGAACCTCCCCCCACTCCGCCCCCGGCCGCGCCCGCCCGCGCCGACGACCAGCTCACCCGCGCCCAACGCCGAGCCGGTATCGAGCAACCCGCCGCCGGCGGTGTCGAAGCCGCGCCGCTCGACCCCAACGACCCCCACGCGCCCGCGCCCGGCGAGGTCAGCGAGTTCATCGACGACGCCAAGCGCTTCTGGGCCGCCAACGGCTCGTGGATCGCCACCACCCTGCTGATCTTCGCCGTGATCTTCGGCGGCTACCGATTCCTGCAGAACCGCACGTCCACCGCCCGCGAGCAGGCCTGGAGCGACCTCTACGGCGTCAACTCACAGAACCTCGTCGACCTGGTCGCCGAGGCCCACCCCGGCGCGGTCCGCACCCTCGCCCAGCTGCGCGGCGGCGACCTGGCCCTGGCCAAGCACCAGAAGCTCGCCGACCCGGAGACCTCCCCCGAAGCTGCCGAGCTTCTCACCCGCGCCGAATCCCGCTATCAAGCGGCGCTGGCGTCGGCCCCGCACGACATTTACCGCCTCAACGCCCTCGACGGGCTGGGCGTGGTGGCCGAGTCACGCCGCGACGCCGACGCCGCCCGCAAGCACTACGAAGCCCTCAAGCAGGCCGCCGGCGACCGCTTCCCCGCGTGGACCGCCCGCACCGACCGCCGTCTGGCGATGCTGAACGACCTGCCCGCCCCGGTGCGGTTTGTCCCGGCGCCCGCGGCCCCGCTCGGCGACGCGGACGCCCTGCCCGACCTCTCCACCCCGTCCGCGCCCGGCGCGGAAGTTGTGCCCGCTGCGCCCGATGCCGCCCCCGCCACCGAGTAGGCGTCCGCGCCGCCTCCCGCCCCGCCCGCGGACCCTCTCATGTCCGCCGAAGACCGCGACAACCCCTTTGACCTGAGCGCTCCGGTCGACCCGGACGCGGAGCGCGGGGACCACGGCGACGAGCCCGATGACGCCGAAGACGTCACCGCCGACCCGTCGCGTTTCGACGCCACCACCCTCGAAGAGCTCCGCGCCGCCGGCGCCGAGCCGCGCGAATGGCGGCTGTCCAACGACTCGTCTCAGCGGCTGGACAAGTACCTGCAGAACCGGCTCAAGGGCATCAGCCGCAACCAGGTCGAGAAGCTCATCAAGATCGCCGCGGTCACCGTCAACGGGCGGCCTGCCAAAAAATCCGCCGCCCTGCGCGAGGGCGACGTCGTCACCGTGCTCGTGCCCCCGCGCCCCGCGGTCGACATCGTCGGCGAAGACATCCCGCTGGACATCCTGTTTGAAGACGAGCACATGCTCGTCGTCAACAAAGCCGCCGGCATCATCGTGCATCCCGCCCGCAAATACCGCTCGGGCACCATGGTCAACGCGCTGGTGTATCACCTGGCGAAGAAGGGCGAAGACACCGCCCTCTCCGGCACGGGCACCGACAACCAGCGCCCCGGCGTCGTGCACCGCCTGGACATGAACACCACCGGCGTGATCATCTTCGCCAAGCAGGAAACCACCCACGGCCTGCTCAGCAAGCAGTTCGAGTTCCGCACCAATCTCAAGTGCTACCTCGCGCTCGTCCACGGCTGCCCCGACCCGCCCCAGGGGGTCATCGACCAGCCTCTGGGCAAGCACCCGACCATCCGCGAGGCGCACGCCGTGCGCCACGACGAGACCGGCCGCGACAGCACCACGCACTACCGCGTGCGGCGCAAGTACCGCGGCTTCAGCCTCGTCGAGCTCGAACTCAAGAGCGGCCGCACGCACCAGATCCGCGTGCACCTCTCGCACCTGGGCTACCCCATCGTCGGCGACCAGCTGTACGGCGGCGAGACCGTCGGCGACGCCGAGCGGGCCGATCCGCCCATGGCCGCCGGCAGCCGGCCACTGCTCAACTTCGCCCGCACCAAGCCCGAAGGGCAGAAGATCGAAGCCGAAGCGCAGGCGCGGCTGGCGAGCGGCGAGCTCGTCATGGGCGTGCCCGCACTGCACGCCGCGCTGCTGCGGATCAAGCACCCGATCAGCGAAGAGCCCATGACGTTTACCGCGCCGCTGCACGAGCCCATGCTCGGCACGATCGCGTCGCTGGAAGCTGAGTCGCTCATTGACGGGAACGTGACAAAGAAGGGCTGGCACGTGGATCTGCACGCCGCCCTGCCAGGGATTGACGTGGAAGCAAAGCCACGGGCGGATCATTGCGACGACGGCGATACAGGCGAAAAAGGTTCGAAGGCAGATTTGGGATGGGGTCAAAAACTTTAGCCGATGCCGCGAGATACCAAGGCAGGTTTTTAGCCAAAGATCACACAGATTAAGATGATTCAAGGCAGAAGGCGCGGGTGTCCTCTGGGATGCGGTCCGTGTTTCGGCCTCGCTGGTTCTCATCTTCTTAATCTGTGAAATCTTTGGCCAAACCTGCCTTGGGTGCCATCGATTCCGGGGCGGCAGCGGGATAAGACCTTGCAGATTCCCCTCCGCTTGCGTCCCCTGTCTTTCTTCGTGGCCTTCGTGGCCTTCGCGAACTCCGTGGTCCGCGTGAGCGGTGCCGTGGCGCGTTTCATCAATGCGAATGAGGAATCTGATCGAGGAGAGGTGAATGTGTCGGTACCTTCCGGCTTCATCGAGCAGCTTGATTCGTCCGATCACCCCGGCGCGATCCACGGCACATCCGCCACCCCCGCCTCGGCGTTGGCCCGCCGCGCCATCGCGAACAGCAGGTCACTCAAGCGGTTCAGATAGATGACCAACGCCTCGCCCGTCGGCTCGGCGTGCGCGAGCGCCACGCACAAACGCTCGGCGCGGCGGCAGACGCAGCGGGCGACGTGCAGCCGCGACGCCAGCTCGGTGCCGCCGGGCAGCACGAAGTGCGTCATCGGCGGGACCGCGCCGCTGGCGTCGTCGATCCAGCCTTCCAGCTCGGCCACGTGTTCGTCGCCGATGCGGGGAACGCTGCGTTTCGGCGCCTCGCCCTCGGGGGGCTCGGGCGTCGCGAGGTCGGCGCCGATCTCAAACAGGCGGCTCTGAATGGATTCCAGCGGCCCCTGCACCGAGTCCGGGCCGCCGGTGCTGCGGACCAGACCGATCAGGCTGTTCAGCTCGTCCACGGTGCCGTAGGCCTCGACCCGCAGGCTGTCCTTGCTGACCCGCCGCCCGCCGTAGAGGTCGGTGAGTCCGGTGTCGCCGCGTCGGGTGTAGAGCTTCATGGCTTGACTATAGACCCCCGCGGCGGGCTCGCCCGCGTCCCCGCGGCCGCCTAACATGCCCGACTTTCCCGTCCCGACGCCACCTCCGAACTCTTCCCGCAGAGCCCCGCCCATGCCTGACCCCGCCCACCCGACCGCCATGCCAGACGTGCAGGGCAGTGCCGACACCCGCAACGTGGCGATCAACAAGGTTGGCGTCAAGGACATCCGCTACCCCATCACGCTGCACTGCCCCCCCACCGGCGGGTCGCAACACACCGTCGCGAACGTGAACATGTACGTGTCGCTGCCGCATCATCAGAAGGGCACGCACATGTCGCGGTTTTTGCAGGTGCTCAACGACCACCACGAGTCGCTGCACCCCAAGGACATCAGCAGCGTGTGCCGCGAGATGAAGGAGGTGCTGAACGCCGCCGACGCGCACCTGGAGCTCAGCTTCCCCTACTTCATCAACAAGGAAGCCCCGGTCACGAAGAAAAAGGGCAAGCTGGACATCGAGGTCAGCTTCGAGGCGGTCAGCAACGGCCGGGACGACTTCGTCATGGGCATCAAGGTGCCGGCTACCAGCCTGTGCCCGTGCTCGAAGGAGATCTCGGCCTACGGCGCCCACAACCAGCGCTGCATCATGGAGGCGAAGGTCCGCTTCGTCGCGGGCCAGACGATGTGGATCGAAGAGCTGTTCGAGCTGGTGGAGAAGTGCGCCAGCACGCAGGTGTTTGCCGTGCTCAAGCGTCCCGACGAGAAGTTCGTGACCGAAGACGCCTACGACCACCCCAAGTTCGTCGAGGACATCGTCCGCGACCTTGCCGTCGCCCTCGACGGCGAGGACCGCATCAGCTGGTACGAGGTCAGCAGCGACAACTACGAGAGCATCCACAACCACAACGCGTACGCGGTGGTGGTTCGGGATAAGCGGTAGCGGGCGGGCCTGGGTTCCGCTTCGGAGGCTCGGCGTCCCCTGCTTCGCGTACACCCAGGACAACTCAACCTCTTGCCCACGACCGGCGGCGGCACCCAGGCCCACCCGCTACCGCCTGTCGCCTCGTCCGCCGGCGTCACCCCGCGTCAAACCTAAAGCGTTCTTGTCTCGGCCGTGTGCCCCTCAAAGGCGTGAGAACCCAGACGGGATCCGTATGATGTCGAATGTCGTCATTCGGCATTCGAGTTGCGGGCTTCGGGTTTCGGGCCCTCCTACTCCACGATCGCCTTCAGCTCCGCCTCGTCCAGTTCATTCCCCGTAATCAGCACGCCGACCGGCGGGTCGGTGAGGCGGCGCCGGGCGACGTCGCGCAGCTGCTCGGCGGTGATCCCCTCGACCGCGGCGAGGAAGGCGGCACCCGTCGGGTCGTCGATGCCGTAGAGAAGATCCAGTGCCATGCCGGCGGCCAGGTCGGCGTTGGACTGGCGCTGCTGGAAGGTGCTGCTGAGCACCTTGCTCTTGGCCCGGGCCAGGTCGGCTTCGGAGACGACTTCGTGGCGGGCCCGGGCGGCGGTGGCCACGGTGCGGCGCAGGGCCTCGGTGACCGTCTCGGCCTGGGCGTTGAAGATCATGGCGAAGGTGCCGGGCACCAGACCGACCTGCGCTCCGGCGCCCGAGGCGTAGACCAGCCCCCCGTCGCGGCCGCGCAGCTCCTGCTGCAGCCAGCCGGCGGGGAAGTCGCCCAGCACGCGGGAGAGCACCTGCACGGCGGGGTAGTCGGGGTCGTCGCGGGTGATGCCCGGGCCGTAGCCCAGCTTGACCGCGGCGACGGGCTTGGGGCTGGACGAGACGCGCAGCCCGGGAGATGGGGTCGGCGGTGCGGGCCAGGACGTGACGGGCTCGCCGGCGGCGAGCCCGCCCAGCAGCCGCTTGGCCTCGGCGAAAACCTGCTCGGGGTCCACGTCGCCGACCACCGCCAGCGCCGATGACGACGCGGTGAGCGCCGCGGCGTGGTGCGCCCGCAGCGCTGCGATGGTGAACGAATCAACGGCGTCGCGCCGGCCCCGCGGAAGCTGCGACCAGGGGTGGTCGCCGTAGTAGGCGCGGCGAAAGACCGCTTTCAGCTCGCCCGACCAGGTGTCGGTGGCCCGGTCGATGCCCGCGAGCAGCCGCGGCCGCAGCCGGTTCCATTCGTCGGCGTCGAAAGCCGGCTCGGTCAGCACCTCGGCCATCAGGCCCAGCACCGCGGGCCAGTCGTCGCGCAGGGCCGAAGCCTGCACGTAGGCGGTGTTGTTGCCGCTGAGCGTGGAGAGCCCGGCCCCGAGGTCTTCGACTGCCTCTGCCAGCTCGTTGGCCGAGCGCTGCTGCGTGCCGCGTTCGAGCATGGTCCAGGTGGCGTACGAAAGCCCCTCCTGCCCCGGCGGGTCGGCCAGCAGGCCGCCCAGGGTGTAAAACTGCAACGCGACCGCGGGTACGGCGGTGCTGCGTTGCACGATCACGGTCAGCCCGTTGGGCAGGCGGCGGATCTGCGGGGCGTCGAGTTCGGCGGGCGGGGCCGCGTTGCCGCCCTCGGCCAGGTTGAGCTTCAGCAGACTCAGCAGGCGCTGGTTATCGAGGGCGATGCGTTCGCGCGGAACCGACGCGGCGGCCATCTCGTCGGACGCTCCCGCCGGCGGCCGCGTGGGCACCACCGCCTCTTCGCCGGGCCCGGCCGGCCGCAGCACCACCCGCGACGCGCCGTCGGGGTTGAGCAAGGCCGCGGCGGCCGCGGTCAGGTCGCTGGCGGTCAGGTCCTGCACCGCCGCGGCGTAGCGCGCGTGGTAGTCCGGGTCGGCGGCGGCGATGATGTCCCCGGCCAGCTCGCCCGCGCGGCCGGCGGCGGTCTGCCCCGACATGACCGCCGACGCGAGCACGCGGCGCTTCACGCGGGCCAGCTCGGCGTCGGTGACCGGCTCGACCCGCAGCCGGTCCAGCTGCGCAGCCACCGCGGCCCGGACCGCGTCGGACTGAGCCGGGGCGGCCAGTTCGTAGTCAACCCCGAAAAAACCGGCCCCCCAGTGGGCCGAGTAATTGAAGGCGTTGATGCGGGTCACCCGCTGCTGCTCATCACGCAGCTCGCGGACCAGCCGCGAAGACTCGCCGCCGCCCAGCACCGCGGCCAGCAGGTCGAGGGCGAAGTCGTGCTCGGCGCCCAGCTTGACGCCGGGCCACAGCAGACGTTCGCGCTGACGCGACACGGCGGCGGCGCCTTCGACGGTGACCGGTTCGGCCGCGGCCCGCGGGCCCGACGCGGGGAAGGACAGCTCCGGCAGGTCGGCGGCGGGAACGTCGGCCCAGCGGGCGGCCATCTCGGAGATCGCCTCGGCGGGCTCGATATCGCCGGCGACCACCATCACCATGTTGTTGGGCACGTACATACGCTTGTAGAACGCGTGGATCTGATCACGCGTGACGGTCAGAAACTCGTCGAGGTACCCGATCGTCGGGTGGGCACCGGGGTGGTCGGGCTGCGCGGCGAAGCGGGCCTGCTGCGTCAGCTTCCAGAAAATGCGGTTGGGCTCGCCCTGCCCCATCGAGAACTCGCTCTGGATCACGTCGCGTTCGCGCTCGTACTCGGCCTGGGTGATGACGCTGTTCTGCATCCAGTCCGAGAGCAGGTCGATGGCGACGGTCGTGTGCGCCGACGCGGTGTTGATGTAGTAGCGCACGGTGTCGAGCGACGTGGCCGCGTTGGTCTGGGCGCCGATGCGGCCCAGCGTTGCGGTGGACGCCGACTCGGGGCGGCTGGTGGTGGTGCCGCCCGAGATCAGGTGCTCCAGAAAATGCGACAACCCGGCGCCGACGTGCTCCTGCTCGTACAGCGAGCCGGTCTTGATCCAGACCTGCACCGACACCACCGGCGCAGTCCGCAGAGCCTGGGCCACCAGGATCATGCGGTTGGGCAGGCGGGCGACGACGCGGTCGCTCCGCTCGTCGAGCACCTCGAAGGCGGGGACCGCGGCGGCGGCAGCGGGCGGCTGCGGGAGCGGTGGGGTCGGGGCGGAAGCGGCCGCCGGGGTCGAATCGGGAAGGGTCACGGGCTGGTCTCGGCAGGCGGGGGCGGCGGTCACGGCGGCGGCGAGCGCCAGGGCGGCAGCCCTTCGCCAGGCGCGGAGGGGGCGGGGACGCAAGCGGGGGGCGGCAAGGCTTGTCATGAGGGGTTCTCGACCGTCGGGCGGTGGGCACAGGCACCGCGAACGCTTTCGCGGCCGGGGCTTACCGTGGTTATCGGTCAGGCCGTCCGGCGTGGCCCAGACCGCCGGGCGGACGGGCGTTGACAGCCGCGGCCGCCCCCCCGACAATCCCGCCCCGGTACGCCACCGTAGCTCAGTGGTAGAGCAGAGCTTTCGTAAAGCTCAGGTCGCTGGTTCAAATCCAGTCGGTGGCTTTCGCCAGAGGCGGTCCTCGCGGAGGCCTCTTGACTGAATCGTGGAGGCGAGTCGGACAACGGCCCCCACTCGGAACCGCCGTCGGCTGTGCCGACACAAGGCGTGTGCTGCGAAGCGTTAAGACAGTGTGCCACGTTAGCTCAGTTGGTAGAGCAGCGGTTTTGTAAACCGCAGGTCGTCGGTTCGAGCCCGACACGTGGCTTTGCCACCAGCGGCCCCTTGCGGAGGCCTCCCGGGTGGGTTGGGGACGCGACGCCGGACAACCGGCCCCCACTCCGGGCCGCGTCGGCTGCGCCGACGTGCCCGGGTCGGTTTCACTGCGGAGTCGGGTGCACCGAGTCCTCCTCGGCCCAAACTGCCGGAATGAGCGAACCGCAGGTTCGCGTGAGGCGCCCGCGGGTCGGAGTCCGGGGTGGCCCCGGCCCCCCTGCTCCGCTGCGCGTCGGAGGTGCCGCAGGCACGCGACCCGAGATGGGCCTGCGGGCCGCCGCAGGTCCATCTCGGGTCGCCATTGCGGCTTGCCCCCCCTCTCGCACTCACCTAAACTAGTCGATTCGCGCCACCCGCCCCCCCCACCCCGAGAGCCGCCCGATGTCTGACGTTCTGCCCGCCTCCGAATACCGCGACCAGGCCACGGCCCGCAAGTACTTCGACGCCGGCTGGGAGCAGGAGCAGGCGGGCGACCGCGTGGGCGCGGTCGAGCAGTACGAGGCGGCCTACACCGCCGACCCCGACGACGCGGAAAACTGCTTCCGCCTGGCCTACAACCTGGACCTCATGGGCGAGGAAGACCAGGCCCTGCACCTCTACGAAGAGTGCGCCAAGGTCCCCAACCCGTCGCTGAACGTGCTGATCAACCTGGCCGTGTCCTACGAGGACCGCGGCAAGTACCCGCAGGCCGAGCGCTGCGTGCGGCAGGTGCTGGCGACCGAGCCGAACCACCCCCGGGCCCGGCTGTACATCAAGGACATCCTTGAATCCCGCGCGATGCTGATCGACGACGAGCAGGAGCGCAAGCAGGAGAAGCACTCGGCACTGCTCGACACGCCGGTCACCGATTTCGAGCTCTCGGTCCGCACCCGCAACGCGCTGCGTAAAATGAACATCCGCACGCTGGGCGACCTGCTGAAAGTCACCGAGGCCGAGCTGCGCAGCTTCAAGAACTTCGGCGACGCCAGCCTCGAAGAGATCAAGACCATGCTCGCCCAGAAGAGCCTGCGCCTGGGCCAGAGCGTCGAGAGCCACCAGGCCCAGGTCAAGCAGCAGGTCTTCGACCAGATCAAGAGCGAGCAGGGCGACAGCGACGGCACGCTGGACAAGAGCGTGAACGAGCTGAACCTCAGCGTGCGGGCCCGCAAGGCCCTCGCCCTTCTGGGCGTCACCAGCATCGGCGATCTGGTCATGAAGACCGAGGCCGAGCTGATGGGCGTGAAGAACTTCGGCATGACGTCGCTGGTCGAGATCCGCGACCGGCTGACCGACGTGGGCCTGAGCCTGCGCACGCTCGAGGCGTGACCCACGCCGCCCGGTGCGGCAGCCCCGTTTCTCCTCGTATCGCCCGGGCTGTCGCATGGCGGATCCGTCCAGCCCGCTGGTGCCCACCGAGCCGCCCCGGCGGGCGGGCCGCGTGCTGCTCATCGACGCCCGGGACCGGGTGCTGCTGTTTCGATTCGAAGACCGGGTGCACCACACCTCGTTCTGGGTCACGCCCGGCGGCGGGCTGGACGGCGACGAGACGTTTGCGCAGGCCGCGCGACGCGAGCTGCGCGAAGAGACCGGGCTGCGGCTGCACACCCCATTGGACCGCCACGTCTGGGAGCGTGCGGTCACCATCCGCTGGGGCACACGCTGCTTTGAGCAACGCGAGCGATTCTTCGTCCACCGCGTCAACCGCCACCGGGTCAGCGACGCCGGGCTGCTGGACTACGAACGCGACGAACTGATGGAGCATCGGTGGTGGTCGGCCGACGAGATCGCGGCGAGCGACGAACGGTTCGCTCCCGCCCGGCTCGCCCAGCACCTGGCGGCGCTGCTCAGCAGGCCCCCGCCGGTCCCGCTGCGTCTTGACGCGTGAGTGACGGAGTACGCCGCCGCGGGGTTTACTGTGCGGCCCCGGTCTCTGCGGCCACTTCGGCCGACCGTCCCATCTCCTGGCGGATATCCCGCACCGCCGGCGAGGCCGGGGCGGCCTTGATTGAGCGTTCGAATGCAGCCCTGGCTTCGGCGGGCTCTCCCAGCAGGTCGTGAGCCTGGGCCCTCACAAACTCCACGGTCTGCAGCTTTTCACCGTGCGGCCGGTAGGTATCGATGATTGCGGCGAGGTCGTCCAGCCCCCCGCGGAGTTCGCCGGACTGCAGCCGTTCGACCGCGGCGGCGAGCTCCTGATCCAAGTACTGCATGCTCAGCAGCCGCTGGTACTTGGACCTGAGCCCCGCCTCGTCGTCGGGGTCCAGGGCCACGACGTCGTTGAGCACGTTGGTATAGAAGGCCGCGGCCAGTTCGGGCCCCACGGCCTCCAGCCCGCGGTCCAGCGCACGGGCCCGGTCCAGGCCCTCGGCCGCCTGAGCTTCGGCGAAGGCGGTGTCGCGGGCGCGGCGGATGCTGCGCAGCTGCATCAGGTGCGCGGCGTAGGCGGCGGGGCCGCGCTGTGCGAGGTCGGGCTCGTAGCCCGCCGTGGCGTACACCTGGCCCGTGGCGTCGGTCAGCAGCAGAGTCGGATACCCCTGAATCTGGTACCGCGACTGCAGCATGGTGTTCTGACGACGCGTCGCGTCGGGCTGGGGCTTGTCGCTGGGGAAGTCGAGCAGCACCGGCACGAAGGCCGCGTTCGCGGGGTCGTCGAACGCGGGATCGTCGAGGATCTCCTCTTCGAGTGCGATGCACGGCGGGCACCAGTCCGAACCGGTGAAAAGGAGCAGCAGGTCCTTCTTCTCCGTGGTCGCCGCGGTGCGGGCGTCTATAAAGCTGGTGCTCCACTCGGCCGAGCCGGCCTGCGCCCCGGGCCCCGGGATCAGCGCGATCGACAGCGCAAACGCTGCGAGCGCCCGGCTCGGGCTGGAGAAAAAACGTGGAGATCGAAGGGTCATGGGGTCGCCTTGCGGGGGCTGCGGGAGGGGACGTCACGCCGGGTCCCGTCGATCGGATGCCTACGCGGCCACGCCCAGCCCGGTTCAATCCCGCGCCGGCGTCGCCGTAACAACCCTATCGGCTGTACCGGCTGGCGGTCCCCCGCCGCTGCTTCGACAGCGCGTTATTCACGTACAAGGCCTCCAGCAGGAACTCGCCGGCCGAAGCCAGCATCTGGGGGTCGTCGGCGTCGAGATCCAGCAGCCCCGCCACATCGCGGGCCGCCTGGGCCAGGCCGTCCACCTGGGTCAGGCTCGACACCACCGCCTCAGCCGGCACGTCGTCGCCCACGGTCAGCCGAAGCCCGTCGGCGAACTGGTCGCTCACCGCCGCAAACGCGTCGGCGTCGGCCCGCCCGCCGAACACCGCCTTGACGGCTTCGCCCAGCAGGCTTTCGACCAGCTTGTCTTCTGTGTTGTCGCCATCGTCGGCCATCAGCAGCTCGATCTTACCGCGGGTGCTGGTCAACACGTGGGCCAGATCGGACACGCGGGCGGCGACCACCGGCTCGCCGGTCATCACGCCGCGGCGCTCGGCGCTGCTCACCAGGTTTTCCAGACACGCGATCGAGGTGCGCACACTGACGCCCGACGCCTGGTTGATGTAAGACGAGCCGCGGGCCAGGGTGACCGCCTCTTCGATCACGCGGTGCAGGTACGGCGGCACCACCACGCGGGGCAGGTCGGAATCATCGGTCGCACCGCCGGTCCCGTGGGCCGACGCGGCGCCGCGCTGCGTCCACGCGTTCTCGGCGGTGATCTGCATCGCCTGGTCTGTGGTGGCGGGGTAGTGCGTGCGGATGACCGAGCCGATGCGGTCTTTCAACGGGGTCACGATGCGTCCGCGGTTGGTGTAGTCCTCGGGGTTGGCGCTGAAGACCAGGCACACGTCCAGCGCCAGCCGCACCGGGTAACCGCGGATCTGGATGTCGCGCTCCTCCAGCACGTTGAACAGACCCACCTGAATCCGCGGCGACAGGTCGGGCAGCTCGTTGACCGCAAAGATCCCGCGGTTGGTTCGCGGGATCAGCCCGAAGTGCATCGTCGATTCGTCCGAGAGGTAGCGGCCCTCGGCGTGCTTGACCAGGTCGATTTCGCCGATCAGGTCGGCGATGGTGACGTCGGGCGTGGCCAGCTTCTCGTTGAAACGCTCGGCCCGGGCCATCCAGCGCAGAGGCGTCTCGTCGCCGGCCTCGGCGATCGCCCGCCGGCCCAGGGTGGTCATCGGACACAGCGGGTCGTCGGGCACCTCCAGCCCGTCGATCACCGGGATCCACGGGTCCAGCAGCCCCGGCAGCAGGCGGATCATCCGCGTCTTGGCCTGGCCGCGGAGCCCCAGGAACAGCACGTCGTGCCGCGACAGCAGCGCATGGATGATCTGCGGCAGCACGGTCTGTTCGTAACCGCGGACCCCGGGGAACACCTCCGTCCCGTCGCGCAGGCGGCGGATCAGGTTCTCGCGCAGCTCCTGCTTGACGGTGCGGTAGCGGTAGGCGGTCTCACGCAAGGACCCCCGCGTGGTGGCCGCGGGGGGGGCGTCGTCGGCGGCGCCGGTCTGGCCGCCGTGCGTCGCGTGGGCGGCGTAGAGCGGGCGGGGCATGGGGTCGTTCATACCCGAGCGTAGGACCCGCGCCGGCGTCCGGATGCGCTTCACAGCGTGGTCGATCCTGGACCACGCCGCCCCGCGGCAACCCCGCGGCAACTCCGGGGAGCCCCCGGGGCGCCCGGCGCAGGAAGGTGGTGATCAGGCAGTGATCAGGGGGGGTGGACGCCCCCCCGCAGCCCGGGTTCGCCCGGGGGCGGGAGCGGGTGCGGCCGGATATCATGTCGCGTCCGGTTCTGCGGGCCCGCGAGCGCGGGTCACCGGGTTGGACTTGGGCCCGACGACGGGTGCCGACGATGGGTGCCGTCTTCAGGTTCCGCCGCCGGGTTCCAACCCGCCACCACCCCCGATTTGAGTGCCCCCTCCGTGAGCAAGAGCAAAGTCCTGATCGCCGTGTCCTCGCCCTGGGCGAGCGAGAAGCTGGCGGCCCCGATCGCGGACCTCGTGTCGCGGCTGGGCGCCGAGGCTTTGGTGTCGCACGTCACCACCATGCAGGACGAGGACGAGACTGAGAACGACGCCAACATCCGCGGCGAGCAGACGCTGGCGCTGCTGGTGAGCCAGCTGCGAGAGGCCGGCCTGGAGGCCGAGGGGGTCATGCTGTTCAGCGACGACACCGCCAAGGCGATCCTGAAGACCGCCCGCGCCCGCGGCTGCACCATGATCGTGTTGGGGCTGACCGGCAAAGGCGTGCTGAAGCGCCTGATCGCGGGCGACGTGCCTGCGAACATCATCCGGCAGGCGGACATGCCGGTGCTGCTTTGTCCCGCAAACTGGACGGGGACGATTTGAGTTGGCGGCGTCGTGGTGGACTCACCAAGGTGTCAGGTTTCAGGTGTTAGGTCCTAGGAAGACGCAAGCGTGAGTACGGTCGCTCTGCTGCCGCCCGCGTCTTGGGAGGGCGAGGCTCCGACCGAGCCCGGGTCGCATGGAACGTCGGCTCGGTCGGCGCCTCGCCCTCCCAAGAATCCCGACGACCGCGTCAGCGCTCCTGCTAACACCCAAGACCTAACACCTAACACCTCGCCGGCAGCGCTCTCTAACGAAGCGAACCCTCCACACGCTGCGCAATCTGCGATCCAATCGCCAGCGACGCCGTCGCCGCGGGGCTGGGCGCGTTGTTTACGTTCACCACGCCGTCGGCCTCGTCGATCACAAAATCGTCGACCAACTCGCCGTCGCGACGCAGGGCCTGGGCGCGGATCCCCGAAGGGCACGGCTCAAGGTCCGCCGCGGTGATCTCGGGCATCAGGCGCTGCAGGGCCTTGACGAAGGCTCGCTTCGAGTAGCTGCGCCACATCTCGCCGGCCCCCATCTTCCAGTGCTTCGCGGCCATGCGCAGAAAGCCCGGGTAGGTCAGGCTCTGCCACAGGTCGCGGGGGTTCAGCTGAAACTTGCCGTAGCACTCGCGGCCCAGGGCCAGCACGGCGTTGGGGCCGCACTCCACCCCCCCGCCGATCATGCGGGTGAAGTGCACGCCCAGGAAGGGGAACGCGGGGTCGGGCACCGGATAAATCAAGCCTTTGCACAGGTGGTGGGCAGACGGTGTGAGATCGAAATACTCGCCGCGGAAGGGCACGATCTGCGCGGTGGGGATCACGCCGCTCATCCGCGTCACCCGGTCGCTCTGCAGGCCGCCGCAGTTCACCACGCGGCCGGCCCGCACCGCCCCGCCGGAGGTCTGGACGACCCAGCCGTCCGCCGTGCGGGCCATCGCGGTCACGCGGGTGCCGGTGCGGATCTCCGACGCACCCGCCGCGACGAGTTCGGCCAGCTTCTCGCACACCGCGCGGTAGTCGGTGATGCCCGCCTCGGGCACGTGGACGGCGCCGACCGACGCGGCGTGGGGCTCCAGTTCGCGGCACTCGTCTGCGGTGATCTCTCGGCAGTCCACTCCGTTGGCGATCCCACGTTCGAGAATGGCCCGCATCTTTGGCAGCTCGCGCGCGTGCGTGGCCACAATCACCTTGCCGCACAAGTCGTAGGCGATGCCGTGAGCGTCGCAAAAGTCCTGCATGGCCCGCTTGCCGGCGCGGCAGTTGGTCGCCTTCAGCGAGCCGGGCTTGTAGTAGATCCCCGAGTGCAGGACCCCGGAGTTGTGCCCGGTCTGGTGGTGGGCGACGCGCGGCTCTTTTTCCAGCACCACCACGCCGACCTCCGGCCGGTCGCGCGTGAGTCGGTAGGCGGTCGCAAGGCCGACGATGCCGCCGCCGATGATCGCGATGTCAAAGGTTGGAGTATCCACGGGTGGAGGGTACGACACAGGAGGCGGTTGGCAAACGGGGCCGCTGCGGGCGCTTGTCCGACCGGCCCGGGTCTCTTGTCCCACCGCCTGCTGTTTCAAGCATGTTGCGGGTTCTTTCCCGCGGGGGTCTGAAACCCTGATGTCGCGGCACGGTCCCGCACGCATGAGCCCTCGGCGGGCGTGGCGACGAGCCACCCCCCCGCTACGCGGTGCCGCGGATCCTGCGGAGCTCGCGACGCTGCTGCTCCATCGAAAAGGCCTGGATCGCCCGCTGTGCCGCCCGCTGCTCGGACATCGCGTCGTGCTCGAACAGCATGCCCAGGCAGGCCCGGCCCTCCGCATCGGGGAACACGCGGACCGCCCGGGCCTTGACCCGCAGCGGGTCGCCGCTCTCGGCCAGGTGCAGGTCCAGGTTGACACCGCGGTCGATGAGCGGCAGCGCCCGCTCGGCCGGGATGGGCAGCACCAGTCCGATCCCGCGGTCGCTCAGGTCCAGCATCCGCGCGTCCCAGCCGTCGAAGTTGGGGACCTCCACCCGCGGCGTGAGCCGGACCGGCGGCAGGTCAAGGTGCCCGGTCGGCAGGCGGTAGCACTCCCGCCGCTGGGCCGAGGCGACGTCCCGTGGTCGCTCGAGCGTCGCGGCGGGCACCGTCACCCTTTCGTTGAGCGCGTGGGCCCCCAGGGCGGCCACGCGCGAGCGGGCCTTCATCCGCTGGGTGCCCTGCATCAGGTACAGCACCACCTCGACGCCCACGCTCAACGCCGACGCGGGACCGGGGCCGCGGGGGCACTCGATCACCAGCCCCCCGTCCTCGGTCGACGCCAAAAGGCGCAGCCGTGCCTGAGGCATCGGCTCGCCGCTCCCAGAGACGGGCATGACTTCGAGCGGGGTGTTCTGGCCCGATAACGCCGCCAACGCCTCCATCCAGGCCTTGGTCAGGCGGTCGGGTTGTCCTCGGGACTTTCGCATGGGCGGTGAGAGCGTGAATGGGGGCCGCCGGAGCGGTATTTCCCCTATCGGATGGACCGCTGCGGCCGTCCAGCCCCTCCCGGAGGGGCCTGTGGGCCACACCGGCACCCCGCCTCGCCGCGGCGTCGTGACGGGGCGGATGCCCCCGCGATCCGGTCCACTACCCTGCCGGGGATGAACCCCACGCCACCCGGGCCTGTGACCGAACCCCACGCGCGCGCGGCGTTCGCGGTGTGGATCGCCGCCGCGGGGCTGCTGCTTGTGGGCGGCTGCCTGTCGGCGAGCCTGGCCGCGGTCGCCCTGACGCCGGCCCAACTCCTGATGGCCAACCCGGTGGTCGCCGCGATGCCGGAAGCCGACCGGGCCCAGCTGCTGCAGCTTCGCACGGCCGCGGGCCCGGCAGCGCTGGGCACCGCAGCGTTGCTGGGGCTGCCCGCCGCGGCGTTGCTGGGGCTGGGCTTGGTTGTGCGGCGTGGTCACGCCCGGGCGGCCGCCGCCACCCGGGTGCTGTGCGTGGTCGTCGCGGTCCTGCTGGGGGCCTGGACGGTCGCGACGCTGGCCGGCGGCGTTGCGGCGGTGCCCGTAGCGCTTGTGCAGACCGGGCTGGTCGCGTTGCTTTGGCGTGCGGGGCGGCTGCTGCGGGCCGACCGGCTCGACGCCGAGCCGGGACGGGGGGCGGCCCCGGGCGTCTCCGCCGCGGCCGGGGGCGGCCGCCGCGGGCTCGGTTCGGGCGACGACCCGTGGGACGCGCTGCTCTGAATCCGGGCGTGTCTGGGCGGAGCGTAAACTGTTTTGCGTGCCGCACCCCCCCCGCCCCCCCGCCACCACCATGCCCCACGCCCGCGTACTTCTGCCGCTCGCGATCGCCGCGTTTTTGACCGCTGCCCTGCCCGCCTCCGGCGGCACCGAGCGGGTGAACCGTCACGCCGCCGCGCAGGCCGCGATCGAGCGGGGTGTCGCCTTTCTGCGCGGCGCCCAGCGGGCCGACGGCGGCTGGTCGACCGGCCCGGGGCCCGCGGTCACGGGGCTGGTCGTGGCCCTGTTGCTCGACGTGCCGGGCGTCGGCCCCGACGACCCCGCCGTCACCCGTGGCGTCGCTTACATCCTGGGCCGCGCGCAGGACGACGGGTCGATCCGCGACGGCGCCGACGGCATCCTGGCGAACTACAACACTGCGATCTGCCTGTCGGCCTTGTCCCGCTTGCCCAAAGATCCTTCGCTATCCACACCCAAAGACCGCGCGGCCGCCCGCGCGCAAGCCTTCCTGATCGGCCTGCAGTGGAAGCCGGGCATGACCACGCCCGACGGCACCCGCCTCACCGGCGACCACCCCTTTGTCGGCGGCGCCGGCTACGGCAAACACGGCCGGCCGGACATGAGCAACACGCAGATCATGCTGCAGGGGCTGCACGACGCGGGGCTGAACGCCGACGATCCGGCGTTCAGCCGGGCCCTGACCTTCATCACGCGCTGCCAGGGCATCGCCGAAAACGATTACTTCCCTGTGGGCACGATTGTGAACGACGGCGGGGTGATCTACGCCACGTCGATCAGCCGCGAACACCCCCAAATCCCCGTCAGCTACGCCAACCCCGATGCGGTGGACGACGCGCGGGCCGGCCGGCCGGTCTCGGGCCTGCGCGGCTACGGCAGCATGACCTACGCCGCGTTCAAGTCGTTTGCCTACGCCGACCTCGCCCCCGACGACCCCCGCGTGGTCGGTGCCCGGGCTTGGATCGCCGCGAACTACACCCTGGACCAGAACCCCGGGATGCCCGCGGCCCTCGGGCAGCAGGGGCTGTACTACTACTACCTCACGCACGCGCGGGCCCTGAGCGCATGGGGCGAGCCGACCCTCGACGTGGATGACGGCGAACCGATCGACTGGGCCGCCGCGCTCATCGACCGGCTGACGGCGCTGCAGCGCGACGACGGGTCGTTTGTGAACGCCCAGGGGCGGTGGATGGAAGACGACCCGGTGCTGGTGACGGCTTACGCCCTGACGGCGCTGCAGCACGCGACGGCGGATTGATTAAGCGATTCATGGCCGAAGTTATAAAACGCGCTTCCGGAGATCACGACATCGCCACATCACGAAGCCACCCCACCGCGGCCCTGCTCATCGGCCTTTCGTTGGTCTTCACCGCCGCGGCCGCCTGGTGGATCCGCGCCGCCCCCGAGCCCGCACCGGCGCCCGAGGCCCGCGACGGTCTCTTCCCTTTCCGCGACCCGGCCACCGGCCGCGCGGGTTACGTCGACGCCGAAGGCAAGATCGTCGTGCCCGCTCGCTTCGATCACACCGACCTCTTCCGCGGAGGCCGCGGCCTGGCCGAGCAGGACGGCCGCGCCGGCTACGTCGACCGTGCGGGCGGCTGGGTGGTCTCGCCGCGATTCGAACTCGACCCCGCCTTTGCCGGCGATGTGGCCGCCCGCCCGTTCTGGGGCGGGCGCGCCGCTGCGCGGGCGGGAGGCGCGTGGGGCTTCATCGACCCCGAGGGCGGCTGGCTGATCCGCCCGCGTTTCAAGGGCCTCGACGGCTTTCAGGTCGTCGGCGACTTCCACGAGCACCTCGCGTGGTTCCGCCGCGGTGACGACCACCACGACACCGACGCGGTATACGGGTTCATCGACCCCGAGGGCAAGGTCGTCATCGAGCCGCGGTTTCAGTACGCCAACGACTTCGGCGAGGGGCTTGCCGCGGTGCTGGTGAAGGGCGAGTGGGGCTTCATCGACCCGGAGGGCCGCATGCGGCTGCGGCCCGACTTCGACGGGGCCGGCGTCTTCGCCGACGGCCTGTGCCCCGCGCGCGACGGCGAGATGTGGGGCTACATCGACCGCCGGGGCACGTGGGTCATCGCCGCCGCATTCACGGAGGCCCGCGGCTTCAGCGGGGGCCTGGCACCCGTGCACGACGGCACCGGGTGGGGCTACCTGGACGCCGAGGGCACGATGGTGATCCGACCACGCTTCGACGAGGCCTACGGGTTCGACCAGGGGCTGGCCGCGGTGGTGGAGAACGGCGTGGCGGGGTACATCGACCGCGACGGGCTTGTCGTCTGGCCACGCTGAGTGATGGGGGGTTGGGTGGGCGTCAGAGCGCTTCCGGTGAGGTGTTAGGTGTTAGGTGTTAGGTCCTAGGTGTTAGCCGGACGCAAGCGGTCGGTGTCAGTCGCTTGATACCGGCACCGCAAAAAACACGTTGAGCCCCTGTCGCCATCCCGATCACTCGCTTGCGTCTTCCTAGGACCTAACACCTAAAACCTAACACCTCGCCCGCAGCGCTCTAACCTTCGACGGTCCCGCACGCCGCGCGTCACCAGACGAAGCTCTACGCCGACGCAGACGCCGCCCCCGCCCCACCCACCCCTCGCGCCATCCCCACCGCCTCCCGGATCGCCGCCTTCATCGATCCCGGATTCGCCTTGTTCTGCCCCGCGATGTCGAAGGCCGTGCCGTGGTCCACACTGGTGCGGATCAGCGGCAGCCCCAGCGTCACGTTGACCGCCTCGTCGAAGGCCAGCATCTTCACCGGGATCAGCCCCTGGTCGTGGTACATCGCCACGATCAGGTCGTATTTCTTGCGTGACGCGGGGGTGAATAACGTGTCCGCGGGGAACGGCCCGCTCACGTCGATGCCCAGCGACCGGGCCATCTCGATCGCGGGCGCGATCACCCGGTGTTCCTCGTCGCCGAACTGGCCGTTCTCCCCGGCGTGGGGGTTCAGCCCGCACACCGCGATCCGCGGCGCGGCGACGCCCAAGCGCTTGAGCGCCGCGTTCCCCAGGTCGATCGGGTCAAACACGCAGCCAATCGTCAGCAGGTGCCGCAGCTCCATCAGCGGCACGTGGATGGTCGCCAGCACCACGTTCAGGTTCAGCACATCGGTCTGCGCGCGGAAGAGCATGGCCACGCGTTTGCCCCTGGTGCGGTTCTGCAGCAACTCGGTGTGGCCGGGGAAGCGGAAGCCCGCCAGCTTCCACGACTCTTTGCAGATCGGCGCGGTGACCAATGCGTCAAGGCCGCCCTCCGCCACCGGCCGCCGCGTCGCGGCGATGGCGTCGTCGAGGAAACGCATCGACGCCTGCCCCCCGCGCTTGCTCGGGCCGTGGTCGCGGGCGCTAAGCAGCGAAAACTCGTCGTAGTCGAGCACCACCACGCCGTGGGTCAGGTCGTAGCCCGCACGGGGCGAGTCGTGCTGCAGCCGGTGCCAGTACACGTCCAGCTCGGCCAGGTCGGCGGCGTAGGCCATCAGCTCGTTCAGCCCGTAGACCACAAACCGGGCCAGCGCCCGGATTTCCGGGTCGGCCAGCGCCTTCACGATCACCTCGGCCCCGATGCCGCCCGGCTCGCCCAGCGTGATGCCGATGACCGGTTTGCGGCTGAGCGGTTCGGGCAGGTTGAGCGTGGTGCGCGGCATCCGGTCATTCTAAGGGCCACGCGGGCGGCGTCGGAGCCGCAAGTGCAGGGCTGCGGATCGATCTAAACTGCTCACCCCTGCGTATCGCGTCACGGGGGACCACGCTGTGGCGATCGGGCGGGCGGCCGCCGCGGATCCGGCCCGGCGGATCTGCGGCGGCCGCTCGCCCGAACGCTTCCGCCCGAGCCCTCCCCCGCCATGACCGTCGTCACCGTCTTCATGCTGCTGCTGCTCGTGGCCCTGCTGGGCGCAAGCGCCTTTTTCAGCGGCAGCGAGACGGCCCTGTTCAGCCTCACCCGGCACCAGCGGGCTCGGCTGGAGCGCGACCCGGCGGTGGTGGCCCGCACGCTGCACACACTGCTCGAAGAAACCCGCGCGCTGCTCATCACGCTGCTGCTGGGCAACATGCTGGTGAACGTGCTGTACTTCGCCGTCAGCTCGGCGCTGATGCTGCGGCTCGGGCGCGTCGCGGGCCTGCCGGGCTGGGCCCTGGCTCCGCTGGCCCTGCTGCCGCTGCTGGCCATCATCCTGTTCGGCGAGGTGCTGCCCAAGCTGACCGCGGCGCGGCTGCCCGAGGGGTTTGCGCGGGTGGTGGCGCTGCCCCTGTTTGCGGTCCACCGCGCCGTCAGCCCGGTACGCCGGTTCGCGTCGGCGGCGGTGATCGGCCCGCTCGCACGGCTGCTCGCGCCCGGGCCGGTGGTGCCGAATCTCAGCCCCGAAGACCTTGCGGCGATGCTGGATCTGTCGCGCCGCCACGGCGTCATCGACCACGACGAGCAGCGGGTGCTGGATCAGGTGCTGGCCCTCGGGCGGCTGCGGGTCAAGAACCTGACGGTGCCGCGGGTGGACGTGCGGGCCTTTAATCTGGACGACGACCCCGCGACGCTGCGGACCCTGATTGCCGAGACGCGGCTGCGCCACGTGCCGGCCTTCCGCGGCGATCTGGACCACGCCCAGGGCCTGCTGTACAGCAAAGAGGTGCTGCTGCGCGAGCCCCAGACCCGCGAGGCCGTCGCCGCTTTGGTGCGGCCGGTGACCTTCATCCCCGAGCTGCAGCGGGCCGACCGCGCGCTGCTGGACCTGCGGCGCAGCGGCACCACCTTTGCGCTGGTGGTCGACGAGTACGGCGGCACCGCCGGGCTTATCACCCTCGAGGACCTGGTCGAGCACCTGGTGGGGGAGATCCCCGGGGCCTACGAGCCGGTCGGCGAGCCGCGGGTGCGGGCCCGGGGCCCGGGGTGTTTCTCGGTAGACGCCGACCTGCCGGCCCTGGGGTGGCTGCAGGCCTTCGGTGTCGCGGCGGCGGCTCAGCCGCTGCCGACGTCCAACGCCAGCACCGTGGGCGGCCTGGTCATGGCCCGGCTGGGGCGGGTGGCGGCGGCGGGCGACACGGTCGCGCTGGGCGCCGTGCGGCTGACGGTCGAGGCGGTCCACGGACACCGCATTCAGACGGTGCGGGTCGAGCTGGGCGATGGGCCCGCCGCGACAAGCGACCACGCCGACGCGCCGGGCGAACAGAACGCAGGGGGCGCAGAAAGCGCAGGTGACGCGAGTGGCTTGAGAGGTGCTCAGGACGCGGGCCCCACGATCGGCGGTGCGGCATGACCGGCACCGAGACCGCCTTCTGGGCGTCGATCGCCCTCGTGGGGCTGGGCGGGTCGGCGCTCTTCAGCGGGCTGGAGACCGGGGCCTACACACTCAACCGCGTGCGGCTTCAGGTGTACGCCGACCGCGGCCGCCGCTCGGCGGTGCGGCTGCGTCAGCTGCTCGACCGCCCCGCCGCCCTGCTGGCCACGCTGCTGATCGGCAACAATCTGGCGAACTACCTGGGCACCTTCGGCCTCGCGGTGCTGCTGGAGGCCGCGGCCTTCAGCGAGGGCCAGTCGGTGCTGCTGAACACGCTGATCGTGGCACCGCTGCTGTTTGTCTTCGGCGAGACGCTGCCCAAAGACACGATGGCGGGCCACGGAGACCGGCTGATGTACCCGCTGACGCCGGTGCTCTCGTTCGCCCACCGCCTGTTTTCGGCCTTGGGCCTGGTGGCGCTGGTCTCGGCGTTCAGCCGTCTGGCGATGCGCGCGCTGCGTCTCGGGGACGCCCCGGGCGTCTTCGGGCCCCGGCGCCGGGTCGAGCTGCTGGTCCGCGAGGGCGTGGGCCACGGCCTGCTCAGCGACGAGCAGTCGGCGATTGCCGACCGGGTGCTGAAACTCGGCGACCGGCGGGTGCGGCAGGAGATGGTGCCCTGGGACCAGGTCGTGACACTCAGCCCGCTCGACGGTCCCGACCGCATCTGGGCGTTGGCCGAACGCAGCGGGCGTTCGCGGTTCCCCGTGTGCGACGGCAGCGGCGCGGTGCTGGGCGTGCTGGACCTGTTTGACGCCCTGATCTGCGGGCGGGCCGACTGCCCGCCGATCGCCCGCCTCATGAAGCCCGCCGCGCGGGTTTCCGCGGGCAGCCCGCTGCGCGACGCGCTGCAGCGTTTCCAGGGCGACGGCCTGTCCATCGCGGTGGTCGAAGCGTCCGCCGGAGGCCCCCCGGTGGGGCTGGTGACGGTGAAAGACCTGGTCGAGCCGATCACCGGCGAGCTGGCGACGTGGTGACGGTTTCCGCCGAATCAGAGCCCGTCGACCGACGCCGTCGGCCCGCCGAGCCCGTCGCGCTGCCTGATCTGCTGCTCGCGTTCGGCCTCCAGCTTCTCGCGCTGGTCGCTGCGGCGGTCGTCGCTGACCATCCTGCCCTCGATCTCACCCGACGCGCGGTCGAGCACGAGGGTGCGGATCTGCGTCGACCCGCCCGCCACCGAGCTGCTGACCGCGTCGACGTCCAACAAAATCTTCCCCACGCGCATCGGAACACCGCCGGGCGCCGCGGTCGCGGCCACACCGCCGATCTCGTTGCCGGGCACCTCGGGGAATGAGCCCATTTCCCAGACGCCGTTGTAGATCGTCCACACATCAAACTCGGCCCGCTTTTCGTCCTTATTCCCGCTGGTGGCGAAGTAGAAAAACTCGGGGGCCAGTTCGACCGGTGGCGACCACTCGGCTTCCGCGATCTCCGCGGGGTCGGGGCCCAGCGACACGCGGTCGTAGTTCTCTTTCAGCTGCTTGCGTGTCAGCCGGGTCTGCCGGTAGAGCGGATTAAAGACCGCGACCACCAGCTTGTAGCGGTAGGTCTCACCGGCCTTGCAGGTCAGGTCGTGGGCCCACACGCGGAGTTCGTCGGGTCCGTCGGTCGGCAAGGGTCCGCCGGCCATTGCGCCGCCGGGGATGCCGCCGCCGTACGGATCACCGCCGAAAGGATCGCCGCCGGGGGCACCGCTTCCATTCGGAACCCCGCCGTAGCCGCCACCGTAGCCGCCACCTTCGTAGGGAGCGCCGCCGTAGCCGCCGGCCTCGCCACCGGCGCCCAGGCCTTCGTCGTCGACCCCCAGCAGGTTGTTGAGTTCAGTCTGCTTCTCCTGAATCTTGACCCGCAGGGCCTCCTGCCGCTGCCGGTTCTTTTCCTCCTCGCGCTGGGCTCTGGCGGAGCTCCCCCCGCCACGCTCGCGACCGCTGCGTCCCGGGGCGGCACCGCCGCCACCGTAGGGGTCGCCGCCACCGATGCCACCACCGCCGCCGTAGGGGTCGCCACCGCCGAAAGGGTCGCCGCCGCCGCCGCGTGCGGGTCGGCTGCGTCCGCCCGAGCGGCGGCCGGCGCGGTCGCCATCCGGGTTCACCAGGCGTTCGAACTGCCGTTGCAGGTTTTCCAGGTCTCCCTCCAGGTCTTCCTTCTTCTTCAGCTCCTCCGCGGTGAAAATCCGGTTGTCGGCGTCGGGTGGTGTCCAGGGCCCGTTCGCCAGCCGCGGGAAGGGCACGCGGCGGATCTCTTCCTGCCTCGCAGCGATCTCCTGCTCCAGGCGATCGGCTTCTTCACGGCTGAGCTGCGGGCGGTCTTCGGGGAGCATGCCGAACTGGCCGGGCAGCGGGCGGATCACCTTGGGGTCGCTCCAGGCGCCGGTGGCCGGGTCCAGCCGCTCACGCATCAGGTAGACCGCGGCGATCGCCATCCGTCGGCTCCACAGGCTCTCGTCGATGCGTTCGGCATCGGTGCGGCCGGCGGTCTGAAGCCGCTCGCGGTAGTCGGCGATCGGGAAGGTGCCACGGACCGACACGTAAGGGAAGTCGGCCGGGCGTTGGTCCCCGATGATCTGCCGCAGGGCATCCATCTGCTCCCGCTCCCGCCCGTCGGCCGCGTCAGCCAGCACGCCGTTGCCGGTCTTGATCACCATGCCGGTGGCGACCGGCGGGTGGGGCAGCACCTTGGTCGGGTAGTCGGGGCTGTCGACCACCGCGAGCCTGCCCTCGAGGCCGCCGCCCGCGATCACCGCCGGGAGCGGGCCGTCGGCGATCGGCCGCTCGTAGAGCTTCGCGAAGTTTTCGGTGTAAGCGGGCGAGTCGAACGCCACGATGGGCGACTCGGAGGCATCCAGCTTGTTCTGCAAGCGGTCGACCTGCGTGCGGACCTGCTCGGCGATCTCGCCGGGTCCGACTTCCTTGCCATCGATGGTGACCGCGTTGGGCTGACCCAGCAGGAACTGCGTGGCGCCAGCCCCCACCAGCACCGCCACCCCCAGGCCCAGGGCGATCTTTTCCGTGTGCTTCTGAAAAAATCCCAGTTCGTTGGCCGGCATCGGTTTCACCTGGTTGAAGGGGAAGTCGCTTGACGACTTCAGGGTCGGGGGTCGCGTGAGCGGGTCGGATCGGTCGGACGGGGGCGGGCCGTGTCGGCTCAGTAGCCGCCGCCGTAGGGGTCGCCGCCGTAGCCGCCGCCGTAGGGGTCGCCATAGGGATCGCCGCCGTAGGGGTCGCCACCGGGGACCGCCGAGCCCCCGACGGGCTCAATCAGCCCGACGTACTGCTGCACCTCTTCAGGCATCAGGTCCTTCGTCCAGTCCCGCAGCCAGATCGTCTCCACAATCATCGCGACGTCGACGATATCGCCGGCGCCATACACGTAATACGAGCCGATGACCTCGGGGCCGTAGACGTCCAACGCGGTCACCTGCACGTCCAGCACGGACATCAGGTTTGTCTGGCTGATCGCGTTGAAGAGCTCCGGCAGACGCTGGTAGTCGGCGTGCACCCGCAGCCGGGCGTGCCGCACGTCGAAGATCTGGTTCGAACCACGGCCGGTCGGCCCGTAGTGAAAGTTGTCCGAGAGCTTGGTCTCGCGGGCCTGGTTGGTCAGGCCCCCGGCCGGCGGTCCGTAGGTCGGGGGCGCCGGGTTTCCGCGGCCCCCAGCCTGCTGCGACGAGGCGAGGGTGCCCACGCCCCCCACGCTGTGCAGACCCACGTAGCCGGGGACGAGCGACGCCCGAATCAGACGCTTGACAGGCGCGTTGAGCACGCTTGCGTCGATCCGCTCGCCGTCCTTGTCGGTCCCGTGGTCACGCTCGTTCGCCACGTCGTTGGCCACCGCGATGGCCTGCACCAGGTCTTCAAGAATCCAGAGCTGCATCTGCCCTTCCCAGAGCGTCGCGGGCTCGGGCGACCGGGTTTCGGTCGCCAGCGACGACACCTCCAGTGGAAACGCGGGGTTGGGCGTCCGGGGGTCCATCAACCGCGGGTCGCCGTAGATGTTGAACCGTTCGGCGTGCTCCAGCAGGCGGTTCATCAGTTCGCGCTGCAGCTCGCTGCGCAGCTGCTTCTGATCGGCCTCGGTCATGGTCGCCGAGTCGCGCGACTGCATCGCCTCGGCCTGTCGCTGCCCCATGAAGATCCCGATCTCGGCCGCGTCGATCGGCAGGCCGGCGTTGAGATAGGGCATCGACATGCCGGTGTCGACCGCCAACGCCTCGGCCTGCGCCGCGCCGCCCATAAGGGCTTGCAGCGCCTTGCCGTAGTTGATCTTCGCGGTAAAACGCATGTCGGCCGGGGTGTCGGGAAACAGCCCTTCCACCAGCGGATCGTGACCGGTCTGGTTGATCCCCAGCGCGGTCTTCTGGATCTCGTCGGCCTCGTGGTTCAGCCCCCCGAAAATCTTGTCCATGACCTTCACCACCGGCTCGTTGACGGTGATGCCCGAGATCTCCTCGGCGGGGTCGTCGGCATTGGCCGGAGGCACCTCGACGGTCTGCTGCTGCAACGACTTGACCCGTGCGATGTCCTGCTGCGGCTTGGTCGCCGCCGCGAGCATCGCGGGCGCTTTGGCCAGCTTGATCCAGCCCATGAAGGCCACGGACGCCACAATCAGCACCGCCGACAGCACCGTGATCGGGTTGCTTTTGATCCAGGCGATTGCATTCTTCATCGGGAGGCCTCCGTGGGGTCGTTCGCGGCTGAAGCGAGGGCGGGGCCGGGTTCGCGGCGTCCGGGAAGGTCGGCACCGCCGGGAGCTTCCAACCGTTCCGCGGTCGGCTCGGTGGCATCGGACCCGTCGCCTTCGGGGGCCGGCACGGACTGGGTCTCGGGCTCGACAGGGAGCAGGTCGGGGTCGATCGGCACCACGGTCTTCTCGCGGGTCGGCGTGCTGTCCACGCGAGGCCGGGCGTCGCGGGGCGGTTTGAGCTGCACCATGAACTGCACCTCGAACTCCCAGTCGCCGTTCGCCGACTCCTCAGCCAGCGGCGAAAGCGGCAGGATGCCCGCCAGGTCGGCCCGGGGCGCGGCTGCACCGCCGCCGAAGCCGCCACCGCCACCGCCACCGCCACCGCCACCGCCGTACGGGTCGCCTCCGAAGCCACCGCCACCGCCGCCGCCGCCGCCGTAAGGATCACCGCCGAAGCCGCCGCCGCCGCCGCCGGCCCCCGGAACCGTGGTGCCGGTGATCTGCGACAGGCTCCGGATCGGGTTGTCGTCAGGGAACTTGAAGACGTACGGGCGGTCGTCACGCACCGCGTTCTTTTTCAGCCAGCCCAGAAACTGGTTGTTGAGGGCCCGGTTTGCCTCAGCCAGCGGGGTGCGACCCCGGAGGGTGATCAGGAACTGCGGACCCTTGCCCCCGGCCGCGTCGGTCGCCACAGCGCCCTCAGCCGGTGCGTCCGCCTCCCCGCCGGCGGCGGTAAAGAACTGATCGACCGTGAACGCCTGCCCCGCCACCGCGCTGAGCGACGGCTGGCTGGGGGCCGCCCTGGGACCCGCCGCGCCCGTCGCCGGCGTATCGGAGGGTTCGGCCGAGTAGACGCTGGTGATCGAGTCGATGTAGATGCGCCGCCGCTCGGTGCGCGGGATGGCCGCCTGGGCGGCGAAGTCATTGCCCAGCATCGCGGGCTGGGGATCGATCGCCAGCGTCGCCTGCCCGATGTCTTCGATCAGTCGCGACCATACATCTCGGTGGTCGAGCATCCGCCGCAGGTTCTCGATGTACTGACGCGGGTCGGACTTCGAGCGGATCTCGTCGAGCTGCGACACAAAGCCGTCGGCGCGGGCGAGTACCGGCTTGACCAGCTTGCTGCTCTCGTCGAGGCTGTCCGCGAGGGTCTGCGCATCCACGAAGTACTTGGTGCCCACCAGCCCCGCCGCGGCCAGGAAGCACGCGGCGCTGGCCGCGATCCACGGCTGCTTGGCCTTCCACACCCGGGCCGCGATCTCGTGGCTGGGCATCACGTTGGCCGACACCCGCTCCAGCCCCAGGCCCTGCAACGCCAGCCCGTACGCGGTGGCCATGTTCATGGCGTGACCCGAAAACTCCGAGTCGCGTTTGCCGTCCAGCTCCAGCCGGTCAAAGGACTGCGGCCGGGTCACCTTCATCTGCAGCTGCTGCTTGAGAAACTTCTGCAAACCCGGCAGCTTGAAGGTCGAGCCCAGCCCCACCAGCTCCGTCAGCTTGCTGTCACGGTTGAGCGACTGGTAAAAGCCCAGTGAGCGCTGGACCTCCTGCACCAGGTCGGCGAAGACCGCCCGCATGGCCTGGAAGATCTGCTTGGCGTACTTGCTGGTCGCCGCCTCGCGCTTGAGCTTCTCGGCCTTGGTGAAGCTGATTTTGAACTGTTTGACCAGCGCTTCGGTGAAGTTGTTGCCCCCGATCGGCAGGGTCCGCAGCCAGATGCCGCCCTCTTCAACGATGATCACGTCGGTCGAGACGGTGCCGATGTCCATGTAAACGACGCCGCCCGCCTCGCCCTTGGTGTCGTAGTAGAAGGCGTTGTAAACGGCCACCGGCGACAGCGTCAGCGCGTCCAGACGGATCTCCGACGCCCGGTAGTTGCTCAGGTGCTTGACCACCCGCTCTTTGGTGATCGCGAAGATCCCGACTTGGATGTCCGGGTCATCGTCCTGCTGAAACACCTGGTAGTCCCACTCGACCTCGTCGATGGGAAAGGGGATCTGCTGCTGCGCCTCGAAGCGGACGATGCTGGGGATCTTCTTGGCCTCGACCGGCGGCAGCTTCGCGAAGCGTGCGAAGGCCATGTTTCCCGGGACCGACGTGACCACCGGCGTCTTCTCAATCGGGTGCTTGGCCACAAAGGCCTCGAGCCGCTCGCGGACCGCGGTTTCCGCGTCGTAATCCGGTGTCGCCAGCACGTGCTTGTAGGGCAGAACCTCGAACTCGGCCACGCGGACCTCGTCGCCGCCGCTGCGGACCAGCTTGATGGCCTTGACCGCGTTCGAGCCGACGTCAATTCCCCAGGCTTCGTTCTTCTTGGCCATGCGTTGACTTTCCAGTGGAGGGGAGACGGGACCGGGGCGGGCGGGCCGCGGGGCTTGCGGGACAACTCGGACGGCGGCGGGGTCGGCGGGGTCGGCGGGGTCGGCGGGGTCGGCGGGGTCGGCGGGGTCGGCGGGCGGTCAATTACACCACATCCCTGCGGTTCGTGGGGACGCCGGCCGTGGGCGGGAGAGGGCAGAGCACTCGGCGGCGTGTCTCGGCCACGGGACATCAACCCGCAAACCGTTACCCAGCTATTAAAAACCGGACGCGCCACGGGGTCAAGGGTGACCCGCCAGGCTCGTCCGCGCCCCCATTATCGGCGGCCCGGGGCACCGGAAGCCCGGCACCCGCCGCCCCCGCCCACCCGCCCGGAGGTCGCGTTGAACCCCACGCACGCCGCGCGGGCCCGTCAGCGCACCACGCGACCGGACGCCGCCCCGCCCATCAGCGCCTCGACCTCGGCCCGCGTCGAAAAATTAAAATCGCCTTTGATTGAATGCTTCAGGCACGACGCGGCAACCGCGTACCTCAAGGCCGTCGCCGCGTCGCTCAGGCCGTCGGTGGTCAGCGCAAAGATCAGCCCGCCGGCGAACGCGTCGCCGCCGCCCACGCGGTCCACGATGTGGTGGATCGGGTAGGGGCGGTAGCGGCCGTCACCGTCCAGCGGCGCGAAGTCGGCCGTGTCCGATCGCGCGTCGTAGAGCATCGCCCCCCAGTTGTTGTGGCTGGCCGAGATGCTTTCCCGCAGCGTGATCGCCACCTTGCTCACGTTGGGGAACTGCTCGACCACCTGCCGCGCGACGTCGGGATAGCGGCCGATCCGCAGCACCCCCGCGTGCACGTCGGTGTGGCCGGCGTGGATGCCCAGCACGTCTGCACAGTCCTCTTCGTTGCCGATGACCACGTCAACAAACGGGAGGATGGTCCGCATCGTGGCTTCTGCCAGCGCGCGGGTGTCCGCGCGGCCGTCCCAATCCCAGAGGGTCCTGCGGAAGTTCAGGTCGATCGAAACCGTCAGCCCCGCGGACTTCGCCTTCTGCGCCGCAGCCCGTGTGGCCTCGGCCGCGTTGGCCGACAGGGCCGGCGTGATGCCGCTGAGGTGCAGCCACCGGGCCCCATCGAATGCGCCCTTCAGGTCGTACCGCTCGACGGGCGTCACGGCGATCGCCGAGTCCGCCCGGTCGTAGATCACGCTGCTGGGCCGCTGATTCGCCCCGCTTTCCAGGAAGTAAACACCCAGCCGACCCCGATCGGTCCGCAGCACGAACCGGGTGTCAATGCCCACCGACCGCACCGCGTCCAGCGTCGCGTCGGCCAGCGCGTGGCGGGGCAGCGCCGTGACGTAGCGCGCCGACCCGCCGAAGTTGCACACCGACGCCGCCACACTGGCTTCGGCACCGGCGTAGGTCACCTCAAGGTCGCGCGCCTGCCGGAGCCTCAGGTGCTGCGGCGCGGCGAGACGGCACATGATTTCACCGAACGTGACAACGGGCTGGGCCATGGGGTCTCTGCATCACACCGGGACGGACGAACCAGCGGCGACGCGGCCTCAACCCTCCGCCGCGAGCCGCACGGCGTCGGCCGCGCGGTCCGTCAGCCCCGCCCAGTCGCCGGCGGCCACGAGGGGCGCGCTCACGATCCATGAGCCCCCCACCGCCGCCACCGCGTCGAACGCGAGGTAGCTCTTGAGGTTGTCGGGGTTGACCCCGCCCAAGGGGAAATACTTGATGCCCAGCGGCGCGTAGGGCGCGGCCATGCTCTTGAGGTAGTCCACGCCGCCCAGCCCCGCGGCGGGGAAGAGCTTCACGAAGCGGCAGCCCAGCTCGATGGCCGCTTCCAGGTCGGTCGGGGTCGCAATGCCCGGTGCAAAGGGGAGACCCAGGTCGCGGGCGGCTTTCACCACCGACGGGTTGAAGCCCGGCGACACCGCGAAGTGGGCCCCCGCCGCGTGCACCGCCTTGACCTGATCGGGCCGCAGCACCGTGCCCACCCCCACCAGCATTTCCGGCACGTTGGCCGCGATTTCGCGCACGGCCTCGATACCCGCGTCGGTCCGCAGCATCAGCTCGATGACGTCGATCCCCCCCGCCAGCAGGGCCCTGGCCAGCGGCACCGCGGTCGACACGTCATCGATGGCGAATCCCGCCACCACCCGCTGACGGATGATCCGCTGCAGCATCGGGTCGGGAAAGAGGGTCGGGGTGTCGGCATCTGGCATGGAATCGGTTCCGAAAGAAGAGTGAAAAAACGGAAGGGGACGGGGCCGGACAGCCCCGCGAGCCTATCGCGCCGCCGCCCGGCATCTGAGCCGACGGCTCGGCCGACGGTTTTCAGAGGCGGGCCTGCGGGTCCGACCCCCGCCCGGGCGGGTTGACCGGGGGCCCCCCGCCCGCCACAATGCCGAGCCCTTCCGGGGCCGTAGCTCAATTGGGAGAGCGCTGTGTTCGCAATGCAGAGGTTAGCGGTTCGATCCCGCTCGGCTCCATTCTGATCGACTCGACGGGCGACGACCAGGATCCGCCGGCTGCAGGGAGGCTGGCCAGACGGCCGGATTCGTTGACCCGTGATCGGGGTGCGCAACGACTTTAACTCAACTTATCCTTCTCAAGCAGTCAGTCAACCACGGTCACCCGCGGCTATTTTGCCACGCCAACCCCACCCGTCAGCAGCTATCTGGCTGCGCCAACCCACCCCGTCAAAGGCCTGAACCATGCCCACCACCCACTTTCGCCCCGTCGCATTGGGCCTCGCACCTTCCTTCGGCTTTGGCGACCGGCTGGGGACCGCCACACCCGGCCACCTGGCCGCGCTGCAACGCTGCGGAGGCGACATCCGCGGCATGTTCGCCCAGCAGTCCATCCGCGAGATGGCCCGCACGAACCGCACCCCCGATCAGGTCATGTCGTGCGCGGTCGACGCGTTGAAAGACGCCGACTACACGACCGAGACCGGCTCGGACGCCGACCACCTCAAGCTGCCCGCCGACGTGGACTACACCGCCGACGCCGGGTTCACTTTCTTCACGATCGACCCCTCGGACCACGTCGACCAGAAGGCCGACAACTACAGCGCTCACGAGGTCGATGCGAAGTACGTGCCCGTCGCCTGGGCCGATGATTACAGCGGCAAAGAGGTCAAACTTCCGAACGGCGCGGCGATCACTTTCGACACGCTCACCGTGAAGCGTGCCGCCGTCAAATACGGCAAGGCCATCGAACACGCCGTCGCCCTCGCCGCGTACATCGAGTCCGCCGCCGAAAAACGCAGTCAGGACCACGAGATCGAGATCAGCGTCGACGAGACCGACCAGCCCACCACGCTGGCAGAGCACTACATCATCGCCGAGCAGCTGATCAAAAGCGGCATGAAGCTCGTGAGCCTTGCGCCCCGCTTCATCGGCGAGCTGGAAAAAGGCGTCGACTACAAGGGCGACCTCGCCGCGCTCGAATCGAGCCTGCACGACCACAACGCCATCGCCGAAGCCCTGGGCCCCTACAAGCTCAGCCTGCACTCGGGCTCGGACAAGCTCAGCATGTACGGGCTGTTCGCCAAAGCCACCAAAGGCCGCTTCCACGTCAAGACCGCCGGCACCAGCTACCTCGAAGCCGTCCGCGTGGTCGCCCGACACGACCCCGGGCTCTTCCGCCGCGTCGTCGACTTCAGCCGCGACCGCTACGACAATGACCGCGCGACGTACCACGTGCACGCCACCAACGCCATGGTGCCCGCACCCGCCGACGTCAAAGACGACCACGAGCTCGAAGGGCTGTACCTGGAGCACTGGGCCGACGTGCCGCAGGGCAAAGGCTTCACGAAGTCCGGCCGCCAGATCCTGCACTGCACCTTCGGCAGCGTGCTGACGGATCCGACCCTCGGCCCCGAGGTCAAGGGCTGCATCGACGCCCACCCCGACACGTACAAAGACATCCTCGACGATCACTTCGGCCGCCACCTGGATGCGCTGCAGTCGGGGCTTTCGTAGGCCAGAACCGCGGCCCGGGCCCACGCCCCCAAGTGATTTCGGAGGTCAGGCAGGCACGCCTGCCCCACGCCCCCGACCCGCCCTCAGCCGGGGGAACGCCCCCCGGTTTGACGGCGCTCGGGGCCCGGTTTACCGTATGGGGCTCGGCCCGCGGCGGACGCGTGCCATCCGACCCGGCCGGCGACCCGATCGTCAGCAAAGTGTCGATCAAGACAGGATTTACAGCCATGCTCCCCGTTCAACGCAAGACCCGTACTCAGACCCGCAAGGGCCGCTCGCACTTGGCTCTCAAGTCGGCGGCGCCCGTGACCTGCCCGCACTCGGGCGAGATCCGCGCCCCGCACACCGCCTGCCGCGAGACCGGCTACGTCGCCCCCAACGGCAACCGGCCGGGGTTCTTCCTCGAGCTGAAGATTCTGGGCACCAAGCCCAAGTCCGCCTGATTTTCACGACGACCCCGACCCGAATATCTACGAAAGGGCACCGCCTGTGCGAATCGCGCTAGACGTCATGGGCGGCGATCACGCCCCGGATGCGATCCTGGACGGAGGTCTGAACGCGGTCGAGCTGCTGGATGCCGGCGACGAGCTGGTGCTCATCGGCGACGAATCCATCATCCGCGAGGGCATCGCCGAGGCGGGGCTCGCCCACGACAAACGGATCGTGGTCGAGGCGACTACCCAGGTGATCGGCATGGCCGACCCGCCGGTTTCTTCGCTGCGCAACAAGCCCGACAGCTCGATCGTGCGTATGGCCTGGCTGGGCAGCCAGAAGAAGGCCAAGGACCAGTACTGCGAGATCATCATCAGCGCCGGCAACACCGGTGCGTGCGTGGCGGCGGCCCAGATGAGCATGCGGCGCCTGCCGGGCGTGCACCGCCCGGGCATCGCGATCGTGCTGCCCACGTTTCATGGCCCGGTGGTGGTGTGCGACGTGGGCGCCAACCCCGAGCCCCGCGGCATCCACCTGCACCAGTACGCGGTGATGGCCAGCGTCTACGCCGAGAAGCTGCTGGGGGTCGACAACCCGATCGTCGGCGTGATGAACATCGGCGGCGAAGAGGCCAAAGGCACGCCGCTGGTGAAAGAAACCAACGCCCTGTGCCGGGCCGACGACGACCTGAACTATGCCGGATACGTCGAGGGGCGTGACCTGTTCGAGGGCAAGGCCAACGTGGTGGTGACCGAGGGCTTCACCGGCAACGTGGTGCTGAAGCTGGCCGAGGGTCTGAGTGTGGGCATCTTCCGCACCATCGCCCACGAGATCTTCGAGATCGACCCCGACCTGGCGATGAAGTTCGAGCCCGTGGTCAAGAGCATTTACAAGAAGCACGACTATCACGAGTTTGGCGGCGCCCCCCTGTTGGGCGCAAACGGCATCTGCATGATCTGCCACGGAAGCAGCGAGGCCCGCACGATCACCAACGCGATCGCCAAGGCCCGCGAATACGCCCAGCAGGGCGTGAACGAGGCGATTTCCGAGGCGCTGACCGAGCACGACGAGAAGCAGATCAAACGGGCCGCCGCGGCCGCGCAAGGCGGCGACGCGTGACGGTGCGGCGCCCCGCCTGCACGGGCGGCGTCGCGATCCTCGGCACCGGGGTCTGCCTGCCGCCCCGCGTGCTGACCAACGACGAGCTCGCCGCCCGCGTCGATACCAACGACGCCTGGATCACGCAGCGCACCGGCATCAAAACCCGACGGATCGTTGAAGCGGGCCAGACCGTCCGCGACCTGGCCCGCGACGCGTTGCGGTCGGCACTCGGCAGCGCGAGCGTGCAGCCCGGCGAACTGGACATGGTGCTGCTCGCCACCATGACGCCCGAGATGGCCTGCCCCAACACCGCCGCGCGGGTGGTCGCCGAGTTGGGCGCTACGCCCGCCGGCGCGATGGATCTCTCCGCGGCGTGCTCGGGCTTTGTCTACGCTTTAAACGTCGCCGCGTCGCTGATCCAGAGCGGCCATTACCGCACCGTCGGCGTGATCGGAGCCGAGACGCTTTCGCAGATCGTCGACTACACCGACCGCCGCACCTGCATCCTGTTCGGCGACGGTGCCGGCGCCGCGGTGCTGCAGTCGGTCGACGATCCCGAGCGGGGCTGCCTGCACCAGGCCATGCACAGCGACGGGAGGCTGTGGGGCGAGCTCTACGTGCCACGCGATCAATCGCAGCTGCCACCGGAGTCCGAGAGCTTCACCGGCAACTACAACACGCTGCAGATGAACGGCCGCGAGGTCTACAAGTTCGCGGTGACCACCACCCAGCGGATGATGCAGGAGGCGATCGACGCCGTCGGCATCAAGGCCGACGATCTGGCGCTGGTCATCAGCCACCAGAGCAACAAACGCATCCTGGAATCGGCCCGCGACCGCTTCGGTCTGCCTGAAGAAAAACTGTTCATCAACATCGACCGCTTCGGCAACACCAGCGCCGCCAGCGCCGCCATCTGCCTGCACGAAGCCCGCGAAGAAGGCCGCATTAAGGAAGGCGACCTGGTCCTCTACTGCGCCATCGGCGGCGGCATGGCGTGGACCACCAGTTTGTGGCGGATGTGAATCCATTTCAGATTTTTGATTTCAGATTTCAGATTGGCCGAAGCTATGGACCAGAATGAAATGCGAAGACGGACACAGACATTCGGTTCCAGGATCGTAAAGCTGGTCGCCGCGTTACCCACGGGCCGGATTAGCGACGTACTCGGGCGCCAGATTCTAAAATCAGGCACCTCAGTTGGAGCCAATTACCGTGAAGCCTGCCGGGCATCCTCAACGAGGCACTTCATCAGTACGGCGGCGATTTGCCTTCGCGAAGCGGACGAGACCGACTATTGGATCGACTTGATACGCGATGCTGAACTGATGTCCGATGAGCGGCTTCATCCCCTGCAAAAAGAGTGCAACGAACTGATTGCGATACTCGTCACCACCATCAACACCGCGAAACAGTCTTCCTCATGACATCTGAAATCTCCAATCTGAAATCTGAAATCGTCTTGTGCCCCGGCCAGGGCGCCCAAGCCGTCGGCATGGGCAACGCCTGGCACGACCAATCCGACGCCGCCCGCAAGGTCTTTGCCGAAGCCAACGACGTGCTCGGCCTGGACCTCGCGAAGCTGTGCTTTGAAGGTCCCGCCGACGACCTCAACAAGACCGACGTCGCCCAGGCCGCGATCTACACGGTGTCGGTCGCCTGCCACCGCGCGCTGATCGAGAACGACAAGATCAAGTCCCGCCCCGACGCCGTCGCCGGGCTGAGCCTGGGCGAGTTCACCGCCCTGCACCTGGCCGGCTGCTTCGACTTCGCCGACGGGCTGAAGCTGGTGCGCCTGCGCGGGCAGGCCATGCAGGACGCCGCCGACGCCAACCCCGGCACCATGGTCGCGCTCACCGGCGACGTCACCGAGGAGGCTGTCGTGGCCCTCTGCGACCACGCCCGCGGCGACGGCGTGCTGGTGCCGGCCAACTTCAACAACCCCATGCAGGTGGTGGTCAGCGGCTCGGCCGACGCGTGCGAGCGGGTTGCCGCCGGCGCGGACGACGCGGGCTTCAAGGCGATCCCGCTCACGGTCGCCGGCGCGTTCCACAGCCCGCTGATGCAGCCCGCCGCCGAACGGCTGCGCAAGGCGCTCGACGCGACGGAGTTCAAGGCGCCGCAGGCGACCGTGATCGCCAACGTCACCGCGAAGCCCCACGGCGACGACCCCGCCACCATCAAGCAGCTGCTCGTCGACCAGCTGACCTCGCCGGTCCGCTGGACCCAGTCGATGCAGCACGCGACCGCCGAGATCCCGGGCCGCTACGTCGAGCTTGCGCCGGGCAAGGTGCTCTCGGGGCTCATGCGCCGCATCGACCGCGGCACCAAGGTCGAGAACCACGCCGAACCGAATTAATTTCAGATTGCAGATTTCAGATGTCAGACCTGAAGTCCCGCGATCTGAAATCACAAATCTGAAATCTGAAATCGAAACCCCGATAGGTTAATCCCCATGCCAGAAAACGATACCCCCCGAGTTGCAGTAGTCACCGGCGCTTCCCGCGGCATCGGCGCCGCGATCGCAAAACACCTGGCCGCCGACGGCAAGCACGTCGTCTGCGTGGCCCGCAACCTCGACAAGCTGAACGAAGTCAAGGCCGAGATCGAGGCCGCCGGCGGCGTGGCCAGCGTGAAGACCTGCGACATCAGCGACGGCGAGGCCATCGCCGCCCTGATCGACGCCGTGGCCGAGGAGCACGGCCGGCTGGACGTGCTGGTGAACAACGCCGGCATCACCCGCGACAACCTGCTGATGCGGATGACCGACGCCGAGTTCGACGAGGTCATCCTCACCAACCTGCGGTCGGTGTTTGTCGCCTGCCGGGCAGCCAGCCGCACGATGGTCCGCGGCAAGTTCGGCCGGGTCATCAACATCGGCTCGGTCTCGGGTGTGGTGGGCAACGCGGGTCAGGCCAACTACGCGGCCGCCAAGGCCGGGCTCGCCGGGTTCACCAAGAGCCTGGCCAAAGAACTGGGCAAGAAAAACATCACCGCCAACGTGGTCGCGCCGGGCTTCATCGCCACCGACATGACCGACGGCCTGCCGGACAAGATCAAGGACGGCGTCAAGGTCATGACCGCGGCAGGCCGCATGGGCCAGCCCGACGAGATCGCCGCCGCCGTGGCCTTCCTCGCGTCGGATGGGGCCAGCTACGTCACCGGCCAGGTGCTCGCGGTGGACGGCGGAATGACGATGTCGTAAGTTGTTTTAAATAAACAAACTTGCCTGCGTTGCCGGCGAATGCGGGTACCCCGCCTTACGCTCTGCTGGCGTTGAAACGGCCCGCCGGCTATATTCCCGCTGCATTGACCGGACCCCGGAGACGTCTCCGGTTCCCCCTCCGCCTCGCTCTTTCGTTCCCCGCGGTTGTCGCGGGGAAACCCTTCGGAACCCCCCCACGCCGACGCCGCAGCCGCGGCAACGGACGCGGCGGCGGACGACCCCGGCGGGCAGGGCGGGTGCCCCACCGGCTGCCTCTCCCCGCCCTCCGCATCGCGACGGACGGCCCCAAAAACCCTTTACCACGCCCTCTACGCAGAAAGAACCCACCCATGGATGAAGCCCAAATCAAAGAAAAGGTCATTGCCATCGTCGCCGAGCAGATGGGCGTCGACAAGAGTGAGCTGTCGCTCGAGACCAACTTCGTCAACGACCTGAACGCCGATAGCCTCGACACCGTCGAGCTGGTCATGGAATTCGAAGACGAGTTCGAGACCTCGATCCCCGACGAAGAAGCCGAAAAGATCCAGACCGTCGGCCAGGCCGTGGACTTCATCAAAGAGCACATGGACAAGTAATCGCGGCTTCTCGCGACCGCCGCCCAAGGAAGCAGGGGCCACCCCAGAGCGGGTGGCCCCTGTTTCGTTGGGCGGCGACCCCTCCGCGCCGCGGCCCGCGGATGCGGGCGACCGCGGTGGGCACGGAAATCCGGGGGCCCATCCACTGCCGAGGGTCACGCCAAGCGGATGGGTGAGTGGCACTCGGGCGCGCCGCCGATGACACGTGTCGAAGGGCTTCCCCGCGCACCACCCACCACGCCCCGGCGGACCCCGCGGCGCCGCGCTGCCGCGCGGCTCACCCGCAAGGGACCGCCGGGTCTTCGGTCTCGCCGACGGGGGTGCGTCGCCGGGGATGGCGTTTCGGCGGCCGCTGCCGAAACGCCATCCCCGGCGACGCACCTCACGAGAAGGACCGACCCCGCGACTCCGCCCACGAAAACGACTAAAATACCGCGATGAACCAACGCCGCGTCGTTATCACCGGTCTGGGCCTGGCCACGAGCCTGGGCCACGAAGTCGATCCCGTCTGGAAGCGGCTGATCGCCGGCGAAAGCGGCATCGTGCCCGTCCAGCGCTTCGACACCACCGACTACCCCGTGCACTTCGGCGGCGAGATCACCGACTGGCAAGGCCCCCCGCGTCTGGAAGACGCCGCCCGCAAGCAGAGCCTGAAGAAGCTGGACCGCTTTGCCCAGTTCGGCCTCAACGCGGCGATGGCCGCGGTGGACGACGCCGGACTGGACTTCGAAAAAGAAAACCGCTGGCGCTGCGGATCGATCATCGGCACGGGCATCGGCGGCATGGAGGAGTTCTGCAACGGTTACCGCAAGCTGATGGAGAAGGGGCCCTCGCGGGTCAGCCCCTTCATGGTGCCTAAGCTGATGTGCAACGCGGGCTCGGGCAACGTGTCGATCCACTTCGGCATCCAGGGCCCCAACTTTGCCGCGGCCAGCGCCTGCGCCAGCGCCGCCCACGCCATCGGCGACGCCGCCGAGTGCATCCGCCACGACGCCGCCGATGTGATGATCACCGGCGGCGCCGAGGCCGCGCTCAACGACCTGGGCATGGCCTGCTTCGTCGCGCTCAAGGCGCTGAGCCGGCGCAACGACGACATCGAGAAGGCCAGCCGCCCCTTCGACGCGGACCGCGACGGGTTTGTGCTCAGTGAAGGCGCCGGCATCGTGGTGCTCGAAGAACTCGAGCACGCGAGGCGACGTGGAGCCAGGATTTATGGAGAACTCATGGGTTACGGCCAGAGCGCCGACGGCTCGCACATCACCGCGCCGCGCGAAGACGGCGCGGGCGCGTCGTACGCGATGGAGGCGGCCCTGAAGGACGCGGGCCTGACCCCCGACAAGATCGACTACGTCAACGCGCACGGCACCTCCACCGGACTGGGCGACCTGGCCGAGACCACCGCGGTCAAAAACACCTTCGGGGCCGACACGAAGGTGCCGGTCAGCAGCACCAAGTCGATGACCGGCCACACGCTGGGCGCCAGCGGCGGCATCGAGGCGGTCATCCTCGCCAAGGCCATCGAGACCGGGCAGGTGCCGCCCACCATCAACCTGGACACGCCCGGCGAGGGCTGCACCCTGGACTACGTGCCCCACACGGCCCGCGACCTGAAGGTCGACCACGCCATGAGCAACAGCTTCGGCTTCGGCGGCCACAACGTCTCTCTCGTGATCGGGCGGCTCGCCGCCACCTGAGCGTCCGCCACGCCGGACCCTCAGGCGTTTTCTCGACCGCCCCGGCCCCGGAAGACGCTCACAGACGCTCTCACCCCGTTGCGGGCTCTGGGGAAGCAAAGCCGAGCGTGTGGCGCGGTGTTCGCGAGCGGCCGCCGGATCCCCGGGATCCCCGGCCCGCCCGCGCGCTATACTGACGGCGTTCCTTTTTTCTCCCTGGTGAACCATGAACGCATCGATTTCCGAGTTGTCCGTCACGCTGGCGTTGGGCCAGATCGGATGGACGCAGATGATCGTCCTGGGCCTGCTGGGCGTGCTGATCTTCGGCAAGCGCCTGCCCGAGGTGGGCAAGTCTCTGGGCAAAGGCATCGTTGAGTTCAAGAAGGGGCTGTCGGGCATCGATACCGACCTGGACGACAACGCCGGCGGCACCGGGGGCAAGCAGCTGGACAGCACCCCCGCCGCGTCGTCGCCCGCGGCGGCTCCGACGGCGACCCCCACCGCGGCCGAGCCCCACGCCGCCGAGGTGCACGCCGAGACCAAGGCCGAGTGAGCGGTCCGGTGCGGCTGGCCGGCGAGGCCGCATCCGTTTATACTCTGCGCCCACCGCCGCCCTCCGAACCATGTTCGGGCGATTAGCTCAGTTGGCTAGAGCGCACGCTTCACACGCGTGAGGTCACAGGTTCGAGCCCTGTATCGCCCATTCTTCTGACACCGACGCGTCCTGCGTCGGTGTTTTTTTTTGCCGGCCCCTTCGCCCGAAAACCTGATCCAACGCACCAAGTTCTGCCGAAAACAATTCTTGCAGCGGCTGCGCCGCCGCCGATCGGCTATCGTAAGGCGCGCCCCACCGGACGCCCGCCCTATCCCCGACGCCGAGCCCCTCCGCTCGCCCCGGTCTGTCCGTACCGCCCCCCCGGAATCCGACATGTCCACGCTCCCTCACGCCGCCGCGGCCCCCGCGCCCGATCCCTCCGGGTCCGCGCCGCCCCCGCCCTCATCCCCGACCGTCGGGCCCGCCCACTCCGACCACCCGTCGACCGTGCCCAAAGGCAAGTTCAACCCGCGTGAGCTGGACTGGGTCGTCATCGTGGGCCTGGTGCTGCTGCACGCCGCCGCGGCGCTGGCGTTGTCCTCTTACTTCTTCACGTGGTCGGGCCTGGTGCTCTTCGGAGTCTTCGCCTTCATCGCCACCTGCCTGGGCATGTGCGTGTGCTACCACCGCCTGCTCTCGCACCGCTCGTTCCGCACACCCAAGTGGTTCGAGTATGTGCTGGTCTGGTGCGGCTGCCTGGCCTGGCAGGGCGGGCCCGTGGGCTGGGTGGGCACCCACCGGCTGCACCACAAGCACAGCGACGGCGACCACGACCCGCACACGCCCCAGCACGGCTTTACCTGGGCCCACATGACCTGGTTCATGCACAAGTACCACCACGGTGTGGAGCGTCGCCAGGCCGCCACCGACCTGCTGAAAGACCGCGGCCTGCGTTTCCTGGACACCTACGCCTGGCTGCCCCTGGTCACCCTCATCGCCGCGCTGTTTGGCGCCGGCTATGCCTGGGGCACCTGGGTCAGCGACCTGGGCGGCCTGCAGGTCGGCCTCAGCTGGGTCGTCTGGGCCGTGGCCCTGCGCACCGTCGTGTTCTTCCACGTGACCTGGTTCGTGAACAGCGCCAGCCACACCTGGGGTTACCAGAATTACAAGGACAGCGGCGACCACAGCACCAACCTGTGGTGGCTGGCGTTGCCCAGCTTCGGCGAAGGCTGGCACAACAACCACCACGCCAACCCCCGCAGTGCCGCCCACGGCCTGCGCTGGTGGGAGTTCGACATCACCTACACCGTGATCAAGCTGCTGAGTTTCGTCGGGCTGGCCAGCAAGCTGAACGTGCCGCCGGCCGAACGCCGGCCGTGGAAGTCGCGCGGCACCGCGACCGGGGCCTGAGCACCGGCCCCCGGTCCCGAGCCGCCCTTACTCGGCGCCCATGGTCATCAAGAACTCGGCGTTGGTCGACTTCTTCATCAGCCGGCCCTTGAGCATCTCCATGGCTTCGACCACGTTCATGTCGGCCAGCACCTTCCGCAGGCGGTAGACCAGCTTGAGTTCATCGGGGCTCATCAGCAGCTCCTCCCGTCGCGTGCCCGAGGCGGCGATGTCGATCGCGGGGTAGACCCGCTTCTCGACCAGGCGGCGGTCCAGGTGCAGCTCGCTGTTGCCGGTGCCCTTGAACTCTTCGAAGATGATGTCGTCGGCCTTGCTGCCGGTGTCGGTCAGCGCGGTGGCGAGAATCGTCAGGCTGCCGCCGTTCTCGATGGCCCGGGCCGAGCCAAAGAACTTCTTGGGGCGTTGCAGCGCGTTGCTGTCCAGGCCGCCGGTCATCACGCGGCCGGTGTGAGGCATCTCGGCGTTGTAAGCCCGTGCCATGCGGGTGATCGAGTCCATGAGGATGATCACGTCGTGGCCGTACTCGACCATGCGGCGCGACTTCTCGATGACCATCTCGCACACCTGCACGTGCCGGGTCGTGTTCTCGTCGAAGGTGCTGGCGACAACCTCGACCTCGGGCGGGGTGTTGGCCTTGAAGTCGGTGACCTCTTCGGGCCGCTCGTCGATCAGCAGCACCATGACCTTGCACTGGGGGTAGTTCTGGATCAGGCTCTTGGCCATCTTTTGCAGAAGCACGGTCTTGCCGGTGCGCGGCGGGGCGACGATCAGGCCGCGCTGGCCCTTGCCCACGGGCGAGACCAGATCGACGATCCGCATCTCGAAGTTGCTGTCGTCGCCGGGGGTTTCGAGCACGAACCGCTCGAAGGGGTGTAGCGGGGTCAGCTCGTCGAAGTCTTTCAGGTCGTTCAGCTTGCCGGGCGTGTCGTCGTTGATTGCGTCGACTCGCAGCAGGGCGAAGTAGCGTTCGCTCTCTTTCGGCGGGCGGATGGTGCCGGCGACCACGTGGCCGACCTTCAGCCCGAAGCGGCGGATCTGGCTGGGCGAGACGTAGATGTCGTCGGGGCAGGCCAGGTAGCTCTGCTCGGGGCTGCGGAGGAAGCCGAAGCCGTCGGGGAGGATCTCCAACACGCCCTCGCCGTACATCAGGCCCTTGCTGCTGAAGTGTTTTTCGAGAATGCGGAAGATCAGCTTGGGCGTGGTCAGGCCGGTGATCGCCTGCTCGTCGAGGCCTTCGGACGCGGCCAGGTCCAGCAGCTGCTGGTCGCTCATCTCGCGCAGGTCGCGCACGTTCATGTCCTCGCCCTTGGCCTCGTCGTAGTGCTCTTGCGTCTCGGCCTCGAGCTCGCGGTCCGTGATCGGCGTGGGCAGCCCGTCGTCGGCGGCTTTCGCCCCGGAGGCGGTCCTCTTCTTGCGGGGGGCGGTCTTGCGAGGTGACGATTTTTTCTTGGTGGAGTCGGACTTGGCGGGCGGCATGATGGAGCTACTCCGGGGGGGAGCCGCAACGCGTCGGGGGCAGGAAAGACCCGGGAATGACCGGCGCGCGGCTCAGGATGTGGCCGTACCGGCGGGGCCGGCAGGGTGTGGGGGCAGGCAGTATGACGGGGGGTTCAATGAGATCGGCAAGTGGGCGTCCTGCCCGAGTGCGGTGGGGCCGGGCTCCCGCGGTGCGGAGCACGGTCGGACCGGGGTTCCGTCCCCGTCCGGCGACGCGACGATTCCCGGTCTTGCCGCCCGACGTTCACACGAACGGTACGGCCTGCACGCAAAGCCCATGGACTCTGCCTGCCGTGGCCCGCGGGGTCCGGATCGACCGATTCGTACCGCAGACTCGGCCCGGTGTCCGCGGGATACGGCGCCAGAAAGGTCCTCATCAAAAGCACGGACAGATCGTTTCGGGGAACGGTCGATTTCGAGCCGAGGCAAGGTGTGCGGGCGTTCTGGTCCGGGGCGGGTTCGGTTCACACCCCCAGCCCCTCAAGAATCCGCCGGCACGCGTCGAGCATCGCAGATGGTCCTGCGGTGCCGTCGATCACATAATCCGCGCGACGACGCTTGGTGTCAAGCGGGAGCTGGCTTTTCTCACGACGAGCCAGCTCGGCCGCGTCCCATCCGCGACCGTCGGCCACCCGCTGCCGCCTTACCGCCTGCGGGGTGTCGACCAGCACCAAGGCGTCGCAGCCGCCCTCCAGGCCCCGCTCCAGCAGCAGCGGGCAGTCTTCGATCACGGCCCCCACGGCCGGGTCGTGCTGGTGACGGTCCAGGGCCGCCGCCCGCGCGGCGTTGACCCGCGGGTGAATCAAAGCTTCAAGTCGGGCCCGCGCCGCCACGGCAGCCGCGTCGTCGCCGAAAACGCGGCGGGCGACGGCGGCTCGGTCGACCGCGCCGCCCGGCCCGAGCACCTCCGGGCCCCACCAGCCCGCCAGCACGCGGGCGACCTCGGGGGCGTCGAGTTCCGCCCGAGCCAGGGCGTCGGCGTCGATCACCGCGGCGCCCAGCTGCGCGAAGGCGCGGGCCGCGTGGCTTTTGCCCGCGCCCGGCGCGCCCAGCAGCCCCAGCGTTGGTACGGGACGCGGGCCGGGGAGGCCGGGACGCGCTGCTTGCGGGGTCGGCGGCTCGTTCATCAGTGCCGCAGCTCCTGAATCCCCAGCGCCCGTCCGAACCCGGCGAGCAGGCGCTCCCGGGACACGCCGTAGTCGTCTTCGAGGGCCTCGCGCCAGGGCTTGCCGTCTTTGATCGCGTTGATGAAGTCGCGGTAGCGGCCGCGGTCCTGCGCGATCATGAAGTCGCACAGCGCCTGGGCGATCGGGTACTGCCAGCCGTCGATGGCCCGGTCGCCGAGCATGCCGCCGGTGCCGCCGGTCTGCCGCAGCACACCCGCCACGTAGCCGCGGACCTGGCGCGGCCGGTAGAGACCCACCAGATCGGCCGCGACGAACTCGGCCAGCCCCTCGTTGGCCCACGACACCACGAATGGGAACGAGCGGTAGCGGTGCAGGAACCCGTGCACGGCCTCGTGCACCAGCACGTGCGAGAACAGCGTGCTGTCGGACTGGCGGTAGAACGTGATCTCCACGTGGCCGTTGCCGTAAGACTTGCACAGGCCGGCGCTGCCCAACGAGTCGTAGCCCGAGATCACCTGGTGAAAGCGGTGGTAATCACGCTCGCGGCGGAACACGTAGATCAGCCCGCGGCCGCGGAACACGTTCGTGCCGCGGGGCACGTCGAAGGTGTCGCACAGGCGGTCGTACAGGCGGTCAAGCAGGCCTGCCCACTTGCGGGCCTCGCCGGGGGGCATGTCGGACACGAAAAGATAGTACTGCGACGCGTCGTACACCTTCAGGTCAAGGCCCAGCGCGTTGCGCGCGGTCTGCGCCTCGGCGAGCAGCCCTTCGGTGCTCGACCGCATCACCGCCTCGGACAGCGTGCCCCAGAAGGCCGCCTGCGTTTCGCCCTCGGACACCGGCCCGGTGGGCGTGTTGGTTTTCACCGCCCCGCCACCGTCGGGCCCGGCCGGGGTGTCGGGCACCGGCCCGTCGCCGTCGCCGTCGGCGTCGCCGCCCGGCCCCTCATCGCCGGGCGAGCCGGGCTCGCCGATCGGCCTCCCGGCCCGGGCCAGTTGGGCGCGGTCGGTCAGCCGGGGATCGGCCCGCAGGGCCCGCTCAAGGGCGTCGTCGCCGGCGTCGGGAGCGTCGCGCAGGTAGAGCGACGCGCCCAGCTGCAGCCAGCCCTCGCCGTCGTCGCGGTCCAGCAACCGATCATGGACCTTGAAGACGCGGGCGGGTGTCAGCACCGTCCAGGGGATCCGTCGCGCACGGTCCTCGCCGCGGACCTCGAACAGGAAGCCCAGCGGGTCAAAGGCGGTCATCGCGCCGCGCAGGGCCTGCCCGTCCGTGTCGCGAACCGTCATGCGCAGCGGCGGGTCGATCGATCGCGGCGGCGCGGGCGCCGCCAGCAACGGCGGGTGCACCCAGCCCGGGTGAGTGGGCGGCGCCGGCGCCGGGTGGGCGGACGCGGGCACACCCGCCAGCGGTGCGGCCAGCGCCACGAGCCCGAACCAAGCCCGAGTCTGCGTGACCACAGAACAAGATCGTCGTTTTTGCAATGCGGTCAACCTTTCGTTCGTGGACCCGCGGTGTGGCGTGGGGGTGGTCATTCTGAACCCGCGGCCACCGCGGCCGAGAGCTCGACAACACGCCGGTAGCTGCTTCTGAAGAACCGCGTCCAACGCCGCGCATCCAGCAACCGCTGATCGGGGGAGCGTCCATCCAGCGCCTCGGTCATGGCCCGCAGCGCCGCCGCGTCGCCCCCCGGCGGCGGCGTCAGGTCGTCGGGCAACGCGTCGAACAGCGCCCACGCCTCGTCGTGCCGGGGGTGGTCGTCGGGCATGGCCCGCAGGGCCGCCCAGGCCGCGACCAGGTCCTCGTGCACGTCGATGCCCATGGCGTGGGTCACCGGCGACACCAGCGCAAAATAGCTGGGAGTGCCCGGCGGCATGGGGACGGCGGTGCGGAACGGATCGATCTCCGGGTCGCTCCAGCCGGCGCGGCCCACCGGGGTGTACAGGTCGCGCCGGATCGGCTGACGCCGCAGCGCGTCGCGCAGCGGCCCGCCCGCGGTGCCGGGTTTGGCCTGCCACAGGCGCTGGCCCGCGGGGCTCAGCAGCCAGGCGATGAACTGCTCGGCGGTTTCGCGGTGCGGCGCCCCACGCAGCAGGGTGATCGGGTCGGCGGTGGTCGCAGTCATGCTGCGGCCGCCTTCGACCGGGTCGGCGTAGCCCAGCCGGCTGGTCCGCGCGCGGACTTCGCGGGAAGCGCCCTCGTGCTCCACGTCGCCCGACCACCCGTCGGCGGCCACGGCCCCGGCCTGGGTGCGGCCGTAGAAGTCGATGCACAGCCCCGCCGCGGCCTCGCCGCTGGAGACGTCCACCGGCACGCGGCTGGCGCTGCTGGCGAAATAGCGGGCGTTCGCGAACACCCGCCGCAGCGTGCGCCAGCCCGCGTCCCAGCCCTCGCGCCGCAGCACGGCGTTGAAGGCCGCGGCGATCGAGCCCGAGTGCCCCGGATCGGCCGCGGCCACCCAGCCGGCGTAAGCCGGGTCGGTCAGGTCCGACCACGTGGTGGGCGGCTCGCGTTCCAGCATCACCAGCAGGTCGCGGTTGTAGACGATGCCGAAGCTCGACAAAGCCGTGCCGATCCATAGCCGTTCGGGGTGCAGCAGCGGCTCGCCGCCGATGTCCTGCTGCGGGAACGCTGCGGCCAGCAGGCCCGCGGGCAGGTTGGCAACCTCGGACACGGTCTCGGTCGCCGTCTCGTGTCCGCCCCCCCGCACCGCGATGCCCGTGGCCAGCTTGCTGTGGTCGTAGTCGCCGCCGCCGAAAAAGAGGTCCAGGCCGATGCCGTCGTCGAGCGGCCGACCCTCCCTGGCGAGCGCCGTGAACTGGGCGAGGATCGATTTACGCAGGTCGGTGGTCCCTCCTGACGCCCGCCAGTCGAACGCCACCGAACCCAGCGCGGCCTCCCGCCGCCAGCGGTTGAAGCCCGCCGCCATCTCCGCGCGGATCTGCTCGTTGTGCGGGGTCACAATAATCAGCCGGTCCGACGCCGTGGTGTCGCCCCCCGACACCGACGCATCCGCCGGCCGCTCGCCCAGCCCGGCCGAGCGGAGCAGAAACGGCAGCGCCACCACCGCCACCAGCAGCACCACGACCACCGTCCGACTCGCGTTCCCATTCATACGGCTAGCTTACGCACGACCGTGAACGACCGCCCCGCCCCCCACCACTTCCAAGCCGCCGCCATGGCCGCGGCCCTGCACGAGGCCGCCCGCGCCGCGGACGAGGGCGAGGTGCCGGTGGGCGCCGCCGTGTACCGGCTGAGCGACGGCAAAATCGTCGCGACCGCCCACAACCGCCGCGAAACCGACGCCGACCCCACCGCCCACGCCGAGGTGCTGGCGCTGCGCGCCGCCGCCGCCGCCCGCGGCGTCTGGCGGCTGGAAGGCCACGGCCTGGCCGTCACCCTGGAGCCCTGCCCCATGTGCGCGGGGGCGCTGGTCAACGCCCGCATCGACGAGGTGGTGTACGGCGCGGCCGACCCCAAAATGGGCTGCGTCGACACCCTGCACCGGCTGTGCGATGAGCCGCGGTTCAACCACCGCATGCGGATCATCGCGGGGGTGCGGGCCGACGAAGCGGCGGAGATGCTGCGGGCGTTTTTCGCGGCGCGGCGCGGAGCTAGACGACCGCCGAAGCCCAATCCATTTCAGATTTGAGATTTCAGATTTCAGATTTCAGATTTCAGATTTTCGGAGAATATGTCACCCAATCTGAAATCTGAAATCATCAATCTGAAATGAACTCCACCACCGCGTCGGGCCCCACCGCAAACACCCGGTCCCCGCGCCGGGCACGCACCGGGTGCATGCCCGTAAAAGCCCCGAAAGCCGGCAACACCGCCACGTCCGGTCCGAAATGGAAGCACGCGCAGCGCATCCGCGACCGCCCCGGACCGTCCAGCATCGCCGCGGGGTGCAGGTGACCGGTCAGGGTGCCGTGGTCGCCGGACGGGGCCTCGGCTTCCGCCGGGTCGTGCACGAACCGCAGCGCCGAGAAGGCCGGATCGCACCAGCCCGCGCGCACGCAGCCGATTTGCAGCGACGCCGGCGGGTCGCCCGCATGACGGTCGTGGTTGCCGCGGACGTTGAGTATTTCCAGCCCCGCGTGACGCCCACGCCACACGGCCAGCTCGGTCAGCAGCGCCCCGTCCACCCCGCCGCGGGCGTGGAACAGGTCGCCGAGGAAAACCAGCCGCCGCGCGGCGGTGTCGGCCAGCGCGGCGTCGAGCCGGGCGAGGTTGTCGCCGTCCACCCCCGCGGGCACCGGCACGCTCGCCGCGCGAAACGTGCCCGCCTTGCCGAAGTGCGGATCCGCCACCAGCAGGGTCGAGGCCGCCGCCCACCACACCGTGCGGTCACAACGCAGCTCCAGCCGTTGGCCGTGCCAGTCGAGCGCCGCGCTGCGGGCGCAGCCGTCGGGTGAAGGTTGAACCGCTCGCGCCATCGTCCTGCGTCTCATGTTTCGGCGTCCCTGCCGGTACGGGTTTAAAGCACGATGGTAGGGCGCAAAAAAACCGCCGCGGCAAGCCGCGGCGGAGAGTCGAAAGCAAGTCGGCTTCCGTGACCCGACGCTGTGCCTCTCGCCGGGGTGGGCGTGCGACGCGGGCCGCCGCGTCGCACGCCCACCCCGGCGAGAGGATCCGCCTGAGCGTCACACCGCACGCGGGTGGGCGTGGTCGTAGGCGGTCCTGAGCCGCATGCTCGACAGGTGCGTGTACACCTGCGTGGTGCTGAGGCTCTGGTGACCCAGCAGCTCCTGCACGCTGCGCAGATCCGCGCCGTTATCCAACAGGTGCGTGGCGAAGCTGTGCCGCAGGGTGTGCGGGGAGATCGTGCTGTCCAGGCCACAGCCTTTGAGGTACTTGTCGAGCTTGCGCCGCACGCTGCGGCTGCTCAGTCGCCCGCCGTTCTTGTTCACAAACAGCGGCACCGCGGGGTTGACCATGCTCTGCTGACGCAGCTCGGCGAAGCGGGCGTCGGGCTCGAGCAGCGTCATGTAGTGGCGGATGGCCGCCATGGCGTGGCTGCCCAGCGGCACGATGCGTTCTTTCTTGCCTTTGCCACGCACGTGCATCGTGCTGCCGGTCATGTCCAGGTCGTTGCGGTTGAGATCGACCAGCTCGCTGACCCGCACCCCGGTGGAGTAAAGCGTTTCGAGAATGGCCCGGTCGCGGGCCCCCAGGGTCTCGCGGTTGTCCGGGGCGGCCAGCAGCTGCTCGACCTGCTCCACCGCGATGGCCTTGGGCAGCCGCTTGGCCTGCTTGGGGGTTCGGATCAGCAGCATCGGGTTAACCTCGGCGAACCCCTTCTTCAGCATCCACTTGTAGAAGCTGCGGAGGGTGGCGATCTTCCGCGCGGTGGTGGCCGGGCTGTAGCCGAAGCCGTCCAGGTGCGTCAGGAACGCGCGGACGGTGGAGGCGTCGGCGGCGTGCAGCCGCTCCTCAACGCGGCCCATCAGCTCTTCGGGGATTTCCTGCTCGGGGCCGACGGTGTCGCCGGCGAGGAACTCGCTGAACTGACGCAGGTCAGCGCCGTAGCAGCGGGCGGTGTAGGGGCTGAAGTGACGCTCGTACCGGAGGTAGTCAACGAACTTCTGAACGACGGGGGCGGGTTCGGCCATGGTTTTCTTCTTGCTTTCGAGGGCTCGGCGGACGAGCGGGGGAGGCGGCGGTGTCGCCGGGTGATCCGCCGGAGCGGGAGACGGAGAGGACGGAATGACGGCACACCGGAAGGCGGGCAGAGGTGAGCGGCGGAGGGCTATCCGGTGAGCCGCCGCGGAACCGGGTCGTCGCCCCGGGAGGCGAGGCGTTCAGACATGCGCTGCCCCATGGCGTGCGACACCACCGCGGCGTCAAACCAGTTCAACCGTGATGCGGGATCCGTGACCAGTTTGCGCAGTCGCGTCAGCAGCTCGGCCTCGCCCCCGGGTGGGCAGGGGAACACGAACCGCTCCCCGGCCTTGACCAGGACCAGCTCGTGGGGGCTCCCGCCCCTTTCCAGGCGGGGAGCGTCTTCATTTCGGGTGACAAACTCGGGCATGCACTTCACGCTTTCGGCCTCGCCGGTTGGCGGGCCGGCGTGGAGGCCGACCCGGGTCAGGGCAAGGGGGATGCCGCCTCGTGGCGGCGAAACTCGACGGTCGACGCGGGGCCGCGTCGCTGGGGGCTCCGCAACTGGAGCCGTTCGGCGTCCATCAGACGCGCGGTGAGCTGGTAGCTCACGAACTCGGTGTACAGATCAATGCTGGCGGTGAAACGACGCCGGGTCATCTCGCCGGTTCCGTCGGGCCCGCGCTCCACGGCGTAAGCGTCGAGCAGCGCGGCGACCTCGGGATCCGCGGCGTGGTAGTGGCCCGCGATAGCGCTGGTCGGGCCGAAGTCCGGTGCGTCGGCCGTGTCGCGGGGGTCACCGGGCAGACGCGCCGCCCGCGACAGTGCGCGGGGGTCGGGGTGGTGCCCGGTCCCGCCCGCGTCGCGGTCGCCGCGGTAGAGCTCGACGGCCAGACCCAGGGTCGGCGGGTCGTAGGGGTCGTAGGCGGTGATCGATCCGACCACCAGCCCGTCCACCCCCAACCGCTCGCGCAGCCGGTGGGCGTCCTGCGGGGTGTCGATCCCGGCAAGCCCCAGGTCCTGCATCGTGGCCAGCACCCGGTTCACGGGCACCGTGTCCAGCCCGCGGACCCGGGCCACCTCGGCCGCGAAGCGGTCGGCGGTGCGCAGGGGATCCGCGTGCAGGCTGCCCGACTCATTACGCATCGGGGCGACCGCAAAAACGCGGCGCCCGGCGTAGGGCGAGACGGGCCGATCGACGGGCGCGGGAGCGGTGCAGCAGCACAGCAGCGCGGCGCACACGACCGGCAGGATCAGCATGATCTGTTTACTTGTCATGGCGTCCTGCCGTGAAGCGCCGCGGCATCCTGCGTGGGCGTGGTGGTTTTTGAGGGCCGCGGTTCGCGGCGGGTTGTCGGTTCGTCAGGGAATCACGGGCACGCCGGCCTCAAAGACCGCTCGGGGCGGGGTCGGTTCGCCCAGCCCGGTCTCGGATCCGGGGACCTGCAGGGCGTAGACGTTCTCGCTGCCGCGGGCGCTGCGGTCCGAGACGAAGTAGATCGATCCGGAGCCGTCGGGGGTGCCGGACCACGCCGGCTGCAGGTGGGCGTATCCGCCGCGGGTCAGCCGGGAGCGCTGGCCGCCGTCGGCGTCGCAGACCCACACGTCGGCCCGGAGCGTTGCCGCCGGTGCGGCGTCCATTCCAGCCGTCCGGGCGGGATTGCTATCGGCCGCCGGATCCAGCACGGTGCAGAAAACCACCCGCCGGCCGTCCGGGCTCCACGCCGGGGTGATCAGCGCCGCGTTGCTGCTGGCGGCGATCTCGGTGGGCGGCCCGGGGTTCTCGCGGGTCAGGTCCAAGGTCCAGAGGCTGAACCACCGGCCGCCGCGTTCGCGGGCCCGCTGGTAGACGATCTGATCGCCGGCGGGGCTGAACGCGGGAAAGAGCCCGTGGCCGACCAGCCGCCGCTGGCCGGGGCGATCAAGATCGATGAGTACAAGCTCCCACACGCCGCCCGATGCGCCCCGGCGCGGCGCTCGGCTGCAGTACACCAGCCGTCGCCCGTCGGCGCTGAAGCTCGGGTGCAGGTTCTGCGAGCCGTCGTCGGTCAGGCGTACCGTCGGCCCGCCGTTCAGGTCGGTCAGGTACAGGTCCCACGTGCCGGCACGGTCGCTGGCGTAGGCCAGGCGGGTGCCGTCGGGACTCACCGCGGGCATCACGTCGTTCGACGGGTCGCTGGTCAGCTGCGTGACCGCGGCGCTGCCGGTGCGTTGCAGGTACAAGTCGCTGGTGGTCCGGTGCCGGGTCGAGGCGAACACGATGAACCGTCCCGCGGGGTCGGGGGCCACGTCTGAGTCGGCACCCTCGTCCGCGAAGGTGACGCGCTGCACGGCGCTCGGGTGGTCGGTGGGGCTGAATCCGGGCCGGATGGGGGCCGCCGGCCGGGCGGCCCCCGCGACGGGGGGAAGCTCACCGAAGCGCAGGAAGTCCGAGCGCGGCCGGTCGCCCGCGTGCGGCACGGCGGCGGGGGCCGTGCGCGGCGTCGGGGCCGCGGTCAGGGGCTCGGTCGCGGCGGGCGGCGTTGCGGCCCGGTCAGCCGCAGGGGTTTGCGCCGGTGTCGCCGCGGGCGTCACGCCTTCTGGCGCCGGCTCCGCCGCGTCGGGGCCCGCCGCCGTCGCCGCGTCGGGAATATTCGGGGCGTCGGCCGGCTTCTGCTCCGGTGCGGCGAAGTGCGCCGCGGGGTGGGGGATCTCCACCGCCGGCACCCGCCGCGTCTGGGTCGCCGACACCGGGTAGGACTCCACCACACAACCCGACAGACCCGTTCCGAGGCCGAGCACCAGCAGCAAGCGATGAAGGGACGGGTCGGTAAGCATCGGGCTCCACGGATCGTGCGGCGTCGGGGCGTGGGGAAGGGGAGGGCGAGTCCGCCGCGTTGACGCCCCCGGCGGACGTTTGTTTCGGACCTTCCTCGTATCGGACCGCCACGCGTCGACCGCTTGAGCCGAAAATCCCACCGGGGTTTATCGGACACCCGGACGCGAGGACGGCACCGATCAGATCCGCCCCGCCCCGCCACCGTGCGAGCGCCGTACACGTGTGCTGCTTAAACTGATGGGTGCGACCCACACTGTTCGCGCCCGGGTCAGGTGACGGATACACTCCCCGCCCCCCGACCCCACCGCCGGTGGCCCTATCGGCCGGAAAAACAGCGTTCAGCCCCCCCCCGGTCGTCCCGCAATCACGCCTGCCTCCCGCACCCCATGCTTCAGCCGCCCCTCCTGCTCGCCGGGTTTGCCGAACTGCTGACCGCTCTGCGGTGGCCGCTGACCGCCGCCTACCTGCTGCTGTTGACGCTGATCGGAGCCTACGGCGTGCACCGGTATTGGCTGGTCTATTTGTTCGCGCGGCACCGCCGTGAGGTCCCCCGCCCCACCCACCGCTTCGCCGAGCTGCCGCGGGTCACCGTTCAGCTGCCGGTCTATAACGAGGGCCGGGTGGTCGAGCGCATCATCGACGCCGCCTGCGTCATCCGGTACCCCGCCGATCGCTTGCAGATCCAGGTCCTCGACGACTCGACCGACGGCAGCGAGCTCATCGCCCGCCGCCGCGTCGACCACTGGCGCGAGCGGGGCGTGAACATCGCATTGCTTCACCGCACCGACCGCACCGGCTACAAGGCCGGTGCCCTGGCCGCGGGCATGGACTCGGCCACCGGCGAGCTGATCGCCATCTTCGACGCCGACTTCGTGCCGCCCGCCAACTTTCTCAAGCGCACCGTCCACCACTTCACCGACCCCAGGCTCGGCATGGTGCAGACGCGGTGGAGCCACCTCAACCGCACCGACAGCCTGCTCACCCGCGGCCAGGCCATCTTCCTGGACGGCCACTTCGTCGTTGAGCACACCGCCCGCAACCGCAGCGGCGCCTGGATCAACTTCAACGGCACCGCCGGCCTGTGGCGGGCCGCCGCCATCGCCGAAGCCGGCGGCTGGCAGCACGACACCCTCACCGAAGACGTCGACCTGAGCTACCGCGCCCAGCTCGCCGGCTGGGACTTCCGCTTCCTGCCCTGGGTGACCTGCCCCGCCGAACTGCCCCCCGAGATCAACGCCTTCAAGAGCCAGCAGCACCGCTGGACCAAAGGCAGCATCCAGACCGCCAGAAAACTGCTGCCCCGGCTTCTGACCGCTGACGTCCCGATGAAGATCAAGGTCGAAGCCTTCTTTCACCTCACCAGCCCGATGGTGTACCTGTACATCACCCTCTTCGCGCTGCTGTTCTACCCCGCGGTGTGGGTCAACCTCCAGCCGATCGAAGACGGCCGCCGGGCCGGCGTGTTCCTGGGGCTGAGTTTGTTCATGGTCGGCACCGTCTCCGCCACGACGTTTTACATCGCAAGCCAGCGGGCCCAGAAACGCAGCGTGTGGATGACGCTGCTGCAGGTGCCCCTGCTCATGTCCATCGGCATCGGCATCGCACTCAACAACGCCATCGCCTGCCTCGAAGCGCTCATCGGCCACGAGAGCCCCTTCATCCGCACCCCCAAGTACGGAGACGCGGCCCGCAGTTCAGATCAATCTGAAATCAGAAATCTGAAATCGAAAATGGCCGTCATCCCCATCCCCTCGCTCAAGATCTGGATCACCTTCCTGGAGATCGGCATGGGTCTGCTGCTGATCGCCTGCGCCGCCAGCAGCCTGCGCAGCCGCAACACCGCCGTCTCGCTACCCTTCCTCGTGCTGTTTGCCACCGGCTACCTCTACGTCGGGTTCACCAGCCTGTGGATTCACCTGATAGGCTGGCGGACCGCCCGCGCTGCGGCGTCCGCCGTGCCGGCCACCGCGTAAGCCCGCCCCACCCCGGAGTTCCGTCTTGAGCGATCACGCCGAACGCGCCGTCCTCGCCGGCGGCTGTTTCTGGGGCATGCAGGACCTTATCCGCAGACGGCCCGGCGTCCTCGACACCCGCGTCGGCTACACCGGCGGCGACGTGCCCCACGCCACCTACCGCAACCACGGCGACCACGCCGAGGCCATCGAGATCAACTTCGACCCGGAGGTCACCGGCTACCGCGACCTGCTCGCTTTTTTCTTCCAGATCCACGATCCCACCACGAAGGACCGCCAGGGCAACGACCGCGGCCGCTCCTACCGGTCGGAGATCTTCACCACCACCGACGAACAGAAGAAGATCGCCGAGCAGACGATCAGAGACGTCGATGCCTCGGGCCTCTGGCCCGGCAAAGTCGTCACGCCGGTCACCCCCGCCGGCGACTTCTGGGAGGCCGAGCCCGAGCACCAGGACTACCTGGAGCGCCTGCCCAATGGCTACACGTGCCACTTCGTGCGGCCGGATTGGGTGCTTCCGGGATCGGGAGACTGAGCCCATGCCCCCACCACGTGCCCTGCTCATCCTTGTCTCTGGCCTGCTCGCCGCCGCCTGCCTCCCCGCAGCCGGCGGACCGGTCTCCGCCACGATCGAGGCCCGCCGGAAACCCGACCGGCCGGCGAAGACCTACGTGGCCGTCGGCGTCGCCGACCTGCTCGGCGACGCCGCCGCGGCGGTCGAGCCGCCCGCACTGTCGCCCTACGGCGGCCTGATGTCGCGTCAGCTCGGGGCCACCGGCTGCTTCCGCGTGGCGCGTGACGGCGGACGCTGGTGGTTGATCGACCCCGACGGCCACCCGCTGATCCGCATGGCCCTCAACTCGGTGTACCGCCGCGTCACCGGTGGCGATCCCGACACCCCGCGTCCCGACCTCCCGCCACGCTACGCCGACACGGAGGGCCGCGTCTGGGCCGCCGAGACCGTCGACGTGCTGCGCCAGCTCGGCTTCAACGGCCTGGGCCGCTGGTCCGAGCACGACCCCTTCACCGCCGGCGGCTCGCGGTTGCCCTACACCTCGTCGCTCGGCTTCATGGCCGACTTCGGAGCACAGCTCGGCGTCACCTACGCCAAGTACGGTCACGCCGGCTACCGCGATAAAAACATCCCCGTCTTCCACCCCGACTTCCCCGCATTTTGCGATGACTACGCCCGCCGGGCCGTCGCGGAGTTAAAAGACGACCCCTGGCTTGTCGGGCACTACACCGACAACGAGATGCCCATCCCGCGGAAGCTCCTGGCGATCACCCTGGGCCTGGACCCCGCCGACGACGCACTGAAGTACAACCGCGCCGAGGCCTGGCGCTGGCTCCGCGCCCGCCGCGGCGACGACGTGCGCGCCCAGGACGCCTCGACCCAGGACGGCGAGGCCTGGATCGGCCACGTTTACCACCGCTACTACGAACTGACCGCCGGCGCCCTGCGCAAGCACGACCCGAACCACTTGGTGCTCGGTTCACGCCTGCACGGCGCCGGCCCGAAGATCCCGTCCGCCGTCGCCGCCGCCGGTGCCCACCTCGACGTCGTCTCCATCAACACCTACGGTTACTGGCAGCCGCCCGACGATCTGCTGACAATGTGGGCCGCCACCACCGACCGGCCCTTTGTCATCAGCGAGTTCTGCATCAAGGGTGCCGACAGCGACCTCGACAACACCGACGGCGCCGGCTGGATCGTGCCCACCCAGCGCGACCGCGGGCTCTGGTACCAGAACTTCACGCTCAAGCTGCTGGAATCAAGACAGTGCGTCGGCTGGGATTACTTCAAGTACCGCGACGACCTGGACGTCAACAAAGGCGTGTTCACCGTCGATTTCAAGCCCCACGCCGACTTCGCCGCCGCCGCGCGGGAGCTGCACGAATCGGCCTACGCCGTCATCGAACGGCTGGACCGTACCGCGCCCGATCGGGGCGGCGAGTCGCGGTAAACCCGCGGACCGCCGCGGGGGGATGCCTGTGCGTCGATCGCGGGCAGCATGTCCCTGAGCCGCCGGTCCTGACGCGGGATGCACGCCCGCGCGCCCCGCGCGTCCGGATCGGCATCGCGGATCGACCCGACCACCGATTCCCGGCGGTGCACCCGGGCGTCGGGGCCGTCGGGGGCGTGGCCACAGCAGAGGTTGAAGGTCACCACGCCAAGCGTGCTCACGGGTCGCCCGCCAGTTGACCCGACACCCGTTCGTGGACTGCGCCAAAGGCCGCGTCGTCGAGCGTCGGCACCGAGCCCGCCGGGTCGATCGGCCCGCGGCCGTCGGCCCCGCCGCTCAGCGGCACCCAGCTGCGGCAGCCGGCGAACGCGGGGTGGTTGGGCCGCACCACCGGCTTGGCCAAGCGGTAAGCCCGCACCAGCAGCGCGTACACCGGGCGTTCGGGCTTGTAATTAAACCGCATGTCCAGCTGCGGCGGCAGCCACGGGTGCAGTTCGTCCAGCGCGTCCAGTGCACCGCGAGCGGGCACGGGCCAGATGCCCGCGACCTCGCCCCACCCGCGGAAAATCACGGCGTCGGGCTCGCGCTCGATCGGCCCGCGGCCGGGCCGCAGCGCGGGCTTGACCCATTCGAGGTTCTCGTGTTCCCACGCGGGGAAAAAGGCGAAGCGGTCGTGTTCAAGGCGGAACCGTCCGGGACCGGTGGTCTCGTGCACGCCGCCCTTGCGTAGAAGCAGCGTGCAGCGACCTTCGGCCAGCAGGTCGCAGACGGCGGTCCATTCTTTGAGGGCGGTGTCGAGCATCGTGGGGTTCAAGACCGGGCGCGCGAAGCCAGCAAAGAGCGCGAAGATCGCAAAGAAGGGCACCGGATCCGGCATCCACTCTAAACGGTGGGTCGTTCCTCGTCCTCTTCTTCGCGGCCTTCGCGCTCTTCGCGCTCTTCGCGATTCCTGCCTTTACATGCGCTCGACGACGTCGATCCCCAGCAGCCTCAGCCCGCGTTTCAGCGTCAAAGCCGTCAGCTTGCACAGCGCCAGCCGCCCCGCCTTCGTTTCGTCATCGCTCTTCAGCACCGGGCAGGCCTCGAAGAACCGGTGGTAACGCGTCGCCAGCTCGTAAAGGTAGTTGCACAGCCGGTGCGGCTCCAGACTCTCGGCAACCGATTCGACCGTGGATCCGAACTGCAGCAGCTGCAGCACCAGCCCGCGTTCGGCCGGGTCGTCCACCACGATGCCGCCACCCGCAAAGGCGTCGAAGTCGATTTCGCCCTTGCGGAAGATCGATCGGATGCGGGCGTAGCTGTAGAGCAGGTACGGCGCGGTGTTGCCATCGAGCCCGAGCATGCGGTCCCAGTCGAAGACGTAGTCCTTGACCCGGTCGCCGCTGAGGTCGGCGTATTTCAGTGCGCCCATGCCCACCGCCCTGGCGACCTCCGCGGCTTCGTCGGCCGGCAGGTCCGGATTCTTCTCCGCGATCGCGGCGGCGGCCCGCTTCTCGGCCTCGTCCAGCAGGTCCACCAGCCGCACGGTCTCGCCGCTGCGGGTCTTGAACATCTTCTTGTCAGCCCCCAGCACGCTGCCGAAGCCGACGTAGTCCAGACGGACGTCTGCACCGATCCAGCCGCACTGCCGCAGGGTCGTGCTGAACATCTCAAAGTGTTGTCGTTGCGGCAGCCCGATGACGTAGACCACGCGGTCGGCGTTCAGCTCGTCAACGCGGAACACGGCGGCGGCCAGGTCGGTGGTGGCGTAGAGGTAGCCGCCGTCGGACTTCTGCACGATCATCGGAAGCGGCTCGCCGTCGCGGTCGGTGAACCCTCTGGGGAAGACCACGCGGGCGCCTTGGCTTTCCCTGAGTTCACCCCCGGCTTCCAGCCGCTCGACCACGCCCGCGAGCCGATCATTGTAAAAGCTCTCACCGCGCACGTCGTCGCGGGCCAGCCTCACGCCCATGCGGGCGTAGACCGAATCAAAGTAATCTTTACTCCGTTCGACCAGCGTGCTCCACACATCAATCGTTTCTGGATCGCGTTGCTGCAGTAGCACAACCCGGTGACGCGCTCGATCGGCAAAGTCTGAATCCGCATCAAACTTCTGCTTCGCTTGCTTGTAGAGCTTGGTAAGTTCACCGGCGTCGACATGTGAAGCAAGGCCCTTCGACAGTTCGAAACCCGCATCGAGAATTAACTCGATCAACATGCCAAACTGAGTGCCCCAGTCGCCCAGGTGGTTCTGGCGGATGACCGTGTGCCCCACCGCTTCGAGCGTGCGTACCACGGCGTCGCCGATCACCGTCGAGCGCAGGTGACCAACGTGCATCTCCTTCGCGACATTGGGCGACGAGTAGTCAACGACCACGGTCTGCGTCGCGTCGGCCCGGGGCACCCCGCCCTGCGCATCGCCGAGCATCGCCGCGGCGTGGTCGGCCAGCACCGCCGCGTTCACCGTCAGATTGATGAACCCAGGCCCGCCGAGGGTCACGTCGGCCAGCAGGTCGCTGCGGTCGAGTTCGGCAACGATCGCCGCGGCCACCTCCCGAGGTGGCTGGCCCAGCTTTTTGGCCAGCGCCATCGCGAGGTTCGCTTGGAAGTCGCCGTTTTTGGGGTTGTTCGCCGGCCGGATCAGCGGGTCGATTGACGCGTGTTCCGCCCCGAAGGCGGCGGCCGTGGCGGCCTGAAGTCGGGCAACGAGGGTTGAGTTGAGATCGGGCATGGGGCCGACATGCTAAAGGGTTCGCCGCAAAGCGTCGGCCCGGCTGTTACAAGACTGAGGTTTTCGGCCAAGCCGGCGTCGAGGGTCCGCTCCCTCACGGTCGCGGCTCGTCAAGCGCAGACACCGCGACCACCCGCGCACAAAAAACTCCGCCGATGGCGGAGTTGTGCTGTGACATCCATTCGAGGGCGGCGGATGCGGCGGGGCCGCCTCGCCGCATCCGCCGCCCTCGGGTGGTTGTTTCCGCCAACCCGCTACTCGCCCGGGGCGCGGAAGTCTTCGAGACGTTCCTTGAGCTGGACCTTGAGGCGGGCCATGATCGAGGAGTGCATCTGGCTGACGCGTGACTCGGAGAGGTCGAGGGTGACCCCGATTTCTTTCATGCTCAGCTGCTCGTAGTAGTAGAGAATCACGATCAGCCGCTCGGCCCGGCTCAGCTTGCCGGTCACCAGGTCCTTCAGGGCCCGCCGATGGGTTTCGGTCACCGGGCAGTCGGCCGACTGGTCGGACAGCACCTGCCCCAAACCGGTGTAGCCGCCCTCGGCGTCGGGGGCGTCGGCGCCCGCGGCCAGGCTGACCGTGCTGGTCAGGCGGCCGTCGCGGACGGTGAGCAGAAACTCCTTGCGTTCCATGCCCATCTCGTCGAACAGCTCGTCTTCGTCCGGCTCGCGGCCCAGGGTTTTGGTCAGCGACTGACGAGCCGTGTTCAGCTTGCGCGAACGGCTGCGGGCCAGGCGGGGTGCCCAGTCGATGCTGCGGAGGTAGTCAAGCACGGCCGAGTTGATGGACTGCGTGGCGAAGGTCGAGAAACGGACCCCGCGTTCGGGGTCAAAACGATCGATGGCGTGCATCAGACCGAAAACGCCTTCCTGCTGCAGGTCGCCGGGATCGACTTCGCTCGGAAGCCGGCGGGAGATGCGATCGACCACCCGCTGGATCAGCGGCAGGTGGGCTTCCAGCAGCACGTCGCGGGACCTCTCGGATTTGTCTTTGTGGTACTGCTCCCAAGCCGCGTCGATCGCGTCCTGGCCGTGCTCTTCCGGTGCGGGGGGCGTAGATACAGCGGCCGGTCGCGTCTTGACAGCGGTCATCGGGTGACTCCTAGCGGTGTGGCGGGCAGGTCGTGCGGTGGGAAAGGCCAGAACGAACCGGGCAGTCGGTTTTCAGCGTCAGGGTCTGCGAGGCCGGGGCGCAGTCGCTGGCCAGCATCGTTCGCACGATCGATCGTCTATCGGTCAAGCCCGTCCGGGGCTTGAATCCATTTGCAAAAAAAACGAGTGATGCTCGGCGGGGCATCGGTTGGCACGGTTTGGGCGATCGCGGTAAGCCCGCGCATGAATTATCGGACACCTGTCGGCGCAAGCCCCTCATCGGTCGGCGGCCTGGCCCTTCAGGAAGTCGCTGAACGCGGCCCGAAGCGTGCGATTCAGCCCGTCCAGCCGGACGTCGACCAACGCCTCGGTGTCGTCGATCACCGCAGCGATTTCGCGAGCATTGAGGCCTTCGTAGTGATGAAGGACCAGGAGGATGCGGTCGTCGCGATCCACCTCCCCGCCGAGGTAGTTGCGGAGCCAGGCCCGCGCGACGTCTTCACCGGCCGAGCCGCCGTGGTCCGAACACGTCGACGCCCCGGGCGTGGTGTCGGTTTCGACCGCCCACCACCCGCCGCGTCCGCCCACCGGGCTGACGACGCGAACCGCGGCGTCGGAGCCGGTGGTCTGTGTCGTCGGGCACGACGGCGGGTCGGCGGCGTGGGTTGGGGTGGCTTGCTGCATCCGGTCCTCCTTGTCTTCTTATCCGTCGGGAAGCCGCGCTGCGGCAACGCGGCACCCGGCCGGGTGGTTTATCTGCTGTTTCAGACCGAAGCACCCACGACTTCGTCGACGTCGGCCTCGGCCTCATCGGGAAGTGGGAAACGCCGCTCGTGCTCGGCGACCTCACGCGAAACCACCCCCGCCGCAACGTGCCCGATGACCGAACCGATCACGAAGCACGCCGCCCCCACCACCAGAGCACGTGAAAGCACCGTCACCAGCGGATTGCCCGCGGCAACGCCCACAAAAATGGCAGCTGCAAAACTGACCAGCGTGAAACAAGATGCGATGACACGGGAAGTGATTCGAGTACTCCGTTACTCGGGGGTTGAACGTGGCCGTTGCCGCGTTGCGGGGCCTGGTCGCGGTCCATCCGTGGACCGCAAAGGAATATACCTTTACGATCGCGCGCGGCCAAGCCGCGCAGACCCCTAATTCACTTTTCTTTTAGGCGCCGTTCATCGGGGGTTCTGGTCAGTCACAAACGTGTGCGCAGCGTGCACAGTTCACGCGCCGAACAGGTTGGCGAGCCGCCGCAGCAGACCGCCGGGCTCCGCCTCGGCCGCGGCGTGCCGATCAAGCCGGTGCGCGAGCCCCAGCAGGTCGGCGGCCGCGCGGCTGCGCGGCGCGTCGAGCGCGAACGGGCGGCGCCGGCACACGGCGCGCGGCACGCCCTCATCGCGTGACACGCAGCCGGCGTAAGACGGCGACAAACCGAGGAAGCGTTTGGTCACGCCGGAGATCCGCTTGTAGACCGCGCGGCCCTGCGCTTCATCTCGAACCATATTCACCAGCAGATGGATGTCGGCCGCCCCCACCTGCGTATTCACGGTCTTGATCAGCGCGTAGGCGTCGGTGATGGCGGTCGGCTCGGGCGTGGTCACCACCAGCAGCCGGTCCGCGGCAGCGCAGAAGCCCAGCACTCCGGGGCCCACCCCCGCGGCGGTGTCAATCAGAATCACGTCGGCGGTCTCTTCGAGGCGGGTCATCGCCTGGGTGAGGCGCTGGATCTGCGTGGGGTCGAGGTTGGCCATGTGCGCCAGCCCAGACGCGCCGGGCACCAGCCGGAACCCACCGGGGGCCTCGACCACCAGGTCTTCAATGCCGCACCGGCCGGCCACCAGGTGCGCGAGGGTGCGCGGGGCGCGCACGTTGCAGATGACGTCGGCGTTGGCCGTGCCCAGGTCGGCGTCCAGCAGCACCACGCGCCGGCCCAGCCGGGTCAGCTGCACGGCCAGGTTCACGGTCACGCTGGTTTTGCCCACCCCCCCCTTGCCGCTGGCCACCGCCAGGGTGCGGGCCGAGCCCGCGGGCGTGTGGCGGGCCGGCGTGGGGACCGCCACAAGATCGCGGTTCACCATGCGCCGCAGCGCCGCGGCTTGGTCATGCGCCGAGATGGGGTTCGCTCCGGTCGGGGCCGGAGCCGGATAGGCGGTGCTCATGACAAAGACCCCCGGTCACCCATCACCAGACCCGCGAGCCGGTCGGCGTCGCAGACTTCGATCTGGTGGGGCACATCCTGGCCGGTGGTAATGTAGCTGAGTGGGCGTCCGATTTCTCGGACCACGTTCAGCAGCACGCCGAAGCTGACGGCTTCGTCGAGCTTGGTGAAAATCAGCCGGTCGGTCTTGACCCCGGAAAAACGCTCCGCGGCGTGCAGCAAGGTCCGCTGGGACGACGTGGACGCCAGCACCAGGTGGGTTTCGTGCGGTCGGGCCGCGGCCAGCAGCGCGGCCAGCTCGTCCAGCCGATCGGACGCCCGGGGTGAACGCCCGGCGGTGTCGATGACCACCGCGTCGAGGTGGCTCATGCGCCCCAGGGCCGAACGCATCTCGTCGGAAGTCGACACCACCTCCAGGGGCAGGCCGATGAGCCCGGCGTAGGTCCGCAGCTGTTCGACCGCCGCGATGCGGTACGTGTCGGCGGTGATCAGCCCGACGCGTTGACCACCGTCAAGCTTCAGGGTGGCGGCCAGCTTGGCGACGGTGGTGGTCTTGCCCACGCCAGTGGGGCCCACCAGGGCGATGGTGTGCGGGCGATGGGCCGCGCCGATCCGTGCGCCGCCGGTCAGGTCGCCGCCGCCGGGCTCGGGCACCGCGGGTGCCGCGGGCAACGTCGCGCCGGCCGCGGGCAGCAGCGCCGCGATCTCGCGCCGCAGCGCCGCGGTCACCGCCACGGGGTCGGGCTCGCCGCCGCTTGGCGCCGCCTTCAGCAGCAGCTCGCGGGCGAGGCCGTGGGCGACTTCCTGGCCGATCAGCTCGGTGTAGTGGCCGATCAGGGGGTCGGGCAGGCCCGGCAATGCCGCCGACGCGGCCTGCAGCCGCTGGTGCCGCGCCACATCCTTTACCAGTTCGCGCACGGCGGCCAGCTCGCGGTCAATCGCCTCGCGTCGGTCGGCTTCCGGCGCGGCCGGGGCCTCGACCTGCACCGAGGGCGGCTGGGACCGCGCGGCGGCGTAGGTCCGGCGGATCAGGTCGCCGGCGCTGGGCTCCACCGCGGGGGTGGCCGACCCGGGCGCCTTGCGGGGCAGCTTCGGCGTCGACCGGGACGCGTTCGCTTTTTCCGCGGCCGCCCGGCGTCGCGCGCGGGCCACGTCACGCCCGTCCGCGGCGGTCACCTCCACCCAGAGCTTGCGACGAAGCAGCCCGCGCCGCGGCACGGTGCGGGTATGAAGCACCACGGCGTGGCTGCCGATCTCGGCCCGCACACGCACCAGGGCCTGGTCCATCGTGCGGGCGGTGTACGTCTGAATCTTCACTGCGGATCCTGGGGTTTCTGGCTTCGACATGAACCGTTGACGGCGACTTCAAGCCCCTCAAGCGAAGGCGGGCTCTGGGGTGGACGGCGGGGACGGCGCTTCGGCCGCCGCCGACACCAGCCCCAGCGACTCGACCTCGACGCCCTTGCTGATCTCGTTGTAGCCCAGCACCGCACAGGTGGGAAGGTGCGGCTCGATCAGCTGCCGCACCTGCGCCCGCACCTGCGGGCTGGCAAGCACGACGGGGTGATGGCCGCCCTGAATCAGCACGTTGACCTCGGCCACCACCGCGGCGGTCACGCGGTTGGCCACGTCCGGGGGCATGCTGAGGCTTGTGCCCTCGGCCGCGCGGTGGATGTAGCCGGCGACCAGGTCCTCGGTGCCCGGGTCCAGGCTCACGCAGTACAGCTTGCGCACCATCGGCCCGGCCAGGCTCGCGTCGGTCGGGTCGGGCTCGTCCGCGGCGTACTGCCCGCAGATGGTCCGGCGCAGCGCGTTGCGCACGTACTCGGTCAGCACATCCAGGTCCTTGCTGCGTGGGCCCCACTCGCCCAGCGTCTCGACCACGGTCGCCAGGTCCCGGATCGGCACGCGTTCACGCAGCAGGTTCTGCAGAACCTTCTGCAGCTCGCTGGCCTTGATGACCGGCGGGTCGCCGGCCTTGTCGGCCGCCGCGGGACCCAGCACCGCGTCGCACAGCTTGGGCGTCTTCTCGCGCAGCTGCGTGATCAGATTGTTCGTCTCTTCGAAGTCCAGCAGCTCGTGCGCGTGGTTCTTCACCACCTCGGTCAGGTGCGTGGCCAGCACGCTGGTGGCGTCGATCACCGTGTAGCCCAGCGACTCGGCCCGCGACCGCTGGCCCGCGTCGATCCACGTGGCGGGCAGGTTGAACGCCGGCTCGCGCACGCGCAGGCCGTCCAGCTCGTCGCCGCCGCTGGCCAGTCCCGCGTCCATCGCCAGGAATCGGTCGGGGTGCACCTGGCCCGAGGCCACCGCGTTGCCGCGGATCTTCAGGTGGTAGTCCTGCGGTCCCAGCTGCATGTTGTCGCGGATCCGCACAGGCGGCATCACGAAGCCCTGATCGCCCGCCAGCTGCCGGCGGATGGTGGTGATGCGGTCCAGCAGCTCGCCGCCCTGCCCCGCGTCGACCATCCGCACCAGGCCATAACCGACCTCCAGCTCCAGCGTGTCCACGCCCAGCGCCGCCTCGATGGGCGCCGGGGCCGACGACCCGCCCGGGGCGCTGGCCGCCGCTTTTTCCGCGGCCGCCTCGCGGGCCGTTGCCCGCCGCATGGCAAAGAACGCCGCCGTGCCCGACACCGCCGCCAGGGTCAGCAGCGGCACGGTGGGCAGCCCGGTGAACGCCATCAGGCACAGAAAGCCCGCCGTCACGCCCAGCGCCGCCGAGCGCGTGCCCAGCTGCTCGGCCAGCTCGTCGCCGAAGTCGGCGCGGCTGCCCGAACGGGTCACGATCAGCGCCGCGGCGATCGAGATGACCAGGGCCGGCAGCTGGCTGACCAGCCCGTCGCCGATGGTCAGCTTGGTGAAGACCTCGATCGACTCGCCGACCGACCAGCCCTTCATCGCCATGCCCACCGCGAAGCCTCCGATGATGTTCACGATGGTGATGATGATGCCCGCCACCGCGTCGCCGCGCACGAACTTGGCCGCACCGTCCATCGCCCCGTAGAAGTCCGCCTCGCGGCCGATGGTCTCGCGGCGGTCGCGGGCGTCCTTCTCGTCGATCAGACCCGCGTTCAGGTCCGCGTCGATCGCCATCTGCTTGCCGGGCATGGCGTCCAGGGTGAAGCGTGCGGCGACCTCAGAGATGCGGGTGGCACCTTTGGTGATCACCACAAACTGCACGATGATCAGGATCGCGAACAGGATCACCCCCACCACGATCGACGAGCCCGAGACGAACTCGCTGAACGCCTGGATCACCTTGCCCGCCACGCCGTAGGCCTCGGCCGCGGTCGATACGTCGGCCGCCAGAATCAGCCGCGTGGTCGCGATGTTCAGCACCAGGCGGAACAGCGTGGTGCCCAGCAGCAGCGCGGGGAACACGCTGAACTCCAGCGGGCTCTTCACGAAGATCGTGGTCATCAGGATCAGCGCCGCCAGGCCGATGTTGGCCGCGATGAGCATGTCCATCACAAACGGCGGCAGCGGCACCACGATCACCGCGATCATCCCCACCACCGCCACCGGCACCAGGAACGACCGGTAGCGGTCGAGCGCAGCGAACAGCCCGGCGAATCCGGCGGCGGGCGTGGTGGGGGCGGCTGGGGGCATAAGTTGCGTTGGGTTCGCTTGGCGTCAGAGCGCTCCGGGCGAGGTGTTAGGTGTTAGGTCCTAGGTGTTAGGTAAGCGGAGTCAGGGTGTTTGGGACGATCAGTTTCGGGGTTGATTCATCGCCGCGGCGTGGCGTCGCAAGCGGCGGCGAGCGTGGGCTCTAACACCTAGGACCTAACACCTAGCACCTTGGTGAGTCCTCTAAAACTGGTGAACTCAAAACTGATCACGCCACCTGCTTCCCGCTGATGCGGTACACGTACGCGAGGATCTCCGCGACCGCCGCGTAGTGCTCTTCCGGCACCTCCTGCCCCACCTCCACGTTCGCGTACAGCGCACGGGCCAGGGGCTTGCGTTCGATCAGGGGGATACCGTGCACCGCGGCGAGCTTGCGGATCTGCAGGGCCATGAAGTCGGCGCCCTTGGCCACGACCTTGGGCGCACTCATGCTGTCGTTGTCGTACTTCAACGCCACCGCGTAGTGCGTGGGGTTGGTCACGATCACGTCGGCCTGCGGCACGGCCGAGCCGGCCCGCTGCAGGGCCAGCTGCCGGGCCACGCGGGCCCGGCGCTGCTTCATCTCCGGATCGCCGTTCATGTTCTTCATGTCCTGCTTGACGTCCTGGCGGGTCATCTTCAGGTCTTCGGTGTGCTGCCAGCGCTGATACCACAGGTCGGCCGCCGCCAGCACGATCAGGATCACCGCCAGAATCAGCGCCAGCTCGAACACCATCCACGCGCCGGCCGCGAAGGCCGGGGCCGCGCCCATCTCGGCGATGTGCAACATCTTGTTGACGTCGCGCAAGATCACCACCGCCGACACGGCCGACAGCAGCGCGACCTTGCCCAGGCTCATCAGCAGCCGCACGCTGGAGCGGATGCTCACCAGCTGCTTCAGCCCCTTGATCGGGTTCATCTTGGCCAGGCTCGGCGTCAGCGGCTTGCCGGTCAGCAGAAAACCCACCTGGCCAAGGGTCGCCGCCAGCGCCACCACCACAATGACCGCCATCAGCGGGCCGGTGGCGATCACCGCCGCCCGCAGGGCCTCGGCCGTGAGCCCCACCAGGTCGTCGGCCCGCGTCAGATTCTGCGCGTGGGCCCCGCCGAGCATCGCCCGCATGGTGTGTTCCAGCGTGCCCATCGCCGGCCGGGCCACCACGTAGATGCCCAGCGTCGCCGCCAGCAGGATCACCGACGCCGTCAGGTCCGTGCTCTTGGGCACGTTGCCCTGCTGCCGCGCCTCGGACAGCTTGTGCGGCGTGGGCGCCTCGGTTTTGTCCTGCCCGCTTTCGGCCATCCTGTGCCGTGCCCCGTTGCCGCCGATTAAGCGTGGTGAGCGTCGTTTGCGCGGGTGGCGTCCTGCCGGCCCGGGTCCGATAGATCATCGGGCGGGCGGGCCCGACGGGGTTAAAACTCGGCAAGAAGTGCGCGGTGCGGGCTACCCCGCCCCGAACAGCCGCGTCAGCTCCTCCAGCACCGTTCGCTGCGTGCTGCCGAAGACGCGGAGCGCGGCCTCGACGCCGACCACAAGCATGGCGATCCCGCCGAGGATGCGGACGATGAAGCCGACGCTGAGGATGTTCATCTGCGGGACGGTGCGGGAGATGAAGCCCATGGCGACGCTCTCCAAAAACACGATGCACAGCATGGGGGCGGCGATGCGGATGGCCATGTCGAAGACCACGCCCAGCAGGCCGAGCACCAGGTCGGCGACGAAGGCGGGGTCGAGGGTGCGGGCGCCGGTGCTGAAGCCGGCGAGGGGAAACGTCTCGAAGCTGCCGATGAGCACGGCGAGCACGGCGTGGTGGCCGCCCATCAACACAAACAGCGCGAGCCCGGCGATGTAGAGCAGCTGCGCGGTGGCGCCCATCTCGGCGCCGGCGTCGGGGTTGAACACGCCGCCGGCGGTGATGCCCATCTGCTGGTCAAGCACGCTGCCGCCGACCTGCAGACCCACCAGCGGCAGCAAGGCGCAGTAGCCGATCACCCAGCCGAAAAGCATCTCGCCCACCAGCACCGGGATCAGTGTCCACAGGTCCAGCCCCCCCACCATCACGGCGGCCACGCCCCCCGCGCCCAGTCCCCCGGTGGACAGCAGCATGGGGTAGACGCAGCAGGCCAGCGACAGCGTCAGCATCGCCTTGACCACCATCGGGATGGCCTGGCTGCCCAGGATCGGCGCGAGCAGAAAGATGCCGGCGATGCGGAAGAGCACCAGGAGCCAGGGGACGAGGTGGGGGAGGAGGAGTTCCATGGGGTTAGAAGTGATCTGTGGTCCGTGATCCGTGATCCGAGCCCCTACGGCACGTCTTTTTGGATCACGGATCACGGATCACGGATCACAGATCACAGTCTCTTCACCACCCCCCGAAACAACGTTCCGCAAAATCCATCACCTTGGCGTACAGCCAGGGCATGGTCAGGATGGCGACGATGCCCATGCCCAGGATTTTGGGCACGAAGCTGAGGGTTTGCTCCTGGATCTGCGTGGCGGCCTGCAGGATGCTGACGGCAAGGCCGACCACCAGCGCGGCCAGCAGGATGGGCGCGGCCAGGAAGAGCATCAGGGTCAGCGTTTCGCGGACGAGTTGGATGGAGGCGTCGAAGTGCATGGGGGGCGTTCATTCGGACGGGGCCTGCAGGTCCGACCGGGAGGGCGAAGCTTCTGCTGAGCTGCGCGGGACGGCGACTCGGGAGGGGACACGCAGCTCTCTCAAGCTCGGCTCACCGGAAGGTTCGCCCTCCCTCACGCGGCGCGTGCCGACGCGGACGCGTCGTGTTTTGCGGTCAGACCGCAAAACTGTTTAGAAGCGACCCCGCCACCAGCCGCCAGCCATCGACCAGCACGAACAGCAGCAGCTTGAACGGCAGGCTGATGAACACCGGCGGCAGCATCATCATGCCCATGGAGATCAGCACGCTGCTGACCACCATGTCGATGACCAGGAACGGCAGGTACAGGCGGAAGCCCATGAGGAAGGCGATCTTCAGCTCGCTGAGCACAAAGGCGGGCACCAGGGTCAGGAGGTCCACGTCACCGCGGGTCAGCTCCTCGGGTTGGCTGGTGTCCTGGCCGCGGTACTCCATCATCATGTAGACGCTGTCCCAGTTCCCGGCGTAGTCGATCTGGTCGAACATGAAGTCGCGGAGCGGGGCCTTGGCTTCTTCCCAGGCCTTGGCCTGGGTAATCGTTCCCGCCTGCAGCGGCTGCAGCGCGCGGTCGTTGATCTCGACCAGGACCGGCGACATAACCAGCAGCGTGAGGAACAGCGACAGGCCGACGATGACCTGCGACGGCGGCAGCGCCTGGGTGCCGATGGCCTGGCGCAGCAGCGACAGCACCACGACGATGCGGGTGAAGCTGGTGCACATGATGAGCACCGCCGGAGCCAGCGACAGCACGGTGAGCAGCGCGACGATGGCCAGCGCGCCGCTGAGCTGGGTGGCCGAGGTGGCGTCGCGCTCGGGCGACGTCGGGGTGCCGGCCACGCCGTTGACCGGGAGGGCGCGGCTGGCGTTTTCCAAGACCGACACGGGGTTGAAGGGGTCAAGCGCGGGCGCGGTCTCGGAGGTGGTGCCCTGGGCCGCGGGCTGAGGCTGAGCCTCGGCCACCACCACGGTCGCCAGACTCGCGGCGAGAAGCAGCGTCACAAAAAGAAGGCGTAACGCGTTCATGCGCCCCCCAGGTTTTTCAGGCGGCTTTTGAGCCCCGAGAGCGCGTCGAGCGCGGCGCCGGCGTGCTGCTCGCTGTCGTCGGCCCCCTCGGTGCGGCGTTGGTCCGCCGCGTCGTGGTCCCGGTTGAAGCGGTCCAGCAGCCCCCCAAAACTCTGCGTCACGCTGCCCGGCCGCGACGCGGTCACCGCGCCCAGCAGGTCGGCCACCTCGTCGGCGTCGTCGATCTCGCCCAGCGGGCGAAGGGCGCCGCCGGCATCGCCGACCACGAGCACGCGTCGGCCCACCCGCAGCAGGAGCACGTGGCTTTTGGGCGCCACCGCGGTGCGCGACAGCAGCTCGACCGCGGTGCTGGGGGCGGCCAGGGGGCGGCCGCTGAACTTCACGATCAGCCAGCGGGCGGCGAGCACCAGCCCGATGACCAGGCCCAGCGCACCGGCGGTGGAAAGCAGGTAGCCGCCGCCCGTCGTTGCGGCGGTGTGCTCGCCCGCGGCTGCACCGCCCCCGATCCCGCGTGCGCCGGACGAACGGCCCAGCGGCAGCGCGTCACCGGTCGGGGCGTCGGCAGCGGCGTGGGCGGCAATCCGCGCCGTCGGGTCGGCCGCCTGCGCAGACGCGGGCGTGATCACCCCCAACGCCGACGCCCCGAGGGCGGCGGCGCAGAGCAGGTTGCGGATCATTCGAGCGGTCGGTCGCACGTCGGGCCCTCCTGGCCGCGGGGTGTGCCGGATACGCGGGGCCCGCCGGGCGTCCTGCCCAGAGGGGTGGCCCCGCGGTCGGGGGTCAGTTGGCGGCCTCAACGGGCGTGGCGGGCTCGGCGTTTTGGGGGCGGGCCGCGGGCTGCTCGCGTCCGGCCAGCAGGGCCTGGGTGGCGAGGTCGCCGACGATCTCGCTGACGCGGATGCAGAAGTTGTCGTTAAGCACCAGCACCTCGCCGCGGGCGACCAGCCGCCCGTTCACCAGCACGTCGACGGGATCACCGGCCAGCTTGTCCAGCTCGACCACACTGCCGCCACTGAGCTTCAGCACGTCCTCCACCAGCATCTCGGCGCGGCCCAGCTGCACGGTGACTTCCAGGTCCACGTCGCCAAGCAGGTCGATGCCGTGGTCGCGCTCGAAGCTGCCCATGTCGGTCACCTCGTCGCTGATTTCGTCGACGGCCATCTGCGCCTGTGCCAGCGCCTGGGCGACGAAGTCGTCGTCGGCCAGGTCGCCGTCGGCGTTGCCGGCTTCCGCGGGCGAACCGGGTTCGAGGTCGGGGGCGTCGGTGGGTTCGTCGGGCAATTCGGCCTCGCCTTAAAAACGCAAAGTGGGCTGTTTCAGTACGGCCATCAGGCCGTATGGGAAAAGTATCTGGGTTCACGCCTCAGAAGTCGCTCGCGAACTCCATGCACTTGGCGATGAGCACTTCCTGAATCAGCGGCTCGGGCCCGGCGTCCTCGTCGTCGTCCATCGGCTCGGCGGCGGCGGCATCGGGGTCCTCCGGGGCGTCACCAAACCGGGCGTCGAGTGAGGCCCGCACCTGGCGGGTCAGCGTGGCAAGCTCCTGCTCCCGCAGCTGGGCGGGGTTGGCCCGGCGGAAGATCGTGGTGAGGTCACGCTGGATCGAGGCCTTCATCGCCTCGACCTGTTCTTCGACACGCTCCTGGTGCTTCTTCTTGACGACGATGTAGATCTCGGTGTCGTACATCAGGTTGCGGCCCGACGAGGTGTTCTGGAACTTGCCCTTGGCCACCATGATCTCGACCGGCATCTGCCGCTCGGCCAGCGGATCGGGCTCGCCGGCGCTGGCGGTCGCCGCGTCCGGGCCGCCGCTGAACATGAACAGCGCGACGATCAGCACGGCCTCGACCAGCAGCACCGCGCCCACGGCGATGATCGGCACGAGCGGCAGGCCCTTCTTGGGGGCGTCTTCGGCTTCGGGGGTGTCGTCGGCCATTTTTTCTTTGGTGCTGCGGGCTGGGCTGGGTTCGCGGCGTCTCAGAGCGCTGCGGGCGGGGGTATGGGGTTTGGGGTATGGGTCCTGGGCAGACGCAAGCGGAGGGATCGGGCCGCGGCTCATGGCCACGCTTGCGTCCGGCCAGGACCTGAACCCCATACCCCATACCCGGCGGAGTGGGTTCTACGGTCCGCGAACGCGCATCACGACGGGTCCGCGAGGCGTTATCCACCTCTAACTTCGGCCACCGGTCTCGGGTTTCGTGAAATCCTGTTTGAGCGACTCGCTTACCAGCACCTCGACGCGGCGGTTGACGCCGGCGTCGACGCTGTCCACCGCCCGCGCGTCCAGCGGCTCGCGGTCCGCGTTGGCGGTCAGGCGGAAGCGTGCGGGATCGATCTTCTGCTCTGCGGTGAGGTAGCCGAACGCCGCCTTGGCCCGGGCGTGACTCAGCTCCCAGAGGTCGTCGAAGCCGCCGGCCCCGCCCGGCGGCAGCTCCAGCGACGCGGCGTGGCCACGCAGCTCAACCACGTTCTCCCAGCCGCGGAAGACTTCGGCCAGCTGATCCAGCTGTGCCTTGGACTGGTCGGTGAGACGGTCTGAACCGGGATCAAACACGATCCGCCCCCCCGCCGCGATCATCATGCCCTCCCGGACCTTGGTGACCTGCGGCTCGCGGCCGTCCTGGCCCGGGTCTTTGGTGTTGCTGCGGTTGGGCACCTTGGACTGACGCATCTTGGCGGCCTCGAGCACCTGCATCAGCGACAGGCTGGGGTCGCTGTTGGTCGGCAACGGGCCGCCGCCGGACTCGATGCCGAACGCTTCTTTGATCTCCGAGATGATCGCGGCCGACACCTCGTCTTTCTTCATTTCGCTGAACGACACGATGAGCACGAAGAAGCACAGCAGCAGCGTCATCATGTCGCCGTAGGTCGTCATCCACTCGGGCGCCCCGGCGGGCGGGCATTTGCACTTGTCGGCCATGGTCGCTCGGGGCTTCGGGCTTGGAGGGGTGGTCGGGGCGCAGAGGGGGCTGAGCAGGTGTTAGGTGTTAGGTCCTAGGGGTTAGGTCTGGGACGCCCTGTTGGCTGGAGCGGCCGACATCGCTTGTTGGTCAGGGCCGCGGCGTGGCGTTCGCAAGCGGCAACGGGTGTGGCGCCTGACACCTAGGACCTAACACCTAACACCTCGCCGGGAGCGCTCTCACGCCCCGCCGACCCCCACGCACTACGCCGCCTCATCCTCACTCTTCCGCATCGACGGCGGCAGGAAGGTGCGGAGCTTCTGCTCGACCACGCGGGGGTTGTCGCCGCTCTGGATGCTCATGACACCCTTGGTGACGATCGTCTTGTAGACCACCTCTTCTGCCGATCGTTTGGCCAAGCGGTCGGATACGGGGCCGGCGAGCATGTTCGACACCATCGCCCCGTAGAGCGTGGTGAGCAGCGCGACGGCGAGGCCGGCGCCGATCGCACTCGGGTCGCTCAGGTCCGCGAGCATCGCGACCAGGCCGACCAGCGTGCCGATCATGCCCATGGCCGGGGCGTATTTATTGACGGCTTCCCAGATGCCCTTGTTCGACTCATGACGGTCCACCAGACCGTCGATTTCGCTGAGCATGATCTGCTCGATCAGCTCGGGGTCGGTGCCGTCAACCGCCATCTGCAGGCCCATCGACACGAAGGTGTCCTCGATCTCGCGGCAGGTCGCTTCGAGCGACAGGATGCCGTCACGCCGGGCGATTTCGGCGTAGCTGACCATGTCGTCGATCAACTGCTGGTTGTCGCCGCCCTTCCAGAAGAAGGCCTTCATGGTGGCGCCGATGATGTTCTTGACTTTGCTCGCCGGGAAGCAGAAAAACACGATGGTGAGCGAAGCGCCCACCACGATGACCACCGACGGGATGTCGACGTACATGCCGATGTTGCCGCCCGACCCACTGAACAGCGCCCAGCCCACGAGGGCCCAGGTGCCGAGGAAGCCGAAGAGTATGCCGAGGTCCATGCGTTGCGCTTCGTAAAGGTCTGGTGCTTATCGGCCGTGGTGGCGAATGGGCGTGAGAGGGAGTCGGGGCTGGGACGCGGGGGCTCAGCGGGTGTCGGGCCGCCGACGACGCAAACGGGGGTACTCAGACACGCTGGCTGCTCAGCTCGGCGGGATCAGCTTGCGCAGGCTGCGGCCATAGGCCACTGTGCGGTCGATCACCTCGGCCATCGACTCTTTCACGATGAAGTGGTCGCCGTTGATGAGCGTGATCGTGGTGTCGGGGTTCGACTCCACCGTGCGGATCAGATCGGCGTTGATGACGAATGGTTTTCCGTTCAGGCGGGTGACGGTGATCATGTGTGGGGTTTGCATGGGGTGGGTCGAGGCTCGGCGGACCCACCGTTGACCGAGATCGCGGGGCCTTCGGCGTCGGGTTGCGAGCGGGTTCACGCCGCGGCACGGTGGGTCCGGCAGCCCTTGACCCACCCTACGAAAGAGCGGGCGGCGTCGATTCGCGTTTACACGGCAGGCAGAATGCCCGCACCACGTCACCGCACCAGGCTCAGCAGCTCCTGAATCAACTCGTCGCTGGTCGTGATGATCCGACTCGCCGCGCTGAACCCCGTGCTGGCAGTGATCAGGTTGACGAACTCGTCGCTCAGCTCCACGTTGGAGAGCTCCAGGGCCCGGGCCACCACGGTGCCCGCCCCGGCGGTCCCGGCGGTGGTGATGCTGGGGTCGCCCGAGTTGTTTTCGGACCGGAACATCGAGCCCCCAACCTCGATCAGCCCGTTGTTGTTGGCGAACGTGGCCACGGGAATGCGCCCCAGGTCGCGGCGCAGGCCGTTGCTGAAGGTTCCGGTGAGCGTGCCGTCAGCGCTGAAGTCGAAGTCTTCGAGGGTGCCGATGGGGTAGCCGTCCTGCGACAGGCTGCGCAGGCTGCTGCCCACGTCGGTGAGCGCGGTGACGGCGCCGTCGGGATCGGTGAAGGCAAGCTCGACGCTCAGGGGGTTGGCCGCCCCGGTGGCGGTGCGGTCCAGGTTCAGCACCGAGTTCTCGATGCTGATGAACTGCCCCTCGCGGTCGAAGGCGGCCGAGCCGCGCCCCAGGAACGTGCCCAGGTCGGTGTCGTCTTCGGCGGTGGCGAAGAACTCCCACTGCGTGCCGTTTTCGTCCTTGCCCGCCAGCACCGTGACGAGGTTGATCTGCAGCGGGTTGCCCAGCGAGTCGTACGCGGCGAAGGTCGTCAGCGTCGACTCGCCGACTGCCTCTTCGACCCGGGTGGTTTCGAGCGGGCTGGTGGGCGATGCACCCTCGTTCACGATCAGGTTGGCCCCCTGCAGGTCGATCGCGTTGCCTGCTCCTTTGTTGCCGCGGAGCGAGAGCTGGCCCGCCACCACGGTGACGCCGGCCTGCGGCTCGGCGGGGTTCACCGGCGCGGCGGTATCGATGCCGTAAATATTTTCGAGAAAGGTGGCGAAGTCGCCCAGCGTCGTGCCGAAGGCCTCGGCGGGGTCTTCCCCGGGGGTGACCGCTGCGCCGATCTCGAAGGTGTGATCCGGGAGCGTGGCGCCGCCTCGGCGGGCGCCGCTGATGGTGATGATGTCGCCGGTTGCGAAGGTCTGGATCCCGTCGGCGTCGAAAAGCGAGTCGAGCGCGGTGGCGGCGGTCGCCGGCGTGGTGGCGCCCGCGTCGCTGAAAACTGTCTCGAACGTGGTGAGCGACCCCTGCGTGGCCACGTCGCCGCCGGCGTTCAGGTTGCCGCCGAACTTCACCTGGGTGGTGGGGCTGGCGAGCGTGGTGACGCCCAGCGGGATCTTGACGTTGTCCAGCACGCCCTCGACCACGTTGAAGTCCGCGTCGACCCCGTAGCCCTGCACGAGCGCGCCGCCGCTGGTCGAAAGGTTGAAGTTGCGGTCGACCGTGAAGTTGCCGTCGCGGGTGAATCGCTGCGAACCCGCGTCGTTGACCACAAAGAAGCCGTCGCCCTCCAGGGCCAGGTCGGTGTTCACACCCGTGGGGCTGATGGCCCCGTTGGAGAAGTTCTTGGTGATCGAACCCACCCGGGTGCCCAGGCCGGTCTGATTGGGGTTGGTACCGCCGGTGCGGCTGCCCGGGGCCGAGCCGCTGCGCGAGGTCTGCGCGATCTGGGTCTCAAAGTTCACCCGGCTGCTCTTGAACGCGTTGGTGTTCACATTCGCGATGTTGTTGCCCGCCGTGCTGATGGACTGGCTGCCCGCGGCGAGGCCGGTGAGGCCGGTGTAGAGGCTGGTGGTGAGACCCATGAGGTTCCTTTGATTTCAGATTTTGAGATTTCAGATTTCAGATCTGAAGGCGTGGACGGGAGCGGGACGGGAGCAGGTCAGGCGGCGCGTTGCCCCAGCAGGTTCCGCAGCGCGGGGTTTTCGATGCGGTCGATGCCGGACAAGTGGGTCAGCGGTGACGCAGCCGTGTCGACCGGCGTGTCTGTTTCGTCAAACGAGTTCATCGCAAGCGACGTGCCGGCGGCGACGGGCGATTCGGAGGGGTCGGCCGGGGGCGGCGACGCCACCCGCTCGGCGAGCATCGCCTCGAAGCGACCGGAGGCGGACGGGGCCGTGGGAGCCACGGCACCGCCGGTGGGCAGCCCCGCGGGGCGGACCGTCGGCTCAAGCAGTCGCAGAAGATCGGTGGCGCTAGGCATCGTTTTTGGAGTCGTCGGAGGACGCGGTGGTAGCGAACAGCGCAGGATCTGCGGGGTCGGCCGAATCGGCGGGCCCGACAGAGTCGTTCGGATCATCGCCCCCCATCACGCCCACCGCGGCGGGCGGTGGCGTCACCGGCACCGCGGCGGCCGGCGCCGCGACGCGGGCGATCTCGGTCACGCGTTCCAGCGGCAGGCGGGCGCCGCTGTCCAGCTGCACCTCGGTCTTGCCGTCCACCACCCGCACCGACGTGACGACGCCGCTCACCGGGTCGTTGTCGGGGGTCAGGCCCTGGACGTCACGACCGATCAGCGCGCCGGCCTGGCCGATGGAGTTCTGCAGCACGAGGTTCTTGAGCTGGTCCTGCAGCGTGAGGTCGCTCTCGATGCTGCGCAGGCTGGAGAGCTGCTCCAGGATCGCCGCCGAGTCGTTGGGCTCGAAGGGGTCCTGGTTCGATAGCTCTTCGACCATAATTTTGACGAAGTCGGTGCTCTTGAGCTCGGCGTAAGGGTTGCCGCCGTTGGTCGCGGTCGCGGTGGAGGGGCCGGGCAACGGGGCATTGAGTGCGGGATTGAGGTTGGCGAGGGTGCTCATGGGAGGACGGGCCCGGGTGGGGGTGAGGGTGGGGGTGGGGGTGGAGGCAGAGAAACAAGCAAACCGGAAAGACCAACCCGCGGTACACCGCGGCGCGGCGCTGAGTTCCCGCAACCCGCGTGCCGGGCGCGGGAGCCGCGTCCGGTTCAGCCGTCACCGAACAGGCGCCGGCGGAAGCCGCCCTCGTCGGCGGCACGCGGGGCGGCGGCCGCCTCGCGGCGGGCTTGGGCCTCGGCGTCGCCGCGTTCGCGGCCGCGGCTCTGGCCGTCGCCGCTGTCGGGCGTGCCCGGGCGGGCCTGACCCGACGACGGGTCCTGACGCGACGACTGGCCGTCGCTCTGCGGCCCTTGGTGGCCCGCGAACGCCGCGCCCTTGGTCTGCACCCCCAGGCGTTCGACCGTGAGGCCCTGGTTCTCCAAAGCGGTGCGCAGCTGGGCCAGTTGCTGGGTGAGCAGGCGGCCGCCGGCCTCGCTCTCGGCCACAAAGTTGGCCGACACGCTGCCCCCCTGCATCTGCAGGTTGATCCGCACGGTGCCGAGTTCGGGCGGGGTGAGCCGAAGCGTGAGCCCCCCGCCGTTCTGCTTCACCGCCGAGTTGAGCGCGCGGGAGAGGCGCGTGGCGTTCAGGCCGTCGGCCCCGGCGTCGGGGTCGGCCGCGCCGGGGGCGGCGGCCGCGGGTCCGGGCGGGGCCGCCGGCGGGGCGGACCGTGGGGCGGCGTCGACCGGGGGGGCGTCGACGGCAGGGCCGAGGGTCGGGACTGGGGCGGCCGCGCCGACGGGGCGGGCGGCGCCCTCGGCGGGGCGCGCCGACCCGGCCGGGTCGGTCGAAGCGTCGGACGCCGCGGCGCCGGTCTCCACCGCGGGGCGGGGGCCGGGCACGGCGGGCGGCGACATGGCGACGGGGGCGGTTGCCGCGGCCGGATCGGCCGGCGTGGACGCGCCGGCGGCGGCGGGCGGGTCGGTGGGGGCGAGAGCCGCGAAGGCCGCGGCGTCCGGGCTCGGCCCGGAGAACGGAGCAGGCGCCGAGGGGGCGAACCCGCCACCCGGGGACGCGGCGGTGTTGACGCCGGTTGTTCCCACGGACGCCGCGTCGCCGGCGACGGGAGCAGCGGAGAGCGCCGCGCCGTTGATCGCGGCAGAACCCGGTCGCTGAACGCCCGCGGCGGCGGGCGCCACCACGCCAGTGGCCACGGGGTCGGGCGCGGCGGCGAGCACCCGCTGGGCGTCGCGCAGCGTCTGGGCCAGACCCGCCAGCGCGGCGACCAGTTCCTCGGCTTCGGCGACCAGGGGATCGATGGGCGCGTCCGCATCGGGCGACGCGCCGGCGGCCGTTGCGACCGTCTCGGCCGTCGCCAAGGCTTCACCCGAATCGGCGGATGCCGCTTCGTCGGATGTCGAAAGCGCCTCGGACGACGCCGTGCGGTCGCGTGACGCACCGGCCGCGTCGTCGGGCGTCTGGGTTTCGGCATCCGATGGGCGGGGGGCGCGTGCCTCCGCCGCGCCGGGTCGTTCGGCGGCGGGCCGGGCGGCTCGGTCCAGCTCGTCGCGGAAGCCCGGGGGCTCGTCGCGCGGGTGGCGTTCGGCACGCTCGGCGGGCGGCGTCGCCTTGGGCGGAGTGTTTGCACGGTCGGCGGCGGGAGCCGGCCTCAGCAGATCAACGGCGTTCAAAGCGTGGGTTCCGTGGGGGACGGTGGGTCGGCGGCGGCGCGGGCGGCCGCCTCGCTGCGGGTGCGGAGCTTGTCGATGAGCCGCGCGGCGCGCGGCAGGTCTTCTTCGGCCTTGAACGCCTTGAGCACCCCGGCGGACTTGCGCAGCTGCATCGCGGCGAGGTAGTCCACCGCGAGGTCTTCGTCGCCCGCCTCCAGGTAGGCGTCGATGACACCCTTGGCCTGCCTGGGCGGCAGCTGCTCCAGGCTGGCGACCGCACGCTTGAAGTCTTCGCTCTGCAGCTCGGCGCTGCGGCGGGCGACGCGCTCGGCGAACTCGGCTTCGCGCTGGCGCAGGTCTTCCAGGTCGCGGGTGATCGCGGCCTTGTCCTGGTCCAGTCGGGTGCGGATGGCCTCGGTCTCGTCCTTCAGGCGTTCCAGCCGGAGCTGTGCGAAGCGGTCGTCGTTGCGGTTGGCGGCCAGCTGCGCGGCAAGCGTCTGGGGCCCGCGACCCGCGCGATCCAGTCGGGCCAGCTCGTCGCGGGCGGCGGCGGCCTGGGCCTCGGCGGCCTCGGCCTCCGACTGCGCCGCGGCTTCCTGGGCCCGCGTGGGTCGGAACACCTCGACCACGCGCTGCACCCGGTCGCCGTCGAGCCGGTCCGAGGCCTTGAGCCAGCCCACGAAGCCGACCCCGGCGATCAGGTGGATGAGCAGCAGCAGGATGAAGGCGGAGAGCAGCGACTTCATGCCGACGCCTCCGTGGCGCTGCGGGCCGACTGGTGCGCCGCGGTCTGTGCCGACTGGCGAGCCCACGCCAACGCCGCCTGCTCGTCCAGCTGGGCCTGCTCGACGCGGCGCCGATCGAGCGTCCACGCGTGGTGGTCGCGTTCACGCAGGGTTTCCAGCGCCTTGCGCTGCCGCACGGCGTCCATCAGCGTCCGCCGGGCGGCGCCGATCAGGTGCTCCAGCTGACCCAGGCGCTCGACCAGCTGCCGGCCGCGGACCGTGGTCTGGGCGCTGAAGCGCGTGAAGCCCCCCACCGCTGTGAGGTCCACCGCCCCCACCAGCGCGTCGCCCAGCCGAGCGCGGGCGTGGTCGATGTCCGACTGCAGGCCGCTCAGCTGCCCGCGCATCACCATCTGCTTGCGCAGCTGCGTGGCCAGCGCGCGCTGGCAGCGTTCTTCTTCGCGTCGGCGGTGGGCCAGCAGGGTTTCGAAGCGAAATCGGAAGGCGGGCATGGTCGGAGCCTCTACGGGAGGTCGGCGGGAGGTCTACGAGAGGTCGGCGGGAGGTCGGCGGGAGCGTGACCCGCGGCGGCGTCAGCGGGCCGCGGGCGGCACCGCGGCGGCAATCTGGTCACGCGTCTTCTGCAGCAGGTGGCACAGGGCGGTGAGCTGGGCAGCGGCGCCCGCGAAATCGGTGGCGGTCTCGCCGCCGGACTGCTGCAGCAGGCGGTCGATGGCGGGCTTGGCCGCGATGGCCAGGTCGGCGTCGGGGCTGGAGCCCGGGGCGTAGGCCCCGATCTGCACCAGGTCCTCCACCTCGCGGTAGGCGGCGATCAGGCGCGAGACCTCGCGGCGCGACGCGGTGTGGGTCGCGTCGGTCACGTCGCCGGCCACGCGGCTGATCGAGCCGGGGATGTCGATCGCCGGGAAGTGGCCGCGCTCGGCGAGCTTGCGGTCCAGCAGCACGTGGCCGTCCAGGATGCCGCGGCAGGCGTCGGCGATCGGTTCGTCCATGTCCTGGCCCTCGACCAGTACCGAGTACAGCCCGGTGATCGAGCCCGCCGATGTGCGGCCGCTGCGTTCCAGCAGGTCGGCCAGCGAGCTGAACACGCTGGGCGGGTAACCGCGGGTGGTCGGCGGTTCGCCGGCGCTCAGCCCCACCTGGCGCTGGGCCTGTGCGAAGCGCGTGACCGAGTCCATGACCAGCAGCACGTCGCGGCCCGCGTCGCGGAAGTCCTCGGCGATCGCGGTCGCCGCCCGCGCGGCCCGCAGCCGCAGCAGCGCGGGCTCGTCGCCGGTGGCCGCCACCACCACGCTGCGGGCCAGGCCCTCGGGGCCCAGCGCCTTCTCGACGAAGTGCTTGATCTCGCGGCCGCGTTCGCCTACCAGCGCGATCACCGACACGTCGGCCGCGGTGTGCTTGGCGCAGGCCGCCAGCAGGGTGGACTTGCCCACGCCCGGAGCGGCGAAGATGCCCAGCCGCTGGCCGCGCCCCAGCGGCAGCAGCGCATCGAGGGCGCGCACGCCGGTCGCCAGCGGCCGGTCGATCAGCGGTCGGTCCATGGGCGCGACCGGGGCGCTCGAGAGCGGGCGGGTGCGGACGCGGCTCAGCGGGCCCTTCCCGTCGATCGGCCGCCCCAGCGCGTCGACCACCCGGCCGATCAGCCCGCCGCCCACCACCGCGCGGGCCTCGCGGTCGCCCAGCTCGACGAGGTCGCCGCGGCCCACCCCGCGGGCGTCACCCAGCAGCATCACCACCGCATCGCGTCCGTCCAGGCCCACGACCTCGCCGGGCGTCGAGCGGGGGGTAGAGCCGGAGGCGAGGTGCACCACCACCTGAGCGCCGATCGGCGCCGGCAGCGACCCCACCGACACCGCCAGCCCCTGCACCCGGCGGACCACGCCGCGCACCTTCGGCGCGGTGCAGCGGTCCAGGGTGTCCAGGGCGTGGGTGAGCGCGGTCATGGTGAGGGTTGTCGCAAGGGGCGTGCCGGCGGTTCAGCATCTGATCCGTGGTCTTGTCGGTGATCCGGTCGAAACCGAACGCCTTGATCGGATCACGGATCACGTTCGGACGGATCACGTTCGCCGTCCCCCGGCATCAGCGCCGCAGCGATCCGTTCCAGCTGAACGCCGATCGAAGCGTCCACCCCCCCGCCCTCGGGCAGGTCGACCGCGCAGCCACCGCGGCCGACACCGGGGTCGTCAACCAGTTCGACGTGCTGAAGGTGGGCCAGCCCCGCCAGCAGATCGGGCAGCGTCTCGGCGAGCACCGGTCGGTCGTCGGGGTGGATACGCAGCCGCAGATCGGTGGTCTCCAGCACGCGGCGCAGGGCGGACGACACCTGGTCCGCGGCCACCGAAGGGTCGACCCGCACCTGCCGGTGAACCACCTTCTCGCCCAACGCGATCGCCAGCCGCAGCACGTCGGTCTGCGCGGCGTCTTCGAAGGCCTGGCGGTGCGCCACCCAGTCGTCGAGCACCTGCTTCAACGACGCGCACAACGGATCGGCGGCGGCGCGGGCCGCCTCGGTCGCCCCGGCGTGGCCGGCGGCCCGGCCCTCGGCGTGCCCGGCGGCCCGGCCCTCGGCATGCCCCTCGGCCCGGCCCGCCTCCGCGGCGGCCGCGGTCAGGGCCGCGGCCTCGCGGCGGGCCTCGGCCAGGATCGCGCCCGCGCGTTCGCGAGCGGCATCGATTACCCGCCGGCCCTGCGCCGCCAGGTCCCCCAGGTCCAGCACCACCGCGTCTTTCAGCTGCGGCAGCGCGCGTTCTTGTTTCAAGAGCGGCATGCGCTTCCCGTGTGGTTCAGATGATCAGGTCTTTGTCACCACCGCGGCCGCTGATGATGATCTCGCCCGAGTCTTCCAGCCGACGCACGATGTCGACGATCCGCTGCTGCGCGGCCTCCACATCGGCCACGCGGACCGGGCCCATGAACTGCATGTCTTCCTGGATCATCTCCGCGGCGCGGGTGGACATGTTCTTGAAGATCTTTTCTTTGAGCTCGTCGCTGGCGGTCTTGAGGGCCAGCGAGAGCTCCTCGTTTTCGACCTCTTTCAGCACCGACTGGATGCCTTTGTCGTCGACCATGTTCACGTCGTCGAACACAAACATCAGGCGGCGGATCGACTCGACCAGGTCCGGGTCGTCGTTGTTCAGCCCGTCCATGATGCCCTTCTCGGTGGTGCGGTCGATCAGGTTCAGCACCTCCGCGACGCTGGTCACCCCGCCGATCGACTCGAAGCTCTGCCCCAGCATGTTGGCCAGCCGCGACTCCAGCCCGCGCTCGACTTCGGCCACCACCTCGGGGTTGGTCTGGTCCATGTTGGCCACCCGCTTGACCACCTCGATCTGCTTGCCCGACGGCAGCCCCGCCAGCACCTCGGCCGCCTTGGTGTACGAAAGGTGGCTCACAATCAGAGCGATCGTCTGCGGATGCTCGTCCTGGATAAACGTGAGCAGGTTCGCGCTGTCGGCCTTGGCCAGGAACGCGAACGGCGTGCGGCGGATGGTCTGACCGACCCGGTCCATGATCGCGTCGGCCTGGTCCTTGCTCAAGCAGTCGCTCAGCATCTTGCGGGCCGCGAACACCCCGCCCTCGACCGCCCAGCTGCTGGCCGCGGCCAGGTCGTAAAACTCTTTGATGACCGAGTCGCGGAGTTTTTTAGGCACCTCGCCCAGGTGGGCCAGCTCGCGGGCCACGTCCTCCACCTCGACGGGCTGCAGCTTCTCCAGCAGCAGAGCGGACGCCTTGCGGTCCAGCGACAGCAGCAGGATCGCCGCCTTGCGCAGGCCCGAGAGGTCGTCGAGGGTGTCGGTGGGGGCGATGGATTTCAACTAGTCGTCCTCGTTGACCCAGCGGCCCAGCAGCCCCGTCGCGTCGGCGGGCGAGTTCACGATCAGTTCGCTGATCTGCTCGGCCAGGTGCCGGCTTTTCAGTTCTTCCTCGTCGATCTCGACGCCGTCCATCGCGGTCTCGACCACGCTGGCCTCGCCCATGAGTTCCTCGTCGCTGGGCAGGGTCGGCGGCACGCCGGCCAGCTCTTCCAGGCTCGGCAGCGGCGGGGTCTGCGTGCTGCGCCGCACCAGCATGAAGGCCAGCAGCAGGGACAGTGCGCCCAGGCCCGCGGCCGCGGCGGTGGCCACGGTGTCGCCGCCGCCGAGGTTGCCGACCACGCCCATCACGCCCCCGCCGGCCCCGGCGGCGACGGGCGCGAGGTAGGCCTGGTCGTAGACCATGTTCGCCTCGACCACGCCCGGGGCCTTCGCCTCGATCAGCGGCGTGACCTGGCTGCGGATGGCGTCGAGCTGGGCGGTGCGGATGGCGTCGAGCGCCGCGTCGTCGGGGGCGGCGGGCAGATCGGCCGCCGCGGCGGGGTCGGGCGGCGGCTGGTTCGCACGGAAGATGCTCACGAAATAGCTGCGTGGCACGTTGATCGTCGCGTTGATCTGCTCGACCTGGTGGCCGGCCATCTCGATCTGCGCGGTGCTGGTCAGCAGCTTGTCGCCGAACTCGGTGCGGGTGGTGGTCTCGGTTTCCTCCTGCACGTCGCCGCCGTCGCCGGCGATGCTCATGCCGGTGTTGGGCCGCGTGCCCGCCTCGCCGCCGCGGCGCACGTCGCGGCGGGTCATCTCGGTGTTCTCTTCGCTGCGCAGCGGCTCGCTGTCCGAGTACTTGCGCTCCTCGCGGACCTCGCGGCGCACCGGGTTGGTCTTGACCTTGACCGCCACAATCACGCCGGGGATGTGCCGCAGCATGTCCTCGATCTTCTTGCGGTGGTACTGCTCCTGGTGGTTGACCAGCTCGATCACCTCGGTCGGCACCAGGTCATCGGGGTCGTCCACCTTGTGCTGGCGGCCCTGGCGGGCGTCCAGCACGACCACGTCTTGCGGCTGCATCTCGGCCACCGCCCCGCTCACCAGCCCGGCCAGCGACGCGACGAGGTGCTTGTCCACCCCACCGCTGCCCGAGGTGGTGACGGTGACCGACGCCGAGGGCCGCACGCTGCTGCGGCCAAAGCCCCGGCGTTCGGGCAGGGCGATGATGACCTCGGCGCTGCGCACGCCGCCGAACTTGCGGGCCACGGCCGACAGGTAGGCCTGGGTGGCCAGCAGGTGCTTGCGGTCGCCCTGGGCGTCGGTTTCCCACGGGTTGCCGGTCACCGCCGAGAAGGCGGACGACGCGTTGTCGCTCAGCAGTTCCTCGCGGGCCAGCAGCGCGATCGCGTCCATCTGCTGCCCCGCGGGCACGTAAACCGCCCCGTTTCTCAGTTCTGCGTCGATGCCCGCCACGCCCAGCCTGGCCATGACTTCTTCGGACCGTGTGCCCGCGAACGCGCTGATGGGCACGGTCTGCGCCTTGCCCGCGTAGAGCACGCCCAGCCCGGCCACGCCCAGCAGGATGACCACCAGCGCCCCGATCAGCAGCTTGCTGGTCAGCGGCAGCGACTCCGCCTGGGCGCGGATGGTGGTCCAGTATTTCCGGGCGAAATCCATTTCGTTGACCCGATCGCGGGGGCGGCAAGCACGCAGGCGTCTCCGACGCCCGGGGCATCCCTATCGGACGTGCGGCCGCAGTTTCTGAAGCGGGTCGGCGGAAACGGCGTACCGGGCCCGCGGTGCTGCGCAAAGCCTGCGCACCGCGGGCCCGGTACGCCGCCACAGCACAACCCGCTTGAATGGGCGAAGCGTCGCCCGGGGTGTCGGTGCCGTGGTCTGAGGCGTGAACGGGACGCAAGCGGAGCCGACTCAATCGGGAGGGCGAACCTTCTGGTGAGCCGGTGTCGCATAGCACCCGGCTCACTCCCGTGCACCCAAGTCGTTCACCATGGGATTCGCCGCTGTGACGCCTGGCCGCGGGCGGGGTGCGCAGGCTCGGCGCAGCACCCCGCCCGCGGCCAGGCGTTTCCGCCGAACCCCACGTCACACGCGGATCTGTTTGACCTCGTCGTACGCGTCCATCAGCGTGTTCCGCACCTGGACGAGCATCTGAAACGCCACGTCGGCCTTCTGCTTGGCGATCATCACCCCGTCCACGTCGCCGCGCTTGCCGGTGGCCAGGTCCTCGATGGCGAACTGCGCATCCTTCTGCATGGCGTTCACCTCTTCGAGGTTCTTCATCAGCACGTCCTTGAACCCCGGGCCCTGCACCGTGGGCGGCGGGGTGAGCGCGGGGCGCAGCGGGGTGATGCCGGGCGACGACGGGATGAGGCCGATGGGGTCGGTCATTAGAAGTACGAAGTTAGAAGTCCGAAGGTCGAAGTTCCGCAGCGGTCAGTCCGCAACCGCTATGCCAGCAGCCGCAGGGCGGCCTGCATCATGGTCTTGGTGGCTTCGGCGGCCTGGATGTTGGCCTCGTAGGCGCGGGACACCTCCAGGGCGTTGATCTGCTCGGTCATCGAATCGATGTTGGGGTAGTTCACGTAGCCCGACGTGTCGGCCAGCGGGTGGTCCGGGGCGTGCACCTTGCGGAAGGCCGACCGGTCCAGCTCGATCTCTTTGACGTGCACGCCCTGCCCGCGTCGCCCGGCCGGCGACCCGTCGGCCCCCGGCGTGAGGATCGCCAGCCGACGCCGAAACGGCACGTTGTTGCCGTTGCCGTCGTCGATGCTGTTGACGTTGGCCAGGTTGGCCGAAATCACTTCCATCCGCGTACGGTGGGCGACGAGGGCGGAGGTCGAGGTGTCGAGGGCGCCGAACATTTGAGATGCCTTGGTTTGTTTGTGGACGGACGGCTGGAGAGCGGCGTTCGTGATCCGTCGGATCGTGATCCGACGGGGGGGGGCTCGATCGGATCACGGATCACGGACGACGGATCACACCCTCCCCCGGATCGCGGTCTTCAGCAGTTCAAACTCGCTCTGCAGGAAGGTCAGCCCCGCAGAGTGGGCCATGGTGTTCTCGGCCAGGTCCTGCATGGTGCGTTCCAGGTCGCGGTTGTTGCGGTCGTGAAAAAGGATGTGCTCGTCGAGCGTCTCGGGGCGGGCTTCAAGCCCGTGGGCCCCCTCGCGGACCTGACGCGTGCCTTTCAATCGGAACGGCTCGCGGGCCGAACCGCGCTCGGCGCGGGCCCGCCGCTCGTCCACGGCCTTGCCCAGCTGGGCCTGAAAGGTCTCGGGGTCCAGGTCGCGTGGGCGGAAGTGGGGGGTGGACAGGTTGGCGATGTTGTGGGCCAGCACCCGGTGACGCGCACCGGTGAACTGCACCAGCTTCTCGGTGACGGGCATGCTGCCGGATTGGAAGAGGCCTTGGATCAAGGAAAGTATGAAGTTCGAAGTATGAAGTGTGAAGTTCCAAGCAACGCAAGGCGGATGCCGGGGCGACGCCGCTCTCAGACGGTGGCGGCGATCAGGTTCTGCTCTTTCCACTTCTTGAGTTTCAGCCCCAGCGTGCGGACGCCGATTCCGAGCGCTTTGGCGGCGTGCGTGCGGTTGCCGTTGAACCGGCCCAGGGTGTGGATGATCTGCTCGCGCTCGACCTCTTCGAGCGGGCGAACGACGGTCGCATCGGGCGGCGGCATAGCGGCGGCCGCGGCGGGCTGGAAGGCCGCGTCGGGCACCTGCAAAGCGGGGCTGCCCGCGCCGGCGGCCGGGGCCAGAGTGGCGTACGGCGCTTCGGATGCGGCCTGGTCGGGCGACGCCGTGGGCAGGACAGATCCGGCGGGCAGGCTCAGCAGCCACGGGCGGATGAGCGCGGCGGTGACGGTCTTGCCCGGGGCCAGCACGCTGGCCCGCTCGCAGATGTTCTGCAGCTCGCGCACGTTGCCGGGCCAGTGGTAGGCCTCCAACGCGGCGACCGCGTCGGCTTCCAGGGCCTTGGGCGCCGCGCCGGTGCGGGCCGCGGTCTGCCCCAGGAAATGCGCGGCCAGCTCGGCCACGTCGCCGGCCCGCTCGGCCAGCGGCGGCAGCACCAGCGGCAGCACGTTCAGGCGGTAGTACAGGTCCTGGCGGAAGCTGCCGTCGGCCACCGAGCGGGTCAGGTCGCGGTTGGTGGTGGCGATCACCCGCACGTCGACCGAGCGCGTCACCGACGAGCCGACGCGCTCGAACTGGCCCTCTTGCAGCACCCTCAGCAGCTTGGCCTGCAGGCCCGGACCGATCTCGCTGACCTCGTCCAGCAGCAGCGTGCCGCCGTCGGCCAGCTCGAAGCGGCCCTTGCGCAGCGTGTCGGCCCCGGTGAAGGCGCCCTTCTCGTGGCCGAAAAGCTCGCTCTCCAGCAGTGCGCTCGACAGCGCCGCGCAGTTGAGACACAGCATCACCTGACCCGCCCGCGGCGAGCGGGCGTGCAGCGTGCGGGCGATGACCTCTTTGCCCGTGCCCGATGCGCCCTGGATGAGCACCGTGTGCTCGGACGCGGCAATCTGCTCGACCTGCTGCCCGATGGCCCGCATGGCGATGGATCCTCCGACCAGGGCGGGCGACTCGGCCACCGGGCCGCCGGGAGCCGGGACCGCGGTCGCGCGGGTGCCCCGCGATACCGCCGGCCGCGGCGTGGCCGACGCGGCGCGCTGGGCGCGGTGTTTGACCGCACGCTTCACGACCATGACCAGCTGGTCGCCCTCGAAGGGCTTCTGCACGAAGTCGAATGCACCGGCCTTCATGGCGCCCACCGCGTCGTTGATGCAGCCGTAGGCCGTCATCAGCACCACGGGCAGGTCCGGGTCGGCGTCCACCAGGTGGTTGAGCAGCGCCAGACCGTCCATGCCGGGCATCTTCAGGTCGGTCACCACGGCGGCGGGCCGGTGGTGAGCGATCATCTCGATCGCCGACGCGCCGCCCGTGGCGACCACGACCACGAAGCCGGCACGCTGCAGGGTGGCGGCCACGGAGTCGCGCATCATCTGCTTGTCGTCGACGACCAGGATCTTGGCCGGACTGCCGGCGGGACCGCTTGTCGGGCAGGACGGGGTGTCCGCGGTGGCGCCGGGGGATGGGTTGCTCATGCCGATTCCGATTCCTGGGGAAACTGAAGGGTGAAGACCGCCCCGCCGGCGTCGGCGTTGCGGACGGCGATCGACCCGCCGTGGGCGTCCACGATGCGGTGCACGATCGCCAGCCCCAGGCCGGTGCCGCTGCCGCGGGTGGTAAAGAAGGGGTTGAAGATGCGCTCGATGGTTTGCGCGTCGATGCCCGGGCCGTTGTCGGCCACGGTCACCGCCCCGTCGGCGGCCGACAGGGTGAGCACCGGCGACCGCGACGCGGGGGCGCCTTCCACGGGCTCCGCGAGCGCCTCGGCCGCGTTCCGCACCAGGTTCAGCAGCACGCGATGCAACAGGTCCGGGTCGGCGAACACCGACGCGGGTCCCACGTCGCTCCCCGCGGAGATCAGGACCTGCACGCCGGCCGTGTCCAGCACGGGCCGCTGCGCGTCCACCGCGCGTTCGAGCACCGCCGCGGCGTCCAGCCGCCGTGGCACCGGTGCGATGGTGCGTGAGAAACTCAGCACGTCGTTCACGATCGCCGACAGGCCGCGGACCGCGTCGGCGATCTTCTCGCCGTGGTCCAATGCCCCGGCCAGCCGCTCGGTGGGCACCTCGGCCTGCTCGGCGGCCACGTCGTCGCGGATCATCTCGATGTAGAGCTGGATGGCGGCCAACGGGTTGCGGATCTCGTGCGCGATGCCCGCGGCCATCTCGCCCAGGGCCGCGAGGCGCTTGCCCCGCTCCAGCTGCGCGTTCTTGGTCGCCAGTTCGCCCTGCAGCCGGTCGACCTCGGCCGACAGCGTCTCGTGCGACTCCTGCAGCCGCTCGGCCACGGCCGAGTAGGCCTGCAGGACCTCGGCGAGGTCCTGCGGCGCGAGCGCCGGCGCGGGCGCGGCGTGGCTGGCGGAGCTGGGCGGCGCGGCGGCGGCCACGATTAGCCCCTGGCATCCGTGAAGCGGGCGGCGGGCCGCGGCGCGGCGCCGGCCTGGGCCCGGTAGGCGTTGACCGCGGCGGGCGCCGCGTTCACGCGTTTCATCTCGTCGCCGACCCGCTTCCGCGAGGCCTCGAGCTTCGCCCGGTCGGCCTCGTCGCGGCCGATGATCTCTTCGAGCAGGCCCTGCACCTCGTCGACCCGGTCCCGGATCGTGTCGCGGGTGGCCGCGGGCGCCGCGGCGGCGATGTCGCCCAGCCGGCTGCGCAGCGGCGCGACTTCTTTGTTGCACGCCGTCAGCCGGTCGATCAGCGTCTGCCGCTGCGTGAGCACGCCCAGCAGCTCCTCGGTGCGGCCCGCGTCGATCAGCTCCTGCTGCCGCGACGACAGCCCGCCGAGCTCGCGGTACAGGTCGCGCTGCTGCGTGAGCAGCGCGGCGAGGTGATCGGCTTCGTTCAGTTGGGAGCTCGCGGCCGCAGCGGTCATCCTGACCATCCTTCGCAGAGAGTGAAGCGGGTTCCGCCGGCCTCCGGCCAGTGGTTACCGGGCTATCGGCAGGTTTTGCGCAGTGGCCGCAGTTTTGGGGCCGCGGGCGGCCGCGGGTGGCGCGAAGGGGTTGGGGTTCTCTCGTGCGAGAGCGCTCCGGGCGAGGTGTTAGGTTTTAGGTCCTAGGTGTTAGGTCTTGAAGACGCAGGCGATGCCACGGCCCGCGGCAATCGCCGACACCTTGGTATCTCGAAAGTTGAGCGAACCACGGCGCCGCGCCCCTCTACCGTGCCGCGTACACGTGAGTCGTCCTAACCCCTAGGACCTAACACCTAACACCTCGCCGGCAGCGCTCTCGCGCCCCGCCGATCTCTGCACAACCGCCACCGGTTAAGGCGAGCCACCGGCGAGCCGCGCGTCGCCTGGGACGCGCGGCTCGCCGGAGGCCCGCCCTACCCCGGGGAAGCGCCGCCGTCCGCCAGGATCGCATCGTGCATCACGCCCGCGTTCCCCGGGCGTCCGCCCGCCCGGGTGACGTGTGCTGTGACACTCTCGCGGTCGGGGTCGGGGCGGCCGCCGCCCCGACCCCGACCGCGAGAGCGTTTCCGCCGCCTCACCCCGCCGCCGCCGCCTGAGCCGGCTTGTCCAGCAGCTTCAGCTCGTTGCTCCACCGCAGCCAGTCCTCCCAGTGCCGCCGGGTCATGGGCATGTCCGGGCGGTCGAAGACCTCGTCGGGCATTTGGCTCAGGCGATACAACGCGTTCTGATTCGCCACGTAGGCCTGCGGAAACTGCCCCAAGGCGCAGTACGCGTTGACGATCTGCACCTGCGCGACCAGGGCGGCGGGGTGGTCACTGAAGCGCTGCGCCGCCTCGCGGTAGCGTTCGACCGCGAGGGCGTAGTTTTCACGCTGGTAGGCGCAGCCGGCCTTGAAGAAGTAGGCGTTGCGCAGCTGCAGGGCGTCCAGGTCGCTCAGCGACGCCGGCGGACGGGCTTCGAGTTCGACGATCACCTGATCGAAGTAGACCTCGGCCTGCCGCAAGCGGTCCTGGGCTTCGGTGGTCATCGCCAGCCGCTCGCGGTCGCTCGCGGTGTCGGCCGCCGTGGCGTTCAGACCCGCGGCGCTCAGCCGCAGGGCGTCGGCCAGCATGTAGCGCAGCTCCGGTCCGCTCGGGGTCACACCGTAACGCTGCACCGCGGTGTTCAGTCGCTCGATCGCGCTGGCGTAGTACACCGGGTCCTCCGCCCCGCGGCGGTAGTAGAGCCGCGCCAGGGCGATGAGCGCGTCGCGGTAGATATCCGAGTCGGGGCGGATGCCCGGGTGGCCATCCACGATCGACAGCAGCGTGCGCAGGGCCTTGTCCTCGCGTTCGGTTTCCAGAAAGGCCTGCGCCACGGGAACCAGGGACGCGTACGCCCAGTTGCTCGACGGGTTCTCGTCCACCAGCTTCTCCAGCACGTCCGCCGCCGCGCCGTACTGCCGGTCCGCCAGATAGGCCAGCCCCAGGTGGTGCCGCGCCTCGAGCTGCTGCCCGTCGCCGTCGCCCGGGCGGTTCGCCACGTACTCGCCGTACACGTCGATCGCGTCGGACCACCGCTCCGCGCGGTCGTAGCTCGTGGCCGCCCGCCACAGCGAATCCGCGTAGGCCGCGTCGTCGATCACCGTCACCGCCGCCGCGTGGCGTCGGTAGAAGCTCGCCGCCTCGGTGAAGTGCAGCACCGCGGACTGAAACGCCGTCCGCCGCGCGTCTTCAGGCGGGGCGTTGGGGCCGGTCCACCGGGCCGGATCCAGTTCCTGGGCCCGCGCCATGTGTTGCGCCGCACGCTGCTCGTGGATCTCGGCGAACTGCCGCAGCATCCGCGGGGGAAGCTCTCCCCCGCCCGCGTCGCCGGTGCCCTCGAACAGCGGCCGCAGCAGCTCCAGGTAGTCCAGTGCGTCCTCGTACGCCTCGAGGTCGATCGACAGGTCCACGTGCCCCGACACGCGGTCAGCCGCCAGCTTGCGTCGCGCATCCCACACCGGCGTGGTGTCCACCAGCTGGCTGATTGCGGCGCCAAAGTGCTCAACCGCCTCGGGCACCATCCGCTGCATCGCCTCGGCGTGGGCTCGGCCCAGCAGCGCGTCGATGTACACGTCCCCCAGCGGAAAGCCGTCCGCCGCGCGGGCGAACAGGGCCAGGGCCCGCGCGTCGTAGCCCTCACCGCCCAGGGCCAGCTCCAGCTCGGCCTGCCCCAGCAGGATCTCGGCGTTCAGCGGGTCGCCGTCGTCGACGGCTTGCTGCGATGCGGCGAACAGGCGCTGCGCGTTCTCGTAGTCGCCCGCCGCGCGGTATGCCGCCGCCAGCCGCACCGCCAGCCGCGGGTCGTCCTCCGCGCCGCCGGCCCGCAGCCGCTGCGTTTCGCGATTGAGGTAGTCGATTGCCCGGTGCGGGTCGTGGGCATCCAGCATCGCCCGGGCCCGCACGTCCACCAGCCACTGCTGCTGCCGGTGTCGGCGTGCGTCGTCGGGGTCCACCCGCAGCGCGTCCTCGAACCGGTCCGTCAGCCGGGCCAGCGCCGCCGCCGACGCGCTCGCCCGCGCGTCGGCGTCGCGGCCGTCGTCCCGCGAACCGACCCGCGACGACTCGCGCGCGACGGCCCCGCCCAGCCGTGCGCGGTGCCGGTCGATCAGCCCCCGCAGCGTCTTGTAACGCGCCGCCACCCCCCCACGGCCCATCCCGTCAATCACCGCCAGGGCGTCGTCGTCGCGGCCCAGCAGCACCAGCGTCTGGGCCCAGCGCACCCGCGCGTCGTCGTCCAGCGTGCGTCCCAAGTCACGGGCCGTCGCGTAGTGGCCGTCGATGTCCTGCAGGGCCGCCGTGCTCGCCGGCGTCTCCACCGGCACGGGGTAGATCCGCTCGTATTCCAGCACGTCGTGGTCGCCCAGATACTGGCGGTACCGGGCCCTCGTCTCGCGGTCCTGCTCATCGATGTCCAGCTCGGCCAGCTGGTTCAGACCGTCACGCGCCCCCGCCGCGTCCTCGGACCGCAGCACCTCTTCGACCGCGTCCAACCGCTCGCCATACTGCACCGGAACGATGTTCGGCTTGGCCAGGTAGACGCCCAGCCCCAGCATCAGCAGGCCCACGCCCAGCACCGGCAGCTGCCACAGCTGCGACCACGCCGGCGCCGACTTCGCCGCCGCGGCACGGATCGGGTTGGGGGCGTCGTCGGGCATCTCTAAAAAGGAAGCGATGGCACAGGTCAGAAGCGGCCGGACGCAGGCGGAATCCGTGCGACCTCCGTTCGCGCGCAGCCACCCGGGCGGCGGTACGCCGGACCGGTTTTATCGGCCGCGGGGGCGGGTTCGGTTGAACGAGGGACCGAAAGCGACGGACGGCCGGGATCGACCCTGCCGCGTGTGCGGATGTTCCGACGACTGAGGCGTACGCCTACCGGTGCGACACGACATGCCCACCCGCCCCCGCGCGACCCCGGCCCACGGGGCGAAAGTGGAACGGGCGTCCCCGCCGGTTATCAAAGTCCTGCCGCAGGCAGATCCATCGCGTTGTGTGACAACGGCACCACCGGCCCCCATCACACGCCTTCCCCTCCCTTCATCCAGTGGAATAGCCGTCCCGGCTGTCATCGGCCCGGCGGGCCGACACCAAGCGACTCACGAACGCACGAACAGCTGCAAGGCCTGGCCCCGGCTTGGCCCGTCGCCGATCCGCGGCGAGGCGTCAGAGGCAGGTCGTGGTTTGTCGGCCAGGCATTACCGCTTCGCGCCGGTGGGCCACCGCTTTTGCGTTGCCGGGGATGGCGATCCGGGGCCGGGCGGCCCCAGTGGCACCGGTAGCACCCGCGACCCCGGCTCCCCCCCCCGCGACCCCATCCCCCACGACCCCGGCCCCCGGCGCCAAAGTGGAACGGGCGTCCCCGCCCGTTATCAATGTCCTGCCGGAGGCAGATCCTTCACGTTGTGCGACGCGGGCACCACCGGATTCACCGCGACTCCGGCCGCGCGACCCTACCCACCCACCGCCGACCACCGCCGCGTCGCCGTAAACTGCCCCCGTGCCCGAACCTGCGACGCCCCAGCCCGCCGCCGACCCAATCGCCGACCGCTTCCGCAAGGCTAAAGGCCGCGCCAAAGGCGCCGCCGAACTGCTGGAGACGCTGGCCGTGCTGGGTCAGGCACGGGAGGCGTGGAGCGGTCAGTACGCGGCGTGAACCCTGAAATGAATCGGTATTCGACCTGAACCGTAAGCAGACAGGTGAACCCATGAAAGAGATCCGCGGAAACGCCAAGAACATCCGGGCGCTGCTGAGCGGCGCAAAATACGCCATCGACTATTACCAGCGGGAATACCGATGGGAGCAGAAGCAGATCGTCGAACTCATTGAAGATCTGGTCGAGAAGTTTCAAGAGAGCCACAAGGCAGACAACGAGCGATCCGACGTCGAGGGCTACAGCCACTACTTCCTCGGTTCGATCATCATCAGCGATAAGGACGGCCAGAAGTACATCATCGACGGCCAGCAGCGACTGACCTCGCTCACGCTGCTATTGATCTTTCTCTGCCGAAAACTCTCCGACGGCGATCAGAGGGCGCAGCTCACCGAACTCGTCTTCTCAAAGAAATACGGCAAACGGTCGTTCAACCTCAACGTCCCCGAACGCACGCCGGCGATGGAGGCCCTGTTCGCCGGTGACCCTTTCGATGAAGACGACCAACCCGAATCGGTCGAAAACATCATCGGGCGGTTCGAGGACATCGAAGAGACCTTCCCGGACGACCTGTGCGGCGATGCTCTGCCGTTCTTCGCCGACTGGCTCATCGAGAATGTGCATCTCGTCGAGATTACCGCCTATTCCGACGCCGACGCCTATACGATCTTCGAGACGATGAACGACCGGGGGTTATCGCTCACTCCGACCGACATGCTCAAGGGCTACCTTCTGGCCAATGTCACCGACGCCGCCGAGCGTAAGCGAGCGAGCCAGAGATGGCGTGACCTCATCGCCGGGCTTCAGGGCTTGGGGAAAGAGGAAGACGCCGACGCCATCAAGGCGTGGCTCCGCGGGCAGCACGCCCAGACGATCCGCGAGCGAAAACGGGGGGCGACCGCCAAGGACTTTGACTTGCTGGGGACCGAGTTCCACCGCTGGGTACGCGACCACGAGGACGCGTTGGGACTCACCCACCCTTCCAGCTTTGCCAAGTTCATCGAAGGCGAGTTCAACTTCTTCGCACGCTGGTACCGGCGTATCCGCGAGGCGTCGGAGACGCTTACGGAGGGTATGGAGGCGGTCTACTACAACGCCAAGAACCGATTCACCCTGCAGTACCCGCTGCTGCTCGCACCACTGTGCATTGACGATTCGGAGCAGACGGCGTTGAAGAAGATCCGACTGGCCGCCGGCTACCTGGACATCATTATTGCACGCCGCATCTGGAACTCGAAATCGACGAGCTATTCCACGATGTCTTACAACGTCTTTCTGATCATCAAGGAGATCCGCCGTCGATCACCAGAAGAGATGGTTGATCTACTAACCGCCCGGCTCGACGAGGATGAGTATCAGTTCGCAGCGAACGACCGGTTCGCCCTGACGGGCATGAACCGCAAGCAGATCCACCGCCTGCTCTCGCGCATGACTGACTATCTCGAGACCGAGTCAGGCCGGTCGAGTCGGTATCCCGAGTACACCGGCGGCAAGGGGAAGAAGAAGTACGAGGTTGAGCATATCTGGGCCAACCATTTCGATCGGCACACCGATGAGTTTGAGCACGCAACCGACTTCACCGACCACCGCAACCGGATCGGCGGACTTCTGCTTCTCCCCAAGAGCTTCAACGCGAGCTACAGCGATCTGCCCTACGGGCCGAAACGCGAGCACTACGTCAAGCAGAACCTCTTGGCGCTGAGCCTGCACGAAAAAGCCTACGAGAACGACCCCGGCTTCAAGCGGTTCGTCAAAGTGTCGGGCCTTCCGTTTGTTGCTCACGGCACATTCAAAAAAGCCGATCTCGATGCTCGACAGGTGCTCTACCAGCGGCTCGCCCAACGGGTCTGGAGCCCTGCGAACCTGAAACGGGAGCTCGACGGGTAGCCGTCTGGGGGATCGCGTGGGGGTCACAGGAGCCGTCCCCCGCCAAAGAGAATTCCGCGCACGCTATTCCTTCGCCCGCTCACGCAGCAGGTGCCGCCGCACCTCGTCGGCGATACGCTGTGACACGACCCGAACCGCATCGCCTTCCATGCGAACCGGCTGATGGCTCAGCCGAAAGCCGATTCCTTCGGGATTTAACACCCAGGTCTCCTCGGCGCCGCGTACATCATCGCCGCGGTCCTCGACGAACCAGCCGGGGAACACCAGCGCGGCGTGAACCAACTCGCCGGGAACCACGCCCTTGAGGTTTCGCCGCACGGTGCGGGCGTTTGCCTCGACCTGCCGCAGGGCCTTCTGCCAGTCCTCACCCAGCGGCCGTCCCCGAACGCACAGCCGCTCGCCGTCGAACGAGAGCTTTTCGTCAGGACCGCCGGCCTTCCGCATGGCCTTGGTCTCGATGACCAGCACGCCGGCGGGACCGACCAACAGGTGGTCAATGTTGCGTTCGGCGCGGCTGGGGATCAGCGCGGCCTCGGGGATGTCGTGGAAGACCTCGTAGCCGCGGGTCCGCAGCCGCTCAAGGCAGGCCGCAACCACCCGCTCGCCACGCATACCCAGCACCAGGTTGCCGAGCTTGCGGTAAGACTGCCAGCCCACCCAAGCCGCGGTGACGGCGGCGGATCCGGTGAACACCGTCACAATCGGGAGGCCGACGTTGGACAGCGGGTAAAAGCGGTCCAGCCACGCCGCGGCGCCGGCGCCCACCGCGACGATGGCCAGTATGGCACTGAACATCAAGCCGAACGTCTCGACAAACAGCATGCGTGAAACGGACTCTCCCGCGACCGGCAGCGGGTGTTTGTCGTCGGCGATGGGGCTGCGTTTTGGGGACGACTTGGGCATGGAAGCGATTGTATATTTCAGAGTTGCGACGAGCGTGCGCAGTGGAGCGAACAGGGAATCGTGGCGTTTTGCCATCCGCCCTATCTGTCCGCGGGGCTGCACGATTCACCATCAGTCAGTTTCCCCTGCCCTGCGATTCGGACCGTATATTCGGTGGATGAGTACCGACCGCCTAACCGACTGGCTCCAGCAGCAGAACATCGACCCGGCCACCACGCTGGTCATGAGGCACGCCCCGACTGAGCCTGAACTCCGCAGGGCCTTCGGCAGAATCGCGGCCGAAGAGCGTGCGGTGTTTGAGACCTATCAGGCGTATCACAATGCGAAACAACATGACGACCTGCTCAAGGCGACGCATCTGGTTTCCTGCGTTGCTTACGGAACGGGGAGAGCTCTCTTCGTTGGCGTCTATACGGTGGGCTCTCCCGTACCGCCGCCCCACTCCAACCCGGATGATGACCCGTCCTGCCGACGCCTGATGTCACTTGGGGTTCCGAAGAGCAGTATCAATCAAGAATGGTTCGATCTGAACCTACTCCCTCCTTCGGCCATTCACGAGGGGCGGATGCTATTTGAGTGGAGCGGCGGTTCATCTGGAGGACGCTCGTGGTCGCGATGGGCCAACTCGAAGCCCAGTGATGGATTCCCGATTGTGGAGCGCTTCGCGGCATCCGTACTCGGCAGCCCCGAACCGGTGACCCAGCTCCGCCGATCGTCCGAAGCGGCGGACCAGATACCGCTGGAGCAGATGAGACAGGGTGCCCGCCGATTTCGACGGGGCGATTGCGCCGGCCTGTTTGAACCGCAGTCGTGCCGCTTTCACGTCCTGATTGACGGTCAGGCGCTGCCCCTGAAGTACGTCTACGCCTGCGCCACCGACCAGAGTACTGACCAGTTCACCACGCATGTGGCGATACGGAGGCTGAACCATCTCGGGCTAACCATCATCGACTTGAAAGCGCAAGCTGAGGAAGAGCAGGAGGCCGCGCAGGTATTCGACGCAGAAGTCGTGGCGGCTCTCAACGATCCCGACGCACGACGTTCGCGGCTGAAATCCGCTCCACGCCATGCCGAGCGGAAGCCACTCCTTGGGTTCCGTTTCGTCCGCAACGCCGATGTGGTCGCCGAGGTCAAGGACCGGGCGGGCGACCGCTGCGAGCGGTGCGGCAACCAAGCCCCGTTCAATCGCGTGTCCGACGGCACGCCGTACCTGGAGGTTCACCACAAGACGCCTTTGGCCCGAGGCGGTCCCGACACCGTGGAGAACGCCGAGGCGTTGTGCCCCAACTGCCACCGTCACCGTCATTCGGGGCCGCCCGATTCATAGCTAGACCCGAGAACTCAGGATAGGGGACAACCCCCTTAGATTCGGCAGGCACCGGAAAAGATGCCAGGAATCGAATCTCTCGCCGCGGCAACGCCCGACCGAGTTCCTTGCCGCCCCGCAGCCGTTCGCCGCCTCACCCCGAACGCCCGCAACCACCGTCGCCCCTGTTCGCGGAGCCGGCACCGCCGTGGGATACGCCGCCCCCGACCGCCCCCGGCGATGTCCCGCCGCCATTCGGCCCGCATCCCGCAGAGATTCGGTTCACGGCGTGATTCGGCAGACGCCCGGGCCGTGGTACGATTAAACGCGACCGCCTCCCGCCCGAAGGCCCGCCCATGAACCCCGAGAAAACCAAGCAGGACTGGCTGGCCACGCTCGACGCGTTTTTCGCGGAGGTCGAGCGCTGGGCGGTTGAAATGGGCTGGGAGACCGGGCGCGAGCAACGCGAGGTCAGCGAGAGCAGGCTGGGCACCTACGCCGCGCCGGTCCTGCACCTCGAACGCGACGGGGGCCGGGCGGTTTTCGAGCCGATTGCGCGCTGCATGGCGGGTGAGTCGGAGGGGCTGGTGGAGTTGCTGTTCTGGCCCAACCTCACCCGCTTCACCCTTGACCGCGTCGGAGACGGCTGGAAGCTGCGCACCAGCGACGGCGTCGCGTGGCCCGAGGGATGGGGCAAGCAGACGTTCGCGTATCTCACCAAAGAGCTCGGGGTCGCGGCTTGACCCGGCGGCGGGAGGTTCACGACCGCATCAACGCGGTGGAGATCGAGTTAAAGCTGGCGCGGTTCGCGGTCGATCGCTTGTACTTCGACGCCGCACGCGGTCTGGACCCGATGCGGGGCCGGCCATCGCTTCGGAACCGGGATATCGTTGCGTGCCGAAACGGGCTGGAGGGGACGTATTTCGTTCGGCTCTTTTCGGTGTTCGAGGACGCCCTGCGCGACTGGTGGGAGGTGGGCACGGCCAGAGACACCCAGCCGAAGATGACGGATCTGGTCAACGGCTGCTCGTCACGCCGCCGTGTGCCCGAGGCGCTAAGGACCGAAGCCCACGAGGCGCGGGAGTGGCGGAACCACCTGGTCCACGGCGGCGACGCCAACCGGGTCACCTTCGTGCGGGGCCGGGAAACGCTGGCCGTGCTGGGGCAGGCACGCGAGGCGGAAAGCGGTCACTATGCGGCGTGATTGCCCGATGCCGTTCCGCCGGAGACCATCGCGATGCCCGAAGAAATCAACTTCCGCGACCTGGACGCCCTGTACAAGCCCTTCCCGGCGTTCGACACCTGGCGGCAGAACGTCGAGCTGGATGTGCAGCGGTGGACGCGTTACGGCGCCCGGCTCGAACAACACCGCGATGACGCCCCGGATCAGTTCCAGAAGGCCACCGAGATCGCCCGGCGGGCGGCCGCGGTCGATACCGGCGCTATCGAGGGGCTCTACGACGTGGACCGGAGGTTTACTTTCACGGTGGCCACGCAGGCGGGCATGTGGGAGTCCGCCGTCGAGGCGAAGGGACCCGAGACGCGGGCCGCGATCGAGAGTCAGCTGGAGGCCTACGAGCACGTGCTGGACTTTGCCACGCAGAAACGCCCGATCGCCGAGGCGTGGATCCGGGGGCTGCACGAAGAGCTCTGCCGCGGGCAGAAAACCTACGCCACGCTGACCGCCGCCGGGGTCCAGTCGCAGCCGCTGCCGCGGGGCACCTACAAGACCTCACCCAACCACGTGCGCTCGCGGGACGGGAACCTGCACGCCTACTGCCCCGTCGATCTGGTGCCGGCGGAGATGCACCGGCTGTGCGAAGAGCTGCGGAGCGAAGCGTTCGACAACGCCCACCCGGTGGCGCAGGCCGCTTACGCGCACTACGCCCTGGTCGCGGTCCACCCCTTCGCCGACGGCAACGGCCGGGTGTCCCGCGCGCTCGCTTCGGTTTTCACCTACCGCGCCGCGTCGATCCCCGTCATGATTCTCGCCGAGAACCGCGACGAGTACTTCGAGGCGCTCATGCGGGCGGACAAGGGCGACTACGGCCCGTTTAACGGCTTTGTGCTTCAGCGCGGACTCGACGCCATCCAGCTGATCAACGAGTGTTTTGACGCGGCCGAGCACGACGACGTCGCCACCACGACCCGGGCGATCAAGGATCTCTACGTCACCCGGTCAGGTTACGCCCACGACCAGATCGACGAAGCGGGGGCGAAGCTCTCGGACCTCTTCATCCAAACGCTTAAGCAGGCGGTCCCGAAAGCCACGCCCGGCGACCCGGTCCGCGGTGAGGTGACGATGGCGCGAGGTTTTGCTGCCCCCCCTGATACCTCGCTCCGCGTTCCGAAAGGAAAAAACCGCGAGGCGATCCGCGTGGTTGTCTCGACCGATTCGCCGGCCGCCGCGTCGATCGTCCGGCAATACCAGCTGTACGTCCCGAAGGACTGCGACTCGCATGACGACCTGGTCCTGCGGGCAGACGATGGCACCGACTTCACCGCCCGGGTCGAAGAGCTGCTCCCGCGGGTGACGACGGCGCTTGAGTGGCGGGTGAAAGCCCACGCGGACAAGACCTGCCGTCTGCTGATGCGGAAGGTGCTTGAAGCCGCCGCGGGTTCGATCGGACGCGACATCAAGTAGGGCGTTGGATCGGAGGGATCACCGGGGGTCGGTTGCCGTGAGCACCGGCGAGTTACTCGGAGAGTGCGGGAAATGTGTCAGAAACCGAATCAAGAGCAACGGCCGCTCTCGATCGCCTGCCTCGAAGCCTCGCCTCCGTTCGCCGGCCGAGTGAGAGAGGGGCCTGACCCCGCAACCCACTCTCTCCACCGCTTGCGGGCTGTCCTCCGTGCCCTCCGTGCAGGTCACGCGGCGACGAGCAGACGCTCGAACGATCGGAATCAGGACGCGCGCCGCCGACTCAACTCCGCGTCCTCCGTGATTCGCGCAGCGATGCCTTGTGTCGAGACCCTTAAGGCCGGGGGACACCACGCAGCCCGCCGTCAGTCCGCCCCCTGTTTCACCTTCGCCTTGCGCCGCAGTTCGGCGTCGATGAAACCCTGAAGCTCGCCGTCCAGCACGGCCTGGGGGTTGCCCACCTCGTGCGATGTGCGGTGGTCCTTCACGCGGTTGTCGTAAAAAACGTAGCTGCGGATCTGGCTGCCCCAGCCGCGGTCCACGCCGCCGCCGGTGGCGGCGTCCATCTCGGCGGCCCGCTTCTGCTCTTCGAGCAGTTCGACCTTGCCCTTCATCAGGTTGGTGGCGATCTTGCGGTTCTGCTCGGCCTTGCGCTCGACCGAGCACACGACGGTCAGCGTGGTCTTCTCGTCGTAGTGGTAGACCAGTCGGATCGCGCTGGCCACCTTGTTGACGTTCTGCCCGCCGGGGCCCGAGCTGCGGGCGAACTGGGTGGCTTCAAGCTTGGCGTCGTCGAGCTCGACCTTGCCGGTGTCGGGGAACTCGGGCACGACCTCGACCGTTACAAAAGAGGTCTGGCGCTTGCCCTCGGCGTTGAACGGACTCACCCGGGCCAGGCGGTGGGTGCCGGCCTCGCAGGACAGGTAGCCGTAGGCCATGTCGCCCTTGACGTACAGCGTGACTTCTTTGAAGCCCGCCTCGGTGCCGTGGGTCTTGCTGAACTCGCTGGCGTCCCACCCCTGCTTCTCGAAGTAGTAGAGGTACATCCGCGTGAGCATCTCGCACCAGTCGTCGGCCTCGGTGCCGCCGGCGCCCGACTGCAGGGTGATGTAGCAGTTGCGGTCGTCGTACTTGCCGCCCAGCAGCGAGGCGGTTTCGAGCGTGTCCAGCACCCGCTGAATCTTGTCGATCTGGCCGTCCACCTCGGACCGGCTCTGGTCATCGTCGGCCTCGACCGCCATCTCCCACAGCAGCACGGTGTCTTCGATGGTGGACGCGGCGTCCTGCACCGGGGTGATGCGGGCCTTGATCTTCTTCAGCTCGTCGATGACCTCGTTCGCCGCGTCCTGGTTGTCCCAGAACCCGGGGTCACCCATTTTCGCCTCGAGTTCCTTCAGGCGCGCGGCCTTCTCCTCGACGCGCATGGCGTCGCTCATCTCTTTGATGCGCTGCTGGAAGCCGTCGAGGATGCCGGGGATGTTTTCGTGCAAGATGGAAAGTCCGAAGTTCGAAGCTTGAAGTTCGAAGTGGTGTGGGTTCAGGTCTTGGGGTTCTTCATACGCTTGCGGGTGGTCTGCTTCGACTGAACAATCATGGCGACGATCTGATTGGCTTCATCGAGAAGCGGCTCGACGAGATGATTGGGCAGCATCTTATCTTCGACGATGAGCTCTAACCAAAATGCCGTCTCGTCCGCCTCTTCCTCGACCACCCCGAGCTTGGCGAGGAACTCGGCATCCGTTCGGGCACGTCGAGCCGCACGGTAGTTGGCCCCGACCGAAGTACCGGATCGCACAATCTGCCGGGCAATCGCCTGTCCCGCCACCGTGGTGGGCATCGCCGCCACCAGCCGCAGTATCCGCAAAGCAAATGCTTTGGTGCGAAGTTTGAGATCGGCGGGAGGATCGGCTTCAGACACTTCGAACTTCTCACTTCGAACTTCGAACTTCCCGAATCGCGTCGCACAGCACGTCGAGGTTGTCCGGCGTGATGCCTGCGACGTTGATGCGGCCGCTGCCGACGATGTAGATGGCGTGGTCGTCCCGCAGCCTCTGCACCTGGGCTTTGGTCAGCCCGCTCATGGTGAACATGCCGTTCTGCCGGGCGATGAAGCCGTTGCCCTCGGGGGTGAGCTTCACGCCGCGTTCGTCCAGACCCGCTTCGAGGACGGTGCGCATGCCGTTGATGCGGTCGCGCATGGCGGTGAGCTCTGCCTCCCACTGCGTACGTAACGCGGCGTCGTTAAGGATCGTGGTGACGACCGCCCCGCCGTGGGCCGGCGGGTTGCTGTAGTTGCGGCGGATGCAGGTCTTGATCTGGCTGCCGACGGCCGCAGCAGTGTCGGCGTCTTTGGCGATGGCGTGGAAGGCACCGACGCGTTCGCGGTAGAGGCCGAAGTTCTTGCTGAAGCTGGCGCACACCAGCGCTTCGTCGTTGGCGTCGAGCACGGCCCGCAGGCCCGCGGCGTCTTCGGCCAGACCTTCGCCAAAGCCCTGGTAGGCGAAGTCGATCAGCGGCAGCACGCCGTAGGCCTTGGCCGCGGCGGCGATCTGCGTCCACTGCTCGAGGGTCGGGTCCACGCCGGTGGGGTTGTGGCAGCAGCCGTGCAGCAGCCACACGTCGCCTTCGCGCATGCCCTGGGCGGCGCCCAGCATGGCGTCGAGGTTCAGGCCGTTGGTGGCGGGATCGAGGTAGGGGTAGGGCTTCACCGTGACGCCGGCGGCGCCGAAGATGCCGTGGTGGTTGGCCCAGGTGGGGTCGCTGGCCCAGAGGGTCTTGCCCGGGTGGTTCTGCTTCAGGTAGTCGCCGGCGACCCGCAGGCCGCCGGTGCCGCCGGGGGTCTGGAAGGTGACCACCCGGTCCGCGTCGAGCGCGGGGTGATCGGCCCCCAGCAGCAGCTCGCGGGCCGCGCGGCCGCAGGCGGGGTCGCCGCCGATGGGCATGTAGCTCTTGGTGGTTTCTTCGGCGAGCAGACGCGTCTCGGCGGCGCGGACCGAGTCGAGCACCGGGGTCTGGCCCGAGGCGTCTTTGAACACGCCCACGGCCAGGTTGATCTTGCCCGGGCGGTCGTCGCGGACGAAGGCCTCGCTGAGGCCCAGGATCGGGTCGGGGGGGGCGGCGGTGACGTGCTCGAACATGGCGGGGCTCGGGGGGCGGCTGGAGGTCGGGCTGGGGCAGAGGACCATCGAACAAATGAGTTTACCGCGGCAAAGCAGCAGGCACACCCGGTGAGCTGCCCGGCCGGTTCGCGAAGTCTGCGCCCCCGACACCCGAGACCGTTCCGACGGCGTTGGGACAGTCAGAGCCGGCCTGCTACCTTGCCCCCATGAACGAAGTCAGACTCGGAGTCGTCGGCGCCGCCGGCGGGATGGCCACCACCCACCGCAAGTATTTCGAGAAGATCGAGGGGCTGCGCTACGCCGCGGCCAGCGATCACAACCCCGAAAAACTGGCCGCCCTGGCCGACGAAACCGGGGCCGAGCCCTTCGCCGATGCCGACGCGATGATCGCGTCGGGCAAGATCGACGCGCTGCTGATCGCCACGCCGCACTTCGCCCACCCCGACTTCGCCCGCAAGGCCTTCGCCGCGGGCGTGCACGTGCTGTGCGAGAAGCCGGTGGCGGTGACCGCGCTCGAGGCCGAGAAGCTCAACGACGACTACGCCGATGCGCTGACGCGGGAGCCGGGGCTGATCTTCGCGGGCATGTTCAACCAGCGCGACCGGCCAGACTGGAAGGTGGTGAAGCGGCTGTGCACCGACGGGTCGATCGGCGAGTTGCAGCGCGTGTCGTGGACCATCACCACCTGGTTCCGCAGCCAGCGCTACTACGACTCGGGCAGCTGGCGGGCCACCTGGAAGGGCGAGGGCGGCGGCGTGCTGATCAACCAGTGCCCGCACAACCTGGACCTGTTTCAGTGGTTTGTGGGCATGCCCAGCCGGGTGACGGCGAACGTGGGCATCGGCCGGCACCACCACATCGAGGTGGAAGACGACGTGACCGCCCTGCTGGAGTTTCCGAACGGAGCCACCGGGACCTTCGTGACCAGCACCGGCCAGTCGCCGGGCGTGAACCGGCTGGAGATCGTGGGGCAGCACGGCACCCTGATCGCCGAGCACGGCGAGATCACCTGCTTCCGCGCCCACCGCCCTGTGGACGCGTGGGTCCGCGAGAGCACCGACGGCTTCGCGGACGTGCCGGCCGACCGCCTGGTCATCACCCCGGGCGGCGAGTCCCTGGAGCACGAGGCCATCACGCGGAACTTCGTCGAGACGGTGCGGGCCGGCGGCACGCAGGATGACCTGATTGCCCCCGGCACCGAGATGATCCACGGGCTGGAGCTGGGCAACGCCATGCTGTATTCGGGGTTGACCAAGGCCCCGGTGGATCTGCCAACCGACCGCGCGGCCTTCGCGGCGAAGATCGCGGACCTGGCGGCAAACTCCACCTTCGAAAAGCCCGAGCCCCCGGAGGGCAAGCAGTCGTTCGACGGGACGTTCTAGGGTCACGCCGTCGAGGTCTCCGGACGGCGACGACCCACGTCGTGGGGCTTCTCTACCGCGTCGCGTGCATGTGAGTCTTCCTCACACCTGAGACCTATCGCCTCACGTTTGGTTCGCAGCGCTCTCGCGCCGCGGTGACGTGCGGTCGGGGGCGGGCGGGCGGCGCAGGATCGGCGCAGCCGCCCGCCCCCGACCGCACGTTTCCGCCGGATCACCGCTCCGCGAAGCGGGTCACGCCGGCCTCGGTCACCAGCACGCGCACCCGGCGGTCGTGCGGCTCGGCGACGTCGGCCACCGCCTGATCACGCTGGGCCGCGAACGCGAGCCCCACCGTCAGCGCGTCGGCTCGATCGGCAAGGTACCGGTCGTAGAAGCCCCCCCCCTGCCCCAGCCGCTCCCCGCCGGGGCCGAAGCCCACGCCCGGTACCAGGATCAGGCCGGGCCGGTCGATCACGCCGCCCGCCCCACCCACCCCGGGCTGCCGCACGCCCATCGGCCCGACCTTCAGTTCGTCTCGCGACGCAATGTGCACCGCCTGCATCCGGCCGCCCGCGGCGTCGGTGATCCGTGGCAACGCGACGGCCTGCCCGCGCTGCAGCAGCGCGTCGATCAGCGCGTCGGTGTCGACCTCTGAGCCGACCGCGGCGTAGACCAGCACCGCGTCCGGCGGTCCGGCGGCCGCGACAAGCCTCAACGCGTGCCGCGTGATCGCCCGCGACCACGCCGCGCGGTCGGCCTCCGGCAGCACGGCGCGTCGTCGGCGGAGGGTGCGTCGCAGCTCGGCTTTCGTGACGGTCAAATCAGTCGTCCCGCCACACCGAACGGCCAAGCCGCTGATCGAGGCCGTCCAGATCGACGTGGTCCGGGTCGTTGTCGTCCGGGTCGTCGTCAGAGCCCCTGGCCACCACCGCGCCGGTGGCGACCGTCAGCAGCGGGTCAGCCGGTCCGTCGTGCGTCACGTCAATCGGGTCGATCCGCAGGTAAGGCTTTAACCACGCCACCGCGGCGTAGATCAGCGGGGTGTCGATCAGGGCGACGGCGAGCTTGAACACGTACCCCGTGGCGATGAACAGCATCAGTTGACCGCCCACCGGCCGGTCCTCGGCCACCGGCAGCGCCCCGGCGTAATAGTGGGTGATCAGGATCACCGCCACGGTGTCCACCGCCTGGCTGACCACCGTGCTGCCGTTGTTGCGCAGCCACAGGGCTTTGCCGCTGGTCAGCTTCTTCCAGTAGTGGAACAGCTGCACGTCGACGAACTGAGCCACGAGGTAGGCGGCCATCGACGCCATCACCGCGCCGAAGGCCAGCTTGCGGATGGCGTAGAACGCGTACTGCGGGTCGCCGGGGCCGGGCAGGCCGGTCGCTCCGTCCATCACCGGCACGACGGGAAGCACCCCGCCCAGCCACAGAATAAACACCACCCAGAGGTTCAGGATCAGGCCGACGAAGACCATGAAGTTGGCCCGCCGCCGGCCGTAAAACTCGCTGATCAGGTCGGTGCACAGAAACGTCAGCGGGTAAGGCAGCACCCCGACCGCCAATGCAAAAGACACCTCGCCCCACTCCCCCCAGGTCCAGCTGCCGGATTCCCCGGGCGTGAAGCTGGCCAGGGCGATGAAGCGGCTGATGCCCAGGATGTTGAGCATCGCCAGCGTGCCCAGAAACAATCCCGCCAGGACCAGAAAAACCCGCTCGCGGCGTTCGCGCAGCCGGACCGGGTCGATCTCGGGGAGGTGGTCAAACGCCATCCGCGGAGTCTAGCCCACCTGATTCAGGGTTCTCCCTCGTCGGGCCCCGCGCGGTCGCTGCGGACGCGGTGACGAGGCCTGCGCCCGCCGCCCGGGCAGCGCGCAGGCCGGCCTGCGGCGGGGGCGGCGTCGGCAGAAACCCGCGGTCGGCGGCCCGAGGCCCGCCGTGCCCCACCCAGAACCCCGACCGCCAACCCCTGAAACCGGTGGCCCGAGAGCTATACTGGGTCCATGCTCAGTGTGGCCCTGGCTTCGGCCGTCAACTCGACCCGCTACCCGGTGGACGCGTTTGTCTTCGTGCAGCGCGGGCTCGATTTCACCGTCCGCCGCATGCACGGCGACCCCGCCCCCGAGGAGCAGGACGAGGACGGCGACGTGCCCAGCCGGCACGTCAGCGGCCGCGACCTGTGCGTGGGCCTGCGTGACTTCGGCCGCAAGGAATACGGCCTGCTGGCCGGCACCGTGCTGGGCCGCTGGCGGGTGACGCGGACCGAGGACTTCGGCCACATCGTTTTTGCCATGGTCGACGCCGGGATGATGCACAAAACCGACCAGGACTCCATCTCCGACTTCCGCGACGTGTTCTCGTTTGACGAGGCGTTCGGGGTCGGCGAGCTGACGCTGCCCTGATGCCGTCCGGATGCCGTGAGGATGCCGTCCGGACGCTGTCCTGATCCGAGGCCTGCGCCCACGGTCTGCCGATCACCCCTCAACCCGCGCAGCCCGCGAGCCGGTCCGGTTAAAGTGTCTCGATGGGCCCAGGCAAGGAAAAACCAGACCGACCGGAGGAGACCCCGCCGGCCGCAGAATCCGAACAGCTCGCCGCGTCCGCTTCCGCGACCGGGGGACCGCCGCCCCCGCCACCGGCCGGCAACCCGGACGACCCGCCGTGCCCGCCCGCCGCCGCGACCACGCTGCTTTCCGAGGCGGATGTGTGCTCTGACGGCGTCGACGAGCCCTACGTCTGGCAACGCCGCTGGTTCCAGATCATGCTCGTCAGCGTGGTGGTCTTCGTCGTGCTCGCCTACGTGGTGCCCGGCGCGGTCGGAGCGTTGTACGCCGTCCGCTCGGTGCTGGTGCCGGTGCTGGTGGGGCTGGGACTGGCCTACATCGTGAACCCGGCGCTGCGCTTCGCCGGGCGCGAGGCCGGCATCGGCCGGCTCGCCGGCACCATCTCAATCATGCTGATCGCGCTGGTGGTGATCGCCACCCTGATGGTCACGGCCGTGCCTCTGATGTACGAGCAGGGCAAAAGCCTGACGCTCACCGTGCAGGACAAGTACCCGACCTATATCGAAAAGGTGCTGGACCAGCTGGACCAGCAGTTCCCGGTGCTTGAGCCAGAGGGGGCCGGCGAAGACGCAGACGACGCCGGAACGCCCGGGGAAGGGGAAGGGGAAGGGAAAGGGGAAGAGGAAGGGGAAAGCGAGGGCTCCGGGGTGGAAAGATCCAGGGGCACCGCGTCCGACGACGTGGCGCCCCGCTCCGCGGACTCGCCTTCCGCCCCGGCCGTGGCGGAAGGCGGGTCCGAACCCGACGCGGGATCCGCTGCCGATGACTCTGCCCGGGGCCGTGACGACGCCGTCGAGCTGCTCGACGCGGCCGCCGACGCCGCCCGCGCCGACGGCGACCTCGACACCGCCGAGAAACTCGATGCCGTGGTCGAGGACCCCGACGCCACCCCGCTGGTCCAGAACGTCCTTAAGCAGCAGCGCACCCGCCGCCTGCTGGGGATGGCCGTCGAGAAGCTGCGCAGCCTGGAGGGCGACCGGCTCGCGACCTTCGCCCGGCAGTCGTTCAACGTCGGCGTGGGGCTGGTGGGCACCGCCATCGGCTTCACCAGCTACCTCGCGCTGGCCGCGATCATCATCACCTTCTGCTTCTTCTTTTTCAGCTGGAAGTTCGACGCGATCCTGGCCTGGTTCGAACCCTTCATCCCCGCGCGCTCGCGGGACCACACGCTGGCGATGCTGCGGAAGATGGACATGGCCGTGTCGTCTTTCGTCCGCGGCCGGCTGATCCAGTCGGTGGTCATGATGACCGTGCTGGCCGTCGGCTGGTGGCTGGTCGACGTGCCCTACTGGTTCTTGCTGGGCGTGCTGACCGGACTGCTCAATGTGGTGCCCTTCCTGCCCGCCGCCGGCGGCCTGCTGGCCGTGGTGCTGACGGTCATGACCGCCCTGGCCAACGGCGGCGACTTCACCTGGGGCCTGCTGCTGTGGCCCGCGCTGGTCTTCGTCATCGCACAGACGCTCGACGGCTACCTGGTCGAGCCCGTGGTGCAGGGCAAGGCCACCAACCTCGACCCGCTGTCGGTCATGCTGGTGGTGCTGGTCGGCGGCTCGCTGGCCGGCCTGCTGGGCATGCTGCTGGCCATCCCGCTGGCCGCCTGCGTCAAGATCCTGATGCAGGAGCTGGTGCTGCCGCGCGTGCGGTCGATCGCGGCGGAGAATTGACGCGACCGCTGGCCGTGGTGGGCACGGCGTCGCGGGGTTCTCGCGTGTCAGAGCGCTTCCGGCGAGGTGTCAGGTCCCAGGTCTTAGAGAAGACTCACGTGAGCGCGGGCCGGTAGAGAAGGGCGAGGTGCTGGACTGGTTCGAGGCTGGGAGGGGTAGTTGCGCAGCCGGCTGCCGCGGTCCGCGAGGTCGCTTGCGTCTTCCCTGAGACCTGACACCTGGGACCTCACACCTCGCCCGCAGCGCGCTCACGCCCCGCCGGACTCCTCCACCGCCGGCTCCACCACGGCCGCTTTCGCCGCCACGTTCGCCGCCGCCTCCTCCGGGGCCACCCGCGTCAGCACCGCGTCGTAGATCTTCCCGATCGCCGCCCGATCGCTCTTGAAGTCGTCCAGCAAAATCCGCCGCTCGCTATTGCGGGCCGCGTCTTGATAGACCACCTTCGCGATGCCCTTGGTCTTCCAGCGCTCGCGCTCCAAGCCTGTGATTTTTTCCCACGGCGCGTCGTGCCCGCCCGACGCCGTCAGCCCGGTGGCCTCGTCCAACGCCACCCAGCGGAAGCTCTCGCGCAGCAGCTTGTAGCCGAAGAACAGCCCCAGCGGCAGCGTAATCGCCGCCATGATCCACTGGGTCTTGATGTCCGAGTCGTACTCCGCCTCGCTCTTGATCTTCCCGGGCACCTTGGTGGGCCAGCCGTTGCTCTCGGCGAGGGCCGGCCAGCGCTCGGGGAAGTCGTCGGGATGCTGGTCGCTCAGCTCCTGGTAGGCCAGCCCGATTTCTTTGGTCTTCGGGTAGGCGACGTGTCCGTCGTACACGCAGTACACACCGAAGCCGAGCATCATCAGGGTCATCAGCAGGAGCCGCAGTCGGTAACCGGTGGCGATGGTCGCTTTCACACTCATGGTCGGTCGTTTCAAAGCAGACGTGAGACGGGGCGTATCGGCGGCCGCGCGCCGACGGTCGAGACCCGCGAACGTTCCGCGGCGCGGACGAGCTTACCTGCCGCGTCCCAGAAGATCGAACGCCCGGCCCCAGAAGTGCAGCGCCACCGTGCGGGCCAGCGGACGCGACATCACCAGGCGGCCGAACCCGCCGCCGAACCCGCCGCCCCCCACCGCCCGCCGGGGGATCCGCGGCAGCCCGCGCTCCTTGGCCAGCGCCCAGGTCAGGAACGCGCTCGTTTCGTCGATCATCTGCCGCCGCGCGTCGGCGGGCAGCGCGTCGCGGCGGGCGCTTGAGCCATTTGGTCCGCCACCGGACGGGGAAGAGCCGGGCGGGTTGGGCAGGATCATGGGTCGGTCCCGGGGGGGCTGGCGGTGTGGGGGTGTGGGGGAGCGGGGCAGGGAAACGATGTTGCCCGGGTCGCACAACGTGAAGGATCTGCCTCCGGCAGGACGTTGATGACGGGCGGGACGCCCATCCCACTTTCGCGCCACGGGCCGGGCCGGGGTGGACTCGAACCATCGAATCAAGGACGCAATTCTAGCCCCGCACCCCGCGGCTCGGCCACCGCTTCTGCCGCCACCGCCGCCGCCCGCTCCGCGTCGTCCCGGGCCTGCCGCGCCAGCAGCACGTACCGTTCCGCGTCGGGGTGGGTCGCCGCCCGCCGGGGCCGGGCCAGGCCCGCGATCAGAAGAGCCTCGTTCAGCACCACGCCGCCCGCCGTCTCGACGCGGGCCACCCGCCGCCCCGCCGCGTCACGCGTGCCCCCACGCGGGAAACGGACCCGCACCCGACCGCCGCCGATCCACCCCCGCACCGCGTCCGCCGCCGCCGGCCCGTGTCCCGCGGCGGAAGCCAGCCCCAGAAGCCCGACGTCAACCCCGCCCGCCAAACGCAGCACCGGCCCGAGTCCGTCGCCGACGTCCACGGCGTCAACGGCCCGCCAGCGCCCCTCCAACGCCCCGCGGTCGGCTCCCGCCACCCCGAACCCGCCCGCCCGGTCGGCCGCCCCCAGCCCGGCCGCGGCCAGCACCGCGCCCGCCGCGACCGCCACCACCCGCCGGGTGCGGCGACGACGCCACGCCGCCAGCGTGTCGCGTCCGGGACCGGCGGGTTGACGGGGGCGTCGGCCCATCGCTCCAGCGTACCGGCCCGCCCCGGCGAAACGCACGTGGCGCCTCCCGGATGGACCTATAACTCTCGACCTCTCGACCTCTCGACCTCTCGGCCTCTCGACCAAGCATTCTCTTATGCAGACCGCCTCCCTCGACTTCCACCTGCCCGACGCGCAGATCGCCGCCGTCCCCGCCGAGCCGCGCGACGCCGCTCGGCTCATGGTCTGCCGGCGCGGCGGAGCCGTGGAGCACGCCCACGTCCGCGACCTGCCGCAGCTCGGCGTGCTGGCGTCGGGCGACCTCATGGTCAAGAACCACACCCGCGTGCTCCGCGCCCGGCTCCGGGGCACCCGCGCGGCCACCGGCGGCCGCGTCGGCGGCCTGCTGCTCGCCCACACCGGCCGCCGCTGGACCGTGCTGCTCGAATCCGGCGGGCGGCTGCAACCCGGGGAACGCATCACGCTTGGCCCCGACCGCACGCTGCTTCTGCAAGAACGCGACGCCGAAGCCCGCTGGACCGCCACCCTCGAAGGCCCCGCCGACACCCCCGCCGTCCTCGACGCCGCGGGCCTCACCCCCCTGCCGCCCTACCTGCTCGCCCAACGCCGGCGAACGGGCCTGCCCGACGAACGCCCGGAAGACTTCGCCCGCTACAACACCGTCTTTTCCCAACCGATCGTCGGCGCGGACGAAGCCGACGCCCCCCGCTCCGTCGCGGCCCCCACCGCCGGCCTGCACCTCACCTCCCACTTGCTCGACACGCTCTCGCACCAGGACGTCCGCCACGCCCACGTCACCCTCGACATCGGCCCCGGCACCTTCGCCCCGGTCCGCACCGAAACCCTCGAAGACCACCCCATCCACGGCGAGACCCTCCGCGTGCCGGCCGCCACGCGGGCTGCGCTCGCCGACACCCGGGCCGCCGGCAAGAAGGTCCTTGCCGTCGGCACCACCACCGTCCGCGCGATCGAGTCGCTGCCGCGCGAGCACGAGCACGGCAACGACTTTGCGTGCGAGACGCACCTCTTCATCACCCCCGACCGCGTGGCGTCGGGCGACTTCGTCTGGCAACACACCGACGCCCTGCTCACCAACTTCCACCTGCCCCAGAGCACCCTGCTCGCGCTGGTCGCCGCGCTGCCCGGCGTCGGCGTGCCGCAGCTACTGGCGTGGTACCACGAAGCCGTACGCGAGGGCTACCGCTTCTACTCGTTCGGCGACGCGATGGTGATCGTCTAGGAAAGTTCGAAGTTCAAAGCGCGAAGTTCGAAGTGCCGAACGTCGAAACTGCGCCGCCACCCGGAATCCTTCATACTTCGTACTTCCAACTTCGAACTTCGTACTTCAACATGCCCCTCGACCAGCCCGACGACTCCAGCCTGATCGCGATGCCCCTGGGCGATCACCTTGAAGAGCTCCGCCGCCGCATCCTCTGGTCGCTCGCCGGCGTCGTGCTCGCGGCCCTGCTTACCTTCTACTTCGGCTTCACCCTCATCGCCTGGCTCGCCCGGCCCCTTATCCAGGCCCAGGGCGCCATGGGCTTCGCCCCCGGCACGCAGACGCTCGAACCCACCGCCGGATTCACCAGCGTGTACCTGCCCGTGTGCCTCATCGCCGCCGTGCTGCTCGCCGCCCCCTGGATCCTCTTCCAGGCCTGGCGATTCGTCGCCGGCGGGCTCTACCGGCACGAGCGTCGTGCCGCCCACCTGCTCGCCCCCTTCAGCACCGTCATGGTCGCGCTCGGCGTCGCCTTCACCTACTACCTGCTGCTGCCTGTCAGCCTGCTTTTCTTCCTGAACTTCGCCACCAAGTACCCCCCCATCGACGCCGGCAGCCCCAACGCCCTCACCGGCCTGCTGCTGAAGGGATACACCCGCCAGGCTCCCCTCACCCCCACCGACGAGGGCCCCGGCGTCACCGCACCCGCGTTGCCCGTCTTCACCGTTGACCCCGACGACATCCCCCACGGCGGCATGTGGGTCAACGCCCGCGACGGCAAGATCAAGATTCTGGTGGGTGACAGCGTCCGCAGCATCGCGCTGGAGCGTGACAACCTGCTCACCCCCCGGGTCGAGCTCGGCGCCTTCGTCAAGTTCGCCGCCAACATGATGCTCGGCGTCTGCATCGCCTTCCAGCTGCCCGTGGTCATGCTCGTCGCCGGGTGGAGCGGGCTGGTCGAAGCCAGGACCCTCGCCCCCTTCCGCAAGTACGCGCTGTTCGCCGCGTTTGCCGCCGGGGCGCTGCTCACGCCGACGGACCTCACCAGCATGTTCGTGCTGGCCATCCCGCTGTACCTGCTTTACGAGGTGGGGCTGGTGATAATGGGGTGGGCGGGGAAGACCTCGGGGGTGACGGACTTCCCGGCGGAGACCTAGCAGCCTTCTCCGACCGCTCGCCCGCGAGGTGCAGGCCTTGACGCGGACACCACGGCCGCGACCACAGGTTGCGAGATTGGATTCACCATCCCGGCCCCGCTCGAGTCCGCGGCTTCGGCTCATCGCTTGACGATTTCATCGGCCCGCGTGACCGGCGTGGTGCCGATGCACACCGAGACTGACCGGCTCGCGGGGTCATGGGTGCGACGCTTCAAGATGCCCCCGGGGCACGCGCTTGCCGACGCGACGCGGCAGGGCGCTGTCCAGAGTTGGCTGTGGATCGATCTGCGGTGCGGCCCGGGACCCCCTGCCGGGACTCAGCGGCATAAAACCGTCAACGCGGCATAAATCCGTCAACGCCGCGTGATGACCCGTGTTCGTGCTATAAACTCACGACCGATCTGACTTCACCATTACAGAGGCTCAACCATGGACACCCCCCCCGCCACCGGTCATCCCGCCGCCGCCGCAGGTTCTGCCGCCGCCCCGCTGCCAACCCGATCCGGGCTGCGGCTCGGACCCGCCGCGGTCTTTGCGGGTGCGATCATCGGCGCCTCCATCACCCTCCTGTTCAGCATCCTGGGCGTGGCGGTCGGTCTCTACGATTTCGACACGTTCACCTCGGGCGAGGGTCTGAACGTCAACGACGGGGTGTGGCACGTCGCGGTCGCCACGATCGCGCTTTTCATCGGCGGGTGGACCACCAGCCGGCTCGCCGGCCCGGCGTCGGCGGGCAGCGGAGCCCTGCGGGGCCTGGTCACCTGGGTGCTGGCCGCGGTGCTGGGCATCTGGGTAATCACCGTGTTGACGTCGGGCCTGGCGATCAACAACGCTCGGATCAGCGGCACGAGCCAGCCCGCGGCCCGGGCCGTTGCCCCGGCGGTGGAATCCCCCGTTCCTGCCATCGACACCGTGCAGCCCGAAGCAGCGCTGGACGCCGAGGCGGAAGCGGTCCCCGCCGCGACGCCGCCCGCCGCGACCAGGCGCACCGCGCCCGCTGGCGCCGCGGCCGCGACCGCAGGGGCAGGGGTGTCCCCCGGCACCGCCACCCGCCACTTCCTGGGCGGGCTGGACCGCTGGTCCTGGATCATCCTGATCGCCAGCGCCGTGGCCGCGATCATCGGTGGAGCCGCCGGCCGCACCCGGGGCCCGCGGGCGGTGTAGGCAGGGTTTTACCGCCGGTCAACGCACGATCGGTGCCGTGCATCTGTTTCAGAACGTCTCGGGCACCGGGCGCAGGTCCGCGTGGTCCATCGGGACCTTGCCGTACCGGTCCAGCGGGAAGGCGTCGTCCACCGTGAAGGGGCCGATCGCGGTGCGGCGCAGGGCGGCGAGGTGGCCGCCGGTGCCGAGCGAAACGCCCAGGTCGCGGCCCAGGCTGCGGATGTAGGTGCCCTTGCCGCAGGTCACTTTGATCGTGGCCAGCGGCCAGGCGTAGTCCAGCAGCTCCACCGCATCGATGCGGACGAAACGCGGCTTCATTTTCACGTCTTCGCCGGCGCGGGCCAGCGCATAGGCCCGGTGCCCGTTCACGTGGATGGCGGAGAAACGCGGCGGCACCTGCTCGACCGATTCGCCCACAAAGGCCACGCAGGCGGCGACGACGTCGTGGCGCGTGGGCTTGCCCCGAGCGGGAACCACCTCGGTCCGCTCGCCCTCGCGGTCTTCGGTGGTGGTGAAAGCGGTGAGATCGACCTGTGCGACGTAGCGCTTGGTCAAGCCCATGAAGCGGTCGATGGTTTTGGTGGCTTTGCCTACGCAGCAGATGACCACGCCCGTGGCCAGCGGGTCGAGGGTGCCGGCGTGGCCGCACTTGGTTTTCTTGATACGGCCGTCTCCGCCCCCCCGCCCCCGCGAGGCCGACCAGCGCACGCGACGCACGACGTCCATCGAGCTGAGGCCAATCGGCTTGTCGACCACCACGTAGCCCTCCCACGCGGAGGCGTCGGCAGCGGCATCGGCGGGTTCGGGTGGGCAGTCGGTCACGCAGGGGGTCCGGTCGCGGCGAGATGGGCACAGCGCCGATCTTACGTCGTGTCCGCCACGACGATCTGACGCGGCGACGCCCGGCCGCGCCGTGCCGCGTGCCGGTGGGCAGGTCGCCGCGGTGCTCGTCGCGGTGCTCATGAACCAGGCGATCCGCGGCATCGCGAGCTTCCGCACGCTCTACTTCGTGCCGTCGGTCGTCTCCGGCGTCGCGCTCGCCACGCTCTGGGTCATGGTCTTTGACCCCGACAAGGGCGTGCTCAACCGCGCGCTGAACGTCGTGCTGAATCCCTTCGGGCTGTCCGCGCCCGACTGGTTCGGTGCTGACGCCGAGGCCTTCGCCATCCCCGCGTTCGTGCTGATGGCGCTGTGGGGCGTGGGGGCCGGCATGGTCATCTACCTCGCCGGTTTGAAGGGCATCCCCGGATCGCTTTACGAAGCCGCCCGCATCGACGGCGCGGGCAAGATCAAGCAGTTCTTCCATATCACCCTGCCCATGATTGCGATCGTGGCGATCTACACGTTCATGTACGCGTGGAACGACTTCATTGGGCCCGCTGATCTACCTCAACAGCCCCGAGAACCGGACGCTCGCCCTGGCCCTCAACGCCTTCAATGGCCAGGACGGCGTGAGTGACGTGCAGCTGCTGATGGCCGCCAGCTTCATCACCATGCTCCCCTGCATCGCGCTGTTTTTCGCCGCCCAGCGGTACTTCGTCGATACCGGGGCGGCGAGCGGGCTGAAGGGCTGAAGGGCTGAACGCCAAGGCCCGGCCTCGTCCGCGGCCTGTGGCAGGCGGGCGGGGGATGGTTTAATCTGTGCGGCCCCACCCGGAGAGGTGGCTGAGCGGTTTAAGGCGCACGACTGGAATTCGTGTGTGCGCGCAAGCGTACCAAGGGTTCGAATCCCTTCCTCTCCGCTAGAGAACCGAGTCCAACGCGACTCGGTTTTTTTTTGCGCTGACGCAGTGCACTCGCAGGAAGGGGTTTGAACCCTTGGTTTCGGCGCAGCCGCAGCGTATCCTGACCGGCGGGTCACCCTGAACCTCCGCACCCCCCTCCGTCATTCCCGCGCAGGCGGGGATCCAGCGCGTCCCCTTGCACCTCACGTTGCGGCCATGCCAACGCTACGGGCGCCTGGATTCGCGCCTGCCCGGGAATGACGGGAGTGGGTGTGAAAGCCTCTCCCGTAACCGACACGTCGCCGCGTTGGGCGGGCGCAGCCCGCGGCGGTCGAGAAGGCGAGCCCGCGCTTCGGCTCTGCGAAACGCGGGCTCGGCGCCGATCCGCAATCAAACGGCGGGAGCGGGCAAACGGCATCGGGAACATCTTCCGGAACGGCAGGCGGGCAAGCAAAACACGGCCGTGAGAGACGCGGCGTAAAGGGGTTACGCAAAAGGCGGCACGACACTGTGTCGGCGGCGGTTTTTCCGGGCGGTTTTCCCGCCCGCCGTTGACAAAACGGCGGCGCGCGGATACCTAACATAATCCGCACCATGATCCGCTCTCCCCGCCCCGACACGATCGCCCGCCTGACCGCCCTGCTGGAGCAGGCCGCCGACGCGCACGCCGCCATCGGCCGCGGCGACCGGCCCGGGCCGGTGTGGATCGGGCGTCGGCGTTCAACGAGCCGCGCCCGTGAGGAAGCGGACCCGCGGCTTGAGGTCGGCGAAAACTGCCCCTTTCATCAGGGTCCGCTCCCTGACGGTCGCGGCTCGTTGAACGCCGACGAACCCGCCGGCCTGCCCCTGCCGCGCCGGGCCCTGCACGAGTGGTTGTCCGAGGCCCCACCCCAGAGTTTATGGGCCGCCGCCGCGCGGGAAGCCGCCGACGGGCACCCCGGCGCGGTGTTCTGGGTGGGTCCGGCCTGCTGGCCCTGGGCCGCGGCGCTGCCCGACGGCCTGAGGGCCCGCAGCGTGTTCGTGAACGCCCCGCGCCGCGACCCCGCCACGCGCGTGTGGGCCACCGACCTGTTACTGCGCAGCCCCGCCGCCGCCGCGGTGGTGGCCGACGGCCGGGGCCTGAACGCCGCGGCCTCGCGCCGGCTGCAGCTGGCGGCCGAGGCCGGCGACGCGCTGGCCCTGCTGTGGCGGAACGAAAACGAGCGGGCGCCGTCGGCGGCGCACTACCGCTGGGCCGTGACGCCGCAGCCTTCCGGCCTTGCGGGGCCCGCCCCGCTTGCCTCCGACCCGCTTGCCTCCGCCCCGCTTGTCTCCGCCCCCCCGGGCCCGCGGTGGCGGGTCGAATGCCTCCGCCGCAAGGACGCCGCGGCCACGCTGAGTTCTTCCGCCCACGGACGGCCCGTTTTTGTTTTCGACGTGGAGTGGAATCATGCCCAGGGCCTTGTCGCTGTACCTGACCCGATGGCCGATCGACCGCGTGCGGCGGGCGCAACGCCGACGTGCCCCGGAAGCGAAGCCACCGACCCCGACCGGCGCAGCGCCTGACCCCCCGCTGCTGCTGGTCCGCCGCGGCGCGGGCCCGCCCCGAGTCGCCCACGCCGACGACGCCGCGCAGCGCGCGGGGGTGGCTTGCGGCATGAGCCTGGGCCACGCCCGGGCGCTGCTGTCGCCCCGCGCACCCGTGCTGCAGGACCACGATCCCGACACCGACGCACGCGCCCTGCGGCGCCTCGCCGCGTGGGCCCACCGCGTCGTGCCGTGCGTCGAGCCCGACCCCGACGGGGACGAACCGGATGAGGGCGACCGCCTCCCCGGCCTGTTGGCCGACGCCACCGGCTGCGCCCGGCTCTACGGCGGCGAGGGCGCGTTGCTGCGGACGCTGCTCGACGCCGTCACCGAACTGGGCTTCAGCGCCCGCGTCGCCGTCGCCCCCACCTGGGGCTGCGCGTGGGCGGTGGCCCGTTTCGGCCTCGATGCCGTCACGCTCGTGCCCGAGGGCGGCATCGACGCCGCGGTGGCTGACCTGCCGCTGCGGGGCCTGCGGATGCCGCCCGACGCCCGCGCCGCCTTTGCCCCACTGGGCGTCACCACGATCGGCCAGGTCGCCGCCCTGCCCCGCCGATCGCTGCCCGCCCGCTTCGGCCCCGAACTGGTCCGGCAGCTCGACCGCCTGCGCGGCCACGCCATCGAGACGCTCACCCCCGAGCGCCCGATCGACCCGGTGGCGGTCGAGCGCCGCTTCGACGGGCCGGTCAAACAACAAGAAGCGATCGAACACGCCGCCCGCGGACTGCTCGACACGCTGTGCGAACGCCTGCGGGCCCGCGAGTCGGGCGCCCGCCGCATCGACCTGGTGCTGAAGCGCAGCGACTGCGACCCGTGGCCGGTCACCGTCTCGGTCAGCCGCTTCTGCCGCGACCCGCGCCACCTGTGGGGGCTGCTGCGGCCGCCGCTCGAACGCGCGCACCTGGGCTACGGCGTGCTGTCGCTCACCCTCACCGCCACGCGGGCGGGCCGGCTGGTGCACCGGCAGCACGGCCACCGCGCGATCGACCCGAGCCGGGGGCGAGAAAGCCAGTCCGCCGACGTGGCCCGTGAACTGGCCGCCGCGATCGACGTGCTCGAAAACCGCCTGGGCCCCCACGCCGTGCGCCGCGCCGAACTCGCCGATACCCACCTCCCCGAGCGTGCGGTGACCTGGGCCGGTGGGGCGGGCTTCCAGCCTGTCCGCAAAGCACCGCCGGAGGCGGGTCCTTCGAGTTGTTCACCACCGGCATCACCGCCCCGTCCCCCCCTGCTGCTCGACACGCCGCGCCCGGTCGATGTGATCGCCGTCACCCCCGATGGCCCGCTGCGCCGCCTGACCTGGGACCGCCAGACCCTGGACATCCGCACCACCCTCGGCCCCGAACGCCTGGCCTGCGCCTGGTGGGACGACGACCGCCTGACCCCCGCCACCCGCGACTACTTCCGCATCCAGGACCACACCGGCCGCTGGTGGTGGGTGTACCGGCAGCTGGAAACGCCGGGCTGGTTCGTCCACGGGCGGTGGTAGCGGACGCGGCTCGGCGCCACGATCGCGTTTTGCAAAGCCAAAACACAACCGTGCCTTCTCGACCGCGGGCTCCTGCGGAGCCGCCCGCGCGGCGCGCTCTTTGGGAGGGCGAACCTTCCGGTGAGCCGCGCGTGCCATGGAACGCGCGGCTCACCAACTGGTTTGAGTTCGGCCGTGCGGCCGAATGCTTCGCCCTCCTAAGAAACCACCCCTCCCCGCGTCAGCGCTCTTCCTAAACCCCAAACCCTAAACCCTAAACCCTTTTGCAAATCCACCCCTACGCCGAGCTCGACTGCGTCACCAACTTCACCTTCCTCACCGGGGCCAGCCACCCCGACGAGCTGGTGCGCCGCGCCGCCGAACTGGGTCACCGCGGGCTGGCGGTCACCGACCGCCACAGCCTGGCCGGCGTCGTGCGGGCCCACGCCGCGGCGAAAGAAGCCGGCCTGCCCTTCGCCGTCGGCTGCCGGCTGGTGCTGTCGGTCGCGGCCCCCGGCGACGACGCGCCGCGGCTGGAGGTGCTGGTCTATCCCACCGACCGCGCGGCGTACGGCCGCCTGTGCGCCCTGCTGACCGTCGGCAAACGACGCACCACCAAGGGAAACTGCGACCTGGCGCTGAGCGACCTGATCGACCACCAGGCCGGGCTGCTGGCGGTGCTGGTGCCGCCCGCCGGGCCGTACGAAGCGCCCTTCAACGAACGCCAGATCAACGCGTGCGAGGCGCTGGCCGACGCCTTCGACGACGACCGCCTGTCGGTCGCGACCGCCTTCCGCTACGGCCCCGACGACGCCACCCAGGCCGCGCTGCACGCACTGCTGGCCCGGCGGCTGGGCGTGCCCCTGGCCGCCACCAACCGCGTGCACTACCACGACCCGGTTCGCAAGCCGCTGCACGACGTCTTGTGCTGCATCCGCCACGGCTGCACGCTGGACCGCGCCGGGCGGCGGCTGGATCCCAACGCCGAGCGCCACCTCAAAGCCCCGGCCGAGATGCACCGCATGTTCCGCAATCACCCCGGCGCGTGCGCACGCGCCGCCGAGGTCCTCGCACGCGCCGCGGCGTTCAGCCTCGACCAGCTTAAGTACGAGTACCCCCACGAGACCTGCCCCCCCGGCCGCACCGCCGACGAGCACCTGCGCGACCTCACCGAGGCCGGCGCCCGCGAGCGCTACCCCGGCGGCGTACCGGACCACGTTCGCAAGCTCATCGAGCACGAGTTGAAGCTCATCGCCGAGCTGAACTACCCCCACTACTTCCTCACCGTGCAGGACATCGTCGCCTTCGCCCGCCGCCGCGGCATCCTGTGCCAGGGCCGCGGGGCCGCCGCCAACTCCGCGGTGTGCTACTGCCTGGGCGTCACCGCGGTCGACCCCACCCGCATCGACCTCTTGTTCGAGCGCTTCATCAGCAAAGAGCGCGACGAGCCGCCGGACATCGACCTGGACTTCGAGCACGAGCGCCGCGAAGAGGTCATGCAGTACCTCTACGCGCGGTACGGCCGCCACCGCGCCGCCCTCACCGCCGAGGTGGTGACCTACCGCGCCCGCAGCGCCGTGCGCGAGGTGGGCAAGGCCCTGGGCCTGTCGGCCGACCTGGTCGACCGGCTGGCCAAGGACCGCTGCTGGTTCGAGAAAGAACCGGACACCGCCGCCGAGCGCTACCGCGCGCTGGGCGTGGACCCCGACGCCCCGGTCATCCGCCGCCTGCGGGTGCTCACCCGTCAGATCTTGGGCTTCCCGCGGCACCTCTCCCAGCACGTGGGCGGCTTCGTGCTCACCCAGCGCCCGCTCAGCGAGACCGTGCCCATCGAGAACGCCGCGATGGCCGAACGCACCGTCATCGAGTGGGACAAGGACGACCTGGACGCCCTGGGCATGCTCAAGATCGACCTGCTGGCCCTGGGCATGCTCACCGCGGTGCGCAAGACGCTCGACCTGGTCGCCCAGCACCACGGCCGGCGGCTGGCCTTCCACGAGGTCCCGCCCGAAGACCCCGCGACCTACGCGATGATCTCCAAGGCCGACACCGTGGGCGTGTTCCAGATCGAGAGCCGCGCGCAGATGACCATGCTGCCGCGGCTGAAGCCCGCCACGTTCTACGACCTGGTCATCGAGGTCGCCATCGTGCGGCCCGGACCGATCCAGGGCGGCATGGTGCACCCTTACCTGCGGCGGCGGAACAAGGAAGAAGACGTGGACTACCCCAGCCCCGACGTCGAACGGGTGCTGAAGAAAACCCTCGGCGTCCCGCTGTTCCAGGAGCAGGCCATGCAGCTGGCCATCGTCGCCGCGGGATTCACTCCGGGCGAGGCCGACGGTCTGCGTCGGGCGATGGCCGCGTGGAAGCGCAAGGGCAACCTGATCTACCGCTACGGCGCCCGGATCATCGACGGCATGCGGGAACGCGGCTACGAAAAAGAGTTTGCCGAGCGCTGCTTCGAGCAGATCAAGGGCTTCAGCGAGTACGGCTTTCCCGAGAGCCACGCCGCCAGCTTCGCGCTGATCGTCTACGTGTCTGCCTGGCTGAAATGCCACTACCCCGCGGCGTTTACCTGTTCGCTGCTCAACAGCCAGCCCATGGGCTTCTACGCGCCCGCCCAGCTGGTCCGTGATGCGCAGGAACACGGCATCGCCGTACGGCCGGTGGACGTAAACTTCAGCGCGTGGGACTGCACGTTGGAGCCGGCCGAAAGAAACGCCCGACCTGCCCTTCGACCCGGTGGGGCAGGCTTCCAGTCTGCCCTCAAAGACCCGCCGGAGGCGGATCCTTCGCGTTGTCCACCTTCGGATTTGCAATCCCTCACTGAAGGCAGGCTGGAAGCCCGTCCCGCCATCCGCCTGGGCCTGCGCCGCGTCAAAGGCCTGCAGCAAGTCCACGCCCAGGCCGTGGCCCGCGCCGCTGCGCTACTGGGATCGCCGGACCGCGGCTTCACCAGCGTCGAGCACCTCTGGCGGGCCAGCGGCATCCCCGTCGGCGCCGTCCGCGCGCTGGCCAGCGCCGACGCCTTCACCAGCCTGGGGCTCGACCGCCAGGGCGCGCGCTGGCAGGCCCAAAAACTCAGAGACACCCCCCTGCCGCTGTTCGACGCGCCGCAGGTCCGTGTGATCCCCCCCGCCGCTTTCTCCGGCAATCTGAAATCTGAAATCAAAAATCTGAAATCGCCTTTCCTCCCCCCCGTCCCCGCCGCGGTCCAAGTGGCCCAGGACTACGGCGCCACCGGCCTGTCGCTCAAGGCCCACCCCGTGTCGTTTTTGCGGAAAAAGCTGGCGGCGATGCGGGTCCGGCCCAACGCCGACCTGCACGACGAGAAAGCCTGCCCCCGCCATCGCCGTGTGCGGGTCGCAGGCCTGGTGCTCATGCGGCAACGCCCCGGCACCGCGTCGGGGGTCATGTTCGTCACCCTCGAAGACGAAACGGGCATCGCCAACCTGATCGTGCGCCCGGCCATCTTCGAGCGCGACCGCCGCGCCGCCCTGCACGAGCCGCTGGTCATCGCCGACGGCCGCGTCGAGCGCAAGGGCCCGGTGGTGCACGTGCTGGTCAGCCGCCTGCGCGGCGTGCCGGCACCCGCGGGCGTCGCGGTGCGCTCACGCGATTTTCACTGAGATCAGCCGCTTCTCACGAGCATATCGTGGCGACCCGTCGAACCGAATCTGACCCCCTCCCGAAGCCGCGGCACCGCCCCGCCGCTCAGCAGGTCTTTGCGGGCTTCGCCCGCCGCGGTCGAGCAGGCAAGGCTGCGTTCGGCTTGGCGGACGCAACCTTGGTGCCGAGCCGCGACGCGGCTAGGCCGCGCCGCCCAGGCTCCTGGGGGCCTCGATCACTCCCAACCTGTCCAGTTCGACCTCCATCTCGCGGCCGTCGAGCGAGTCGTCGATCCGCCCCAGCAGCGTCTTCAGCGAAAAAGAGGACTTCAGCACGTAGCCGCTGATGCCCAGCTTGCCCGCCTTGAGGATCATGTCGCGTTCGGCGGCGTCGGTCAGCATGATCACCGGCAGGTGCGACGACCGCGGCTCGCTCCGCAAGGCCAGCAGCGTGTCCACCCCGCCCAGCACCGGCATCGACACGTCCAGCAGCACCAGGTCGGGGACCCGCCGCTGCACCGCGTCCAGGCACTGGCGGCCGTCGCCCGCCACGGTCACGGTGTAGCCCCGCTGCCGCAGCGCGTCGGCCACCGGCTCACGGAACATCTGGAGATCGTCAACGATCAGGATTTCGGCCATGGTCTTTTCCTTGCTTCGTGTATGAAGCGACCCCCACGGCTTGCCTCAGGATCATCGGACGAAGAAACGCCATCCGTAAATCAACCGGGCGCTCTCATTGCGGTTTTACCTAAAAAGACCGGAAAGCAGTCGGTTTATCGGCCGTCGGAAACCGAGCCCGGGGCCCCGGCCACCGCCTGAACCATCCGATATATCACCGCTGAAGGCAAGCCGCGCCCCGCCCACCCTCCCCTCCTGATCCGAAATGCCAACGCCAAGCCCCCCCGACGCCACCGATCCGGACGCGGCCCCCACGGCCGAGGCCCAACCCGCGCACGCGGTCCGGAAGGCCGCCGTGTCGAGCGCCCGACGCCACCACCCGGTGATCGCCACCGCGGTCCTCTCGGTCGCCTTCGCCGCCGCGGCCGGGCTGCAGGCCTGGAACAACCACCGGTCCCACACGCTCGATCGGGCCGTCGCGACCGCGCAGGCCGAGCGTGAAGCGTTGCTTCACTACCTCGCCGCCTACGAACACCAGATCCGAGGACTGCTCCTGCCCGGCTCGACCGATGGCCAGACCGGGACGATGTGCCGCAGCGCCCTCGCCACGCTCGAGAACAGCGACACGCTGACCCCCGCCGATCTCGACGCCCTGCACCACGCCTTGGGCACGCTGGACCGGACCCGCGCGGCAAATCCGGCCCCCGCGGACATCGACGACGCCGTGCCCCCGTCGATCGCGGCGGCCCGGCGGCTGGGGGTCGAGCTCAACGGCCTGATCGAGCGCCTGCGGCCGCCGCTCGAGAACCGGATCACCGAGCTGGAGGCCCGGCGCACGCGTGAGAGCGCGTACTGGGGCGTCGGAAACCTCGTCGTCGTCAGCCTGCTCGCACTGGGCTCCATCCTGTTTGTCTGGCGGCTGACGCGGCGGCTGTCGGCCGAGCGCGGATTCGCCCAGCGCGTCATCGACGCCAGTCCCGTCGCCATCCTCTGGAAAGACCGGCAAGGACGCCTGCGGGGCTACAACGACGGCTTCGCGAGGTTCCAGGGCCTGAGCACCCTGGACGAGGGTCTCGGCAAGACCGCGCGGGACCTTGGCCTGCGCGAGGAAGACGCCCGCGTGTTCGACGCGCAGGAACACTACGTGATGACCCAGGGCGAGTCTCTGCTCAACGTGCAGGAGCAGATCGGTCCACCGGGCCATCAGCACTGGCTGAGCATCAGTCGCGTACCCATGCACGACGCCCGCGGCCGGATCACCGGCGTGCTGATCAACTTCACCGAGGACTCGGACCGCGTCAACGCCGAGCAGCGCGCCCTCGAGATGAGCGGGCGTCTGGCCATGGGGCTGAACGCCGCCCACGGCGGCGAGTGGGAGTGGAATATCCAGAGTGACGTGATGGACCTCAGCGACCGCTGGATGACGCTGTTCGGGCTTCGACGCACCCGCGACTCCAACACCTTCGCGTACTTCGCCAGCCGGGTTCACCCCGACGACATGCCCGCGATCCAGGCCGCCTTGGCCGAGCACTTCACCGGCCGGTCGGCGGAGTACCGCGCCGAATACCGTATCCGCAACGGCAATGGGGACTACCGCTGGAACCTCGCCTGCGGCCGCGTGGTCGAGCACGCGGCCGACGGCAGCCCCGTTCGCATGCAGGGCATGAGCCTGGATATCGAGGACGCCAAGCAGAACCAGCTGGACCTGCGGACCGCCGCCGAGCGGGCCGATGCCGCCAACCGCGCCAAGAGCGCCTTCCTGGCCACGATGAGCCACGAGCTGCGGACACCGCTGAGCGGGGTGATCGGGATGACCGAACTGCTCCGCCATACGGAGCTGGACGACCGGCAGCGGAGTCTGGTGAGCTCATGCCGCTTCTCCAGTGGCCTGCTGCTGGACCTGATCAACGGTCTGCTGGACTTCTCCAAGATCGAGGCGGGACGCCTGGAGCTGGACCACGAGCCCTTCTCGCCCGAGCGCTGCGTGCGGTCGGCAGCGGCGGTGATGGCCCTGCACGCGCACCGGGCCGGGCTCGAACTGGACGTCGAGATCGGCCCCGGCCTGCCGTCGATGTGCCGCGGCGACAACGGGCGGCTTCGCCAGGTGCTGGTCAACCTGCTGGCCAACGCGGTGAAGTTCACCGACGCCGGCCGCGTGCGAATCGAGCTTTCCGCCGCCGACCACGAAGACGCCGGCGCCGCGGGCTGCGGGCTGAGTTTCGCGGTCACCGACACCGGGATCGGCATCCCCGTCGAGAAGCAGCAGACGCTCTTCGAACCCTTCGTGCAGACCGACCCGTCGGTCACCCGCCGCTACGGCGGCACCGGGCTGGGGCTCTCCATCTCCCGGTCGCTGGTCGAGGCCATGGGCGGGCGCATCGACATCGACAGCGCCGAGGGACGCGGCTCGACCTTCACCGTGACGGTGCCCCTGGAGCCGGCCGAGCCCGCGACGACGCCGGCCGACCCCGACACGCTCCGCGGTCGCGTTCGCCTCACCGACCCCGATCCGGCCAGCCGGCCCCGCCTGACCCAACGCCTGCGGACGCTGGGACTCGAGGTGGTCGGTCCGGAGGCGACCTGCGACCTGCGGGTGACCCACGTGCGTGCCGATGCGTCGAGCGCCCCGCAGCCGGTCGGCGACACCGATCCCACCCCGCACCTGCTGCTCACCCCGGTCACCTGCCCGGCGCCGATGCCCGGCGCCGGGCCCACGCGGTCCCTCGCCAAGCCCTTCTGCGACCGCGAACTCGCGGCCGCGCTCCGCCGCCTGCTCAACGGCGAGGCCGCTGCCGAGCCGCGGAGCGTCGCCGGGGCCACCGCCGCGGTGCCGCTGCCCGATCCGGCCCTTGCCGAGTCGCCCGACGCCGAGGTGCTGCTGGTCGAAGACGACCTCACCAACCGGCAGTACCTCGCCGAATTGCTCCGCCGCCGGGGCGTGTCTTGCAACGTGTCGACCGACGGCCGGGACGCGGTCGACCGCTACGTCCGCCGGCTCGGCGGGATCGACGGCGACCGCCCCCGCTACCGGCTGGTGCTCATGGACTACCACCTGCCGGAGATGGACGGCTGGACCGCCACCCGCGCCATCCGCGACGCCGAAGCCGCGGCCGGGGCCGGGCCCGCCGTCGTCATCGGGGTCACCGCCGCCGGCGGGGCCGACGACCGGGCCGCGGGCACGACCGCCGGCGTCACCGGCTGGCTGGACAAACCCGTCGACCCCGCGGCGTTGGTCGCGGCACTGGGGCGGTACGCCGACTCGGCCGCGGCGGCCGCAACGCCCGAGGCGGCCACCCCGCCGGACCCGCCGAACTCGTTGGAACAGGTGAACCGGTCAGACCCGTCAGACCCGTTAGACCCCGAGGCCGCCCTCGCACGCTGCATGGGCAACGCCGGCTTCCTGTCCGCCACGCTGGACAGCTTTGTGCAGACCCTGCCCACGCAGGTGGATGCCTTCGATGCCGCGCTGGCGGCGGGCGACGCCGCGGCCGCCGGTGCCGCCGCCCACGCCATGAAGGGGGCCGCGGGCCTGGTGACCGCCTTTGCTCTGCGGGATCTCGCCGCCCGCTGCGAGCAGCTGGGCGGCGCAACGCAAGACGACAATCTGGATGAGATGCGTCTGCAGCTCGATGCCCTGCGGTCCGAAACCCGCCGCTGCGTCGCGCACGCCACGCGTATCCGCGATGAACTCCGCAGCTGACGCGGATTCCGCTTGGTTCTCAAGCCTCCTGCGGGGTGCCACTGGCGGCTTGCCCGCCCGTGCTTCCGCGGGCTGTAGACACCGGCGGGCAAGCCGCCAGTGGCACACAATCCAGTCCGCCCAGGAACTTAAGGGATACGTATGCCACGCTGTCGCATACCGCAGGATGGCGCTGCATTGACCCGCAGCTACCGCGTTGCGCCCGCGCTGGCCACCGCCGTCGCGCAGATCTGCGCCAGCGCGTCGCACGCGTGCGCCACGTCCTGCACCGTGGTGAACGGGCCGAAGCTCAGCCGCGTGGTGCCGCCCGCCGCGTGGGTGCCGATCGTGCGGTGGGCCAGCGGCGCGCAGTGGATGCCCGCCCGCGTCAGCAAGCCGTACTCGCGTTCCAGCCGGTGGGCCAGCTCCAGCGGGTCGTCGATCCCTTCGATCCGCACGGAAAACACCGCACAGCGGTCTGCCAACCCCGGCGGCCCGTAAAGCGTCAGCCCCGGTGTCGCGTGCCCCAGCCCATCGATCATCGTCTTGATCAGCGCCTGTTCGTGCGCCCACAACGTGTCCACCCCGCGGTCGAGGATGTACTTCACCCCCGCGCTCAGGCCCAGGATGCCCGGCGCGTTGTGGCTGCCCGACTCGAAGCGGTCGGGCATGAAGTCCGGCTGCACGTCCAGGTCCGACCGGCTGCCGGTGCCGCCCTCGCGGACCGTGCGCATCATCTTCTCGACCCCCGGCCGGATGTAGAGAAACCCCGTGCCGAGCGGGCCGAGCAACCCCTTGTGCCCCGGCGCCGCCAGCAGGTCGATGCCGTCGGCCCGCACGTCGATCGGCACGTGACCCGCCGTCTGGGCCGCGTCCACCAGCAGCGGCACCGCGCAGTCGCGGGCGACCTTGCCGATATCGCGAACCGGCTGCAGCGTGCCCGTGACGTTGCTGCCGTGCACGCACGCGATCAGCCGGGTGTTGGACCGGACCGCCGCGCGGATGTCCTCGGGGTCGACCAGGCCGGTCCCGGACTCGCAGCGCACACGGGTCTGCGTGATCTCGCCCCGCTGCTCCAGCTCGTTGAGCGGGCGCAGCACCGAGTTGTGGTCCAGCCAGGTGGTCACCACGTGGTCGCCCGGCCGCACCAGCCCTCGGATCGCCAGGTTGAGCGCGTCCGACGTGTTCAGCGTGAACACCACGTGGTCCGGCGACGCGCCGTTCAGCAGGGTGTTGATTCGCTCGCGGCAGGTCTGCATCCCGGCGGCGGCCTTTTGCGCCTCGGTGTACGCCCCACGGCCCGGCGATGCCCCCAATTCTGTCTGGTACCGCACCATGGCCTCGATCACCTCACGCGGCTTGGGGAAGCTGGTCGCGGCGTGATCCATATAGGTGCGGTTCGAAACGGGCATGGGGCGATTGTAGGGCCGTTCTGAAGGGCGGCTCAGAACGCCCCGCCGGCCGTTTGACACTGCGACTTATTCTCATTAATGTGCCGGCGTCCGATTTTTTTCTCTCCCGCACCCCTCCCGGCGAACTTCTCCATGCCCCCCCGCCCCGCCCGCGCCTTCACCCTCATCGAACTGCTCGTCGTCATCAGCATCATCGCGCTGCTGATCGGCATCCTGCTGCCGGCGCTGGGCAAGGCCCGCACGTCGGCCCGCGACCTCAGCAGCCTTTCGAACGTCCGGCAGATCGGCTCGATCGCCATGACCAATTTCGTGGTCAACGAAGACGGCCGCTACCCCTGGATGTCCTCGGCCCTGCCCTCCGCGGTGCGGCCCCACGGCAACAAGCCGCGCTGGGCCGATTACATCTTCCCGTATATCGAAAACACCGACGTGTTCGTGAACCCGCACCTGGACGTCGACACCTCGGTGCAGAGCAAAAAGTTCTGGCACCAGACCTGCGACGTGCCCGCGCTGCAGGCCGCCAAATCGCCCGCCGGCCCGTTCGTGCCGCGGGCCGCCCCCGCCGACGGCTTCGACCTCTGGGGCGGCTACGGCTACAACTACCAGTACCTGGGCAACTCGCGTGCGTCGGTCGAGTTCCGCCGCCGCGACACCTCCATCCAGAACCCCTCGGACACGGTGGTGGTGGCCGACACCATCGGCACCACCTCCGACCCCACCGAGGGCGTCTACGTTGTGGACCCGCCCTTCGAGTCCGCCAACGGCAGCGGCAAGGGCGGCTACTACGAGGGACCGAACGCCGACGACCGCTCGCTCCCGTTCGCCCGCGGCAACGACACCGTCGAGATCGCCTTCGCCGACGGCCACGGCGGGTCGATGTCCACCGAGGCGCTCGACGATTTCAACGAAGACGGCGTCGAGGACAACGGCTGGTTCAACGGGTACTCGGATCCGAACAAGCGGTGACGCGGTCGCTCAGCTCTCGGCCAGGCCGTAGGTCTCCACCGCGGTGTTGATCAGCCCCGCCGGCGCGTCGCGCCCGGTCAGCGCCCGCACGATCTTCGCCACGTGCGGGTGGCTGTTCTCGATGAACAGCTTGAAGTCGTTCTGCGTGCCCGCCGCGCCCGTGCCCGCGACAAAAAGCCCGGGCACGTTGGTCATCATTGTGTCGGGGTCGTACACCGGCCCGCGGTTTCGGCCTTCCAGATGCACGCCCGCGGATTCGAACAGCGACTTGTCCTGCGTGTAGCCGGTCAGCAGCAGCACCGCGTCCGCGTCGACCGTGCGATCGTTGCCGCCGCCGTCGGCGTCGGACTCGGCGTCGGACTCGGCGTCGGACTCGGCGTCGGCCAGAGTCACCGACCGCTCGTCGATCCGCACCGGCACCGTCTCGGGGAAAAACCCGATCGCGTCGTGTTCGATCAGCGCCTTGATCTCCGGCAGCAGCCAGTACTTGATCGCCTCGCCATCGAACGCCGCCCCGCGGTAGCTGATCGCCACCTCGGCCCCCGCCCGCTGGCAGCGCAGCGCCGCCTCCACCGCCGAGTTCTTGCCGCCCACAATCAGGAGCTTCCGCCGGAAGTACCGCTGGGCCTCCCCGAAGTAGTGACTCACGTGCGCCCGGTCCTCGCCGGGGATCTCCAGCATCCGCGGCCGGTGCATGTCGCCGATCGCCAGCACCACCCGTTTGGCGGTGACTTCGCCGCGTGATGTGGTCAGCAGAAAGTCGTCGGCCACCCGCACGATCTTCTCCACCGCCTCGAAGCTGCGGACCGCGAGGTCAAACTGTTCCACGACCCCGTGCAGGTAACTGAGGTACTGCTCCCGCGTCGCCTTGCCCTGGGCCGGCGGCCGCAGCGGCACCCCCGCGATCGCGATACGGTCGGGTGACGAAAAAAACGTCGTGTCCGGCGGGTAGCGATGCACCGTCTCGCCCACCTGACCCGCGTCGAGGTGCAGGTAGTCCGCGCCCAGGTGCTTGAGTACCACCGCGAGTTCGAGCCCGATCGGGCCCGCGCCAACGATGACGGTGTCGGTTGAGATTCGGTTCGGCGGTTCGCTCATGGGGGCAGGGTAGGGTGACGAGACGCCAGAGCGCCAAGGCATCTCACTTCCCGAACGGCGGGCGCAGCCCGCGGCGGTCGAGAAGGCATGGGCGGGGTCCGGCTTTGCGGAGGGAGCGGACCCGGCCCGTTGCGCCCTGCTCGACACTCAGAACGCGCCGTGGCCCGACGCCGTGGCGCCTTCTTCGCCGTGGCGATGGGCTGAGCCGAGGGTCCGCTCCCTCACGGTCGCGGCTCGTGATGGATTTAATGCGGCTTCGCCGCACTCCAGGCCGCGTACACCCAGCCCCGCTCCGCATCAAACGTCACCCGCAGGTGCTGCAGCAGCTGATTCCCCACCCGTCCGATGTGCCGCCCGGTCTGGTCGAAACTCAGCGTCGGCGGCGGGGGCTCGAAGCTCACCGGCAGGCCCTCCAGGTTCATCCCGAACAGCCGGATGCGTCCCAGCCAGGCCTGCACGCTGTCCACCCCGCCGCCCACACCGACGGTGCGGCCGCGGCCGGTGAAGCGCGTGGCGGCCAGCCGCGGGTGGTCGTGCAGCAGCGTGTCGGGCAGCGTGATCGCGCGGTCGGCCCCCGAGTCGATCAGCAGCCACACCACCACCGGGCCGCGGTCGGACCGGATCTCGGCCCGCACCAGCGGCAGCCCGCGGTAGATCTCCAGCCGCTCCCGCGCGGCGTCGCGGGGCGGGCGGAACGACGTGGGGCGGTGAACGGTCAGCGTCTGCGCCGCGGCGTCCAGCGTGAACGGGTTCGGGGACAGCTCGTTGAAGCCCACAATGCCCGTGATGCCCACGCCCAGCGCGTCACCGAACGTGCGGAGGTTCAGCGCCGCCCGGCGTCCCCCCGGCAGGGTCAGGCGTGGTCCGGTGCCCAGCGTGACGCCGTCGACTTCGACAAAGTCAAACCACTCGTACCCCCCCACCCCGACGGTGCGTCCGCGACCGGTTTTCTCCAGCTTCAGCCGCCCCGCCACGCCCTGCGCGACGACGCCCAGCGACGCCCCGGTGTCGATCAGCATCGGCCCGACGCGTACGCCGTGGATCTCGGCCTCCGCCAGCAGGTAGCCGCCGCGGCGCACCAGCCCGATCGCGCCGCGGTCGGGCACCACTGCCGGGTCCGCCATTGCGGGCAACACGGCCGGTGTTGCGAAACGCTCGGCCGGCGGTGCGTGGTTCGATCGACACCCAAGGAGCGCGAACCCGCCAAAAAACAAGATCGTTGTCAACGACTTGCGCCGCCAGTTCCGATTTTCACTTTTCATCAGCGTCCGACCGGAGGGCGGGCCCAGACAAGCCGCTTTTCACTTTTGAGCCGGCCCCCGGCCCAATCACACAGCGGAAGCCCGTGTGGCTCAGCCCCGTGTCCGCGGTGGTGCCACGCCGCGCCGAGGGTCGGTAGCTCTCGCAGTAGTCCACGTGACACAGGTACGACCCGCCCTTGATCACCCGCGTGGCGGCGCCGGGGTTGGCCGCGTCCGACGCGGTCTCGGGAAGCGGCGGGTCCTTCGGCGGATCATCCGGCGTGCCCAGCTCCGCCAGCTGCGCGTTGCGGTCGTCGCGGTACAGGTCGCGGCACCACTCCCACACGTTGCCCGCGGTCTCGTAGACGCCGAAGTCGTTGGGCGGGTAGCTCTTCACCGGCGCGGTGCGGAAGAAGCCGTCCTCCTTGGTGTTTTTGTGCGGAAACTGCCCCGTCCAGGTGTTCACCGCGTCGGTCTTCAGCTCGTCGCCCCAGGTGTAGCGGGTGCGCGTCGTGCCGCGGGCGGCGCGCTCCCACTGCGCCTCGGTGGGCAGCCGCTTGCCGGCCCACGCGGCGTAGGCCGCCGCGTCGCCCCAGGCCACGTGCACCACCGGGTGCGTTCCCCGGCCGTCCAGGTCGCTGTTCGGCCCCTCGGGGTGCTGCCAGTCCGCCCCGTCGGTCCAGTGCCACCACCGCCCCGGCTGGTTCAGCGCAACGGGCCCGGCCGTCGGCCGAAACACCAGCGCGCCGGGTTGCAGCATCTCCGGCGGCGGCTTGGGGGTGCCGGGGGGCACTTGCGTCTTCAGCTCTTCCCAGTCGACCGGGCGTTCCGCCACGGTGACATAGCCCGTCGCGGCGACGAACGCGGCGAACTGATCGTTGGTGACCTCCGTCTCGTCGATCCAGAAGCCGCTGGTTTCGATGCGGTGCGCGGGCCGCTCGTTAGACCACGCCCAGTCGGCGTCCGAACCCATCTCGAACGTCCCGGGCGGGATCCACACCATGTCCGCCGGCGCGTCGACCACCGACACCGCGTCGCGGTGGTTCAAGTCGGCGGCCGCCGTCGCCGCCAGGGTGCCACAAAGAAAGGCCAGCGTGTATCTCGGCATCGGAACTCCAAGGCGAATCGCATCCCACAAAAGATTTTACGCGACCCGCGTTTCCGCGGTTCGGAATCGCGTCAGGACGACACCGACGCCATCCGCGCCGCGGCCGGGGTCGTGTGTCCCGCCCGGCCCAAGACAGCCGGCCGGCGAAACCATGTCCGCCAGCCCTCGGTCAGTTCCAGCCACGCCATGAGGCGCAAGACCCTCCAGGCCGCCTTCGCCAGGCTCACGTCGAACGCGAAGCCGGGAATCAGCATGCGCCGCCCCGCGTTCTTCCGGCCGAAGGTGCCGCGGCGGCGCCGCTCCATGGCGAGCGTCGCCAGCCGACGGTTCACCCCACGGATGAACCAGAAGAAGGGCCGGCTCGGCTTGGAGTGGAACATGCCGTCCGCGATCACGTCGCCACCGCTCCGGTACGGCGGCATCACGATGCCGAAGTAGTAGAGGCCGATGTCGTTCAAAAACGCGATCCGCATCAGCTCGAAGTCGCCCATGTACGCGTACTTGTTCTCGTAGATCGCCTCGAACCAGTTGCGGTAGCTGTCGCGCAGCATGGCGTTGTGTTTCTCCAGCGCGTCCTTCACGCAGGCCCCGTCCCGGTCCTTCAGGATCAGGCCGATGGCGGAAGTCGCGGTGATTGCCAGCGCGTCCAGCCCCATGCTGTAGAACGGGTCGATGAACCCCGCCGCGTCACCGACCTGCACGACCCCATCGTCGGCCGCGTCGTCGCAGGTGTAGGGCAGGTTCCGCAACGTGTGCACATCGCCCTCGATCAGTTCGGCGTCGGCAATCACCCGTTGGCCCACGGGGTGCGACCGCAGCACGGTCACCAGTCGTTCGCCCAGCGTGTCGCGGTCCGGACCCCGGCCCGGGAACGAAAAGAACCGCTCATCCCACGTCACCCCGATTGAGGTGTCGCCGTTCTTCAGCGGGATGATCCAGGCCCACCACCCATCGCCGATCAGGTGGTTGGTCGCCGTGTGCCGGGTGCCGAAGAAGCCGCGCCGCAGCGCGGGGTGTTCGGCCATCAACTCGGGAGAATCGAAGTCCAGCGTCCCGCGAAACCGCGCCCACACCGAGGCGACCGGGTGCCCCTCCCGCGGCCGCCACGCGTCACGCTCGCGGGCGGTGACCGCACGCCGCCCGCTCGCGTCGACCACCCAGCGGGTGCGGACCGTCCGCCGCTCGTCACCGATCTGAACTTCGAGCGTCTGCGTCCCGCCCGGCACGAACGCAAACGACACAACCCGTGCCGGCCGCCACAGCTCCGCCCCGTGTTCGACCGCCCGCCGCAGGACCTCCGCGTCCACTTCTTCGCGGTCCAGCTGGAACGACCCGACCCGCGAGTGGTAGCGTCCCCCCATCTCGGTCGACGAGCTCATGCAGCGCGCGTGGTCGTTGGTGAACCAGAAGCGGAACCCCTGCTTGGTGACCTGGGTCTCGTTCAGGTAGCGCGTCAGCCCCAGCGTTCGCGTCAAAAAGAACGTGCTCAACTCGACGGTGGACTCGCCCACCCGGCGACCGAGCGTTTCTTTGCCCTCGACAACAAGAATCTTCAGGCCCGCCCCGCCCCGGGCCAGCATCAGCGCGGCGGCCGCCCCGGAAATCGAGCCGCCGATCACAACGACGTCGTAGCCGTACTCCGCCGCCGCGCTGCCACTGGGGAGCGATGTCTGAAGGTCCCGCATGTCCGGATCAGGTGACGAGGTTAAAAATCAGCAGGGCGACGACGCCAACCACCACGGCCACGATCGACAACCCCAGGATGGTCGCCAGCGGCCCGGTCACGCGGGTCGACGGATCGCGGACCGGACCTCCGCCGCTGCGGACCATGCCCGCCCCGCCGCGCTGCTTCCAGCGCTTCTTCTTTGCCTTGCGATCTTTCTGGCGCTGCGTCATGGGATCCATTCTACGCCCGCCCATCGGGCGGTCGCGTCCTTGTGCGCTCCGCTCGCGTTTCCCAAAGCGGAAACGCAAGCGGACCTTCCGGCCGCGGTGGGGGCTCCGGCCCCCCACGCCCCGGGAGGTGCGGGCGGGTCGTCGAGCGTTCTGCGACGCCGAGCTCAACACCACGCCCGCCCTGCGGGCGGGTTCCGCCGGACCGTCGCCGCAGGGTCGTCATGCCTTGAAAGTAGCGGGCGCGTCCGCGTGCCTGCTACTTCGCCGAAGCGGGGGCACCACCCGGCCCGTACGGGCCGTCGCGGTCAAGAAGGCACCTCCGCGCCCGGCTCTGCGGACGTGGGGGTGGCGCCGAGCCGCGACCCGCGCAGCGGCGCACGAAAAACCCCGCCGCTGTCTACTGACAGGTAGCGGGGTTTAGCTCGTGCAGCAGATCGCTGACAAGCGGACAGTTGGGTTATTGCCTTCACCGCACGTTGCCGTGCGACTATCCGGGTTGATCCGAAGACCGGTCCGGGCGAGGGTGAGTTAACAGAATCGTGACGCGGATCGCTCCGCAGGCCGACATCCTACGCACCAAAGCGGTGCGCTTCGTTCGACGCTTTCACGTCTAAGGAAATCCCTTAGAAAGGAGGTGATCCAGCCGCAGGTTCCCCTACGGCTACCTTGTTACGACTTCGTCCCAGTCACCGAGCTTGCCGTAGGCACTCCTGAATTGAAGCGACTTCGGGCACTCCCAGCTCCCATGACGTGACGGGCGGTGTGTACAAGACTCAGGAACTTATTCACCGCGTCGTAGCTGATACGCGATTACTAGCGATTCCAACTTCATGTGGTCGAGTTGCAGACCACAATCCGAACTGGGCCACGGTTTCTGCGATTTGCTCCACGTTACCGTATCGCGTCGCTCTGTCCGTGGCATTGTAGCACGTGTGCAGCCCAGGGCATAAAGGCCATGAGGACTTGACGTCATCCCCACCTTCCTCCGGTTTGACACCGGCAGTCTCGTTAGAGTCCCCAACTTTACTTGCTGGCAACTAACGACAGGGGTTTCGCTCGTTAAGGGACTTAACCCGACACTTCACAGCACGAGCTGACGACAGCCATGCAGCACCTGTGTATGTTCCACCTAAAAGGTGTGGCTCCCCTTTCGGGGAGTTAATCCATACATGTCAAACCCTGGATAAGGTTCTTCGCGTTGCTTCGAATTAAGCCACATGCTCCACCGCTTGTGTGAGTCCCCGTCAATTCCTTTGAGTTTTAGCCTTGCGACCGTACTCCCCAGGCGGTGTACTTAATACTTTAGCTCCGTCCGAGATGGCGTTAAAACCTCCTCGAACTAGTACACATCGTTTAGGGCATGGACTACCGGGGTATCTAATCCCGTTCGCTACCCATGCTTTCGTACCTGAGCGTCAGCAACGTCCCAGTCGTCTGTCTTCACCTTTGGCGTTCCTCTAGATATCTACGCATTTCACCGCTCCACCTAGAGTTCCGACGACCCCTGACGTGCTCAAGACCGACAGTCTACGAAGCAATTCCACGGTTGAGCCGTGGGATTTCACAACATACTTGTCGGTCCGCCTGCGTACCCTTTAAGCCCAGTGATTCCGATCAACGCTTGGACCCTCTGTATTACCGCGGCTGCTGGCACAGAGTTAGCCGGTCCTTCCTTTGGGTATGGTCATTGTGTTCCTAAACCCTGACAGCAGTTTACACCCCGAGGGGCTTCATCCTGCACGCGGCATTGCTCCGTCACGCTTTCGCGCATTGCGGAATATTCGTTACTGCAGCCTCCCGTAGGAGTCCGGGCAGTGTCTCAGTCCCGATGCGGCGGGTCGTGCTCTCACACCCGCTACCCGTCTTCGCCTTGGTGAGCTTTTACCTCACCAACAAGCTGATAGGATATTTCCCGCTCTCCAGGTGGCAAGCCTTTGCCCGCTGTGCCATACAGCACTACGGGGTCATCAGGTATTACCACCGATTTCTCGATGCTATCCCTGGCCTGGAGGTACGTTAAAAATACATTACTCGCCCTTTCGCCACTCTAATAAAGTCCGAAGACTCGTTCGCGTTCGACTTGCATGTTTTAACCATGCCGCCAGCGTTCGATCTGAGCCAGGATCAAACTCTTCGATTGAATTTTGTTGACGTACCCGAACCTCAAAGTGTTCGGGTGAAGCCAGAACTCAAAAGAGTTCCGGCAGTTGTCTTCAAGAAGATGAACCTGTTACCTCGGTCTTCCGGCTTGCTATTGCTTACCGGACAGCCCGAGGCGGTCATTACAACGGGACCCTCCACAAGGGTTCGCCCCGCTGCCCTCCGGATCGGCTAAGAGTCCGGAGGAGTTTTTTGGGTTACTCACATCCTTTAAGCACGCGTCCTGTGAATGACGCGTGCCGATCCACAAAGATGTGCCCAAACCACGCACCGTGAAGTGGCGTGGCGTGGAATTTTTCCGCCGCCGGGGGTCTGTGACAACCCACCGGCGGAGGCACATCCTCGCGGCGATTTCCCAACTGTCCACTTGTCAAAGATCGGCTGCGTCCGGACCGAACCCCACAGAGAATAACTCTCGCAAAGATCGGCTGTTCCGTCGCTGCATGGCTGCCGGAGCAGACACCCTTTCCCCCTGCCGTTCGGCGGGGGGCGAGGCATCATAGGGAAGCCATTCTCGCTGTCAAGGCCTCTGAGAAACTGTTGAAAAGTTTCTTCGGGGTCCGTCGTTCCGGGAAGGTTTTTCGGGGAACGAACCGCGGGGCGTTTCCGGCGGGTGCCGGTCGCGAGCGGAGGACTATTGAACCAGATTTTCTGAGCCGCGTCAAGCCGCCCCCGGGTCTCCGTGATTTTTTGCGGGCCTGCCCGTTATCACCCGCCGGCCCCGGGCGTGTCCCGAGCCTCCGCACGTTGTCCCCAGCCGCGGGTCAAAGGCCCACGCGGGAGCGGGTGGGCGGAAATCCGGGTCGGTGTGTCTGCCCACCTGTCCACCAATCGACACCCTTCCGAACCTGCCGGGCGTCGGGTAGAACCGCGGATCCGGTACAACCGGCAAGCGTGCCGACACCTTTCAGCCTCAAATCGAGGGCGCACGGGCCGCCGGTCGAGGGCGCACGGGCCGCCGGCCTTCTGCCGCTGCGGCACGGTACGGAGATCCCCCAACTCGATGGTACGATTGGTCTGACCACGGCGATCCGTCACCGGAATCGATTCACGCCGTCCCCCCCCGCCACCCCCACAAGGATCTGTGTCGATGCCGAAGTTCCCCCGCTGTCTGATCGCTTGCCTTGCCTGCGCCGTGCTTCTCGCCGGGTGCGCCGAAGAGCCGCCCGAGGTCGATATTTACCGCGTCCGCGGGGTGGTGATGGGGCTACCCGAGGCGGGCAACCCCACGTCGGCCTTGATGGTGCATCACGAGGCGATTCCCACGTTCATCGGCCACGACGGGGTCACCACGCCCATGCCAGAGATGACCATGGCGTTTCCGACCGCTTCGGGAGTCGCGATCGACCGGCTGGAGGTCGGCGACAAGGTTCAGATACGGCTGGAGGTAACCCGAGGACGGGGCTTTCAGGCCACGGAGGTCACGTCGCTGGCGAACGACCTTGAACTGAACCTGGGGGCCCCGGACGCCATGGACGACCACGCGGGGCACGACCACGCCGGGCACGACCACGCCACGCACTGATCGGCGTGCGGCGAAGCGTCCGTTGCATCCTTGTGTTGTCTCCCGGCGTCAGCGCGTCCATACTGGTCGTTTCGTGAAGCGGCCCCCCTCGGCCGCTTGTTCCACCGGCCCACCGCTTAGAGACCCCGCCCATGCCCCTGAAGATCCGCCCCGCCGACGAATGTGAACTCGACCTGGTCTCGCTGGGCGAGTCCATGCTCCGCCTCTCGCCGCCCGGACACGGCCGGATCGAGTTCGCCAACACCCTGGAAGTTTCGGTCGGCGGCGGCGAGTACAACGTCGCCTACGCGCTGGCCCGCCTGGGCCTGCGGACGGGTTGGGTGGGTGGGCTCAACACCTCGCCAATGGGCGCGATCATCGCCAACCACGCCCGGTCGGCCGGGGTCGATGTCTCCAACGTGGTGACGCGGGAGTACGACGGCTTCGGTTTCGAGGACCGCGTGGGCTTGAACTTCACCGAGGTCGGGGTGTCCAAACGCGGTGCCGCCACGCTCTACGACCGCGGGCACTCGGCCACCGCCGGCATTAAGCCCGGCGAGGTCGACTGGAAGCACCTGTTCCAGACCCGCGGGGTGCGCTGGCTGCACACCGGCGGCATCTTCACCGCGCTGTCCGAGTCCACCCGCCAGGTCGCGGCCGAGGCCGTCAAGGCGGCCCACGAGGCGGGCACCGTCGTGTCCTACGATCTGAACTTCCGCGGTCGGCTCTGGGACTCGGAAACCGCCATCGCCACCACCAAGCCGCTGGTGCCTTACATCGACTGCCTCATCGGCAACGAGGAAGATTTCGAGAAGGTGCTGGGCTACCACGTCGAGGGCGTGGACATCGAGTCCGACGCCGATCTGGACACCGGCGCGTTCAAGTCGATGGTGAACAAGGTGGTGGCCGACTTCCCGAACATCCACGTGGTGGGCACCACGCTCCGCAGCGTGAAAACCGCGCTGATCAACGACTGGTCGGCAATCATGTGGAACGACGGCACCTTCTACCAGGGCCTGGATTTCCCGCGGCTGGAGATCGAGGACCGCGTCGGCGGCGGAGACGGCTTCGCCTCCGGTTTTACCTACGGCTTCCTGACCGGGCAGGAGCCGCAGCGCTGCGTCGACCTGGGCGTGGCCCACGGCGCGTTGATCATGTCCACCCGCGGCGACACCAGCCAGCTGAACCGCAAAGAGCTGGAGCACGTGGCCGCCGGCGGCTCGGCCCGGATCAAACGCTGAGCCGCAACGGCGATTTTTTCTTTAACAACCCGCGACGCCGGCTTCAGGGGACAGGTACCTTTTTCAGCTTTGCAAAAAAGGTACCTGCCCCCGTTTGGCGTGCAGTTTGATCGAAACGCCCCGCCACGGTTTGGGGCACATGCCAGACGGGTCCAACTCCCTTTTCCCAAAGCGAAAAAGCGAATCGGACCCCGAAGGATCAGCCGAGGGGCTTGGGCGCCCAGCCGTCCGGCGGTCAGTAACTCAGGATGACCCGCAGCGCGAGCGAGCCCACCGTGTCGCCGCGGCCCTGCATCTCGAAAGTCGGGGTCGAGAAGGTCTGCATATAGGCCAGGCGCGCGTGCATCCGATGGCGTTTCCACTCGACCGCGAACCCGCCGCTGAACTCACCCACCCACGGCTGCTTGGATACCGAGGGGCTCGGGTTTCGCCCATAGCTGCCGTCGAGGAAAGTGTCCCATTCCACGTAGCGGGCCACGGCCTGGCCGAATACGTAAGCGCTCACCCCTGTTTGCCGGTCGACGAAGTCGTCGGAGGTCTCGCTGGCCAGGTCGGTGATCCGGCCGGGACCAAAGTCGTCGGGCAGCCGGCAGCCCGCACGGATCAGCGCCCCCGCGGCCACCCGGCGGTAGGTCGTGCCCACGTCCAGCTCGGCGCGGGGGATCAGCTGCCAGTCGATCGGCCGCCCCGCCAGCGTCGTCTCGCCCAGGTCGAATCGCCACTTCCGGCGCAGGGTGAGGTTGACCTGCACCTCGTCACGCAGCTGCCGGCTCCAGTCCGGATCCTCCGCGTAGCTCAACGCGTGGACTGCCTCCTGGGCCTGCTCGGCCAGCGACGACGGCCCCACCACCCCCAGATCCAGCTGCACCTGGTCGAAAACCTCGCGGTGTTCACGCTGCCAGAACCCGCCGAGGTAGAGGTAGCCGCCGTAGGGACGGTCGCCGGGACGCGGCGGCTCGTCGATGTCATCGGGGGTGAACATCTGCTGAGCCAGGACCAGCCCCAACGCCGTGCGGTCGCCGGCCGGCAGGCCCAGCCCATCGGCAATCCCCCGCCCGGCCCCCCGCCACGCCACGCTTGCCCCCTGCCCGGAGGTGTAGTGCCGGTCGGTGTGGTCGTTGGGCCGCAGAAACGTTCCGTCGTTCTCAAAGTAGAACGACGGCGCGACGCGGGCCGTGGCCGCCGCCTCCGCCGAAAGCCCATCGAGGAGCACGGGCGAGTCCACCGGAGACACCCCGCCCCCATCGGGCCCCGGCGTCTGCGCCGGCGCCAGCGCCACCGACGACGCCACCGCGCAGGCGATGGCGGCCGGGAGAACGCGCCGCCCACGCCGAGCGGTATGGATTTCTCGATCCAGGATTGGATTCAGCATCGCGCCTCGCGGTGATCGATTCCGACGTAATGCATCAGCTCGGGGAAAAACTCGGAGAAGTCATCGAAGAAGCCCGACGGCTCACGTTCCAGCACGTCTGCGGCGGTCTCGAGCCGCACGCGGCGGCCGCTGCGCTCGAACACCCGGGCGGACAGCCGCACCAGCGTATGACGAACGCCCTCGACGCACCCGTAAGGCGTGATCCAGTCTTCATCGCAGAGCATGGCCAGCACCACGCGGGTCCGCGGCGCAAGAACTCCGGCACCTTCCCTCAGCCCGGCGTAGGCCTCCTCGAGAAAGGCGGTGCGGGGCTGCGGGTGGTACCGGGTCCACCCGACCGAGAGGCAGTGGTCGTAAATGACGTCGACCACGACCCCCGCAAAGTGCCCGAGCTCGCCCCGCAACCGGGCCCGTGAACGCTCGAACACGGGATGCGTGTCCGTGAAGGCGTCGACCCGGCGGTGACGGATCACCCCGTTCTGAACGGCGGTCGACAGGACCGACGTGTCCAACCGCCCGCGGTGCAGATCCGGCAGCAAGTTGCCCAGCATCGACTCGGGGCTGGGGTCCGCCAGATAGAGATGGGCCAGGAAGTTCAAGCCGTCCAGTGTCACGGCCCCCCCCGGGCCACGCAAGCCGGCGGCGTGGCCCCCCGGCCCCCCGGCCCGCCGGCCCGCCGAACCGGACGGCCGGGCTCCGGACCACCGCTCGTGTGCGAGGGCGCCTCCGCCCTCGGGCGGCTCCGTTCGGGCGGCCCGGCTCCACAATCCCCCGTCCGTGTCGCACGCGGCAGCCCCGACGAGCGGCTTTCTCAAGATCCCGCGGAACGCTCCATCCCTCAACGACGCGGGGCACGCCACAAACGCCGCCGCGACGCGTCAGCGTGTGAACGCGTGATCCGCCACGATCACCCCCCGACGCAAGTACGCCGTGAAGACGCCGTGAAGACGCCGCTAAGACGCCACGAAAACACCCACCACCGAAGACCGGAGCCTTGGCGTCGCCGCGCACGGCTACGCCGCCCGGGGGTGCGACGCGGCACCGCCCATCGACGCCCGCGCCAGGCTCCAGAGGTCGCGCACGTCGGCGGCCAGGTCGGCGGCCGGGCCGCGCACGTGGCCGCCCCTGACCCCGGCGGCTCCGGCCTCACCGCCGCCGTGCCACGCGGCCTCCAGCGCGGGAACGTCGAGAGCGCCGCAGAGGGCCGGCTCGTCGCCGACCAGCCAGCAGACGAGCGCACCGGCCGCACGCCGATCGAGATCACCGAGCCGACCAGCGGCCCGGCCGACGACCCCGCCCGTAGACCCGCCCGTGAACCCGCCCGTGGACCCGAACCAGCCGTCAGGTGCCTGCCCCCGACGGAGGGCCGCCACCCCCCGCGCGACCGCCTCGCCGATCCGGTCCCGGTCGGCCACAAAACGTTGATCGGCCAGCGCCGCGGCCAGCGCCCGCAAGGCCGCCGCCGTGACCACCGCCGCGTCGACTCCCTGGGGGTCGGCGAACCCACCCTCCGCGACCTGGGCGTCCAGCAGCTCGTCGAGCATCGCCCGGGCGGCCGTCGAGGGGCGGTGGCTGACTTCGAGCAGCCGGCGAAACCCCAGCGCGGTCGGGATGACCCAGCCCGGGGCAAGACGGGCCGCCAGCACCGGGCCCAGCGGCAGACCGTTGCGTTCCAGTTCGCGGACCAGGCGGACGCCGTCGCGGGCGGCGAGCGAGCGCGTCAGGGAGTGGGTGTTGAGCATGGCGTGAGATTCCGGGGCTGCGATCGATACAGTCTATTTACCGAACAAAGCATAGCGTCCGAAAACCAAACATGCAAGCCTTCGATCGGTTTCGCAGACGCGTCTGACGCGGGTTTCGCCCGTGGGCATCGGGCCGATGCCGAGCCGTGGATAATCTGTTGAGAACATCGCGTGGGCCGTCCCGCACCGCCCGATGGAGACTTCCCTTCGCTCACCACGCGCACAAAAAAACCTCCGCTACAGGGCTCCGATCCTGTAAACGAAGGCGCGCCAGGGCATTTCGAACCTTGGAAGCACCATCCTATCGGTTCGCTCCTGAAACTGTCAACGCAACCCTGAAGTAAAACCTATATTTTTATAAGCGTTTCTTATAAAGCATGTTGCAATTATTTGGCCGGAGGGCCTCAGCCCATCCGTCCTGACCCACCCGGCGGTGTCGCCGGCGCTCCTCCCGCGCGACGCGCAGCCAGCGTCCATTCGGCGACCGCTCGTTGCTGTCCCAGCCCCACCCGGTCGGCCGCAGACCGCGACCGCGACACACGGTGCCCGCCCCGCGCTGTTGAAAGACTGTCGGACGCAACCGTCGGAACACGACCCGCCGACACACGTCACGCAGCAAACGCTGGAGACACGACCGTTTCAGATGGTGGGGGCCGTCACCCGTCGCACCACCTCGACCCGGAACGCGTCCAGCACGTCCTGGACCCGGTATCGTGGAAGATCGAGCACCAGCCCGATCTCCTCGACCTGCAACTCGTCGGCGTAGTACATCAGCACGATGTAGCGGTGAGACCTCTCCAGGCCCGCGAGAACCGATTTAAGGTGCGCTACGCCCTGAACGTCCATGTGCGTCTTTCGTCGTCAAGGGACCGCCGGGAGCCCCCCCACGTCGTCCGAAGCGTTTCCGCTGGATTGCCCCCGACCCGACCATCGGCGGGCGCGGGCCGCGGGATACAGATTTGCTTGAAAGCGGCCGCCCTCAGGCAATCCCCAGCTCGCTTTTCAACTGCTCGGCCCAGTCTTTGACCCGCTGCTCGGTCAGCTCGGGCTGGCAGTCGTCGTCCAAAGCCAGACCGCAGAACTTGCCGTCGATCAGCCCTTTGGACGCCTCAAAATCGTGGCTCTCGGTCTCGGTGAAGCCGATCTTGCCCTCGGCCCCACGCTCCAGCAGCTTCTCGTACACCATGCCGATGGCGTCCTGGTAGGTGTCGGGGTAGCCGCCCTGGTCGCCCATGCCGAACATGGCCACCTTGGTGCCGGCCAGGTCGACCGTGTCCAGGGCGTCCATCACGTCCTGCCAGTCGTACTGGATCTCGCCCACGTCCCACGTGGGGACGCCGCAGATCACGAACTCGTAGCCCGAGAGCCCCTCGGCACCGACCTGCGCGATGTCGTCGTAAGTGTCGAAGAAGTCATCGGGAAACTCGTCGCGGATCAGTTCGGCGGCGGCTTCGGTTTTGCCGGTGCAGGTTCCGTAGAGCAGGGCGGCTTTCATCGCGGGGTGGCCTCGGGGCGGTGGGATCGGGGTGGGGGGGGGGCGTGCGACGTCGGGAAGTGCAGCGAGAAATCGGACGTCCGCCGATAACCGCGCGTCGACGCCGACCGCGTGGCGGCAGAGTGTAGGGCAGGCCCTTCCGCGATGCAGCCCCCGCCGTTCTTCCCAAACCACGCAACCCCACCCGCACCCCGCGGCGCCGCACGCGTGAGGTGGTTCACGCCGCGCCCGCGGACGATAGCAGCCCCGCCCCGCGCCCCCGGACCGAGCCCGACGCCATGCCCCAGATCCTGCTCGTGCACCCCGCCGACGACCCGGACCGCGCTGCGGCCCTGGCTGCGAAGCTGAGCACCCCCGGCGGGTGGTCGGTCACCCCCGCCACACCCGAGGCCCTGGCGGCCCTCGACGGCTCAACCATCCACGACTTCGATCTGGTCACCGTCGAGCTCTCACTGGCGATCCGCGACCGCGGCGTGCTGCTGAAAGACCTGACGGCCACCCGCGGCCGCGGCCCGGTGCTTGTGACCGCCCGCCCCGAGGCCTGCGCCGACGGGCTGGCCGCGGCCGTGGCCGACGGCGCCACCGGCCTGGCGGTGGTCGACGCCAACGCCCGCGGCCTGCTGGAGAGTGCCGCGCGGCTGCTGGGCGAGGCCGACCAGGACACCGCCCGCCGGCGGCTGCTCGGCACCCTGACCCGCAGCACCAGCGTCTTTGAGATCGGGAACGACCCCGCCCTGCTGCCACCGCTGGTCGCCCGCCTGCAAGAGAGCGTGACGCTGTTCAGCCTCAGCGACTCCGCCGGTTGCGCCCGCGTGGGCGTCGCCCTCGAAGAGGCCCTGAGCAACGCCCTGTACCACGGCAACCTCGAGCTCGACTCGGCCCTGCGCAGCCGGGGCATCGACGACTACTACGCCCTCGCCGCGGAGCGTCGCGTCTCTTCGCCCTTCCGCGACCGCGTACTCCGGGTCACCGAAGAACTGAGCCCCGACCAGGCCCGCATCACCATCCGCGACCAGGGGCCGGGCTTCGACACCGCGAAGCTGACCGCCGAAGCGGACGACCCCGACGACGACGCGGAGTTCGTCGTCCCCTCTGGCCGCGGCTTCATGCTGATGCAGGCGTTCACGGACGAGGTGTCGTACAACGACGTCGGCAATGAAGTCACGCTGGTGAAGCGTCGGGAGACGGCGGCCCGCGTCGCCGCGGCCGCCGCATAGCGGCCCGGCGACTTCACAGGAGTACCGACGACCGTCCGCATGGCCCGCATCCCGCCAAGCCGATACGCGGGCGAGCCTTCTCGTCCGCGACGGTCCCGCGGGGCGGGGCGAAGCGGAAAGCGACGCGACAGACGGGGCCGACACCCTTTGTGGCGAAGCCCACCAAGGGTGCCGGACCCCGGAGCCTGCGCCGCGGGAGGCGCAGGCCGCAGAGGCCGCGGCGTGGGGTCGCAATCAAGAATTGCCCGGCGCCCCGATTGCGGGCGCAGCCCGCGGCGGGCGAGAAGGTCCGGTCGGGTCCCGGCTTTGCGGGGCCCGACCGGGGCGCCGAGCCGCCCGCCGCGGAGCGGTTACATCGGCTTGCCTTCGACCGTCGCGTCGTACACCGCCAGCAGCTTCTCCTTGTCAAAGATCATCTCCTGCCGCGACAGGCCCACGATGTCGTAGGTCTGGGTCAACTCGATCGCGTCGACCGGGCAGGCCTCCTCGCACATGCCGCAGAAGATGCAGCGCAGCTCGTCGAGGTCGAACTTGACCGGGTACTTCTCGCGGTCGTCCCACGGCGATTCCTTGCCCTCGATGTGGATGCAGTTGGCCGGGCAGGCCGTCGCGCACATGAAGCAGGCCACGCAGCGCACGCGGCCGTCCTCGTCGCGGTTCAGGCGGTGCACCCCGCGGTAGTTGCCCAGGTGCATCCCGCCCTCTTCGACCGGCATGTCCTCGCGACGCTGCTCGGGGTACTCCATCGCGCGGTTGCCCTTGCGTGACGAGCCGCCGACCGAGCCGACGATGTGACGCAGCGTGGTGCCCAAACCCTTGAACACCTGCGGCAGAAAGAACGCGTCGGACGCGGTCATCGGGGGCAGGTCGACGTTGACGGTATCGAAGTCGGTGACGGGCATGGGGGCAGTTTAGGGCCCGCCGGGGGCCCGTGGGAGGGCGAGACTCCGTCGAGCCGGGAGGGCGAGACTGCGTCGAGCCGGGAGGGCGAGACTCCGTCGAGCCACGCGGAGCCGCGGTGTCCGATCTCAGAACACACGATGCGGGGGCTGGAAACGTACCCGGACCAGAATGACCGTGCCAACCCTCGGTCCGTCCACACCGTGGGCTGTCGGTGGCTCGACAGAGTCTCGCCCTCCCGTGTCGGTGCCTCGACCGCTTAGCGGAGTGCGACCTGCGGTCGTATGGCTCGCCCTCCCGTCGCGGCCCCCCGGGCTGCTCACCGCTCGCGCCAGAACCGCGGGCTGAACAGCACCAGGATGGCAAAAAGCTCCAGCCGGCCCAGGGCCATCAGCAGCGACAGCACCAGCAGGCTGGGCGCGCCAAAGAAGCCGTAGTTGTCCGTGGCCCCCACGGCGGCCACGCCCGGGCCCACGTTCATCAGCGTCGAGATCGCCGCGCTCATGGCCGAGCCGTAAGTGAGGGAGTCGGCCGGCTCCAGCAGCTTGATGCCCACCGAGGCGACCACGAGCACCAGCAGCAGCATGACGATGTAGATCGGGACCGAGCGGACGATCTCGGGCGCGATGACGTTGCCCCCGATGCGGATCGGCTGGACCACGCGGGGGCGAAACTTCCGCTCCAATTCGGCCCGCAGGATCTTGAACAGGATCATCAGCCGCACCACCTTCAGCCCGCCGGTGGTCGACCCGGCCATGCCGCCGAAGAACATCAGCGCCACCAGCACCGCCTTGGGCCCGAAGGGCCACTGCTCGTAGTCCACGGTGGAGAACCCCGTGCCGGTCTGGATCGCGACCACCTGGAACAGGCTGTCCCGCAGCGCCCCCCCGAACGACTCCTGCGGCACCACCACCCCGGTGGTCAGCATGACCGGGTCGCCCCAGATCCAGAACGCGATCACCAGCGTCGCCACCCCCAGGACACCCAGAAACACCCGCAACTCCGGATCGGTCCACACCGCGCGGAAGCGGCCGTGAAGCAGCCGGTAGTACAGCCCGAAGTTCAGCGCCGCCAGCAGCATGAACACGATGGTGATCGCGTCGATCGCCGGCTGGTTGTAGTACGCCCCCAGGCTCGCGTTGCGGGTGGACAGGCCCCCGGTCGCCAGCACCGACAGGCTGTGACACACCGCGTCAAACCACGGCATGCCGGCCAGCCGCAGCGCCCCGACCTGGGCCAGCGTCAGCCCGGCGTAGAGCATCCAGAGCACCCGGGCGGTCTCTTCCACCCGCGCGCGGACCGCGGTGTTGGTCGGGCTGGGGGCCTCCAGCTCGAAGAGCTTCTTGCCCCCCATGCCGGCCACCGGGATGACCGCCACGAAGAGCACCACGATGCCCAGCCCGCCCAGCCAGTGGGTCAACGCGCGCCACAGCAGCAGGCCGCGTGGCAGCGACTCGATATCGTTGGGCGCGGCACCCAGCACCGTGGCCCCGGTGGTGCTCAGGCCCGACATCGCCTCGAAGTAGCAGCCCGCGAAGCTGGTGAACGCGTGTGGGGCCGCCTTGTCGGCAGCAAACGGCGTCCCCGCCACGGGACCCGGCGGCGGCGGGCCGCCCAGCAGGGACCACGCGTAGTAGGGCGTCGCCGCCAGGGCCGCCCCCAGCAGCCACAGGCAGGCGACCAGCAGCAGCGCGTCTTTGCGGTTAAAGGCGGCACGCTCCGCCCCGCGGGTGGCGACCCACAGCCCGCCGCCCAGCAGCGCGGCGGACATCACGCCGGCCAGCAGCGCCGGCACGGCCTCGCGTTCGCCGGGGCCCACGCCCAGCAGACCGGCCGCGTCGAGCGCCGCCACCACCCCCATCGCGCCCGCCAGGCCCAGAAACAAGACGCCGAGCTGGTGGATCACGAGGCGCGGGTGCATGGAGCGTTATCCAATCCTGTCCTGATTGCGGACGGTGCGCCGCGTCTTAACCTGCCGCCGCGCCGGGCCAACCTTACCGACCCGACCAGAACCGCGGATACAGCAGCACCAGCAGCGCAAAAATCTCGAGCCGCCCCAGCGCCATCCACAGGGCCAACAGCAGCTTGCTGCCGGCGGTGAAAAAACCGTAATTCTCCACCGCGCCCACACGGTTCAGTCCCGGGCCCACGTTCATCAGGGTGGTCAGGCTGGCGGTCGCGGCGCTGGTGAAGTCCAGCGTGCCGGCGGGCTCGAGCAGCTTCAACGCCACCGACCCCACGCCGAACAACAGAACCACCACCAGAAAATAGATCAGCACCGAGCGGCCGACCTCGGGGTCGATCACCGCCCCGCCGACCCGCGTGGGCTTGACCACGTTGGGCCGGAACACGCGTTCGAACTCGGCCAGCACGATCTTGGCCGCCACCAGCACCCGCACCACCTTGCAGCCCCCGCCGGTCGATCCGGCGCAGCCGCCCACGCACATCAGTGCGATCAGCACCGCCTGGGGCAGGAACGACCACTGGTTGAAATCAACGGTGGCGAAGCCGGTGGTGGTCTGCACCGCCACCGACTGGAACATGCCGTCGCGCAGCGCGTTGGCCACGCCCGGGGTCTGGGTCGCGCCGGTGGTCAGCACCCCGGGCCGGCCGTAAATGCAGGCCGCAATGACCACGCTCGCCACCGCGATGATCGTCAGGTACAGCCGCAGCTCGGGGTCGCGAATCACCGCCGAGAACCTGCGGTTGATCAGCTGGTAATACAGCCCGAAGTTGATCCCCGCCAGCACCATAAAGACGATGGTGATCCAGTCGATCCACGGGTTGGCGTAGTAGGCACCCATCGACGCGTTTTTCGTCGAAAACCCGCCGGTGGCCAGGGTGGCGAAGGTGTGGCAGATGCTGTCGAACCAAGGCATGCCCGCGATGTGGAACGCGCACGCCTGCGCCACCGTCAGAACCAGGTAGATCATCCACAGCGCCCGGGCCGTCTCCGCGATGCGCGGCCGCACGCCCTGCGACTTGGGCCCGGGCGCCTCGGCGTAGAACAGCTTCTTGCCCCCGCCGCCCACCAGCGGCAGCACGGCCACGAACAGCACGACGATGCCCAGCCCCCCCAGCCAGTGGGTCAACGCCCGCCACAGCAGCAGGCCCTTGGGCAGCGACTCGATGTCGTTGGGGTAGGCGCTCAGCACCGTGGCCCCGGTGGTGGTCAGCCCCGACATGGCCTCGAAGTAGCACGCCGCGGGACTGAGAAACGGGTGCGGCGGCGGGGACCACGGCTCGAGCGGTGAAAGCTCGCCGGTCACCGGATCAACGGCGGGGCTGACCATCGGCGGCGGCAAACTCTGCGGCCCACCCAGCTGCGCCCACACGTAATACGGCGTGGCGGCCAGCCCCGCCCCCAGCAGCCAGCCGACGGCCACCAGCAGCAGCGCGTCGCGGCGGTGCAGCGTCTCGACTTCCGCCCGTCGGCCGAACCCCCACAGCACCAGACCGGCGAGGCCGGCGAGCAGCGTGCCTGCGCCCAGGGCCACCTCCGCCAGCCGCTCGTCCTTGGCGAAGCCGAATCCCGCCAGCTCCCCGACCGTCGTCAGCCCCAGCGCGGCGGCCAGCACCAGCAGCAGCCGGCCCAGGTGGTAGGCGACGTAGCGGTAGTTCATTCGGGAAAGTGTGAAGTTCGAAGTGTGAAGTTCGAAGTGTGAAGTTGGGGTGGCGTGAAGCTTTTGTTGGCGGCCAGCGTCGCTGAAGCATCCAAGTTGCGGGTCATCCGCCCCAAAGCCGCGGCGGTCCGCAACTTCGTACTTCACACTTCCTAGGCCCCGAACAGCTCGCGCAGCGTCCCAAAACAGTCCGGCGACCCCACCACCACCACCGTGTCGCCCGCCTGCACCTTGTCGTCGGCCCCGGGCACAAACGCCCGGTCGCCGCGCGAGATCGCCGCGACCAGCGACCCTTCGGGCAGCTTGATCTCGCGCAGCGGCACGTCGATCACCTGCTTGGCCAGCCCCGGCACACGGATCTCGTACACGTTGGCGATGCCCTCGGCGATCACCCCCAGTTCGGTCACCGCCTCGCCGGCGAGCAGCCGCAGGATCTCGGTCACCGCGGTGGCCCGCGGGCTGAAGGCGTGGTCCAGGCCGATGTGCCCGATCAGGTGCAGGTAGGTCGGCCGCTGCAGCACCGCCGACGCGCTCTTGGCCCCCATGCTCTTGGCCCGTGCCGCCGCCAGGATGTTCGTTTCCTCGTCTTCGGTGCAGGCCACGAACGCGTCGGCCTGATCCACCCGCTCATCGATCAGGATGTCCGAGTTGATGACGTCCCCGTTGATCAGCGTCACCCACGGCAGCTTCTCGGCCAGCTCCTGCGCCCGCCCGGGACGCTGCACAAACAAGCGCACCGAAAAGTTGCGGTTCTTCAGCTCGCGGCACAGCCACACGCCCTGAGTCGAGCCGCCCATCACCATCACGCTCAGCCGTCCGCCCGCGTCGGGCTTGAAAAGCTTCACCGTCTTCTCCAGGCTCTTGGTCTCGCCGATCAGCGTCACCAGGTCGCCGGCCAGCACCTTCGTCCGCGCCTTGGGCAGAAACGCCACGTCCCCCCGCTCGACCGCGGCCACCCGGCTGGCCGCGGGGAGCTTCAGGTCCTGCAGGGGCACGCCCACCGCCTTGGCCTTCTCGGGAACGCGGATGCGCAGCAGCTCGATCGCGCCGCGGGCAAACTTTTCCACCGCGTGGGCTCCGGGCGCCCGCAGCGTCGCCGCGATGGCCTGCGCCGTGGTGTACTCGGGGCAGACCAGGTGGTCGATGCCCAGGTGCTTGGCGTAGTCCAGCCCCTTGCCCTCGTAGTACACCGAATGGTGCACCCGCGCAATCGAGCGTTCGCAGCCGATCGCGGTGGCGATCGACGCCGCCAGCAGATTGATCTCGTCCACGTCCGTCGCGGCGATGAACAGGTCCGCGCTGTCGGCCCCGGCCTCGGCCAGCACGTCGGCCCGTGTGCCGCTGCCCACCAGCGAGCGCACGTCGGTCGCGTCGTCGATCTGCGCCAGGCGGTCGGCGTTCTGGTCGATCAGGGTCACGTTGTGGCCCAGCGGGGCCAGCACCTCTGCCGAGTGGCGGCCGACTTCGCCGGCGCCGCAGATCACGATGTCCATAAGGTCCTCGGAGATCGGGGGCGGTCAACGGCGGGGGACGCACGACCGCCCTCGGTAGCCATCCGCGGGGCGGCGTCGGTCGGGCAGCGTCGGTCGGGCGGCGTCGGTCGGGCGGCGTTCAGTCAGGCAGCACAGGTTTATCCGGCACTTTGCCCACGGTCGGGCCCGGGATGATGCCCAGCCCCCGCAGGCGGTTTTTGACCACCTCCGACGACGGGTCGGTGTGGTAGGCGAAGCCCAGGGCCTCGATCGCGGCGGGCACATCGTTGACCGACTCGTAGAAATCCGCCTGGGCGAGGTAGGGCCGGATGTCACCCGCCGGAGCGAAAAACGCCGCCTTTTCCAACGCCAGCTTCTGACCGTCCGAATCGCCCACCAGCCCCATGAACTTCGCCTGCCGCATGTAGTCGTGCGACTGCTGCTCGTAGGTCGTCACCATGTTCTCGAGAAAGTCGTAGAGCTTCTCGGTCTGGCCTTGGCGGTAGTACGAATCGGCCAGCGCGTCGGCGATCCGTGGCGTCCACGCCGGGTCGCCGGGCCGCAGGGCCAGGGCCTGCTCCAGCGGCGTCTGGGCCCGCAACGGGTCGTTGGCCTTCAGCAGGTTGACGCCCAGCCAGTACTGCGCCTGGAAGTCCGTTGACCGCTTGTCGACCGACTTCTGGAAGTGCTCGATCGCCGCCGCGGTGTCGCCCTGCCGCATGCTGCTCAGGCCGTCTGATCGGTGCGAGACGCTGGTTTCACAGCCGGTGAGCACGCAGCCCGCCAGCAGGCCGGCGCGGGCAAGAGACTTGGTGACTCGGCGGACGGGGCGGCGGGCGGGGCGGGCAGGCTTCATGATCGGGTTCGTCCGGGGGCTCGCGGAAGCGGGAGAGGGTCGGGGCCGGGCCGTGCTCGGGTAAAGCCCATGCGAGCGCTAGGATACCGGCCGGGGCCCGCCGCCGCCGCCGAACAACGTATGCCGCATGCCGATCTTCCGCCCCACCACGCTGCTGGCCCACCATGCGCCCGGGGGCTTCCACTACGACTGGCTCATCGACCCGCCCCGCGCTCCGGAGGCCGCGGACACCGCCGAGCCCCCCCCGCTCTGGACCGCCCGCGTCGACCGGCCGTGGGACGCCTGGCCTGCGGCCGGCGTGCTCCGGGCCCACGCCCTGCCCCCGCACCGCCGCCGCTACCTCGACTGGTCGGGCGAACTCGGCGGCGGCCGTGGCCGGATCGCCGTGGCCGCCCGCGGCCGGCTCGAAATCGCCCGGTGGGGCATTACCCGCGTTGAGGCCATCCTCCACACTGACCCGCTGGTCCTGAAACTGAACCTGTCGCGCTCGGCCGACCACGCCCCGGACTGGCGGATCGCCGTCGAGCGGCTTCCCGGGTCGCATCCGCGGAACCGCGCGATATCCTGAAGGGGTCTCACCGGCCCGGGAGAGTGCTCCCAGCCACCGCCCCCCCCTTTCTTCTCAAATGGAGTTCTTCCGTGTCCAACCCCGGCGACCGCGACCGTGAGCTGCTCGACAGCGCCATCCCCATCGACTTCGACGAGCTGGAAAAGGACCGGCCCGCCAAGCCCGACCCCGGCCCCGGCGCGGTCGACCTGACCCCCATCGAGATCTCCGACGACCTCGAAACCGACGAGATGGGCGGTTCCAAAATCCACATGCTCGGCCGCAAGGACGGGCTGGACGTCGAACGCTGGACCCGCACGCCCAACGCCGACGGCAAGGGCGCCACGCACTGCAAGACCTTCGTCGCCAAATTGCGGCTCGAAGCCATCGCACACATGGACAACCACGTCAACGAGTGGCTGGAGCAGCACCCCGAGGTCGAGGTCAAGTTCACCACCAGCAGCATCGGCAAGCTGGTGGGCAAGGTCAGCGAAGACGCGCTCTTCCTCACCGTCTGGGTCTAGCCCCGCCGCGGCTGGGTCGGTGGAAACGGGCGTGGCGGGTCGGGCGGCGTGCCGAGCCACGACGCCCGATCCGCCACGCCCGTCACAGCACAACTTTGCCGGGTGATCGACCCCGCGCGTTTCATTCTGCTGAGCTCCAGGCCGCGGCCCCAGTGGCACGGACGTCCCGTCCGTGGTTCGCCCGCCGGGCGAAAACCTCTCACCCCCGCCCACTCCCCGAACCCGCCGCCCACCCTCGGGACACCCCCCGCCCGCATTATCATCTCCGGGCACCACCACCCGGTATCTTCTTTCGTGAAGCCCGGTCCTTTCGCAAACCCGGGCGAATCACGAAAGGGTCCCGTCCGTGTCCGACTTCATCGCCGCCTGCACCCAGAGCCCCGTCAACCTCACGCTCAGCGTGCTGCTGCTGCTGACGATGGGCTACTGGCTGGTCGTGCTCGTCGGCGCCGTGGGCGTCGACAGCCTCGACTTCGACCTGGATCTCGATACCGATGTCGATGTCGATGTCGACGTGGACGCGAGCACCGGCCTGCTCGCCACCGGGGCCGCCGCCAGCATCTTCAAGTTCTTCCACGTCGGCTCGGTGCCCATCCTGGTGCTGTGGACCGTTTTGGTGCTCATGCTCTGGGCCCTGGGCGTGCTCAGCTGGCCGCTGGTCGGCGGCTGGGGCGTGCTGCTGCAGCTCACCGCGGTCATCCCGCTGCTGATCGGCGGGCTGCTGCTCACCAAGGTCGTCACGTTGCCACTGAAACACATCTTTGACCAGATCGAACGCGACACCGAGGCCGAGAACAACGTCAAGCTGCTGGGCCGCCGCTGCACCATTGTGTCGCTCACCGCCGACGTCCGCGCCGGCCAGGCCGAGATCGCCACCTCCGGCGCACCGCTCAAGCTGAACGTCCGCACGCGTGACGAAGGCACCGTCCTGAACAAGGGCGAAGAAGCCGTGCTCGTCGGAGAAGACCCGGAAAAACGCGTGTACTACGTCCAACGCTTCTGAACCCGCCTCGCTCCCCACCACCTTCATATCCCAACCCGAGGTCATCATGCCCGCCGCCCCCCTGCTCGCCTTCACCCTCACCTCCACGATGATCACCGTCATCGTCGTGGTCGTGTGCCTGTTCATCCTGCTGCTGGCCTTCCTGGCCATGCTCGCCAAGTTCTTCGTCAAGGTCGAGCAGGGCACCGCGCTGGTCCGCACCGGCTTCGGCCCCACCAAGGTCAGCTTCTCGGGCACGTCGGTCATCCCGATCATGCACCGCCAGGAGTTCATGGACATCTCGGTCAAGCGCATCGAGATCTTCCGCCACGGCTCGGAAGGGCTGATCTGCAAGGACAACGTCCGCGCCGACATCAAGGTCGCCTTCTTCGTCCGCGTCAACAACGCCGCCGCCGACGTGCTGCAGGTCGCCCAGAGCATCGGCTGCCGCCGCGCGTCGGACATCGACAGCCTGGTCGAGCTGTTCGACTCCAAGTTCTCCGAGGCCCTCAAGACCGTGGGCAAGTCCTTCGACTTCACCGAGCTCTACACCGAGCGCGAGAAGTTCAAAAACGACATCCTCGCCCACCTGGGCACCGACCTCAACGGCTACGTGCTCGACGACGCGGCGATCGACTACCTCGAACAGACCGAACTTTCCAAGCTCGACCCCAACAACATCCTCGACGCCGAGGGCATCAAGAAGATCACCGACCTGACCGCCCGCGAGGCGATCCTGTCGAACAACATCGCCCGCGAAAAAGAGAAGACGATCAAGAAGCAGGACGTCGAGGCCAAAGAGACCGTGCTCGAGCTCGAACGCCAGCAGGAAGAAGCCGAGGCCAAGCAACGCCGCGAGATCGCCAGCGTGCGGGCCCGCGAAGAGGCCGAGGCCCACAAGGTCGAAGAAGAAGAGCGCTACAAAAGCGAGAAGGCACGCATCAGCACCGAGGAAGAGCTCGGCGTCGCCGAAGAGAACAAGCTGCGGCAGATCCTTGTCGCCCAGAAAGCCAAAGAACGCACCGACGCCGTCGAGACCGAGCGCGTACAGCGTGAACAGGGCCTCGAAGCCACCGAGCGCGAACGCGTCGTCGAGCTGGCCCAGATCGCCAAGGAGAAGTCGCTGGAAGAAGAGCGCAAGCTCATCCAGGACGTCATCCGCGAGCGCGTCGTCGTCGAACGGGCCGTGGTCGAAGAGCAGGAAAAGATCAAAGACACGCAAGACGTCATGACCGCCGAGCGGGCCAAGACCGTCGCCGTCACCGCCGCCGCCGCCAAGGCCGAAGAAGACAAGATCAAAGAGGTCCAGAAGGCCGAGGCCAGCAAACTCGCCAGCCAGTTCCAGGCCGACGAGATCCTGATCGAGGCCGAGGCCAACCGCCAGGCCGCCGAGAAGGAGGCGCAGGGCAAGATGAAGATGGCCCAGGCCCTGCAGGCCGAACAGGCCGCCGCGGGCCTGGCCGAGGCCGAGGTCATGGACGCCAAGGCCGGCAGCCTCGACAAGTACGGCGCCGCCGAGGCCGCCGTCATGCGGGCCAAGTACGACGCCGAGGCCGAGGGCGTGGCCGCCAAGGCCGAGGCCATGAAGAAGCTCGACGGCGTGGGCAAGGCGCACGAAGAGTTCAAGCTCAACCTCGACAAGCAGCTGCAGGTCGAGCTCAAGTCCATCGACATCCACCGCGACGTCGCCGCCGAGCAGGCCAAGGTGCTGGGCGAGGCCCTCAAGCAGAGCCACATCGACATCGTCGGCGGCGACGGCGCCTTCTTCGACAACCTCATCAACAGCATCACCCGCGGCAAGCAGGTGGACCGCTTCATCGACAACAGCGAGCACCTCAAGTCCATCGCCGACTCGTTTGCCGACGGCGGCGGAGGCGGCATGGCCGAGCGCGTCGCCTCGCTGGTGAAACGCAGCGGCGTGAGCAGCGAAGACGTGAAGAACCTCTCCATCGCCGCGTTGATCGGCAAGGCCATCGGCAGCAGTTCCGACGACGGCCTGGTGAACGAGCTGAAGAACATGCTCTCGCTCAGCAAAGCCGCGGGCTACGACCAGAAGCGTTTGGCGGATTTGAGCTGAATGATTTCAAGACAGGTTTCGCAAAGGGCGCAAAGAGCGCGAAGAACGCGAAGGCAAACCTTGCGACTCCGTGCCGAATGCCTTTCTTTGCGATCTTCGCGCTCTTCGCGTGCTTCGCGATACCTGACTTAGACGCCTATGGCCGAAACCATCCCCCAACCCGATACCCCGCCGAAGGAAGACGCGCTCGACCAAGGCGCCTACGACGTCATCCGCGGCCGGCTGGACGCGCACGCCGACGACCTGCGCGCTCGCCTCGCCACGCTGAACACCGCCCGCAAGGACGTGTTCGGGGCCATCCCCTTCGAGCTGCAGTCCACCGACCGCATCACCACCGCCCACAACTGCATCCCCCGCGACATCGTGGCCTTCGGCGGCCACTTCGTCATGGGCTTCAATGTTCACTTCGGGCTCAAGAGCACCATGGACGTGGGCGACGTGTTCGCCATCTACCGCTTCGAAGACGGCGCGTTTCACGAAGAAGGGCTGGACCTGCTGGCCGACCCGGCGTTCCAGAAAGACTTCACCGACCTCTTCCGCTTCTACAAAAACGCCACCTTCGCCAAGTTCTTCCGCAAAGACCAGTTCGTCTACATGAAGTTCCACATCGGGAGCGGTTCCGTACGCGACCCCGACGACTTCAAGGCCTTCAAGTGGGCCATCGAATCGGACCGCCTGGCCTACCTGGGCAACCGCAGCGACCACGAGGTGCGCTACCCCCCGCAGCACGACTTCAACTGGACCCGCGCCACCCGCGATATGCAGAGCCAGGGCGCGTTCCCGCACTACAACATCGAAGACCTCTGCTTCGTCGAGACCACCGGCGGCGACCTGACGATCAAGGTCGAGGACAGCACCGACACCGGACAGGGGCTGTATGCCGAGCCCGTGGACGACCCCGACCAGGGTCTGGACGACGCCGAGGTGTACTACGTGGTCGAGGGCCCGCTCGTGCTGCTCCGTATCCGGCCCTACCAGGAGCAGGCCTGGCGGCACTTCGTGTTCAACAGCAAGCTGCAGGAGGTCGTGCGGGCTGACGGCATGGCCGACGCCGCGATGCTGCTGCCCGAGGACCACGGGCTCATGCTCGCCGACGGCGTGTACCTGGCCACCGGCAAGCGGCAGTTTTTCAGCACCGTGCCGTCCGGGCTGGTGTTCGACCGCCGCATCGCCAGCCCGAACGGCGAAGACTTCGCTTACGTCTTCTACCAGCGCCACTCCGGGCTGTACGTCATCCTGGCCTACAACCTGATCGCCCAGGAAGTGCAGACCCCGATCCTCGCGCACGGGTACGCCCTGCCCGGCGGGGCGACCGGCGACGGCCGGCTGGTCTTCTTCAAGACCGGCGACGACCCCACGCCGCAGAAGCACCACGCCGTTCAGATCTGGCAGACCCCCTTCGTCGGCCCCGACCGCACCCCCGACACCGCGTCCGACTCGCGGTTGTTCCAGATCGGCAACCGCGACGTGGTCAGGGGTATGGCCGAGTGCGCCCAGGTGCTGGACCTGGTCGGCCGCCGCGACCTGTACTCCGACCTCTACGTCGATCTGGTCCGCACCACCTCCGACCTGCTGGATACGTATTTCTGGCTGGGCGAAGACGATGCCGCAAACGTTGCCGAGCCGCTGGCCGCCATCCGCGACGCCGCCCAGGCCGCGGTGGGCGAGTACGAAAAGGTCACCCGGCAGAAGCGCGACACCCAGCGGCAGGTCGATGGGCTGGCCCAGGAAACCACCGACACCGTCCGCAAGAACGCCGCCCGCGTCTACCGGTCCATCGCGGATTTCGTCGACGCCCTGGGCCTGCTCCGCGGCCTGCGGGGCCGGGTGATCGGCCTGCGCGAGCTGCGCTACGTCGACGAGGCCGTGGTGAACGGGCTGGAAACGCAGCTGGCCGACCAGACCGAGGTGGTCTCGCAGAAGACCGTGGCCTTCCTGCTTGAACCCGGCTCGCTCGACCCCTACCGCGCGGCGGCGGCGGCGCACGACGCGGCAGTACCCGGTTTAGTGAAAGCGGCGGATGCTGAGGAACGCTCCGAGCTGCTGGGCCAGACCGGCACCGAGCTGGAGATGCTGATCGACGTGGTCGGCAACCTGAAGATCGACGACGCCACCGAGCGCACGCAGGTGGTGGACGACATCTCCGCGATCTTCGCCCTTCTCAACGCCACCCGCAGCCGCCTGCGCAGCAAGCAGCAGGAACTCGGCAAGAGCGAGGGCGTGGCCGAGTTCGGCAGCCAGCTGAAACTGCTGAACCAGTCGGTGGCCAACTACCTGGACCTGTCCGACACGCCCGAGAAAACCGATGCCTACCTCACCAAGCTGATGGTGCAGCTCGAGGAGCTGGAGGGCCGCTTTGCCGAGTTTGACGACTTTGTGCTCGAACTCACCGAGAAGCGGGAGGAGGTCTACACCGCCTTCGAGAACCGCAAGCTCGCGCTCGTCGAGAAACGCAATCAGCGGGCCGACAAGCTCGGCCAGGCCGCCACGCGGATCCTGAAAGGCATCCGCAGCCGGGCCGAGGCGATGGACGACGTGGCGGAGATCAACGCCTACTTCGCCGGCGACCTGATGATCGACAAGGTCCGCGACCTTGTCGCGCAGCTGGAAGAGCTGGACGACGCGGTCCGCGTCGGCGACATCCGATCGCGGCTCAAGAGCACCAAGGAAGACGCCGTCCGCCAGCTCAAGGACCGCATCGACCTGCAGGGCGGCGGCAAAGACACCATCCGCTTCGGCCGCCACGGCTTCGCCATCAACGTGCAGCCGGTCGACCTCACCGCGGTCGTCCGTGACGACACCCAGACGCTGCACCTGACCGGCACGCAGTTCTTCGAGCCCCTGCACGACGAACGGCTCAACGCCGCCCGCGACGTCTGGGACCAGACCCTGGTCAGCGAAACCGACGACGTCTACCGCGCCGAGTATCTGGCGTACAAGATGCTGACCGACGGCGTGGCGGCCCGGGACACCAATATCTCACGGGAGGGCGAACCTTCTGGTGAGCCGGCGTCGCAGGTGCCGCGCGGCTCAGCAGAAGCTTCGCCCTCCCAGAAGAATTCACCTTCTCTTCTTACCGCCGTTCAAAAGTACATGGCCCCGCGCTACGCCGAGGGCTACGTCAAGGGCGTGCACGACCACGACGCCGCGCTCTACCTGGGGGCGCTCGTCGAGCTCAGGGGCTCACTCCAACTCCTCCGCTTCCCCGGCCCCGCCCGCGTGCTGGCCCGCCTGTGGTGGACCGCGGGCACCGACGAACCCACCCGCAACGCCTGGTCCGCCCGCCTCTCGGGCTTCGGCGCCGTCGCCCGCGTGTTCCCCCAGCAGGATGAGCAGGCCGCCTACATCGCCGAACTGACCGCGGCCATCCGCGCCTTCGCCAGCGCCCACGACTTCCTCGACCCCGAACTGGCCGACGACGCGGGCACCTACCTGTTCCACGAGCTGCGAAACCCTGCCGACGGCTTCGTCGTCAGCCCAGCGGCCGACGCCCTCTACACCGCCTTTCACGCCTATCTCGAAGAACAGGCCGCCACGCTCACCTTCCGCGACGGGGTCCACCCCGTCGACGACTCCCTGGCCCGGCACCGCATCCTCACCGACTGGGCCGCCGCCTTCGTCGCGGCGCGCGGGAACGCGAACGAAGCCGAATCCACCGACGAGCTCGCCGCCCTGCTCGCCCACGACAAGCACACCGACTTCGCCGCGCGGGTCCACCCCGTCGCCCCCCGCCGACAGATCACCGGGCTGCTGGGCGACCACCCGCGCATCGAGAACGGCGAAGCCGGCCTGAACTACCCCGCCTTCGTTGCGCGCCTCCGTCGCTTCACCCAGCAACGCGTGCCCCGCTTTGAAGCCTTCCAGCACACCAAGCACGCCGTGCTCGACGACGCCCGCCACGCCATGCGGCTCGAAGAGTTCACCCCCAAGGTGCTCACCAGCTTCGTCCGCAACCGCCTGCTGGACGAGGTGTTCCTGCCGCTGATCGGCGACAACCTCGCCAAGCAGATCGGCACGGCGGGCGCCGACACCCGCACCGACCGCATGGGGCTGCTGCTGCTGATCTCGCCGCCGGGTTACGGCAAGACCACGCTCATGGAGTACGTGTGCAACCGCCTGGGCATGATCTTCATGAAGATCAACGGCCCGGCGATCGGCCACCACGTCACCAGCATCGACCCCGCCGAGGCCACCAACGCCGCCGCCCGCGAAGAGCTCGAAAAGCTCAACCTCGCCTTCGAGATGGGCGACAACGTGATGATCTACGTCGACGACATCCAGCACACGAACCCGGAGTTCCTGCAGAAGTTCATCAGCCTGTGCGATGCGCAGCGGCGGATTGAAGGCGTCTACAAAGGCCGCAGCAAGACCTACCACCTACGCGGCCGCCGGGTGGCCGTGGTCATGGCTGGCAACCCCTACACCGAGTCGGGCGAAGCCTTCCGCATCCCCGACATGCTGTCGAACCGCGCCGACACCTACAACCTGGGCGACATCATCGGCAGCCACGCCGACGCCTTCAAGATGTCCTACCTGGAAAACGCGCTGACCAGCAACCCGGCCCTGAACCCGCTGGCCACCGCCAGCCGCGACGACATCCACACCGTGATCCGCATGGCCGAAACAGACTCGCGTGAAGGCATCGAGCTCGAAGGCAACTTCCCCACCGACGCCCTCGACGAACTCGTCGACGTCATTCAGAAGCTCATCGTCGTCCGCGACGTCATCCTCAACGTCAACCTGCAGTACATCGCCAGTGCCGGTCAAGACGACGCCTACCGCACCGAACCCCCCTTCCTGCTGCAGGGCAGCTACCGCAACATGAACCGCATCGCCGAGAAGGTCTCGTCGGTCATGAACGACGATGAGTTGCGGGGCCTGATCGAGAGCACCTACGAACAAGACGCGCAAACCTTGACCACCGGCGCCGAAGCCAACCTGCTCAAGTTTCGCGAGCTCATGGGCTGGATGACCGACGACGAGGCGAAACGCTGGGACGACATCAAAGCCGCCTTCGTCCGCCACAACGCCGTCAGCGCCCTGGGCGGCGACACCACCGCCGCCGCCATCGCCCAGCTGACCGGTGTCAACCAACAACTCGCCAAGCTCGTCGCATCAAGCGAAAAACTGGCCGCTCCAAACGTCCCCAGTGGCACGGACGTCCCGTCCGTGGTCCCTCCGCAGGAGGGAATGCTCACCATCGCCGACACCCTCACCACCGCCACCGACCGCCTCATCGCCCACCTCGCCGACGCCCGAGCCCGGGAAGCCTCGGTTCCAGAACAAAGCCCGCCCGCCACCGGCCCCCTGGAGACCACCCCCCGCGAAATCCGCGTCATCAACAAGATTCCCGACACCTTCCTCTACGTCATGAAGGAACAGTTCGGCATCATGCAGGCCTGGATGGAGCCGTTTGCCAAGGTGAATGCACGCCAGGACCAACAGCTCAACGAGCTGGGCGAGTCGCTGAAGGAGATTATTGGGCGGTACGGGAAGGTGATTGAGCGGTTGGAGGGGTCGCGGGAGTAGCAAGCGTGTGGGCCCCGGGCCAACCGCCAGCCCGCGCCGCGACCTACCCCCGCCCTGCCCGACCCCGATTTCTCCCCGGACGCCGACGCTGGGCATGACCGCCACGCCCTCACCCCGTGGGCAGCCCCAGCGTCTCCCGCACCTCACGCACCACCTCCGGTTGCCGCTGCCGCTGCCGCACTTCCGCCAGCGCTCCGTTCACCGCCGCCAGAAACGACGCCTCCTCGAACTCCGCGCGGCGGACCATCTGGTTCTCCGCCAGCCAGAAGCTCACCTCGCTCCACGACCACAGCGGCCGGTTTTTCGTCAGGTCGAACTCCGGCGGCGGAAACCCCCCGGGGCCGGTCTGGCCCGTCACGTACTGATGGATCACCTGCCGCGAGCGGTCGCTGCGTCGGGCGATCTCCGCCATCGTCACGAACTCGCACGCATCCACATGCATCACCCGGGCCCCGACCCCCGCGGCGTGCACGTCCCGGATCGCCGAAAGCACCGCCGCGGCGAACGACGGCGCTTCGCGGCTGAAGTCGAGGTGCAGCCGCCCGTACCGCCACGAGAGCGTTGCGTCGTCGCATCCGGCCTCAAACATCGCGTCCTCCACCGCCTCGTCCAGGTCCTTGACCCCGTCGGCGACCAGCGCGAAGTCGAACTCCCTCGCCGCGACGGTTTCCGACCGACCGGAAGCATCCGCAGTCTTCTTCAGGTTTTTCGCCTCACGCTTCGGCATCGTCAGCTCCTTCGTTTGGTGCTTCGTCGGCACCGCCGCGGTGCGGGCAGTTGTCGACCTTCCGCCGCAAAGCCTGGGCGTGGTTTCCGGCACTTCTCGGCGTCGACCACACCGACACCTTGCAGCCGTCTCGGTTGGCGTAGGGGCAATACAGCTTGCCCCACGCATGCCCGCCGCCCATCACCACCCGCCAACCACGTGATTCGGCGTGCCGGATGCTCTTCTCGACTTCCGGATTCGGGTGCCTCGACCTGCCCATCGGCCCATTCTCGCCCCTTCTTGACGTTTGTCAAGTGACTTTTAGTCGTGGGCACTCGATGCAAGCCTTATCGCCGAACTCACCACTGCCCGAGCCGAAGGCGAGGCGGCCGACTAGCGGCCGCCGGGCCCCAGGACAATCGCCCTGCCGCATCGTCTGCGTCACCGCCGCGCCCGACAGCGGCGGGTTCAGCCCGGCCACCGCCGCCTCCAGCCGCCCGGATGGAATCACCTCTCCTGACGAACCGCATACCCCGCCCGCGTCCATCTTGCTTCCCCGCATAACGGCGTAAACGGCCGCCGCCAAGGCCGCCAGCAAAAGGACCGTAACCATTTCCCATACAATTATTTAGACCACCCTTCTCGCCAAGCCTCACGCCTTGCGGCTCACCGATGAACCACAACACTCGTTGATGCTCACCAAACCCTGTTTCGTGAACAGCAAACTCGCTTGCTGATCACCCGTGCGCCACAAACCCGCTACCTGATCACCAAACCCACTTCCATGAACAGCTGCCGCCCCAGCTGTTCACCCGTGATCAGCTCCCTCACACCTCCACCCGCCCCTCCGCGATGTCCAAAAGGCCACGCAACGCCAGCAACGCCGGTACCGGCCCCCGCCCCGTATTCCGCGTCGTCCACAGCACCCGGATCGCCAACGAAGACAACCTCATCGCCAGCCTCGGATCCCCCGCCGGCGACCGGAAAAAGCTGAGCAAAGCCGAGCGGGAAAGCTGAATCGTGACGCTCACACAGCTTGACGAGCGGACGCAGTAAACTTCATCAGCGTCACCGTTTACCCGCCCCGCTCCCCGCCCCGCAACCGGATCACCCCATGTCCCTCTGGCTCATTCGCTGCGGCCGTCACGGCGAACACGAAACCGACTTTCTCGAAAACAACCGCGTGCTGCTCACGTGGCGGAAGCTCGACGACCACATCGCCAACGACCTGCCCGACCGCAGCACCATCCGGGCCCGCCTCGCCGAGCTCTACCCCAACGCCACGCCCGCGAAACTCAGCAACAACACCGGCCAGATCAACGCCTTCGCCAACCGCATGCAGCCCGGCGACTGGGTCGTCGTCCCCACCAAACGCCGCACCCTCCACGTCGGCGAAATCAAAAGCGGCTACCGCCACCACCCCGACGGCCCCGACCCGCTCTACCACAGCCGCGACATCGACTGGCTCGAAACCGACATCCCCCGCACCGCCTTCGACCAAGACATCCTCAACAGCCTCGGCGCGATCATGACCATCTGTCAGATCAAAAAGAACGACGCCGAGGCCCGCGTCCGCGCCATGGCCAGGAACGGCTGGACCTCCGCCGGCATCACCCTCGACCCCGCCGCCGCCCACGCCGCCACCGGCACCCCGACCGCCTCCGCCGACGACGACGCCTCCGACGAAACCGACCCCGCCCCGCTCGACCTCGAACAGCTCGCCCGCGACCAGATCCTCCGCACCCTCTACGCCCAGTACAAGGGCTACGGCATGGAAGACCTCGTCCAGGCCATCCTCGAAGCCCAGGGCTTCACCGTCCACAGCCCCGACAAAGGCCCCGACGGCGGCGTCGATCTCCTCGCCGCCCCCGGCACGCTCGGTTTCGGCACCCCCCGCATCTGCGTCCAGGTCAAAAGCCAGGCCTCCCCCCTCGACCGCCCCGCCCTCGACCAGCTCGTCGGCACCATGAGCAACGTCCGAGCCGACCAGGGCCTGCTCGTCTGCTGGGGCGGCTTCAAGAAGACCGTCAAGGCCGAACTGCCCCGGCTTTTCTTTAAGGTCCGCCTCTGGGACCAGAACGATCTGCTCGACCAGTTCCTGGCCCACTACGACCGCTTCGACGACGACTTGAAGGCGGCGGTGCCGCTGAAGCGGGTGTGGGCGGTGGCGAGTGGGGACGAAAGTGGGGACACTTAAGCGATGTACGAGCAATCCTCCCGCGGCACCATGAAGGTCCGCGAAAGCGACATCGAGTCCCAGCTTGTCGAGAAGCTCCGCGGCCTCAAATACGCCATCCGGTCCGACATCACCGACCGCGACGCGCTGCACGCCAACTTCCGCCGGCACTTTCAGGCCCTCAACCGCGTCACGCTCACCGACGCCGAGTTCGCCCGCCTGCTCGATGAAATCATCACCGCCGACGTCTTCGACGCCGCCGTCCGCCTGCGCGAAATCAGCAGCTTCGTCCGCGACGACGGCACCCCGCTCAACTACACCCTGGTCAACATCAAAGACTGGTGCAAAAACACCTTCGAGGTCGTCAGCCAGCTGCGCATCAACACCGGCAACAGCCACCAGCGTTACGACGTCATGCTACTGGTCAACGGTATCCCCGCCGTGCAGATAGAGCTGAAAACCCTCGGGGTGAACCCCAGGGCAAACGCATCTAAATGAACCGTTTTCGACGGCCCGTTTCCGCTTCACTCGCTTGCAGAATCGCACAGCCCGCGCTAAAAAACTTGCTCGCTTTTCCTCCATTCAAACCGAGCAAGGATGCCA